>Ga0315277_10000001_pt1 | contig 680520 bp, 706 predicted proteins | sample YL17G05_15_MG_FD_203695 | JGI IMG/M metagenome (GOLD analysis project Ga0315277, IMG submission 203695) | Sediment microbial communities from Yellowstone Lake, YNP, Wyoming, USA - YL17G05_15 | ecosystem: Environmental > Aquatic > Freshwater > Lake > Sediment | place: USA: Wyoming | collected...
TAAACCGCAAGCTTCACCCCTTGTGGTGCTCCCCCGCCAATTCCTTTAAGTTTCAGCCTTGCGGCCGTACTCCCCAGGCGGCGGGCTTAATGGCTTCCCTGCGGCACTGAAGCGGCTCGTAGCCGCTCCAACACCTAGCCCGCATCGTTTACAGCTGGGACTACCCGGGTATCTAATCCGGTTCGCTCCCCCAGCTTTCGTCCCTCACCGTCGAGCGCGTGCTAGCCGACCGCCTACGCCACTGGTGGTCTTCCTGGGATTATAGGATTTTACCCCTACCCCAAGAATACCGTCGGCTTCTCCCGCCCCCTAGCCTAACAGTATCTCCCGCAGTCCAACGATTAGTCGCTGGATTTAACGAAAGACTTGAGAGGCCGGCTACGGACGCTTTAAGCCCAATAATCATCCCTACCACTCGGAGAGCTGGTATTACCGCGGCGGCTGACACCAGACTTGCCCTCTCCTTATTCCTCCGCCTTCTTACAGCAGAGAAAAGCCATCCTCAGCGGACGGCACTCGGGGTAGCCCGTTCACACTTTCGTGCATTGACAAGTTTTCGCAACTGCTGCGCCCCGTAGGGCCTGGGCCCTTGTCTCAGTGCCCATCTCCGGGCTCCCGCTCCCACGGCCCGTACCGGTTATAGGCTTGGTGAGCCGTTGCCTCGCCAACTACCTGATCGGTCGCGGCCCCGTCCTCGGGCGACGTTACAGAGCATGACTGTAACACCTTTTGGGTGAAGACCCGTTCCAGGAATCTTCGCCTATCGGGTATTAGTCCCAGTTTCCCGGGGTTGTCTCCGTCCCGAGGGTGGGTTGGCCACGTGTTACTGAGCCGTATGCCGCGTTTCACTCGTGGCTGTGAAACGTTCGACTCGCATGTTTAAGTCCCACCCCGATAGCAGTAGGGTCCGGCAGGATCAACCGGATTTGATTGTGGATGATTATTTTCCTTATGCGTTTGTTTGGGAGTACCTTTCCAAACATTTGCCGCAATACCGTATTTTTTGACCAGACTGGAATTGGGGAAATATTCGCGTTTGCCAAGCCCTTTTTTGACCCGAGAGAGTCTTGTTGCTTGTTTCGGGTCTACATCTTTTGTGTCCGTATCTGGAGGTCAACCTTTTTGGTCATCCATGGGCGTTTCGCCCTTTTTTGTCGTGGTTGACGCCGCCTTTTAGTTACGGACGGAGAGTGTCTTAGCTCTCCAAATTATCTTTGAGGCGGTTGTCTGTGATATAAAGGTTGTCGTGGATCTTGCTGTGTGAAATTGGTTCTTTTCTGTTGTTTTTCCTTGTTTTTTAGAACTTAGTGTTGTTTGCAGTAACTCGACCTATTAGTATGGGTGTGAGAAAAGATTTTTTTGTTTTCGCACAGTAGACCCCCTAGTCTACTATATGATCCAAATATGAGTGTTTGTGTTCTGGGGTTAGTTTTTGATTAGGTTTGTGTTTTGGTTTCTGTTTGAGCCCCGCTTAGCGCACTTTCTATGTTGTTAAAAGTGACTTTTTTGATGTTGTTTAGCGTGGCTTTTTTTGGGAGTGGTTTCAACATTGTTTTGGGTTTTGTGGAAAAATGATAAAAACATTAGGTAGTATATCACGGATGCGGTGAAACAGTTTGTCATACAAAACACTTACATATAGTAGGGAAGCGAGTTTTTTGGCGCCTGAGGAAGCCAACATCGGCGTCATAACGTTAAATCGACCTGATGCTTTGAACGCCTTAAGCGTTGAACTCTTAACTGAGCTTGATAGATTGCTTGACGAAATAGCGAACGATGAGAAAATTCGTGTTGTTGTTGTCACTGGTGCTGGGAGAGCTTTCAGCGTGGGTGCGGATTTGCGGGAGGCGGAGAAGCTTGATCCTGCGGGCGTTAAGGATTTCATTCAGAAGGGTCAACGCTTGTTTGACAAGATTGAGAATTTTGGCAAGCCTGTTGTTGCAGCGTTGAATGGTTTTACTTTGGGTGGCGGAGTTGAGCTTGCTTTGGCGTGTGATTTGCGTATTGCTTCTGAGGAGGCGCGTATTGGTAATCCTGAGGTGGCTGTTGGTTTGATTCCTGCTTGGGGTGGGACGGTGAGGCTTGCGAAGATTGTTGGGAAGGGTAAGGCTTCTGAGTTGATTTTGACGGGTGGACAAATTGATGCTAAGGAGGCTGAGCGCATCGGCTTAGTTAATAAGACGGTCTCGGCTGATGAGTTGAATTCTACTGTTATGTGGACTGCTGGTACAATTGCGTCCAGGGCGCCCGTTGCTGTCAAGCAAGCGAAGAGGATCTTGGGCAAGGCTATGGAATTGAGCATGGAAGAGGGTAACAGGTTGATGCTTGAAGGCTGCTTGGTCTGCTATCAAACCGAGGATATAAAGGAAGGCGTTAAAGCGGTTTTTGAGAAGAGGGCGGCGCAGTTTAAGGGGAAGTGAAATAGGCTTCTTTTTTCTTCTTTCTTTTCTATTGTAGGGGGATGTTTTAGCCTTGACTGAAAAAGTGGCTGTTGTTGGGATAGGGCATGCTAAGTTTGGTAAGAGAACTGATGCCACGATTAGGGAGTTGGCTGCTGAGGCTGTTGCGCCAGCTCTGGAAGATGCGAAGTTGACGACGGCTGAGGTTGATGCTTCGGTTATTGGTGTGGCTGGGGATGTTTTTGCGGCTCAGGGTTCGCCTGGGGCGTTGATTCATGATTATGTGGGGATGGGTAGTAAGCCGAGTTTTCGTGTTGAGGCTGCTTGTGCCACTGGCAGCGCGGGTGTCCGAACGGGTTGGTCTTTGATTAGGGCTGGACTGGCTGAGGTTGTGCTTGTTATCGGCGCTGAGACTATGACGCATGTTGGTTCGCCTATGGCTACTGAGTGGATGGCGAGGGCTGAGGATACGCGTTGGGAGTATCCGTTTGGGATTACTTTTCCCGGTTTTTACGCTTTGATGGCTACGCGGCACATGCATGAGTTTGGCACATCGCGTGTGCAGTTGAGTATGGTTGCTGTGAAGAACCACAAATATGGTGCTTTGAATCCGTTTGCGCATTTGCAGAAGGAGGTATCGCTTGAGGAGGCGATGAAGTCAGTTCCTATCTGTCATCCTCTTAACTTGTATGATTGTTGTTTGATTTCGGATGGTGCGGCTGCTGTTGTTATGGCTAGTGAGGAGAGGGCTCGGAAGATTTCGGATACGCCTGTTTGGATTACTGGTTTGGGTTCAGCTTCGGATACTATGATGATTGCGGAGAGGCCCAGCTTGGTGGGTTTAACAGCGAGTCAGATTGCAGGGGAGCAGGCATACAAGATGGCTGGTGTGACGCCGAATGATATTGATGTTGCCTGCACTCATGACTGTTTCACTATTGCTGAGATTATGTCGTATGAAGACTTGGGTTTCTGCAAGAAAGGTGAGGGTGGCAAGTTCATTGAGGAGGGGCAGAGCTACATCGGTGGGAAAGTCCCCATTAACGTGGACGGTGGGTTGAAGTCGAAGGGGCATCCGCTTGGCGCGACGGGAGTGTCTATGACGGTTGAAATCGTGAAACAATTGCGCGGTGAGGCGGGTAAGAGGCAGGTGAGCGGGGCGGAAATAGGGCTTACACACAATGTGGGAGAAACTGGTCAATATTGTATGGTGCATGTTTTCAAGAGGTGAATGGCGAAGTGAAGTTTGGTTATGTCTCTTGGCTTCCTGAAACCGACGTAGTTATGAAGGTTGTTGAGGGTTTGCAGCAGGGTAAGCTCTTAGGAACCAAGTGCAGTAAGTGTGGTACTAGGTATTTGCCGCCTCGGCAGCATTGTAAGTGTGGCGGTCATGATATGGAGTGGTACGAGGCGCCGACTAAAGGTAAACTGGTTACTTTTACGATGGTTACTTTTCCGCCCGATAGCATGGCCAAGTACGCGCCTTACATTGTAGCCGTAGCTGAGTTGGAGGATGGTTCTCGTTTGTTGGCGCAGATTACGGGTGTGACGCCTCAGACGTTGCAGGTTGGCTTGCCAGTTCAGGTTGTGCCGCATCAGATTTCGCAAGATCGAATAGTCTACAAGTTCAAGCCACATTGACATTGTTGTCGGAAGTGATTGAAAATGAGTAAGCGTGTAGAGAAGTGGGTTTGCAGTTTGATGGCTGGATTAGATGATCATGTCGATGGAGAGACTCTGGCAAAAGTGTTGGAGCAGTGCGGTAGGCAGTGTCAGTCTCAGAGCTTAATCAAGAAAGCTCGAAGGATTTATGAGCAATCGGGAGATGTCAATGATTTCTTGGACAGATTTGGGAGGTTTTACAAGCACCTACACAGGGAAGGAGACGGCGTCTACATAGTTTATCCCCGGTGTTATTGCTCGATAGTCAGCAAGATTCCTCCGGGAAAACTGTCATCAACCTATTGTAATTGCTCTCGAGGTTGGGCGAAGGCGTTGTTTGAAGGAGCGCTGAAGCGACCGATTGAGGTTACTATGGAGAAGTCAATAAAGCGGGGAGACAAGGAGTGCAAGTTCAAAATTGATCTGTAAACAAGCGTGCACCATCTGAACTAAGAAAGACGCAACGAATTTTTTGTCAGAATGAACTCCTTCAAGTCCTGAAATGTGTAGAACAACTAACATAGAAATCTAGTGGGCATTTGATGTTATTTATTTGATAAAAATGTTTTTATACTAGGCTTCACCACAAAGGTGGGCTTCCCAAGTGATGTCAATGATGTTAATGCCAAAGAGAACCATCCGTTCGAACATCGAAATTACGGTAGAAATACTTAGGTTCTGTAAAGTTCCACAGAACAAAACGCGAATAATGTACAATACGAATTTGTCGTGGGCAATGCTTCAGAAATATCTTTCACAACTGCAGTCACGAGGGTTTTTGGAGGTTCACCATAGCCAAATCAAGTACGCTACTACCCCAAAAGGATTCGAGTTCATTGAGAAATGGAGTGAACTAACAGAATTTCTTTAGCTCCGCGTCCATAAGATCCACTATTTCTAGACGAAAAAGCGGTATGTTCGCACTCTGTTCCGTTGCGGATAATTTAGGCGCACCTAAATGTTTATTAGAAGGGCGGAGAAAATTTAGGTATGCCTAAAACGGTCGTGAAAAACAATGTCCAGCAAGAGTATTGAGGATTACTTGAGGGCGTTATACGTACTCTCGCGCAGTGAAAAGACGGTCACAACGAGTGAGGTCTCCCGATACTTTCAGATTGCTCCAGCAAGTGTAACTGAAATGCTGAAGAAGTTGGCAGATAAAGGTTACATAGCGTATTCTCCGTATCGTGGGAGCACTCTCACAGTCAAAGGTCTTCGTGCTGCTGAGAGAGTCAGTCGGAAGCACAGACTCCTTGAAAGATTCCTGCAGGATGTTTTGAAGATCGGGAAAGACAAAGTCCACAAGCAAGCCTGCGACATGGAACACTCCCTGTCTGATGAAGCTGAAGAGTCCCTGTGCCGATTCCTGAAACATCCCAACAGATGCCCAGATGATGACAAGATCATTCCAGCGTGCGAATTGCCATTTTCAAGCTGCGCCGAGTGCATTGAACTGCACGATAAAGGGCTGGAGCAAGTCGGCAAACGAGGAGAGAACCTAATCTCGATCTGCAACCTAAAAGAGGGTGACTGCGGCAAAATCTGCTTCATACGCGGAGAACATAAGATCCTTCAAAGACTCTTGGACATGGGTCTGACGCCTGGAACGCAATTGAGTATAGTGAGGATCGCACCGCTTAATGGTCCTGTCGAAGTTGCAGTTAGAGGCTCGAAGCTTGCCATCGGGCAGGACATAGCCTCGAACGTTTTTGTGGATTCGTCCAAAGTTAGCTAGTTAAACCGATGATCAGCATGTCATGCCACTCCACCAGCATGGGAAAAACAAAGTCAGTCCTAGGGGAAGACAGGCACTTGGCTATAGCTCTGGCTGGAAATGCCAACGTTGGAAAAAGCGTGATATTCAATAGACTGACTGACTCGAGCCAGACCGTGGGTAACTGGCCAGGGAAAACTGTGGAACGTGCGGAAGGCGTGGCATATTTTGAGGGCGAAAAACTCCTGATCATAGACTTGCCCGGCATATATTCATTCTCGACGTACTCACTCGAAGAAGTGGTTTCGAGAGAATATGTTGCGCTTGAAAAGCCTGACGCAGTAATCAATGTGCTAGATGCCTCTGTTCTTGAGCGAAACCTGTTCTTTACCATTCAGCTCATGGAAATGGAAGCCCCACTTGTTGTTTGTCTAAACCAGTTTGATCTTGCCAAAAAGAAGGGTATTTTCATCGATGAGGACAAACTGGAGAGAATTCTTGGAGTGCCAGTCGTCACGACAGTCGCTATCAAGGGTGAAGGCGTATACGAACTGGTAAAGGCAGCTGTGAAGGTTGCACGTTCAAGAAGCAAGGCGCAAGTGGCTGTCATCAAATATGGCGCTGAAGTTGAAAATAGGATAAGTAAACTCGTTGATTTGATGGAACATGAAGGTCTCAAGTTAGGATACCCATTGCGATGGGTCGCCATTAAGCTACTTGAAAATGATGCGGAGGTCCGAAAGCTTGTTTCCTCCAAGTCTGAGAGAATAGTCCGCGCTGCGGATTCTCTTGCTGAGGAGATATCGCAGATTCACAAGGAACCGTGCTTCTCAGTAATCGCTTCAGAGAGATACTTACTCGCAAACAGGATCGCCAGCGACGTGCAGCGACAGAGCAAGGTTGAAACAACGTTTCTGGAGCGATTGGATTGGCTTACGACTCACAGAATAGTCGGCTACGTTACGTCTGCGTGCGTGGTGGGTGGACTGCTCCTGTGGACATTCACTGTGGGAGGCTTCTTTTCAACCCTGCTCTCAGACGCATTCAGTCTCATTGGACCAGTAAACCCGAAAATAAGCGGATCCATCCCTGAGATTCTTTGGAACGGTATCTACGGGGGCATTGTCGCTGGTTTAACACTGGCAATTCCTTTCGTTGTCCCCTTCTACTTCATGCTAGCCATCATAGAGGACTCAGGCATATTGACGAGAGTCGCATTCATGATGGACAGCGCCATGCACAAAATAGGTTTGCATGGAAAAGCATTGATTCCTCTAATCTTGGGCTATGGTTGCAACGTGCCAGCCATACAGGCAAGTAGAATTATGGAAACAAGGCGAGAGCGCCTGCTGGCTGCGTTCGCCATAACCTTTGCACCTTGCACCGCCCGAACTATCGTGATTCTGGGTCTTGTTGCTGCCTTCGTCAGCCCCGCGTGGGCACTTGCCCTCTATGCAATTGATCTTGCACTCATATTCCTGTTTGGCAGGGTCGCCATGAAGGTTGTACCGGGCAAATCAACGGGGCTCATAATGGAGATGCATTCATTCAAGATTCCCTCGCTGTCTATTGTGAGTAGGCAGACATGGGCTCGAACAAAGTCGCTAATGTATTTTGTTTTTCCGATTTACGTTGTTGGCAGTGCCCTTGTTCAGGTATTGTATGCTGTCGGCGTGCTTGAGCCAGTCAGCAATTCTATGTCGTTTCTGACCGTGTGGTGGCTTGGACTCCCTGCAGTCGCAGGAATACTGCTGATTCTTGGAGCAGTCAGAAAGGAATTCATACTTCTTGCATTGACAGCAATCTATGGTAGCACACGTCTCGCATTGTTCCTGAGTCCAGTCCAACTAATTACCCTCGCACTTGTCGGTATACTGTACCTTCCATGTGTATCGACAATAGCGATTTTAATCAAGGAATTTGGATGGAAGGCCGCTGGAACCATATCAGTAGCCAATGTGCTCTCCGCGATATTTGTGGGAGGAATAGCTGCCAGACTCATCAGTCTTCTGTTTTAGTTATTCTTAATCTTGCGCGCAGTTTCTTCTAAACTAGCTTGTTTTAGGGGAAGACGATATATTCATTATTGAATCCGAATACCCTGTCCTCATACCATTCGTCAGTCCGTAAAAGCGATACTCCTAGGTTTTTCAATGGTATTAAGTGGTCAGAAGCTGCCAAAACGGTCATCTTGCGGTGTTTAAGATAGGCAAGTTTTAAACATATCTTTTGAAATGGTATATGTCATGCCTTACGGGTTCAGCTTTGACCTGTCGGATATTTCCAAGTCGTTTTTTAGGGAGCTTGCTCGAGTTGCCAAGGAACGAAAGTTGCATAAACGTTTTGGTTTGAGGGCTCGTCATTTGGCTGAGAAGTTTCGGTTAACTGAGATTACTGGTTTGGATGTGCCTGATGCGTTGCAGCTGGTTGAGGATTTGGTTGATGTTTATGTGCAGAACGGCACTGAGCGGGAGCGGTTTGAGAAAACTGAGAACAGGGCTTTGTTTCTGCCGCATTGCTCCCGTAAGTTTATGGATAGTCGGTGCAAGGCTTCGTTTGATCCGCAAATTCCATCGTACAAGTGTGGACACTGCAGCCCAGACTGCTTGGTTAATAATGCCACGAGGATGGGTGAGGAGAAAGGCTACGACGTACACATCCTACCAGGGGGCTCGTGCATCCCAGAAATACTCAAAAAATATCAGTACCAGGGCGCAGTGGGCGTAGCCTGCGGACAAGAACTAAAACTAGGCGGCGAACTATTCAAGAAAATAGGCTTAGCAGGACAAGCGATTCCACTAATCAAGAACGGATGCGCCAACACAAGCTTCAACCTAAAAAGCCTAGAAAAGACTTTGTAAGTCATTAGCCCTGAAAGAGATGTTCTCCGCAAAACCATTCTTGAACTCGTCAAGAAGGGTCATGTGCACACGGATATTGAGAAAAAAGCATGTGCTACATGCTTACGCTTCGCAACATCAAACACAGTCAGAAAGCAATTTTGTCATTATCTGCTTCCAAACGGCTATGTAGAACGAGTCAGCAGAGGCATCTACAAAATCACCCAAAAGGGGAAACACTGTTAGAAATTCTAAGTTGAGATAGACTAAGCAATTCGAATAAGTTTCTGTAAATTCGGGTTCATGAGCTTCAAAGAAGGCTAATATGATACCCAAAAATCTTCCCAATCCTGTAATCCCAGTTCTTCTGAAATTGATTTAATCAAATTTTCTCTGAGCTCAGCCCAGGTTTTGTTTAGAGGCGCAGATGAACAATCAAGCTTGACGGAGTCTTCCCATTTCCAAGATTGCTCTCTTTTCTGTTCATATATCCAAAAGCCTTTTTGAAGTATAAGTTCCATGACCGAATCAGCGTTTTCAGGTCGAACAATTATGAGAAATCTATACTGGGACGGCTGTGCAAACCAACCCGTGTTGGAGCTTATTCTTATCCAATACCAGAGGTTATCCTTCGCCAGCTCAATAATTATTTGGCGTAGATTAGAGAGATCGCCGCCATAGTAAAAATACACGTAGACCGTCCATCCTTCATAATACGATTCCGTGTCAATAATCTCTCCACCTACTTCTTGGATGCTCTCTAAAACAAAGTCCTTAGTTTTATTGTCGATATTGGGGAACCCGATAAATTCGACCTTAAACCCATCTAATCGTTTATCAAACTCGCTTTTTTGGACAACAGTACCTTTTGTAACCCTTACTTCTTCAAGCCAGAACTTGTTGTTTGTTTTATGAATATCGAATATATCGATAATATCGCTCATCACAACCTTGAAAATGTAGTTGCCATTTTCTATCATGCCTAACTCGATTTCAGCTCTTGCTGGTCCAAAAGCTTGACAAATGGCGTTTGACCCATCTATTTCATAGGGAATAATAACCCAGCCTTGGCTAATTGAAATAACATCGATCAGGATCCGGTAAGGCATTGTTGGGTAGGCATACGTGGTGTACATTTGGATAGAACCTCCGCTTTCAAGATCCCATTTATAATCGAGCTTATATGGGAGCGAGATGGGGTAATGGCCAGAATACAGCTGGAATATTTGCGGATAGATGGAACTTGAGGCAGGTAGTGGATACAACGTAACCGTAAGTAAGACGGAACATCCTAATGTTAGACCTAAAAATTGGGGACGCATTTCTCTCCATAACTGCGTTAGGTTTGTTGCTTTGATTGTTTTCGCAATGGAATACACTCGAAATCCTATGAATATTATGAGAATTGCAGCTACAATCTGGAAGGCGATCCATAGATAATAACTTACATAAATGTTGGCTAAGTCTGAAAGAAAATTTAGCATCTGTACAATACCAAAGAGAACAAGTAGTACGGCAACTGCATAACAAATCTGCTTTAAATATTTCATCGGTAGTTCTTGGCTTTTCTGTTCAGTCACTTAGCCCACAAGTCTAAATGATGTCATAAGAGGTTTATTATTCCAGTGTTTAGAACACCGCCTCGTGACGATATGCTGCAGTGTACGGGTTTGTCCAAGAAACAGTTATCTTAGTGGTTATTTCCTCAAGGTTTGTTCAACACTGTTTTTTTCGCCAAGATTCCTTAAATTTGGCTTCTTTCCCGTTTTCCTTTTGGGGTCAGAGTCTGTTTGGCAAGTGTGTCCGCTGCTGATGTTCACGACGCTTTGAATCTTACGCCAGCTGATATTCCAGACAGCAAAGTCACCAAGATGATCAAGCGGGCTGAGGTTACGCTTGAGCTTGAAACAAGGTGTCTTATTCATCCCAACGATTGATTTAGCAGTTCTATTACATCGTAGATTTTGAGTTTTGAACCGTATTTGCTTATGGCGTCGGCGAGGTTGCGTTCACAGAAGGGGCAGGCTGAAACTATGGCGTCTACGCCTAACGCTTCTGCCTCTTTTATTCTATCGCCCGAAATTTCTACCGCCCACTCTGGGTAGCCTGATTTGACGCCGCCTCCTGAGCCGCAGCACCAAGCGTTCTCCCTCGTACGTGGCATCTCAACCAGTTCTATACCTGGAATAGCTTTGAGCAGGTTCCTCGGCGCATCATACTCGCCCATGTGCCTGCCAAGATGACACGGATCGTGGAACGCCACCTTCATCTTGATCTCTTTCGTTGGTTTGATCTTTCCTTCTTTCAAAAGGCGGTCAAGCAACTGCGTAGTGTGGAGCACTTCAAAATTGTGCTTTGCATCCAAAACTTCTACGTATTCTTCCAAGTAGTCTTTCTTCCAGGCACGGAAACAACCAGCACAGGTGGTAACGATTCTTTTGGCTCCAGCCTTCTCCGCCTCTCCAACATTGTGTTGAGCAATATCCTTCGCTGACACCCAAGGCGTTTCCCACTGACCAGTCCTCAGCAACGGCGACGTGCAACACCACTCATCTCTCATAATCGTAAAGTCCAAACCAATCTTCTGAAAAACTTCAACAGTGTTCTTCGCCAACTCCTTCTGCCTATAAGACGAAGTGCAGCCCACGTAGTAGACTATCTCAGCCTTCTCAGGCAACTTAGCCATGACATCTGAGGACAGCCAATTCAACCTGTCCTTGTGCAGTTCCAAGTAGGGATTGTGCTCCTTGCCCACATGCACGCCAAACGCCTTATGCTTCGGTAACGGACCCAAACCCGCCTTCACAGCATCAGCCCTCAAAGCCTCAATCAAATTCATAATCCGATGATGATAACCAACTTCAGGCTCCTCTAACGTGCACTGCTGCTGACAACTGCCACACGTTGGGCAGGCATACAAAACATCAATTATGGCAGGGTCGTCAATCTTCACCTTACCTTCAAGAACAGCGCGAGCCAGCCAACTCCTTCCGCCGCCAAAAAACGCCTCAAACTTGTACTTCTCGCCAGACGGACACGTCGGCTGGAAACTTCCCTTTGGCCATACACCCTTCTCATTCGGCCAAGCCCAAGTGAACGTGCACAATCGACAGTGGAGACAGTTGTATGCGTCTTCCTTATACTTCTCAACATGAGACTTCGCCATTTCTACTTCAACTCCTCGGTTAACAGTTCAAGCCTACCCGGATGCATGATGCCATTCGGGTCAACAGCCCGCTTAATCCTCTTCAGCAAATCGTAGTAGCCGACCGATTTAGGCATGGTCAAAGGCGCATGAACCTTCAAATTTGGCCTGTATGGAATTCCACCCATACTCAAGAACAGCTCAGTCATTTCGCGGTCTAACTCTTCAACCGTCTTAAACTCCTCAGGCAACTTCGGATCAAACAACACAATCGGCATCACGAGCGCTTGCCTGCCATGGTCAACAGCAGCCAACCACACAACAGGCGACACTTTGTAGCTCTCCATCAGCTTCTCCGCAGCTTCAGAGAACTTTCCCGAATCCGCCCAAGGCATATACCACGTAATAAAGAGCAAGCCGCCACCCTTGTGCCCAGCGTAAGGAACAGAGATTCTGTTAGGCTTGGTCAAGCGAGCAATAATATTCTTCATGTCCAACTTCCACTCGAAAAGATTCTGCTCCCCAAACTTCCTCTGATACTCCACGAGAATTTCTCTAATCCTGTCCTTAACATGTCCAAGCTGCTCAGGGCTTTCAGCACCCAACTCAAAATTCATCCACACCGCAGGCAAGAACTTCGGCTTTGGCACAGGCGGCCACTGATACCGCGCCCTACGCGTGGTAGCTAAGTAGTAGTTGCCTCCCTGAGCCAAATCCACAAGCTCAGTCTTCAAAACTTCCAAGCAGGGCTCAATCAGATAATTCCAATGCGTCGCGCCAAAAGCCATGACATCCCTAAACTTGGGCATCGGATAAATCTTAACCGCCATCTTCGTAACCACGCCCAAAGTACCCTGAGCACCCAAAAACAAGCCAGTCAAGTCTGGACCGAACATCCACTTATAAAACCATTTAGAAGTCGGCAAGGCTCCAGCACCAGTCCGCACGACTTCACCCGTGGGCAAAACAGCCTCCAAACCCAACACGGCTTCGGCAGCAGGACCATACCTAGTCGACATAAAATGAAAACCACGGTCCAAATGATCCCCAATAATAGTAGCGGATGGAGGCGCACCATCAGGCACACCCGGACGATAATCAGGAAAATTATCCTGCATGTGCATCCACGCCTGAGCAGAAGTAACGCCGGGCTCAACAACCATGAAACGCGCGTCAGTGTTTACTTCAATAATCTTGTTCATTCGCCTCAAATCCAAAAGAATAGAACCGTCTCTCGTAGGCGTGGCTTCACCACCACTTAAACCGCCAGAATGAGGTACAACTGGAATCTTCTTCTCATTCGCCAGCCTCAAAACAGCTTGAATTTCCTCAACGCTTTCAGGTCGAACAACAACCCCAGGCGCCTGAGAGCTAACGTCCATTATGGCACGGGTCACATACGCTTCCACAACGGGTTTAGCATCTGAAACGTTTTCAGCACCCACAATGTCCTGTAAGGCTTTAACAACCATTTGATCCATGATTGAATCCCTCAAATGCCCATTTGAAACAGGCGTAAAGAGCTTAAATGTGGTAGATGTTACTTAAAAACAAAACTGAAAAGCAATTCCACGGCGAGGACGACCGAACAAATGACCGAAAACTCAAGAAAAAAGAACAGACACAGATTCCTCAACTCTAACAGCGCTTACGCAGGCATCGTTTTATTAGGAATCGTAAGCCTAATGGGCGATACAGTCTACGAAGGCTCACGAGGCCTAGTGCCAGACTACCTCAAGTTCCTAGGCGCCTCAGCCGTAATCGTGGGACTAGTCGGTGGATTCGGAGAATTCATAGGCTACGCTTTACGGTTGGTCAGCGGCATTTTAGCCGACAGCACACGAGCCTACTGGTTCTTCATAATCTTAGGCTACGGATTAATCGGGTCAATACCGCTCTTAGGATTTGCTGGATTCTGGCAAATAGCCATCATACTGGTTCTTCTTGAAAGACTAGGGAAAGCCTTCCGCTCGCCTGCCAGAGACACAGTGTTATCGGTTATAGGTAAGAATGTTGGAGCAGGCAAAGCCTTTGGACTCCACGAACTCTTAGATCAGATAGGGGCTGTTGGCGGTCCGCTTCTTGTCGCAGCTCTGATGTTTTACAGTCTTGATAATTATCGCTTAACGTTCAGTTTCCTACTCTTGCCTTTCCTAATGCTTTTGGCAGCGTTGATCTACACTTACAGAAGAATAGGATCAAGGGTGATCGCGGAGCCCAGAACAACAGACGGCAAAAGCAGGGCGCTTGGAAAACCCTTCTACATCTACACATTCGCCGTTATGATCAACACCATGGGGCTTATTCCAGTTTCACTCATCCTCTACAAGGCTTCAGTTATTCTTCAACCAGAAAAGCTACAGTGGATGGTGCCCCTCATTTACGTGCTCATTCAAGGAGTTGACGCCTTTTTTGCGTTGATCTCTGGATACGCTTACGACAAGTTCGGAGTCAAATTCCTAACGTTGCCCTTCATCGTCTCAATATTTCCACCATTGTTCACAATGATTAACGAAGGACTATTAACGCTGGTAATTGCCGCCGCCTTTTTCGGCGTTGTACTCGGAATGCAAGAGTCAATTTACCGTGCAGCAGTTTCAGAGTTCACCCCAGTTTCTTCAAGGGGCACAGCCTACGGAGTCTTCAACACAGCCTACGGCGTCGGCTTCTTAATCAGCGGCGGAATCTACGGGTTGCTCATAGACTTCAATGCACCCTTTACGGCGACACTACTAGTCGTTATTCTGACACAAGCTCTAGCAGTAGCTGCGTTGCTGCAAACTCATCAAGGTTCGAAAGACGCACAAAAAAGCGAAACAAACCCCTGAACTGGCTTTAATAAAAATCCTACCTGAAACAATTCACCATTAGAACTTTGCAGAGTGTTTTTATCAAACGAGGACGTTGTCTGTTTGATGGCGTGCGAGAATGAAGAAGGAAAATGTGGTTGAGGTACTATACACTGACGAATGCCCCTTCTGGAAGGAAACAGTGAAACTCATCAACGAAGTGATTACCGACCTAAAAACAGAAACGATGATCAAGAAAGTAAGGGTTGAAAGCGAAAAAGCTGCGAAAAAACTGAAGTTCCCCGGTTCACCCACAGTTCGAGTAAACGGAGTTGACATTGATCCAGCAGCGACGGAAACTGCAGGCTACATTGGCTGTAGAATCTACAGGTATAAAGGCAGCACCTATGAGTTGCCACCTAAACAAATGATTAAATCAGGCTTTGAAAGACTGCTCAGAAAATAGCCCATCGCAGTTGTTTTCCCGCTGTTGAGGGGAGCAAAGAAAGCCTAGAAACCGAAGTTAGCTAGAAAACGCCTCTGTTGTCAACGTGATGTCGAAGGAGGGATTGGCCCCTCAACAGTTTCGGGATTTGGTTCCGTGTTCTATTGCCTTGAGATCCGAATGTAGAAACTATGACTTACGTCATATTTAAACATTATGCCATACGTCTTAGGAACAATGAGCACACAAAAAGAAAGGAAACGCCAGCAAGCGTTTCCCAATGTTTATGGCGCTAACGCATAAGACCTCTTGATAATCGTCTGTATGTTCTTATGATGCTTTCTCTCGTCCTCTACAATGTGGCTTAACAACAATTTTATCGCTTCATCCTTACTCACGGCTATTATCCGCTCAACATCCTTCAACATAGCCTCCTCCAGCTTAATGTGTCGTTCAAGCTCCTTCTTCACAACCTGGATGTCAACATAACCCTCAATCCTAGCATCCCACAAATTCACTGGCTCAGCCTTCTCAACCGCCTTCAATATTTCATTACAAATTTGAGCGTGCTTCGTAGAATCAAGACGCAACTCAGCCAACAGCAATTTCGCAGCCTCATTGTGAACCCTTCCCTCCAGAGCCTCAACAGCCTTCACCATGCTCTCCTCAGACAGCTTCTGCCTCTGAACCAGCTTAACAACAGAATCATCATCCTTCAAAACCGATTTTCCTCCCACAAAGATCAAGACTAATAACATCTAATAATTCATAAAAACTTTGTGAGAAACAGTGAATGTTGTCTAAGCAGGCGCTGTCTTCTCGAATTCACCTAACTATTAGGACAGAGCAATGCGCATGTCTTGCCACATTATCGCTGACACTGCCCAAGAAAAACCTCTTCACAGGATTCAATCCTCTACCGCCTAAGGCAATTAGATCATATTCACCCTTCTTGGCAAAGTCTATTATGGTTTTTGAAGGATGTCCAAACTCAACCTTCTTGTCAGTTTTCATTCCTTTCACCTGAGCCTCAGCGTCAGAGACAACACGTTCTCCCACACTCTTCGCGGCTTCTCTCCTCATCATCGTCTGCGCCACATTAAGCAGAGTAACCCTACTCTTATACTTCTCACCCAATTGCACCGCGTACTTGAGCGCCTTCTCCGCATGCTTCGAACCATCAACAGCGACTAAGATCTTGGAAAAACCCGTTTTCTTCTTGACTATGAAAACAGGAAGATCAGCGTGCCTAAAGACTTTGTCCACAACTCCGCCCAAAGCGAAGTCTTCAATCTCACTGTTTCCCTTGTTTCCCAGAATCAAAGTGTCACTTTTCTTATCTTTGGCAACCTCTAGAATCGTGTCAGCTGGATCAGCAAATTCCTCAAGCACTGTCTCAGCTTTCACACCCTCTTCAGCAAACAGAGCCTTCGCCTGTTGGACAGCTAACCTTCCCCTTTGCAGAAACGAACCCTCCAACTCCTCCCGAATATTCTTTGGGACCTGCCCGTATCTACTAGGCTGATGAGCAATCGCATGAGGGACAACATGCAGCACAGTCACTTTAGAACTAAAGTTCTTTGCAAGATCCGCAGCAAATTCCTCAGCTTGAAGCGAATATTTGGAATCATCAACCGCCACAAGCAAATTTTGAAAGCCTGAAACAGCCGCCAAAGTGTATTCCTCCCGTAATCTTCTACCTCATATCTTTTTATCCTTTTCCATAACAACCCGGAAGAAAAACTGCATTTTGTCAGATTATGCCCGCGACCTGGAGGTATAAGGAAACGCCTAGAACAAAAGCTATCACCCAAAGCCACCTAGAGAAGCGCATCCACAACCGAACGTTTTTCGGCTTCTTGTTGAAGACAAAGGCAATCCCAAGAATTTCTGCCATTCCTCCGAGAACAGCGTGAAACGAGGTCGACACAATCCCAAAGGTGGAAAGCTTGCCAAGAGGAGTAGAAAAGTAACCGATAACGGATGGACCCATCACAGACAGAAATCCCACAGCGTTCAACACGACAGCGATAGCCATGACTCTTCGATGCGTCTTAAGACTGCCCTGCGTCTTTTCCTTGCCATATTTGACTCCTACAAAAACAATGATGATAACGGCTATCTGCAGCAAAAGGTTCAGGTCAGAGGGAATTCCCGCTTTTGTTCCAAAAAGCCCAGACATAATTACCGATATAAACTCCAAACACTATAAAATAATTTTGCTAACCAAACCTCCGATTTGCACACTGCACATTTGCGCTCAGGTGACGAATTGCTAGCACACACTCAGACACAGGAATACACAATACCTGTTTCGAACCTCTTATCTCTACGACTGTACTCAGACACCAGACCACATCATCGCCATATAGCAGACCTGCAAAAAGGCTTGATTCTGGTTTGCGGAGAAAAAGAATTCGTAGGAGAAGGAACAGGATTCGGAGTCCCAGTAGTGCGCTACCGCAATAAAACGTATTTTTCAGGTTCATCCACAATGCAAATCTCAAAAAAACGCAGTGAAACAGCAGTCGTCAAAGAGTTTGTTCTAGACATGATTTCACGTGAACACGTTAGAAGGGTTCAATTTGAAACCGTGGCGATGCGCAAACTCAGAATGGGCCTCGAAGAACTATATATGAGGCATAAACACTGGCGCTTGCTTCCACTAGCAAACTTGCCCAAGAACTTGGGTGTCCAAAAAAGTTTTGTACGCGTAAAACCCATGGGAAAAGTAACCATAGCTTACCGCATTCGCCCTCCGCTCATCCATATGTCAGCCAATTTCAGTCTATCGGAAAGAGGAAGTGTTCAAAAAATCTTCTTGCTAAATGAACAAAGCTCAAAACACTTCAGAAAATATTCGGATTCAAACGGTGTGGTTTTGGTTGACAAGCAAATAGGCGCATGGGAAAAAGTTGAATCCCAATGGGCTTGCTTCTCCACTCAAAACGGCGAAGTCGGTTTCCGCTTATGGAATGTTAACGACGCCGCTCTGACAAGAGGAAGAGAGTCTCTCAAAGGCACCTTCGACTGGGCAGGGTTAGACTACGAACTTAGCCCAAGGAATACACAATTTGAATACGACATCGAAACCATCGGGAGCCAAAAACAAAAGTGACCACAGTTACGTTGGTATATCCTTACTTCCGTCCTCATCATGACAAATCAATCTTCCGATTTCCTCCACTTGGCTTGGGATACATAGCCTCATACCTCAGACAAAACGGAATACCAACGAGCCTCATCGACTGCACCTTCCTCACACAACAAGAAGCCATTGAACGAATCATGAAAACCAACCCTAGAATTGTCGGAATCTACTCAATGTTTTCAATGAAGCACCCAGCCATGCAAGTAGCTAAACTTCTGAAAAACAACTGCGAAATGCTTGTGGCCGGCGGACCTCTTCCAACTCTTTCCCCTGTAGACTTCCTGAATGACTTTGATGTTGTGGCTGTCGGCGAAGGTGAACAAACCATGCTGGAACTGGTTGATGCCGTGAAAAATAGTCGTTCGTTGTCGACAGTCAAGGGAATTGCTTTCAAGAAGCAGAAGAAGAACTATGACCCCGAAGTAGTCTATACTCCGCCGAGAGGGGTCATCGAAGATTTAGACAGGCTTCCGTTTCCGGCGAGAGACGTGTGGGATAACGAATCCTACAAGAATCATTACTTCCGAAATTTTGGTTATACAATAACTTCGATCATGACGTCTCGTGGCTGCCCCTTTCAATGTGACTTCTGCAGCCGAGCCGTGTTTGGCAACGCATTCAGAGCAAGGTCAGCCATAAACATCGTTGACGAGATGGAAAACGTGCAAGCATTGGGATACGACAGAATATGGTTCGCCGACGACTGCTTCACAATAGACAGAAAACGGCTGCTGGACATATGCGAAGAAATAATCGAACGGAAAACAAGAATAGACTGGGAATGCCTGTCCCGAGTCGACACCATAGACATGGAAACCGCACAGAAAATGAAACGCGCTGGCTGCGTCCGCGTGTTCTTCGGCATCGAGTCAGGCAACGACCAAGTCTTAGCCCTAATGAAAAAGGAGGCGAGCGCAAGCCTTGCTAGAAAGGCAGTTTTAACAACCAAGTCTGCGGGGATTCAGGTTGGAGCCTTTTTCATAGTGGGTTATCCAGGCGAAACAGACGAGACTGTTCTTGAAACGTTGAAGTTTGCTTCTTCGCTTCCAGTTGATTATCTCTCTTTCACAATGCCGTATCCGATTCCTGGAACAGCCCTTTACGACAGGGTTAGAGACAGCATCCAGTTTGACGACTGGGACGAGCCTAAAGGCAGAACAGTGACGGAGCACAAGCTAATCTATCGCTCCGATTTTTCTGAAGCCAAACTCAAATTCGCAATTGTCAAAGGTTCATTGCAGTTCAAACTGAGAAAAATCCTGGGAAAAAGAGGCTATGCGCTTCTGGGCGAACTATTCGAGCGTCTTACAGACTTCATATTTAGACTCTTGCGTTGACTCAGCCTGTGACTTGGAGTTCTCTCAGCATTTTAGCTATGCTTGTAATGGGTTTTCCAGACGGATCGCTTATAATCTGCTTTGCGGGTGGATTCTCCAAGTAGGTTGGTATCCTCTTGGAGATTCTTTCTTGATAGGTAGGCACCGACTCGTTTTGGTAGAACACGCCCATTGGAATCTTGTCTCCCCACTCCTCAGCCTTCGTCAGAGCAGCGATGGTTTTTGAAAACACCTCTTGAGGGCTACGCACAACTCCATCGTAACCTGTTTCTTCAAGCTTGTACAGTCGCGGAATCGGTTTTCCAGTAGCTTGATCGACGCGGTCTTCGCCTCCATACCATTCCTTGGTGTTTATGTCGTTGTATGTGGGGCAGGGTTGCTGTATGACAACTAAAGCGAGTCCATGATGCTGAATTGCCTTCTTAATCGTCTCTTTCAAGTGACGAACATCATAAGCGTAGCTTCTGGCTATGAATGTGTAACCAGCAACCAGCGCTAGAGCAATGGGGTTTATGCCATCGTTAATGTTGGGTTTAGGAAGAGACTTGGTTCTCAGACCCAGCTTGAGCGTCGGTGAAGCTTGTCCTTTAGTTAAGCCGTAGACGCCGTTGTCGTGGATGAGAACTGTCATGTCAATGTTTCTTCTCCCAGTGTTGACGAAGTGTCCAGCGCCGATTCCAAGACCGTCACCGTCGCCCATAACAGCGATCACTTCCAAATCTGGATTGGCAAGCTTGGCTCCGATGGCGAAGGGCAATGTCCTTCCGTGCAGAGTGTGAACACCATAAACGTTTACGAAGTGAGGCAGTTTAGCGTGGCAGCCTATTCCTGAGAATATAGTCACTTTAGAAGGTGGCAACTGCAGATCAACCAGAGCCATTTGCACGGCTGAGAGGATGCCGAAGTCCCCGCAGCCTGGACACCAGTCAACAAAGACTGGAGTTCGATAGTCTGTGAGTTTAAGCGCCATGGGTTAACACCTGCCTCTTGGGCGCCTTATCTAACATTATTAGCTCAAGTGCCTCGTACACTTCGTCTGACGACACGGGTCTGCCGTTCCATTTGAGAATTAAATAGTCCATGGCGATGCCCGTTTGTTCTCTGATTATGCCAGCCAGCTGCGCTGCGTAGTTTCCTTCCACAACGATTTTTTTCTTGGCTTTTCCAAGCACTTCACCAATATATTCTTTCGGGAGCGGATGCGGCATTCGAACCTGTAGAAAGTTCATTTTGTGACCTTCCCGGCGCAGTCTTTCCATAGCTTCTAACACCGCGCCCTTGGGAGAACCCCAACTCACAATTGTAGTGGTTGCATCCGAATCTCCGAAGAAGTTAACTCGCTCTTGAACAGGAATTTCCCTGTCGGCTGTTTCAAGCTTTCTCATTCGCTTGTCAAACATGCGTGTTCGCATCATGGGTTCTTCACTGATGTGCCCTAGTTCATCATGTTCGTCACCAGTATTCCAGAAGACAACGCCGGGCGTTCCCAGTGGCAACCGTGGAGAAATGCCTGATTCGGTAAACTCGAACCTCTTGTAATCCTTGCCCTTGACATCGTTCTCTGTCAGCAGTTGTCCTCTTTCAATCTTGACCAAGCTGAGATCGAACAGCTTGCAACTCTTGTTGCTGTTAGCTAAAGCCTTGTCGATTAGATGAATAACGGGTGTTTGGTAGCGTTCGGCATAGTTGAAAGCACGAGCGGCGTCGTAGAAGCATTCTTCGATGTCGCCTGAACACAAAATGATTCGTGGAAACTCGCCGTGAGAAGCGTGAAGTGCAAATCGCAAGTCATTCTGTCCATGACGCGTGGGCAACCCTGTTGACGGTGCACCACGCTGGTAGTAAGTGACCACGACTGGAACCTCGTTGTTTCCAGCCCAGCCCAGACCTTCAACCATTAATGAAAATCCTGGACCAGACGTGGCAGTTGCAGCTCTAGAACCTGTGAGAGTAGCGCCAGAAGCCATGTTAATGGCGGCGATTTCGTCTTCTGTCTGCATAATTAGAATTGAACCGCCAAAGCTCTTGACCGCAGATTGCTCAAGCTCAAGCACTTCGTTCTCTTCAAGATACTCGCTCTCGTCGGCCGCAGGCGTTATTGGATAATAAGTCTGTAGTCGACAGCCGCCCACAAGTTTGCCCAAGGCAACGGCTTGTGTTCCCTGAACAAATATTCTTTTTTCATCGGTTGTTACGGGTTCAAGTTTGAAACCGAAGTCAGCAAACTTTTTCTGCACGTAGTCGTAGGCTTTGCTCAAGGCGAGAATGTTCATTGAGATGATCTTGGGTTTATCGCCGAATATCATTTTGATTGCTTTTTCAACGTAGGTTTTGTCGAAGCCGACTAGTCCAAAGGATGCGCCTAGAGCGAGGACATTGATCATTCGCGTCATTCGGCTGAGTTTTTCTTCACCGATTTCTTCAGCGACTTCTTTCAGTAGTTCCATGTAAGGAATAGCATAGGTTCGCACATTGTTCTTTTTCACTTCATTTAGAAGATCGCCTACCCTTACCGGATTGATGCCTTTTTGAGACAAGGTCTTCCTAAACTCTTCTGCGAATGGTTGTGGCCAAGTTGGAATGTCAAATATCCGTGTTTCCAACACTTCAGAGTCGCATATGATTCCTCCTCCAAGCGCCACTTCCCAAATATGTCTCACAACGCTTTCGGCGTCAAACGTGCAGAGCAAGTCAACTCGGTCGACATCAGCTCCTATTTCTTCCTTAGCCACTCTGATGTGAAAGTAACTGTGTAGCCCTTTGATGTTTGAGTGATATTCTCTTTTTCCATAGACGTGTAGTCCGCCGTAACAGCAAGCGCGTCCGAAGATATTGGCTGCTGAATCCACTCCGCTTCCCTGAGGTCCGCCAGCCATCCAAACAAATTCATCTCTAATCATTTCACGTCATCACCAACACATGCACGATCACAGTTGTTGACCTTGATTCATCCGCCTGTAGAGGCTTTTCCTATGCAGCACTCGCATAGAGTCGTTTCACCGCAGTATGGACATGCGCACTTGCAGTCGTCGATTGGGTAACCACAATTTTCACAAACAACATCAGACAAGATTAAAAACCCTCCTTGATTTACACTCTGTGATATGATTAGTTAAGAATTTTTCGTAGAATCAACAAACTTTTATATGAAGTCAGAGAAATTACGAGACTCAGAAGGGTCAGACATGAGCACACTGTTGAAGAAAGCGGATAGAGATAAAATCATTAAGGCGTTGAACTTTGACATTGGACTTGAAATCGGCGCGATCATACAGTACATAATGCATGAGGTGATGGGTGAAGGCATGGAAAGCCCCGCGATAATGGAGAAGTTTGAAAGCACTTCCAAAGATGAAATGAAGCACCTAGAGAGATTAGCTCAAAGAGTCAACTATTTGGGTGGAGTCCCAAACACGAAGCCAGCGCCAATCAAAGTTGGCGGCGTCATTAAGAAGATGATGCAAGACGACTTGGACGGCGAATATATGGCTATCAAAACCTACAAGGAACATGTCAAAATGTGCGCAGAAATAGGCGACACAACTTCAAGGCTGATGCTGGAAGAAATCCTCACCGACGAAGAAGGACATGCCGACACATGGGAAACAATACTCCAAAAAACAGTAAAATGAGATAAACGCTAAAACCCTCTTTCTTTTTGTCCTGCCAAATTCTCTGAGAGCGCACTGAGAAACGGGCTACCTGCGACTTTCTCTTTCTTTTTTCATCCTTTCGAAAATTCGTCTTTGCTGGATTCTTTGTTTTCAGCAGCTTGAGCAGGTGCACGCGCGTAATCTCGCTCTGCTGCCATGTTCTCTGCTTCTTCTAGAATAAAAAACACAGCAAACGCTGTTGCAATTGGAATGATAATGAAAGCAACTCTGAATGTTGCAATAAGGTTGCCTGACATGCCACAAGTGCCAGTATGACTCCAAAGACAAAATTCGAACCTATGATTTTTGAAGCAACAATCAAAGCCCTAGTGAACTCCGTATCAATCTACCTCTTCTAATGAAGTCTGATCGTCTCAACTCTTAAGACCGTCCCTAGCTGAAAGTGAGCAAAGACATTTTTCATTGTCTGCGATCTAGTTCACGGAGACAAGGACGAAAAATGATGGATGGTAGCCCGGGAGAGATTCGAACTCTCGTCAGCGGGTCCAGAGCCCGCCATCCTTGACCGCTAGATTCGGCGGCTGATCAGCATGGGCTAAACGAGCCTCGACCGGGCTGCGCCGGGCTAGAACAGAATGAGATAACAACACGCTAATAAATTATAACATTGATTTCTGGCTTGAATCAGCGTTTTGAGGCAAACCATCATTGATGCAGAACGTAGAGTACAATGATTAACCATCAAGAAAGAGTAACAATGTGGGAATTGAAATCATAAAATAGATAAGTTTAGCGAAGTCGCAAAGTTTATATATTTAAATATTTCCTAAGAATCAAACACGGCGGGGCCAGATGGACGAATTCTCAGCCCGAAGGTTCTAACTAAGAACTCTTGGCTTGGTGACGGTTTTCTCGCCCATAAAAGTCCATGGAGGAATAACACCATGGCAAAGGCAGAAACAAAACCGAAAATAGCAGACAAATGTCCTGAATGTGGAAGCACAAACCTTGTTCATGATTACGATAGTGGCGAAACTGTCTGTAGCAATTGCGGTCTGGTTCTTCACGATCAGATGATGGACAAGGGACCAGAGTGGCGAGCGTTCACTCAGGAAGAGAAAGAGTCGAGAAGCCGCGTCGGCGTGCCAACATCATACTCGGTTCACGACAAAGGATTGTCCACTGCCATAGGTAGGGTTGACAGAGACGCCTTCGGACGCAAACTACCCTTGTCTACAAGATTGCAGATGTGGCGACTGCGCAAATGGCAAATCCGTTCTAGGGTGCATTCATCCGTTGACCGCAACTTAGCCCAAGCAATGGCTGAGCTAGACAGACTGGCAGATAAACTGTACATTCCTGGTCCCATTAAGGAAAAGGCTGCTGTTGTCTATCGAAAGTCTTTAGAAAAAGGGTTGGTTCGTGGCAGATCAATAGCTGCGATTGCAGCCGCTGCGTTGTATGCTGCCTGCAGAACTAGTGAGACTCCGAGGACTCTGCGTGAGATTGCTGAGGCTAGTCTTGTTGACAAAAAGGATGTGGCTCGCTGTTACAGGTTGTTGCTCCGTGAGCTGGACATGCAGATGCCCATTGCTGATCCGATGACGTATCTTTCTAAAATCGCTGAGCGGACGGGTATTAGTGGGCAGACTCAGGGTTTAGCCATCAAGATTCTTAGAGAAGCCAAAAAGAGACGCGCTGCATCGGGTAAAGATCCGATGGGGTTGGCTGCGGCAGCGTTGTATATTGCTTGTTTGCAGAGTAATGAGAAGAAGACTCAGAAGGACATCGCTGAAGCTGCGGGTGTGACTGAGGTTACGGTTAGGAATCGTTATAAGAGTTTGAAGCGTCAGCTCGACTTGGAGCTTCCAGACTAGGCCTGAACATCATCGTTTGCTTTTTCTTTTTCTAGTTCTAAGGTTATTGGTCCTTTGTAGCCGCATTGCTCGCACACGTATTGTTCTGGAAAAAGCCATATGTCGAAGCGGCTTGACAGCCCCAGTTTTGGGTTTCCGCATCTTGGACAGAGTTTAGGTGTGGGTCTGTCGTGTTTGAGGTTTCCTACTACTTCTCGGATGTTTCGAAGTATTCCCATTGGTGTTTGTTGGCTCCTTAAGAGGCTGCTTTGTCTAAGGGTTATGTGACTTCGATGTTTTCTTTTGGATAGCCCATTTCTTGCATGAGGAATTCGTGTACTCGGTCTCTGTGGTCGCCTTGGAGTAGGATTTGGCCGTTTTTGGCGGTTCCGCCGCAGGCGCAGTAGGCTTTCATTTTTTGGCCTAGCCGTCCCAAGTCGATGTCTTTGTCGTTTAGTCCGTCGATTATGGTTACGGCTCTGCCATATTTTCTTGTTTCTAAACGAACTCTGATGCGTTGTTGTTCTTTGCTGATTTCGCTGCAGACGCATATGTCTTTTGGAAGCCCGCATGTTGGACAGATTTCAGGCATGATACTCAATTCCATATTCACATAACTGCGAGTATTTAAGAGTAATTGTGATGAAGCCGTTGGAACGGAAATTGGTTGTTTTTTACAACTTCTGGTTGTTGCCAGTGACTTGCTGTGACTTTTAGTAACTTTTAGTAACTTTTAATAACTGGGGGCTGTTGCTTGTTGTTTGAGTATGGGCTTGTTTGTGGTGGCTTGGTGTGGTTGAGGTTTTCATAGCTAAGGTTTTTGCAGGCGGGAAGGTTACGGTTCCGCAGCGTGTGAGAGGCTTGTTGAATATTGAAGATGGAGACTACGTGCGGCTGAGTCTGAGTGAAGTAGTGAAAAAGGCAGAGAGGACGAGAGGTGGAAGACGGCCTAAAGCTACCTAGTTCGACTGCAGTCGGTGCTAAAACTGCAGGAGTGGCCAAAATGCCAGATTCCTACATTGAATTCTTATCCTAAACCCAAGCTGCGTAGACAGCGAGAAAGGTTTGAGGCTGTCGAAAGTTTTAAGGTCATCATAACCGTCTTGGTTTGAACTAACAGTGAGAAACTTGGACTCAAACCTCATGGGAGAGTCAGCTGCAATTCTTACCTCATGTCTCTGGACGGGTAGCTCTATTCTGTTCACATCGGCTGGCAGGAGGATTGGTTTTTTCAGTCTCAACGCCTATCGGTCTGCGATGGCCGTTGGGTTGCTCGGTTGTGCGCATGTTATTTTGTTGGGTTCCATTTTGCCTGCTGCAAGCAATGCGCAATGGTTCTGGATGGGTTTGAGTGGTGTCGTTGGGCTTGGTATTGGTGATTTCGGGTTGTTTGCGGCTTATGTCCTGATTGGTCCGAGGCGTTCAGTTCTTGTGATGGCTTCATCGCCGATTTTCGCGTCTGTGGGAGCGTTCTTGATGCTTGGGGAGACTTTTCCGCCGCTGGTCGTACTCGGAATAGCAGTCACATTGACTGGTATTATCGTGGTTCTGCTGGAAAGAGAAGAGGAGCCGGAAGAGAAGGTTGAGGTAGGCAAACGAAAGAATTGGGGTGTATTCTCCGCAGTGATTGCTGCGATGGGTCAAGGGTTCGGCGTCGTGCTTTCCAAGAAAGGGATGTATCTTGGGGTGAGTGTGGCGATGAATCCGTTGTCCGCAGCGTTCATGCGGATGACCTTGGCAACTTTGTTCCTGTGGACGTGCGCCCTCTTATTGGGAAAACTGCCAGAGCTGCACAAAACCGTGAAAGATAAAGGAGGAATGAAGTACACTGCTGCGGGTGCATTGACTGGGCCGTTTGTGGGCATGACTCTTTCCATGGTTGCTGTAGCCTATACCGAAGCGGGTATTGCTCAAACATTGATGTCCTTGATGCCCGTCATCATCATCCCGCTTTTATGGGTGATTTACAGAGAAAGGACTAACTGGCGAGGCATATTTGGGGCTGTGGTAGCTGTCATCGGTGTTGCGATTTTGTTCCTAACGTGAAACCGTAGCTTTTAGCATGCAGCGCGGGCTACTTAAACGCGAATATTTTTTGGAAAATGCGAAAGAAAGTTTATATCGCATTTTGGGCTGGAATAAAGCCTCTGCAGGCTTAGATTATGAGTGTAGCCAAACCTATTCTTGAGTACATTAAGACAATCAAGACGCAGGCAAATGTCCTCCGTTCCACAGGCATGTTCAAGAGACTCCTCACTTATCATAAACGCTACCTGCCACTGATCATCCTCGTAATCGGCTTGGCGATACTGGCATCATACTTATTCACTTTAGAACCACTTTTCACCGCTCAAATCATCGACTTGGTCAACACACATGGAAAAACCGAGTTTCTGCAAGGCTTAATCATCAATATCGTCCTCGCCATAGTAGGCTTCGGAATACTCAATTTCGTTATAACATTCGTTCAAGGATACTTTGCGCAGATGGTGGTAAGGGACCTAAGATCAGATTACTATTTTAAGCTTCAGCGTAAATCATTCAAGTTCTTTGACACTTCCGCCGTCGGAGACCTCGTTTCAAGAGCCACCATGGATATGCAAGCCGTAGAAGCTTTTGTAAGAGTTTGGCTTGGAACCATAACTAACGCTATATTCGTCCTTGCCATCGCGTTCGTCATCATGTACTCCATTAACCCAATCATGAGCCTCCTAGCCTTAGCGCCTATGCCTCTAGTTTTCTATTTCCAGGCTCAACTCTGGGTCAAAACCATGCCCATGTTCAGAAAAATGATGCTCATACTCGGCAGACTCGGAGCCTACGTCCAACAGAACATTATAGGCATGAAAGTCGTGCGCATTTTCAGAAGAGAAGACGAGCTAGACCTGGGCTTCAAGGAGGTTGAACACGAATTCGTCGACACCGCTATAGCCGCGGGCAAAATCCAGTCCATATATATGCCTACGGCATCGGCAATCGTCACACTCGGCATCGTTGCCGTGTACCTTTACGGCGGCAACCTCGTCGCTGGACCTGCAGCTATCCTAACAATTGGAGACCTCACACTGTTTGCAAGGTACATGATGCGAATGAGCTTCCCCCTCCGTGACCTGAGCATGCTCTCCGGCAACTGGATAAACGCTGCAGCTGGGCTTGAGAGAATCTACCAAATCATGGATATCCCCGAAGACGTGGACGCCGCCGCAACCGCCAATGATTTAAAACCAGCGATAGAAAAAGGCGAAGTCGAATTCAACAATGTGACCTTCGGCTACGCCAAAGAAAGACCAGTGCTCAAAGACATTAGTTTCAAAGTCAGCCCTGGCGAAAAAATCGCTATCCTCGGGGCCACAGGCTCAGGCAAAACGTCTCTAGTATATCTCATTCCTAGATTTTATGACGCTGACTCTGGAAACATCCTCATCGACGGCAAAGACATCAAAAAATACAAGCTTTCAGACCTAAGACACAAAATAGGCCTTGTCCTTCAAGACGTCTTCATCTTCACAGGCACTCTCAAAGACAATATTGCCTTCAGCAAACCTGACGCATCAATTGAGGAAATCGAGGCCGTAGCAAAAATGGCAAAAATACACGACTTCATAAAAAGCCTGCCCGAAGGATACAACACACCTGTAGGCGAAAGAGGCATAACCCTGTCTGGAGGGCAAAGACAGAGAATAACAATTGCACGGTCCCTTTTGACGAAACCGAAAATTCTGATTCTCGACGATGCACTATCCTTTGTAGATGCTAAGACTGAAGACGAAATTCAACAAGCTATCGAGGAAGCAATGAAGGGTAAAACCTCGTTCATAATCGCTCAGCGTCTTTCAACAATCAAGAACGCCGACAGAATAATGGTTCTGGACAATGGCGAAATCGTAGAATTTGGTACACACAACGAACTCATTGCCAAAGACAGCGTGTATAGACGCATTTACGAAACCCAGTTTCTCGAAAAAACGACTAAACGTCCTGTGGAGGCGGGCGTCAAGTAATGTCAGGATCCCACGGTGTTTTCTCAACTACATCCGAAGAGGCTAGGAAGAGAACGGTCTCTGACAGAACTCTCATCAAAAGAGTCTACCAGTACGCAAAACAATACCGTAGAAACCTAGTAGTAGGCGTAACCACAATTCTATTAGGCTCCATAACGGGGTTACTTTCGCCTTACCTTCACAAGATCGCTATAGACCAGATAATTTTACCCACCAACCTCTCAGGATTCCTCTGGTGGATACCCATCTTCGCCTTCGTGACATTGATGAATTACGTGTTCCAATACGTGCAAGTCTTCCAGATGCGCATCGTCGGTGAAAAAGTCGTAGCCAAGATGCGGGACGAAATGATCTCCAAACTGCAGAAAATTTCACTCAGGTATTTCTCAGAGGGCGAAATCGGAAGAATAATGTCAAGACCGACAAACGACGCCAACAACGTCAGAATATTCCTAAGAATGGGTCTCACAAGCATAATCTTGGACACCTCTTCCATCTTGGGCTCATTTATCATAATATTCATTCTCAACGTGAAGCTAGCTCTTATCGCGATTTCAGTTCTTCCTTTCGCGGTGGGATTAACATGGTTCCTCGGTAAATTCTCAAGAAGTGCCTACCGAAGAAGCCTCAGCACACTTGCGGGGCTAACAACAAAGATGCAAGAAAACCTCTCAGGCATAAAAGTCATAAAATCCTTCGTACACGAAAAGAAATCCTACGAAGAATTCAGTGAAACACAAGACAAAAACGTTAAGGCAAACCTCCGCGCAGTGAGAATTTCAGCCTCATACCAACCCTTCGTGTTTTTCATGCGAATCATCGGCACTGCTTTGATTCTTTACTTCGGCGCATTAATGGTCCTCAGCGGGGAAATCACATTAGGCACAATCGTCGCATTCATAGAATACCAGTTCCTCTACTTCATGCCCCTAATGGATCTCGTCGTCGTCTATGACCAGTACCAGTCAGCAATGGCTGCCACCGAAAGAATGTTCGACCTAATAGACACAAGCATCGAAGTGGAAGATCCGCCGCAGGACGAAGCCATTAGAATAGACACAATAGACAGTATCAGGTTTGAAAATGTCACTTTTGGATACGACCCAGCTATTTCAGTGGTTAAAAACGTGAGTTTTACGCTCGAAGGATCCAAGAAACTAGCCATAGTTGGAGCTACAGGCGCGGGTAAGAGCACTATGATAAACCTTTTAGCGAGGTTCTACGACCCCAGTGATGGAAGAATTCTCGTTAACGGTTACGATGTCAAAAACATCAAGATTGACTCTCTTCGTAGACACATGGGGATAGTGCTTCAAGACTCGTTCCTTTTTCCAATGAGTGTAAAGGACAACATAAGATTTGGAAGACCTGAAGCAACAGAAGAAGAAGTCACAGAAGCAGCCGAGGCAGTGGGCGCACATGAGTTCATAATGAAACTTCCAGGAGGATACGACCACATCATCCAAGAAGGCTCATCAAACATTTCAATAGGGCAGAGACAACTGATAAGCTTCGCAAGAACTCTACTTACGAATCCTAAGCTTCTAGTTCTGGATGAGGCAACCTCAAGCATCGACCCATACACAGAGTTAGTCGTACAAAACGCCCTCAGAAAACTCCTCGAAAACAGACTCGCCATAATAATAGCCCACAGGCTTTCAACCATACGCCTCTGCGATGAAATCATAGTTGTTGAAGAAGGCAAAGCAGTGGAGAAGGGCACACACTCGGAACTTATGAAAACAGACGGGCTCTACAGCCAATTCTACAGAATGCAGTTTAGAGAAGAAGGCTTTGACACAATCCCTGTTGACACATAACTGCACCAACAGCAAAGTCCGTAGTCCTTAACCTCATCATCAGGAAAAAACACCATTAACCCAAAGGCTACACGATTCACAAAATCGAAGCAACTTGACACAAGGTTGATGCGAAGCATGCCATCATGTTCATATTGCAAGGCATGAAGGAATCGACATCCGTTAAATGTCGTCATTGCAGAGCACCCAGAAGAAAGTAGATTTAACGCTGAAGTGGGAAGTTTTCGAGCCAACCACTATTTTCTGTGTGTGTGCATAGAATTTCTATCCCACACACACAGACGTTGAGATTCTGAAGTGTTATGAGTGGATTGAGAAGTTTTAAATTTCTGTGAATTCTTTCATTGTAAGGGGTATTCAGAATGAGCTGGTTTGTGAGAAGCTCGTCTCCAGACGAAACCTTTCACTCATTGATATTATACCTTAATGGAAAAAGTATGAAGACTTTGGCTCGTAGCCAACCTTCTTATGTTAAGGCTGAGTTTGGCTCGTCGTTCTCTTTCCTTGATGAGGGAAACGCGAAAGGTGAAGTCGAAGTCAAGGTTACGAAAGGAAATGGCGGAAGTTATGTTCATTTGAATTTCGATTTTACCAAAGAATATGCCTTAGGTCTTATGGCAGCGGTTTTAGGAACATTTTCTTTTTATGTTATGGGCTTTGGGCTATCTCTTATTGTTAAGTTGAGTTCGTTAAATCCTATCGAATCATGGTTGATTGCATTCGTTCTTCTGATTGGTTTGGTCTTGGGTGCAGCACTGTTTGTCATAGTTATGGCGTTGGAGGGTTTCGCTGTCACTCGAACCAAGAAAAGATTCTTGGAAGAATTCAATATGTTCATAGAGTTATTGTCAACAAGATAGAATTTCGGTATCCACTTGGCGCATAATCATCATTAGCAAGTTGGTGTGTGTGGGATAGAAATTCTATGCACACACATTTCGAAATGAAAAATTCTTCTATGCGCGCATTCTCGAGTTTCAATATTTTGACGAGGACACGGGTAGTGGAAAATCTTGATAAGGGATTGAGTGTTATAACAAACCAAGGTGATAAACTTGAAAGGATACGTAGTCGATATTGAGAAAGAAACGAAGAAAAACACTGATTTCCGCCGTGTACTGTACACTGGGAAGCACAGTCAGCTCGTACTCATGAGCATTAAGCCTGGTGAAGAAATAGGTGAAGAAACGCATGAGGATGTTGATCAATTCTTTCGATTTGAGGAAGGAGAAGGAAAAGTGATTATTGACGGTGTAGAACATCGTGTCAAGGATGGAAATGGAGTCATAGTTCCAGCAGGTGCTAGACATAATGTCATCAATACCTCTAGGCTCGTGAACCTTAGACTTTACACGATTTACTCGCCACCTGAACACCAAGATGGTGTAGTGCGCCACACCAAAAAAGAAGCGATGGCTAGTAAGGAGCATTTTGACGGACAAACCACAGAATAGCGCAATGCTCAGGCTCAAGAAAGGCAAAGGATACATCAAAGCTTAGGAAAGCAAGAATCCACTGTTTCTCTGAAACTCTGATAAAACAGTCAAAGACTGGCGTGAAATTCCCTTTGCCCATTCACAAATAGTTGAATCTAAAGTATGATACTCATGATTCAACTATCTGAGATCTAGGTCGAATGCGACCTACACCATGCTATTTTTCACAATCTTATCGGCAAAGTCACATTCCAAAACCTAGACTTGTCCCATATCATCCGATAAGGTAAATATCTGAGTTTTGATTACGCACACAAGATGAAAAATGAGCGCTTTGAAACATGGACTCTTTCGCATCGGCTTCATGCCCTGTGACCGTTGTGCAATAAACTGAAGCTGCCAGCAATTCAAGGCGGCGTCAGAGTGCGTCTTAGAAAAAGACAGCCTTTGAAGGACTGGTGAAGGAACTAACGAGACAGTACGAACTTGACATGGTGGCTGATAGAATTCTGGCTGAAAGAACCGCAATGTACCTCATCCGCATTTCTAGAGCCGAAACCTACGAAGCCAGAGTCGGAGTAACCGACAAATCAGTTTTCTGGGGAACCTACATCAGCCGACTGGACAACACCCTACGAGGACTACTCAACGACCTAGCCGTCTCAAGAGCCAAACGGAAAGGCTTAGAGAAAGCAGAACAACTCATGGTCAACATCGAAGACCTCTTAGAAAGTCTGGCAAACAGAGAATTCACGAAACAACGAAACATAAGAATAGAGCCAAGATCAGCCGTCAAGACTGGCAAAACCGCCAGACGAGCAATAATCAGAAGCCATATGGTTTCGAGACCCGTTGGCATTTTTCACGAGTTACTCACTGAATGGAGAATAGAAAAACCGAAACTCCTGAAAAAGCTGGCTACCAAACAAAAATGAAGAGAATCCCACAAAACGCCCTGACACCACTCGCAGAACTATGCAATCTGTTAAGCAGCCTTTCAGACACTGAAGAACAGCCCATCTCATTTTTCAAGCGCATAATACAGGGCATGGATGAGCACGCTAACTACTTCTTTGACAAGCCTTGGCCACAACGATACCAATTCAACGAAGCCACAAGCCTCTCAGAAACAGACCTAAACTTCACACAAAATTTCGGAAGAGACGAATTCACCAACAATCTTTACCTGCTGTGCGTGAAGAAGAACATGAACCTGGCAGACGGCTTCTCACTATTTGGCTTTTTCTGGACACTCTGGACTATCAACGAGACGTTGGACGAAAACTACGACGAAAAACCAGTGAAAATAAGGACAGACCCGGCACTCTTTGCCAGAGCCCTTGCGAATTGGAACCCGTTTCCATACCAAGAAAGACTTCTCTCCGACACGTCAAAACGCATAGTAAGCTGCTGGGGCAGACAATGCGGAAAAACATCAACAGTCGCAATCAAAGCCGTACACTATGCGTACTGCAACCCTAACGTCACAGTTTTAGTCGCTTCTCCCAGCCTGCGCCAAAGCATGATAATGTTCGACCGAATCCTAGGCTACATAGAAGGAAACTTCATTCTAAACCAAGCCTTAGCCAAGAAAACCCGAACAGTAATCCAACTCCTAAACGGCTCAAGAATAGTCGCCCTGCCCTGCAGCGAAAACCTGCTCAGAGGCTACTCCGCCAACCTCGTCATCTGCGACGAAGCCGCCTTCATGCCCGAAGAAGCCATAGTTCAAGTAATCTTCCCAATGCTCAGCGTCACAGACGGCTCAGCCATATTCCTGAGCACGCCGTGGGGAAAAGATCACTTCTTCCACAAAGCCTACACAGACCCGAACTACAGCGTACACCACGTAAAATCCACTGAGTGCCCACCAATAAAACCAGAATTCCTAGAAGAACAAAAACGCAACATGACCGAAGAAGCCTACAGAAGCGAATACCTAGCTGAATTCTCCGAATCCGCAAACTCCTTCTTCTCACAAGACCTCATACGAAACTGCATAGACAATGAACTTGAACTAATCACAGACCTAGAAAAACCCATCCCACACGCCGAATACTACGCAGGAACAGACTTCGGAAAACTAAACGACCACAGCGCAACCGCCATAATCAAACGCCAAAACACCGACCAACTAAAACTCGTCTACCTACACGAATTCCCCTTAAACACACAATATACAAACGTCATCGGACACCTCGTCACGGCAAACCAAAAATTCCACACATTCGAAAAAGTCACAGTAGACCAAACAGGCGTCGGAGAACTCGTCCTCGAAGAACTCAAAAACCAAGACATCCAAAACATCGAAGGCCTAACCTTCACAGTCCAAACAAAAGAAAACATACTAACAAGCCTAAAACTAGCCATGGAACAAAAAAGACTAAGAATCCCCTACCACAGACGCCTCTGCGAACAAATCAACCAACAGCAGTACCAGTACAGCAAGACAGGACACCTAACCTTCAGCCACCCACGCGGAAGCCACGACGACCTCCTATGGGCACTAACCCTAGCCACATGGACAGCAGCAAAAGAGCAAACACCCACACTAACCATAATACACTAAAAAACCCAGTCCTTTTCTTAGCCTAGATTATTAAGCATTGAAAACTTCACACCGCCAACATTGCATACTTGATTACGTTAGGGCACTCTAAAAGTATATAAGCGCAGAAACTAAAATCTTTAGTGGAGCAACGTTCGATGGCGACGGACCTGCCGCAGAACGCAGTCTTGTTTATCCTCGCAACAGCCTTAGCGATTGCAGTTACCTATTATATGCAACGCCGCAAAATCAAGCCTCCCGTCTATGTGGTATCGCTTCTGCTCCTCTTTCTGTCAATAACGACTTTTTTCGTCATGTCTTCAGAAGGCAACGCCATCGCAGCCCTATTCCTCTGGTTCGCATGCGCCTTCGCCCTTTCCTCAGCACTCGACATTCTGACACGACGAGACAGACAGTTAAATGAAAAGTTGGCGATAAGCTCAATGCTCTTCGTCCTCAGCGGTGGAAGCATCTTGACCAACCTGTACATCTTCTCCGCACGTGCAAGCCTCGTAGCGAGAATATTCTCGGCTTCGATGCTCATACTGGTCCACGCACCCATCGTATTCGCGTTAATAGCATACCTTGTCGGAAAAAAGAAACTCTCAAAGAAACTCGTCAACTTTGGCTACCTAAGGAGATACGAAAAATGAGGCTCAGAGCCGTCTTCTTCGACGGAGTCATGGCCCTGCTCTGGGCTTTCGCCTGTTTTTTCTTCCTCGGCGTCGTCGGCGTAAACGTTCCCATCATCTTTCTCGGCGTCCTCTCCGGCATCATTTACGGATCTGCAGTAGCGCTGAAGTACATCGGCAGTATCGAAAAGAACAGGGAATTCAGAGTCACCCTCAAAACGTGGGCAGTCATGTTGCTGGCAATCATCATTGCTGTGCCGATTTTCCTCTACCTCTTCCTCAGCCTTGGCTTGGAAGCAGGCATAATAATGATCAATTTCATATACCCAGTCTTACTGGCCTTCTACGCTGCCAGAATAACGCTCTACTTGAACTGGGAGAGAAAAAACGCGAGGCGCATCGTGTTCGACGGACTCCTAGCCGTCACAAGGGTCTACGCGACTCCAGAACTCAAGGGAGACAGACCATGAATCTAAAAAAAGTGTTGTGGGCATTTGCCTCTATCGGAATACTCCAACTTTCATTATGGTTCCTTAGGTTCTTCGGCATTATCGGAAGCGAAGCTGATATTTTGATGAAATTGGTGTCATTCATTGGTTTCACATTATTTGGGATATTCGTCGGCATCGCAATCGCGGAGAAGAAAATCGGTGTTAAAGGAACCGTGGTCAACATGCTGTTAGCGTTGACAGTTTTATTTCTCTCCCCAATAGTCGGGGTTACAACTGCTTTTACAGTTGCTCAAGCACTTTCTCTGAACATACAATTTATGATTATAGCTTCTGCCACTATTTCTGGCGGTTTTGCGGTGCTTTTCATATGGTTCATCTACTGGCTCAGGAAGAAAGGCTTTCTCAAATTTACGGAAATAGATTGGACATAAAAATAGCTTCTAATGTCAAACTTTATACTTCCAAAAAAAAGTATGTATATACTAATTTGTCCACATGGTAATGTTGATTTTTCCCACTTTTCCATAAAATTAATTTTCTAGAAAAGGCTATCTTAATTGTCAGAGCTCTATTATCTCGAGGCTGAAATGATGCAATTTGTTGAGGCGGTAGTTATTTCTTTTATCAACACGATAATTATTGTTGCTCTTCACGTGATTAGAACCAGACACAGACAAAGGGTAAAGTTTCATGGACCCTTCGCGTATAAATTGGATGAAACTGGCACTCTAACAGAAATCTCTGCTGATTCAGTCCCGACTGGAGTTTGGGAAACCCTCAGAGAAAAGATACTGAGTGAAGCTAGGCCACTTCAGTCCCTCATGTTTAGGAAGTCTACCCATGTTTTCTTTGCCCTAACAATATTCATTGTGCAACTAATAATCTTATTAATGATATAGTCTCCCCGATAAGCTTCATATAATTCGATAACGCAGAGCATACGGACGACGGATATAGCAAAGCCATGTGGGAGAAGAAAGATCGTAGGATAGTTTGCAATTTGCTACAACCTAATCTCGCAACAATGCATTTGTTCTGATTTCATGAGATTCGTGTGTTTTCCAGCCTTCTTCATTCCCCAAGTTTCTCGAGAACCCGCATTCTTTGCCTTTCGAGCATACACGGATGATTTCGATTGTTGAACTAACTATATTCTTAAGTCCTTTCTAATTTCATCCAAAACACCATCGAACAAAGGATTTATCAATATTATACTCTCTAATAAATGCGGCGGCCATATGAAAAAGAGACAGCTGATCTTAGTGATCTTGGCAAGTTTAACACTAGTCTATCCTTTGGCTGTACTCTACGCTGTTCAAGCATACCAATCTTGGTCCACTGAGGAATTAGAGGAAATTCCGGAGGAGGCAAGGCCTTATGTTGAGACTGGCTCCTTCATTCAGTCGTTTTGGGGTGGGCTTACAATAAGTTTCGGAACGTTCATTGCTTCTTCTTGGGTACTGCTTGGAATTTGGAGAAAGAAACTGAAGCTCCTTACGATATTGGTTCTTATGATACCCTCTTGCTCCCACGCCTTCTCCGAATGTTAAAGATGAAAAAAGATGACAATGCTGCGAAAAATTAAAGCCATGCTCTCATTCCTTCTTTATAGTGACTGTTTGAGGCTTTCACCGCCATGCCAACCGTGAAGCCGGAGGGGTTTCAGGAACATTTATGGACGCAAGTTGGCGGTGGAGAACCTTCGCATGAAAGTCGAGAAAGGCGAAGTGTTCGGTTTCATAGGTCCTAACGGAGCGGGAAAGACCACGACGATCCGCATGCTCTCATGCCTCATCCAACCTACCAGAGGAACAGCCAAGATTGGAGGACACGACGTTCAAGAGGAACCACTAGAAGTCAAGAAAATCATCGGTCTCGTGCCCGAAAACCCACCACTGTACGATCGGTTGACTGGAAGGGAATACCTAGAGTTCGTGGGCAGACTCCACAAAGTGTCAGAGAACGAGAGACGGAGGAGAATAGACGAGTTGCTCGAGGCTTTCAAACTTGGTGACGCGGCAGACCAAGTGATCGTCTCGTACTCGAAGGGCATGAAACAGAAGATCGCCTTCTCTGCAGCCTTGATACACAACCCGAAGGTCCTCCTATTGGACGAGCCGACTTCAGGCGTCGACGTCAGAGCTGCAAGGATCATAAAAGACGTCATCAAAGAATTGAGCGACGAAGGCGTCACCGTCTTCTATTCAACCCACATAATGGAGCTAGCTGAGAGAATATGCGAAAGAGTCGCCATCATCAACGAAGGTCGCCTAAGAGCCATGGGAACCCTGGACGAGCTCAAGTCAAAGTTTTGCGGCACAGACCTTGAGGATGTCTTACTCAAACTGACCGGCGGCGCAGAAGACAGTGAACTCATAGAGTTCCTGAAGACGGAAAGGGAAACCAAGGAATGAGCATCGACTGGCAAATCGTCAAAACCATTCTCTGGAGCTACTTCAAAGCTTACAGTCCCATAAGGACAAGCAGATTCATGGCCTATGTGACGGGAAAGAAACCAAGCAGAGCCAATTTAATCGCACAGCTGATAATATTCGCCAATATCATGCTTGCAACAGTATATGGATCATCTTCAGTTGGAAGGATTGTTGCCTCTTCACACAACCCCACTACTTATTTAAGCGGTTTACTCAACTTAGCCTTCCTTTTGATCTTCGTATTTGGGCTGTTGACTTTCGGCCCTGCCATGGCAACGTCCTCCCCCCTCACTGTCGGCGACACTGAAACCCAGATGATGAGTCCAGTTAATGAAGAGACGCTCCTTGTTGGGAAAGTCCTCACATTCTTAACCGTGTCGAACCCCTACTCGATTCCAGCGTTCCTGGGGGTTTTTATCGGAGTTGCCTTGTCTGGACTCGTTTCTCCACTGGTCATACTGATCGGCCCGATTCTGTACCATCTTGTCGTTCTCAGCGCCAGCTGGATTTCCACCTTCTCAAACTTCTACCTGCTTAAACATTCTTCACAGAGAGTGCTGAAAATCTTCTGGGGCACCATAATAGCTGTGATCTTGGTCGCCTTCCTTGCAATTGTTCTCACGGTCGGCTTTGACACACGAAGCATACTGAGACTGTTCTCCTACACGCCTGAAAAATGGTGGCTACTCATCCTCCCATCCACCTACGCAGCCCAGGCCCTCATCTACAGCAGTGTAGACGTCCAGTTGCCTTCTCTCATCATAAACATCACGGTTCTGTCGGGCATCTTCTTGGTTTCATGGCTCGCTGCCTTGCGGTCTGTGAAGGGAATCTTGTTCAAGACCATCTCAGAAAATCAGATCAGAATTGCGGAGACAAGGAGAACCTTCGGATACGCAGCGCTGAAGCAAGTATCATTGCCAAGAGCCTTTGAGAGCCCATCTGGCAGGCTCCTACCTGAAGGCGCCAGCGTGGCCATCTTCCTCGAGAGGAGGTCGTTTTTTAGGGGCCCACAGTTCGTTGCTAGGCTTTTCTTGCCTGTGTTTCTGTTAGTCATCTTTCTTCCAGTGTTAGCTCGTATTCCCCTTGCTCTGGGTTCCTCAGTTATGCTTCTGCTGCTCATGGAGCTGGCTGGTTTTGAGGCTGTCTTGCTTGGGATGTCGTCTGCCACCTCGCTCAGTCAGGAGGGAAAGAACATATGGGTTGTCCTGTCCTCGCCGGTTAGGCTTGAGGAATACCTGATCGGCAAGTGCTACCTTAATCTACTTGTCAACTCGGTCATTCAGTTCGTGATGGTGTTCGTGACCGCCGTCTTTGTTAAGCTGCCATTAGTTGAAGCCATCCTGCTTTCGTCGGCTTCTGTTTTTTGGGTTGCCTCTATAACGGGTGTGGGTCAGTGGATCGGCGCCAAGTATGCCACCTTCGAGTCTTTTGAGATGAACATTGCCTCCCAGTCAGTGCAGATGGGTGGGGGGTTGCCCGCTGTGGCTGGAATTCTATACTTTCTGCTGTCGTCTCTGATTTCAGAGGTCAGCCTGCTGTTACCAGTATTGGTGATGCTTTCGCTAAGGAATACGGTAATAGCTCTCTTGGTCGGCCTCCTCTACTCGATCATCATTAATTTAGTCCTCTTCAACTTCTTCATCAAAAGAGCCGGAAAAACCCTAGCGAAGAGAGAATACCTCGTCACGGCATAAGTACCCAGAGTTTCCCACGGTTTGCCAGGAAAAATCAACCACTAAAGCGCAATCACTAGAATTAAACGCCTGCACTATAAATTCTCGGTTCTTGCCCCGTTCTTCGTGTAGACTAACTGATTCTGGAATAGCCCTCTGATGGACGAAGACACTTCTTGATCATGCGCTGTTGGGATGAACACGAATAGGGCTGTTGTCTTCGGCGATGAGATAGCCTCTAGAAGCAGGCGTGTGAACTTGTAGGTTTTTTCGAATTCGCATCTGAGTATTATGTCGGAGAGGTTGTCAAAGAGCAGGTTTATGGTTTTTCCCTTCTGAACTTTCTGTATTCTAGCGCAGGTGTCGAGCAGCAAGGAAAGATCGCTTGCGGGCAGGAGGGTTTCTCTTTCGCTTATCTGCTGTGCATAGTGGATTCTAGACCATAAGAGAAGGAAATTTACATTGCCAGCCTCTGAAAACACTGAATGCAAGGCGCTGTTCCTGTTTGTCACGATGAAGAGTGGCTCGCCGCTGCTTTTTGCCTCAGAGACAAAACTTGAAAGAGCCATGTTATAGTCAGATGTGGGATCAATTTCAAGAAGCATCTTTTTGCCTACCATCTGGCCGTGAGTCATTCCATACTGGCCAGAAAAGGTGTCCATTCTCGTCTTAACGTGAGGTTTAGAGTTCTTGTTCTTCTTGCGCCTGAGACCCAGAAACAATAGAAACAAGACAAGGGGCACAGGCAACATGTACAAGAGCGCTGTACCCCAGTCAAACGGAGGCAATAAGCCTTGAGCCCGAACCTTCACCAAATTCACCTCTGAACACCTGTTATTGCTTGTATCCGACTCTCCAGAAACCAGGCTTGCCTCAGCGCTTATTCTATAACTTGCTTCGGCAACTCCTGTTGTATTCCACGCGAACTCCAAGGCTTGTTGATCACTGGGAACTAGACTGGTCACGGTCTTAGTTCCAATCATGGTTTCATTGTAGAATATGGCGACGTCAAAAGCCTCCGTGGCGTTTCCGTTGTTTCTCACCACAACAGTAATGTTCACAATCTGTCCAGAAACCACCTCGTTTGCAGAAGCTGTCACGCTGACTACAGCAACATCATGGATATATACAACTTCATAACCGTAGGCGAGTTTGATCTGGTTTGTTCTTTGCTTGTACTGCGTTGTGGTTGACAGCATGCCCATTGCCTTTATTTTTGCGCTTCCGTTTGAAGCGTAAAACTGTGGGTTAACGTTGACGCTGAGCATTACGGTTTCGTTTGCGCCTGACGAAGTGTATCTTAAGTAGCCTTGCCCGCTGTTTACGTAGGAGTTGGCGGAGTAATTCCAAACCTGAACGGTGACTGAGACACTTGAGATGCCGTATTCACTTACCACGGTGAAGTTAAGCTGCGTAGGCGTTCTCGTTGTCACAGAGGAATACACGAATTCGGTGGAAACCACGTATTCACTGTGGAACGTGGGCATGAACTCTACCCAGTCAGCTCTAAGATCAAACGCTGCTTCGACTGTCTTCATGCCTTTAACCTTGATTTTCCAGTTGCCCGCAGCGTCGCGAAAGTGCTGAGAATTCACAGTTAATGTTTGCGCTTTGGTTTCATCTTTGTTTGCGGTCGGGTTAGACGTGTAGGAGATAAAGCCATTTCCACTGTTTGGATACGCGCCCAATGTGTGGTTGTAAAGCTGCAACGTGACTGTCACGCTGCCAGTGGTCCATGCATTGTCCACAGTCCATTGAAGTTGAGTCCAACTGTACGTGTTAGAAGCCCCTGTAAACTCGACTTCTGCAGTGTATTCGCTTGGAAGCATGATATTGCTGATTCTTGTTTGGTCGACCGTGGGCAAGGCACTATCGTCTATTCTGAGGTACGCTGAAATGCCTGATGTTGCTGAGGCAACCTCCACGTAATAGTTGATTTCAAGATAGTCGGTTTGATCCGCAACTGTGTATGTTGCCCAAAAATAGGTTCCTGAAAGCGTAGTGGGAGTTGACGGCAAATCTGCAGAATCTGCAACATTCGTTGCTATGGCATTGCGGGTTGTGCCGTCTGATTTTAGAACTAGAATGTCAACATCGACGTGACCAACAGATGGAGGCGCTGGTTTAAGTGCTACAGCCTGAGCAATCACGTCAGAATAAAAAGTCATGTTCCAAAACATCGTGTAGGAACCTGGAGCAGTTGTGGGTTTGTCGTCTCCGTCAGCTCCAGCTCGACTTGTTCCACTGCCTCCGGTTCCGATTTCATAGTAACGATGCACTTGGCCACCGCCATGAGTCGCAACTGTGGCTGTTCCAGAGACGGCTAAGTTTGAAAAAATCCAATCACTCGCTACGGTTGTCGTCAACGATATTGAAGGAGAGTCACCAGCGTATAACACTGCTCGATGATTGTCAAGTGGGCTTGTTTGGGCAACGCCGGTGTAGCTTACGCTTCCTCCACTTGCTTTGGAGATGCCTGAAAGGTTCACAGTGACTGTTTTGGAACCAGAATTTGGGCTGATAAGATACCAGATTTCTCCTTTAACTTGAGTACCCTGCACGTCGCTTCTGAGGAAAGTTGCCATTTGCCCATCAACGGCTACGTTTAGAACGGAGACAGTTACGGTTCTAATTGATATGCCAATCACCATGAACCTGTTGGTTCCAGAGCCGATAACATGAGTCCAAGTAATGTTCTGGGTTCCGTCACCGTTGTTTCCTGAGCCAACAGAATCATAGGCAATATTCGGGTCTGGGTCTTTCCAAGCTCTATAGAATTGTGTCCAAGTGCTTGCAGGTATTGAATTGCCGCCAGCCAGTGGGTAAACGAATCTGCCTAAGAGGTGTCTTCCAGTCGTAGCCATAGAGGCAGATAGACTTGACCCCATTGAATCGGCGCTTTCCAGTTTCTGAATGTAATAGGGGTTTCCTCCTATCGTTGTTGTTTCCTGATGAGCATTGAGGGTTTTGGCTGATGTTTGGCTTGGGTAACTGTGGTAAACCATGTGAACATCATTGTTTGAAACCAAATCTCCAATTGCGCCTGAAACATGACTTGTGTTTCTCAGCAGGTTGTAGACTAAGGGATTGTACGATGAAGCAGAGGTGGCCGACGGGGAACTTCCAACTGTAAGGTAGTCTGAATCAACGGTTTGAAGGCTCGCAGGAACACTTCCCGAAAGATATGTTCCGTTCAAGACGTTATAGTCGCTCGCGTAGTAAGTTGCACTTGCGGCGGCATACGTGTTGCTAATCGACCCCAGCAGAACAAAAATGGTAAACAGTAGCCAAAGTGAAAGGAGAATGCTCCTAGAATCGTGTTTTTGCTTCAACATGGGCAGTTCTCGCCTTTCAAGAGCTCGAAATAACGGAGACATCGCCTCCCCTTGTGGGTCTTATGTCCCTGCTGAAGATTTCCGAGACTGCTACATTTAATACATATGAATTCAAAATCCAATTTGAAATCTCTGATTTTCTTCTACGAAGACAAACTAAGCTTTGCTATGATACAGTTTTTGGATTCATAATTGATTAATATGTCAAAATGCCCGATTTAGAAGAATAGACGAGCTATTATAAAGTTGAAGGAACTGGGTCAAAAAGGCGATTTAATGGCTATTCAAGAAGTAGAAACATCAACCAGGAGAACTCCCACAGGCATAGTCGGACTGGACGAGATGATTGAAGGAGGTTTTCCCAGAGGCAGTCTCATCCTGCTAGCTGGCTCAGCGGGTTCTGGTAAGACCATTGCGTCAGCTCATTTCCTTTATCACGGCGCAAAGAACCTCAATGAAAACGGCATCTACATTTCTTTTGCAGAGCGAAGAGAATTCTTCATCGACAACATGAAAAGGTTCGGCCTTGATTTTGAGACTTTGGAGAACCAAGGTAAATTCAAATTCATGGATCTTTTAACGACCCGCGAAGAAACAGTGTCATCAACAATTGGCATATTATCGAAAGAAGCCTTGGAAATCAACGCCAAAAGACTGGTTATAGATTCGTTTACAGCCATGGCTCAAGCATTCAGTGAAAGAATAGACGCAAGAATTGTGCTTCACATCCTAGACAAATTGATGAGCCACAGCGGCTGCACAACCCTGCTGCTGGTGGAGCTTCCCACTGGAACAAAAACCATTGGGCTGGGATTTGAAGAATTTCTCGCTGATGGAATAATTCTGTTCGAGACTGTCGACGAAAAAGAAGGCATCAGGAAACGTGCAGTGGTACGCAAAATGAGAGGCACCAGCCACAACTTGAACTTTAGCCACATTGTGATTTCAGATCGGGGAATCTCGCTGATGCCATACGTTCCATAGCAGTGTTAGTGATGATCCTTGAAACAGGGACAATCCAAATTTAATGTGGTCTTCGCTGAGGCTGTACAGGAAGGCATAAACAGCACGTGCCCGCACATTTCAGATGCAGTCGTCTTATATCTCCAGAAAAGTGCGTCAGTTCGACACGATCAGTATGCAACGAATCCGGAAGCCCTTCACAATGATTTAAAGAGAATATTCGGATACGGAACCAAAGGGATTGAAAAGAAAATTTTGGAGTTCCTTTACCTGAAGCTTGAAAACCCCAAGAGCATTAAGAGCGACTTCAAGTTCGCAGAAGAAGTGAAGGAAGCACAGAAGTTTGTTGACTGTCCTGCTCTGCCAATAGCTGAGCATATTGAACAAGAAAAAAAGTACGGAAACCAGCTCCTGAGGCATTGATAGTAAATACTAAAGGACGGAACTTCTGAAGCTACTGTCGAAGCCCATTTCTTCCAGCTGGAAGTTTTCTTATTCCTACAGCGGTCATCTTGTAGTTCGGAGTGAATGTTTTCTCGTCGAACTGCGTTGGAAACAGCTTGTTGACAAGGAGCTCTTCAAAGTGGAAGTGCATACCAACTCTTCCCTTCGGAATGGTTTCATCAATCTGAGCCTCACAATCAATTTTACCAACACTGCTTGAAACCTCAACCAAGTCACCGTTTGTGATTCCCAGTCGCTCGGCATCAATGGCGCTGAGGTAACAGAACGGCCCCTCTTTGAAACTCATGAGTGTCCTAGACTTGTTAGTCATCTCACCAGTCAAGAAGTGATGCTGCGACCGAAACGATGTCAATATCAAGGGATACTTATCGCTACGAATGTCTTCGACTCCCTCAAAGTGCTCGGGCATAAACCTTCGGAAAACCATGCGTTTCTCAGGCCACTCGTCATCGCCTCGGTAAACATTGCCCACATCAACTTGGCGATACGCAGGCACGGTTTCCACAATCTCTTTAGTGATTTCTATTGGCTCTTTATAGTTGAAATGTGCAGCGCATCCAAAGTGAGTTGAAAGCTCTTTGAAAATCTGCCACTCAGGCTTACACTTACCACAGGCATCGGTGACTTTTCTAACGTATCGGACCCTGCGTTCACCCGTTGTTATGGTTCCTTCGCGTTCAAAAAGCAAAGGTGTCGGTAGCACTACATCGGCGAATTTGGTTGTTAAGTTTGGGTAGTGGTCGAGAACCACTACAAACATGTTCTGCAGGTTTCGATGAACCACGTTTAGGTTGGGCAGAGACTGAGCCGCGTTCATGCCGCTGATAAATGCTGCCTTAGGAGGAGAGATCAAAAAGGCTTCAACTATACTTTTGCCCTTGCCTATAGGCGCGTTCGTTTTCCATTTCTCTTCAAGCAATGGCGCGGTGGCAAGAGGCCCAGTAGGCAAACGGTCTGGCAGGCAACCCATGTCCCCGACGCCTTGAACGTTAATTTCCCCTCTCAACGACAATAGTTGAGCGTTCTTCAGAATCATCAAGTTTAGTAAGGCATGAACGTTTTCGGAACCTGCAACATGTTGTGTCAGACCCATGCCATGGATTATGCCCAGTGACTTGGCGTTGACTATGTGTTCGATTAATTGGTTGAGTTGCTCAAGGTCGACGCCGCAGGTTTGGTACACAAAATCTATGGAGTAAAGTTCGACAAGGTGTCTAAGCCTCTCGAATCCTTCTACCGCCTCAACTGACTTGTCATAAGCGCCCTGGTGAATTAACGCCCTCATAATTCCATTCAGCAGAATCAGTTCGGTTCCAGGATAAATGAGTAGAGAGACGTCGGAAAACTTGGCGGTCACGTTGTAAACCGCTTGGCTGGAAACCACCTTCATGCCCTTTCGCTTGGCTTTCAATATGCGATTGTGCAGAACGGGATAGTTAGACGCGGGGTTCGAACCTATAATAAACAAACAGTCAACACTGTAAACGTCGTCCATCTTGGAGAAAGCCGCTCGGCTGCCGAAACAGTCTTCCAAACCCTGAACAGTCGTGACATGGCAAAGTCGAGCGCAGCAAGCGTCGATGTTGTTTGTCTTGTACGCTATTCTAGCGAACTTCTGGGTCACGTAACAATCTTCGTTCGTTACTTTTCCAGAAGCATTAATGAAAACCTCGCTTGGAGCCAAGTCTCGAGTGCGTTCATGAATCAAGCGGTAGGCTTCGTCCCACGACGCTTCCTTGAACGGTTCATTCTTGCTCATCCTGATAAGCGGTTTAAGAATTCGACCTTCAGTGCTACCCAAGACTTCATGAATTGTCAGTCCTTTGATGCAGGCTATTCCCTCGCTGGGGTCATCTGATCTGTCAGGAACAACTTTCACAATCTTGCCATCTTCAACCATGAACAAGAGTCGACAACCGCAGCCGCAATAGGCGCAGATAGAAGCCACAGTTTTCAAAGCAGGCAGTCCCATCCTTGACCTAAGATGTACTATGGTCGCAACAACGAGCTATAACATTGACGCTCTTACGCATGCCTTTTACCTAACTAAGAGGGATTCTTTGAAAGCAACCAGAATAGTTACGGCGTCTTTTCTAAAGTGACATCAGCCATCCATTTCTCGTCACCGCGAAGCAAGAGCACTTTACTTTTCTCTCCGATTTTTCTCTTCTGAACCTCTTTAACCAGTTCGTCAACGCCGTTGATAGCCTTGTCTCCAAAACCTATGATGATGTCGCCCCTCCGCATTTCAGCCTTATCCGCCGGACTGCCCGCCATAACATCGGCGATGAGCGCGCCTTTTTGAACTGGTAAACTGTAGTACGACGCGATTTCCGGTGTGACGCTCAAGCCGCTCACGCCCAGCCAAGGCCTCAACACTCGCCCATGCGTAATTATGTCTGTGGCGCATTTCTTGACTAAATTAACTGGTATGGCGAAGCCAATACCTTGCGCAAAAGGAACAATCGCCTCGTTAATGGCAACAACCCTCCCCTGCACATCAACTAGTGGGCCACCACTGTTGCCAGGGTTAATCGAAGCGTCGGTTTGAACAAGGTTTTCGATGAAACCTCTCTCAGACCGTATCGACCTCTTCACGGCGCTTATCACACCCTTAGTGACCGATGGTCCTCCTGCCAAACCGAATGGATTGCCAATTGCGAACACTGTCTGTCCTACCCTTAGCTGATCGGAGTCGCCGAGTTCAGCTGTCGGAAGTTTATCTCCATTAACCTTTACAACTGCAACATCTTCACTGGCACATGTTCCAACAAGCTTTCCAGACAAGACCTCGCCAGAAGCCATTGCCACGTCGATTTTCTCGGCACCATCAATCACGTGATGGTTAGTAATTACGTAGCCTTTTGGATCGATGATGACTCCTGAACCCATGCCCTGAACGGGATGGACCTGATAAAAGTAGTCATGGAGCAGGCGAACCGTATTTATGTTGACCACGCTTTTGGTGACTTTCTCAACCACTTCAAGAACGGGGGACTCATCAATCGACATACGACGACGCCTCTGGATACTTTAGATTATACACACATGCAGCTAGACGATATAAAAGCTATGCAGTCGCCTAGTAGAGAAAATGCAGGGTGGGAGTGAAGAGAACGGGCAAAAAAAGAGAGGAATTGTTCACTTCTTGCTTGATGGACTTGTATACAGCTTATTTTTTCACTGAAACCTCGTTGAATCTTTTTGTTACAGTCGCCCAGTCGATAGCCTTGAAAAACGCCTCAATGTAGTCTGCACGCTTCAATCCGTAGTCAATCATGAAGGCATGTTCAAAGATATCCATGATCAAAAGTGGAACTGCGCCTGAAAGATGGCTGACATCGTGTTCGTTTATCCACACATTGAACAGTCTGTTAGCCACCTGATCATAATATAGTATCGTCCAGCCGATTCCTCGCATTGAGCCAGTGGCTTTGAAGTCTTTTTCCCAGTTCTCGTATGAACCAAAATCCTCAACAAGTTTGTTGGTGAACTTTGAATTCTTGTCAAGTTCTACGCCGGTTTTGGTCATGTTTCCGAAATAGTATTCGTGAAGTCGCATTCCGTTGAACTCCCAACCGAATCTGCGTTTGATTTCTGCGTATTCGGGTGCTCCAGTCTTTCCTTCTTTCAGCAGAGCACTCAAAGCGTCTGATAGTTTGTTTGTGTTGGTGACATATCCCTGATATAGTGTGAAATGGTTTTTCAGCAACTGGTCGCTGAAGCCTTTTGTTCCCAGCAAATGATCAAAGTTTTTGGGTTCGTATGGCATTTCATCTTCCTCCTGTTGTACTATTTGTGTACGACGTCGGTTTTAGAATTTTCTGAATTTCCTCGAGTTGCTCCAGCACACTAGACATCGATTTGGAGCTTGATTCAGACAACAAATAGTCTTTTAAATTTCACCGATCAAGTGAAACAAAGAAAAACTGGATGGTTAGAAAAACTTGAAGCAGAAGCTTGGAGCAGGTTTATTTGTGGATTTAGAGGGAATGATCGAATTTGCCCGAGACGGCATAGTCAGCAAAACAGTGGCGAAGAAGGCGAGCAGCGATGTGACTCTTTTCTGCATGTCCACTGGGCAAGAGCTGACCACTCACTCAGCGAGTTACCCAGCAATTATCCACGTGTTGAAGGGAAAAGGACAGATTACGCTTGGAAAACAAACGTATGAAGCCAGACCCAACGCATGGTTTTACATGCCAAGAGGCTTGCCGCACGCTTTGCAGTCTACAGAAAACCTTGTCTTCCTCCTCACACTATTCAAGAAACAATAGAAAACAAAACCAAATTTAGAAGACGCAAGAACATGAGGGCAGAAGAAACAGACAAATGGAATATTTCAATTTGCGGCCTGAACTGCACAAAATGCGATATATACATGGCGAGTCACGGCGACGAAAAACTGCGAACCGAAATAGTCGAGTGGTTCACAACAAAACGCAACAAGAACATCAAACCCGAACAGATCATATGCGAAGGATGCAGAAGCTCGTCAGACGACCAATGGAGTTCCGACTGCAAAATGATGCTGTGCGCCCGCAAAAGAGGACTTCAATACTGCTTCCAATGCAATGAATTTCCGTTTCCTTCCTTCCTTCACTATCACTTTAGCGCGCGCTAGTCGCCAATATGCGTGATCATGCTTAACCGCTTTCCGCAAACTGAACAATAAAAAGGAGTTTCGCGCGCGCTCGATTTTGGTTTTTGTCAAAAACAGACACAAAAACTTCAAGGAACCAGGCTCGCATAAGAAGCGTTAGGGAACCAGCGGTCCTTTTGGCGGTCCAGTCCAATAGGCACTTAATATGGCTGAGTCGATCAAGTTGACTTCGCCGTCGTAGTTGATGTCAGCGACAAGACTATACCCTGAAAGCCCAGTTGGAGGTCCTGACCAGTGCGCGCTTAGAACGGAGAGATCAGCTATGTTAACCACTCCGTCATCGTTCAAGTCGCCCGGAACTCTGATATTGAGGAGCCTAGCAATCAAGTCTTCGAAGTCTCCGTCTCCGTTTACATCTACGCCGAGATCGCCTTCCTTTGTGGTGAAAGTTGCTCTGCCCCACAAAGAAGGAGACTCGCCTGTTTCACCAGTGTTTGTGACCAAATCGCTTGATAAGTTGTAGTATCTAATCACGTAATCATCCATGTCGCCGTCTGCATTCATGTCTAAACCTGTCCACCCTTCATATGTGGTGAAGGCAATCAAGTCACTCCAAATTGAAGCTTGTTTTCCAGCTGCGCCAGTGTTTGCTAAGATTCCAGTGTCGATGTTGTAGTAGAAAATGGTGTTATTCCAATCAAAGGCAATTAGATTTTGACCCATTGAAGGCCGCAGGCCGTTTATGCCTGTTTCAGTTGTGGTTCCGCCCGAAACGTTGTAGTAGCTTATAGTTTGAGAACCCGATGGTCCTGCTGAGAATGCAATGATGTTGTTGCGGATGCTGATGCCCCATTTTGGTCCAGTACTTGAGCTTATTTGTGTCCAAGATGCGCTTGCAATGTTGTAGTACCAGATTCCTTCGTAGTCCCAGAACGCTATGATGTTGCCATCAATAGAGACGGCTCTTCCTCCAAGGTTCCAATCAGTAAAATCAATAATATTCCCTGGGTCTTGGTGAAATATCATCTTTAGGGTTGAGGTAGAAACGTCATAGAGCCCTATGTATGTTTCTTCACGAGTTGTAATGGTTGCGAACGCTATCAGGTTTTGGTAAACTGAAGGAAAATAGGCTGGACCAATGCCTGTGTCCGTTAACGTTGCAGTTGAAATCCTGTAGATCATAAGCGTGTTGTCCGGGTATACATCCTTGGCAAAAGCAATCAAGTCATTGTAAACTGTGGGTCCAAGACACGTTGTCGTTGACACAATGGCTGGTTGAGATAAACCTGGAGCTATGCCCACCGATAACAATGCCAAGGTCAATACCAAAAGGACTACATTTCTTCTCATCTGTTTGCCTTCCTCTCTTTGCGTCTAGTTAGTAGTACTTTTTTTGTGGAGAATCTCTCAAATCGACTTCTTGCCCCAACGCGGTGGAAGTAGTCGTGTTTGGATGAAACTCCCTTACAGACTCGTAGACATTCACTTGTTTATAAACTTTTATCATAATTATCAAACATATAGAAAAAAGTCAGAAACTTTGAAGACTCAGCAAGGCGCGCGCGATACATGGATATCATCCATCTAATCTTTGGCTCTGGTTGATTATCTGGTTCAAAGAAAGCTCTGTTAACTGGAACACTATTCCAATGACCACAGCTAGAGCATTTCATTTTAAGGGAGAATGACACTTTCACGTGGAATCAATTCAACGAATTCACTCAGAGCTCTGCGAAACCCGGAAAGTATGTGGTAAAGGACACACAAGGATGGGGATTGACTGCATATTTTGACATAGTTCCGGCAAAAGAGTGGGTTCCTTATGTACCGTTGCCAAATATGGTAGATTTAGTGTTTTGGACAAAGGATCGAGTAGCACACATCGATGTTACCATAACATTTCCTGATGCTGGGTACAGAGTGTCGGATTGGGGGACAGTTGTTAAGGATGGCTATGAAATCTATGTTGACTCTCAAATCTGGGACTGGACAGACCCCTCTGCTCTAGTGATTACAACATACAGTCACACTTACGACCTAGGACGCTTGAAAGCTGGTGACTACGTTTTCACCTTCAAAGCATGGGGCTTCCCCGTTAAGAGTATATCGTTTAGCATACCGCCCACCGCTACTGGAGACGCAAACAATGACGGAACAGTTAACATGGTTGACTTGAGCCTAGTTAGTGCTCACTGGTATCCTGGACCACCCACAGGACCTTTAGGCTACGATGCAAATGCAGACTTCAACGATGACGGAACAGTCAACATGTTAGAAGTAGCGATCATCAGCGCCAACTGGGGACAAACAATTCCGTAAACAATCCATAAAAAACCTAAATCAGACTCAATCACTGCTTCCCTTTTTTTATCTCAGTGGTAAGAAAGAAGCCTTTGAATGGATAAGAACTGTACAGAAAACCATTGAGCTTAAACTACAAAGAGTAAAAGAAGGCAATCAAGCGGTTTTTTAAGGAAGGAAATAGAAATTCTATCCCACACACATTGATTAAACTCATTCTTACGTATGTGCATTAAGAATTTAAGGACGAACATTGAAGAACAAGAGTTAGACGAATCTAATATGTTGGAGATGCTTTGCAAGTGCTCATGGTAATGGTAGCATTGCTCCCCCTGTTCATTCTCTCGTTCTTGGCATTTCTTATAGGCATCGTTTTGTTGTGGAGGAAAGGCAAAACAGTTGAAGCCTTACTTGTTTGGAATTCCTTGTTCCTATACATTATTGCGTTGATTCTGCTTCTTAAGTAGAAACAACATGAATTCGTGTATGTGCAGCGCGCGCCAGTTGGATTTGGGAAGGAAGGAAAAGGAATTTCCGTGCACAAAACATAAATGAGTTCAGCTCAGATGGCACGCCTCACCACAAGCGTACCATCGAGAATTCGAAGAGAATGAAAGACATAGGAGTCAAAGCGTGGATTGCTGAACAGGAAAGAAAAGGACAAAGTGTATTCTGCCCCTAAAAAAGAAGAAGCTGAATAACAGTGAAATAGCTTTTGCCAGCTAGGGAGTCTGGTTGATGATGGTACTGGGACATATTCATCACAATCACGCACGCGGTTCTTTTTCATCGTGGTGCGGGGGGTGGGATTTGAACCCACGAACCCCTACGTTAGTATTAGATAGATCATTAGTTGTTTGTTCTTTAGTTACTTCATCAGACATCTTTCTTTTCTCCTATCGATTCAGTGTTACTACAGTTGTAGCTAAAGATATTTAACTATTACTATGGCTGTAGTGGAGAATGGTGCACTCAATGAGAGAATATATCCTAACCAAACTAGAGAAGAAAATGCTGGAAAACTATCTAGAGAAAGGATACAAGACAAAAGACTTCACTGTTCTACTATATAGAGTGAGAAAAAGTGTGAAAAGACTTCAGGCAGATATGAAATTGATTCTAGCTGTCTTAGATAGAGAAGAATGAAACTAGGAAGAGTCTAATCCCGTTTTCTTTCTACACTAGTTCATTCCCACACTTTGGACATTTCCAATTCATTCGACAGGCACATACGAAACAATAATTGGTGCCACACTTCGGACAGTGATGGTCTAACCAGCGGATACTTATCTTACATTCCTTACACGGTTCGCCTAAATGCTCCAAGCCCATAAAATCTCCTCCAAAAATAGTCTTGGACTAATGCTTTTAACAGCAGTTCTCAAACTGAATCGAAGAGAGAAGACAGAGAGAAAAATGAAACTGAGAAGTGTCTATGCTTGATATTTGTATCTGAGAGGGAGTTCGTGCAAACTGGTAGGAATTGTTAGATAGAGCAGGATAGGTGATGTGGAACATTGGAGATATTTTGGATTAGATTTATCGATTTGTATTCCTATACCGTTTTCTTCCACTTGCACCCTTGACCAATCTTTTCAGTTCTTTAATATTTTCTTGTAGGGCTAAAAGATTCTGTTCTAGCTTTCTTGTCAGTTGTATTAGTGTCGACTCCTCAATACAGATTACAGACGTTTCATCTTCTTTCTCTTTGTCTTCTTCAGGCATGTCTAAACCCTTCATACCCAATATTTCATTTCAGTTGCATTAATAATTTAAGGAGAAATGACTGTTTACTAAAGGGAACTTTGTTATGTTGAGGAGCTTAGGCGAATTAGAGCAAGGATTCCAAGACATTTCCAAGAAATCGAAAGAGAAATGTGGTGATAAATTAGAGGAATTACGCAGACTTACTTTTTTAACCAGTTTATTTGTCATGCCCTATTACAAGTGCTACAAACAACACGAAGCAAAATATGGTAAGTTTGGGAATTCTCTCAATGGTGCATGTTTGCTGGAGTTATTCAGGATTTCAGGGCATATTGTTTTCCTTTCAAGCAATGGATTGTACAGAAATGCATTTGACAATATTCGATATGCTATAGAGTCAATTGTTCAAGCACTGTATATAGACAGTAGGCACCCTGAAGCACCTCTTCTTACAAAGATAGAGATCATGAAAGAAATAGAAGGCAAGAGAGAATATCGTGCCCAGAGTTTAATCGATAAACTCAAACTTGGAGAGCATAAGACTAAATTGCAGACAGAATATGCAGAACTGTCTCAAATAGTCCATCCAACGCATAAACACATCAAAAATCTCCTGAGAGATTTTAAAGAAGGGAAAGGGGTTCCCACCACTATAAGTTGCGAAGAAATTTCAAATATTTACGAGTCACTTAGAAGAATGTATGATATTCTCTTTTTCCTTGTTACTAATAATTTTCCAGAAATTGTGGAATCATTGAAAAAAAACCAGAAATTCATTAGGGGGATTAAGGCTTACAATCTACCTTTATTATTGAGAGTTTTGAAAGCATAGGAATCAATATCTCTTTTCATGGTTAAGAAAGAAATCTGTGAATAGTCGAAGAACTATTATTTCAAGTTGCATGGTAATTTGCTTAAGAAGGAAAGTCGTACGGTTTGAATATGAAACTGAAACAAGCTGAAGTGAAAATTAACGGTTCTGAACTTTTTTTCACCTTCCTCGGAAAGGATAAGGAAATCGTTGATAGTCTATTTGAATGCATCAAAATGAATAAGGCTATCATGAGAGAAGTGGTTAAAGACCTTCCTAGGAAGATGAAAATCGTTGTCAAGGAGCTTCATCCACTTGCAAAAAAAATTATGGATGTTCCCAGTGAGACTGCTGCTTTTCATCATGTTATCGCAAATCTAAAAACTGGATTTAGTATGAACACGATTTGGATTTTTCCAGAAGCTCTTCAAAACATAAAGGTTAGCTCAAAAGACAGTAAGGAATTTTGGGATAGAATTTTTTTCGTGTTTCTCCACGAACTTGCTCACTATCTTGCTTCAGATGAGAAAGAAACTAATGACATAGTCGAGAAATGGTTAAGAAAGAGGTATTGAATGGATACGAATTGGGAAGTTCTTTCTAACAATATTAGAAAACGTCTACACCTTCAATGATCACGTTTTCTGGCGTTATTGACCTTTGTCGGTGTGAACTGCAAGTAGATTCTTTTGTCCTTTTCAACGGTCTTAATGAAGGGAGCCTCTCCGTAAAGGTCTTTGATCTTGGGTAGCATTTTCGTCAGTGTCTTTTGAGTCAAGCTAAGACAGTTTGCAACTGCTTCTAGGTTCCATCGGGAGGGACGGTCAATTTCGCCAAATATTCCTTCATCATACATCATGGGTTTGATTGTTTTTCTACGGTCAGAATCAGATCGATCAAACAAGGAAAAAATATCTTCGAGCATTTGGATCGTCAGAAGTTCCAAATCAGATGCTTTAGGATTTTTATAGATGACAACACCTTTCTTGTGTCTAGGGTCGGATTCTTTGTGAACGATGCCATCATGTTCTAGGTCTGAAAGATAGCTTTCAAACGTGGCTTTGCTTTTGATTTCGTCTTTGACCTTGTCGAATAGGACATTGTATCCGATTCCTGTTTCAGCACTTGTGTTCCTAACCAATGCTTCGAGTATGAGCCTTCTGAACCTGATTTCTTGTTTAGGGTAGACCAATACGGAACACCTTCATGTGATTAGTGGTACAGTAAACGAAACTCTTAAGTATTCTAAGGGATAAAGGTTATGGTTAAGGTACACCAAAATGTACCAAATTAAGTGGAATTATATGAAGATGGAAGAAGATCCATACTACCTAGAAGAAAAGAAATTTTCAGAATCAAACCAAAATAAGGGAAAACTTGGAGAAACTGCCTTCAGCAATGCGTTGTCAGACTTTCCAATCATATGTAACATAACTTACGGAAAGAGACAGAAAGACATTGATCATCTAGTTTTGACCAGTCACGGATTGGTTTTTAATGAATGCAAGAACACGGGCGAGAATTTCCAGATGTATTACTCATGGTTTCTAAGCCATGTAGTCGATAGATTCGCAGAAGGCTTGCCAGTTGCCCAGTTTTATGGCAGGACTCTTGGTTATTCTGCAAAAGCCATCAAGTTCACTTTGACTATATCATGTTTGAACACAGAACCCATAACCCATAAGGCGATGAAGGGACTTGACATCAATGTGATTCAGACGAAGAAACAGCTCTTGAACGAGAGAGATCTTAAGAAACAATCTGCATCAATAAGAAAGCAATTTCTGTCTGTTATTAACACAGAAACAAATAGAATAGAGTATAATGGAATAGACAGAATCCTGAGACCCTCTTATTCTTGTCTTCACAAGAAAGAGAAAAGCATGATCAGATAGTAGAGAAAATGAAGATGGGAACCTATCATAAATCATTTCTGCGGATATTATTTTTTCAGAGGTTTCATGAGATGAATAATCAAGTTGCATAAGAGACCATTCTCTAAGTACTTGCTAGGTACTTTGGGAGGTGATAAGAGGTGATTGAGGTAAAAGAGGAACCACTAGAGGAACTAAGAATAGGAAAAGTAATTCTGAGAGACCTCATAAGGAGACATAGTGTAATCTATTATAGAGATAAGAAGAAGAGAGGAAGATGGCAGAATGAAAGAGGAAGAAGATGGGATGATAGACTATCGGAGAATAAACCTCTCTTCAACTTGGTTTGTATAGCAAATGAACTACATAAAGCACATTTCCTAGCCAGAGATTTTGACAAAACAGTACTGCAGGATTTCATCATAGAGTTCCTAGATGGTTGTTCACATAAGACAGCTAGACAGTATGCTACTGCTCTGAATATGCTACATCAGTGATTATGATTATGAAGTGATACGAATTATGAGGGAACAGCCCTGATAAAGAGGTGTTCTGCCCTAAAACCCTGCTATTATCCTCAATGGTCACATTGCTCTCTTCTGATTTAACCCCAATATCCCAAGTAACATAAGACCGCAATGAAAACTCATCAAGCCCTAAGGAATGTGGTCAAAGAACTTGATGGGTACTTAGACCTAGAAACCTTTAACAACAATTGGAACAATGCTATCAACAGACCTAACCACCGTCCTCCCTTCAATGGAAAATCATTCCATGAGTACTATCACACCCAGACAGAGACGAGTGACCTATGATTTATTCAATTCTAGTGTGATTAGTCCAAATGAAGTATGGAATCCAAAGAGAGACTATCAGTTAAGAGAATGAACTATCACTCTCAGGCAAAGCTAATTCTCATTTAATAAACGATACAGCTAGGGACATCAAAACAGCATGTTCATTGATAGAACAAGGATTTGACTATGTTACTGAAATGGAAGGAATCAAGATATTCAGGAAGAGGAAATGAACGTGGTGAGTATCCTAAAGTGAAAGAGATTCTTTCAGTTGGTCAGCAATTCGTTGCAAACCGACTTCATAACTCGAAACTTTCAACATCAAAGCAATTTTTTAGCATGTGGGTAAAGCAGATGGTGGCTGACTGATTACCAAGAATCCTTAACAGCTTCCAAGAGAGAGTCAGCAATTGCTTCTAAATCAACCTCTACAGAACTCGAAATTGCCAGCAACGAAGCAATTCTATTCTTGACCTTCTCGAATGTTTCAGTCAGTATATTCCTTTTCTGAGTGAGCATACTCTCAAGTTTTTTTATCTCTTCTTCTCCGACATTGATTGTAACACTAAGTACTCTTCGTGCTACCATAACTGGAATGTAGACGACTTCAATTACGAAAATGGCAGTTGCAGTACCTCCTTTTAGGTCATAATTAACACTACCAATTTTCATTTCTGCTCTAAGTCTCTCAACGACTGTGATTGTCACCATTCATTTGTCACTCCTGTTTTTCCAAATGTTGGCTCACTTTTTCGGCAATCTCAATTATCTTAGTCTTGAGGATGGTTACATGAGCTTTAACTGCTTCATTATATTCTTCTTTAAGAGATTCTGCAACTTGTTTGGCATCTTTGGTTGCTCTATCAAGGTCATCCGCCAAAAATCGAAATGCGTCTGCACTCATCTCTCGTTGTTTGGTTATTTTGGAAATTATTCCATTAAATGTCGAAATAGTGAGCGCTATAGTTTCGTCAATGTCTGAGTGAGCTTTCGCCAGTTGTATTTGAAGCTCAGGAGAGGATGCGCTTTGTAACGAGTACAAGGCTGCACTTGCTTGGAAAAGATTACCCAAGATCGCCCATTGAGTAGTGTAGAAATGCATGAATTTCTGAACTGCATTTATTACTTCTTCTCCCAAGTTCTCACCTTTTTAGTAGTTACTACGTTTAGAGAGTATATAAGACAGTTTTGCTCATCAATCAAGTACACCAACTCCGACCTTTGACAGGTTTCTTGTAGTAATACGTGACGTAGCTTGAAATTTCTTCTCATTATGAGTGTGGTGGAGTATAAAGGTGCATTGAAGTATTTCATCAGTTATCCGAACTGGAAAGTCGAAGTAACAATCTTCTTGTATACTCTTATGTGCTCCAACTTCTTTATCAAGAGGAAGAATTTTTCCATATGTTTGTAGCTCTAAATTATTTAATTGAGTCCCTCTATCCCCTTTGTTATGAACGTAGAATCTTATTCTTAATTGAGTCTGTTTGACTTGGGCTGACGGTGGATGATGTTCACATTTGATATCCTCAATGTGTAAGTCTGGATTCTCTTTACGGAACTTAATAAAGTGCAAAATCAAACCAAGCACGGATGTAATGAGTGCAATAATGGACAATCCCAATCCCAATTCTATGGACATTTTGTTCTCATCTTTCCTGATTCGCTTTTATTCTAATCAGTTCTTTAGGTTCTGCTATAATCTTACCACACTTCTTACATTTTGATGTTTCTAATGGTTCATACATAGGAATCATGACTTTTACCTTAGGCTCTGGAGAAGGTTGTTCAATGAACAGCTTCTTAACTGGAACTCTATTCCAATGACCACAATGGGAGCATTTCATTCTAAGTTTAGATTTCAAGACCGCCTACTAAAAAGCAATTCCATGTTTTAGCTATTCCTTTTTAGAAGTAAATCTCACGCTCATGTAAAAACCAAGAAGAGTCATCGGAGAAACGAGAATTGACCAGATAATCAATGTGGGGATAAGTCTATGAAAGTAAAGCATGATGCCTACTGCTATGCAAAGGCATAAAATAGCAACTCCAGTTAGGTAAAAACCAAGTTTTATTGCTCTTAAACTCCATTCTCCATACAATTTCAAAATGTCGGTTTTTTTCTTGAGCATTTCCTTATTTGCTGTTTGGTACAGCACAATCACCAAGAGAAAGAAACCTAAAGAAGGGACTAGGAAGTTAATAGCCCAAGTTTGACGTTCGTTCAATGTATCATATGAGAATAATTGCGATGAAACAAAAGCAAAGACGAATCCCGCTATTATAGACAGTATACTCAGAAACGCTCTATACAAACTTAAAGCAGTATCTATGTCTTTATCCTCATCTCTTTTTCTCAGTTTGACACACTCCTTTCTCCATCAATAATGATACAGTTTATTATTCCAAGTTACATTAATAATTTAAGGAGAAACCCTCTTTTCATGGTTAAGAAAGAAGTCTTTGAAGAGACAAAATCAGATGGAAAGTTATCATTCTAAGGATACAGAGAGTAATGGGATAGGAGATTTTAGAGTTAGTATTTTGTATTTCCTCTGAGGCTCCAAATAGTTTACGTTTAATATATGAACTTAGACAGAAAGAAAAAAGAAGGGAATGGTGTTAGGCTATTTTCTCTTTCTGAAGAGCATTAGGTTTTCACTAGGTACATTAGCAATGAATTCAAATCCATTTTCGATTAGTTCAACAGCATCCTTAGAGTCTTTAGCTACCTTACAAATATAGTGTTCATCATTGTTCGTTATGGCATTAGCTAGGTGTATGTATCTAAGAGTATTTTTGATATTGACATGACCTAAGAATTCTTTAACATAGATAATATCCTTAGTTCTTAGGTATTCCATTGTTCCTTTCCAATGCCTAAAAGTTCTGAGGGATATTTGTCTAAGTCTAGGGTTCTGTAGTTTCTTAGCTATTCTTATCCTCTGTTTCTGATAGTTCCTAGTGAAATGGTCTAGTTCATCCTCAAATCTGTCTTGTTTACCACTTGGAGAGAATACGTATTCATTTCTTCTAGGTAATGCCAATAGCATGTTTAAGGTTTGTTCAGTAATCTTAGGTCTCCTAGCTTTACTGTACTTAGCTGGAGTAATTGATATGCACTTGTTTGTTATGTCAATGTCTAACCATTTAATTCTCCAAGCCTCTAGAGGTCTTACTGCTGTCTCTTTCAGAATCCTAAGGAATATTGAGACTCTAGCTCTAACACTAGATACAATTGAATCAATTTCCTGTTCTAGAGGAACAAAAGGTAACTTGTCCTCTATCCTAAATTGTGGTAAGGTTATTTGTTGTAGTCCTATCATTCTAAGGTAGTCTCTGTAAGAATGGATAGCAATATCCTTACTGCCATTAGCCCATGAGCATGTATTCAAGAAGGTAATTACTGCATCAGGGCTGTTTAGGTCTGTTCCATGTTTCATTATACTCTTTAAGGCTCTAATCTTTCTAGTTATTGTTGAATGCTTGATAGATTTCTTAGAAAGTAGATAGGCTAGGTATTTGCTCATACAGAGTTCGTAGGTACCTTCTAGGTGCGGGGGGTGGGATTTGAACCCACGAACCCCTACGGGATAGGCTCCTGAAGCCTACGCCTTTGACCAGGCTTGGCAACCCCCGCCGAATGCCAGATTTTCTAGAATGTTTCTGTGAATTAACTCTTACCCATAGAGTACGAGAAAAAGAGGATTTCAGTCTTCCCAAACATAGTAGCTTTCGGTCACTGAGATTGTTCTTTGCGTTTCACAAGTTCCACGCGTCTCTTGCCCTTAGTCAGAGACGAAACGTAAACCTTGCCCTGAACCTCCATCTTCATCAACGTCTTGTTCAATGCTCCGAAGCCCAAGTCTTCATGGGTTTCTCTGAGCAGGTCGAACAGTTCATCGTCTGTCATTGCTCCTTTTTTATCGAGAATCTCAACTATGGTCAGATCCAATGGGTGAGGTCTCCAAGTTTTAACAGCCAAACCAACCACGCTCAATCATGTCGTGCTTTTCAAGCTATAGGCGTCTGGGGCTTCTGCACGCGTCGAACCTGCCGCATAAACCCTTTATACCAAGCCTCCATTTCAGGCAGAATGCTCGGCGGAACCTTATCCATGGCCTTCTGAAAATCGGCAGAGGGCACTTCTTTTGATTTCACATCACTCCGCAACGCGTTCATCGCAGCTTCTCGACACAAAGCATCAATGTCGGCGCCAGAGTAACTCTTTGTAGCGTTCGCCAAATGCGACAAGTCAATGTCTTTGGCTAAGGGCATGTCTTTAGTGTACAGCTTGAAGATCTCCAAACGAGCCTTTTCATCGGGTTCAGGAACATATATCAAACGGTCAAACCTGCCAGGTCTCAGAACTGCAGGGTCAACAATGTCAGGTCGATTTGTAGCGGCAACTATCACGACGTCTTCCAAGGTCATAATACCGTCCATTTCTGTTAAGAGTTGACTAATCACTCGCTCAGAGACGCCACTGTCGGAGTAGCCCCTTCCACGCCCAGGTACCAATGAATCAAACTCGTCGAAAAATATGACGGCTGGAGCAGCCATGCGAGCCTTTCGGAAAACCTCTCTGATAGCCTTCTCTGACTCGCCAACCCATTTGGAAAACACTTCAGGACCTTTAATCGTGATGAAATTAGCCTCGCTTTCAGTTGCTACAGCCCGCCCTAACAGTGTTTTTCCGCAGCCAGACGGCCCATAAAGCAAGATTCCCTTCGGCGGACGAATCCCCATCCGCTCAAAAATCTCAGGATTCTTGATAGGCCATTCAACAGCCTCCCGCAACTCTTGCTTGACCTGTTCCAAACCGCCAATATCAGACCAGTGAACGGTCGGCACTTCAATGTAAACCTCCCTCATGGCTGTGGGCGTAATCTCCTTGTAAGCGTTCACAAAGTCCTCAGCGCGAACCTCCATCTTCTCTAAAACGCTGGGTGGAATGCGCTCTTCCTCCAAGTTGATCTCAGGCAGGTAACGCCTCAACGCTTTCATAGCGGTTTCCCGAGCCAACGAAGCCAAGTCGGCCCCAGTGTAGCCATGGGTCATGTTTGTTAACTTCTGGAGGTCAACATCCTGCGCCAACGGCATGCCACGCGTATGAATCTGCAATATCTCGTGGCGCCCCTGCTTGTCTGGCACACCTATTTCAACCTCCCTGTCAAATCGCCCGGGTCTCCGCAGAGCGGGGTCTAATGCGCCTGGACGATTGGTTGCGCCTATCACGATGACATTGCCCCTTCCGCCCAATCCGTCCATTAAGGCTAAGAGCTGCGCCACCACTCGGCGTTCCACTTCGCCTGTGACTTCCTCCCGTTTCGGAGCTATCGCATCTAATTCATCTATGAAAATTATGCTCGGCGCATTCTGCTGCGCTTGCTGAAAGATTTCGCGTAAGCGAGCTTCTGATTCTCCGTAAAATTTGCTCATAATTTCCGGTCCGTTTATCGAAAAGAAATTCGCCTCAGACTCATTAGCCACAGCCCTAGCGAGTAGTGTTTTTCCGCATCCAGGAGGACCGTGGAGCAACACGCCTTTGGGCGGTTCGATTCCCAGTCTTTGGAAGATTTCTGGGTGCCGCAGTGGGAGTTCAACCATTTCTCGGATTCGCTGCATTTCTTCGTGGAGACCGCCTATGTCTTCGTATGTGGTTCTCGGCATGCCCACTTTGGCTTCGGGCACAGGCTCATTGAGAATTTGAAGAGCGGTCTCATACGTGATTCGGACTGTTCCGTGAGGGCGCGTCTTGGTTACTGTGAAGGGTATGGCGTGACCGAGCATCATTACAAGCGTGGTGTCGCCCTCAACAAACGTGCGTTCCATGAGCCGATTCTTGACGAAGTTAGTAAAGTCCTCGTCCACGTTCAATCGCATGTCAACAGGTGCCAAAACCACATTTGCCGCGTCCTTCACCTTGCCAGGTCTAATTAAAACAAATTCGTTTATGGCTACACCTGCGTTTTTACGGGTAAACCCATCTATTCTGATTATGCCCCTATCTTGATCCTCAGAATAGGCTGGCCAAGAGATGGCGGCTGTTGTGCGTTTTCCAACAATTTCGATCACGTCGCCGGCTGAAAGCCCCAGCTTCTGCATGGTTTTCTGGTCTATGCGGGCTATGCCTCTGCCCACGTCTCTTTGGCGTGCGTCTCCTACGCGTAGTTGCATTTCACTCATAAACGTCACCCGTTAGATTCTGCAAATGATTAGTATCGGAAGGGTTATTCCTATTATTTAAGTTTAAATTTAAGGTTTGAAAGTCAGCTACCATCGTTGCATCATGAAGGTTTCGATGTTGCTTACGCCTTGAATCTGACGTATGTTGTTCTCTATTTTTTCGAGTTCATCCTGCTTCTCTTCAGGTATGAGGATGTGGGCAATCAAAGCCTTCAAGCCAAAAGCGATAGGTTCTTCACCGAACCTCATAACCTTCGAGTCTTGGGGCATTGTTCCTTCAATTTTCTGTTTGAGTTGCTCGAAATCGATGGTTATGTCCTCAGGAAAAATCTTCATCGAAACAAGCATCTTAGTCATCCGCAGTCCGCCTCTTTTCTCCTTTATGGGCCTTCAAACCCACATTTTGGACACTTGTATGATCTTCCGAATTTGCGGCATCGGCTACATCGCCATATTACAATTTCGCCGCAGCTTGGGCACTGAAACTTGGTAGACTCGGTTCCAGGCGCAATTATCTTATGACATGACGTGCACATGGGCATTGTTACAACTGTTTGTGGTTTTTCGCTCATGACGCCTTTGCCTCTAGGTGATTTTGCATATTTAAAGATAGGCTTGCTTATATGTGATATGATTGTTCCCCGTTATCAAATTCTTTAAATAAACATGGCTAGAGTTGTAGAAATGGTGTGAAGGTTTTTGGGTGTCAATCTGCGTGATCTGGTTCCTAAAACCACTGTTGATCTAACGAGTTTGAGCGGAAAATCCATTGCTATCGATGCTTACAATGCTTTGTACCAGTTCCTAGCGATTATTCGTCAACCTGATGGGACTCCGCTTAAGGACAGAACTGGCAGGGTCACGAGTCACTTGAGCGGTCTGCTCTACCGCACTTCCAACCTCGTTGAGATGGGCATTAAAGTTGTCTATGTCTTCGACGGTGTGCCGCCCACTCTTAAAGAAGTGGAGATAAAGCGAAGAGCCAGAGTGAAAGAAGAAGCCTTGGTCAAATACGAAAAAGCGTTGCAGGAGGGTAAGGTTGAAGAGGCACGCATGTACGCTCAGATGACATCAAGGCTAAAGGATTACATGGCTGACGATGCCAAACGCCTCCTCAAACTCTTGGGTATACCTTGGATTCAGGCGCCCAGTGAAGGCGAGGCTCAAGCTGCGCATTTAGCCAAAAAGAGAGACACTGACTTCTGCGCCAGCCAAGACTATGACAGTTTATTGTTCGGTGCGCCTCATCTTATCCGTAACGTGACCATCAGCGGAAGGAGGAAGCTACCGAGAAAGAACGTTTACATTGAGGTTGTGCCGGAAATAGTTGAACTCGGCAAAGTCTTGAGCGAGTTGGGAATCACGCATGAGCAACTTGTCGACATAGGCATACTAGTGGGGACGGACTTTAATCCTGAAGGCGTGAAGGGCATCGGACCAAAAAAGGCGTTACAGCTTATCAAAGAACACGGAACTATAGAAAAGGCTCTGCCCATGCTAAAGAATGCTGAGTTTCCTGTTGAGCCTCAGCGTATTCGGGATATTTTTCTGCACCCAAATGTTACTGATAACTACCCGTTGGTTTGGCGCGAACCAGACGTGGATGGTGTGGTTGAGTTCATGTGTGGTGAACGGGATTTTGACGAGGAGCGGGTTCGTAAGGCGTTGGAGAAGATGGGCGCGGGCATAAAGAAGACGAAGGGTGCAACCACGCTGGAGCAATGGTTTGGTAAGGCTTGATGGGTCTGGGTGATGGTGGGTTCAGTGTTGTTGGACATGCAGGAATTGTGGTGTTTAAGACTTTGAATGTTTGAGGGGTGGCGAGTTTGGTTCGTGTGTTAGTGTTGACCAGCTCTTAGTAACACTAACATGGTTTGGCTTGTTATGTTGTTATGTGTGGTGTCCGTGTTTGCCCGTTAATGGTACGAAGGCTACGCCGCCCAAGTTTTCTTCAATGAGTTTGGAGTCTGTTTTTCTAACGCGGACAAGTGTTTGATAAAGGTAAGGGGTTCCGACGGGGATGACGAGAACGGCGTTTGTTTTTAGTTGGTCCGTTAATGGTTTGGGAATGTCGGGTGCGGCTGCTGTTACGAGGATTCGGTCGTAGGGTGTTTCTGGCTGGTAGCCTTCTGAACCATCGCTGTGGACTATTGTAATGCGGTCGCCGTAGCCTGCTTTTTCTATGTTTGTTCTGGCGCAGTCTGCTAGTTCGCGTATTATCTCCACTGTGTATACGTGTCCCCATTTTTCTTTGGGAGCGTCTGTGGGTGCTACTGTCTCGGCTATTGTGGATGCGTGCCAGCCTGAGCCTGCGCCTACTTCCAAGACTTTGTGGCCCACTTCTAATTCGAGGGCTTCGTTCATGATTGAGACCATGTGTGGTGCTGATGCGGTTTGTCCCCAGCCGATTGGAAGCGGCGTGTCCACAGCGTAGTAGGACTTCAGCCGTTCAGGCAGGAAGGGTTCACGGCTTACGAGTCGCATGGCTCGTATGACAGTTGGAGAGTGGAGTATGCCTTCGTTGATTAGGTTTTGGATCAGCTGTTCCCATTCAGTCTTCACAGTCATGGTTCGTCTTAGTTCCTTTTACTGGCTACTATTATTAGTGTGGGTTTGTGAAAAAATTTGGGGTTGGTTGGATTCGGTTCTATTGCGTCTTCAAATGACTGCCTCAGACAACGAAATCCGACGACCAAGAAAACTAAGTAGCACTCAAAACACTGTTATTTTACCGTGACTGATTTGGCTAGGTTTCGTGGCATGTCTGGGTTGTGTCCCCTCTCCAAACTCATATAATAGGCGAGGAGTTGAAGCGGAATCACATACAGAATCGGCGACAGGATTTCGGGCACGCCCTTCGGAATCTCGATGAAGTCATCTGCTAATCGTTTGATTTCTTCGTCGCCTTCCTCACACAGCACAAGGATGGAGGCGCCTCGTGCCTTCATTTCCATGATGTTGCTCACAATCGTCTTGTGGGTATCGTCTTTCGGACAGACGAATATTACAGGAAAGCCCTGTTCGATGAGGCTGATAGGCCCGTGCTTGCTCTCACCCGCGGGGTACGCTATGGCTGGCGCATAAGAGATTTCCATAAGTTTAAGTCTGCCTTCCATCGCAGTCGCTGAACTTATGCCCCTTCCCAAGAAGAAGAAACATTGTCTGTCTTGATATTTCTTGGCTAACAGTTTGATCTTATCTGTCTGAGTTCTGAGAATAGCTTCGGCTATGTCTGGTATCTGCTCCAGCTTGTCCTCCAAGAATTCAATCTCAACATGCGACACCTTACCACGTTTTTTCGCCAACCTCAACGCCAACTGAGCCAAGACAGAAAGCTGAGAGGTGAAGGTCTTGGTGGCAGCCACTCCAATTTCTGGACCAGACTGCTGACACACGTAGACCCGGGACACACGTGTCAAAGTGGAGCCAATAGCGTTGGTTAAGCCCAGAACCGTGGCTGCTCTCAGGCGAGCGTGGTCCAAGGCGCTCAACGTGTCAGCGGTCTCGCCTGATTGGCTTACGAAGAGAATGGTGCTGTCAATGTTCACTGACCTGCCGTGCTGCTCCACAAACTCCGACGCAAATATAGGATGCGTAGCCAAAAAAGCCAACTTGGAAAACATGTAAGACGCAGCCAGACAGGCATGGTAAGATGTGCCACACGCAACTAGGAACACTTCACCCGCTCGGTCAAGAAACTCGGTCATCAACTCCAAAAACTGATCCTGCAACCGCAACGTGTTCCTCAACGTCAAAGGCTGCTCATAAATCTCCTTCAACATGAAATGCGGATAACCCTGCTTTTCAGCCATTTCAGGGTCCCAATCAATAATCTCGGGCGCTCTAGGCACAATTGACCAATCAACAAGTTTTCGAATCTCATACCCCTTCTCGGTTAAGATCACAAGTTCGCCGTTTTCAATGATCAGCGCTTTCTTGGTCAAGGGCAGAAAAGCTGGAATGTCAGAGGCACAATAAGCCTCGCTTTCATTTATGCCTACCACTAACGGGCTTTCCCTTCTGGCGCAAATGATCTTGTCTGGCTCATGGGTAGAAACAACGGCTATAGAGTATGAGCCGTCTAACCGATTTGCAGCCTCTCGCACGGCGTCGCTGAACGATAAGCCTTCTTTCATTTTCTCTTCGATAAGATGAGATATTACCTCAGTGTCTGTCTTAGATTTGAAAACGTGTCCCTTGTTCTCCAATTCCAACTTCAAGTCGGCAAAGTTTTCGATAATGCCGTTGTGCACAACCGCTATTTCTTCGTTGCAGTCTGTGTGCGGATGCGCATTATCCTTGTAGGGTGCTCCGTGAGTCGCCCATCTCGTGTGACCGATGCCTACTCGCCCAGGCATGTCGTCGAGGTTCAGCAGTGCGTGAACGTCGTCTATTTTCCCAGCGTCTTTTTTAATGTAGAGTTTCCCGTCTTGAATCGTGGCTTCGCCGACCGAATCGTAACCTCTATACTCTAATCGTTTGAGGCCAGCATGAATGATAGGTGCAGCCTTACCATTTTTCACAATCGTGCCAAATATTCCACACATCGCTTAGTCGTCCTCGATTGAAATCCAATAATCAACTGATTGTGCTGAAGTTCTTTGAGTGCATAAATTACATCGAATCGTTGTGTATAAGCATTCTTAAGAAATCAGTAATATTGTTAAAAGCAAATTCTCTATGGATTCCAAACGTTTACTTGTCCGACTGGCAAACCATTAAAAAAATGTTTATAAGGGAACCATTCTGTAACCTAAACAAACATGAAGAAAAAACTCCTACTCAGCGGCGAAGCAAATAGCTACGAAGTGAAAGACATCGCCATATTCGACCATCCAGAACTTTTGAAAGCAGTCTTGAACAAGCTGAGCTGGCAAATACTCAAGCTACTTGGCGAAGGCGAAATGTATCCCATCGAGATCGCCAAGAAACTAGGCATCCATGAACAGAAGGTATACTATCACATCCGAAAACTGGCTGAAGTAGGCGTTATAAAAATCGTCAAGGAGGAAGAAAAGAAGGGCGCAACAGCAAAATTCTACCATGTTTCTTACCCAGCCTTCGGTGTTGAACTACCATTCGGCAACCACAGAATAGGAACACTCAGTGGACCAATAATGGACGATAAGCTGAAGCAGTTTTTCACTCCGTTTCTTCAAAACAGCGTTTTTGATGGCAAAATCGTGGTTGGAAGCCCTGACCCTCATGGACCGTTCAAGGCAATGGCTCGAGACGGACACTACGCCGCTTATCTGAGTTTCTTCTTAGGACAGTACGTGAAGTTGCCCGACGACTTCGTCATAAAATTAGACGTAGACGTAAAGGCGGAGAAAGAAGAGAAAAACAACCTGATTCTCGTGGGCGGCCCGGGAACAAACCTGCTCACCGAAGAGACAAACGACTATTTGCCAACACGCTTCAGTGTAAAATCAACAGAACACGGATTTCTATTTGGAGGATTAATCTCACAGAAGACGGGCAACGTCTACACAAGCGACACCATCGGGTTAATAGCAAAAATAGCGAATCCATGGGATAAAGACAGACGAATCATAGTCTTAGCAGGCAACAAGGCAATCGGAACCAAAGCCTGCGTCCTAGCTCTCACCAAATTCTGGAAAGAAACCCTAAAGAACTTCAACGGAATCGACAGTTTCAGTGCGGTTATTCAAGGTTTTGACTTGGACGGCGACGGAAAAGTCGACGCAATAGAAGTTCTTGAATGAACCCTAGATAGTATTGGAATTTGCATGAAAGTAACTGAAATCATTCATGCAAGAGGACATGGAAACATTCAATCAAACAACAAGACAACATTCGAAATCACGAAGGAAGCACATCTGACAAGGCGTGGAGACTGCATCATCGCCGTGGGCGCAGACAAGGGCGCAGCTGATTTGAGCCGAAAATTTAGGAAAACAGCAAGAAACGAACTCGCCCGAATGATAATAAAGATAGAAGCAGACCATGACGTTGACACCGTGAATGCCCAGGGAAATCCTCAACTGTCGTTAACTAATGCAACCGACTTGGTTGTAAGAAAAAGCAAATACACATGCGACAGAACCCTAGCTATATGCGCTGACAAGGCTGCCAAAGACCTTTCACGAAAGCTAGTTGAGAAACTGCAAAATCCAAATCAGACAGTTAAGATAACGCTGACAGTTGAAAGTCCTACTTGATTTCCGCGTCAACCACAACTTGATAAGTGAAGGGCGCTATACCGCGCACAATCCTTGAAATCATAATCTTCACCAAGTCTCTATCAGTTTGCTTAATAGCTTCAGACAACCGATTCTTCGCAGTTTCCAACGGGTTAGGCATGTCAGAAAAATCATAATAATGAATGACGCCGCCTCCAGGTATGATGGCGTTGCAAGCCACATCTATGTATTCAATCGCTTTTTCAGGAAGGTTCATGATGATGCGGTCGGCGACTCCCTTCAACATTTCATTGACAATCTGTCTGGCGTCTCCGAGAAGTGGCTTGACTCTTGCCTCAACTCGGTTGGCAAGCACGTTTTTCTTAAGGTATTCAAAGGCATCAGGATTCACATCTATAGCATGAACACTCACATCCCTATGCTTTTTGGCAATCAGAATTGAGAAGGGACCGACTCCAGCAAACATATCAACAATAGTTTCGTTGGGTCTAACTAAAGAAGCTACTCTGCTGTGCTCATAGGATAATCGAGGTGAAAAGTAGGCTCTGGCCAAATCAACATGGAAGACACAACCGTACTCTCTATGAATTGTTTTGGTTTTTACACGTCCGCCTATTGTCTCAAACGGTCTGAGGCGATAAACCCCGCTTACGGCACCCGACTTTGCCAGAACGGTTTTCACTCTCTTATTGGCTTTTAGAATAGCTTCACCGATAACTCGCTTGTAGCCTTCAAGCTCTGGCACAATTTTCACAACTGCTATATCACCGATGAAGTCGACGGAGTGAGGCAAGCTCGCCAAAACATTAGGTGGCAACTCACTTCCCAGTAAATCAGTCAGATTGAGTTGGGGCTCAACACGCTCTAAGAATGGGCGTATGCTAACTTCGAGTTCAGGCAAAACCTTCCGTAATTCGTTTAGCTCAGTGTCCACAGGCTCGCGGGCCAACGGGATAAACAAGTAATCTTGTTCCTGCTGGACTCTAAACTCTCGATTTAGAAGACCCATCTCTTTAACTAAAGTCAAACCTTTCTCTCCATAATTCTTTGAAATTCGCAAAGAAGGCGTCTCAGACATAGTTAGCCCCAAAATACTCATCGTTTTTCACATTTATATTAAGACGTAACGAACGTAAAGCAAAAATATTGAAGCTAAGAACGATAAATAAGAGCTCCCATGGAGATAACGGTTCGTTACTTCACTGTTCTACGCAAACTAACTGAAAAAAAGCAGGAAAAACTCGACATAAAGGAAGACTCAACCCTTGAAGACATACTCGCTCTTCTAATCAAGAGATACGGCGAAGGCTTTGAAAGGTACGTATCCTCTGGAAGAGTAAAGAAAGGGGTTCAGATGGTGTTCCTTTTAAACGGACAAGATATCGCTCAATCTGATGGGCTAAAGACGACGTTGCACAACGGAGACACAATCACTTTGATGCCACCAATCGCCGGCGGTTAATCAAATTAGAACACCAGGGTCATCATAATGTGGTTTTTCTCGATGAATCCTTTCAATAAAATCTGCGTGAAATACATCCCCAGCGCTAAGAGATTTGGAGATGTATCCTGTCTTTTGTAAGAAAGGCACAAACGCCAAAGTAGAATCAACATAATCCTCCGATAAACTAGCGCAGTATTTGGGCGAAACAGCGTAAACTTCCAAAACAAAGTCTTTATCAACCATACCTAGAGTTTTTGCAGCAATCTCAGCCGCTTCATCAGGACTGGTTCTTATCATGTTGCAGGCGTCTTCATGCAGTCTCAGAAAGCCTTCTAAAATGTCGCTTGAACTTCTTATCATTCCAGTAGTTGCCACAATCCCATAACTAGGATTATGATGCCACATCACATGCGGTGGCAAAATCACTCTTGCACCCAAAAGCCTAGAGGCCAGAACAGCTAATGGAGGAGTTCCAACGCCGCCGTCGACTTCGTTGTCTTCCATCGCTTCTAGGATTTGATCAGCCCAAGCGAAATTCTTAACCATCACATCTTGTTGCAGCTTGGATTTTTCCAGCAGATTTCGTATTATCACGTCGTGAATTGATCCTTTTGTCGGTGTTCCAATTGCTTTGCCTTTGAACTGGCTTAACGTTTGTTTTACGCTTCCCCGTTCCTTCAACGTCTTGAAATTTTTTTTCGCCGTGAAAACGGTGCCCTCCATGTGTCCGCCGCCGACACATTTGATGGGTAATTCCTTGCTGATTCCTATCATGGCTGGAGGAAGCCCGATGTAGCCAATGTCCAGCTTGCCCTCGGTAAAGGCTTTAATCATCTCTGGTCCAGTTGGAAACAACCTCCATTCTGCCTGCGTTCCCATTCTTTTTTCAATCCAATTAACTCCCATAAGAATGAAGGATGTGTGGTATGCTGTGGAAAGGTATCCGATTCTAACCGTCTTCACCCTCTTATTGCTTCCATAACGTTTTGCTTTATTTTCACGGGTGTCAAAGGTATGTTCGGAATCTCTGCGTTTCCAGGCCTTGCCAAGACGTGAACGAAATTTGGGCCATCGCTTAGGTTTTGAAGTGTTTGAAGAATCTCGGCCTTGCTGGCTGCTTTGTAGGTTTTGCGAAAGCCTGAGCCTTTTGCGATCAATTCTAAATCGGCACCGAAGCTTGTGGCTGTAGGCTGATTTCCTGTTGTTCCGTGAACGCCATTGTCTATTGCCAAGACAGTCAAATTTTCTGGCTTAGCTACTGCTATGGTCGAAAGTGCTCCGAGATTCATCAGCAAACTTCCATCTCCGTCAATCACCACCACATCTTTCTGTGTGAATAAGGCAATGCCAAGACCGATTGGAGACGCTAGCCCCATGCTTCCAAGCATATAGAAATTTGATTTCTGATGCTTCGCTTGATAAAGTTCTTTGCAGGCACTCCCTAAATTGCAGACCACAATTTTGCCATCAAGGTATGAAGATATTGCTTTGAGTATCTCGAATCTAGTTAAAACAGGATTGAAGCCTCTCCGTTGAGAACGCCCTTTTTCCATTCTGGTTGTCGCTCTAACCTCAGAGCTCACGGGTTCAACTTTTTCGTTTTTCCAGATCTTTGGGTTCAGTAAGACAGCGTGAATCTTGTTGTCCGTGTACGCCTCGGCGGCGACATCGGGGATAACATGAATATCTTTTGAGGTTTCAATGATGCTATAATCGACATCTATAGCCGCGAGAATCTTGGGCAACCTTTCCCCAAGTGGGATTTGGGCGGGTATTCCTTCCTTATACACGCCTCTCCAACTGACGAAAATTAGCAGAGGTAACTCGTAAATTTTGGTCAAAGAGCACATGGCATTTATCATACGCCCGACTCCAGAGCTCTGAACCAACATCGCAGGTTTACTACCGGCTAAAAATGCTCCAGCACATATTCCTACTCCTTCCTCTTCACTGGCCAAAGCGATATGTCGAGAATTCTCTGAAACTTTGCATATTAGTGGCCTAGCCTTTTCGCACGGCAACGTCACAAAAAGATTTACGCCTACGCCTTTAAGTGCTCTTACAATTTCCTCTGAAATCACGTGAAACTACCTCAGTCCACATTGTGTTTAACACTCTATTGAACGACGGTTATATTGAATTTTTCATAGAACGAAAGTGACTTGAAGAAGTTCAGTGGCGGGCCCGAGGGGAATTGAACCCCTGACCTACGGATTAAGAGTCCGCCGCTCTAACCTTGCTGAGCTACGGGCCCCGTTTCTGGCGCTCTCGTAAGGGAGATTTTGAATTACTCTAATAAGTTTAGTCCTTGAAGATTACGTGCAGAGGAAAGTGAGGCTTTGGGAGAATTAACATTCATCGGCTTGGGTTTAAACCAAGAAACAGACATATCACTCAGGGGCTTGGAAAAGGCAAAAGCAGCCGATGTGATCTTCGCCGAGTTCTACACAAGCCTCATGCCAGAACTCAGTTTAGAGCGGCTTGAGGGGCTTGTTGGAAAACCTGTTCACATCATCTCAAGGCGAAACTTAGAGGAAGAAGAGGGAAAAAAAATACTGGGAGAGGCGGAGAGAGGCAGAGTTGTTTTACTTGTCCCAGGTGACCCCCTGATAGCAACGACTCATGTGGATTTGAGGATTCGTGCCCAAAAGATGGGGATAAGAACAATGATTGTTCACGGTGCATCCATTGTCTCCGCGGTTATTGGATTGTCAGGTCTGCAAAACTACAAGTTTGGAAGAAGCGTGACCATTCCCTTCACTGATACCAGCCCCGCCTCTGAGACTCCGTACAAAGTGATTGAGGAAAACAAGAAAACAGGGCTTCATACGCTTTGTTTCTTAGACATTAGGATTGAGGAAAAAAGATACATGACAGTCAAAGATGCACTCCAGACACTGTTTGCTGTTGAAAAGCGAAAACGTCAAGGTGCAGTAAAAGCCAACACCATAGCGATTGGCATAGCTAGAGCTGGTTCAGAGAATCCCACAGTGAAAGCCGATTTTGCAGGTGAACTCTTGAACTTTGATTTTGGAAAGCCGCCTCACTCACTTGTGTTTCCAGGTAGACTGCATTTTATGGAAGCCGAGGCGCTTATCACGTTGGCCAATGCGCCAGTGCGCGTTAAGGAGATGATTGATTGAGTTTGCAGGCTCTGCTCCTCAAGTATGTTCAGAATTCAGAAAAGGTGTTCGCTGAAATCAAACTGAAACAAGACATCGTCGTTCTCGACGAAGACAAAATCCGAGAAATAATCGAATATGCAAAACGCTATCTCACTGACGCAAAGTATTATGGAGAAAAGAAGCAATATGAAACTGCGCTGGCGGCAGTTGCCTACTGCGAAGGCATCCTAGACGGTTTACGCCTGCTGGAAATGGTTGAGTTCACATGGCCAAACACGAAAGAAAAACAGTGAAGAAAAAAGGCAAAGTTGTTCTAGCCTCAGGCACCTTCGACCTGCTCCACCTTGGCCACGTGAAATACTTGGAAGAAGCGAAGAAAGCAGGCGGCAAAAACGCTAAACTCGTGGTCATCGTAGCCAGAGACAAAACAGTTGAGAAGAGGAAAGGGTTAAAACCTGTTATGCCAGAAGAGCAGAGGCGGGCATTAGTTGAATCACTAAAGGTTGTCGATGAAGCGCTCTTAGGCTACGAGGACTTTGACATAGGCACAGTGATTGAAAAGCTAAAGCCCGATGTAATCGCGGTGGGTCACGACCAAGACGGCATAGAAGAGCAAGTGCGCAAGGCTGTAACGCAAAAGAAACTTCGAGTTCGAGTAATAAAAATTGAGAAATTTGGAAGAGACGAGTTGGACAGCTCTTTGAAAATCAAGAAGAAAATAACCGAATTATACAAAAGGTAGTTATGGTAAAGTGAGAACCTCCACTTTGACTTTTTGCCCGTCTTTCAGCTTCAGATTTCCTCGAATGTAAACAGGTGCAACGATTTCTAAGACTGAAGAATCATAATGAGTCCGCATAGCAGTTAAGATTGCACCTTTAACCTTATTGTTGATTAGTGCCGGATAGCATTTGACGCCTCCGAACGATCTGTCCTCATTCTCGAAACCATGCAACTCAACAGCGGGATAAGTCTCCAATTCAGCCCTTGTTTTCACATCATATTCCGATGTCAGTTTAAGATTCAGTGTTCCTGGATACGGGTCAAAACCCAATTTTTCTATGAACTGTTTGCGGTAACCATCCTTAGAAACGTAGTAAGCGCCTTCTCCCAGTCCACTGAATAATGTTCCCTCTAACGTAATTGATGGCGAGTAGGCAGCTTCAAAAATAAGGCGGAGATTACAAAATAACTGCTTCAGTTCGCGTTGACCAGCATCTGTGATCTTAACCAAGCAACCGTCAGGCGTGATTGTTCTCTTTATCCACCCCTTCTTGTCAAGTTGAATCAGGTAACGAGAAGCTGTTTGCTGCGACAACATCATTTTCAAGGCAAAGTATTCAGTAGAGACTTTCACGGTTCGACGCGAAGCTCCCATCTCAGCAAGTTTATAGAGTGCAAACAGATGTTTCCAAGACTGCGCGTCAACGCCTGAAGGACTCAAACTGCATCGCCTTACTGAGAAGACGACACTCTATATATAAACAGAACCAAACCTGCAATGAAACAAAATTTCCTTAGGCAAAACATAAATACAGAAATTCTATGTGTATTTGCAAAAAAGGAAGTGCAATGCAACATGCCTATAGATCCAGATTTCATGAAAAAACCCGAAACAGGTGAACACAACGGACACAAAGTTAGAGGCGAAAGGAAACCCCCAGAAAAGCTGGGAGTTCACGGCACTCAAGTAGCTCTTGACCAAGACGTGTGCAATGGAGATGGCATCTGCATATCAGTCTGCCCAGTTAGCGTCTTCGACTGGGTTGAATCGCCGGGTCATCCGACATCGGAAAAGAAATCCGACCCAGTTAATGAGTCTCAGTGCATCTTCTGCCGAGCTTGCGAAGTGCAGTGCCCGACTCAGGCAATAAAGATAACTGAACCTTAACCGATGCCTAGCGTGGAAAATTCAGCCTCTTCAACCCAGCGCCAAACGATGCCTGTTCAGCCAATTTAAATGCTGAAATTCTTTATGTCTTTTTGAAACGAACCAGCACGATTTAGATTTTTCGTTTTGACGTTGAAGCATGGAAGAAGGATGTAGAACTATACAGTTTTTGTTTCGGATAGATGCTTAAAACTTAAAATCCTCGTCTTATACTGCACAACCATATTAAAGCTATGCGCTCTAAAAATAATTAGTTGTGTTTCATAAACGTTATAATAATCCATGAACAACAAGGGAAAAAACGTGATCAGACAAAAGCACAAGGAAAGGGAACCAAAAATGAAGCAATCAAGCCAAGAGATGTTCACAATCGATCTCGCAAGGATTGAAGGCAACGGTGATTTTCCGTGCCCAAACTGTGCAGTCAGCATCTCCCCGGATGATAAGACTGAAAGCATCTACACGATAGTAGATACAAGAATGAAAGGCGACGATCTGGAAGAACTGACCATTCAATGCAACAAGTGCGGAAGCAAAATACGCTTGATAGGGTTTCAACCATAGGAACCTCTACTGTTCTAGCCCTTCGTAAGCACAATTCAAAGTCTCGTCTTTTGTCACTAACAGATAATGTACGATTGTGATTTCCATGCGAATCTTTTATAAATGAAGGCGTCGGCATATACGAGACTTGGGGAGAAATCCATTGGCAAAAGCGCTTGTGCTCATAAACACTGAAGTTGGAATGGAACAAGAGGTTGTAAACCAACTCAAGACGATGAAGACTGTTAAAGAAGCCTACACAGTCTACGGAGTATACGACGCAGTTGCGTTTGTGGAAGCCGAAAAAATGGAAGACTTGAAAAACGCTGTGTCCTACGACATTCGAAAACTGAACGGCGTTCGTTCAACAGTTACGATGATGGTTGCCGAGGGAAAGAAACTAGGTACAAGCCCCTTCTGAGACAACCAACAAAGCAAAACAGGCTTGAACCAGCGTCCTCTTGCCTCCGACAGTTTGCACCTTGCCATTTTTGACCATATTTTTTGAACTATCAATGCGCAACATTAATGGCACACATCCGCTTTCCCCTAGATTATGCAGCGTGACCTGCTGCTTTTGAAAGACGAGTGCGCCCTATGCAAAAGAGTCGTTTCAAGTTCTTACCTGAGGCGCTGTCTCCGATGTGGCAAGCTCTACTGCTTCGACTGCAGCACATTCACTCAAGAAGGATACATTATCTGCCTCAACTGTGCCCGAAGGGAAGTTTCACCCAGAAGACTGGGAACAAAGTACAGTCCGTTAAGCCGATATCTCCTGCGCAGAGGCATGTTCACAGATAGAATTGTTCTCTCCGTCGCAGAGATTGAAGGAATAATAGGCAACAATCTGCCTCTTGGAGCCACGCGGGACAGTGAATGGTGGAGAAACACTCGTTTCACCGCGCAGGGGCGAGCATGGATGGATGTGGGATGGAACGTTGAAAGCGTTGATATCAACAACCGCACAGTCACACTCGTCAGAGTGGAGAGACCAGAAAGCAAACCACGAAAGAAAGCACGGGTCAAGAAGAAAACTGAATTCTTCAAACGTCCTTTGAGGTTTGCAAGGCACAAGAAACCAAAGCTACCGTCTAAGACGAGAATAGCTCAGGCTCAAGCGAGGCTTAGAAACATTGAGCGTCAAAGAATGATGAGCCAACAATATCCAAGCAGACCTCCAACAAAGTCGGCTTATGAGAAGCGGTTGTTTAAGCCTGAGGCAAAGCCTTCAAAGAGTTCTGACTAAGCCTGTCAAAGAGGATATGATGCTGGATGTCAAGGGAAATAAGAAGACACGCCAAACGCCCAGTTGTTTCATATGGCTATATTAAAAATCACCGTTAAGCGTTACTGTTAACCATTGCCGAAAATGAAATGCATGGGAGAATCAGGAACAACGAAACCCACAAAAGTAGATGAATATCGTTCAAGAATTGACAGAGCGCAGGGATTCAGTGAGGTTTGGGAGATAGTCAAGGACACTGTCCAAGATGCGCTTGGAGAACACAGGGTCGGCATGATGCTTTTTCTCGACGACCTGCCTCTGCAAGTGGGTGCATATCATCCATTAGGCACAAACAACATAGTCCTGAACAGAACTTTAGTGCAGATTGCAGAAGCCGCAACTCAGTCAAAACGGTTGGTTAATGCCTTTGTCTACAGCCTGCTGGTTCACGAATACCTACACGCATTAGGGCATGTTCCAGAAGGCGATGTGCGCCCCTTAGTTTATCAGGTTTCTAAAGACTGTTTTGGAGAAGATCATATTGTCACACGGTTGGCTGAGAAGAGCCCATGGGCACTTTTGAGAGGCGTCCCTCTTAGTCGAATTGAAGCGCCTAAGCGGGTTATTGAGATTGTCAAGGACTTTGAGAAAACCAATCAAAGCTATATCGTTTAACACAGGTCGACTATTGATAGCTGTGACCTATGCATTCCACGTATTCTAATCCGACTGTTTGAAACCCGAGATGAGTCATGGACTCCAGCTGCGAATGGAAACGAGGAATGAAGCGCTCCAACGTTTCAGTGCCCAAGTTCTTGAAGCTGGCATCCATAAGCTTGAAGGCGCCACTTTGGTCTTTAACTACGAAGAAAATGATGAAGGCTGAAAAGTCTGTTTTCTTTAGAATTGCTTGTAAACAAGCCTCCTTGTCTGGTTCCTTGCAGTCAAAGAACACTTGATGGGTCTTCGAGAACCATTCCCTCAGCTTGTAGGCAGGAAAGTCAAAGCCCAAGTATTTTTGTTTCAGCGCTTCCACATAAGCTTGTGCTGAGACGATCTCTGAACTCATGAAAGTCGCCTACTTTAATGTCTCAAGAATAAAACAGATGCATCACATAAAGACTTGCACTTAGGTTGCAACAGTTGAGTTTCAACGCCCAATATCAGGCGCCCGTAGTTCATGAACTAGAAAAACGTGAAAAATGAAAAAACTCCCACGATCCAAAAATCAACTCAGACTTCGCAACTGACTGACTGTTCCGAGAAAAGTTCCATCAAGAAGATAAGTTTCAGCGTTTTCCATATCCACGTTTCCTGAACGCAGAATGGGCCCCAGATATTCAACTGACCTGGCACTTCTCTCGGCACTTCTTCGATTTATGGGTCTGCCCCCGAGAAAATCGTTAAAATAGGGCATGATAATCAGTTCAGAAGCCTTGAACCCAACATTGAACCGTTGCCGCAACAACTCAAACGGGTCCGAATCCGGTTTCATTTGAACGCCTAAGCCTTTCAAGAAAGTCTGTGCCAAGTGTTTTCTGTTCACTTTGGTTTTAACCCAAACCTGCGCTGTTATTCTAAAGCCCAAAGGATCGCGGAACATCACGGTTGGATGCACATGCCCGATAACTAAGGTCTTACACTCCAGTAGTTCGGGTGCAGGCCAAGTGTTGCCGTGAAAGAATCCAACATTCCATAGAGCCACGCCATTCCGTGGAAGTATCTTGATCGCGGGAGGTAGAAGAGGCTCTAGGCTTCCGTCGTGATTGCCCAATATAACCTTGATGTCGTTCACCTTTAGGCTTAGAGTTTCAAAAAGGTCGGGTATGTCCCGCCATTCTTCAAGTTCAACCTTGGCTATGGTGTGTTTGATATCGCCTAGAAATAGAAGACCTGTTGGCTTGTACAAGTCTACGAGGTTCAGCATCTTGTTTTTTATTTTTGATGTTTGGGAGGGGACATGGATGCCTTCTTGAACCAGCGCGACTTCCCAGCCAATATGGAGGTCAGCGATTACCAAAACTCGTTCTTTGCCTTTGCGCAACAGGAAAGCCGGATACGGAGGCAAAGGTGAAAGCAAGAAATGAGCAGGACTCCTAGTAACTCTTCGTGGTTTTCAGCAGTTTCTGAATCGTGTCATAAATTGACTTGTTCGCGGCGGCTACAAACGACACGCGTTGGGTTGCGGCTAATGGAGCATCAAGCTTGTCTCCTGTTGGTGTAGTTACAATTCCACCTGCCTCAAGTAGAATGAGGTGGGCAGCGGCTATGTCTGTGACCCGCAGTTTGCCTCTTATATCGATGAAGGCGTCGGTTGTGCCATCGGCCACATAGCAGACTTCCAAGGCGTTGGCTCCAAGATGGCGCAGATGCCGCGTCTTCTCAAGTATCTTTATGAGTTTGTCGACCACTTGTCTCGCCTTAAATGTGCTGAAATCTACACCCACTACGGCTTCTTCAAGCGAGTTTGTTTTCGACGACTTGATTTTCGTGTCGTTTCTGTAAGCGCCTTTACTCTTCTCCGCCGTGTACGTGATGTCCCGCAACACATCCGTGACTAGGGCGGTTTCCACGCCACTTAGCATTGGCTTCTTAGACACTGCTATAGAAATAGCCACAAAGGGTAAGCCTCTGACGGCGTTTGTGGTTCCATCCACTGGGTCTACTGTGACAAAGAACTGCGACGGATTTGACCCGACTTGTTTAACGCCTGCCTCCTCACTGATGACAGTGCAAGAAACACCATAGTCATCCAATGTTTTGAACAACGCGTTTTCAGCCACCAAGTCAATTTTCTTCTTAACGTCGCCTCCTGCGCCTACGCCGAATCCTGTTCTGGTTTCAGCCGAGCCGAACAATGGGCAAACTTGCTTTCTCATGTTCGCCGAGCATGCCTTTAGAACAGTGAGCCAATCAACCAACTCGAAAGCCTCTCGAAGAAAAATGTTTGAGTGCGCTTTTAAGTGTACACTTTTCCTAATGTATAGCCGACTGTTCGGAGACAAACAAAGGTGCATGACACAGCTGATGTTCTAATCGTCGGCGCTGGACCTTCAGGCTCTTTTTCAGCTTTGACAGCCGCAAAAATGGGTCTTGAAGTCGTTGTTTGCGAAGAGCACAAGGAAGTCGGTTTGCCAAGCCACTGCCCCGGCCACATCAGCATAAAAGGATTAAAACACTTAGGACTTCACCTGCCCGACAGGATCATTGAAAACGAGATTAACGGAGCGGTTTTCTATTCGCCTTCGGGTCGCGAATTTAAGGTTAAGTTCTCGTCTCCTGTAACCTATGTCGTAAACAGAGCCATGTTTGATAAACACTTGGGGCAACTCGCAGAAAACGCAGGGGCAAAGATTCTTCTTGGAACTAGGGTTGAATCCCTTCTCGTCGAAAAAGGTTCTGTGCGCGGAGTTTCTTTGAAAAATGGAGAAAAACTGACTTCCAAAGTGGTCATTGACGCCGAAGGTTGCGCCTCCACTCTCTTGAAACAAATCGGTCTAGAGACATTCGATAAATCGCTATTGGTAAACGCTGCTAACTGCGAAGTTGACCACGTCCAAGATGTGGAGAATGATGTCGTTGAGGTTTACTTTGGACAGAAATACGCGGCTGGTCTGTTCGCTTGGATAGTCCCGAGGCGAGACGGCTCAGCAAAAGTTGGATTGGCTACAAGTGTTGGAAACGCCCGAGAACACTTGAAACATTTCCTGAACACTCATCCCATTGCCCGCAAGAAACTAAGGCGCAGTGTTGTCAAGAACTCTTCTTATCACTTGATCTCTCTTGGCGGACCCATACTCAAAACCTACAGCAACGGGTTGCTAGCCGTCGGCGACGTAGCATCTCAAGTAAAGCCCACAACGGGTGGCGGAGTCATCATGGGTCTCACATGCGCTAAAATCGCTGCTGAAACGGTATACCAAGGCATACAACAAAATGATTTTTCCGAAGATTTCTTGTCCCAATACCAGCAGAAGTGGCAGGAGACAATAGGCTTTGATATGGCTGTTATGAGGCGGATAAGATTGATGCTCAACCACCTATCTGACCCGCAGTTGAACAGAATAATCGGCCTGTGCTCCGAGCTGCGCCTAGATGAGACGCTTAAAAGGTTCAAGGACATTGATTTTCAGGGTAAAGCCCTTCTTCCAATCCTTAAGAGTCCCCACACATGGGTTGTGGGCTTCTATTTCTTTCTCGCATCGATAATGTAATGTTCGGACAAAGATTTGAAAAGTGGCAGATGTGTTAGGTGACTGTCGAGTGGTTGAGTCGCCTTTAAAACCTTGTCCGCGAAGACTTTTCCTTTAGGTTCGTACAGCAAGCGTGTCATAACCTGTGCGAGCAGAACATCTCCGAAAAACATCTCAATGATGAAATCACATGCAGTCAATGATCGCTTAAGTTCTATGTAGTTAGAGATGCGGGCGTGTCTTTTTCTACGACGGCTGATGGCAAATTGAACATTTCTATAAATTCTAGATGGACTCCAAAGAGAGTCCAAACAAGCGATGAATGTGGCTTGATGTTTAAGTACTCTATGAGCCTCAACGAGGAGTCGATGAGAATCTGGTACCCAATCTAACACTGCGATGCACGTGATTGTGTCAAAAGCCTCATTTCGGAACGGAAGCTTCGTCGATTCCAGTCGGATGATCTGGATCTTCTCGGCAAGTTTGTGCCCTTTAACCTTGGATTTTGCTACCGCTAACATGCCCTTGGAAAGGTCTCCGCCTACAACATCGAAACCCGCTTGGGCTAGTGATAGAGTGTATTCACCTGTTCCGCAACCCAAGTCCAAAGCAATAGCGCCAAGGCGATACTTCTTGAACAAAAGATTCCTTACCAATCGGTATCTTAGCCTGTAACCTGACGCCGTTCTCTCGAAATCAAATCCTGAAGCATCCTTATCGAAATGTGTCATAACCTCAAGTTTTGCATTTGTTTCTCCCGAGGAAGCTTCTGCCATACTTGCTCATTTCATGTTAACGAATCAACCTTTAAATCCGTTTGCAGTTATAAAGTCGGCAAGAGCAGATTCGCATGTCCGAGTTTAAGTACAAACAAGTCATTGTCATGCGTTCTGACCTTAAAATGGGCAAAGGAAAGATCGCGGCTCAGGCTGGACACGCCGCGGTCTCGGCGACTGAGGAAGCGAGGAAACGCTTTCAGAAATGGTGGAAATCATGGCTTGATGAGGGACAGTGCAAAATCGCGGTGAAAGTCAAGAGCGAAGAAGAACTTCTCAAGCTGGAGGCAGAAGCTAAGGAATTCGAATTGCCCTGCGCACTAATTTCAGACCGTGGCCTAACCCAGCTTGAGCCTGGTACAATAACCTGTCTGGCAATTGGTCCCGCGCCCTCTCATGAAGTTGACAAAATCACTGGCAAGCTGGCGCTTTTTTGAACGTTCCGAGGCTGGACAGAGAAATAGGCATTGAAGTCTACGCTACCCAGTCTCAAGGCATAGGCGGAAGGATTCGCCAGTTTCCTGAAGACTTCAAAGTTGAAGAAACCCTCACAGACGGCTCAAGAGCACAGATTGAACCAGCAGTGATGCCACAGATTAGTGGACGCGGGCGATATCTCATCTGTGTTCTCGTTAAGCGCAACTGCGACACTCTTCTTGCAGTTCAAGCTGTCGTCAAGAAACTCGGTCTCGACGAAGAACGCGTTCAAATAGCTGGGATTAAAGACGCGCGAGCGTTGAGCGCTCAGCACATAAGCATTGGAAGATTGTTTCCAGAGCAAGTTGAGCAGGTCAAACTTGGCAGCAGTGTATGGCTGTATCCATTGCGCTTTTCAAACGAGAAGATTCACTCTGGTCTGCTTTTCGGCAATCAATTCCGCATCACTCTGAGAAAGCTCAGTCACGCAGAATCTCTTATAGGAGAACAGATAGAAAGCGTCGGCGATGACCTGCTCAACTTAGGCGGATGCCCGAACTTCTATGGACACCAACGCTTCGGAACAACCCGCCCGATAACCCACCTCGTTGGAAAACAAATATTGCACGGTCAATGGGAAAAAGCAGCGTTAACGTACCTTGCGAAACCAAGTCTAAATGAACATCCTGAGTCAAGGCAGGCTAGAGAACAACTCTTGAAAACCCGAAACTATGGGGAGGCACTTCGTTGTTTTCCGTTTAGACTTGTGTACGAACGGCAAATGCTTGGCCACCTAGCAAGGCGACCCAGAGACTTTGTGGGGGCATTTCATAGGTTGCCCAAAAAACTTTGTCAGCTCTTCATCCAAGCCTATCAATCTTACTTGTTCAATCAGTTCCTAAGTCAACGAATTCAGAATGGGTTGCCCCTTAAAAGACCTCGAAGAGGAGAGTTCAAAGTCAGAATTGACGGTGAGGAGTACTTGGCTCTTCCGCAGATAGGTTATAGGCAGTTTGTCTCAGCCGGTGAGCAAGGTGAAAATGAAAAGCAAATACTAGAAAAAGAGGACATAGCTCCCCAGAATTTCAAGGTCTCCGCCATGCCTGAAATCGACTCTTCGGGCAGTCTGCGAACGGCACTCACACCACTAATCGGACTAAACATAGAGAAGCCTGTTCAAGATGACGCTAATCCCGACAAGAAGATGGTGAGCCTAAGCTTCACCTTGAGGAAAGGCTCCTATGCAACTATAATACTGCGGGAATTCATGAAACCGCGAAACCTCGTGAAAGCAGGTTTCTAAAGACTCTTCAGCACGCTACACTAAAAGAGTCGTGATAAGACGTGTATTGGTTGAGGTTACTTACTTGGGACATTCAGAAAGCGGCAAAATTTGTTGAGGCTCACGGTACTGAATTGGAAAAATACCGAGTGCATTATCTTTTAGGAACGGAAAGAAATGATGAAATCCCGCTGAGGTACTTGAGAAACCTGCAAAACGAAGATGGCGGTTTCCCGTTCAAAGACCAAAAGGGCAGAGCCAACGGTGCTTACGACACGGACAACAACCTACACATCATAGCAGAGCTGGGACTCAACAAGTCGGATGTTTGCCGAAAAACGGCTACATACCTGGTCAAAATACAAAAAGAAGACGGAAGCTGGAGCGAAAACGAAACAGTCAAGGCTTATAATCCTCCTTTCTGGGACATACCAAACAATCCGAGAACCACCATGTGGTTGACGGCAGACATCACAAACGTGCTCATTCAACTAGGCTACAGAAACCATCATCCTGTAGTGCAATAAGCCACAGCATTTCTTCTAGAGAATCGAGACAACGAGGGCAAATTTGCCGGTCCCCTACATTCTACATGGATTTCAGTTGGCATTTTCGGACAGTTGGAAGGAAGCGTCTCGGATATAGTGAAAAAGGCGCTTAAAGTGATGGAACAAAATGTTGAAAAACTTAAGGACGGAGCAGGCGATTTGGGATGGTGCCTAGAATGCTTCTACGCCGCCGGAATAACAAAAGAAAACCCAGTGGTCAAAACGTGCATTGAGGAACTAGTCAATTCACAGCAGGAGGATGGCTCGTGGATATCGGCTGATGGCTCCCAGTACACGATTCCCGTAACAATCAACGCGATGAACGTGCTCAAAAAGTACAGAGTTTGGTAAACTTCGCCTAGGCTACGGTGTGAGTCTGAATCGGTCTCTTGGAAACAACGTTACTTCTCTTATGTTGTTTTTTCCCGTGAGCATCATGGTGAATCTCTCTAGACCCAATGCCCAGCCTGCGTGAGGAGGCATGCCGTAGTCGAAGGCTTGCAGATGAGACTTAAATGAACTTGGGTTCAAACCCTGCTCCTTCAAACGCTTGACTAACATGTCTTTGGAGTCGACTCTTGTGCCGCCTGAGGCGAGTTCTATCCAGCGCCACATTAGGTCAAAAGCCTCGCAGAGTTTGGGCTTGTCGTTTCTCGGCTTAATGTAAAACGGCTTGGACTTTGTTGGCCAGTCTGTTATCCAGTAGAAGTAAGGGTGCAGTTTGCCTACTGTTCTGAAGGCGGGTGTAGGTATGTCTTCGCCCCATGGAATCTCGATTCCCTCTTTTTTCAGTTCTGTAAGGATTTCGTCGTAGGTAAAACGTTTGAATGATTTTTCAGGCACCTCTAACTTGTATTTCAGAGTTTTCAGTTCACTCTTGCAACGAGCATTCACTGTTTCGCAGATGTAGTGCACAAGTTCCTCTAGAATTCCCATAACGTCTTCGGCTGTGGCAAACGCCTGTTCGATGTCGATGGATACAAACTCGCTTATATGCCGCCTGGTGTGAGACTCTTCTGCTCTGAAGAAAGGCCCGATTTCGTAAACCTTCTCGAAATCTATGACCAGTTCTTCTTTATACAGCTGTGGGCTTTGCGCCAAGTAGGCTGGTTTATCATAGTAATCTACGGAGAAGAGTGCCGCTCCACCTTCAGTTGCTGAACCGATAATTCTCGGCGTGTGCACCTCCAGAAAGCCAAGTTTTGAAAGGAAGCCGCGTGCTGCTTCACACGCGACGTGCTGAATCTTGAAAACTGCGTGGTTTTCTTCCCGTGACAGGTCTAGTACTCTGGCGTCTAAGCGTACATCTATTTTGGCGGGTGTTCGCCCAGTCACATCTAACGGCAACGGGTGCTGAGCCAATCCTAACACGCGAATCTCGGTTGGAATGATTTCTACGCCGCGTGGTGTCATTTTCGTGGCTTTGACTGTGCCTTTGACAGCGATGCTGTACTGTGCCTGCAATGCTTCCGCTTTGTCTAGCAACGGAGGACTGACTTTTTTACGTGGAATGGTGACCTGAACTGTTCCTTCTCTGTCTTGTAGGATCAAGAAGCGCAAACCGCCTAAGTCGCGGATTTCAAGAACCCAACCGAACAGAGTCACCTCTTTTCCGTCCAAATCTTGCGTGACATCATTTGAATAGTGGGTTCTTCTCCAGTCTCCTAACTCGTCAAGTTTCATTCATTTTCACCCAGTCTTTAATCTGCGAATTCAACTCGAAGCGTTATTCCTCGTACTTTTTGGGCAATCTGCTTAACTGCTTCTGCATTCAGAGGGGGAGGTCTTCGACCTCGTTTTCTCAAAATGACCCTTGTTTCTTGACTTCCATCTGGGAGCCAAATGGTGTTGATGGTGACTATGTTTAACGGTGCGAACAGGTCTTCGAGGAATTTTCGGTCGTCGACACCATGTTCCAAAATGCGAACGTTCTTGCCTGTTTTCTCACCTATTGCTCGCAGAATTTTGCCACCGTAGCCTAAGAGTTTGGCAACGTCACCTTTACCAACTATTAATGCGAGAACGCTGTCGGTTTCAACTGCTCTGTGAAAGGCAACGTCTTGAAGAGGCGGATAAGATCCTTCCAACGATTGAAGCAATCGACCAAGTTCTAAATCAGTCTTGCTGATTTCCCCCATCTTGAGTTTGGCTTGACATTTAGGGCAGAGGATACCACTTTTTAGACAAAATTGACATACGTTCACCATCTTAGGCATTTGATGTTCATCGTCCTTTAGTGACTGCCCTTTTTTGGGGTATCCATACAGCAGTGTCTTAGATAATATAAAGTTACCGTGACAGCGCAATAGAGACGAAAGAAAAGAAAGAAGGGAGCAGAGCGTCTTTTGTCTGCTTTTGTTCGTTCTGTCGTATCGCGTTTTTCTACTTTGCCAACGTTATTTCGATCGTGCTAACATTGATTGGTCCGGTGCGTCCGCCCTCTTCGCCTGGCTGTGCCATCAATTGCTGCGTGCCGATGTCAATGGTTTTGACTTTGACATCTGGCAGGAATCTGCGTCTGCAGATTTCGACTACGTCTACTGCTCGGCTTATGGCTCTTCCTCTTGCTTTGACTTTAATTTCGTTTGATCCGCCGTGGAAGAGGGTTATGCACGCCAGGACATAGTTCATTGCAGGCTTTCGACCAATCAAAACTGCGTTGCTTTCGCGCGGCTGCGGCTCTGACATTTCTTTGTTTCACTCCTTGTTGTTTTTTGTCAAAGGATGGCGTTTTCTAAGCTCCTTTGCAAAGGGTTAATGCGTGGTGCTTTTTTATAACTGTTGCTCCGTAGGACTCCATTTTTGGCTGCTGAAGATGGTGAGAATAAGACATATATGTTGTCTTATGTAAAAATGGAGTTTGACTATAGATAGGTGTTGAGTGTTGAGTGAAGAGATTCCGACTGGAAGGCCTTTGCGTCTGCTTCATATGCTTTATGCGAAGGGCAAGCCTACTACCACGTACACTCTGATGGTCAAGCAGAGCGAGTTGGCAAAACAACTGAACATAAGCAGGCAGGCTCTAAACGTGCACTTGCGAAAACTCAGGGATCAGGGACTCATTCGCACGGGAAGGGGATTTATTGATGTCACTCAGAAGGGACTGGCTGTGTTAGGCATTTCTGTGAATCCTGCTTTCGTGTTCATCAAGGTCTCGCCCCTGAAGCGCAGTCACGTGTACGAGCAGATTATGCAGTTTCCTATTCAGCGAGTTTTCAGAGTTACTGGTGACATGGACGCTGTTCTGCAGGTTGAGAGAGAAAAATTGGATGAGGCGCTGAAGCAGTTGGCTTCGGTTGAGGGAATTCAGGACACAAAATCTTACATAACTATCGAAACACTCAGATAGAAACTTCTAAGGAGAAAATGCAGCATTGAAACTCTTTGAATACGAAGCCAAACAGATATTCACAAAAAATGGCATACCAACGCCCAAAGGATTCTTAGCAACCACAGCAGCAGAAGCGCAAGAAGCAGCGGCGAAAATCAGCGGACCTGTCGCACTCAAATCTCAGGTGCTGGTTGCAGGTAGAGCAAGAGCAGGTGGAATCTTGTTTGCCAATTCGCAGAGTGAAGCTGAGCAGGCGGCTGCTAAACTCTTGGGCAAGGAAATCAAGGGTGTGAAGGTTCAGAGTTTATGGGTAGAGGAAAAGTTAGCGATTAAGAGAGAATTGTATTTTAGCATCACTGTGGACCGAGCGAATCGTTGCTATGTGGCTGTTGCGTCTTCTGCAGGCGGTGTGGACATTGAGCAGACTGCTGTGGTTTCACCTGAAAAAATCGTTAAGGTCTTTATTGACCCGATTTATGGGTTCCGTGTGCATCATGGAAGGCAGATTGCTAAGAGGCTTGGATATGTGGGAAGTCAGATGGGTGATTTGGCGTCGGTTTTTCTTAAGCATTACAGGCTGGCTATGGATTACGACGCTGAGTTGGCTGAGATGAATCCGTTGGTTGAACTGGTTGATGGAAGATTTGTGGCTGCTGACACTCGGATTATTCTTGATGATAACGCTTTGTTTAGGCATCAGGAGTTTAAGACGCGTCCTTTGGAGGAGGCGGAATTGACGCCTCAGGAGCTTGCTGCGAAGAAGGATGGAATAGCTTACGTTAAGTTGGATGGTGATGTGGGCATTATTGGCAACGGTGCAGGGTTGGTTATGGCTACGTTGGACGCTATTCAGCTTGCTGGTGGTAGACCGGCTAATTTCTTGGATGTTGGCGGAGGCGCTACTTCTGAGATGGTTGCGACTGCTTTAGGCATCGTTATGTCTGATCCGAGCGTGAAGGTTGTTTTCATAAATATTCTAGGCGGGATAACTCGCTGTGATGAGGTGGCGAATGGAGTTCTTGAGGCTAGGAAGCGTGCAGGTTTCACTAAGCCGATTGTTATTAGGCTTGTGGGCACGAATGAGGAGGAAGGTAGACGCATTCTCACTGATGCTGGGATTCATTTTTTGGATAGTATGGAGGATGCGGCTAGGAAGACAGTTGAAATAGTCAGGAACACGGAAGGCAGGTAGGTAAGAATGGGCGTTTTCGTGAGCAAAGCGACGAAAGCCATTGTTTGGGGGATAACCGGTGGACAGGGCAGTTTTCACACGCGTCTGATGCTTGATTATGGTACGCAGATTGTGGCGGGTGTGACTCCGGGGAAGGGTGGAATGAGTGTGCATGGTGTTCCTGTTTATGATACGGGTGAGGAGGCGTTGAAGGAGCATGTTGCTGACGCTTCGATTATTTTTGTTCCGGCTCCGTTTGCGGCTGACGCTTGTTTTGAGGCTTTGGACGCTGGTTTGAAGACTATCGTCGTTATTACTGAGCATATTCCTGTTCGGGACGCGGTGCAGGTGATGTATCGGGCTAGGCAGCAGGGCACGGTGGTTGTTGGCCCCAACACGCCTGGCATACTCGCCGTAGACGAGTGTAAGCTGGGGATTATGCCTGCTCACGTGTTTAAGAGAGGCGTTGTGGGGTTGGCTTCGAGGAGTGGAACATTAACCTATGAGATTGCCACTGGGTTGAGTGTGCGTGGTTTGGGTCAGTCTACTTGCATTGGTTTGGGCGGCGACCCGATTGTTGGATTGAGCTTTGTTGATGTTTTGAAAGAGTTTGAAAGGGATGAGCAGACTGAGGCTGTGGCTTTGATCGGTGAGATTGGTGGCAACTTTGAGGAGTTAGCTGCAGAGTACATTGCTACAGAAGGTTATTCTAAGCCTGTTGTGGCTTTTGTGGCGGGGCGAACTGCGCCTCCTGGAAAGCGGATGGGACACGCTGGTGCTATTATTATGGGTAAGAGTGGAACCGCAGCTAGCAAGATTGAAGCGTTTGAAAAGGCTGGAGTGCCTGTTGCGGAGAAACCAAGCGATGTTGCCAAACTGTTAGCTGAGAAATTAGGGAAATAGCATTATCATAGAGGGTTGGGAAGAAAATTCATTTTCGCACAGCCTACCCCCTCGGTTCACTATATGATCCAAATATGTTTTTTCCAATGCGCTCGTTTGTAAGACATCAGAATACGCTGACTTATAGACGGATGGTCAGCCTTCAGTGTTTTTGCTACTATTCGGACGCAGCTTCAATGAAATGCAGCATAAATGGAAAAGGTTATTTGTTGGTGTGGCGTGTGAAACGTAGCAGTTTGGCGAGTTGAACGCTGTTATGCCGATCACTGACCCGTTTAAGAAAGCTATTGCGCAGAAGCACAGGCTCTACATGAAGATCTGCCGCGACTGTGGAGCCCGAAACGCAGCGTCAGCTGTCAAATGTCGTAAATGTCACAGCAAGAACTTGCGCTGGAAGAAACGAGAAATAGTAAAGTAGTTCAACTCGCGTTGTACGGTTACAGTTCTCTTATGCGGTTTTTCTCTGTGTGCGTGGTGATGTCAAATTGCTTAGTGCCATCATCATCCTGCATTGTAGGGCGTGGAGCTGTAAAATAATTTCAAAAGAAGAAGGGGTCAAGTCCCTTTTACCTTCTTCTTCATTGTTACAGCATGATAATCTTTATTTTGAGACTTCAGATAAGGAATGCTTGACTTCTCGATAGGGGCCGGTCGTCTAGTCTGGTTAGGACGTCGCCCTCACACGGCGAAGGTCGCAGGTCCGAATCCTGCCCGGCCCACCAGATTAAGTGAAGATTCTAGCTGGTCGATACTTGTTTGCAAACCTTCAAAGAGAAATGCGACATCCACAATTCCTTTTTTTATGGTTTAGGATCTAGAACGGATAGCTAGAGAAAAGACGAGTGGTATGTAAGAGAGAGCGAAATCAGGTAAGCAAATACACAAAATGGGAAAGTTACCTTTCCCTTTCCACCATTTTTTCTATCTTGCGACTTGCCCTTATGGTCTGCGCGCGCAAAAGTAATCATGAGAAAAATTAAAATAGGAATGTTAAATACGAATTATGTGGAGGTCAGGATTATGGAATCAAATGAAAAGGAAAAAAGAAGATACCGGGGGTCTTGGTTCCTGATTTTGATCCTGTTTTTGATCATGTTATTCCTTTCGCGTCCAGCAGAACCACTAACAACAGGTTCCGTCCCATGGCTCCTCACTGTATTCGCGTTCTTCGTCAGTCTGGCTGGTGGCATTTGGCTTGGGCTAAGAAGAGGACAGGCAACACGTAGATCAAAACGTGCTAAGACTCGTGCCCTCAGACCAATCATGAGAAAAAATATCTTTAACTAATGCATGGGTTAAGTGACTGTTATGGAGTTGAAAACAAAAATCTATTCAATTGCCCTCATTTCTTTCTACTTACTAGGCATTGCCATAACAACTGCCGTTCTCAAGGAGATTCCTTACTTCACGGCTGTGGCCTTCGCATTCCTTGTGGCAGCTAATGTGCTAGTTTATGTCCCTTTGATAAAACGCAGATTCTCAAAGATCGCTGTATGGTCTGTTTTAATGGCTATGTGGTTTGCCTTATGGGCATACGTTATAGTTAATAAATTGCCGTAAGACCTTCTTGTCTCATCAGAAGGTTTCCGCTACGTGTCTTGCGTCTAAGGACTGTACCTCACCGTTCATCTATCGGAGGAGTTTCGGAAGTTGAAGCTTCCGCGTAGTCTAGTCGGTTAGGATGTTGCCTTCACCCGGCGAAGGTCGCGGGTCAAAATCCCAGTGTATGTGCGCACGAATGACGGGATGAAATAGACTACGACCACAATTACAACCAATACAATAGACACCATGAATATACATCCCGACCTTAGATAGATGTTGAGAATGAGCAATGCTACGGCAAGCCAAACCAGAATGGCTAAGACTGTTCTAACATGCAAATTCCAAAACCTCTGCGCATGCATGAATACCTAGTATGATAGAGATTTGTCCATAAATCGTTAATGCAACTTGTCTCTCAAGAATGGCGTGTAGCCTTTCAAGAATTCGAGCGCTCATGATTTGTTACGTGTGCACGCGCATTTTGACATCGAGAAAATGTGTAATTTTAATATACATTGATCCGTTTTAAGGTGTGTCGAGGCGAATCGTAAGTGGTTTCAATAACCGAATACGCCGCTGTAATTTCAGCTGCAGCCATCTTGCTGGCAGTCTTTGCTGTGATCCAGCTTAGGCATATGGAGAAGCATAGAAACGTTGATATTTCCATGAAGTTGTTCGAGTGAGCTGAAAACGACAGACTTCGCAAAGCCTTCAGATGGATTGAGGAAAAATTTCAATTCGGAAACGACAAGAAGTACAAGACTCAAGAAGAAGCCAGCTTCGAAGCCAGCGAATATCCCTACGAGGTAACAGCCTTTTTTGAGCAGGTAGGTTTCCTCGTCGAAAGAAAGTTTGTTGACCTTGACGTTATAGACGACCGTCTTGGTTCTTACATAATTTCAAACTGGAAGAAACTTGCGCCTTGGATCATGACTTTAAGGAAAGAAAAGGGCGACCAAACATTCGGACAACATTTCCAGAAACTCTACGAAAAAACCATCAAATACATGCAAAGGCACTGAAATGCCCATTTAACTCCCCCACCGGAGCCTCGTGTCTTAATCTTGTCCTCTGGCGCCCTCAGGTTGTTCATGTTGTAGGTCAAAATCTAGCCGCCCAGTGGTTAAAGTGAGCTTTGCCGTCGGAGTAACTCTGAGATCTCATCCAATCATGTCAAACTAATGCCTTCTCCTCATCCGGCAATACAACATAACCCAAACGATGCTAAAAAATCATTTGCTCGCATGCGTGATAAAACCTTAAAGAAAAGAAAGTGAAATATCGAAGTGTTAGAGGAGTCATTTTCGGCAATGATAAACTCAGAGAAAACCGAAAAGGAGAAACAAGAAAAGGCGCTCAGGCGGCCCATCCACACTTTTTCAATTGTTGCCCGCGATTCGAAAACGGGAGAGATGGGAGTCGCCGTGCAATCGCACTGGTTCAGCGTTGGACCCGTCGTACCGTGGACCGAAGCTGGCGTGGGCGCAGTGGCAACGCAGTCGTTCACAGACCCATCCTACGGATCGAAAGGATTGGACCTCATGCGCTCTGGCAAGTCGGCGCCCGAAGCCTTGAAGGAGCTCATCGCCGCCGATTCCAACGAAGCCGTGCGACAGGTAGCCATGGTGGACGCAAAAGGTAACGTGGGGGTTCACACAGGCAAGCGCTGCATCGAATGCGCCGGACACAAGACAGGAAACGGCTACAGCGTGCAAGCAAACCTCATGCTCAACGACAGGGTGCCAGACGCTATGGCAAAGGCTTTCGAAGAAACTCAAGGCGACCTAGCCAAGCGGATGATGACAGCGCTCGAGGCAGCGCAGGAAGTGGGCGGCGACATTCGCGGCAAACAGTCAGCAGCGATGATCGTGGTCAAGGCGCAGTCCTCCGGCAAGCCATGGGCGGACCGCGTGGTCGACCTACGGGTTGAGGACCATCCTGAGCCGCTTACAGAGCTACGGCGACTCCTGAACTTGTCGCGGGCCTACGACCACATGAACGCAGGTGACACTGCAATGGAAAAGAATGACTTCGACCGGGCCATGGAGGAGTACGGCGCAGCGATGAAACTAGCCGTCGACAATGTGGAGATTGCGTTCTGGAGTGCGTTCACGCTGGCCACGAAAGGGAAGGTTGATCAAGCCGTGCCGATATTCAAGAAGGTCTTCGCGGCGGATAAGAACTGGGTTGAGGTTTTGAAGCGTCTGCCGAAGGCGGGCTTGATTTCAGACAACGATGCGGGTCGCGCCCTCCTGCCGCGGATTCTTAGAGAGGCTGGCGTAAAATAGTTGATGACTCTTAACATCACCCGCCTCAATCATCAAAAGATGAGCCGCAATCGCGTCCACGATTTGTTCAGTCATCTTTTTTGTCAACACCCCGACTGTTTGATAGAATTAGCCTTGACTCTTTAACTTATAGAATTAGATTCCACAAGACACAAATAAGGTGTTTCCAGTTTAATGTGATTGAGAGAGAGAAAAGGAGAACCCAAAAAGAAAAGACGGTTCCCTTTGCGTGGCTGTTTCCGCAAGGCCGCGTCAAAGGCGGAGATGAACCTCCGAGCAGGAGGCCCCTCAGGGCTCTAGGGGGAGATGAGGGCGAGTGGCCCGCTCTACGGAAGATTTTACCTTTTAAACGAGCCCTTAACCACCGGAGACGCTCTTGAGCCTCATGCGGCAGCTAACCGCTGGTCATCACCTTATTCTCAACTATATTGAAAGCTGACATAGGAAGAAAAATTTATCGAAACACGTACACAAAACACGCCCCAGGCTCAGAAAACTTAAAAACAATCAAGTAATCATGTTGATAAGCACCCATTGTGCCGAGGTAGCTCAGCCTGGGAGAGCACCCGGCTGAAGACCGGGTTGTCGCCGGTTCAAACCTGGCCCTCGGCACCACAACGTTATTTTGGGGCGACTCCGCATCATCACTTGCGCGTGCTCCCTCTTTTCTACATACATCTAGTCTTCGCAGTAAGCGTCTTCGCCATGTTGACTTTGATCCAACCCTATCTCTTCTTCTTCTGGGCTGACGCGTAATGGTGTTACACGATTGATGATCTTCAACAGCACATATGAACCGACAAAAGCAAATGCCACAACAACACCTACCGCTAAAGCTTGAACTAGTAGCTGGTGAGGGTTGCCGAAAAATAGGCCGTTAGGACCGCTAGGATTGATGAGTGTGGAGGCAAACAAGCCTGCTGCAATTGAGCCCCAGATGCCGCTGACGCCATGGCAGGCAAATACGTCTAGAGTGTCATCAAACCTCATTCTGCTTGCACGCCAATTCGCCACTCGATTCGAAAGCACGCCTGCCACTAAACCAATAGCAATTGAAGCTGGCACTCCAACATAACCTGAAGCTGGGGTAATCGCAACTAACCCGCAAACGGCACCGACAGCAAGTCCGACTGCAGAAGGTTTACCTTTAGTGATCCAGTCAACGGTCATCCAACTCACTGCTCCTGCGGCAGCTGCTAGATTGGTGACTACAAGTGCAGAAACCGCAAGCTCATTGGCCGCTAACGCACTGCCCGCGTTGAAGCCAAACCATCCAAACCACAGCAGACCGGCGCCCAGTATTACGTAAGGAATGTTGTTAGGCTTAGACTCTTTCGAATCCAAGTTTTTGCGCTTGCCAATGACCAATGCTGCGGCCAGAGCTGTCGAACCAGCCGTGATGTGAACTACTGTGCCACCAGCAAAGTCAATTGCTCCTAACGCGCGGAGCCAGCCTTCTACCCCCCAAACCCAATGGGCAACGGGCGAATAGATCACCGTAGACCACAAGATGACGAATACAATCAAAGATCGAAACTTGACCCTTCCAGCAAATGCACCAATAATCAAAGCCGGTGTTATTGCTGCGAATTTCAACTGGAACGCAAAGAAAAGATATTCTGGGATACCTTCACTCGGTACGAGGATCTTGTCAGGAAGACTGAGAGGAGTAACATTGTTCAATCCTACCTTGGATAAATCACCAACAAAACCAATGCCGCCAATACTAGGGGCAAACACGAGACTATAACCCCACATTGCCCAGATCAAACTCACAACAGCAAAAATCGCTAGGCATTGAGACAATGTTGACACCAGATTTTTCCTTCTGACAAGCCCACCGTAGAAAAACGCCAATGCAGGCGTCATCAGCATAACCAAAGCCGTTGAGACAGCAACCCATGCAATGTCTGCTCCGATCATCCACCTATCCTACCATTTCATTTCAGATGAAAAGATACTTGAGGCGACTGATGCTATTTAAACTCTATCCTGCAAGCAGAAAATACATGTAAGGGTAAACGGCTTAATCTGACGATGAAAAAAAGAGGATTGCGAAAATTTCTGCATTTGTCGCTAATGCAAATCTGACCCTCGGCACCATAAATTGGCTAAGAGAGACACAAGAGAGTCCAATCTGTCTTGTCGATGCAATTAGGCGCAACAGTAATAAACTAAATCAAGAACTTACCATTTTTGTAGACGAGCTGACCGTCCGCGTAGATTTCTCCGTCTTTTTTCATGTCTTTAAGGATGTCCCAGTGAAGCGCTGATTTGTGTGAACCGCCTGTTTCTGGAGCTGGGTTCATTCCCAGAGCTATGTGAATCGTGCCGCCCATCTTCTCGTCGAAAAGCATGTTTTTAGTAAACTTTGTTATTCCATAATTTGTGCCAATGGCGGCTTCTCCGATGCGATCTGCTCCCTCGATTTTCAGAAGCTGCTGCAAAAAATCGTCACCCTTAGTCGCCGAAGCTTGCACCACCTTGCCCGCCTTGAACGAGAGGGTTATGTCTTCGATCTCCCTACCCAAGAAGACTCCAGGATAAGTGAACCTGATCTTACCGTCCACAGAGTCCTCAATCGGACCTGTGAAAACCTCGCCGTCGGGCATGTTCTTCTGCCCGCTGCAGTTGATCCACTTTCTGCCCTTGACATTGAAGGTTAGGTCCGTGTCCTCGCCCACCAAGCGAATCTCACTTTTCTGTTCGAGAAAACTGCAGATATTATTCTGCTCAACCTGAATTCGCTTCCACTCTGCAATAGGGTCGTCTTTGTCGACCAGACAGCTACTGTAAACAAAGTCTTCGTATTCAGGCAGTGACATCTCAGCCTCTTGCGCTTCGGCATAGGCGGGATAGGGCAAACCGTTCCATCGCAGCTTTCCTTCAGCATCACGTTTGTTGAAGATGTCCATTATTTCCCGTCCTGCTTCCTGTCGTGTTCTGATTTTTGCAGGATCTATGTTTGTCAATGTTCTTGTGTTGGTTTCACAGAATATCCCGATGAGTGCATCGGAGTTTTCGATAATGAATTTCTCAATGCGTGAAACATGCTGAAGCTGATGATCCTTCGCGAACTTGTAGAAAGTATACTGGATATCAAATCTCGGCAAAATGCTGGGATAGGCGTCACTTAACAAGCACTCTTTGTAGAGTTCATGCATTAACGGAAAAGCAACAGTTGAACCCTGAATAATCACTGTTTCCTTGGGCTTGACGCCTACACAGTATTTGACGCAGAGCTTCGCAAGCTTCTCAATTCGTTGGTCAACCATTTCAAACCACCATTCTAGAGAGCCGCAAGAGAAGAAGCAATAGAAACAAAAACTTTGCTATGAAATGTTTGCTAAACCAGAAAATAGACCAGTAAGGCCGCGGCAAACGTTATGATGAATGAAGGAATGATGTATCTGTAGAGCCTACTCATTGAACACTTAAAGTAGTCTACGGTAAATGCGAAACAAAGGTGCGTGGGCACAACCAAGTAGCCAAGATAAGCACTCATATACAGCAACGCTGCCGTTGCAGGCGAAAAAGTCAAAATTCCCGCCAAGATTGGCACGCTTATTGACACCCCGCCTGAAGGCGAACCCGTCATAAAGCCTAAAAGGGCAGGAACAACTGTTAGCAGCAGAATTACGTCTATGCTACCGTTGACCACGAGCGTTCTGAAGATTTCAGAAATCCCCGCGGCAATTGCGACTTTTCTCAACAAGAAGGCGCCATAGGCTGCCAACGTGATTCCGTAAATGTCCCATGTTTTTAGAGGTCTTGCCAGAACGTGGAGGTTCGGCTTAGAAATGGTAATTAAGACCAGTATCCCCACCAGCGTCGCTATTGACACATCCAAGCCCAAGTCCTGCAGCCCCAGACCCGCTGCATCCACAGTGATGACCACAACAATCGTCGCTAGAATGGGTGAAAAAGCAATTAGGAAACGCTTCAAATCATCATCTAGCCTTGAACTAGATTTTGAGTCCGAGTCTTCCTCTTTCTCTCTGTGGGTGACTTTCCAGAAACTGATCAGGTATCCGATGATCACCATGACAGCGACTACAGGAATCTGACGCAGAATAATGAGGGGTATGGCTATCCCTGTGAGCGCAGAGGTTACTATGAGAACCTGACTCAGCGGATAAACTGGGAATATGGTGTGCCTAAACCACACGTTCACATACGCTTTCTTCTCAGGTTTCAAGCCTAGTTTTCCCGCTTCGGAATCCACAAGCGGCGCTGACATTAAGGCTCCTCCTGCAACTGGAAGCAGCCCTATAATGGCTGGGAGCACGCTTGAAACAACCTTCGAATTCTTGATGATTCTGCTTGCACTTTCACTCAGGTTATTGATTACGCGTGTTTCCTTGTAGAGTTGGCTTAGCAGCATTATTCCGAAGGTTGCGAGCACGATTGCGATTGTGAGCGGATCGATTGTAGTCTCATAAACTACTGTGGGTATGTCAACCCAGTCTATTGAAAGCAGGGCTAGAAGCAGGGCTGTGACGTTCAAGGTTATTCCGAGGTTCACACGCTTGTACAAGAGAAACAAGAGGAAACACAGCGAAACGATAAAGGCTATGGCTGGAGCGACAAATCCCAAAGCTAGGCTTCCTTATCCACCATGTTTTAGAACAAGCAGAATGAACAAGTCAACTCTTAAACCTTAGTTCAGTGTGGTCAAAGTTCCAAAGTCATACGAATCGAGTCGATGTATTCACCGTTCTTGTAGATACATTTGGGAATCTTGCCAGCTTCTTTGAAGCCCATTTTTTCGTAGAGTCGTCTCGCTGTTTTGTTCGTGGCAAAGTGGTCGAGAACTAGTATTTTCAGTCCTGCCTTTTTGGATTCGTCAATAAGCGTTTTCATGAGTTGTGCACCGATGCCGATTCCCCTGTAGCCTTGTTTTATGCCGATTCCCAAGTCTCCCACATGGCTCATGATATCGCTTCTTTTACCCACCTCAGAATTGGCGATGACCTTGCCGTCAACCTCGGCAACTGCGTCTATCAATTCACCCTTTTCTATACTTGCCAGCCTCTTGCCCAGCCACTCAGCCTCTTCACTTCTCGTGACCTTACTCGTGCGAAGAATGTCAGCGCCTTCTTCAACAAGAGAATTAATGAACTCAATCAAGTCGTCCAAGTCTTCCCATTTGACGGAGCGTAAGACAAACCTTCTGCCATCCTTCGCCGTAAAAGTTCTGGACTCAATCACCATTTTTGTGTCCTCTTCTGTGATGATATTGACAGAAATGATTTTTGGACAAACATATTAAACTTGCAGTCGCAAGGCGGAAAAAACTGCTAAACTCAGTAACCTAAAGGACTATGTGGCAGATACCAGAAGAAGCGACGGCAGTTCATCCTATTCTTAGACATTAACTCGGCGTTCGGAGTTCTTCTTCAGTCACGCCGATTATGATGGGAGTCTCTTCTTTTTTCTTCTCTGTCTCTGGCTTCATGTCTTTCTGCTCAGTTTCTGGATTCTTTGAAGGTTCTGGCTCTTGTTCTTTTGGCTCTTCATCTTGCGTTGGCTGGTCTGAAGTAACCTGTTCTTGACCTGTTTGGTCTACATTTAATACTTGTTGGGGTTCTTCTTTTTTCTCAGAGGTTTCTGCTTCCGTCACTGGTGCTGGCGTCTCTTTCTGTTCCTTTTCTTGAATTTCTGAAGACGTCAATGCCTGTGTAGTTTGTTCCTCTCCTTTTTCAGTCGGTTTTGTCTCAATGTTCACAATTTCTTTCTTGACTTCGGTTGCAAACTGCTTTGCTTCTCTTCGTTCGTAAGTTACCACGTACAATTGGAAGGCTACTGCTAATATAATGTTGAACCAGCCCATGGCAAAGACAAATGCTGAAATGTCCCAGTATGGCTTAGCCCACCCAATGCTGAAGTGAAGACCATAATCGTAAAGGTCATGATGAACGATCCTATCTATTTGAAGCATGCCCATCATTGAAAACAGCGAAAAAGCAGCCATCACTAGAGGAACTAAAGTGACTGCGCTGAGACCAGAAGATTTCATCAGGACACATCCCTTTGAGATGAGGAAGGCTTCTAAAAGCAATTAAGTTTATGACCAGACAATACTTAGTCCAAATGTGTTCTTAAAGTGCTGAGCAAACATCAATGCGTGAACAAAGAACATGAACCAAAAACGCTTTTTAACTTCAAGACATAAGAACCATAGGTTCCTAACGGCGGCCGTAGTCTAGCCTAGTCTAGGACGTCGCCCTGCCACGGCGAGAACCCGGGTCCAAATCCCGGCGGCCGCACCAAAAACCTCTTAAAAAAGAGAATCTTAGCAGAAGTTTTGATGGGGCAACTGAGGAGCGAGAGAGAAAGGAGCTCAGAAACACGGATATTAAATTTCCCTCATGTTGCCCAAGAAATACGTGTTTTATGTTGCCTATAAAGTTTGCTTATAATCAATTAGTTGATTCAATAGTCATCCAAGGATTGAATGATTACATCATATTGCCGAGTTCTAACCTGTAATTCTTCCGCCGCTGATGTCAGTGAAATACGTTCTCCTTGATTTGTCCAGGCAACATCTATGGGCTAGAATATCTGGAGGAATTGTTAAGAAACTTCCTGAAAAGTTATAGCAGAACCAAAAGAATTGATTAGGATAAAAAGGGAGGATTTTTGAGGATGTGAAGGTTTATTTCTTTGCTGCTGCGATTTGAGCCTTTAGAACTGCTCTTATGATTTCCTTCTGTTTCTCGTATGGTATAATCTCGTGCACTTCAATAAGAAAATAAGGATGGAACATGAGTACGTCTCTGTAGACATCTACAGTTTCCCCTTTACTGATTGCGTATCCAGAGTATCCATCTGGGAAAACCCCATAATCTTCAATCTCGCCTTTCTTCATTAGTCCATCCATGCCTGCCCACATCTTCTCATTCAGTTCTAACTTCTTAGAAGGGTCTGTAGGGAATGGGGCTATCGGATTGATACGCCACAATACTAAAAATCTAGCCAACCAACTCACCTCCTTACCTGTTGTTTTGAAATATTTGTTGCAACCTGTATTTAAAATCGTGGAACAATAAATTTTCAACTATTAAGTAACTTCTTCACTGAAACTTAACATAGTGGTTGTATGCCTTTACCAGATTGGCTTTGTATGAACCTGCACCATTCAGATTAGCTATGAACTTAGCAACATCATTAGGCTCATTAATGTTACAATGCCTATCAAGATAATCCAAGTTCTTGGATGTGCTCTGTATGGTACTCTCTGCTTTTCCTAAGTTCTTAAGTTTTAATAACGTGTTAATGATATTCCCTTTAGCGTTTGACCGTAGTCCTGTTGTAAGCGACCGTAGTCTAGTCTGGTCTAGGACCTTTGCGCCGAGAGCGGCTTTTTCGCTCATTTGGAGTCAACCTCTTTTGCGGTGAAGAATGAGCCGCAGTCTAGGCATTGGTACTGTTTCTCCACGCGGCGTAGGTTGCGGTGGTCTGTTGGGCATGGTTTGTGCTCGGTCATTCTGGCCCCTTCCTCTCAGATTCTACGAATCGCCTTAGAGCAACTTCTACCGCGTGGCTGCGATTTCGGAAGCGTTGAGTCTCAACCTGGCGATCTATCCACTCAACGATGTTTTTCTCAACAGTCACGCTCATTTTCGCTTTCATGATTTCCATGTTCTTGTTTTTCCCCCTTAATATGCTTTATACTACTGAGTATGCTTGGTAAGATTTATATGCTTTGTTCTATACATAAGGCTCTTATCGTTATGGAGAGTGTGCCACGTGGCAACTCCGGGTTCGTACCGCAGTGAAGGCTCAGAAGGCCGCATTGTCATTTACCGTAGTCATTTCGCTCGGCTTCTCGCCTGGCCCAAACCCTTGAGAGATCAGCTGATCCTTGAGCTCCCTACCCTGCAGGCCTTCCGCAGCGGTGAAGTGAGCAGTTTCAAGGCGGAGTACGTGGACCTTGAACGCTGGGATCTGCAGGTTCTTGACAGCAAGAAACACAAGCTCTCCATGGTTCCGTTAGATCCCGTGGTAGCCGAGCATCTTGCAGAATACATTCTAAGGGAAGGTTTGACTGAGGGAATCCTTCTCAGGGCCTTGCCGAAGGCTTCAAGGAAAACACACAAGCCTGGCAGCAAGACGAAAGGCATAGGCCTCAGCATAACCCATATTGATAGGATCTGGGCGAAATGGTGTAGCGCCTCTGGCGTGCCCTACATGAGCGCCCGTATGGGCCGCGCTTACTTCGCTACAAAATGGCACTTCGTAGAGCACAAAAGCCTCTTCAACCTCATGACCATCCTACGCCACGATGATCTGCAGTCAACTGAGCACTACCTCGCTAGGATCGTGACCTATGAAGACGTCAAGAATGAATTCTACTATGGACTGAAGTCTCCCTTTGCTTCTCAATGTGCTCGGTTTGAGAAGTGTCCTCTCTCGGCGCCGGAGTGTAGCTGCAAAATGTTCACGCCTCGAGTAGAGGTCCAGGCGCTCAGCAGCAGGAATACTACGCACATTCTAAGGGTTGACAAACGTAAAGGCAATGCTTGCTCAACGCATAGAAATTTAAGCATTGAGAGTGCTTAGGGAGAAGCGGAGACGTTTCTTTCTCATGGTCTTAGAGTTGAACCCACAAGCCAAAGTTGAGACCTTAAAGCTCTGCGGAAACTGCGCTCACGGAAACTATGGTTTTGTCATTATTCAAGGACGAGCGGAGAAGGTAGTCATGGAATCAGTTGAAGTGCTGCTCAAAACACTCAACCGGGGAATGGATTCCCCAGTCATTTATAAAAAGGTTGGGAATCAAATCCGAGCCTGCCATGTCTTTCTGAACGCGAGAACGGTTCAGGCGATAGAGAACATTGTTAAGGTCCATGAGTGGAAAGCTCGGTGCGAGAAAGAGCGAGTCCAAGTTGGAATATTTGAGAGAGCTTGCAGCTCCTGGTTGCCAGAAAAAAAGCTTATGCCAGGTGCAACGAGAAGAATGAACAGAATGCACGAGAGAGTAGGCTTGAAATCAAAAGAAACGTACCAAGAGTGGCTGATCAAAGTGGGGCTCCCTCAGCTTCTCCCTTAATGCTTGAGAAAGCCTGCGGTTTCTGGGAACCAGCAGCCACGCCCTCGAGCTAAGTATCCTCAGTTGCCTTCTGAAAAATAGCATTGTAGTGCATGCCAGTTAACCCGAGAAGGAGTGCGCTGGAAGGGACATAGTCTACAACTTCTTTGAACCACCATTCAGAGACGCGATCGAAAGGCACATGCATATTTTTGGGCATGCTTGCGAAGAAGAGTTCCTCAGTTCTCCGAGAACGCTTTTTTTCCACCGGATAGACACTTTTCTCCACTTTGTATGCTGCCAGAATGACAGTGAAGAAATAAGGGTTCAACTCGGTCATGAGGTTTCTAATAGGTTCCTCAGCCATTTTTGGACGGATCTTGTTTGAGAAATTGACCGGTATTTTTCGTTTTGAGGACGTTCGAACCATGAAAATTGTAGAGCCTCCCTCCGCTTCTGGTTTGTTTGAGGCATAGCTGACCATTTGATCAATCATGGACATGTAAATCCAGATTGAGAAAACCAGAATCTTCTCGCTCAATATACTTCTTCCTTTTTCCATGATCTCTCTTGGGACTTCCAGGCTTTCGAGTTGACTCAGAAACCAATCAACCACATTAATTCTCGAGAGCTGGAGAACATTGAGAATCTTTCCTGATTCGTAGGTTTTCTTTATCACGCCTTCTTTCTCCAGGCTCTTCAAATGGATATTTACAACACCTCTGCTCAACCCGGTTTTCTCAACAAGTTCTTTGAAATTCAATGGCCTCTCAGTCAAACATTGAATGATCTTGCTTTGGTTCTTTCTCCACTCTCTTTTCTGATATCCTAAGACGCTCATATGCTCACCGAATTGTAGTATGCTCACCGAATAACTTAATTAGAACATTCGTTATAACGGTTTCGGTAGTATGGTGACCATACTCATGCCACATGAAGAAACGCGCAAAATCATTCGTGTTGGGAACAGTTATGCCGTAACGATACCAAGGTCCTGGTTACGGTACTTCAACCTCACTGAGAAGGACCATGTGAAAGTTATTTCAAACTCAACCATTGTCATTGAGGCGCCTCAAACACACAGGAAGGACAAGGTGAAAATTGAGGCTTAGAAAAAGAAGCGCCCAGGCGTCAACCTGAGCGTGCCTCTACCAGGTGTCCATTATGTCTTATGAATCAAGACAAAATAAGCCTTATGGTGCTGAAACCTCTGAAAAGGAGAAGAAGAGAAAAGAAGACTATCAGTATACGGATATACGTATACGTACAACCAAGACTTTTCCTAACCGCTTTCAGATCTACGTACCTACTTCATTCCTGCAGCCATTTCTAAAGGGTTTAGGCGCCTTCAAGGTTCATGGTCAATCAGCGAGCAAGAACATTGTTCAGTTTGTTGTGAGATATGGCGAAGTGCATGGCCGCGGTAACCCACAGCTTCTAATGGAGACTTTCGTCAACCCTGAGGCGCCAAGTCCCATGCATGTGTTCTGCATGAACCTGGCTGGCGTCATAAATGATGGAAGGATCTACTGCAGGAAGGCTGGGGAATCAGCCAGGACCGGGGGCGGCGCGTGGATCCAGGGCCTGCGTTGTTACAGCTGCAAGGACAATCAGCTTCGCAAGGGAGCCAAAAGGTGAGGATGCCCGTGGTTCTGAACAAGGATGGCTTCAACGTGCTGAGCACATTGAAGGACCCGATTGACTGTGTTATGCGCTATAGTGAAACTGAGAAAATGGAGTTCAAGGGCATCCCGTTCATTGAAACCAAGTTCACAGATCGCTATCTCTGGCAAGCTGTCATGGGTGCCTACGGTCAAGAGGGGAAGTGGCCCATTAGAATGGTTACGCCCTACAAGATTGAGCGTCCACGTATCGAAATTCCCATTCCCTCATTCTACGTGCTTGATCTTCTGAGGCAGCTGCATCGAAACCTGCCAGACGCGATCAAGCCTATTCGAGAATGGGAGCACATGAAGGGGTTAAGGTGATGAAAAATCTTACTACGCACATCCTAGGGATGTGCTCGGCAAGGTCACACAAAGGTGAAAAAGAATGACTGAAAAAACCCAAGCACACATCAGCAGGCTCGTGGTCAAGGCTGGCAAATCAGACCTCGCCTACGAAGTGCAGTTTGAATTCCCTCAAGGAACCACGCCTGAAGAGTTTGAGACAGCCCGGAGAAGAGGCATCGAAGCTATTCGGGGATGGCTGCGAGAAAAGGAACCCGTAGACCTCGCTGACGTTGAAAGGCTACCTTGGAAAGGCTATCAAACCAAAGCATTGATTGAGCCTGGACACACAGGCTGGATTTTCTGGGAGAAAGACAGGGGAGCTGAACTCGCAAAGGCGATCAGGGAATCTCCGGAGCAGAAACTGAAGCTAGGGCCTTACGAGTTTGTTCTCAGGGAGACAAGAAACAGTTCATAAACCGCAAGGTTGTGGAGCCCACAGATCAGCCTAGCCAGGAGGCTAAAGGCACTTGAATATGGTTTTGAATTGCGAGTTTGCCCCAGACTGCAGAAATCACCATACGCAGAAATGCCATGTCTGCATAGTCTACCATGATTCAGTTCCGAACAGCGTGCACTTTCGATACTTCATGAGCTGGGACCACAAATTCTATGATCCCATGCTTGAAAGGATCTGGCGATTCTTTGCGCATTTTAGAAAGAAACGGAGCCAGGAGGCGCCTAAGCAATGAGCAACCAAAGGACAAAACCATGGATTTACATTCAGGACACCAACAACATTCAGAAAATAGCCTCTCCAGAATACATTAGTCAACTCCTGGGAATCTGTGCACTCAAGGACAGAGTCCATGAACTTGAGAATAAGATTGCTGTTCTGGAAGAGCCTCTTAGACGAAAGGCAGCTCTTGACCTGTTGAGAAAAGCTGGCGGAAAGCACACTGAAAAATGGTTCATGTACCGCTCTGGTACCTATCTCATAACTTATGGAGACCTGCAAGCTCTCGTCAGAGAAGGAAAAATAATTCAAAGCAGAGCTGGAAACCACACAGTCTATTCTCTCCGGGAGGAAGCCAAAGAATGACCGGCAAGAGGTTGACTCCTAGAGAGATTCTGGTCATGTGCCACAAGCTGAGTTGTGAGATCTACGAGCGCGAAAGCAGAGAGGCCACAGATAATGAGCAACAAGGGTAGGCCAAGAGTCCTCAAAGCTCGCGGTAATACCAAATACAATATAGTTTTGACGTTGAAGGTAACCGTGGAGCAGTACAAAACCTTGTTTCAACGAGCCGGTGGAAAAGGAAAGATCAGCTCCTACATAAGACGCACTCTCGGCCTCGAGTCAGCAGGAGAAAACAGCAATGGCTAAGTTATTCCGTGGGAGCCCAGCTCAAACCGTTGTCTTGGCCTTGGCATTGGCCATTTTTCTTTCTAGCGCTGGCGGCTTAGGCGGCTTGACTCTTCTCTCCTCAGGTGATCTAGGCTACTCAACAGGTTTTCAAGGCCCCAAGGCCAAGTTCTACGGAGTGAAGTACAACGGCCAGCAGTTCACTTCAATATCTCTCGCTGCACCTCAAGACGGCGGCACAACCGGGGACACCTCAACGGGTAGTAACCAAGGCGCTTCTCTCGCAAAGTTTGACACAACTCTGGCTTTCGATCCTGACGTGGCAGACGGGGGAAAACCTAATGTTGTTGGAGAAATGACGAGCGTCTTTGTTCCTGAAGAATCTCTCAGCAACATGATCTTGTGGCCCGGCGCCAAAGCCATACCTCAAGACTGGTTCAAACGGGCCGCTGTGATTCAGAACCCGCAACAAACCTACTCTTGGAACATAAGCAGTAAAACCTACAAAATGGAGCAGTGGGTCCTTAGATTCTATATGAGCTTCAGCGGCGAATGGGACGGCGTTGAATGGAAAGGTTCTCAATACCCCTACTATTCCGATTTGGCATTTGGACAGATCGTTAGAAACAACCTCGTAAACACCGAAGTATGGCTGCAATTTGATCTCACGCCCACATGGTACATTGAAGGCGGCGGAACCGCGTACTTCGCCATAGGCAAGGTCCAGGTTGCAGAGTTCAAGAAAACCGCGCATGACATTCAGGGCAACGAGGTTGAACTGGACACTCAAATGAGTGTTTCTCCCGAGAGCGAGGGGGCCATAATGTACGTGTACTATGGTCCATGGGGCGTGAGCTCCGCAGAGAGAGAAGCAAGCTACTACCAGGGGAAACAGCTGAACCCAGATCTCTTCACCAAGAAGGTATACGCGCACTTTGACCTCAACAATTTCGGCGTCACTGCATGGAATAGACTGGGTACGGCCCAAGTCAAGGGGGACGTGGCCACCATAGCCTTTGACATAACGGTGTTCATGATCGGTGAGTGGGACGTAAAGGACATTCAGAGCATTCCTGAAGACTTTGGAAGAACCGCGAAAACCTACACGCCAGCTTCATTCCTTGATTACCTCGGTGATCCGCGAGTCCAGGCATTGCTGGCGCTTTTGGCTGGGGCTGGACTCCTGCTGCTTCTTATTGTTGTGGCGCCGGGCTTTCTCATAGCTGTCCTCGCCATATTCATGGGAAGCAGGAAGCGCCGATAGTTGGATCTCTCCCAGGTCCCAACCTTCAGAGAGTTCCTCGCAGCCAACAAGGAAGTCTTGAAAAAGAGGCTTCCTACATTGTTTGAACTTTTTGCCTTGACATTCTTTGTGTGGAGAATCGAGGTTTGGCGTCCTCCCATACTGCCAAGTCACTATGTCTTTGAAATCGTTTCTTTCGCCTACGCTGGAATCTTCGTGGCAAGCCTCAAGAAAACGGTGCTCCCAACAGAACTCATAGTCCTAATCGGCTACCTTGGAAGTGTGCTCGTCACTCTCTTCACGGTCCTAGAGTTTGAGCCCTTCTGGATTGTCTTTCTTCTCGTGTTCGCTTCGCCCCTTCCTCTCGCGTACGCCATGGCGAGACTGAAGCAGGTCCTGAAAAAGAGAAAAGCAGGGGCGCCCTTGAGAAATGTCTAAGTCTTTCGGTGGCTTCACAGCAGCCCTATTCGTAGCCGCGTTTCTTAGTTCTCAAATACTCTGGAACCCTGCAGTCCCAGTCCTCAACAAGCTGGTTCTGCTCTGCCTCGAGATCAGCGCCACGGCTGCCGCCATACTGTTCTCCTCAAGCCCAGAGAAAAACACAGAAAAGAAATCATGTGCGTAGCCTCTGAAACCAAGTGGTCATGAGGGTAAATCTAAAAGTTGCCTATCAGTTTCGCTCCATGCGCATTTGACAAGTTCATGTCTTAACGCAGTTTTTGAAGACGCTGTTTTCTACAAATTAACATTACCAACAAAAACGGATTCCGCAGCGTTTTTCCATTAACCTTCAGAGAAAAATGCAGACGTGCATGGAGAATATATAAGGGGCTAGGGCTTTACGTTTGACAATTTGAACTATGGCATTCTTCCTTCTTCCAGCCACTTAGGCGCACACTTTCCACAGAGGGGAAGATCCTTGCCCCGCTTGCTACGCACATAGAGGGCTGGAATGCAGGGCTGGCCACACCTGAAACAGCGTTCAGCATTCAAGGGTTCAAATCCTTCTCTTCTAGGGTGGAGGGGGTGCGTTTTTCGGTCCTAGGAAAATAAATAACATGGCTCTAGCGTTACAGTTCTATAAACTGTAACATTAACATTGCTTGAGCGTTTACCTTTCTGTCTGCCGCCACTTGTGGTTGTAGCTGATGTAAATACATACATAGATTGCATTTCCTCTCTCAGCTGAGCGGCTGCTTCGCAGCTCCAGAGCCTACTTAGGCTTCCTGAACAGCTTGACGCCCTCAACCTCGCAGACGTACTGGAACCCTGACTCGATCAGCTTGGAGGCTTCCTCAACGGTCCTGGCTGCAGCGGAGTGATAGCCCTCGTCACCGAACTCGATCAGCTGAGCGTAGAGCAGAGTAGTCTCGATCTTTTTGTGGCCCATCTGCTGCTTGGTGAACAGAATGTCTCTGGTCCTGTGGTACAGCATGGTTCCGTAGAAGTGCCGGAGATCATAGAGTCTAATCGTCTTCAGCGAGGGATCATTGAGCTCGGCAGCCACTTTGTCCCTGACTCTTCTCCAAGCCCGGCAGATCCATTCTGATTCTGGGAACTTGGCGTACTTCGTGAAAAACCATTTCAATGAACCTACTGTTTCAGCCTTCAGTTTGAAGCTCCTCGAGGCGTGTCTTTTGAAGCCGCGCACGTTGATTATTCCCCTGTCAAAGTCTATGTTTCTCAAAGCTACCTGGGAGAGCTCGTAAGGCATGACTCCGATTTCTCTCAATGTTCTGAAAATAACTACATACTTCTTACTGGCTTTCTCAATGATCGTGTTCAACGCTTCCATTGTTGGAATCTTAGGCTTCTGCTGCTCCCACTTGTACCGAGGTTTCTCCCAGGAAAGACCGCACACATGAACATAGTGATTGTACGCCTTCACCAGGTTAGCCTTGTAGCTGCTGGCTCTCTGAAGATCCGCTATGTACCTAGCCACGTCCTCAGGGTTGCCAAGATCACAATGCTTCCCAAGGTAGGAAAGCCTCTGCGATGTACTCAGCAGCGTGGACTCTGCCTTTCCAAGATTCTTCAGTTTGAGTAAGGTATTTATGACGTTGCTCTCAACAGATGTCCGTGGTCCAGCCGCGTGCGATCGTAGTCTAGTCTGGTCTAGGACGTCGGCCTTCCAAGCCGTTGACCCGGGTCCAAATCCCGGCGGTCGCACCACTGTAAAACAGTGTTTTTGGATTTTGAGCTTGAATTTGGGCTATTTCGCGTTACACAAACTTGATCATTGTTTTGTGTAACATTTTCCATTTTGTCCGTGTCTCCACTATGTTTTGTGTAACCCAGATCATATGAGCCTTTTGTGTAACTCGTGCATTCATGCGCGCGCTACCGGAGACAGAACATTCCTATAGAACATTTTTCCAGAAGCGTTAATTGTTTACATCACTATACTAATCACCGGTGATGTTTTTGAACAACAGAAGAATTCTTGCGTTGACCGCAATACTGGCTCTATGTGTTAGCCTTGCGTTACCTCAGCTTGTCTCAGCTAGAACAGCGTCTGACCCCGTTTCGAAAATCGGAAAAGGCTTGGACAAGAACATTGCCTCAACCACACTAACGGGTTCCGCTAGTGTCAGCTCAGAAACCTTCTTTCTAAAGGATCAGCTCGACGTGAACGTAATGTTCATCGGCTTCAACCAAGCGCAGATCAGCATGGAAGTAATCAAAGCAGGCTTGCCTTCAATATACAGACCGCATGTACGAGCTCCTCTGGTGTTCTTTCCGCCTGGAACAAATCCAGAAGAGTTTCTAGGCATTGAGTGGACCTATAACTATCACTTCATGTTCAGAGACGAAGCCTTTGCGAGTAATCTGTTCAACTACATGATGTCGATTGGTGAGTTGGGAGCACCCACAGTTTTCCAGCAGGCATACAATGGACGAGCGATAGGTCCAAACAAAGTGCAAATCACAGAGAACACGAGAATCAACGCTCCAGCAGTTGAACAGTATCTTCTGCAAAATCTAGCCTTGCCAAGCGACTCTTACACGGTTGTCTTCATCAACGGCTATGGAACCCTGCCCTTCCACACCTACCAGTTCGTGGGAGAACCCGACCCAGATACGCAGGTGGACTTTGGCTACAGGGACTCGAGACAAATGAACGCTTGGGGCGGCACCTACGGTCGAATCTGGTTCTACGACTTCTCAGCAGGACCCATCTACTGGGACGATCAGTACGCCACAAAATACTATTGGAATCCGCAGAACTACGTTATCCCATGCATCTGGGACTACGATACAGGAGCAGTTAAGAAGTCTCAATTGAGCTACGACATTAAAGACATAACCCGCTACGTCGCAATCAACCTGCTCTTCACAGCCAGCCCGCTGTATCGCCCACTCCTATACGAAAACATGCACATCAACATACTCAACTTCCAAGACGACGTGTGGTACTATGACCAACGAGAAGGACAGTACAAGTATCTCGTCGGCAGCCAAATCATCGTTCCTCCACAGTTCGTCACCGACGTTTACGAACGAGGAGAACCCAACAAGAACTGGCTGACCACATTTGAGGAAAGATACCTCTGGGATGATCCTGCAGTGGTCAATGTCCTCTACAATGATTATCCTTACCCTCTCAGCGTGGGCGCCTACCACCTATTCTGGCAAAACACGTCATACTATACCACGCCCAAACACTATGACTACACAATGCCGATCATGACGTTCACAATGACCGATAAAACCGCCATTGAAACAGGCAACTTCGGTGTCCTTGGATGGGCAGACAACGATTACTCCACTGGCGCTCAAGCAGTCACCTACGCACTGGTCTATCCTTACGTCTGGAACTTGGGATACGGACTCACGTCAACCTTCGTGCATGAAGCGGGACACCATGTTTCTCTGTCGCATCCACACGACGGCTACGACTATGAGTACAACTTGGACTACGAGCCGGAAGGACGATACTACTTTGTCTGGGTCGGCGACCAAGTCTATTCATTGATGAGCTACATGTCAAACGTGTTCAACTTCGGCGTCTTCGACAAAGACAACCTGTGGCGAGACGAGGCTGCAATAGCCATGAAAGAGATTAGAGCAAACCTGCAACTATGCGATCTGTCTACTCAGAAAACACTGAACAGAATCCTCGCTGGGGCTGAAACAGCCTTCCTCAAAATGGACTACTTGACGATGAACAACTTGGCACTACAAGCCTACTGGTCCTACATAGAACCTCTGGCTCAAAGCAGCTCTGTGACCCAAAACAATGCAGTTCCAACGTTTGCTACAACAAATGTTGCCATGAAAGGTGCGCTCATAGAATCCGTCAAATCGAGCCTTCAAACGCCAGCGCGCGCGCTAACGCCTTCAATTATGGCGGCAGTCAAGAAAGAAGACTGACATTGGAACCACTACAACCAATCTCTCCTTTTTTTTCATTACGTGTAATACTTCGGTTTGAGCTTCACTCAGACTTCGGAAATCCACACGGCGGTCGCACCAAAATCAGAGTGTTCAAGCTCGACTCGTTTGAGTGCTTACCTGTGCTTCTGCGATTTGCCTGGAGAAAGTTAAGGGAGCATCCCTCTGCATCGTGAAATGAAGGAGTACGTCGAGGTTCAGTTTGTCTACATAAAACTCTGTCAGGAATTCCACCGTAACTGTACCCGTCCCGTAAAAGCCCAAGTCCGACACCTTGAAAACTACGCCTCTGCCATCGCTCGTCCTATGAAACTCTAAGCCTGACCCAGGATAACCACCAGCAACTTCCAAGGCCATTGACACGATTTTGCCCGAGGAGAACACAAGTTCTAGCGAATTCAGCTTCGTGCCTTCTTCATGCCAAATAGAAACCAAAACAGGAATTGATGGTGCAGAATCATACACGAGACTCGGAACACGAACATAAATGTGGGCCACATCAAGGTTTCCAGAGTCAGTGACATTGGCGGCGTAGCCTCCATCCTCATGCAAGAGAATGAATGGAGTAACATTGAGACTCGACGTTGAAACAATTAGGTAAGAGTTCCAAGCTAACATGAACAAACCCAAAGCAAGCATGCTACTCCCAACCAAAGCTGCAATCTTACTTAAACGGTTGACCAGCATATTCTTCCGTACCACGGTTGCACCCCTAAAGAACACCAAGTACTTAGCCATATCTAAATCCCTTTCCATTACGCGATGTCAAGAACCGAGGATTCACTTTCTCTTTCGCTTTTTTCCCAACAGAAACTCAGGTTTGAATATTCGCTCTGCCTGCTCGGGCTTCAATATTCCCCTTTCTAAGGCCACTTCTTTTATGGACCGTTTCTCCTCAAGCGACTGCTTGGCAATCTTGCTGGCCTCCAGATATCCAATGTGTGGCGAAAGAAAAACTGCGAGTGAAGGATTCCTTTCAACATAGCCCTTACATCTTTTTTTGTCAACGATCATTCCTTCAATGCATTTCTTCCTGAACACTGGAAGAAAGTTAGCTAAGAGTTGAATGGACTGCAGAATATTGTGCATCATGACCGGCGTCATAACGTTCAATTCGAGTTGACCAGCTTGAACAGCCAATGACACCACTAAGTCGTTGCCAACAACCTGAAACGCAATCATGTCAAGGCATTCTGCCATCACTGGGTTAACCTTACCAGGCATAATAGATGAACCAGGCTGAACAGGCGGTAGCTTGATTTCAACTAAGCCTGTAGTCGGGCCAGATGAGAGAAGCCTCAAGTCATTGGCTATTCGGATGAGTTCAAGCGCCAGCTCCTTGAGCCCACTCGAAACCGCTGCGACGGCGTTTCGGCTCTGCAAGGCTTCAAAAGGATTATTCGCCGCCCTCAACTTCAGTCTGGTCATTTTTCTCAATTCCGTTATGGCAATTTTCTTGAAGCGGGGATGAGCGTTGACACCTGTTCCTACGGCTGTAGCGCCTAAAGCAAGTTCCCGTAATCGTCTGCTCCTTGCCGAAATCTGATCTTTAGCATTTCTCACAGCAATGGCGTAAGCCATGAACTCCTGCCCAACAGTAACTGGCAACGCGTCTTGAAGGTGGGTTCGTCCAGACTTGATGACGTCTGCGTATTTCCTGCCTAACTTTTCAAAAGCGTCTGAAACCTTGTCAAGCTCCTCGAGCAACGGCTTCAGCGCCGTCAACGTAGCTATATGAAGAGCTGTTGGGAAAGTGTCGTTAGATGACTGAGCCATATTCACGTGGTCGTTTGGGCTCACACTTTTGTAATCGCCTTTTTCCTTGCCCAATATTTCGAGAGCGCGATTGGCAATCACTTCGTTGACATTCATGTTGAACGATGTGCCAGCCCCCGCCTGAAAAACATCCACCACGAATTGCTCTGAAAATTCTTCGCTCAAGATTTCGTCGCATGTCTTAACGATGGCATTGCCCATTTTTGGCTCGAGCCACCCTACTTGCATGTTCGCGATGGCAGCAGCCTCCTTCACCAATGCAAAGGCATGTACAAACACTCGTGGAGCCTTTATGCCGCTGATGGAAAAATTCTCAACTGCACGTAGTGTCTGTATCCCGTAATAGGCGTCCTTGGGCACTGATTTTTCGCCCAGAGAATCTACTTCTGTTCGTGTTTGCATGAGGAAGTCTCCTATTCTAACGGCGAAAGTCAAAACTTAAATAAGTTTCCTACGGACGACCCTGAAATCACGTTTGAACTGAACGTGATTTAGATAGAGTAGCCTTTGACCAGAAGCTTTCTGAGACGACAGTAACTGGTTTGCAACGTTTGTGGTTATTTGCCAGATGCTTCTTGTTCCAGCTGTTTAGCTCGTGTTTCGATGTACTCTACGATTTTGTCTTGAGTCATTTTCAACGATTCTGTCTGTTTTCTCAGCAGATTCTCGATTGTGGTCAAAGCGCTGTCGATGTTTAAGGGTTTGATGATGTAGGCATCTGCGCCCTGATTGAGAGCCTCAACTGCATTCTGCAAAGACGGATAACCGGTGACTATGACTTTCGCCATTTTTGGCACAGTGTCCCTCAGCCGAGTTAGAAGCTGAGTACCCTCCATATCGGGTAATCGAATATCTAGTAGAGCAAGATTGTAAAACTTGGTCTTCGACTTGGCTATGCCTTTCATCCCAGTGTCAGCCGTATCAACATGGTATCCTTTTTCCTCTAGAATGGCCGCCAGAGTTTTTCTAATACTCTCGTCATCATCAACAATGAGTATGCTTCCTTTTTCTTCCATCGCCTGTTTCACCTCCGCACTCCTTCCTCATTCGGCTTCTGTTCTTCAACATTAATTGGCAACGTAACCGTTACGCAGGTTCCTGCCTTTTCTTTGCTCTCAATGGAAACCGAACCCCCATGAGCCTCGGTCAGACGCTTGCAAATAGCTAAACCCATGCCCACACCCTTAGCCTTCGTAGTGAAGAGAGGACTACCAAGCCTACTCAAATTCTCTTTAGAGATGCCTACACCAGTGTCTCTAAAAGCTATCTTCAACACGTCGTCAACCTTTTCAGATTTGATCTCAAGCCTACCGCCGCGAGGCATAGCGTCGACTGCGTTCTTGATTATGTTAAAGAACACTCGCTGAATTTGATTAGCATCTACAGAAACTTCTGGAGCTCCCTCAGTCAGGTTCACAATTTCGACTTTCTTGGGGATTTTCATTTTTGCGAGTGTCTCTTCAACAAGCGACTTTATAGTGACTCTGGCTCGGGCTAAGCGTATGTCTCTTGAGAAGTCTAACAAGTCGTTGATGATTTTATTCGAGTACTGTATGTCTTTCTCAATAAGCTCCAGCATCTCATTGACTTTCTTGTCCATTTTTGGACCTAACTTCATTCTTACGTAGTACGCAGCGCCATTAATTCCAGTCAATGGATTGCGCAGGTCATGTCCAACCATGGTAGCTAACTCGCCGATAGCGGCCAATCTTTCAGACTTAAGAAGTTGCTTCTCCAACCTCCTGCGTTCTGTGATGTTTTGAGTTATTGCTACAAAGGAGGTGGGGTTGCCCGAGGCATCTCGTACAACACTGGCAGAGACTTCAACCGGAAATTCACGCCCATCTTTAGTTAAGGAGGTATATTCGATATTCTTCATTGAACCCAACTCCAAGGTTTTCTTAAGATATTCCATTGCTTTTTGGCGATCTCTTTTGGTAGCTAACTCCAGACCATTTTTGCCAAGCAACTCTTCTCTCGATGAGTACCCGTGCATACCAAGTGTTGCTTGGTTGCATTCGATTATTTTTCCATTTAGATCAATAAGCATGATGGGATTTGGAGAAGCTGCAAAAATGCTTCTAAGCTTCTCTTCGCTTTTTCTCAGGTCAAGCGTTCTTTCCTCAACTTTTAGTTCAAGTTGGTCGGCATATTCTTTCACCTGGTTCCTTGCGGTTTCTAGGTCTCTGATAAGATAGGCATTTTCAATGGCGACGGCCGCTTGATGCACAAAGAGTTCCAAGGGAGCAAGAGACTCTTCAGTCGGTCTCCTGCCGTCCAAAGGGTCGTCTATGCTTATGCGACCCACTGTATCACCGTCAGGCAAGCGAAGAGGAGCATACAGCAAGTCTTGAGGGTCCCAGTCAACCATTTCTTCCTTCGGAATTTTGCTGTTAACGGTTCCAGTTTTGAAATGATTACGAACGAAAGGATCGCTCCATGGCAGATAGTAGAACCCACCCAGTTTGAAACGATCAAATGTTGAACCAAGGCGTTTGCGCCAAACGTGCCCAGGCTGCCTATTTTTCCAGAGATATTCTTCTTCTTCAGGCGTTAAGCCAGCGGAGACTATGTCGGTTGTTTCCAAGTTTTCGTCTGTGAGAGTGATCAGGACTCTTCTCCAGCCTAATCCCTGAATCGCTTGAGCTATTGCCCTTAATCTCTGATGGAGATCTGTAGTTCGTATAATCTCTGTGGAACTTTTCATGAGGGCGGTTAATTCCATGGTTGTCTTGGCAATCCGTTCTTGAACAGCCACGCGATGTGTTACGTCTCGAATGATACCAGCTACAGCACAGGGTTTTCCAGAGTCATCTCTCACCAGAGAAGCACTGATTTCTGCTGAAAATGTTGACCGATCTCTGCGCATAGCCGTAATGTCGCTACGGGTTGCTTCTTTGCTCAAAACAAGCTGCATGTCTTCTCTGAACTTCTGCCTATCCAAGTTGGTAATGAAGTATTCAAGTTGCTGCCCAACGCATTCGCCTCTTGAAACTTGAAGAAGTCGAAGAAGTGCATCGTTTACCTCAACTATAGTTGCGTCCAATTTGATTAGAAAGACGGGTTCATCGATTGCGTTTAACACATTGAAAAGCAGTCTGGGCGAAAAAGCGTGCTCAATCAAGTTCAGGTTCACGTGAATTTTTCCCCTTCTCTTTTCCTTTCTTCAACTTTCAAACGCTGTTTCTCACGTTGTGCCAACTCTCGGGCTACGCCTATGTAATCAACAAATTCTAAGGAGCTTTTCTCCTCAAAATCAAGCTTCAGCTTGCTATACAGGTCCTTCAAGATGATTTTCTTAATTACTTCGGCTCCGGGACCAAAAATGGCGTTCAAGGCCTGAGAAAACTCGCTGGTGTCGGCTGGAATTTCTTCTTTGTGCAGTTTGAAGCTTTTGTCAAGATGATAGTATATTGCTTTTCTAGGAGATTCCCCTAAAGACAGTAAAGCGTGGTCAACTGCTTCGAGAAGCGTTTTGTCAAACTCCAACTTTTTCATCTCTGACCAAACCCTGATGACTAGCCAAAAGACTTGCAGATCCAAGTAATCTTCATCGGTGCACCTTACGTCAAAAGGCTCGGAACCATAAGAATAAACTTATGAACTAAGAATGTGAATTGCAGCTACTTCAGTTCTAGATTCAGTCTCGGACGTTGACATTTGATTTGAATCAACAGGTCAGCAGTAGAATGCTATTGGTGAGGTTTCTTGAAGGTGTGCAGTCAGGTTAAGTCATCGGCGTCTTTTTGCCCCGTTTTCAAATCTCTGGAAGCTGCACGCTTAATCGGCTTTTTTCAAGCCTAAGGATTTGAAGACTGCATTGCGTACTTCCAATGCTGCTTTCTTGTCTTTCACGTTTTTTATCAGCATACGTCCTCCATTAAAGAGGCTGACCTCAATGCCTCCACCGTAATCAAAAACTATTACAAACGATGACTTAACCAAGATTTTGAAACGACCCTTCAACTGAGAGTGAAATTGACCCAAGCTTACCTTGATAGGTTTTGACGGATTCACGTTCACTGTGTTGCGTCCACACAGCACAATAAGATTTTCTCTTTCAGCGGATGGTTTAACCGCCTGTTTCTTGCCACAGATTGGGCAGTCTGGACGCTTGAAAAAGTCAATAGTTGTGAAATACATGTCTCTGAAGTCGCACACCATGAGTTTGCCTTTGAGCGAGCCACCCATTCCTGCAAGCAGTTTAATTGCTTCCATCGCCTGCAACGACCCCACGATGCCCGTGGTGACCCCGAGTACTCCCCTCGTGTTGCATGTTGGCATGCGGTTGTCGTCAAGACCTGGCAAAACGCATTCTAGGCAGGGTGTTTCTGGCGGTGAAAAAACTGAGAGGTTGCCTTCAATTCCTAAAGCAGCCCCGAAAACGTAAGGAATCTTGTTTCGAACGCTGGCATTGTTCAAAAGGTATCGGGTTCGCATGTTATCTAAGCCGTCAACTATGCAGTCAACGCCCTTGACCAACTTGTCAACATTGCTTTCCCTTACGTTTTCTGGAACAGGCTCAACCGTAACATCTGGGTTCACCTGTCTAATTCTAACGGCTGCTGCCTCAACCTTGGGATAACGCAAATCGTTCAGACCAAACAGCACTTGGCGGTGCAGATTGTTCAATTCAACAGTGTCTTGATCGATAAGCCTCAGATGACCGACTCCAGCCAGAGCCAGATACAGAGCCGATATGGTTCCCAGACCGCCTAAACCGACAACGACCACCTTGGAACGCTTGAGTTTCTCCTGTCCCTTTCGTCCCAATTCAGCTAATACGATTTGCCTGCTGTAGTACTCCTTTGGGTCAAAGAGTGAAGATGCAATACTCTCCATTTCTAAATCAGCCACTTTCAGCCTTGGATTCAATACTACCTAAAAGCAATTTATATTGTGTGCTACGAAGGACAACGAGGCTACTTGGTTTTCAGGGTGTAAGCGACAATAGCTCCCGCAACAGAAAACGCCGCGATTCCTGCAAAACTCAGCATGAGCGAATCAGTTACATCAACAAAATATCCTAAGAGAGGAGCAGCCAACGCCACACCGATGTTCATGCACAAAGCCAACATGCCGAAGCCTATTCCAACCGCGTCCGATTCCGAAATTTCAGCAGCAAGAGTTGACACTACAGGCGGCACCATAGCGGCGGCCATGCCCAAAATCATCACGGAAATAATCAAGGTACTGCCAAGAGCATAGCTTGAGGCTACGAGAGCAACTGCCATAGAAAAAGAGCCTATGACCAAAAAGGGTTTTCGTCTGCCGATCCGATCAGAGAGCCATCCATTCAATGGTACAAAGGCAATTGCTGCAAGCATTAAAACACTAGCCAAAAGACTCGAGTTAACAGGATCCAGACCTTTATACTCCTGAAACAGTTTTGGACCCCAACTCAAGAACGAAATGGCGGCAACCTGAAAAAACAACCACACTAACGACGCTTTCCAAAGCTCAATATTGGCTAAGGCATGTCGTGCGTTAACGCTTTGACTACGCTCTTTATGCTTAAGCGGACCCTCTCTGACAAAGGAAACGAAAACGACGCTGGCGATTGCGGCAACAATGGCTCCTAAGTAGAAGGGAAAACGCCAATCGTAACTGAGCAAAAGCACGCTGGCTATTGGAAAAGCAGTGACTGTTGCTAGTGGCATGTTTGTCCCATAGAACCCCATGGCTTTGCCCAGTTCTTCACGTGAGAACCACTGAGGTATTATCGTTGGGGTCGCGGTCACTATAAAGGCGCCTCCAATGCCTAGTATCAGCCTTCCAAACAACAGAGTTGGGAACGAGTTTGCCATCGCGGTCATAAGGCTGCCAACGGCGGCTAAAACGGTTGAAACAAACCCGATGAGTCTGACGCCGTATCTGTCAACAATTAATCCCGCTGGCAATGCTAGGAGAATCCCTGGAATAACAACAATGGTCATTAGCAGCCCAGCTTGTGCAGAGCTGGTAATGCTAAATTGCTGCATAATGGAGCCAACAAGTGGTGGAACCATTTGAAAAACAAATGCATATGCCACGAAGGAGTAGAACAGTGAAAACAACACAATCCAACGATAACGAGTTGTTTCCAATGCTATTCTCTTCTCCACAATGGGATATGTGATAGACATCATTTCAAAGAAGACATATTTATTCTGAGTGTCTTTGGTCTGGAACTTCATGAAGAATACCCTCTCTTATGATCTTATACATTGGAGCGTTAACCCCGCATGTCGTTACCGAAAGGATTATATTACGTACTATTTTAAATAAATGATAAAAAACATAAATATGGAGCATGGTCGACCATGGCCTCACCATTTGACTATTTAGACAGCATGGCTTGGGACGTCGTAATAAGCGCAGTATTGCTCGGCATAGCTGCACTAAGGCTACCATACAAAGCGTCATCCGACTCAGTGGAAGAACGTGGCAAAAATCTGAGACTGGGATTCGCAGCTGCAATAGGAGCATCTGGACTGTACCTGTTCATCACTGGCATTGCAATAAGCATCACATGGCCTTTTGGCTTTCCCTATGGAGCACAGTTCACTGCACCAGCCTATGCTGGTGGTCAGTACAATATACTCTTCGGTGGCGTGGCTGCACTTGGCGGTCTAGCGCTTTTAGCTACCTCTGTGGCGTTGTTCTTCAATGCAAGCTTAAGCACAGTTTCCTACTTCGCCGTCGTCGCTGGTATATACGCAGTTGTCGATGCCTATGCGATGATTTCCGCTGGACTTACAAAGGCACCAGAACTTTCGGCTCTAGGATACCTAGCGTTCGCCGCAGCTGCATTTCTCTCGGTTCCAGCTACCCATTCGGACAACAAGTGGCTTAGACGACTCTTCGCAGTCTTTGCTTTCCTGTTTGCAATTGCATGGCTATATCAAGCAGCAAACTTCACATTGGCACACTTGGGAGTAATCTAACCTCACGCATCTATCCACAACCTTAGTCAGCAACTGAGAAATACACTGCGCCTGCGAATCCAATGCCAACAACCACATTTTTTTAAGCTAAATCTTCCTAGTGTATTAGAAATGCAGCGGCGTCAAAATTGAAGCAAGAATACTCAGTCAAGCGCAACACGAAAGATGCTTTCAGACTATACGTTTCGACAACAAAAAGCCAGATTGAATCCGAGCTAGCAAACCTAAGTTCTAGGCTCTCTCAACTCAATCTTCATTCTCAAATTGAGTATGCAGTCATGTCGGAAGGCAAACGACTCCGTCCATTACTTGTAGTTTTGTCAGCTGAGTGTGTGGGCGGAAATAAGAAAAATGTCATGTCTCTTGCCTTGGCGTTCGAGCTGATGCACACCGCTACTTTGGTTCACGACGACATAATAGACGGCGATAACTACCGCCGGGACATCCCTGCCCTTCATAAGAAATGGTCTGTGAACGACGCCATTTTGACTGGAAACGCCTTAATCGCTCTATCGGTAGAACTTGCGTCCAGTTATGGCGAAAGCATATTGAAGATTGTTGCACGAAGTGCACTCGAACTCTGTGACGGCGAACACATGGACACAACGTTCTCCTTAACGACCACAACTGAAGAATCATATTTCAGAATGATCAGAGAAAAATCAGCTTCACTTTTTGCAGCCGCAACCCACTGTGGAGCGTTAGCTGGAGGAGGCACACCTTCAGAGACTGATTCGCTAACGAAGTTTGGAGAAAATTTCGGAATAGCCTATCAACTCAGAGACGACCTCCTCGACCTAACACAAAAAGGGAACACGGCGCTGAAAGACCTCAAAAACGGAAGAATCACCCTACCTCTAATTCACTCTTACGCCAACAGTAGTCAAAATGAGAAGAAGCAAATTGAAGACAAACTGCGAATCCTTGCGAACGGAGACCGCGAAATAGGAAATGAAACTGCAGAAAGTCTCATGCAGACTCTTCGTCAGACAGGTTCACTGGATTACTGTGAAAAGAAAATAGATGACCACTTGTGTAAAGCAGTTGCTAGCATCTCTATTCTTCAAGACACGGAATACAAGGCCTACCTCGTTGAGATGACCAGAGCATTGAAGACATGAGGGTGAAGCATCAATGGAAAGGAAACTTAAGAACTGGCTTGCTGAGTTAAGGGCTCCATTTCTCACTGCAACACTGGTCTCAATCATTTTGGGAACAGCAATTGCCTGGACTCGAAACAACACTTTTGACTTGGGATATTTTCTGCTCGCTTTGCTCGGAGGTGCACTTCTCCATTTAGGAACAAATGTGGCCAACGATTACTACGACCATAAGAGTGGAAATGACGAAGTTAACAGAGAATACGTGAGACCTTTCAGCGGTGGCAGCCGAACGATTCAGTTGGGCCTGCTGACTCCAAGAGAAGTTCTTTCTGGCGCGCTCCTTTTCTACACTCTCGCCACTCTGATCGGTCTGTACCTCGCGTGGATCAGAGGACCATTCGTGCTTATTTTAGGGTTGGTAGGCTTGTTATCGGGGTTCTTTTACACGGCGCCACCTTTCAACTGGGCCGGCAAGGGAATGGGTGAAGCCCTAGTTGGAGCAAACTTTGGAGCCTTGATGACTTTAGGCGCATACTACGTACAAACACAAAAGCTGGCTTTAGAACCCTTGGCCGCATCCATACCAGTTTCCCTGCTGATCGCAGCGGTTCTCTACATAAACGAGTTTCCGGACTACGCGGCTGACAAAGCCGTTGGAAAAAACACGCTTGTGGTGCGACTTGGTCGAAGCAAGGCGATGTATGGATACGCACTGATTGTCTTAGGCGCTTACACATTCATTATTTTAAACGTCTTGGTTGGCATAACGCCTCTATACACTTTTTTTGCGCTTATACCCCTTCCTTTGGCTGTGAAAGCTGTCCTGCACGCTTCCAAATTTCACTCCGAATCTTTCGTCTTGGTTCCAGCTAATGCCATGACAATAATTATCCACCTTGTAACCAGCCTCTTAATTTCGCTTGGTTATCTCATCAGCAGATTTGAAATACTAAGCCTAAGCCATTTCTCCATCCTAGCAATTGTTGGAGTGTGTACTTTGTTCACTGCAAACTCCTACCTGAAGATTAAGAAAGGCCCTGAACCGAAGGCTCAGCCATACTAGTGTGTTTCACGTGTTGAGTTTGCGAAAACAATTAATGGAGAACAAACTCTGTTAAGATCGAACGTGGGAACGTGACTAGGAATATTCATCGGGAAAACAGTTTCCAAGGAAAAGTTGTCTGTCTCGTGTCAGGGGGAATAGACTCTCCGGTTGCAGCATGGCTCGCAATCAAGAAGGGCTGCAACTCGGTGCTTGTTTATTTTGACAACTCTCCTTTCACTGATGAGACGACTCAGCAGAGGGTTCTCGAAGTCACAAAAAGACTAAAACAGCATGAGCCAGAAAAAACCTTTAGACTCTATATTGTTCCTCACGGAGCTGACCTGGCCGACATCTTAAGAAACTGCCCACGCAACCTGACATGCGTACTCTGCCGTAGAATGATGTATCGAGTTGCCGAAAAAATTGCTCTGAAAGAAGGTGCAGAGGCAATTGTTACGGGTGAAATCATTGGGGAACACGCCAGTCAAACCTTGAAAAACCTTCGCGTCGAAAGCGAGGCAATATCACAAGTCACTGTGCTACGACCATTGATAGGCATGAACAAAACCGAAGTGGAAAGCATTGCCAGAAAAATAGGAACCTTTGATACCTCCACAAAGTCTGCGTCATGCTGCACTGGTCCGCCGCCTAAGCCGCGAACTCAAGCCAGATTCGAAGAGGTGCTCGAAGCAGAAAGAAGCCTTAACATTGAAGGCATGATTGAGCGAGCTTTGAAAGGCGCTTCTGTACTTACGGTTTGACTATTCCTTTAGAATTGTTCGCAAGATATGGCTGGCGACTTGAGTCGCCTCCGTCTCGTCTGATGCCTTCTTTATCAGCATTCTGCCATCTCTGGAGAGTGTAGTCTCAACTTTTCCGATTCTGAGAATAAGCATGTGAGGCGTGTCGACCACAATCTCGTGTTTTTTGGATTTTTCAAGCATCCGTCTTGTTTGGTCCATGTTTAGGGACAGCTTCCGCACTGGGCGAGCCTCATAGGCCGCCTTGTCTGAGCAAAGCTTCACAAGCAAGGGAAGGGGGGACTCGTCTTTGCCTGTCATTTGTTTCACACCATGCTGCTCAGTAGGATGTTGTGTAGGTCTTACTAACCTTTTGATGTTTCGTCCAGGAGGCAATAACATTATAAAGATGATAATAGTGATACAAATGAATATTTATTAGTCCGTTTGCCCATATTCAAACCTTCCCAACAACCCTAAGAAAAACGCGAGTTAGTGGAAGGATTAGGAATGAAAGAGCCTAAAATCGGCGTTTACATCTGCCACTGCGGCGGAAACATCAGCGACACAGTTGATGTCGCCAAGGTTAAGGAAGACATCACCAAGTGCAAGGGAGTAAAGGTATGTGAAACATACGAGTACATGTGCAGCAAACCCGGACAGGACATGATTGAACGCGACATTAAGGAGCACAAACTCGATCGTGTGGTGGTGGCATCTTGCTCGCCTAGGATGCACCTTGACACCTTCAGAGGAGCAGCGAAACGAGCCGAATTGAACCCCCATCTTCTGGAGATGGCAAACATCCGAGAGCAGTGTAGCTGGGTTCACGACAACAAGGAATTTGCCACAAATAAGGCAACAGCTCTTATTCGAGGATTAACTGAGCGTGTCAAGCACCTGGAACCCTTAGAATCGAAAAGTATGTCTGTCAACAGAGACGTAGCGGTAATAGGAGGCGGAATTGCAGGCATTCTTGCATCCATAGAACTAGCAGATAAAGGCTACAAAGTCTACCTGATTGAACGAAACCCAAGCCTCGGCGGACACATGTCTCAGCTAAGCAAGACCTTTCCAACACTTGACTGCTCAGCCTGCATTCTCACACCTAAGATGGTTTACGTTTCTCAACACCCAAACATAGAAATCATCGACATGGCTGAACCCACCGCCATAAATGGTTCACCAGGCAACTATGAGGTTACTGTTAGAATAAGACCAAGATACGTTGACAAAGAAAAATGCACATCTTGTGGTGAGTGCGCAAGAGTATGCCCAGTCAAGAAGTTCAGCAAGCACGAAGAAAGCTTGACGCAAAACAAGTGCATATATTTGCCTTTCAAGCAAGCTGTTCCAAACGCCTACGTTATTGAGAAAGACCTCTGCCTATGGTTCAACAAAGGAGTCTGTCGCGTGTGTGAAAAATTCTGCAAGGGCAAGGCAATAGCCTTCGATCAGAAAGAAGAGACAAGACAACTAAAAGTTGGTGCCATAATTACCTGCACAGGTTATCAGCAGCTTGACCCCAATCTATCTAAAGAGATTTTTGAAGGTTGGAACGTTTTTAGCCAATATGGTTTTGGCCTGCATCCTGACGTAATTACCAATCTTCAGTTTGAAAGACTCATGCTACAAGGAATGCATCGACCGTCAAACGGCAAGCCGCCGAAGAAAGTGGCATTTGTGCTCTGTGTGGGCAGCAGAATGGATCAGGGCATTCAGTACTGCTGCAAAATCGGATGCATGAACGCCATAAAGCATTCTCTGCTTCTTCTCAAAGCTTTCCCTGAAGCTGAACCTTGGATTTTCTACACTGACATCCGAGCGCATGGCAAAGGCTACGAAGAATTCTATTCCAATGCACGAGATCACAATGTGAAATTCATTAGAGGGCGAGTCGCCGAAGTTGTTCCCAACGGAGACAACCTAATTTTGAGAGTAGAGGACACTATTCTTGGCAAGCAAATAGAAGAGACATTCGACCTCGTCGTGCTCAGCCCTGCGCTTCTGCCAAACGCTGGCACAGGTGAACTCTCTAAGATGTTAGGCATAGACCTTGGACCTGACAAGTTCTTCTTGGAGAGACACCACAAACTCAGACCAGTTGATACTAAGATGGAAGGCATTTATCTGGCTGGCTGCGCGGTTGGACCCAAAGACATTCGAGAGACCACTATTGAAACCATGGCAACCGCTTCCAAAGTGGCAACCTTTCTTGGCAGAGGCGAAGTCTCGATTTCGCCAGAAAAAGCCTACATTGTCCCAGAGAAATGCAACGCCTGCGGAGAATGCATACCGTATTGCCCAACAAAGGCTATAGAGTCAACCCCCAAAGGTGCAACCATCAACTCGATCTCTTGCACAGGCTGTGGCATATGTGTGCCCAAGTGCCCAAGAGAAGCTATTGATTTGAAGCAGTCAACTGATGCCCAGTTGATGGCTCAGATTCAAGGAACAAGCGATAAAGAGGGTGACAGACCAAGAATCATAGCTTTTCTCGAAAAAACAACGGCTTACGGTTCAGCTGATCTTGCGGGGCAAACGAGAATCCAGTACACACCGAACGTGAGAGTAATTTCCGTCCCAAGCACTGGCAGAGTTGGATTAAAGCATGTATTGACCGCTTTCTCTAGCGGTGCCGACGGTGTCATATTCATCGAAGGCGATGACAGCCCGTTCCGAGAAGAAGGCATACGAGATCACGTCAACAACATAAAGAAAGAGTTGAGCAAGTTCGGCGTCGAATCCCTGCGAGTTGTTTCCACCACAACAACCCTGCCACAATATGACAAGGTCGTTAACCTGTTTCAAACCTTTGACGAAAGAATATCAAAGATGGGACGCATCTCGCCAGAAAAACGCCAAAAAATCGCAGAGGCATTGACAGGAGGCAAATAGAATGAAAGCCAATTCATTCCGACAAATCACCAATCAGATGGCTGACCATTCCTTTATTGAAGAAATCAAGAAGATTCCAGGCGGAGACAACATCCTTGACTGCATCCAATGCGGCGTCTGCGCTGGTTCATGCCACGCCAGATTCGCCATGGACTACAGCCCAATGCAAATCCTAAAAATGGCGCATTTAGGGCTCAAACAAGAAGTTTTGTCAAGTTCCACCATCTGGACATGTGCCTCATGCTACACCTGCGCTTCGCGATGTCCCCGCGGCATAAACATTCCAGCGATCATGTCAGGGTTCAAAAACATGGCTATAAAGAACAACGTACCCGCGCCAATAGCACTCAAACCCAAGTTCCACAAGGCATTCTCTGAGATCGTAGGCAAATATGGCAGGATGCATGAACCAGAACTGCAGATGAAATTACTAAACAAAACCAGCCCAAGCGAACTGCTGCACAATGCTTCCTTAGGCTTACGTATGTTCCGAAAGGGCAAGTTGAAGCTTAAACCCTCGAAACTCAGTCAATCGACCAATTTTTCTAAGATTGTCAGAAACGTCTTAAAGGAGGAGACTCAGAAATGAAATACGCATACTTCCCAGGCTGTTCAATTCACGCCTCAGCTAAAGAATATGCAATGGCAGCAAACGCCGTGAACAAAAATCTAGATGTAGAATTTGTTGAAATACCTGACTGGAACTGCTGCGGCGCAATTGACGCTGTCCACGCTTACAATCCCCTCTTGTCCATCTCTTTGTCTGCGAGGAATCTCGCTATAGCAGAAAGCATGAAAATGGATATAGTGACACTCTGCAGCGCCTGCTTCTTCACCCTGTCTCGAGCACAAAACATGCTTCTAGAAAACGCAGATATGAAAAGCAGGGTTGAAAAGGCAATCAACGACGCAGGACTCAAGTATATGGGCGGGGTCAAAGTCAGACACTACATGGACATACTCGCAAACGATGTGGGATTCGATAAAATACGCCAACAGGTAAAAGTGCCGCTGAAGGGCTTGAAGGTTGCACCCTACTACGGCTGCCTTATTGTGCGACCCTCTGGAATCCAGAGATTTGATGACCGAGAACATCCATCATCAATGGACAAAGTGATCGAGGCTTTGGGAGCCGAAGCAGTCTATTACCCAGACAAAACTCGATGTTGTGGCGCTTCATTGGCTATAACCGATGAGAAGGTTATGATGGAAATGACCAAGGCCCCATTGCTCACAGCTAAGAACGCCCAAGCTGACTGTATAGTTACGCCGTGTCCAATGTGCCACTTCAACCTCGACGCCAAACAAAAAGACATCGAATCCCACTTTGACATCGACATCGGACTTCCAATTCTCTATATCACACAGCTCATAGGCTTGGCCTTTGGACTTCCACCAAGAGAACTTGGACTACACCGAAACATAGTGTCACCACACAAAATTCTCGAGAAACTAAAATCGCCGAGTCAAGTTGCGCCCTAAAGCATCGCAAGCAACAAGCGATTTTTGGGAACCTACCTGAAGTTCTTGTTCGAACTTCGAAGGTTGCCTTGCCTCAGCAAAGCGCCACAAACAATGGTGGAGCCGATTCGTCATCATTTATCATCGTCTTTGCACCGCACCACCAAACACGAGGGCCTAAGATAACAAAGAGGCTGGAAAAAGAGAGGCTCAGGAGCCTAGATGCTTCTTTGGAAATTCAATTCGAAGGTTATTGGTACGTTTTCTCCCCATGATTGTCTAATTGGACATATTTTCTTTGCTATTTTGAAGACGGACTCGGCCTTTTTACGCTCGCGCTCTATGTCTGTTTCTAGTTTTACTTTCATGTTGAAGTGTATATTCGTGAAAATTAGTTTATCTAGTCCTTCTGCACTCATTTTTAGAGTCGATTTGGTCTCAAGATTCTTAAGGTTTAACTTGGAGTTTCGTGCAATTAGAAGAAACAATGTGTTTATGCATGAAGCCAAGGACGCGGCGAAAATTTCCTCTGGCACGCAGTATCCTTCTCTTCCCCCAAATTCTGGCGGAGGGCTGACTGTCGTAATGTGTTTGCCTTTTACCGTCACGTCGCATTCAGTTCCACTTTTCCAGTTAGCAGTACCTTCAAAAGTGAATTCTGGCATAAAATGGAATTCGCGTTTGTTTTCTTAAATGTTTCTTTTCTAAAGACGGCTGAAGAGAAATAGGAAGCGTGAATAGTGGATTTCTTGAAAATGTATCAATTTGCCGCATCGAAATTCATGTAGCGCGTATTTAGGAACTTGGAAGAAAACTCTGTGAGAACTAGCAAACTAGTATTGCTGGATTCCTTGTGTTTATTTTCGCCATTCACATGAGTGTTCGCAGTAGGGGTCGCCCTTGGACATGCAAGTTAATCGATCTACCCTAACATTCTTGCCCATTGCTTTTGAAAGTCCTTCATGGAAACCCTCGTGAAGCACATCACACATGATTTCAGGCATTTTTACAGCCATCTCAAAGAAGAGACAGTTGTGCAAGCGGTAGACAATCTTCTTGTCGTTAACCTCGATAATTTCGGGTTCAGCGCCCACTTTTTCAAGATACCCCTTCACAAAGAATTCTTCATATGACTTTATTGACCAATCTTTTATTTCGTGTTCTGACTCTAACCTTTTTGCAGTGTTGTCGCCCATTTCTTGTCCGGCCTTCTTCAGAATTTTTTTGGCTTGATCTTCTCCAAGTACGTATCGTAATGTGCTGACGATGAAATTGCTTAGCATGAGATACCGCCGTTTAGGATAGCTGACAATCTGAGGCTCTCTGACTGTCTTGTAATGGATTTTTGGTCTTCCAACAGAGCCAGCCCGCTCTTCGTAAGCTTCAATGAATCCAGCTTCAACCAAAGATTGGAGGTGATGTCGAATCGTAATTGGCTGAAGGTTTAGCCTTTGCGCTATCTCTTCAACACTCATTGGCTTCTTGTACAGCAATTTGAGAATATCCAGTCTTGACTTGCTTGAAAGAGCTCGATACGCTTCGGTTTCCATCAAAATTTCTTCCTCACCTTCTGATATAATGACACAGTGTCTAATATTTATTATTTTTATAAGCTTTCTAATAATATTTTGGTAATTACTCTCTTTACAAGCATTTCACCCTGCTTTCTTGAGCGGGCGGACGCGCAGTAAGTTTAAATGACAAAAATCAAGTCAACGCCGTCAAAGAAGAACAAATGGGAAGTCTTTTTCCCATAAAAGGAAATATTTATTAGATAAATTTGATATTTTTTATAATCAAAACGCTAATAGACAGAGGTGTTAAAATTGCTGAAAATTGATGACCTTGATCACCAAATACTGAGAATGCTTGAAGAAGACAGCAGGATTTCGTACAGGCGACTCGGACAAAAACTAGGCATCGAGGAATCAACGGCTCGAAAACGCGTGGTGCGGCTTAAGGAGAGAGGCGTTATTGAACGTTTCACTATAGATGTCAACGACTCAACTCTTGGAAGAACTATCACAGCGTTCATAACTGTTTATCCAAGTTTGAAGCACGCCGATGAGGTAATCAATCAGGTTGTAAACCTAGAGGAAGTCATTGAATCTTACAACCTGAGCGGGCGATGCGGAGTGTTTCTCAAAGCCACATTCGGAGACATGAAGGGGCTCAACGGGTTCATTTCGAAGATAAGGAGCATCACAGGCATCGTTGGCATACACACATGCATCTCGCTCGAAACGATAAAGAAACCACGAATTATAGCCTAGTGGATCTTTACGTAAGACTAACGCGCGCTCATCTGTTTCTCTAGAACAGCATTCTGCTTTGGCAAAAGCGACTTGTAAATATCTAAGGTTTGCTCGGCTGCCTTAGTCCAAGTGAAATATTGCAGAACTCGTTTGCGTCCGTTCTCTCCCCATTGTTTCGCTCTTTCGGGATTCTCCAACACCGATTTTATTCCCCAAGCAATGTCGGTGGGATTGTTGCCATTCACGTGAACGCCGTTCTGCTCCGGACCGCTTGGCACCACTTGTTCCTTAAAGCCTACGACGCCCTGAGCGCCTACAACCACTGGTTTAGCTATCGACATGGCTTCTAGGCTCACTATGCCGAATGGTTCGTATGTTGAGGGAAAAACACACAAGTCCGCGGCTGCATAGTGATTAATTCTGTCCTGTTCAGGAACAAACTCGAATTGGCAGATAACGTTGTCACTGATGCCCAGTCTACTTGCCAGTTCGAACACGTCTTTCTGTTCTTCACCTTTCCCCAGAATCACTAGTTTAGCTAGTGGAAAATCTTTCACGATTGAGGGCATTGCTTGAACAAGGTTTCTAACACCCTTAACCCATGTTAATCGTCCAATAAAGAGTATCATGCTTCCATCTTTTGGCACGCCATAACGTTTCCGAACCTCCTGCACATCTTGAGGGTTTACCTTTGCAGGATCGTACTTGGTTGGGTCAACCCCGTTCCAGACCACGCTTATTTTGGAAGCTGGCCATCCATGCCTTACTAGGTCTTCGCGCATGGATTCGCTTACTGTAACAATGTGATCACATGTCTGGGCTGTTTGATATTCCAAGTGTGATACGACTTCGGAGCCTTGGCCTCCACTTCTGCCCCATTCGGTGCTGTGAACATGGAAGACAACAGGGATTTTTGTCTCGTTTTTCACTATGTTTCCTGCTATGCTGCTCAGCCAGTCGTGCACGCAGACTATGTCGAATTTGACGTCTTCTTTCCTGATCAGATCGTTGACGAGCTTAGTTGAACTGAGAATGTTGTAGAGAAAAATATCGTTGAAGAAACGCATGTTTGTGCCCCATTTACGCAGGTCTTCGGTTACGAACATGGGGAAAACGTTGCTGGCGTCGGCTATTAACGGACGATGAACCTCGATACCTCGAAGAACCTCTTTCGTGTTGAGATTTCCAGGGTTTAATGTGAAAACGGAGACGTCGTGGCCCAATTCTATGTATTCCCGTGTGATGTACTCAGCGTATGTTCCTAAGCCGCCAACTAGGGCAGGTGGATATTCCCAAACGAAGAATGCTATTCGCAACTAGACACCAATCGAGATGTATCAAAGTTAACATTTAACGATTATGAATCGAGGCTCTTCGAGAGGCAATTCTTTAATTCACAAACCATCAAAGAAAAACGAGAAGCCTTTGACAACAAGAAATGCCTCGAGGTTAGAAGTTGAAGTTAATTTACGTGGTCATTGATGGCATGGCTGATCTGCCTATTCCTGAGCTAGGCGACGAAACTCCGCTGAGCATAGCTGAAACTCCAAACATGGACTATCTCGCCAAGAACGGAAAAACAGGACTCGTGTACACAGTGAGAAAAGGAGTAGCCCCTGAGAGCGATGTCGGTGTAATATCAATTCTGGGGTATGACCCATTCAGATATGCAACTGGCAGAGGCGTATTGGAAGCAGTAGGTGCAGGCGTGCCTATGAAAAACGGTGATCTTGCTCTTCGGTGCAACTTTGCTACTTTAGGGCATCGAAATAAAATAATCGACCGCAGAGTCGGAAGAAACCTAACCTCAAAAGAAGCAAAAATCCTGAGTCAAATCGTTAACGAGAAAGTTCAGTTAGCAACCTATCCAGCTAATTTCAAGTTATGCAGCACTGTTGGACATCGAGCCGTATTGGTTATAAAGAGTAAAGGAAAACCGCTTTCGAGCCATATTTCGAACACCGACCCAGCCTACGAGAAATTTGAAGAACTCGGCGTTGCTACAACACGAACTGAAATGGTTCTGAGAAAGTGCGAACCCATGGACCAAAGCGATGCAGCAAAGGTTTCAGCGGCACTTGTAGACGAGTTTGTTCAGAAATCGCATGTGATTCTGGACAGCCACGAGATTAATAGGAAGCGTGCTGCCGGGGGAAAGTTGAAAGCAAATGTGATACTCACGCGTGATGCAGGACACGCTCTTCCAGATTTCTTCAACATAAATGAAAGATACAAAGTTCGATTCGCTTGTCTAGCAGATATGCCTGTGGAAAGAGGCATCGCCCAACTAGCTGGAATGCATCTTATTGACTTGCCCGCGCCATCAAAAGATCTTGAAGCTGACTGCTTGCTCAGAGTTAAGAAACTCTTTGAGGTGCTGCCACGCTACGACTGCTTCTACATTCACATCAAGGGTCCAGACGAACCAGCGCATGACGGCGATTTCCACCTTAAAACAAAAATGATTGCCACAATTGACAAATTCTTCTTTGGTGAGATACTCACCAAAATTGATTTGAAAGGCAACATCATCTGCATCACTTCAGACCACTCCACGCCGTGCAAGTTGAAGACGCACAGTGATGACCCAGTTCCAGTGCTAGTTGCGGGAGACAAAATCAGAGGCGATAAGGTAGCTAAGTTTTCAGAGGGAGAGTGCAGAAAAGGGAGTTTGGGAGTTCTGAAACGCGGAACAGAACTCATGCCTAAGCTTATGAGTTTTATGAGACCAAGTAGGGCTTTGCGAAAAGCCTAAAGCATTCCTCACATGCTTTATGTTCAGTTTATTTGAGGAGATGTTTGCAATTGGCTGGATTGATGCTTGTTCGAGACGTTATGACTAAGAATCCTAAGGTGGTTAGGCGGGACACAAGTGTGCAGGAGGTTGTGGCTACTATGAACAAGTTTGACATAAGCAGTGTTGTAGTCGTTCAGGAAGAGCGTCCTGTCGGCATTGTTACGCATAAGGATATTGTGTCGAAGATTGTTCAGCCGCGTATTCCACCGGATGCTGTGACAGCTCGAGAAGTTATGTCGTCCCCAATAGTTAGCATTAGTGAGGATGCTAGCACTGAGGAAGCTGCTAAACTCATGGTTAGGAAACACATTAAGAAGTTGCCAGTTGTGAGAGACGACAAACTTGTTGGAATAATAACCACGATGGATTTGGTGCGAGAAGCGCCAAAGCTGGCTGCGTTAATGGAAGAACTGCTCAGGGCTTCACGCTAAGTACTTTGCCGATGTGACAAAAGCGTCAAATAACCAATTCGTGAATAATGAGTTTCATGAACCAGATTAAGCGGTCAATACACTCTCTGGCTTCAACATTTTCCATCGTTGCTTTTGATCCCGTAACCAAAGACTTAGGTGTCGCCGTTCAGTCGCGTTACTTCTCTGTGGGTTCAGTGGTGCCTTGGGCGGAGAGCGGGGTTGGCGCGGTCGCTACTCAGGCTGATGTCAACGTGTCCTACGGTCCACGAGGACTGCAACTTCTGAAGAAGGGACTGACAGTTGAAGAAGTGATACATAGGCTGACTAAGGATGACGAAGAGAGAGATCACAGGCAACTCGGAATAATCGATTCCCATGGCAACGCCCGAGCCTTCACTGGCAAGAAATGCCTAGAATGGGCTGGAGGCAAAGTTGGGAAGAACTATGCGGCGCAGGGAAACATATTGGCCCGGGAAGAGGTTGTCAAAAACATGGGTAAGAGATTTGAGTCAACTGAAGGCGATTTGGCTGAAAGACTGGTTGCGGCGCTTGAAGGCGGAGAAGAGGCAGGAGGCGACGTTCGGGGGAGACAATCTGCAGCCTTGCTCGTGGTTAGGAAGGGTTGTGGTCCTGCAGGTTACGGAGACAGATACATAGAGCTGCGAGTTGAAGACCACACCGACCCCATAGCAGAATTGAAACGTCTTCTTGGTCTGCACCGTGTTTACACTCTGATCGGGCAGGGTGAAGACGAACTTGAGAAGGGAGACTTCAAAACTGCTCTTGTGACTCTGAAAAAGGCGGTTTCGCTTAACCCAAAAATCGATGACGCATACATTGACTTGGGCATTGTGAATATGAAACTTGGCAAGAAGAAGGAGGCCGTTGACGCGTTCAAAGAGGCTTTTCGCCTCAATCCGAACATGAGAACAGTGGTTAAGCAGTTTCCCAAAGCTGGATTTATGGAGTACAGCAAGGAAATCTTTGCAGAACTCGGAATATCGTAGAAAAGCTAACTCTAGAGCAAAAGAAGTATTGGAGCGATTAGCAGAGCAGTCATGTTGGTGAGTTTCATAAAGATGTTAAGAGATGGACCTGCAACGTCTTTTAGTGGGTCGCCGACAGTGTCGCCGGTTACAGCTGCCATGTGAGTTGGTGTTCCCTTCATCCAGAATTTTCTCTCGATGTATTTCTTGGCGTTGTCCCATATGCCGCCGCCAAACGTGAAGGAAGGCGACAACAATGCGGATGTGGCCAATCCTCCCAGCAGCATGGCGCCTAGAGCATATTTTCCGAGTATGAATCCCACAGCAACTGGCGAAGCAATTGCTAAGAGCCCTGGCCCAATCATCTGTTTGAGTGCGTTTTTTGTGCCTATGTCCACGCAACGAGCATAATCTGGCTTGGCTTTACCCTCTAGAATGTTCGGGTTCTCTTTGAACTGCCGCCTCACTTCATCGACCATCTGATAGGCTGTTTTGGCTGTAGCTCCGATTGCCAAGGAGGAGAACAGGAAGGGTAGAGCTGCGCCTAATAGAAGTCCGACGATAATTACGGGATTTACGAGCCCCAGCGAAACTGAGTCTAGTCCCACTTCTTTGCCGTAAGTGGCAAATATTACAATGGTTGAAACCGTGCCCGATGCTGTGGCGAATGCTTTTGTGTAGGCTTTGGTTGTGTTGCCCATGGCGTCGAGTTCTTCGAGTGTCTCTCCGTTTCTTGACCCAGACATCTGTGTTATCCCCACTGCGTTGTCGCTTATGGGTCCAAAGGCGTCGCTTGACATGATTATGCCTATGGCTAGGTCGGTTCCAATGTTTGCTGCAACTATCCCGTAGAGTGAACCGTTGGTTATGTAATAAGAGAACAAGATGGCTGCTAAAATGGCTAGCAAGGGCATGAGTGGACTCTGAAAAGCATAGGACAAACCTGTTATGATATTGATGGCGGCACCTCGCTCTGAAGATTCAGCTATTTTTTTGACAGGTCTGCTGTCGATACCAATATAGTATTGAACGGCTAATCCAACCGCGAGGCTCGCAACTAAACCGCTAACAACGGCGTAGAATACTCTCACGTCATTCAACAAAACCATTACAGAGAAAAACGCCCCCAGCACGCAGACTATGGCTGTGATCAAGAGACCGATGTTGAAAGACATTATGGGTTTTATCTTACTCCATCCTCTGATGATAAAAACTCCAACTATTGTTGCCACAATTCCAGAAGCGCCGAGCATCAAAGGGAACATGAAAGCGTTTATTTCGCTTACTACTCCCAACGGGACTAGCACCAGAGCGCCTAACAGCATGGCGGTTATGTAGTCGTCGCTTATGGATTCAAAAAGATCTGAGCCTCTTCCAGCGCAGTCACCCACGTTGTCGCCAACTTGGTCAGCGATCACGGCTGGATTGCGCAAGTCGTCTTCAGGGATTCGCAGTTCTATCTTGCCAACCAAATCCGCGCCTATATCGGCACCCTTGGTAAAAATGCCTCCGCCTAGTTGAGCAAAGAGAGCTGCGAGGCTGGCGCCGAAGCCGAAGCCCACGATCAATTTCGGGTCTCGGTAGAACCAGAAGAGTAGGCTGACGCCGAGGAGACTGAGTCCCACAACTGACAAACCCATTACGGCTCCGCCTCTGAAGGCTAACGTAAACGGTTTTGTCGTAGAGGCTCTTGAGGCATTGGCGGTTCTCACGCCGGCTTTCACAGCCACACGTAAACCGATGTAAGCGGCAAGCAGGGATAAGGCTGCACCGAACACGAAAGCAACAGCAACTCTCACGTCTCTGAAGAATATGGCTAATGGAATAAGCGATAATGCCGCAAAAACTCCGATGGTTCCGTACTGTCTTTTTATGAAGGCTTTGGCGCCCTCTTCAATAAACCCCGCGACTTTCTCCATCTGCCGCGGTCCGACGGGCTCCCTGAGGATGGACCAAGCTAAGATAGCAACGACGAGCATGGCAAGGACTCCGACTGCCAACGCGAGCCATGTGAGGTCCATTTACCACCGGGCACCTTCTCCTTTGTTTGGAATTTTCACTGTGTCGAAATTGGTCTTACACCATGTATTAGCACAAACTTATAAACATAGCATGTTTGTCTTGGCTACGTGTTTATTTTTGGATTATTGTTAGGTGTGGTTCTGTTTCTTTTTCTTTTGCTGCGTATGTGGCTAGTGCTAGTGCCCAGAGTTGGTCGTCGTGTGCGTTGGGTGGGTGGTAGAATGTCATTGTGCCTTTTTCTTCGGGTCTTTGTGTGGGTTTTGATTTGCCGAATCTGTATTGTTGCTCGTTGATTTGGGCGAGTAATGCGCGGTCGAGTGGGAGGATGAGGCGTTTTTGTTCCATTCTTGTTTGTAGTAGGATCATGAGGTCTTGTTTGGTTTTGGATGTGAAGGTTAAGCCGTTGATTTGGGGTGCGAATTGGTTTATTTCTTCGACTAGGCTTTCGCCTACTGCGCTTTGGTCTACGTAGCCTCTGACTATGTCGAATTTCTGGTTTAGTCTTTGTATGTAAGCGACAATGTCTGTGTATGGTGTGCCGAGTGGGAATTGTTTTAGCTGAATGAGTCTGTAGCTTTCGTTTTCTTCTTGTTTGAGCATGGTTATGACGCTGTAGTCGACTTTTTTGCCGAAGTCTGCGCCTAAGTAGTGATAGCCCGTGATTTTGTCGTCTGTTATCAATTGGTCCTCAGGGAGTAAATCGTAGTCTTCTGTGCATTCGCGGATTAAGTCTTGTTTGAAGAAGCTGTTTTCGTCTTCGACGAACTCGGCTTCGTACTCCATTTTGTAGCGTAATTCGCCTATGTCTCTTCTTTGTTCTTCTAGAAAGGCTTGTGTTATGCGTGGGCATTGTGTGGCTTTGACGTGTTGGCTCCAGTAGTTTGGGTTCTTGAAGCTGCGGTAGTAGATGTGGTCCCGTCCCCAGGGCGTACTAAGCATTATGGCTGTGCCGTCTGTGGTTGCGAGCATGGGAAAAATGACGCTTTCGATGACGTCTTCGGGCATGAAGGCGGCTTCGTCCATAACGACCAGGTCAGCTGTGAAGCCTCTTAATGATGCGCCGTCTGGTCCGCAGGGTAGGGCTGTGATTTGGCTTCCGTTAGTGAGCTGAATCTGGGTTCGGGTTGATTTTACTGCGGATTTTCGTAGAATTGGGTGTTTCATGATGAGGTTTTCGATCATGCCGAACATTATCATGCTTTGTCTTAAGCCGCGGCTGACGATGAGGGTTGTTGTTTTCTGGTTTGTGAAGGCGAAGTGGATTACTTTGGCGGCTATAGCAGTGGTTTTGCCTGTTTGTCTCGCCCAGCAGGCTACTATGCGTTTGCTTGTGCTCTTTAGTAGTTCAGCTTGGTATTGAAAGAGTTCTAGGTTTAGGATTGCTTCTGCGAAGAATATAGGGTTGTTCCGTAGGGTCGTTCTAGTCTGGTTAACGTCTTCTGATGCCATGGTTGGATACTCTCTGGATTCCTGTGGCTCTTAACACAACTTGGTGAAAGTCCATTGTGGCGCGTCTCATTGTGCGAGCTTCTTTTATTGGAAGTTTCTTTTCCACTGAGGACAGAAAAGTTGCTAGGTCGATTTCTGCTGTTGATTTGCTTCCTATTTTATTGAGGGCTTGAACCACGTCGACTAGGGCTTCAGCCTGTCTTGCGAGGGCTTTTAGCCACCGCAGTTTCTTTTCAGGTGGAACTCTTCTCGAATTAATTTGGCTCACTGTGAGCGTTATGCCCTTCTTCAAGTTATCTGCCGTCATGCGAAGCGTCTCTTCAGAAGTTTCATGACTACTTTCTTGGCGTTTTGCTTCAACATCATCTTGAACCATTGTACCTGCATCTCGAACTTGGTTAAGCAAGTCACCAACGTCGAGTCGCTCCCAATAAGGTAGAGTGAAATTTACCAATTCACAAATTTGCAAAGCTACCTCACCAAAAGAGGAACGAACGTTTTGTTCTGCTCCTTCAAGGATGATAATAATTCATAACTGTTTATTTTGACTTGATTTCAGAAAACCCATTTACCCATGCCTATCTGCCAAATACACCTAAAGCATAAAACCCTCTTTTATGTTTGGTTCTTAATGGTTCAAGTCTTTTAGGTGAGTCTGGAAGAGCTTTGTTAACCAAAAAAGAGGTCTTTTGGTGTAAGAAATCGTCCGATGCTGAATTTTGAAAACGCATATTTTATATAGAGGATTGTATTACTCCTTCCATGATGCAAATTGTGACACAGAAGCCTTCTCAAAAGTGATGTAGCCTCTCACGGACAGCTAAAACCACACAATGTATTACAGGAGTTATGCATAGCTATTTATACAATGGATTCCAAAACGTTATGTCATGCCAAAAGTGAAGATTGTTGATCGCTTAATCAAAAAACACAAAATCCGTCCTTTCATAATCAAGGGCGTTGGCAATCAGATCGAAAAGAAGAATCAACGACTATACAAGAAATACAACGATGTAGCTTTATTTGAGAACCATCGTTACTTTGTGGTCTATGAATTTCAAGAGGAAAAATATGACATAATAACACTCATCCGTGAGATGAAAAAGGCTCTCAAAAAGTGATTTTTGGATTATTAATTGACAAAAAAGGTGAAACAAAATGGCAAAATCAGACTCAGACTGGATCGATGACAAAGAAGATATAGCTAGTGTAAACTGGAAAGGCGAGGAAATTATCCTAAGAAATGTGCCAATTGAGAAGAATACTAAAACAGGTCTTGTGCGAGTTGACATAGATGAAGTGCTAAAAGCGGAACAGAGGCTTATAGCAGAACAGCAAAATCTGGATCAACCCATAGCAGTGCCTGAACTTCTCTTTCTGTTCTCCGATACAAGATTTTTCAAAGGCGGAGAAATAAAAGAGAAGTATAAATTCAATAAGATGCTATTCTACTTCTGGAAGTACTTGGAAAAACAAGGATTTGGTGACTCGTATATCATTGATGAGTTCGTAAGTGGCAGAGCAGGACCAATACCTAAAAATCTTAAGAAATCAATGATGGAATTAGAGAAGAAGGGACTTGTCAAGATATCTTGGTCTGACAATGTCAAGAAGCCTACTGTATTCGCATTGAGCCCTAAAGGTATTAACGTATCCAGAGCTATTTGGGAACAGACTCCGGATCTTGTTAAGAAGATAGTAATACAAGTCAAAGAAGAGATAGCTCTCTTAGATCCAAAGGCACTTAAAGAGAAAGTGCACAGGGAATTTCCAGAATACAAGAAAACATATACTGAACTAGATGCAGAACTCTAGCCCCAGTCATAATCCTCTATTTTTTGTCTCTTTTTATACTGTTTGTTTCTCTGTTCTCTCTGTCTGTTTGTTTGTCTGTTGTGATTGACTGACAGTGACAGTGTGACAGTGACTGACTAGGCAAATACGCACACGTACACGCGTGGGTAAGTGTGTGTGGATAGAAATTCTATGCACACACTCACGGTGTTTAGGGCATGTCGCCCGCTCGTGCGGGCTTAATTTACCTGAGGTCATTAGTTTTTTGAGTTTGGGATAGAAATTCTATCCAACCAACCAAAACGGACGGACAGAAACGACCAAAAACAAGAGAAACGACGCCAGAGACCAACCAACTGGAATAAGATAGGATGGAAAAGAGAGAATAGAGTGAGGGGTAAAAAACAAGAGAAAAATTACCCCTCATAAATCGATTGAAACTAGTATGCGAGGGGAAAAAAGGAAAAAAATGCTCAGTAAGCTTGGTTGTTCGTTGGTCTTTCTTCGCGCTTGTTTTTAACATATTTTATTGAATAACATTATGCGAAATTCATAAAAGAAAAATTCGACAAAAACAATAATTCTCTTGTCTTGGAAGCGCAACAGCATGCTCTTTTACAGAAGAAGGCGATACTACAAGCGAAGCAACCCCGCTAAATTCGACAAAGCCTATGAAATGCGGAATAATCCGACAAGGGCAGAAGCATGCATGTGGGATATACTTCGTAGGCAAGTCTATCAGAATTTTCCAGATTATGTATTCTATCGTCAATCCGTCCAATACGGATACATATTGGATTTCTATTGCCCAAGATTACGATTGGGGATAGAAGTAGATGGTTACATGCACGACGAACAAAGAGAATACGATTATTACCGAGATAACACCCTTGCACGACACGGCATAGAAGTTCAAAGATTCAGTAATGACGAGGTTCTTTGCAATCCACAGGAAACTGCCGACAGAATTTATCAGACATTAAAAGAGAAAAACGCGCACCCACCGAGAGGCTTTACAACAACAGATAGTTGTTTTATAGCTACAGCTGCCTATGGCACGCCAATGGCTCAAGAAATTAACACCTTGAGACGATTCAGAGATTTAAAAATGGACCGAAACCGGATTGGAAGATATCTCATTATCTTATACTACGGCACAAGTCCGCCTTTGGCAAGAGTCATTGCTCGAAGCAAGAACTTGAGAGCGTTTGTAAGACTGAACTTAAAGCCAATCATCCGCTTTCTTGAATCAAGTAACTTTACACATTAGACATTAAAATAGACGTTCAATTCATGCAACCCATATGCATGTGATTAGGTTATTGCTGCTTAAACGCAGACTACGTAGACTTCTTTAGGTATTTGATGACTGATGCTTTTCCGCATTTACTTTCACAGACCTGTCTGAGCATGTCAAGCGTTTGTTTCCCCGTGAGTTTTAAATGGCTTCAACAAGCCCTTTTCGTTACCCGTCAATCCGCCAATGTGCGCATCTTCAACGGGTCGCAGAGTGAGAGAAACATGAGCATAATTTGACTTCAATGACTCTCTCACCTTCTGCTATTGAGGTGATGAGAATGGTGAGGTGTCTTGACTGTTGCAATTTAATCAGGTCGTGGGTTTCTATTGCCGTAACTTTACCACACATTTTGCTCTAAATTAACTTGAGTCAAATGTTCCCACACTTTTTTGAGATTTTGAATCTTGGTGAAGCTCTCTTTATTCATCCACATGGTCTCCTCACAAAATCTTGAAACCAGAAGAAACAATAAGCCCAATTCTTCCATTTCTTCTATTGTAAGGTAGAATTTGGACCAATGCCCAGATTTTGTCCTAGTTGCCATATACCAAAGTATATTTCCTTCTTCCTTGGGTCTTAAGTGAACTCTAAATCTTAGTATTCTTCCGCCTTTTTCAGTCTCAAAGAACGTTTCCTTCATATCTACATTGTTTTTCCAGTCCCTTTCAGCCATTATACATTCCTCCTAGGAAAATCTTGTTTACTGAAGCCTATTCCAATGACCACAAGTTAGAGTATCTCATCCTGACCCTATTTGATATATCGGTTCTTCACGAATACTATGATAGAATAACTGAACCATGAAAGCCTTGGTGAGAAGCATGAACACTGACTACATAATCTACATCACAACCAAGAATGGAAAAACATGGAAATACCAGAAAGAAAACAAAGGCTGGACACAAACCGCTCCAACAGGCAAACTCAGACAACTCACCGCAGAACAGCTACTATCACACCTTCTACCCCCACTCGCATCCGACCAACCCAACCTCACCATCACAGTGGAACGAAAAATTAAGAAAAGCCAGCAAGACACGCTCAATCAATAGAGACACGCTCCTCCCATCCTCTCAACTCACTTTTCCATCGGGAAGGTTGTTGGATGTAATTTGTATGCACACACACAAATCAGTGTGGTTAGGGACATGTCGCCCGCTAGTGCGGGCAAGGCAGCTAGTTGGTTGGATAGAAATTCTATGCACACACACAGAAAAACAGCGCGCGCCCGTTTAAGAACCTATATATCCGTAAGGATAGAAAACTTTAAGGTCCTCTGGAAGAGCGAAAATGAATATGTTCAAAAATGCCAATAAAGATAAAGGAACACCGATCCTTTTACCCAATGCAAAAAGTATCTGGATTGCTTGCTTTGCTTTAGGAGCTGTGTTTTGGATAATTGGGCTGGTTTTATGGGGACAGCAGGGAATTGATAAAACTGTCCTGTTTTATTACAACACAATGCGAATTGCGAATGATCCAATAGTCATCTTGTCGGAATGGCTCTCATCCTATGGTATGGCTGCAATCACGGTCATCTTTGTGGTTTATCTGCTAGTTTCTCAAAAGATCAAATCTTTGGATGCACCATTATGGGTGTATTTCTATACGATATGCTCGTATGGATTGACTGGGATAGCAGGTGATATATTGAAAGAGATTTTCGCTCGTCCCAGACCAGCAGTTACATTCGGAAGTGAAATCCTAGCGTTGAGCCAATCTGTAGGACCAACATTTCCATCCGGACACGCAACGAAGAGCATTGCCCTAATCCTGCCATTCATCTTGCTAGTGAATAATTCGAAAAATCTTCACAAGACAAACAAAATCGTGATCGCATTTATAGCAGGCGGAGTTTGTTTCAGCCGTATTGTGCTTGGTGCTCATTATGTAAGTGATGTTGTTGCGGGGATCGGCATGGCTTTGATTGGATTGCCATGTTCCATGTTGTTTGCAAACATGGTTCTACGGAAAACCAAACAGGAACGACTCCCATTCCTATCTAAGATATGGGGCATACTATTGATTTTCTTGACATACATATTTATGATCCTATAGATCGCTTGGAAGATAGACCATAAAAAACGCGTGCTAATTGTAACAAGTAAGAGAGAGGTTAGAGATTCTATGCACACACACAAATTGACGACATGATGTTTGAGTTTAGTTGGTTGGATAGAATTTCTATGCACACACACAAAAAAGAGGATAGTTGAAGAGTTCACTATTGTTTTCTACTTTCAGCTTCTATGCCAAGAAAATGCTTTGCCGCAACGATATGCATATGCGTAACTATGGACATTATACCCGTAGAAATTGCCAGCAGTAACCAAATTATTGGATGTAGGATGAGAACGGTGTCTAAGGCGTCACTAATGACTCCTAACGCAATGAATAAAAAGGCACTAATGGTAGAAACTCTAGCCATCGACGCACATCTTCTGATTTCAGCTATTACGTGCTCACGGTTCTTGTAAGGTTCTAGAGGAATCATTCCCATAATGCATATCACCACCTTTATTTTCTTCAATATCGAGTGAAGTGATGTCTTTTGGGTTCAGCTATAACTTTTCCGCACTCTTGTTTGTGGTTGGATAGAATTTCTATGCACACACAGAACTTGTTGCTGTGTTGCCACAGTCACACAGCCTTTAATGGTTGAACTCAGGCAACTAGATAGCTGAGAAGATGAAATCACGAAATGACTTATGAGGAGGTGGTAGAAATGAAAAGAATGACAGTTCTGGTTCCTTTGCTGACTTTGCTGATGTTGTTTGCAGTAGCACCCGCAATTTCTGAAGTGTATGCATCACCAATCATAATGGCGACAGGAACCGCTGTGGCAACGCAACCTTTCATACCGACCGGGGAGAGAACAGCCGATGGAAACATATTCCTCACTGGTATTTTCATTAATGATGAATTCACTGGAACCTTTGTTGGAACAGCGTCAAATGAGTTCGGATTGGTCTTAAATCCTGCTGGGTTGATTGTTCAACTCTACTTCACATTCACAGGCACTGTGAATGGCACACCAGGCACATGTATCATCAAGTTCCAAGGTAAAGGGGAAGGAATCCTTATGCCAATCCAAGGTACATGGGTGATACTCAGCGGCACAGAGGGTCTGGCGAATCTTCACGGAACACTAAAAGTCGAGGGCATAGGCGGTGCATATCTCAATTACAATGGGATGATACACTTCGACCCATAGCGAACCAAACCGATACCCGGGATTACTTAGAGGATAAGAATAGGCTTCCCACTTTTACCTGTCTTTTTCCATCAATCAATAGAATATTCCTGACTTATCTCACGCCCTATTCCCACCCTGCCTTCTCCATCCGTCCGTGTTGAGAGAGAGGACACCCTCTAAGTGACTTTTCTGCCCGCTGTTCAATCAGTACCTCTTTCTGACCTCTGCGCCGAATCACCCTGCCTCTACTGACCAAGGCGCAGGACTGCTTCGTTGGAGTTGGTTGGATAGAATTTCTATCTTTTTATTCCTTCAATTTAATAGCGAGGCTCCTCGCATACTCTTTTGTCCGCTCGATTTCGCCTTCTTTAAGCGGTCCCTTTTGCCCAATCACAAGAGCTTTCAGAACTGGCAACAGTTGATTCATCTTCTTATCTATGAGCTTTTCAGCAATCTTTTCAGCTGCACTGCTTTGTTTCTTCTCAACGTTTTCAGGATTTTCAGTGTCGAAGGCTGTGAAAGGCTTGTTCATCCATTCCTCACTCTTCACCTTGCCCAAGAAACCTCTGATTGCAAAGCTCATCGTGCCAAATCGGGTTGGAGAACCGAGAACCAGAAAATCGTAGTCCTTTGCGCTTAACTTCTTTACGTCCTTCACGTCGAAAAGGTCAACTTCTATTCCAGACTCTTTCAATGTCTCTGCAATGGTTTCTGCGATTTTCTTGGTATTTCCGTAGGAGGTGTCATAAACAACTATGCCCTTCATTCTCAAACCCTCCGCTTGAAGAATTGGTGTTTTCTTCCATTTATCCCTTTTTTCTAGATTCACCGAAAACTAACACCTAAACCATAATTGTACTAGTTTTCCTAGCGCGCGCTAATCGAATCAAAAAGCGAAAACTGCCTTCTTTTTCCAGAATCTTTTTTCCTCATCGATTTTCTTGTCCGCTTTTTGGAAAAGCGTATCTCAGCTTAGGTTCGCCGCCGCCTCTTGGTCATGTGAATCGGGCGGAGTGGGAGAAAATACTTGAAGGGTTCAGAGTCGAGCGAAGGGGCGGTTTTCTCCAAAAGTGGGCTCTGGTGACAGCAAAACAACAGTAAACCTAGGTTGGTTGGGGTAAAGTTTTATCCCAAACCTAACCCACGCAAATCATAAGAGCCAAAAGGAACGAAAATATCATTTTGGGTTTTTCGTTTTGAGGAGGTGAAAAACTCTGGAAGATTGGAAGATAAAGATTGCAGTGTTGTGGTTAGTTTGGGAATGCGGCGGTATTGTGCAATTAATGTTATATTCTTTTGAGCCAGGTGTAATGGAACAAATAAATGCGGGAGAATTAGTAGGGAATCAAACAACACCTGAACTGTTGCTGGTATTCGCAATCATATTTTTGATTCCGTTAGTTATGGCTTTCCTGTCCCTGACTTTGAAGGATTCGACAAATCGCTGGGCAAACATCATCGTGGGTATAAGTGTTACTGTTTTTGTCCTCATAGATTCAAGTGAACATATAGCAGAGCCATTCTATGTACTGTATGGAATTGCAGGAGTTGTGGTTTCAGCACTGATTGTCTGGTACGCATGGAAGTCCAAGCAGTAAGTATGCGTCTCAGCTAAAGACCTCTATTTCTTTTGATAGAATTTCTATCCCAATTCCAAAATAGTGGCAGGTAAAATCTGCCCGCACTAGCGGGCACCATGCTCTAAACACTGTGATGTGTGTGTGCATAGAATGTCTATCCAACAACAACAAACGAGGAAGGTTCACAAGCCTCACAAAAAGGCTACAAAACACGGATGTGGTAGTTAGGAAATATCAGAACATTCCTTCTTAGCGCGCGCAAAAAAAAAAGAAGCTGGAGCTTGAGGAGGATTGCTCTTACGCAGTCACTTCAAATTCGATTTTTAGTGGTATCGGCTCCTTGAACATGGATAATACTGGACAGTTTGCTTCTGTTCTTCTCCACGCAGCTTCCAATAGTTCCTTTCTTGCCTTTGCTGAAACTGTAGTCTTAATAGTAACTCCAGTCAACTTGGGCGAGTCAGCAGGCTTCTCAGCTTCCGCCACAGTCTCCACTTTAGTCAGCTCAATTTTGCTTTGCTTACACACATCAGCAAATATCGTCACGGCGCAATCTGCCAAGGCCATTACAGCTAATTCCGCGGCTGTTGGGCCAGTGTCGCCTCCCCCTGCGGTGGTTGTAAGATCGCAAACAACGCTGTGCGTTCTCGAATTATCAACTATTGAGCGGACATTTTCAATCCATTTAGCAGTAGCCTTGTACTTGGGCATTTTTTCTCACCAGAAACAATCTCTGACCTTCTGAAAGAATTTAAAGTTGCCTATGGCGCGCGCCTCTTTTGAAAAGAGTATCCTTCTCGCTCAGTACTGAGCCCTCACTCATGAATTCCCGCATCCGTGTTCTTGACAACACTCTGACGGCTCATGAAGCCCCTTCCTGTTGCGCACGCAGTGATCCACACATCCTGCCTGCTCTATTGATGACATGCGTGATGGCAACCCTCTGTTAGTTCCTGAAGATTGCCGCCCTTGTATGATTCTATCACGTCTTTGACTGTGTCAGCGTTAGCCATCAGCACTGCAATTCCTGCTTCCTGAAAACCGTTCAAACCTCTCGGACCTAATCCGTAAGTTATTACTGCATTTGGTTTCAGCTCCAGTATATGGTTGTGCATGTGCCCTTGACCGCCACAATGCTCACCTCTGTTTTCAACGGTGTCGACCCTTTCGGTTTTCATATTTTCGTCCAAAACCAGAACAGCGTAAAAGGGTGCTCTGCCAAAATGCTCTGCTATTCGTGCGTTTAGACCATTTCTGTCTGATACGGGAATGACGACCTTAGTCTTCGTATTATCACCTCCTTCATTTCACGCTTATCTTTTTTTCAGATAATCCTCCATTTTTCTGACAATTTCCATGAAAGCCCTTGAAGCTTTGGAGTTGGCATGTTGGACTACAAAAGGTTCGCCTCTGTCAGCATCCTCGCAGATTTCCTTCTCTATTGGAATGTTTCCCAAGAAATCAATGCCCAGCTCTTCGGCTATTTGCGCGCGCGTCGGGCATACCCCCTATCTTGAGGAGCCCTGTGGATATTGTTGCTTCCGCATTTGGGACAGGCATTTGGTCTTCTAGTTCCGTGCGGAACGTCCCACTCATGGCTACAAGCAGGGCACTTGAATTTCCTATTCACGTCCGTCATGTATTCTCCTCCTTCTATTCGTACAGCTTTGCCATTGACCAAAGCATCGGCTACTTTCTTCCTTGCCGACTCAATCGTCCTGTGGAATGTCGGTTGCGAAATGTGCATACTTTCGGCAGCCGCTATCTGCTCCTGACCTTCAAGGTCCTTCAACCTTATGGCTTCAAGCTCGTCTACGGTCAAGCTCACATTTTCAAGAAGCAACAATGGGACACCGCGGGGCTTGAAATATCTGACACTAGGTTCGCGACAGACTCTTCGACAGATCATTGGTCTTGGCACAATTATGAATATATATTCATAACTCATAAACCTTTCGCGTATGCAGCAGCAAAGCATTAAACAATCATGAAACAGTTATGAATGCAGAGAAGCGCGCGCAGATGAAACGAATCAGTGCTGGCTGCGTGTGGATAGTTGCTCCTGCATTTTCTTTCCCCACCCTATTTTGTTCCAAAGCCTTTCGTGGAAATAGTATGCTACGCTTGTGTAGACGTTGCTGATAATCATGAACCCAAGTGCAACGTCAAGTCTTCCAGTTAATAAGTAGATGACTGTAACGTCTAACACAATGATTAGAAGTCTATAAGTAATCGCTTTTGCTAGTGACCTTCTCCAATGCTCTGCCAAAACTACATCCCCCATGCACGATTTCAACTATTCTCTCAAGTTCGACTATAACTTTTCCGCAAAACCGAAAACTGACTTAGAAGGGCAAATAGAAGAATGCTCTATTTCTTCATGCTTTCTTGAGTGGCTCTATCCTTTATTCTGTGTGCGGGCATTTTTCTATAGGCTAGGGAACACTTTTTCCTTTTTGAGCCTTGCCTTGTCGCCGCCCATCTTAGAATAGGCACAACCGCTTCTCTTAGCCCTTGTCCGTCTTCTGTTAGTGAGTATTCAACACGAGGTGGGATTTCAGCGAATGACTCTCTCTTGAGCAACTGTTCATTTTGAAGTTGTTTTAGCGTGTCTGCAAGAGTCTTCGGACTTATGCTATGTAGTTCTTCCATGAGTTCATTGAATCTGAGGCTACTGTAATTCCCGATTGCGTTTATGATAAGAAGTGCCCATTTCTTGCTAATCACATCTATGATTCCTTCAAGCGGGCAATAACAAACCGCCTCATTTTTGTTCTTCATCAACGTCACTTTCGTAGTCAATAGCAACTATCACACTATAAACTTGATAGTTTAAATACTTTACTTTCTATAGTTAAACGAAAAGTGAGGTGAAACAAGACATGAACGATGAATGTGGTTGTGGTATGCATCATGGAAGACATGACAGTTACGTGGGGTGTGGTATGCATGAACATGAGCAAGGTTACAGAAGACGCTTCCTTACCAAGGCTGAGAAGACTGAGAGGCTGAAGAACCGCGCAGAAGAACTAAAGAAGGAACTTAAGGCAGTCGAAGAGAAAATCAAAGAAATGCAGAGTTAAATATCCATTCAAGTAACTGATGTGGAAAAGGATATGTCGAAACAAAACAATCTCCATGTTTTTTCCGCTGGTGCAGTAGCACCGCCAATAAAGAAATGTGCGGAAGAGTTCAAAGCAAAATTCGGAACAGAATTTGAGTTTACTGTCGGAAAGGCTGAAAACCTTATAGAAGAAATAGCAGAAACTAAAGAAGGCGACTTGTTAACTTGTGGTTCAGAGTTTATACTTGACCATGCACAGTTGAAGGGATTAGTTCTTAAAGAAACAAGAAGAAGCCTTGGTTCAAGAACCTCCGCTATTCTTGTGCAAAGTGGAAATCCTAAGAAGATAAAGTCAATGTCCGATTTGGCAAAAGAAGGAATGCACGTTGGTGTTTCTGTAAGTGGTTGCTTGACTGGAGTCTGGGATGATTTAGCAACTAAAGCGGGATTTGCTGAGCAAATCAGAAAGAATACCGTTGCTTATGCCGATGGATGCGGGGAATTAATGTCTTTTATCAACAAGAAGAAAGTGGATGCAATTCTAGGATGGGATGCCTTCAAGAACTTGAACATGCAAACCATGGATATTATAGAGTTGCCAAAAGACCTTCAAGTGCATAGAAGCACAGCGATAGGTGTAATAGCCTTCTCCAAGAACAAGGAATTAGCCAAGAAATTCATTGACTTTCTAGTATCTGAAAAAGGCAAGAGGATTTACGATGAATATGGATGGCATCGCGTAAAATAGGCTTTCTGCCTCTTGTTGGTGTCGTGAGTCATTTTAGTTCTATCTATCTTAATACAAAGAGGGATGAATCGTGGGACTCAAAAGAACTCTAAATCTTCTGGATGCTACGTCAGTCGGCATCGGAGCGATAATTGGGGCTGGGATTTTTGTTGTTTTAGGTATAGCCATAGGTTATGCTGGACCAGCAATCATTATTTCCATAATTATCGCTGGAACAGTTGCCTCGTTCACCGCTTTCAGTTTCGCTGAATTGGGTTCAGCAATTCCTAAAGAAGGTGGTGCATACGAGTTTGCTTTTGAGTTGATTTCTCCTTTTGCGGGTTTCTTAGTTGGTTCTTTGTGGCTGTTTGCACAGATAGTGGCGGGAGCCGCTATCAGTTTGGGATTTGCAAGTTATTTTGTTGCTATTTTTCCGACATTTCCTCTAAAGACCGTTGCAGTCGTGGCGGCATTAACATTGACTGGTTTAAACGTTATCGGGATCAAACAATCTACCGCCGTCAACAATATCTTAGTCATCATAAAGATTGCAATCCTTTGTCTATTCATCGGATTTGGGATTTTTCAAATTCATCCGCAAAATTTCTCTCAGTTAATTCCAAACGGTTTATTCGGCATTCTTCAAGGAGCGGGGTTCATCTTTTTCGCATATCTCGGTTTTGGAAGAATAGCGGCACTTGGCGAAGAAGTGAAAAATCCAGAAAGGAATCTGCCATTGTCGGTTTTGATTGCGTTAGTCGTTTCTGTCCTAATCTATGTTCTGACGGGGCTTACCGCAACTGGTCTGCAAGACTACCACATCCTTGCCCAATCTGGCTCTCCAATTGCAGAAGCGGCGAAAGTGATGGGAAATTTGACGATAGTTGCCGCTGTTTCTTTGGGGGCTTTGATTGCTACGGTAAGCGTTCTCTTAACCAATCTTATTGGCTTGTCAAGAGTTGCCTTTGCGATGGCTAGGAACGGTCAGTTGCCAAAATCAATTGCAAAAGTATCCTCAAGATTCGGAACGCCTTACATTTCTATTTTTGTGATGGGTGCACTCCTGACAGCCTTGGTTTCTGCTCTCGACTTGAAGCAGACGGTAGCAATAACGAGTTTCGCAATTCTTTCAGTCCATCTAACCGTAAACTTCTCTGCCATAAGACTTGGAAAGAAAATGCCGAGTTCTACTGGGTTTAGAGTTCCTCTTTACCCTTTAGTTCCTTCACTCGGTTTTCTCAGTTGCATCATTCTCATGTTCTCTTTGCCTCAAGAATCTTGGATTGTTGCGGCGGTCGTTGTGGCGATTAGTGCAATCTTGTATCTGCTGAGAAGAAAATAGCCCAAACAATTCAGTCATTTCAGTTCGCACTCTTCACATTATTTGTGTGTGTGTGTGCATAGAAATTCTATCCAAAACCCAAACCCCCGTGTGTGCATAGAGTTCTGAGAAACTGGCATGGAATAAATCCTAAGCAGACTAGGGCACGCTTTTCCAGCAACATTAGACTGTGATTGGCAACATTCCTAACTTCACACTAACCATGTTGCAACTTCACGCTAAACAACATACAAAAACACGCCAACCCCAACAAAACACACCAACAAACACCAATTAAACCAAAAACAAACGCCAAAACACAAACAGAACAGGCTCGACCCCAACCCAAAAAAAATTTTCACACACTCATACTAAGCCTATCAATCTAGTCGGAAAAAGCCTTTATAAGACGCTCATGTGAATAACACAGAGAATCATCCATACCGAGGTAATGACAAAAACTTGCCCACACCACACAACGTACCAGCACCCATCTTCATACAACGCCTAGCCAAATACATAAAAGACAACATAGACCAAGTCCAACCACCACCATGGTCACAACTAGCCAAAACAAGCAGCCACACAACACGACAACCAGAAGACCCAGAATGGTGGTTCACCAGAACCGCATCCATACTCAGAAAAATATACATTTACGGACCAATCGGAACCCAACAGTTAAGGGCTGACTACGGAGGAAGAACAGGCGGCAAAGTCCACAGAGAACACGCCAGAAGAGGCAGCGGCTCCAACATAAGAAAAATCATGCAACAACTAGAAACAGCAGGACTAATAGAAGCCTCAAAGAACAAAGGAAGAGTCGTGACTAAAGACGGAAGACGAACACTCGACAAGTTAGCAGCTGAAATCCAAGAAGAACTCGAGAAAAAAATGCCCGAACTAAAAAAGTATCCCTAAGAACTGGTGCAAACACAAATTGAGCGAAAACGAATACGGAGAAGACGAACTCGACGAAATACGCCGACGCCGAATGCAAGAGCTACAGCAGAGAGTAGCCCAAGAACAACAGCGGGCACAGGCACAACAACAAGTCGAAGGTCAGAAACAAACGATAATGCGCCGTATACTGACGCCAGAAGCCCGACAACGCATCAACAACTTAAAGATGGTAAAACCCGACTTCGCCAACGCATTGGAAATGCAACTCATACAGCTTGCTCAGGCGGGAAAAGTGCAAACGCCAATCACAGATGAGCAGTTAAAAGAAATATTGGTTAGGCTACAGGGGCAACGGCGAGACATCAGAATCACGAGGAGATAAGAAAAGAAGATGACACGCAACAAACCAACAGCCAAAAAACGTCGACTGGCAAAAGTAGGCAAACAGAGAAAGGCGGTTCCAACATGGGTCATAGCTAGAACACGAGGACGAGTACGAACCAACCCAAAGAGGGGGCATTGGACACGAGCCAAGATAAGGGCATAGAAGAAAAACAACAAGCAAAAGACACAGAAGAAACAAAGGAAGCAGAAGAAACCCTAGAGCCAAAAGAAGGCGAAGAAGAGCAACCTGTCACCGAAGAGGAGACTGAAAGCGCCGAAGAAGAATTAGTCGAAGAAGCAACGCCTACGGAAGAGGTTGGGGAAGCCAAGAAAGTAGAAGGTGTGACTGAAGAAGCAGCGGAAGAGAAAGAGGCAGAAGAGATAGTTCCTGAAGTAGAGGAAGAAGAAAAGAAAGAGAAACGGAAGAAAGAGGCTGAAGAAGAGGAAATTGTTGAAGAGAGAATATACACGATTCCTCTGCGCAGGGTGTGGATTTCTCCTCGCAAGAAGCGGGCGCCAAGAGCCGTGCGCGTAGTTAAGAGTTTCATTCAACGCCACATGAAAGTTGAGACCGGAACAAAAGCAGGCGACGAAGAAGAAGAGGAAGCTCGGCTCATAATAAGCAATGAAGTGAACGAAAAGCTTTGGAGCCGAGGAATTGAAAAACCGCCCAGAAACATAAGGGTTCGAGCGGTTAAGGACAAAGAGGGCACAGTTACTGTTTATTTGGCTGAAGGAGACTAGCCTTGGCGATTTCCCTAATGGGACTTTTTGGCAGCGCAAGCATAGGAGTATATTCGCTCACGACTGAAAGGATGGTGCTGGTTCCGCCACAGGTCTCAGATAGCCAAGCGAGAAAGCTGGAAGAATGTCTACGTGTAAAAGTCATAAAGACCACGATTGGCCAGTGTTCGCTAATAGGCGCCTTAGCAAGCGCCAACTCCAAAGGTATAGCGTTGCCGCATTACGTAGCTGACGAGGAAATCAACGCCATCAAGTCTGCCCTCCCGGATATTAACATTGCAGTCATGGAAACTAAGCGAACAGCCTACGGAAACATGGTTCTCGCAAACGACAAAGGTGCCATAGCTGATCCACGAGTGAAGGAAAAAGACTTGACGAATGTTTCAGACGCGTTCGGCGTTGAAGTTGTCCTCGGCGAAATTGCTGGTCTACCCTATGTGGGTTCATTAGCCACCGCAACAAATAAGGGTGTGCTAGCTCATCCTTTGCTGAAAGAAGAGGAGCAGCAACGTTTGAAAGACGTATTGAAGGTTCCCGTTGAGTTGGGCACTGTCAACTGTGGAATCCCATACGTGGGCACAGGAGTGATTGCCAACAGCAACGGCGCTGCAGTGGGATTTATCACAACTGGGCCTGAACTCTTTATGATTGAAGAAGCTTTCGATTTGGTGAATGAAGAATGAGTGAAGTCAAAGTCTTTCGAGTGGTTGGCAAGATTACAAAGCCAAATTTTCAGACTGATTTCAAAAAAGAAATAAGAGCTCTAAAGCCTGAGCAGGCTGTTGAAAGAGTTTACCAAGAGATTGGAAGCAAACACAGGGTCAAGCGTTTTCAAATCAAAATCTTGAAGGTTGATGAAATCAGAGCAGAGGAAATTACTGACATAACCATTAAGAAGTTGACCCTTGGGGAAAAAGAAAATGTCGAGTAGCAATCAAGAGACATACCGGCGATTGGCGGTGGAACTTCGAATCTTGGAGGGAACCGCTGAGACATTGCAGTCAAGGCTCAATCTAGTCAACGCCTATCTTACGGAACTGAACGTTGCAAAAATGACTTTGGAAGGAGTTGAGAAGGAAACACCTGACGCTTCAATGTTTGTTCCCATCGGTGGAGGCTCGTTCGTCAAGGCGAAGTTGGAAAGCAACGAGAAAGTGATTGTTGGAGCAGGCGCCGGCGTGTCGATCGAGCGCACGATGACGGAAGCCAAGCAGACGGTGCAGAATCGGTTAGGTGAGTTGGAGAAGACTAGGACTTCGCTTCAGCAACAGTTTGTGCAGGTTGTGGACAGAATCAACGAGGACAGGGACCAGCTTCAAGACTTGTCGGAGAGGCTAAGTCAAGCAGGGCGAAGGACTAATGTTCCAGAAGCTGAGAGAAGGCCTTAAGGGTCTCGTTGAAAAAGTTTCTACGACACAGCTGCGGGCTGAACAACTCCGTCCTATTTTGCAGGATTTCAAGCTTGACCTGATAGAGAACGATGTTGCTGTCTCCGTTGCTGAGCACATTGGTGCTGAAATCGAGAAAACATTGGATGGGGTTCAGGTTAAACGGCTGGAAGACCGTAAACAAACAGTAAAGGACAGTCTTCGCAAAGTTTTGCTTGAGATTTTGACTCCGCCTGAGAAAATAGATTTTTTGGGGTTGGCTGAGAAGAAGCGTGGTTTGAAGGAGCCTTTTGTGGTTGTTTTTGTGGGGATAAATGGTACAGGGAAGACGACGAGCATTGCTAAGGTTGCTACGTTGCTTATGAAGCGTGGTTACTCGGTTGTGTTGGCTTGTGCGGATACTTATCGTGCGGGTTCGATTGAGCAGTTGGAGGAACATGCGAGGCGTTTGGGTGTGCGGATGATTAAGCATACGTATGGTGCTGATCCGGCGGCTGTGGCTTATGATGCGATTAGTCATGCGAAGGCTCATGGGACAAATGTGGTTTTGATTGATACGGCTGGGCGTATTCAAACTGATAGGAATTTGATGAGTGAGTTGGGTAAGATTAAGCGTGTGGTCAAGCCTGATTTGACTATTTTGACGGTTGATTCTTTGACTGGTAATGATGCTGTGACGCAGGCTGAGGAGTTTCATAAGACTGTGGGTATTGATGGGACGATTTTGACTAAGGTTGATGCTGATGTTAAGGGTGGTTCAGCGTTGAGTGTTACGTATGTGACGAAGAAGCCGATTTTGTTCATTGGTACGGGTCAACGCTACGATGACTTGGAAGAGTTTAAGCCTGAACAGTTTACGCAGATGATTCTGAAGTAGTTGAGTAGGCTTAGTATGTGTTGTGAGAAGAATTTTTGTTTTCGCGGAGTAGACCCTCTAGTCTACTATATGATCCAAATAGGCTTCTTTGTGTTTTGAGTTCTGTTTCTGTGTTGGGGTTTGTTTTGGGTTGGGTTTGAAGTTGGGTTTAGCGCACTTTCAATGTTGTTAAAAGTGACGTTTACAGATGGTTATGGTTCATTGTTTGCGTGTGGGGTTTTAATTTCAGAAGAAGAAGGGAGACAACGGCTTATGCCCTCTTCTACTATGGCTGCGTGCGTGTTGGTGGTTAACTGTTGTTTTTTTAGTGTTATCATTGTTATCATCATTCGACTACTATGCAGTGTGTGCACATGCGCCTACTGCGCCCGATGGAAATGCCCAAAATGCGAAACCCAACTAGCATAGAACGAGTATTTAGTATAAAGTGAAAACATCTGCTTCTATTCTCCGTTTTGCATCAGTCCTAGGTTTACATAAGTTAATGGCAAGTCACCTCAGTATTCAATTTAAATCTGAAACCTAAGTAACACCTTACCAGGGGTGGCGTTCCTTGGCAACCAAGCAGTTGTATCTTTATGACAGTTATCTGAAGGAGTTTGAGGCTACTGTCACGGGCGCTGAGGGCAGTCGGGTTGTTCTTGATCAAACGGCTTTTCATCCACTCACCGGCGGCGTGGCTCATGACACGGGTTGCTTGACTAGGGGAAATTTGAGGTTCAGAGTGCTCAGAGTGGAGATAAACAGAGAGACCAAAGAAATAACCCACATACTTGAAGAATTAGCTGAATTGAAGCCCAAGGATTCTGTGAGGGGAGAATTGGACTGGGACAGAAGGTACAGGTTGATGAGGCTTCACACGGCTGCACACCTGATAGCGAACATTATGTATAACGATTATAGCGCGTTGATAACTGGTGGACAAGTAGATGTTGAACACGCAAAATTGGATTTCAACCTGCCAAAGACTGACCGAGAAATTTTTGAAGCCGCTGTTCAAAAAGCTACAAAGGAAGCAGGTAAAGGCGTTCAACTGAAAATATACTTCTTGGCAAGGGGAGAAGCCTTGAAGATGCCTGGTGTGGTTAAGCTGGCTGAGAAAATGCCGCCGGAAGAAAAAGAGTTGAGGATAGTTGAAATCCTAGGCATAGATTTACAGGCCGACGGCGGACCACACGTCAAAAACACCAACGAGATTGGTGAAATACGCCTCATAAAAATAGAGAACAAAGGCAAAAACCAAAGAAGACTATACTTCGACGTAAAATAGATGCAGAATTGCGTGTGCCAGTCATATCAGGTTTTGTTTTAGCTTTAGCAGTATTGCTTTTGCTGTGTGTTTTCGGTTGTTGCTGGTTGCGGTTAGTGATGGAAATTTGTGAGGTTGCTGGTTGTGAGTGGAGCCGTTCGTTGTTACATATAAATGTTCGTTATTAGCGAACATTAAGGAATTGGCGTACATTTTTTAGAAAGGTGTTTGTTCTCACGTATACATCGGAGCTGATGTTTGTTCCAACAAATCGTGAAACAGCGAATATTCCGTACGAGTCTATGGTTTTGAAAGCTTGATTTATTCTGTTCAGACTGAGTTGTATTGTGCTTTTTTCTTTGGTTGATAGCCTTGCTTTTTTGATATGATTTAGGTAGATTTCTGACGCCTTCGCTGGGTTGCCACCGTAAAATCCGCTTATCGCATAGATGTCATAGCTGTCTTTGTCGATTAGTCGAGGCAGTGCCAAGCCTTTCATGGTTAGGGCTCCGACGATGTCTACTACGTTGATTGCGACGGTTGTTTTGCCACCTTTTGGTAATGTTCCCTCTATTTGGTTTTCATTCTGAAACTTGAAGACAATGCTGGAACCGGCAATTAGGCAAGCGGTTAGATCTTCTTGTACTTTTATGAGCGGAAGCGCTTTCTCTGCAGCTTGGGGTTCAGTTAAGAAATCAATGTTTATTCGGTATTCTCTCTTGTCTAGGAGTGAAACAACATTTTTCTCAAAACGGAAAGGATTAGATGTTTCCTTATAACCAAGCCTTTCTACTGTTTTTCTTATGCTTTCGTATTTTATCATTACTGAAGGTTTGAGTACGAGGTCTATGTCTTTTGAACCGCAGTGGTCGAAGTGGTCTTTGGTGAGGAAATATGGAGCCCATCCTCCAGCAAGAACGAAGTCGTTTCTGTAGGTGTGGAGGGCGGAGCAAAGCTCGATAAGTGCGGATTTGGACGCTTCTGTTTGGTTACGATCATACATGGTTATTGATCACCCACCATGGTTTTTCCCCATTTTTCGACTATTCGTTCATATAGGTGTTCGGCTGCTTCTAATCCTCTGGCTGGATAGTTGTAGAGGTCTACGAATAGTTGCACGTTAGAAACTACATTGACTCTGCCTTCTTCTTTGTTGGAAATTCGAATGTTGGTTGTTTGTTGACCATAAAAGACTCCTTCATCATATGGAATGACGAATCTTACGTTGCCTCCTTTTGGGATTGGTTGAAGGCTAAGAGCTTCGGCTAGCGGTGTTGCTTTTTCTTTTTTCGTGATGTAAACGTGTATGTCTACTGGTCTTACATGGGGCGCAATTAGAGATGCACCAGCTAGAGCGGTTAATGCGTAGTTTTGGCTACTAATGCGGGACAGCTGTTGAATGAACGGATCGACTTCGCGTTCAAGAGTGTAGTATTCAAGAAATGTGTTTATTTTATCATATTGGTGATAGGCTCCCCATCTTTTAAGAAGGACTGTTGGATTGACTGATTTAATTTTGTAGTGTTCAGTGCGTGCTACATAACCGAGGTCAATGAGCGTTGATACAACAGCGTGAGCATACCCTGGAGAAATCTCAACTTCTTCAGCTAATTTCCTGATTGCCCAATTGCGCTGTGGATCTATGAGGAGTGCTCTCAATACTCGTGTGGCTTTAGGCTCAAAAATGTTGTGTACCAGTCGCATATTTTCTTGAGTGTTCGCTACACTATATAAATGTTCGCTATTAGCGAACGGACATTCTTCTTCGGATGTTTTTGATTGAGAGAGATCCCAGGCATAGATTTACAGGCTGATGGTGGACCCCACGTCAGAAACACCAACGAGATTGGTGAGATTAGGCTTCTGAAGATAGAGAACAAGGGGAAGAATCAGAGAAGAGTCTACTTTGACGTTAAATGATGGTTTAGGGCTTTTCTCTTGGTCCTTTTATCCAGCCAGATATGCCGAGTTCCTTGACGGTTATTGTCAGCGCTTCTGGCTCATGGGACTTGTATTTACCGTTTTCATCCAGATACAGTATCTTCGGCTTCAATGGGAACACGCCTTGAACCTTCGGTTTAAGGACTAGCTTAACCTCTTCAGTTTTTAAGGGATCCAGTCGTTTTCCCTTCATGTTAAGGTAGCTGTCCTCAACACGGTAGATCTCAGGCTTCTCCGTCAGTTCAAAGCCTTCCGGAATGACTTCTGCAAGCTTGATCAATTGGGCAGGTCCTTTTCCAGCGTTGACTAACTCTATCTCCATTGCAAGGTCCTCGCCGACCTTGACGGTCTTCTGTCGAATGATCACGTTCGCTTGGACGTCCGCGTGCTCGAACCTTTCAAGACCCACTGCTTTCTCATAGTTGGGATTTGGAGTAGCGAAGGCAGTTGTAGCGGACACAATCGACGGAGCGTGAAGAACCTCGCTTAATGACAGGGCCAGTTCTCGCTCCTCCTTCACTTTTTCCAGAAGTCTTAAGACCTGTTCTCTTTTTTCCGGGTGCTCAGCCTTCATGTAAGAGCCAGCCGACGTCTGGAGCACTTTTTCTGCCATCGCGTAGAGTTTTGCCTTCTTGTCAGGGTCAGTTTCTTTCTCGGCGTTGTCCATGTACACGTAGGCATCGAAGAGCTGCTTTGTGGCTTTGGCGTACTCTGAGGCGGTTTGGAACCCTGCTTTAATGTAATAGTTCGCAGCGCTTTCCAAGTGTTGCACTGCAGTTGCATGTTCAGCGGAGTCTCTGGTGTCGGCGAATTTCGTTCCCGCCTCAAGTGCCCTGCAGAAGCGGCTGTGTCCCAAGGCTAGCGTCTTCGCCTTTTCGCTTGGGCTGAGCTCTCGGGCTTCATCGAACAGTTGAGACGCGTCGTTGTAGAGTGTTGGCGATGTTTCTGCCTCGGCTTGGGTCATTTTCTGCCATGCTCTGGAAAGCGTGAGGATAAGCCTGAATTCTCTTCTGTCTTGTTCGGATTCCAAGGCTTGGAGTATCTTCTCAAACGTTGCGGCAGCTGCGCCGTACTTTTCCGAGCTGGAGTAGTGATCGCCCTTCTTGTCGAGGATTTTTGCGTCTTCGAGAGCTATTCTTCCAACGCAGTATTCACGTCGGAGGTCTGTTGCCTTGACCAGTTTTGTCGCCATTGTTCGCTCGTCTACGTTTTCAATCTTACTGAGTTCGGTTTGGAGTGACTTTTGGGTTTCAGTGAAAAGTTTGACCGCCTGTTCAAAGATGTGGAGCGCTTCCTCGCTCTGTTCCCGTCTGCTCAGGTTTTCAGCGTCTTCAACGTGTGCCCACGCTGAATAGTTGGGAGCAAGATAGTCCCATTGTTGCAGCGTCTTGTGTATGGTAGCAGCTTTTTCGTAGTGTTCTTTTGCTAAGCCATAATCTTGTCTTGAGTGATGGTTTCTGGCTTTCTGTATCTCACTCCAAGCCTGCATATACAGAGCGTGCTCTTGGTAGAATTCTTTGAGCTGAGGAATCTTCTCGGCTACGAGCTGATAGTTTTTAGAGGCTGACTCAAAGTCCTCCGCCGACTTGATGTACTCGCCGAGTTGGTCATGGAGCCTAGCAGCTCTCCAGTACGCTTCAGCAACACGACTCGGCATCCCAGCCCTCTGATACACTTGGGCAGCGCTTTGGGAAACCTCAATCGCTTTATTGATGACCTTTTCGTCTTTTGTCAACGCGTATAATCGATCCAAGACTTCGCCGAACCAATCATGGTACCATCCTAAGACTCCAAAGTGCCACTGTAATGGCTTTACTACAACTGCTTCCACGTATCTTGTGCAGGCTGCTATGCATTTCTCCATGCATGAGACTGCTTCTTCAAGAAGATGCCTCTTCTGCTCATCGAATTTTTCCATCTCAGCCAAATCTGTCTTTATGAGAGCCAAGTAGTTTTGGCTCAGGCCCGCTGTCCACTGATTTGGCGGCTCTAGTTGACTTGAGATTTCAACGTGTTTCTTCCGAAGCTCTAATGCCTCTCCAAGCAGTCTCTTCTTTTCATCGAGGTTCGTCTCTGTCTCAGAGAGAAAATACAGGGCTTTGCTTAGAACATGATGTATGCCCGCAATTTGTCCGAGAGAGCCTGAAAGCTGCGCGTATTCGTTGCCCCTGCGACCAACTTCGACCACACGCTTCAACAGAGTGCGCTTTTCTTCAAGGCTCGTTTCAAGTGTGGCTAACCGAGAATGGCTCTCAACGAGCCAGTTTTGGTGCACTGCGCAGACCCGATCGTACCGGCGAATCAAAAGATGCTGACGAATAGACTCTTCGGCGAATTTTATTGCCAGATTGTGTTGTTCTTTCTTTTTGTCTGGGTCTTCCTCTGTTGTTGCTGCAGTTTCGGTGACATAATTCAACACATGGTATGCCCCTGCCAAGAGATAGTGGTCTTTTGCCCTCTCTGCGTGCGGCAACAGATTATGCGTCCATTTTGATGCAACCTGCAAATCGCCTTTAACAAAGAGACCGTCTACACACAGTGCCCAATCAAGGAAAAACTGAAAGTATACGTCTTCAATTCTGTCCCGAAGCTCTCCGGCTTTCTTCAAATACTGGGAAATCAACGAGAGGAATTCTGTTCTTCTTTCCTCAAAATAATCTAAGTTCAAAATCATGAAACATGAAGTCATCGTATAGGCCCAAGCCAACTCATCCACAGAACCAGCTTTGGAAAGCGTTGTGACAGCGGTTTGACCATATCTGACCACTTCCTCAACAATCTCCCTGCTTTCACGCAGACTCTCTGCAAAGAAGCCTCTGTCCCAGAGGCAGGACGCTAGGAGGTGGAACGCCTCACCATAGCCTAAGTGGTCACCTGCAACGGCGAACCCGTCAAGAGCCTCCTTCAGCAACCTCCAGCAATCATCAAGCGACCGTTTTTTCTCAGAAGCGTCTTCAGCAGCCCAATAGTCAGAGTACTTAGCCATCGCCCTGCAATACAGAGCTCTGGCAGGCGCAATCTGAGCAAACATCTCCGCGGCTTTCCCATAAGACTCCGTCGACAACCCATACGCTTCACGAACTCGTCTACACTGTCGGCTTGCAAACCAGCCCTGAAAAAACCGTAACCAGCTCGCTCATGAATTTCCCCCGCCTTCGATACATCTTGCGCCGAAACCATGCCTAGGGCAGTCCGATAAAGCTCAACAGAACCAATCCAATCATAGACTCGCTCAAGCTCAGATGCCCGACTCAGAACAGCTTCAACACTAGACTTGCCCGACATCTCAGCAGACCGTAGGAAACTTCACATCAACGAGTTGAAAAGGTTTTGGTAACATCAACGAATCAACAAAACACCAAAACCCAAAGCTGCCCAACTAAACCTTCTTTACAACTGAACATTAGAATCAAACATTACAACAGACAAAACCAAGAGAAGGATGGAAAGGTCAGAAAACTGCAAAAAGCCGCGAAAGACTCTGAGTCTGTCACGCTTTACCAAATAATCTGAGCAGTATCGCCTTGGCCGTGTGCAGTCGATTCTCACTCTGCTGATAGATTATCGACTTTGGATTCTCTATCATGTCGGCGGTGATTTCGTAGCCTCGGTGGATGGGCATGTCGTGCATGATGTAAGCTTTGCTGCCTTTCATCAGTTCCTTGTTGATTTGGTAGGGAATCATCAGTTTCGTGCGCTTCTCTTTCTCAGCCGCGAACTTAGGGTCCAAGAAAAACTCCATGTCAACCCACGTGTCAGTGTAGACAAAGTCAGCGTCCTCAACCGCCTTTTTCACATCCAAAGTCGTGGTGTACAAACCCGTCTTCTCAGCTGCTTTCAAGAGTTCTTTGTCGATTGAAGCCTCATTTTTCACAGGAGTGACCGTGGTCAATTCTACTCCGGTCTTTGTGCATCCCGCGATTAGTGAGTTGCAGACATTGTTATGCACGCCGATGTAGACGAGTTTGACTCCCTTTAGCTTGCGCTTTTTCTCTTTGACCGTCATCAAGTCCGCCATTGCTTGGCATGGATGGTATTTTTCGTCGCAGCCGTTAATAACTGGAACCCGAGATGTTTCAGCCATAGCCCTCAAATCAGCGTGTTTGAGCAAACGAGCCATAATGCAGTTCACGTTACGGGACATGTATCGGGTTTCATCTCGGATATCAGCCATAACCAGATTGGTCGTTCTCCAATCCAAATACAACGCGTGCCCACCCAGCTGAGTCATAGCCACTTCGAAGGAAACCCGTGTTCGAGTAGAGGTTTTCTGAAAAATCATAGCCAACGACTTGTCCTTCAGCGAAGTTCGATATTGCTGTGGATGCTTCTTGATTTCAATTGACTTGTCGATTGTTTCCTCGATTTGTTTTGATGTCCAGTCTTTGAGAGCCAACAAATGAATCATTTTTTTCATCTCTTTGAAGACTTGATATGTTGAGGTTTAAAGTCCACTCGCAGCACATATAAATTTAATGACAACTCCACTACGACCGTGGGAAGCAAACACATGATTCTCATTGTTGCCTCGACTAAAGACGTTGCCAGCGTAAACATCGCTCAAAAACTCATCAGCCTGTACGGGTTTGAGAAGACCGAGACAAGTTTTCAACAGAATCCTGTATACGTAAAGAGTGTTCAGAACAATGAAGCCAAACTGGTCTTCATCAACGAGGAAACCATCTGGGCACAGTACATCACCGACCGTTTCTCTCCAGAACTAGCAGTTTTCATTTCAAGACACAGCGGAGTTGCAGGCATCCCAACGCTTTCGGTGCACACGCCTGGCAATATCGGAAAAGCAGAGCTTGGAGGCTTAGCCAAACGTGTTTCCATTTGTCCAGCCAGCGCCATGAAAAACGCGCTCCTAGAGCTAGCGAGAGCAAAGGACGAAAACAACCTACAGTACGAGGTCTCGTACGAGTGTACGCATCATGGTCCATCATTGGATGTGCCCACGATGTTTGTGGAGCTTGGCAGTTCGCTGGAGCAGTGGAGAGACCTTAAGGCGGCGGAGGCGGTTGCCCACGCGGCGATGGCTGCGATTTCAAAAGAATCCAAGTACCCAGTCGTTTTGGGCGTAGGTGGCCCACATTACAACGAGAGATTCACGAGGATTGCTTTGACAACGCCCAAGGCGTTTGGCCACATAATTGCTAAGTATGCGATTCCGCAGCTGGACACTGAAATGGTGAAGCAGTGCGTGCAAAGAACGGTGGAGAAGGTGGAATCGGCTGTTTTCGACTGGAAGAGTATGCGAGGTATGGATAGACAAAAAATAATCGCTGCGTTGAAAGAACTGAACGTTTCAGTGGAAAGGGCTTAAACACACACTATTTCGTTGATTTCGTTGTTTTGCTCTTATTCTTCCTCGGCTTGTACAGAATGAAGGTGTGACCGCGCACTTCGATGAGAGTTGCGCCAGTTTGATTTGCAATCTTTGTGGCTATGTTCCTCGTTTCTTCGTTTTTTAGAGCGGTCTGCAGAATTTTTGCTTTCACCACTCCTCGTTGTTCTAGTCGCCTGTTGATTTCGTTCACGATTTTTTCTGTTGAACCTTCTTTCCCAACCCAAACCGTCGGCTTTTCTAAACTGAGGTTTTGTTTGATGCTGCGCTTGATTTTGTTACTTAGCATTTCTATTTCCTCTTCACTTTTTTACGAGGTCTCAGCATTACGCGGGTTTGTTTGCCGCAGACTAGGCAGGTTATGACCACGTGTGGTTCGCGGCGTTGTTGAACGCGGACACGACAGTTGACGCCTGGGTAAATAAAGCTTTTACAATGCCTGCAAATCATGCGCCTGTACTCGGTTGGCAGTCTCACCCTTGTTCGCATGGCGATTTTTCGTGCAATCAGAGCGTAACGTTGAGCTAATTCTGGTTCTTTACGGACGTTCTGTTTAGCCAACCTGAAAAGAGTCCGAATGCGCTGCAGGGCTATCTGTCGAGTTTCATTCATCTCTGTTCTTTTCCAGCTTACATCGGAGAAGATATGAAGGTTTGCCCGCAATATTTTTTTTGGCTTCTTCAACCAGAGAAAAAGTCACTAGTGCTCAGTTTGTTCAGCTTGCTGAGGCTGCCCTGCGACTTCATGTGGGTTGTTCTCTGTTTCTGATTGTTGGTTCATGCATTCAATGGCTTTTGGGCAACCGAAACATTCGTCTGGAATCGGTTCATCTTGTGGGTAGCCAGACAAATAGCCAAAGAAGTAATAGCACTCCTGAGCATCTGCCATTTCACCAAAAGCTTCCAGCCTAGCTCTTAGCCTGTTCTTTTCTCTTTCTCCAATAACCATTAGATAGACTAGGAAAAACATGCCGATTACCACAAACGTGAGAGCCGTGAGAACAAGTGGAAACAGAGTGCCTACGTCTACCATAAGTCTTCATAAAGAACCCGCAATGAAAAAGCGTTATGAATTCAAAATTGATGGCTAAAATAAGTATTGGTGAGAGAGTCATCGAAGTTACCTTTTTCATGTTTCTCTCACCTTAGAGGCCTTTAAGAGAGCGGAAGGCGGTAGGTAACAACAAGACTCTTTGGACTTCCAATTTTTAAGACTAGCTACGTTCAAAACTTCACAGTTGCGGAGACTCGGGTGAAAGTGAAAAGTTTTTATCAAGAACAGGCTTCCTAACCGTTTCTTTAAGGGCAAAAGCAATTGTTGACACTCGTTCTAGTCGAGTCGGCGCTGGAGCCAATTCCTGAACAGTTATGGAAGCACCCAGCGATTCAGAAGTATGCGAAACAGCGTCGAAAGCATCCGCGTTTCATTATTTTAGACCGTTCTTACCATCATTCCGCCATGAAAACCTTGCCGCTGAGCGAAAAACGGGGGCGACCCGACATAGTGCACTTCGCCTTGCTCGAAGCCTTAGGTTCACCGCTCAACAAAGAAAGACTTCTGCAAATTCACGTACACACTCTCAATGATGATGTCATCTGGGTGAATCCTGAAACCCGCCTGCCGAGAAACTGCAATCGTTTTGTCAGTTTGATGGAGCAATTGTTCGAGTTTGGACAAATTCCGCCTGAAGGAAATGAAACACTGTTGCTTTCCTTGAAGAAGCAGACCTTAACTCAATTAATCAACGAAATCAAACCGTCACATATTTTGGCGTTGAGCAGAATCGGAAGACCGGAGGCTCTTGAAGCAACGGTTTCAAGACTTTCTCGAGACAAGAGACCTGCGGCGCTGGTCGGAGGCTTCCCACACGGTAGTTTCTCAGAGTCAACCGCTAAGTTGGCTGACGAGATAGTGTGTATTGACAAAGAAATGTTGGAAACTTGGACCATAGTGTCCAGAGTGATTTATGAGTTTGAACGCGCACTTTCCCTGCCGAGAAAAAGACTATGATCAAGGTTGTTATCTTCGACCTTTACGGAACAATTATGACTTCTGAGGAAGGCTCAGAGCCTAAAGATGAAGCCTTAAGTCGCATTCTAAGAGATGCTGGACACGATGTTTACTTTCAAGAAGTATGGTCTGCCCGCCAGCTTGTTGCCTTTATTGATTATCCAAGGGGCAGAGCCGACACACCAAGTGAATATTATGCTAGGGTTTTGGAACGACTGGAGATTTCACCTGACCCTCGGCTAATAGACGAGTTGGTGAACAAGGACGCCGAGTTAGAGAAAAACCTGCTTTATCCAGATGTGGCTCCAACCGTAAATGCGTTGAAGACTAAGGGAATCAAAACTGCCATTGTAACCACGATTGCCCGTTGGAGGTTTGAGCCTCTTCTCAGGCAAAACAATGTTGAAATAGACTTTCTCTGCACGGCCAAAGAAGCCAAAGCAGTGAAGCCAAATCCGAAAATCTACAGCGCGGTTTTAACCAAGTTTGGAGTTAAGGCTGAAGAAGCAATTATGGTGGGAGACGACCCCAAAACAGACATTGTTCCAGCCAAGAAATTGGGCATAAAGACAACCTTACTCAACAGAGAGGAAAAAAGAGAATGTGCTGAAGCCGACTGCGTAATATCTTCTCTGATTCAGCTCCTTGACTTGGTTAAGCAGTGAACTGGAAAGGAGTAGCAGATGTAGTCTTGACGCCTAAGTTTCTTTGACAACCTTAGAAACGGCAAAAATCAGGCTGACAGCGAACAGCACAATCGTCAGTGCCACAAATGAGCCTTTATAACCATAGTTCGATGCAAGCAATATGGCAGTGATTATTGGACCCAAGGTTTGACCCACATCCATTATTGTGCTAAGAAAACCCATAGCGGTGCCTAATAGGCTTGGCGATACAAGTTCGCTAACCAAAGCAGGTGTGGAAGCGGTCACCGCCGCGAAGCCAAACCCATACATGATTGAGAGAAAGAGCAGAACTGGAAACTGCTGTGTGAAAGGCATAGCCAGCAATGGAAGACCGCTGATTATTGAGCCCACAACTATAGGAATTCGCCTTCCAACCTTATCTGAAACCTTGCCCATGTAGGGTTGGGCTATTATGACTATGATCACTTGACTGCCCATGACAATTCCTATCAGGAAAGGATCCAACTCAACAATATCTTTCAAATATCCAACTAGAAAGTATTCCACAGCGCCGTAAACATAGTATTGGCTGGCTTGAACAAAACTCACCATCAAAACGCCGCGATTGTGGGCAACACCACTCCATCCCTGAAACATTTTGGACATAGTCTCGGTTGAATCACTCGGCTGGAAAGCTAAATTCTTTCTTTCAGCCAAAAAAAGCAAGGCCGTAACTAAGGCTACGGCACCAGCTAAGCCAACCGCCAAATACAGCGTATGATAACTGTAATCTGTAGCGAAAAGGATGTACCCACCCAAGAAAGGCGCAATTCCTCTTCCCACAGCCGTGGCTGAAGAAAAAAGCGAAATGCGTTCCCCCCGCCTAGCCTGAAACTGTTCAGCTATCGTGGCTTGAGCAACTGGGACGAAGATGGCAGTGGCAAAACCATGATAAAAACGAACAAGAACAAGTTGCCACCACACAGTTATCAAAAGATAGAAAAAAGGAGCAGAAGCAAAAACAACAGCTGATGCTATCAACACTCTTCGTCTGCCAAAAATATCCGAAAGCGAGGCAGCGGGCAGACTGATTAAAATACCAGGGATAGTTGAAGCAGAAGCCACAAAACCCAGCCAAAAACCCTCAGGAGTCTGAAGACTAGTGGCGAAAGGCTTCAACACGGGATTCTTAGACATCGTCGAGCTTAAGATCGCAAATAACCCCATTATGCAGAGAATCCAGAAAGCGCTGTCGATAGGATTTCTTGACTTATCCATTAATGAACCAGCACGATTGCTTAACAGAGTTCTAGAGTTAATCAAGAAGGACAAAAATAACTTTAACTCAACACTTATAGCCTGTCTCCTTTAAAGTGGCGTATAGGGCGTCCATCACTACTCGTGCCTTCAATAGAGTTTCATTATCTGTCTTCGATGTTTTTTCAAGACCTTTCAAAACACAGCAGACGCCAAGAGTTACCTTCAAATGAATCTTGTCGGGCTTTTCTTCGTTGAATTCATAGTCACGTATTATGTCTTTGATTTTCATGACGATGGGATCTTTCACGTGATATTTTTCTACGAGAACATCGAATGTCGTTTTCACGCTTTCCACAGGATTGATTTCTGCCTTTGGCAGTGTGAATCCGATTGCGCCTTTAGGAATTTCAGACTCCTTCGTGACAAACTCGAAAACGGCTTCTTCGTCTATGAATCGCTTGATTAACCATGCTGAAGCGCATCTGTCAACATGTGGCTTATGTTTGGTCACCCACAACACGGTTTCAAGCCTCTCCTAGCACAAAAAAAGAAAATCGTGAGTCTTTAGTTTCATTCTCGTAGTTTCTTTCTTAGGAATTCTCTTCGCTGTTTCCGGTCCATCTTTTCAATTTCAGACTTGCACTTCTCCCGCAACAGTTTCAGCTTGCAGTTAGTGTAGAATGCATCGTAGACTAGGCTCGCTTTCGCAATGGCCTCGTGATCATCCTTGGCAACAATAGAAATCCCAGTCATCACGGCATCCAACCCAGCTGCCTCCGGAGCAGCCTCAGGTTTATCAGTGTCAGCTCCTCGCACAATCTCTGCCAGCTCCAAAACTGCAGGATCTTTTATCTTGTACTTCTCGATTATGGCATCGAAACTGCACTTGTCGCCGTGATGTCCCAGTTCAACGCCCGGCGCGTCGTACGGCATGGCCTTCTCTTTTTTGACGATCTCTTCAATCTTCTCCACTGGCACAAAGATGAACTCCGCTTTAGGGTCAATGAACTTCTTAATCAACCATGGACAAGCTGTTCTGTCAACGTGAACGTACTCGCGAGTTGCCCATTTCATGCATATTCCTCGCCCAGACTATAGTTGCAGACATAAGTTATCAGTTTTGGTGACAATGAACGCACCTCACGCAAGCACTTGTCGATAAGTCTTTATATAAGGAATTTATTGTTGTTTGAAGGTTGAGCAACCTTGGGCATTAGATCCTTCTTCAGTTCAGCTGCTAAACTATTGAAATTGGCTACGAAACCTAGCCGAGACGAGCTTTGGCTCTCCATGAAAATCTGCCTGTTAGGCATCGCTGCAATAGGCGTTATGGGATACATAATCAAGATAATGTCGGCACTGCTTCAAGCGTGGAGCACCATACCCTCCACCACCACGTAGAAGGCCTATGCGACATGACAGAAGAAGTCAGAAAGATCCCTACATCTGTTTTTGCCGTTCGCACAACGGCCGGGCAAGAGAAAAACGTGGCTAACATGATAGCGATCAGGGTGGAAACAGCCAAACTTCCGATAAAAGCGGTTCTTGTACCTGAAATGATGAAGGGCTACGTTTTCGTCGAGGCTGAAGGACCACATTTTGTGGAACAGGCGATTTCAGGAATCAAACACGTACGATCTAGGGTGCCAGGGCTTGTTACTTTTTCAGAAGTTGAACGTTACATCGTTGTGAAGCCAGTCATAGAAGAATTAGGCACAAACGACATAGTAGAAATCGTAGGCGGCCCCTTCAAGGGCATGCGTGCAAAAATCACCCAGATTGACAAGGGCAAAGAAGAAGTAACCCTCGAACTACTCGAAGCAACCTTCACACTGCCAATCACAGTTCACGCCGATTATGTAAGACTAGTTGAAAGAGCCAAAGCCGAAGGAGAAACAATACAATGAGTGAAGGCAAGAAAGTTGTTGAAGCCCTAGTTGCGGGCGGACAAGCAACCGCTGGCCCACCACTTGGACCAGCCCTGGGACCATTAGGCGTCAACGTCCTCGCCATAGTGAACAAAATCAACGAGGTTACAAAAGACTACGCAGGCATGAAAGTACCAGTCAAAGTCACAGTGGACCCAGAAACCAAAGAATTCGAAGTGACCGTTGGCACACCAACAACTCCAGCGCTGATAGTAAGCGAGTTGAAAATTGAGAAAGGCTCAGGTTCACCTAAGGCTCAGAAGGTAGGCGACCTAAACATGGAACAAATCGTAAAGATTGCGAAGATGAAGAGCGCTGAACTCTTGTCACCCAGTCTGAAAGCGGCGGCAAAAGAGGTCTTAGGCAGCTGTGTCAGCATGGGCGTGACAGTTGATGGGAAAGACCCGAGAGAAGTTCAAAAGGAAATTGATCAAGGAAAGCACGACTCCGCGTTTGGATAAGGGAGAGTAACATAACAAGACTTTTATAACTGGTTTCCATACGGTTTGAAAGCGCGAGGCTTCGGCATGTCATTGGATACCAAGGCTCTTATTGAATCAGTGAAAGAGGCAAAAGGCAAGACTGAGAAGAGGAAGTTCATTCAGTCAGTAGAGCTAATAATCAATCTGCGCGACATCGACATGAAGAAGCCCGAGAGCAAGATTCAAGAATTAATCGAGCTTCCCCACGCAGTTGGAAAACAAAGCAAAATCTGCGTTATTGCATCTGGCGAGTTAGCCTTGAAAGCCAGAAAAGCAGGCGCGGACCTGGTTATTGAAAGGTCTGAGCTTGAATCCTTAGGTGGCGACAAGAAAAAGCAGAAAACACTGGTGAACGAGTACGAATACTTCATTTCAGAAGCCCCATTGATGCCGACGGTCGGTCGGGTTCTGGGCGCAGTCTTAGGTCCGAAGGGTCGCATGCCCACTCCTGTTGCCCCCAATGTCAACATGGCGGACGCGATTGAGAAACAACGCAAGACAGTTCAGGTTCGCTTGCGTAATCAGCCTGTCTTACAATGTCGCATAGGCACAGAAGACATGCCCGACGAGCAGATTGCAGAAAACATTGAAACTGTGATTAGGCGGCTGGAAGGCAAACTGAAACGGGGTTTAAAAAACATTAGGTCGATTGTCATAAAAACAGCTATGGGACCGCCAGTAAAAATGAGGATTTAGACGGGAACAGCCATGTCAAGACAGGTCGTTGTGCAGAAAGCCGCTGAAGTCGAAGAGATCAAGAAAATGCTAGAAGAGTACAAGGCCTTGGGAGTGGCTAACCTGCAAAAAGTGCGAGCAGCACAGTTGCAAGAGATGAAGAAAAAGCTGAAGGACACGGCGAACGTTCACGTCATAAAGAACACAATTATGAGACGAGCCGTAGCCGAGTGCAAAGACAAGCTTGGTTTAGAAAAGGTTCAGTCATTGCTAAACGGCCCAAACATTTTCTTGTTCACAAATCTAAACCCTTTCAAATTGTCTCTTTTGCTGGAGAAGGGCAGAGTCAAGACAACTGCTAAGGCTGGAGACAGTGCCGCCATGGACGTGATTGTCCCAGCGGGCAACACTGGCTTACCCCCTGGTCCTATAATTAGTCAGTTGGGATCTGTTGGCTTGCCCACACGAATCGAAGCAGGGAGCGTGTGGGTGAATAGAGACACGTTGGTGGCAAAAAAGGGCGACTTAATTGACGCAAAATTGGCCGGCGTGTTGTCAAAGCTGGGCATTAAGCCAGTTGAAGTTGGACTTATCCTAAAAGCCGTGTATGATGAAGGACTCTTGTTCACCGACGACGTACTTCATTTAGATCTCGATGGTTTCAGTAGAAGCATTGTTGAGGCACAGTCAAACGCGCTGAGTCTGTCTGTGAACGCGGGTTATCCAACGCCAGACAGTATTTCATTGATGCTTCAGACAGCCCATAGAAAAGCATTCAGCCTTGCTTTAAACGCGGGCATACCCACAAAAGAAACCATAGGCGACCTGTTAAGAAAGGCTCATGCTGAAGGAATAAGTATTAACGCTAAACTGCCAAAAACTGAAGAAAAGACAGAATCAACGGTTCAGAAAGGTTGAAAAGCAAGAAATGGTCAATTGTGGAGAGGTGAAAAAACCCGATGAGCATGGAATACGTTCACGCTGCCATCCTCCTGCACAAGGCTGGCAAACCAATCAACGACGAGAGTTTAACACAGGTTCTAACAGCGGCAGGAATAACAGCTGACCCAGTCAGAGTCAAAGCATTAATCGCATCGTTAGCCGAAGTCAACATTGATGAAGCCTTGAAGTCGGTGACAACCTTTGCGCCAGTAGCTGCCGCGCCAGCAGCCGCGCCTGCAACGGGAGCAGGAGCGAAGCCCGCAGCCGCAGGCGAGGATAAGAAGAAGAAAGAGGAAGAAGAGAAAAAGAAGGAAGAGGCAGCAATCGAAGGCTTGGGAGCGCTTTTCGGTTAAGACACGTCAGCTGCCGTTCTCTCTCTCATTTTTCAGATGTTGCCGTCACGCCTTCAGAACTGACAACTGCGTACCTTGATACAATCAACATCCTTAATCTTTCATTTTTTGAACCAATGAATATTCCAAGGACTTGGGTTTTATGGGTTATTTTGGTCTGCTTTTCAGTTTGTTTTGACGTAGTTTAGAATGATCTTTGCCTGTTCTTTGCTGATTTTCCTTGTGTCGGCGAGACTTTCTACCAGTTCTGAAAGCTTTGTGACGGTGCGAAGTTGAAATCCCAGCTTTTCGAGGTTTTGCTTTCCGCCTTGTTCTCTGTCAATCACAACTAGAATTGTGTCAACCTTGGCTCCGTCTTGCATGAGAGGTTTTACGCCTTCCAGTTTTGATTTTCCGTCTGTAATCACATCGTCTATGAAGAGTATGTGTTCTCCCTTTTTCACTTCGCCTCCAGCTATTCTGCCAGTCACTCCATATTCTTTGGCTTCTTTCCTCACAACGAGGCATGGGAGATTCAGTTTGGCTGCAACGCTTGGCAGGATCAAGGCGCCCTTGAGTTCGATCGAAGCGAGTTTATCGATTTTTCTCTCAGACAGAATATCTTCAACTTCGTCTACAACAGCATTCACAATGCACTGAAAGTCTTTTGGAGAAGAGAGCAGGCATGAAAGATCAATGTAGAATGGGCTTACCTGCCCTGACTTGAGTCTGATTGCTCCAAACTTTAATGATCCTGAATTGATTAAGGCGTCTGCAATGCGGGCGGTCTTATTCAACATGCGCGCCTCCTAGATTTCCTGAAGAACAAAGGGTAACTCTTTGAGCGATTTGATGGTGCGCGCTGGTTGCTCTTCTGGTGATGTTATTTTTTCTGGGTAGCGTTTGTTCCATTTGAAGAGTATGGTTTTCATGCCCATTCTGTTTCCGCCCATAATGTCGGCGCCTATTCTGTTGCCTACCATGACCGCTTCGTTCGGTTTCACCCTCAGTTTTCTCAGGGCGGTCATGAATATTCTTTCGTCGGGTTTTTCATGCCCCACATCCACCGATGTAAGTATGGCATCAAAATATTTTTCCACGTCAATCTTTCGTAGCGCCATGCGCACGTGTTCTTCCCGTGACGTGACCGTATTCGTGATTATGCCCAGCTTGTATCCTTTTTTCTTCAACTCTGTCAAAACCTCGTCGAGGTAGGGAAGCTTCTTCAACGCAACCTCCCAAAGGTGTCTACCGGCAACAACATCTTCGACTATCAGAGTGTCGCCGAGATCAAAGAAAACCGCCCTAATCAACCGTTAGCTCTCCCTTAACCCGCCTATACAAACAGAAACCCACACTTATAGTTTCAAAATCAGAGGAGTCTGCTCAGAAGAAGAAGGAAAGACTCCTTTTACGCCTTCTTCTCCAGTTTAGATGTTGTTACTGAAGAGTTTGAGACGACAACAACTTTTACGCAGTTTAGGGCGTCAAGAGCGTTCATTGTAAGGTTCATAATGGATTGTCGATTGCATTTGCATTAGCATGCTTTTCCGAGAAACACAGAAGATTTAATAAACTCGTCTTGAAAGGTAAAAGAAAGTCTAGAGAAGGTAAAACGGGATTTTTCATGACGCAGACCTGCCCAGTCATCATAGGTGTTGGCAGAACCAAATTCGGCGAACACTACGAAAGGGAACCCGAAAAACTCATCGAGGAAGCTTGGCTTAAAGCCTCAGAGTCAGCGGGAATAGAGAGAAAAAACCTTGACGCCGGATACTTCGCCGACTACTTTCTGCAAATAACCAACAAAATAGGTATTGAAGAGGGCTTCTTGTCAGAACTGACAGAATTGCACATTCCTATGGAGAAGACTAGGTCGTTCAGCTCCGCCCTATCGAATGCCTGCAATGCTATTCAGTCAGGCAAATACGAGCTTGCACTAGTCGGGGGCGTGGAGAAAATGACTGACCGTTGGGACAAAATCCGAGACGACCTCATGCTCCTTGAAGACCCTTGGAGTTATTATGCCGGATGCACACCCGAAGCTAACCACGAACTCATGCTCAGAGAATACATCAAGAAATACGGCATCTCAGGCTCACAGCTCGAAACCTTGAACACGGCTCTGGCTCAAATCGCAGTTAAAAACCACAAAAACGCACTCAAGAACGAACACGCCCAATATCAACGCGAAATCAGTGTGGAAACCGTGCTCAAAGAACGCAAAAAAGCAAACAGACCTCTTGGACTCTACGATTTCGCGCCAGTCTCCGATGGAGCCACCGCCCTGATTTTAGCCAGTTCGGAAATGGCAAGAAAACACGGTAACAAGACTGTGTGTGCTGTAGGCTCGGCGTCGGCAAGCGACTATGTTACATATCCTGCACGAAAGGAAAGAACAGGATTCACAGCCAGCACTATCGCCATGAAAAACGCCCTAAAAATGGCAAACATCAAAGTCGACGACATCCACCTAGCTGAAGTCTACGATCAATCAACGTTCCTCGAGATGGTTTCACTTGAAGACTTGGGTTTTTCAAAACGAGGTTGGGCGTGGCAGGACATCGCTGAAAGCCTCAAGGAAAACCAGAGTTTCTACAGGGTGAACGGAAAAGAGCTTTTTGTGAATACAGACGGTGGACTGAAAGCAGATGGTAATCCACTCGGCGCGACCGGGGGAGCCCAAATTTATGAAGTTGTCAAACAACTGAAGGGTGAAGCCAACGACCGTCAGGTTAAGACCAGCTCAGACCTGAAATACGGCTGTGTTTTAGAGCTTGAAGGTTTTGGAACGAAGGCTTACGTGCACATTTTGAAAAGAGGCGACTGAAGGAATGAGCAGTGAACCAATTGAGAGACGAGTTTCGTACATTGGAGACCGCTTAAGAGGAAGCACATGTGGAATCTGCGGTAAGGAGTATTTTAGACCAAGAGACTACTGCGGAACGTGTGGAAGAAAAAGCTTCGGAAAAATGCAGGATGTCGATTTCTTCTATGAAAAAGGCGAGTTAGAAGTCTGCACACTCGTAAAGGAGCCGACTAACAAGTTCACCAAACTCGAAGCGTACATTTATGGCATTGTTTCTTTTCACAACGGAAAAGTCCGGGTTCCTGGTAGATTGACCGACAGCCTTCTCACGGAAAAAGAAGTTGACCTGTCTCAGTTTGAGGGCAGAGAGGTCATTCCAAGGTTTAGACGGCGCTACGCAGTAGAGCAAAGCGATGTGATACCAACTATCGCTTTGACTTTCACCTTGGCAGACGAATACTACCCATATCAGGAACATCGTATCGTCAAAGCTCAGAAGGAGTGTGAAAAGCCGGGAATAGTCGCCTATGGCGTATACACATCCAGATTCAGGATAAAGGAAGGCGCGGTTGAGAGAAGTGTTCCCTACGTCGACGAAGACTCCATCACGGCTGCTGTTGAAGCCAGCAAAATGGCGCTCATCCATTCAGGAATTGATTCAGCGTCGGTGGCTAAGATCTATGTTGGTTCAGAATCTAACCCGTACGCGGTAAAACCTATTGCGTCGAAGGTGGCTCAGGTACTGAAGCTCGGCGAAGAAGACAAGATCGAGGGTGTGCAGACTGTTGACGCGGTTGACACGGAGTTTGCTTGCAAAGCGGCGACATGCATGTTTAAGGACGCTGCAGCGTTGGTTTACTATCCGAGCATGCGGCAACACTTCACTATGGTTGTGGGCACCGACAATTCTCAGGCAGCACCTAGAAACGAGTTGGGCGGCGAACTAGACTTCTTTGTAGGCTACGGAGCATCAGCCTTCATTTTTGGCATGAACGACGTGATCGCTGAAATCGAGGACTGGTGTTCTTGCACATCTGATACTCCTGACTTTTGGAGGCGAGACCAAGAGTCCTATCCGCGCCATGGAGGAAGATTCACTGGTGAACCAGCCTACTTCAAACATGTCACTGCGGCTGCAGAAAAGTTAATGGGCAAGATGAGACTGAAGCCTAAAGACATAACTTACTTCGTTTCCCATCAGCCCAACATCAGTTTTCCTGTCAAAGTGGCGACTCAACTAGGCTTTAGAGAAGAGCAATTCATGCCTGGCTTGCAGGTGGCTAAGTTTGGCAACACCTATTCGGGTTCATCACTCATCGGATTGGCTGCTGTGTTAGACATGGCCAAACCAAACGATAGAATCGTCATTGTGAGTTATGGCTCTGGCGCGGGAAGTGACGCTTATTCTCTACTTGTCACAAACCAAATTCTGGACAAGAGAAACCGCCAGAAGTTCACTACTCGCTATCAAGCTGAGAACAAAAACGTTGAGTACGTTGACTATGAAACATACCGAAGGCTTAAACTAGGTATGTAACACCAATATTGTGATTCAGCAGAAACGGAGTGCACCAACAAAGTTGAATGTTAAGGCGACGGTGAAGGACCTCGTTTTACCTTTCAAAATCTTGATTTCACCATTCAAGACATTTACCCAACTGGCTCAAAACCCAAATGTGAAAGGACTGATTTCCCTCTCAGCGCTTATCATTATTGTCATCGCCGCCACCTTATACGCCAGCGCCGCGAGAATAAACTTGACGATCAATAATCAAAGCACAAGTTTTCTGGCAACCAACGCCTTCAACTCTTGGTTTGCCAGCAATTTGGCTGCTTCTCTTTTCAGTGTTCTGCTTTACTGGCTTGTCCTTGCCACCGGTTTGGCGTTGCTGAGCAAAATGTTTGCAGGAAAACAGGTTTCATTGCGTATCGTGTTCCCTGATCTTGCTTACCTGCTTTCAGTTTTCATAATCCTTTACGCTGTGCGTGCGGCTATGTATCTAGCCTTGCCGACGATACCATTTGGGATTAACTATTGGCCGCCAGCGGGCGACACTGACGTGAATGCCGCGGTCAACCTTATGACGAAAACTTGGAGTCCACTTTACGTTTATCAGTTCGGGTATTTCTTTAACATGGTCGCTTATGTATGGTTGATAGTTCTGAGTGCAATCGCCGTGAAAACTCTGCGCGAAATAAGTTGGAGCAAATCTCTACTAATCTCAGCTGCATGTTTCTTTATAACGCTTTTTCTTCAGATTGGACCGCTTTAGGTATGTGACCTACTCAAGTGTGGCGCAGTTTGGTCCACTCATGCAGACTTTGCACAAATCGATGTCAAGGGCTGGATCAGAACGCTTGCACAGTTCACACATTATTCCGTTTCGTCTCACCATTTTGCAGACTTCACAGAATCTTAGTGTCAGTTGTGGCCCTGAAATCTTGTCAGTTGCCGCTTGTGAAACTATCTCATTTATCATGTTTCGAATTTCGTCTGTTCGGTCTATTCTGATGACATGTCCTCTCACGTCTCGGACATATTTGCTTATGGCGGTTTGAGTTATGCCCAGCCGGTTTGCCACATCGTTTTGTCTCATCTTGTAAGTTTGGGTTAGTTCTTTGGCGACGCAGGCGCGTATGGCGGGAATCACGGATTTGACTGCGATTTCGCACGGTATCATCATAAATGGTTCTCCGTAGGGATTACTTATTTATATAGAAAGCTATTTAAGCATGACGTATGTCATTTGTCTCATGACGTATGCCATAGAGAGCGACAGATGAAGAAGAACAAGTTTTTTCTCCTCTCTCCACACAGCATGCAGATGTCGCCCTTTGACATACGCCCACATTATGAAGGAAAAATGAAAAAGCCGAGATTCCTTGACTGTGGATCGTTTCAACCCTTAAATAACCGTTTATCTGCAGTAGTGTTTCAATTCACAAAAAAAAGGGAGCCGCTTGACATCTGTCCTAGAAACCAGAAACGTCAAAAGAACTTATCAAATGGGCAATCTCACAGTCTCAGCTCTTCGCGGAGTCTCTTTGGAAATCGAGGAAGGTGACTTTGTCGCTATCCTTGGCCCCTCAGGCAGCGGCAAATCAACTCTACTCCATGTTTTGGGAGGGCTTGACCGACCTGACGAGGGCGAAGTTCTAATTGACGGCACCAGCTTATACACGCTAAATGATAACAAACGAGCTGATGTGCGCCTTCGCAAGATTGGTTTTGTTTTTCAATTCTTCAATCTGCTCCCCAGACTAACGGCTCTGAGAAATGTTGAACTCCCTCTCACACTGGCAGATGTCACTGAACAAGAATCCGTCAAGAAAGCCAAAGAACTGTTAGAGATAGTTGGCTTAGGCGACCGCATCACTCATCGCCCAACCGAACTCAGCGGTGGAGAACAACAGAGGGTCGCTATTGCAAGAGCGCTGATTAACGACCCTAAAATAGTCTTAGCCGACGAACCCACAGGAAACCTGGACACATCCACAGGTGGAGAAATAGTTCGCCTAATGCAGCGGCTGAACAAAGAGAAGGGACAAACCTTCGTTGTAGTCACCCACGACTTAAGCGTAGCTGAAAACGCCGATCGCATATTGTTTTTGAAAGACGGCATTATTCAAGGCGAAAAGAAAGGCGTTGGAGATGCCATTCATTGAGGCGAAAACATATTCTCTCCATGGCTTGGCAAAACATGAAGCAGCGTCGTTTCAGAACCTTCCTCACAACGTTAGGCGTGGTCATCGGCATAACCGCAATAATAGGTCTAGCTTCGCTTGGTGAAGGCTTCCGAGTAACAATTCAGCAACAGATGGAGCAAGGCTTCGAACTAAACCTACTAACAGTTCTACCGGGAGGATTGCTCACGGGCGTGCCAGGCTCCTTCACAGATGATGATATACAAAACATAAGCAAAATCGAAGGAGTAACCTTAGCAACACCATTAATTCAGAAAAGCGGCGTAAAACTATTCAGCGACGATAAGACGGTAACGCCCTTAGTGATGTTAGCAGTGAACTTCACCGAGTTTTGGCAGATATATCCTGACCGATTGATCTTTGAATGGGGAAGCTTGCCTCAATCAACCAGAAACGACACAACCGTTATCGGTTACAACATTCAAAACCCGATAGAAGGCGGGTCATTCGCCAATGCTGGCCAAAACCTAACCATACAGACGACCTTGGAGAGACGGCCACTCCGCGTAGAAAATCGCACCTTTAACCTCGCTGGCACCCTCTCAAAAAGCGGCGCCGCGGGTTTCATAAACTTCGATGACGCTGTCTTCATACCAATAGACACAGCACAGAGACTCTACAACACTACCAATTCAGACATGATTTTCGTTCGACTAGCAGATCCGAGTTTTTCTGACTCGGTTGCGAAGGCAATAGAGAAAAGATTTGAAGGACAAGAAGACGTGAGGGTCTTGGTTCCCGCCGCATTTTTGGCACAGGTTGATGCTATTCTTAACATGCTCCAAATTTTTCTTACAGGAATTGCTTCAATTGCTCTCTTAGTCGCTGGATTAGGCATAATGAACATCATGACAGTTTCCGTTATGGAACGCACACGAGAGATAGGCATTCTGAAGGCCATTGGAGCCAGAAGCCGCACTATCTTAACTATGTTTCTCACTGAAGCCGCCCTGATTGGAATACTGGGGGGACTCGTAGGGATACCTCTTGGCTATGGATTGGCGCAGGTTATGGGACGGTTCTTGTTCAGGTACAGCGCAGGGATAATGCCTAGAAGATCAATCATAACTGGGACGACAACTCGTCCTCTCTCGGAGGTCTCGCCGATTCTCTCGCCAGAATGGATAGTCATCGCAATTATTTTCGCTGTGGGCGTCAGCATCATTTTTGGTTGGTATCCTGCACGCAAAGCCGCGAAACTTGATCCCGTGAAAGCATTGAGGTACGAATAGTTACAAGTAGAGCCTCATAAGCGGATATTCTGGGTCTGTGTTGTCTTTCACGTGGAATCCGTTCTTTATGTAGAATTTCGTTGGACCAGAAGGATTGTCAGCTTCGCTTCGACGAGCAAAGGTTTCGAGGGCTTTGAACCCGCGTCTTTTCAAGTCTTCTATAATGTTTTGAAGCAGTGCTTTTCCCACGCCTTTATCACGCATTGCTTCAGAGGTTATGAATAAGCATGAAAGGAAGACAACGCCTTCTTCGAGTTTGCCCACAGCCTTCGTTTCGTAATCTTTGATGCTTGGCAATCGTGCTGCAGGCGCGTATTGAGCATAAGCTATCGGGTTGCCCTTTTGATAGACTATTTTGCCGCACGTTCCAAACTCTTTTATCGTCTGCACAAACCATTCTCTTTTCTTGGAGTCCAATTCCCATTTTTTGTTTGGATCCTTCTCATCTTTTTCAAAGGCTTCTGGAAACTCCCAATAAACGCAACCTCGGCAGAGCTCAGGAATGTCTTTCAGGTTGGACTCGTTAATGTCTTCAATGTCAACTTCGTTGCTTGCCTGCACGCGTCAAACCTCTAATTGCATTTAACAGCAACTATTGCTTAAGTTTTCCCTCAGTTCTCAAAGTTAGGGTACGAACCTCTCCATTTCTCATCTGGAAAGCCGCAAACCTGTGTTCAATTGAGGAAAAAATCAGCCAGACAGCATCGCCCCACAACCGCATAAACTGCAAATCAACACTTGATGGCTCCGCAGGTGCTGGGTGAGAATGAAAAAAGCCGACGAAATCTAAACCATCCTTGTTAGCTTTTGTGAAAGCATCATAAAACGCCTTGGAGTCAATCTCGAAGCGCACGCCTGACTCCAAGACGTTCGTTGTTATAGTAACTCTCTCAACCGCTACATCTTTCTCACTCAGTTTTCCAAAGAGAAGAGCACATGCTTCAACTGGATGCTTTTTTCGGGTTTCTCTCTCAAGCATTGTTAACTGTTGATTCGCCATGCGGAGAATCATGGCTGAGCTGGACCTCGTTCGGGCATAAGCGGCAATTTTTGCACGATTTCTCTGAACTCCTTTCTGAGCGTGCTGGGATACCTGCGTGGCTCATCCAACCCAGCCGCCTCACATGAAGAATCAGAAAGGAGAGGACAAGTGAGGCTTAAAAGCAAATCGATAAGCGGACCTACTGTTTCAGTTTTGCAGCTACTTTTGAATGAAGAGTATCTTCATCAAACTTGAAAGTGTCGGGTTCCGCAATCGTCAAAATTGCTCGAAGTGCCTCGGAATCCAAATTCTGAACTAGCTTCATAACTTCGCTTTTCGCAGATTTCGAGTGTTTTTCAAAGGATTCTCTGTTTTGGTACAGAGCAGCAGCCATTGCACAAATTTTCCCAGTCTTCAGGAACCACTCTATTTTTCCAGTCTCAGGGTTTATGTCGAAGGTAATTGGTCCAGCCACGCAGGTTTCAGGTTTCACTGGGTGAATCAGGCATTTCTTTGTCGCTCTATCGAAGAAGATGCAGTAGCCGTCTTGCGTTTCTCTAGGAAATACATACTGTCTGTTCTCGAATGGGTTGATTACAACGATGCCGTTTGCTTTCAGGAAATTTTGAATCTTCCTTTTACGTTTGGGTGTAAGTGGGGGTCTTACACCGTTGCAACAGCCAAATTGACAGGTTCTGCAAACGCTAAAGAAGTCGCTTTGGCGTTGTTTTTCGGACACCTTTGCATGCTTCCTGAATCACAGATACACTTTGTTCTTTTCCAGACAGCCCGCCAATTCTGAGTAGACACTGAAGATTGCTTCAGTCAAGTCTGTCTTTTGAACTTTTTTGGCAACTTCTTTTAAAATCTTGTCTGAGAGATTTTTACCCTCAATTCGCCTCTTGACGATTGGCAGGTATCTTTTTTCTTCAACGGTTGCGTTTTCTGAAGCTATTTTCCAAAAGTGACGGCAGACTTGCCTGGCAGTTTCGCCTTTCGGATGATGAATATAGGCATCTAGTCCGTGCTTGACAACCTGATTGAAATTTTTCACCAGGGTCTCGTGAGCCAAATAGGGATATTCGTCATCAGTCATGATTCCCCGCAACAACGCGCGGATATAACAGCTCAAGGCAACGTCGGATTTGATGCATTCTTGTTCGTCTAATACTCTTATCTCTATGGCTTTGCGGTCAAATCGGATAACCACGCCTCGAGAGTTGAGCCATGCTTTGTTGAGTAGACATTTTGGAGCATTCAATTTGATGAGGTCTTCCGAATACTGCTGCACCGTTGTTTTTTCGTATTCTTCAAAAGAACCGATGTACTCGGGAATGATATCGCCAGTGATAGAAGGAACCTCGAGTTGATTAGTCATGTAGAAATGCAAGCGATTATCAATATAATCGCCGATCTTTGATTCATAAATCGGTGAAGACGCAGCCATAGCTGGTAGGTACGGCAGGATATTTGTCAGCGAATTGTAAAGCCTCACAGCGTCGCGTTCATTCCTGTACGGCAGGTTGAGCTGAAAACTCTGGATGTTAAGCCAACCGTGCTGGTTGAGATTGAATATCTTGCTCATTGCCTCGTAGATTTGGCGATCTCGATGTGACCAAACCTTTGCCTCACTTAGCCTCAGTGAGGGATGCATGCCCAAGCCGAGCAGGCGCGCGTAATAGCGTTTCTTAAGAAAATCCAGAATGGTCTCAACAGCTTCCTGCATCCTCTCTTCAAACACTTCAGGCGAATAGAACGGTGTGTTCGCCTTGAACTCTGCGACATGTGCCTGCAGCTCTTTCCCAAATGCGATTTCCCCCAGTCGCATACAGTTAACTACGCGCCCGTGAACATCTTTGATTACCTTGTCCACAATTGGGAGAGGCATCAATTTTTCGTCGACAATTGAGAACTCGTGCTCTGGACCTAGGACTTGAAGCGTCCTATACATAAGTGGTGTGAACCCGCCAACCAAAAAATAGCATTTCAGAGGCGAGAAAAATAAGTCTTTTGGCTAAAGGAGATTGTCGTTTTTGAGTGTTTGCATTGCCCATTGACCGCTTGAGGCTACGTGTGATATCGCTTCTGACAGGAGTCTCATGGCGTCTTCGTATTGGTTGAAGTGAGCCTTGTCTGCGGCTTCTCTAACTTTTACTCCTGCGGCTTCAAAATCCTTCAGTCCCACGACGTTGTAGGCTATGTTTATTTCACCGTCTAATGCTTCCAAGAAAAAAGAGTATATTTTTGACGCGCCAGTCAATTCGTCGCCGGTCAGTTCTCCCAAGCGGTCAAGCATTTTAGCCGCGATGATAAGTTCCGACTTTATGCGTTCAACATACTGAAAACACACGATTGCCTTCCCTACCTCTGTGCTGGGCAGTGTGATTCGGCTTCACCCCGAACATTAGGTTGAAGGCTGTGATGGAACAGGGGAACCCGGTGGGCTCGGCAGAATAAACCCTCTGGAGATAGTGGAAACCACTGTTGTTCCAGCGAATCTGTCGCTGTATTTTTGATGTGGATCGCCCACAGTAGCCATGCCAATCAAAGTGTCAATGAGCCATAGTAACCAGGGGAGAATTTTGCTGATGTCTCTTATCAAGGTTCGATCAAGAGTCGGCAACCTACCATCCACTGTTGTGACTTTTAGATACATTATTTGCTTCCCAACGGTTGCTCCACGACTAGAGTCCATGAAAGCGGCGTAGAGGAAGAATAGAACTCCATGCAGAAAATCGACTGGTCTTATTGGCCATGTTGCTCCCTGTGGAAAGCCGGGGAAAAGCGAAATTATCCATGCTATAATCCCGATTATTATGTAGTCAATTATTCCTGCGATTAGTCTGCGCAGCCAATGGTCCTGTAATTGACGGTCGGTTCCAATCTTCTCAAATGTGGTTGACGTTTTCTATTCACCTTTTCACGATTTGTCTTCTTTGTTTGGTATCCTTATTTATGTCTGTTGTATGACGTAGTTGTACGTGACTTTAGCCTTGGCTTTCAATGTGGCACCTACTGAACAGTACTTGTCTTGAGACAACTGTGTGGCTCGTTGCACAGCTTTTTCCTGCAGGTCTTTGCCCTTCAACCTGTATTCGACGTGAACCTTGCTGTAAACTTTGGGGGGTTCAGACACTCGCTCTCCTGAGACTACAATCTCCAAGTCTTCCAGTTTCTGTCTCTGCTTGCGCAATATTTCCACCACATCTAATCCTGAGCAACCGCCAAAAGCAGCCAACAAAAGCTGCATGGGACCAAACGCTGAGCCTTCTCCACCGTGCTCCTTGGGAACATCCATGATAATTGAATGGCCTTTGTCGTCGCTTGCCACAAACCGGAAGCCGTCAATCCACTTCACCTTAATAATGGTGGGTGGAGACTCATGCTTTTCCTCAATTGTGCGCTTCATTCTAAACCACCACTATTTCACCGTATCTAGATTTTTCAATTATGTACACATTTTGACGAAGAAATAGCTAAAGAGGTTTGCGCACGAAGACGTGTCTCTTACCCCTTTGCAACCGCTATTGGCGACAGCCTCGCCACGTGGGTTGCGATTCCAACCTTGTCGCTTACTTCTGCCACTTTATCAACGTTCTTGTAGGCGGGGTCAGCTTCTTCAGCCAGCACAACCGAGCTTGCTGCCCTCACAACTATGCCTCGCTGCTCCAACTCCTTCTTGATTTCTCCGCCCCAATACCGTCGTTTGGCTGCAGTTCTGCTCATCATTCGACCAGCACCGTGAGCTGTAGAGCCGAAAGAAACGTCCATGCCCTTCGCGGTGCCAACCAAAACCCAGCTGCCCGTGCCCATACTGCCAGGTATAAAAACAGGTTGCCCATATGGTCGGTAGTCAGCTGGAACCTCTGGGCGGTCGGGTCCAAACGCTCTAGTGGCGCCTTTACGGTGAATCCAAACCTTACGTGTGCCTCCGTTTACCTTGTGTTCCTCGATTTTGGCGATGTTGTGAGCAACGTCATATACAAGATGTAAACCAAAGTTTTCAGCTGACTGTTTGAAAACTTGCTGAAAACTCTGGCGCACCCAATGCGTTATGGCTTGACGGTTTGCGAAAGCATAGTTGACCGCGCATGACATGGCCTCATAATAGTCCTGAGCCTCAGAACTGGTTCCAGGTGCACATGCTAGTTCTCGGTCTGGCAATGTTATCTTGTATTTTTGAACGGCTCGTTCCATAACTCGCAGGTAGTCTGAGCAGATTTGGTGTCCGTATCCTCTGGAGCCGCAGTGAATCATAACAGTAACTTGGCCCTCTTCAGTTATGCCAAAGGCTTTCGCCACTCTGGAATCGAGAATTTTGTCCACGCGCTGAATCTCTAGGAAGTGATTGCCTGAACCGAGCGTGCCGATTTGCGGCAAGCCTCGGCTTTTGGCGTTTGTCGAAACCTTGTCGGGATTAGCGTTTTCCATGTGGCCGCTTTCTTCGCAGTGTTCGATATCCTCGGGCCAGCCTAGGCCGCGTTCCACAATGTATGGGACACCTTCAGCTCCGACGCGGTCAAGTTCACTGTAGGTTATGTGGAAGTCTTTGCGTCTGCTTCCCAGCCCGCAGGGCACATTGTTGAAAATTGCGTTTATTAGATCGGCGAGTTTTGGACGAATATCCTTTTCTGTCATGTTCGTGGTTAACAGGCGGACACCGCAGTTGATGTCGTAGCCAACTCCGCCCGGGCTGACCACTCCTTGCTCATAGTCTGTAGCTGCGACTCCTCCAATTGGGAAACCGTAACCTTCATGTCCATCAGGCAATGTGATGGCGTATTTGTAGATACCGGGTAAGTGGGCAACATTGGCGCATTGATCGAGGGTGCGGTCTGTCCTCATTTTGTCAAGCAGTTCTTCGTCGGCAAAAACCAATCCGGGCACACGCATGCCCGCCTTATACTTTTGGGGAATCCGCCAACTATAATTGTCTAATCTTTCAAGCGGTACCTTAGGTGGTGGTCCACGATATTCGCCTTCTCCTCCCATTAGAAATACACCTTGATTTGATGAAAGAGTTGAAAAGCGATAAATATAAACAATTTTGGTGTTTACGCCAATAATTTTTTCCTAAAGTATTCCACGTATCCTTGAATGTTCTGCATCATTACACCTTTTCTCAGCACTAGGTGTTCCTCGATGAAGGGGAGGGCAGCTTTCATCTGCGGGTCTTGTTCCAGAATCTGTTTATGAATGCTTTCAGGCGTGTCGCCTCTTTTCACGGCTGCTGAGACTATTTTCGCCCAGAGCTGCAGTTGACCCTCATACATACGTAGTCGCTCAACCCCTTTTTCAACAGGTCCATAATGTGTGTAATAGAGCCGCTTGGGCTGAAGCTGAACAAGTTTTTCAAGCGAAGCAAGAGTGAGTTCCAAATGAAAGGGCGCTGGAGCAGTAGGTATCGTAACGTCTAATTTTGGGAAGTAAATTCCAGCAGCATCGCCCTGAAAAATGCCTTGGGTTTCGCTTTCAAAATACCCCAAATGATGCGATGCGTGACCAAGAGTTTCCAACACCCTTAACTGAACAGGACCCCCAAGGTCGAAAGTCTTGCCATCTGTGGGCGTAATAATTCTGTTCTCCGGCACGGGCTCTATTTGTCCGTAAACAATTGCAACCTCGCCCAGAACCAGTTTGGATTGCTCCCAAAGTTTTTCAGGATTTACTATATGAGGGGCTCCTTTAGCATGCACGACGAGTTTTGCGTTGGGCAGATGCCTAAGCAAGGTGCCGGCTCCACCTGCGTGGTCGATGTGAATGTGAGACACAGCAACGTAATCGACATCTTCGTTTTTGACGCCGATTTCCTTCAAGCCAGACAAAAGGTTTGGTATGGAACATGTCGGCCCTATTTCAACTATAGCTGTGGCTTTTTCTCCCTTCAACACGTATGAAGCGATGAAACTCTCTAAGCCCATGGGCCTCAAGTCAATAATGTAAAGGTGACCACTGAGTTTTCGAGTGTGCATGGTAAATCATTACCGCCAGACATTACTTCTGACGTTACATATAAGCCGAGAGGAGCCATCTGCCAGAGTGAGGAGCAGAGGAAGTGTGTCTTACTCTTCCTTTAACATCAAGCTTAGTCTAAGAGAAATGTTCAAAGAATTGTGTCGCAGTCTTTTCCTCTGAATTATACATTCTTAACCGCTTCACCAGTTCATCGAAGTCAACTTCGTGCCCGTCGAACAGTGGGCCGTCAACGCATGCGAACTTAGTTTTGCCGCCTACGCATACCCGGCAGGCGCCGCACATGCCCATGCCGTCAACCATTATTGGGTTTAAACTGACTATTGTTTTCAAGCAGAATGGTCGTGTCACATCTGCTGTTGCCTTCATCATTAGAGGAGGCCCTATCGCGTAGACAGCGTTGAACTGTTTGCCCTGTTCGATTAGTGTTTTCAAGACTTGACTGACAAAGCCTTTGCATCCTTTGGAACCGTCGTCGGTAGAGATGTAAAGTTCATCTGAAACGTGTCTCATTTCATCCTCTAAGATGAGCAAATCCTTCGTCTTAGCTCCGATAATAGAAGTAATAGTGTTGCCTTCTGCTCTAAGCGTCTTGGCTATCGGATAAGCAGCTGCCATACCTACGCCCCCGCATACGACAGCTACTGGGCTGTGATGTTTTACATCGTTGGGATTTCCTAGAGGCCCAGCGATGTTTAGTATTTCGTCTCCAACATTGAGCATGCCGAGTTTTTTCGTAGAGGCGCCGACTTCTTGGAAAATAAGCGTTATTTTCCCCTCCTGTTTCTCCCAGTCTGCTAGTGTAAGTGGGACTCTCTCTCCTTTTTCATCTATTCTTACTATCACGAATTGCCCAGGCTTGGCTTTTTCAGCGATGTCTGGGGCGTGAATCTTGAACAGCCGGATCTGGGGAGCCAAATCCCGCTTGGTCAAAACCTTGTACATGCCTCGAGCGCCCAAATAGTACTATACACTCCTTTCATATATATTTTTCATTGTTATATTATTTTATAATATTTTCGATATAAATCCATCCGTGATCCTTTCCATCAGCACAAAACGTTATATCTTATGGTCTTTAAACCAAAGAAAACGGGTTAAACGTTCCAACAGACAATGGAGAAACAAGCCATGTTGGTTAGACTAGTGCGGCAATTAGCCCTGGAAGAAGTAGAGATGCGCATAAGAAGCTACGAGAAGGAACACGGTATGTCCTTCGATGAATTTGAAGAGTCATTCTTGAAGAAGAAGCTTGACAGACGCCTGATTGGTACTTATTCTGAGTGGGCTGACTTGGTTCATGCCTATCGAGGATATGTGGAAAGCGGCGAACTCAACTACGCCGTAGAGGAGATGCGCGACCTCAAATCAGAAGAGACTAACCTTCTAACACCTAGACGCCTAGAACTACTGTATAGTCTGGTAAGCCTCCGTCCAGAGTCAATTAATGACTTGGCTAAGAAAACCAGACGAAACGTCAAAAACGTGTATCAAGACCTCAAAGCGCTAAAAACCCTAGGATTTGTAACTTTTAGGAAACGGGGCAAGAGGAACATAATTCCTGAAACACTGGTGGAAGAAATAACGCTCTTGATTCGCTAATCTGCCGTTTCACAATCGAATAAGCTTCTCTAACCACTCGATCTTCCGGGTTTTCCGTTTCCAGAATAGGTCTTCGAGAATGTAGTGCATGGCTAAGGTTTTCCATCTTCCGTATCGCTTGTTGATTTCTTTGAGGATCGTTCCAGCTGGAATCAATTCCTTGTTGAAGAGCAAACGTGAATAAATCTGCTGCTCCCATGGACCGACTTCCTCGATTGTGTCATAGTGGTGCAGTGCTTCAAAGAGCAGAATGCTAGCTGACGCTGGACCAACACCATAAAGTTTGTCTAATTCCGTCCTTGCCTCTTCCATGGGCATCTGACGCAGTTTAAGTTCGTCAACCACTCTGCTAACGAAATCTTCAGAGGTTTTCTTGAGGAATTTGGCTCTGTAGCCTACTTTCAACGCCCGCAGTTCCTGTTCAGTGGCTCGGTGTAGTCGTTCGGGTTTCCAGAAGGCGTAGAGTTCTTTTCCATCAAACTTAACCTTGGTTCCGTACTTGTCCAACAATGCTTCCATCATCTGAACCGTGCGTCTAACCGTGGCGTTCTGCAACACAATGCTGATGACCAGAAGCTCATAGAGAGACTCGCCGCAGCTAACATGCATTCCACGCCATTTCGCGAGCACTGGTCCTAAAATCTTGTCGCGCCTGAACTTTCTAGAGAACTCTGAGAGATCGCCGTCAAAATCGTATCGCCATCTCATCTCATCAACCAATTCTCTCAGGTCCTTTTCAGGCAACGGTTTCTCAGCATAGAAATGCAGGCTGATCAGCGGAGCATCCACAGAACCTCGGTTCTCCATCTTCAAACCGAGGACTTTGTCCAATCGCATAGCTCGCCACAAAACACCTTCGCAGTAGTCTTCAACTGGCGCTGGAAAATGGGAAGGTTTGTGCACAGTAGCGTCAAAGTTGAAGGGCGCTTTCGGCTTCACTTTGACCGTGAACTTGGCGTTCAACTCAACAAACGTCTTATTCATGGCTTCGGCTTTCCTAAATGTCGAGAATAAACTTGACCGTCACCATGCCTTTGGCGTCTCTGAGGATTTCCATCAGGTGATAGGTAACCGCTTTTACCCCAACCTTAGACAAATGCTTTTTTGAATTGAAGGGTTCACCCCAAATCTTTGCTCTCAAACTGAACCCTACTGATGTTTTCTTAATGTTGAGGATTTGGAACTCAGAGTAAAGATTACCTGTAACATCAAACTTTACCAGTAACGCCTCTAACCAGTTATAGAGTAGGGCTTGTTCATCTTGCCCTTCAACCTCAACCAGTTCTTCCAGTCGGGTCTTGACCTTATTTAAGTCGGTCATGCCTTCAAACATGGCGAAGGCGGCGTTTTCAAAAGCCTCTTCCAAGCTCTCTCCATACGCCGCAATGTACAGATCGGCTGTGTGTTCAAGAAACTCAAAACGCTTCTTCAAACGAGCCATGTTAATAGTCACATTCAGTCAAAAAAAGAACGTTCTAAACTATAAGCTGTTTTGGTGCTGACTATGAAGATTGCTTGGAAACATCTTTCGTTTGCTTTATCAAATAGTCGTGTATAGCCCGCGCGGCTTTCTTGCCAGCGCCCATAGCACTTATTACCGTGGCTTCGCCAGTCACAATGTCACCCCCGGCGTAGACTCCCTGTAGACTGGTTTGTCCTGTTGTCTCATCTTTGACTACGATGGTCCCCCACTTGGTGGTTTCCAATCCTTTTGTGGTCTTCTGTATTATTGGGTTAGGAGTGCGCCCAATCGCCACAATCACAGTGTCAACGTCCATGATGAATTCTGAACCTTTGATCGGAACTGGTCTTCGCCTTCCCGATTCGTCTGGTGGACCGAGTTCCATGGCAATGAGTTCCATTCCCTTAACCCAGCCGTGTTCATCTCCTATGAACCTGAGCGGCGCCGCCAGAAACTTACAGATAATGCCCTCTTCCTCAGCGTTGTCTATTTCCTCCTGCCGAGCAGGCATCTCTTCCCTAGACCTGCGGTAGACTATGCAGACTTGATCAGCGCCCAAGCGCAGTGCACAGCGTGCAGAGTCCATAGCTACGTTGCCACCGCCAATCACAGCCACATGCTTGCCAACGCGAATTGGTGTGTTGTACTCGGGAAAACGATAAGACTTCATTAAATTAACACGAATCAAAAACTCATTGGAAGAATATATTCCACCCAAGTTTTCGCCAGGTATACCCATAAACTGAGGCAATCCTGCCCCGCTCCCAATGAAAACAGCGTCGTAACCCTTGTCAAACAATTCGTCAACAGTGAAAAGCCGCCCAATCAACGCGTCTGTCTGCAACTTCACACCAAGCTTCTTCACGTAGTCAATCTCGGCCTGCACAATACGCTTCGGAAGCCTGAACTCAGGGATTCCATACATCAAAACGCCCCCGCCAACATGCAAAGCCTCAAAAACCGTGACTTCATGTCCAAGCTTAGCTAAATCAGCGGCGCATGTAAGCCCAGCTGGACCGGCGCCAACAATAGCGACTTTTTTGCCTGCAGGAGGAGGCGGGGAGGACGGATTAATTCCCTTTGCAAGTTCATAGTCGGCTACAAACCGTTCCAAACGACCGATGCTCACTGGGTCGCCTGCCTTCCCAACGACGCAACCTTTTTGACACTGGTCCTCTTGGGGGCAAACTCTGCCACAGACAGCTGGCAAACTGTTTTTTTCCTTAACTTTTCTTATGGCATCATCGAATTTATGTTCCCTAATGAATTTGATAAACTCTGGAATAGGAACCTCGACGGGACAGCCCGGGACACACTGCGGTTTGGGACACTGTAGACATCTGTTCGCCTCAGTTAAAGCCTGTTCCTCACTGTAGCCCAGAGTTACCTCGTCAAAATTGTGCGCCCTAACCTTAGGCTCTTGCTTAGGCATTTTCACGGCTTCTTTGACAAGTTTCCGCGGCGTCGGCGCAGGCTTGGGCTTAGATTCAGTTTCAGGCTTGGATACGGCAGGTTCCCCCAGGATGTTCCCACAGAAGAGACGACAATCGTTCCTCAGACGAGAAAATGCGTTGCCGCCGAAGCAACTGGTCAAAATCCACCTTATGCCCATCGAATTCAGGGCCATCCACACACGCAAACTTTGTCTCGTTACCGACGGTGACACGACAAGCACCGCACATGCCCATACCATCAACCATAATGGGCGTTAACGTCACAACGGTTGGGACTCCGAAAGGACGGGTGAACTCTGAAACCTTTTTCATCATAACGACAGGTCCCATAACCACAGCTCGATCAAACTTCTTTGCTTTCAGCAAGCCTTCTAGAAAGCCCAAACCCTTACGACCCTTCGAGCCATCATCGGTAGCGACGTAGAATTCGTTACTTGCCTCCTTCATCTCTTTCTCAAAGATAATCAAGTCTTTTATTCTGGCGCCGATGGCAGTTACCACTTCGTTTCCTGCTTCTCGCAAGGCTTGGACTTGCAGGTAGAGTGGAGCAATCATAACGCCGCCTCCGACGCACAGCACTCGCCCAAACTTGCTTATCTCAGAGGGATTGCCTAACGGTCCAGCCACGTTGGGAATCAGTTCGCCCTTCTCCAAGCAACCAAGCTGTTTAGTTGTCTTGCCCACTTCGTTGAAAACAAAGGTCACTGTTCCCTTTGCCGCATTGTAGCCGGTGATGGTTAGCGGTATCCTTTCTCCATTCTCTTCAACCATCAGAATCAGGAACTGACCCGGCTTGGCTTTTTCGGCGATTTCTGGCGCACACACTTCGAGGAGTTTGATTTTTGGCGCGAGCTCCCGTTTCTTGAGGATTTTGTAGCCTGTTGCACTCACTTTTTTGCGCCTCCTTTCCTAGCTACTCGCGTAGCCACAGTCGACTCCAACGGTGGCAATCCTCCTATTTTCTGAATGAAAGCGGCAAGTTTCTGGTTGAAGTCTCCAACGCTTCTCGGAGAGGCAGTATATACGTCAAATCGGTCGTGAAGATTAAACATGTTAAGTGTCCGTTTCAGCACAGTCGCGTTTCTTTCGGCAACATCCCTGCCAAGCTCAAGCTTGCAGTCTTCAGGCGAGCAGACAACAGCCAAGACGCCGTCAAAGCCCGAACGCAAGGCTTCCACAACTAGCACTGGATCAAGTCCCTTAAAGCATGGGATTTCCATGACCACGGCTTTATTGTCAAAGAGCTTGGATTCAGGTTGGTCCAAAGCGGAGAACTCTGACCATTGACAACAGAAAACGAGAATCGCCGGCCTTATTCCATTAGCCTTCAATTCTCTTGCCGCTTTGGCGTAGCGTTGAACAAGGTTTGACAGGGGTTCATATTCGAAGCCTTTCAGTTGAATAGCCAAGTGTGGACACACCAGTGCACAGGCGCCGCAGCCGACGCATTTGTCAAGCTTTATTTCTGGTGTAGCAAACGCTTCAGTCTCTATGGCTTCGTATGGACAAATGAAGACACACTTGTCGCAACCAACGCATTTGTCGGTCAAGTAGACGGCTTTCCGCGCGTACTTCACCAGCGTTAACGCGTCGTCGCTGTAGCCCAGCTGTTTCAGAACTTTTTTTGTGAGCAATTGCCTTCGAGTGTTGATTCTGCTGCCTCGTTTGTACCGGCAGAAATCTTCTTCACATTGAATCGCTATTATTCTGTCACAACCGGAAGCTAGAGTTTTCATAACAAATTCGGTAGGTATTCGACCCACGCAGGGAACACGAATAGGAACGTAGTTGGTCGCCTTCACTTTTTGATCTTGCAGAATCTCCTCTACTTCGCATGTTGAGGGACTGTTGCCTCGGCACATGAGCACAAGCGTGCGTGAACCTTTTCCCCTAGCCAGTTTCTCAATGTGTTTCGCTAAGGTTCTGTCATCATAATAGACAATATCTATGGCTGACACGGGGCATGCACTGTAGCATATTCCGCAAAACTGGCATTTCTCAACGTCTATCTTGACCTCGCCAGTTTTGGAGTCAACCGAAATGGCTTCGAATGGACAGAGAGAGTGGCATATTGAGCATCGGCTGCAATAAGCGTCGTCGAGTTTGATTCCTACACTGCGCATTTGGCTCATTTACAAGCCACTCCCTGATAATGCATGCTTGAAGCTTCAAAACAAATTTGGTTGGCTCTATGCGGGGTTTTCGTTTCTTGCAAATGTAAGCGCCTTTCAGGGCGTTTAGAAGTTCATCAAAAAGGGAAAAAGAATGTATAAGGCTTTCGGGATGCTTCAGCTAGGTGTCCAGTATAAGGTTCAGATGGTGATGTGCAGGTAACAGAAAAAAAGGTGAAGGGAGGCTTTTCTTTCATAATTCTTTTGTTGGAACGGCGATTAGTGTTTCAACTGTGTACTGTGTGGCGAACCCTGTTTCCATTATGAATTTCATGGCTGTCACTTCATCGGGAGCCTCAAACATTAGAACCCCATCGTATCTGCCATAGGTGAAGTAGACGCCTTTCATTGTTATCCCCTTTTTTGGCTTCAATTGTTTAAGGTATTGTACGGCTTCGGTTCCCTTTCCCTTCGGCTGCAACAATGTGATGAACAACATTTCCTAGAATCCCTATTTAATCATCGCAGTTTGCAAACTTAAGTTTAAGCCTTGCCGTGAATCGCTTGGCATCTCTTGTGATGGTAGAGGTATTCTTGTGCGTAGCCAACATACTCACCGAAGTATTTTCTGCCAAAAGCGCAAATGACCTGATATTCCCGTGGTGAAAGACCCTTCTTTGTTTTCATTTCTGCTACAAATTCAGGCTTGAAATATTTTGAATAGTATTCAAGGATTATGCGTTTCATCCAGACATCTATGGGAAACGCCTCAAGTTTGTCGAGGGAGAAAAGCAGGATGCAGTCTGCGACTTTTGGTCCAACTCCCGGCAGTGTCAACAATTCTTTTTTCGCCTCTTCATAAGGCATGGTTTTCAAAGATTCCAAGTCAAAATCGCCTTTGTTTACAAGTTTTGCAGTCTTTAGAACGTTCTCAGCACGGTAGCCTAGCTTGCAGAGCCGCAAATCCTTAACGCTGGCTTTTGCCAAGGCCTTGGGTTTCGGAAACGTGTAGAACTCTTCACTGTCAAGCTTTACTGGGCTTCCGAACCTTTGACAAATATTGGATATCATCTGTTTGATTGCTGGAATGTTCTTGTATGTGGCGCAAAGATAAGAGATCAAACATTCCCAAGGTTCCTGTCGCACGAGTCGTAGTCCACGGAACTGTTTGACAGCGGCTTTGACATACTCGTCTTTCATGATCTTGGAGTAGACGCTCTGCAGGTCGTCGTCCAAGCGAAAGTAACGCCACAAGAAATCGGAGGTAACAGTATTCGTGGACGATTTGAACTCTAAGGCGTTGTTTTCTTGCATAATCTTGAAGACTGTTTGGTCTGCAACTCCTATCCACCATTCGCCGCATTTTTCCCATCTGAAAGTTTGTCCACAAGACAACGTGTGATCCAAGCTGAACGGCATCCGCGACTGATCCAGCCGAATTTCCATTCCTGTTTCACTTTTTTGCCAAGTTAGAATTCCCAGTCGAAACTCTGCAGAAAAGGGTTGCTTCTCCTTTCTTCGCCAATGGTTGAGACTGGCCCATGACCTGGATAAACCTTCATGTAGTCGGGCAGAACCAGCAGTTTGTTCTGGAGGGAGTTCTTTATGTCTTCGAGGGAGCCCCCAGGAAGGTCATATCTGCCTATTGATCCAGCGAATAACGTGTCTCCAGAAAACACAGCGTCGGCGCCAAGCAAGATTATGCTTCCTCTGCTGTGTCCAGGCGTGTGAATAATCTTTAGCTTAATGTTGCCAATTTCGATTAGGTCGCCGTCATGGAGTTTTCGGTCTGCTGGAGGATTGGAAAGCATTTGAGCGTCATATTCATGAATCAGAATGGGTGCCTTTGTGAATTCTTTCAAGACTCGGTTTCCCCCGTTATGATCAGGATGCCCGTGAGTGTTGACAATGTATTTGACTTCGAAGCCGTTGAGTTCAATTTGCTTCAAAATGGTTTTGGCCTCAGATTCTCGGTCAAATCCGGGATCAATGATCAATGCCTCATGGCTTACAGTGTCAGCTACAAGGAAGCAGTTAGTCGTAAGCATTCCGACAGTGAACATTTTCACAAACATTTCGAAGCCTTGTTGAAGCCTAGATTTTCTGTTTAATAAGAGAGCCATTCAGATAAAGTATACGTCTTCCTAAGGCATATCCCGAGCATATTAGAAACTGATTGCAGAAACCTATAGGGGGTAGGTCTGCACTAGCCTAGCTCCGTGACCACAATGTAAAAGACCACGCTGAAAGCTTTGATTTATCATGGTGCAGAAAGAATATAAGAGCCTCTAAGATTATTCAATAACTTCAACACCTCAAAGCGTGCCATTCACTTGTCCCGAAAGAATGTTGAATTAAGAATTAAAGAACTGCAAACCAAGACCGCCACCATAAAAGATCTCCAATTATCTGTTGGAAAACTAATAACGGAAACATGGACTGAACCCATGGGACCCACCCCATTTCCAAGCATAACAACCCTACGCGAATGGGACCACAAACTCCTGCAACGCTACAAACCCTTCTACATGCCATACTGCGACGTCTGCTGCCTCTGCACCTTCGGCAAATGCGACCTAACCGCTGGAAAAAGAGGCGCCTGCGGCATCAACATGGCCGCACAGCAATCCCGCATCGTCTTACTCGCCTGCCTCATCGGAGCCTCCACCCACACATCCCACGCCCGCCACATGCTGGAACACTTGATAGAAAAGTATGGACACGACTTCCCAATAGACATAGGCGGAATCAATATAGAAACTGAAGCCCCAATAACCCGCTTAGTCTGTGGTATTAAACCTAAAACTCTAGCCGACCTAGAAGAAGTTCTGGACTACTGTGAAAATCAAATAACGAGTCTGATGTCAGCAACCCATACGGGGCAGGAAGGAAACAACATAGACTTTGAATCGAAAGTTCTGCAGACAGGCATGGTAGACCACCTCGGAATGGAAGTAGCAGACATAGCACAGGTAACAGCGTTGGGCTTCCCAAAAGCCGACCCAGAAGCACCTCTAGTCGACCTGGGATACGGAACAATAGACTCGCAAAAACCCATGATATTGTGCATAGGCCATAACGTTGTGCCTGCTACAGGAATTGTTGATTACTTGAAAACAAACGGACTATATGGCGAAGTAGAGGTCGCAGGCCTATGCTGCACAGCTCACGACATGACCCGCTACAATACAAAAGCAAAAATCATCGGTCCTATCTCATGGCAACTCAGATTCATCAGAAGCGGGCTCCCAGATGTCGTAGTCCTCGACGAACAATGCGTACGAACCGACAGCTTACTCGAAGCACAAAAAATCAAGGCGCCAGTAGTTGTCACAAGCGAGAAAAACTGCATGGGCCTGCCAAACCGCACAAACGATCCTGTTGACGCAATCGTAAACGACCTAGTTGAAGGAAAAACCCCAGGCGTGCTCATTCTCGACCCCGAAAAAGTCGGAGAAGTCGTAGCTAGAACAGCCGTGAAGGTCGCGCCCAGCCGCCAAAAATTCAAATCCATTCCAAACGCCGAAAACATAATCATCGGAGCAAAAACCTGCAAGAAATGCAACGACTGCCGAAGAGCATGCCCACAAGACCTGCACATAATGGAAGCAGTCGCCGACGCCTCAACAGGCAATCTAGACACACTGGCAAGCCTCTACGACATCTGCATAGGCTGCGGACGCTGCGAAAGCGCCTGCCAAATGGAATTACCGTTACATAGCTACATTGTGAAAGCTGGAGAGAAGAAACTCAAAGAAGAAAAATTCAAGATTAGATCTGGAAGAGGCGCCATACAAGACGTCGAAATACGCAATGTAGGCAGCCCAATAGTCCTCGGCGAAATTCCAGGCGTAGTAGCAGTTGTAGGATGCTCCAACTATCCACATGGCGGAAAAGAAGTTGTTGACATCTGCCAAGAATTCGCCAATCGCCGATTCATCGTGGTTACTTCAGGATGCGCCGCCATGACTGCTGCAATGTACAAGAACGAAGAAGGCAAAACTATGTACGAAGCATACTCTGGGTCATTTGAAGCGGGTGGAATAGTCAACGTAGGCTCATGCGTATCCAACGCACACATAGCAGGTGCAGCTATAAAAATCGCTAACATATTTGCCAAGCGAAACCTTAGGGCGAACTACGAAGAGATCGCCGACTACATCTATAACCGTGTGGGCGCGGTTGGTCTGGCTTGGGGGGCATACTCACAGAAAGCAGCAGCCATAGCCGCAGGATTCTGGCGACTCGGCATCCCAGTCATAGTTGGTCCTCACGGCTCAAAGTATCGCCGCATGCTCTTAGGACGGAAAGATCGAGAAGAAGACTGGTATGTTTATGATGCAAGAACGGGTGACCGAGTGTATGTTGGTCCCACACCCGAACATCTTTTCTACGCGGCTGAATCAAAAGAAGAGGCTATGGTGATGATAGCCAAACTCTGCATGCGACCAAACGACACAACAAGAGGAAGAGCCATCAAACTAACACACTACATTGACCTGCACAAAAGACTCTATGGAACACTCCCAGATGATATCAACCTCTTCGTCCGCAACGAACTAGACATACCAATAACAATGAAGGATGAAATCCACAAGATACTTGAAGAGAAAAAGTGGAAGGAAAACAGAATCCCAGACCCAACACTCTTGCCAAGAATGATCAGGAAGAGGAAGGAGGGCGCATAGATGGCAACTGCTGAACCATGGCAGAAAGCGGAAATTCCTGGACCAACCAAGGCTCTGGTCATAACCAAACCGGAAGTAGTCGTCGCCATGATCAAGAAGGCAAAACGTCCAATACTTGTCGTTGGACATGAAGCTGCTGAAATGGAAATCAAAGACAAGAGACTCCTTGACTATGCAATGCGACTCTCACAGGTTGGCAAAATCCCCCTGGTGGCTACGGCACATATTGTTGGCGAGTTTGTTAAGAAGGGATTTCAACCTGCAGCGTCTATGCCAGCTGTTGACATAGCCAACAGATTAACGGATTCTGAGTGGAAGGGGTTGGACGGAAACGGGCAATACGACTTAGCTATGTTTATGGGGATCACATATTATATGGAATGGGTGCTTTTTTCAGGACTCAAACACTTCGGTCAGAACCTTAAAACTATCAGTCTAGACAAATACTACCATCCAAATGCGTCTTGGTCTTTTCCCAACCTTTCAAATGAGGATTGGGCTCAAAGTCTTGAAATCATCACAAGCAAATTAGGAGGAGAATGAACAAAATGTCTATGTTTGCGGACATACCCGTCGACGTTGGCGTCATCTACGAAGGAGAACGCATCCGATTCAAAGACACACAAGTTGAGTTAGGCGGCGAACGCATCGAAACCAAGTTTGAACTCGCCAGAGTCAAGAGCGTAGACGATGTTGAAGACGGAAAAATAATGATAGTTGGACCAGACATCAAGGACATGCCTGTTGGAAGCTCCCATCCATTTGGCATTCTAGTTGAAGTCGCTGGAAAACAGCTGGAAGAGGGATTGGAAAGCGTGGTGGAACGCAGAATCCACGCCTTCTGCAACTACATCGAAGGCTTCATGCACCTCAACCAGCGCTACGACATTTGGCTCCGCCTAAGCAAGAAGTCCTTTCAGAAAGGATTCAACTCGTTCACGTTCGTTGGGAAAGTTCTGCAGCGACTCTACAAGAACGAGTTGCCCATCATCGAGAAAATACAGGTCACGTTTATCACAGATCCCAGCAGAGTCAAAGAAATGTATCCAGACGCATTGAAAATCTATGAGGCTCGGGATGCCAAGGCTAGAGGACTGAAGGACGAAGAAGTTGACAAGTTCTACGGTTGTAGCCTCTGCCAATCGTTTGCGCCCACTCACGTCTGCGTTATCACCCCTCAGAGATACTCCAACTGTGGATCAATCAGTTGGTTCGACGCCAGAGCCACAGCCCGAATTGACCCGAAAGGCCCCGTGTATGAGATAGACAAGGGTGAACTCACCGACCCAGAAAAAGGAGAGTATTCCGGCGTAAACGAAACCGTCAAAAAGAAGTCACTTGGCGAGATTACACGTGTCCAGTTGTACACTGGTTTCGGGTACCCACACACTTCATGCGGCTGCTTCGAAGCCGTTGCCTTCTACATTCCAGAGGTTGAAGGGTTTGGAATTGTTCACCGAGGCTACAAAGAAGTAACCGTTAACGGCCTGCCCTTCTCCACAATAGCAGATTCCACTGCAGGAGGCAGACAAGTAGACGGCTTCCACGGGCTATCCGTGGAATACATGAGGTCACCGAAGCTTTTGCAAGCTGATGGTGGATGGAACCGTATTGTTTGGATGCCGCAGAGCATAAAGGAGCGAGTCAAAGACTTCATACCGAAAGAACTGGTAGACAAGATAGCAACCGAGAACGAGGCGAAGACAGTAGACGACTTAAGAAAATTCTTGGAAACACAAGCTCATCCAGTTGTGGAGCGTTGGAAAGCAAAACTCATTGAGGTTGCAACCGAAACTGAAGCCCCAACTGAGGGGAAAGAGGTCCCAGCGGGCGCACCCATGTTTGAATTACCTACTTTGCCCATCACTGCAGGTGGGTTCAAAATAATTCTAAAAGACGCAAAGATTCACGCCAAAAGAGTGATCATTCGCGTTGAAAGAGCCGAGAAAAAGAGGTGAAAATCTTGGGGGAGAGGGAGAAAGAGGAGAAGAAGGCGTCTCTAAAATTCAGCCCTGAACTCTTTGAAATCTTGGCTAAACTGCAAGAAGTGGAACTCGAAGATGTAGATTTAGACGTTGGCGACCTTGAAATCTGGCTTCAACCCTCCACCGTCGCTGCCCAGCCTAAAGCTGCTGCGCCCTTGGCTGTTCCAAAGCCTAGTAAGCCCTCGACCATAATTGAAGTTGATTTTGTTCCTCCAGTCGAATCCTATTCGGGCAGAATAGTGGAAGTGCAGTTAGGCGCAACAAAAAGTGAAGGCGGAACACGTGGTAAATCAGTTATAATTGGTGGAGAAAGGTCTCCAGCCTACTATCTGTTCGAGAATCAAACTCCTCATCCTCCAACCATAACTCTCGATGTTTTCGACATGAAAATTCCCTTAGCTAAAGCTGTCAAGATGCATGTTGAAGAAGTCATCGAAGACCCTGCAGCTTGGGCAAAGCTGGCCGTGGACAAGTTTGGCGCAGAAATGATAACGCTACACCTCGTCAGCACTGACCCTCTTTTGAAAGACACGCCACCTAAGGAAGCAGCCTTGACGGTTGAAAACGTGCTTCAAGCCGTCGACGTGCCCATTGTGGTTGGCGGCTGCGGTGACCCGGTGAAAGACCTGAAAGTGTTCGAAAAAGCGGCTGCAGTTGCTGAAGGCGAAAGAGTGCTGATAAGTTCCATCACGCGGGACATGGACATTGAAAGATCTGCGAAGCTTGTGAAAAAACATGGGCACGTGGCTCTAGCCTTCACTTCAATGGACTTAAACCATGCGAGAGAGTTGAACCGCAGACTGTACGAGTTCTTGCCCAGAGAACAGATCATAATGGACACAACAACCGCGGCACTTGGATATGGACTTGATTATGCGTTTACTGTTATGGAGCGTGCAAGGCTTTCAGCATTACTTGGAGACCCCGAGCTTCAGCATCCGTTGTCTTCGGGTACAACTAACGCTTGGGCTGCCCGAGAAGCATGGATGAAGATGGCGCCCGAGTGGGGACCGCGTGAACTTCGAGGACCGATTTGGGAAACAGTTACGGCGCTTACACTGCTCATGGCGGGCGTTGATGTTTTCATGATGATGCATCCGGCTGCAGTTAAGACAGCGAAGGAGATGATTAACAGACTGACAACTGGCGCAACGAGGGGCAAACTGGAACAAATCGCTGACTGGGTTACCATGAAGATTTAAGGTAGAAGGGAAAAGTGTCATGAGCGAGAAAGTAGGCTTGAAGGAACTCAGTCCAATAGACGTTTACATGCTTCTTCCCAAAACTAACTGCAAGAAATGTGGCTTAGAAAACTGCATGGCGTTTGCAACAAAATTGGTCAACCGAGAAATAACGCTTGAATTGTGCACGCCACTTTTGGAAGAGAAGCAGTATGAAAAAAATTATCAAAAACTCTGGGACATGCTCAAGCCGCCAGTAAAAGAAATCACGATTGGCACTGGTGAAAAGGCCGTCAAAATCGGCGGAAAGCTAGTCATGTACCGCCATGAACTCACGTATCACAATCCAACACCTATCGCAATCGATGTTACCGACGAGATGTCGGACGAAGAAATCCTGCTTAGGGTTAAGAAAACCGAAGGCTTCTCCTACATTTACATTGGCACAGAACTGAAATTGAACATGATTGCGGTGAGGTCGACGTCAAACGACCCAGAGAAGTTCAAGGCGGCAGTAAAGAAAGTTGTTGAAAACACTAAGCTGCCGCTCGTCCTGTGCTCGTTCCATCCTGAAGTGCTTGAGGCAGGTTTGATGGCTGCTCCAAAGGCTCGACCATTGATCTACGCAGCTACAAAAGACAACTGGAAAGATATCGCTGAACTCGCTCTCATGTACGACTGTCCACTGGCTGTATTCGCGCCGAATGACCTTAAATTGTTGAGGTCTCTGACCAAGACGCTTACCACGTATGGCGTCAAAGACCTCGTGCTTGACCCTGGAACCTTTCCAAATGAAGGAATATCCGACACAATAAGCAACTTTACTATGCTGCGGCGGGCTGCGTGCAGAAAAGGTGACGAACTACTCGGTTTTCCACTGATTGGCACGCCTTTAACGGCTTGGACGGAGCATTCCGACATCCCAGAGATTAACATGTGGAACGAAGCCTACCTCGCCTCTCTGCTGATTACTCGCTTTGCAGACATTGTTATCATGCACAGCGCTGAAGGATGGGTTCTTCTGCCTACAACTATTTTGCGTCAAAACATCTACACGGATCCAAGAAAACCAGTTGCGGTTGAGCCTGGCGTCAAAAGTTTTGGAAAACCCAACGAAAACTCACCCGTGCTTATGACGACCAATTTTGCGTTGACGTTTTACACTGTTGCCTCAGACATCGAATCATCGGGCTTAGACTGCTACCTCATGGTAATTGACACTGAAGGATTAGCCGTAGACAGCTCGGTTGCGGGGCGAAAACTAACATCTGACAAAATCGCTGAAGCCCTAAAAGAAATGAAAATTGAGGAAAAAGTGAAACATCGAAAACTCATAATTCCAGGCAAAGCAGCACGGCTTAGCGGAGAAATCCAAGAGCTAAGCGGCTGGGAAGTTCTAGTGGGGCCACGCGACTCGTCTGAGATTCCAAAGTTTCTGCAGGACAAGTGGAAATAAACACGAGTAAAGCAAGAAAACTGATAAGCAACATCTTTCAAATTTTGCTAAAGTAGACAAACTACAGGGTAGGGTGCGGTTTCAAAATGGGCAAGACGGAAGACCAAATTGTTGAAATACTGCAGAAATCAGGGAAGCCCATGACGCTGGTGGAAATTGCTGAGCAAGTTGGGAAGCCACCCAAAAAAGTCTTTAGTCCAATAAGAAAACTGTTTGAACAAGGCAGAATTGACCGCGACGTACAAAGCCACACTTATAGACTTCCAAAAGAATGAAAAGCAATTTGATAGAAGTTTATTTTTTCTCTTCTTCACGTTCGGAGACTGGTTTGCGGTAGCGTTTTAAGTAGGTTTCGTCGTCTGGAAGGATTGACCTTGTTGCTTTTATTCTGTTTCGAGTGTTGATGTTGTTGAGCATCATGAATACATCAAGTGGATTGCTGAAGCGTTCATTTGTTCCGTCTTTGCGTTTCCTTCTTACTTCTATGCAGTTGTCAACCATGCAGTCTAGGACGCAGGATGTGCAGTAGACGCAGAGGTCTTCGGTGATGCCGATTTCGCCTGCTCTCCAATAGAGTGCCTTTGTTGGACACACTTTAATGCAGAATTGGCACTCTACGCCTTTGCAGGTTTTCATGTCGATCTTGATACTGCCTTCTTCAAAAAATTCCTTAACGCCGACGGATTTGAGAAGTTCCTCTCTCCTCGCCTTTCTCTTCTCCTTGGAAGCCTCGAGGAGTACCTTAAAAATGTCCATGCCCGCTTTCTCTTTCTGTTTTTCAGCCATTTTCGTGCCTCCTCGAACTCCTAAGGCTCATCGGTTTGGTTTTATTATCCTTCGTTTTATAACTATGATGAATTTTCCCTACAGCCTCACGAATCAGAAATAAAATTGGTTCACAACGCAATATTTAAACAAACCTTAATTTAAACAAACTGCGACGCTATAATTGAGAATCCAAGCTAAAAACTTGACAAAAGCATACAAAACAATGGCTTTAGTTACACGTTACTGGCGACCAGGCGAAGACTATGTCAAACAAATCACAGATGCGCTCAGAGAAAAAGTGCAAGACGGCGATATCGTAACGGTCTCTGAGAAGGCTATCTCGACAGCGTCAGGAAACTTCATCGATGAAAGCACTATTAATCCAAGTTCACTCGCCAGATTTCTCGCAAAATATTGGATGCGACTTGCTTGGGGTCACATTCTCGGCAGACTCTGCCACCTTCGAAAGAAAACGATTAGACGCTTCAAAACCTATCCAGTTGAGGAAGGAAGCAAACACAAGCAGCTAGCGCTGGAAAAGAACGGATTCTTGCAGGCACTCCTGCACGGGTCTGAGGGTGGAATAGACGGAAGTAATATGCCCTACTCCTTCGTCAGTCTTCCATTACGCGACGCGCCCAAAATCGCAGATCGAATTCACGTAGAGGTTGAAAGCAAGTCAAGGCGAAGATTGACTGTCATGATCATAGACACTGACAAAACCTACTCTTTGCGAAACTTTCACTTAACGCCTAGACCCAAGCCGATCTCAGGGATACACTCACACGGAGGCTTTTTTGCCTATTTTTTCGGAAGACTATTTCGCTTGAAAAAGAGAGCCACCCCTATCGCCATTTCAGGCTCCAGAATGAGTGTGGAAGCCGCCCTTCAAGCTTCGGAAACAGCAAACAAGGCTCGTGGCTTTGGCGCTGGCCGAAACGTCTGGGACATGGCGGACAAACTTAACGTTTCACTAACCGGAGTGACGTGGGAAATGCTTGACACGATTGAGCACAAACCCATAGTTATTCTGAGAAGAAAGTGAAAAACACATTAATAGCCCCGGCGCAAGCATATCTGAACCTTGCATGAGGAAACAACAATGGAGAAAGCAGTGTCCGTCGTGGAGCAGGTGAACACATTCTTTGAGCCCAAGTCAGTAGCTGTGGTAGGCGCTTCGAAGAAAATCACTAAGGCGGGCCACGTCATCTTTAAGAACTTTGTAGACAACAAGCGCCGCGGCGTGTTCAAAGGCGAATTGTATCCAGTAAACCCAAATGAAGACTACATTCTAGCGTTCAGATGCTGTCCTTCACTCACAGACATAATTGGCGATGTGGAACTAGTCGTCGTTGTAGTTCCAGCGGAAAACGTTCCCCAAATTATGGTGGAAGCCGCCCAAAAGCACGCTAAGGCAGCGGTCATAATAAGCGGCGGCTTCGGCGAAGTTGGAAACCACGAATTAGAAGCCAAGGTTAAGGCAATTGTTAAAAAGGCGGGCATCCGAGTGCTCGGTCCCAACTGCTTGGGCGTCTACGACCCCATAACGGGCGTTGACATGCTGTTTCTGCCTGAAACCAAGGTTCTTACAACAGGCGACGAGGTTGTAGCTACACCGCGACCTATGAGTGGACCAATTGCCGTAGTAACCCAAAGCGGCGCCTTCGGCGTAGCCGTCCTGGACTACATGGCGGGTGAAAACATGGGCTTAAGCAAGTTTGTGAGCTTTGGCAACAAAATCGACGTAAACGAGACAGAGATACTCCAGTACCTTCTGCATGATGACCAGACGCGCGTCATCCTCCTGTACGCTGAAAGCATCGAGGCAGGAAGAGAATTCATGGAAGTTGCCAAAGAAGTCACAAAGTACAAACCAATTGTTGCAATAAAAGCAGGCAGAACCGAAGCTGGAGCAAGAGCCGCGCGGTCTCACACTGGCGCCATAGCAGGCTCAGATAAAATATACGACAGCGTCTTTTTACAAGCTGGTGTTCTTCGAGCTCGGGATATGGAGGAATTCTTAGATGCAGGCGAAGCCTTGGCTTTTCAACCTCCTGCAGCCGACAACAACGTGGCGGTAGTTACAAGTGCGGGTGGACCAGCCATAATGGCAGTAGACGAGTGCGAGTCGAGAGGAATCAACGTAAATAAGTTTTCCGATGAGACTATCGAGAAGTTTGAAAAGTTGAAGAAGGATGGAAAGATGCCTACTTTTGCAACGAACTTTAACCCTCTTGACTTAACTGGTTCGGCTACTTCGGAAATGTTTGAGTTGGGCACGAAGATTCTGCTTGAAGACCCGGAAGTATACGGTGTAATGGTGTTTGGTCTACATCATGCGCCGGCTATGCAAGAAGACTTCGTGGATAAGATTGTGAACCTGTCAAGAAACTATCTGAAGCCCGTCGTGACGTGTGACATTGGAGAAACTGAGATGGCTTTGTACATACGTAGCCGATTTGATAAACAGGGCGTTCCTGCGTACTCGTCGCCTGAAGACGCAGCTCGGGCGATGGCTGCGCTGGTACACTATGGCGCATACTTGAAGAAGAACGGGTTGTTTGAGAGTTATTTGCAGCACTTCAAAGAAAAAGTTAGAAGAAGCTAAAGGTTTATGGCCGTTCCTTGAGCCACTGCGCAGCCCTTTGAAATAGTAGACTTGAACTCACATCGATCACTGGAACCATTATTTTTTCTTTTGTCTCGATTATTGCACGGTACTCGGGCATGACCGTGTAGCCGACAAACGCCCAGTACACTTTTTTCTCTTCAATCAGAACTTTTGTGGCGAGTTCACTGGTGCTCGACATTGGGTAGTAGAAGAATGATATGCCGTTGGCCCAGTAGACTCCTGTTGGTTTCCCACCGGCGGCAACGTTAAGAAAGCGTGCCAACTCATCTGGCGTTTTGAAGCGCATGTACTCCATTATGACGATTTCCTTGAACGGCTCGTATGAAAAGGTTATTTCATCCGGCAACTCTTGAATCACAACCGTGCTGATCTGTGAAACTCAGAGTGTCAGTCTTTTCTATTATGCTTTGCCTTGCACGGGATATTGGGCTATTAGTCGATTTCTTTGCCTCTTTCAAGCTCAAGCGTAACCTCAGCCCGCTTAACCATCTTCAAAACCTTAGCGTCTGGAACCTCAGCAGAGCTAACATTAATCACGTCACGTACATCATCAACGCCTACGCTTGCCAATGCTGACTCTGGCCCCAAAACAGAAACGAGAAAGAAGCAGAATTTAAGGAATCTTGGCGAAAATAACCCTATTAGAAGAACCATGTCCAAAAAAGGGCGCGCGCTATTTGGTGGTTATCTTTCTCCTTTGATCCAGCCTTTTATTCCGAGTTCCTTAACCGTTATGGTTACTGGTTCGAGTTCATGGGTCTTGTATTTCCCGCCTTCGTCGAGATATAATATCCTCGGTTTTAGTGGGAATGTGCCCTGCGCCTTTGACTTGAGGACAAGTTTAACTTCTTCCGTCTTTAATGGGTCGAGTCGTTTTCCCTTCATGTTGATGTAGCTGTCTTCAACGCGGTAGTTTTCTGGTTTTTCAGTCAAGTCGAAGCCTTCGGGGATGACTTCTGTGAGTTTAATCAGCAGAGCGGGCCCTTTTCCAGCGTTGATCAACTCTATTTCTAAGTCGAGGCTTTCGCCGACTTTCAGCTCCTTTTGACGAATTACTAGATTTGCTTGTATGTCAGCGTGCTCGAATCTTTCTAGGCCAACTGCGTTTTCTTCCGTTGGAGTGGGGGTTGTGAAAGCAGCTGTTGTTGAAACGATTGCCGGTGCGTGCAGCACTTCGCTGAGGGACAGGGCTAATTCTCTCTCCTCTTTCACTTTGTCCAGCAGCCTCAGCACCTGTTCCCTTTTTTCTGGATGTTCAGCCTTCATGAATGAGCCAGCTGATGTTTGCAACACTTTTTCGGCCATTGTGTAGAGTCTGGCTTTTTTCTCTGGGTCCGGGTCTTTTTTGGCGTTGTCCATGTGCGCGTAGGCGTCCAAAAGTAGCTCTGTTGCCTTAGCATATTCTGAAGCGCTTTGGAACCCTGCTTTTACATAGTATTTGGCGGCGCTTTCTAAGTGCTGTATGGCAACCGTGTGCAAAGCTACGTCTCCGGTGTCTGCAAATTTTGTTCCAGCTTCGAGCGCTCTGCAGAAACGACTGTGCCCTAATGTCAGGAAACTTATTCTTTCACTGTCACTTTGTTCGCTTGCTTGTTCAAAAAGTTGAGACGCCTCCATGTACAGTTCTGGTGAGGCTCGGGCTTCAGCTAACATCATTTTTTGCCATGCTTGGGAAAGAGTGATGATGAGTTGGAATTCCTTCTTATCTTGTTCTGATTCTAGCGCCTGTGTTATTTGCTTGAAGGTTTCAGCTGCTGACCCGTATTTTTTTGAACTGGAGTGGTGATCGCCTTTCTTATCGAGAACCTTCGCTTCTTCAAGGGCGATTCTTCCTAAGCAGTATTCGCGTCTTATGTCTGAGGCTTTAGTTAGGTTGGTTGCCATTGTTTTTTCGTCTAGGTTTTCAATCTCTCTGAGCTTTGTCTCCAGGGATTTTTTGGTTTCGGTGAACAGCTTTGCTGCTTCCTCAAAGGCTTGGAGTGCTTCTTCGCTCTTCTCACTTCTGCTCAGGTCTTCGGCGTTTTCAACTTGAGCCCAAGCGGAATAGTTTGGAGCCAAGTAGCTCCATTGCTTCAACGATTTGTGCAGTGTAGCAGCTTTTTCATAGTGTTCCTCTGCTTGCCTATATTCCTGTCTTTCATGGTGGTGTCTTGCTTTCTCAATTTCACTCCAAGCCTGCATGTAACGCGCGTGTTCCTGATAGAAGTCTTTGAGTTGAGGAATCCTTTCGGAGACACCTTCATAACTGTCTGAGGCTAGGTCGAAGTTTTCAGCAGCTTTCAAATGCTCACCTAAAGCATCATAGGTTTGAGCGGCTTTCCAGTGACACTCCGCAACACGGCTTTTTGCATCAACCTTCTGATATGATTCAGCTGCTTCGGCAAAGGTTTTTGCAGCCTTTCTCATATGCTCCTTGTTGCTGGTGAGTTCATAGAGGCGATTTAGCAAAACTCCAGTCTTGTATTGGTTCCATCCTAGAACCCAAAAAGACGCCGAAGATTCCTTTTCAAAAACTCGCACTTCTTCAATGCAAAGTTTCAAGCCATTTTCCATGTCTAGTATGGCTTCTTGGAGCATGCTCTTTTTGGTTTCAGGGTCCTTGGCTAAATCGGCTAGCTCAGATTTTGCCCAAGCAAGCGAGATCTGCATAACACCACGGTTCCAGCGAAGGAAAGGTTCAAGTTGCTCGGTGATTCTAACAGCCTCATGCTTGTGTTTCAGGGCCTCTTCTAGAAGCCTCTTCTTCTCCTCGGTCCTTGTTTCTATCTCGGCTAATTTTACAAATATCCCGCCCAACGTATGATGCGCATATTCTGTGACTGCTGGGTATCCGGAAGCCTCAGCTCGTCTTAGTCCGTCTGAGTAGGCTTCTCTTGCTTTTTCAAGCAAGTCGTGCTTTTTTCTCAAATCTGTCTCATAATAAGCCAACCCCGAATAGTGATCAGCGTGGATTGTCTCTATCCAAGCAGCGTCTCCTCGTGGGCTGATGAACGATAGTGGAGCGTACTGCTGCTTAGCATCTTCAGCATACTGCAACATTGTTTTGAGAAAAGCTGAACGCTCTTCCGGGTCTTCTTCAATCGTCGCTGAGCTCCCCCACAGGGTATGATAAACGAGCCAGTCGAGTGCGCATCCGATGATGAATTTGTCCCTTGTTTTCCTGCCATACTCTAACGCTTTTTTAAGATTCGTGAAAGCCTCTTCAGTACCATCTCCCCATAAAAGAGACTGGGCTCCAAAAATAGGATACAAGAATTCGAATAATGCCACATCTTCGGAAAGCTCTTTGGCTTTCTGCCAATAATCTTGAGCCTTTTGGCGGTCCCTGTTCCTCTGGTGCTGGTCTAGGAAAAAATAGTCGAACACGCCCAAATAAAAGGCGGTTCTTGCATAAGCCTTTGCGAGTTCGCGGGAGTCTTTAAGGGCGGAAAGAAACTTGATCGCTTGCTCTCCATGCTCCACTGCCTCTCTCATCAACTTCTCTCGGGCTTGAAAATCCCACTCAAGACAAAACGCGAAAACAATGCTGCTTGAAAGCTGATTGTACGTTTTCCCATACTCCAAAGCGTCACCAGCCTCTTTAAACGCCTTCAAACTCTCCTTTGCAGGTCTCCAACAATCTTCAAGCAGCCTCATCTTCTCAGGCACCTTGGAAGCAAGCCAATAACCAATGTATGCAATTGTGGCATCGCAACGAAGAATCCTCGGCGTCTTTCCAGGCTCACTCATCTTTTCATAAAATTCCTTCGCCTTCTCATAATGGGCAACAGACTGACTCATCCTGCCCCTAAATTCAGTGACACTTTCAGCCTGCATAGCCGCTCGGTAAAAGGCGTAGCCCACCTTTTCTTGAACCTGTCCAAGCTTCAAAGGACCTGCTTCAGGCACTAGGCTCAAGGCTTTCCCATAAAACTCGGTCGCTCCCAGCCAATCATATTTCTTTTCGTTTTCTGCTGCCTTACCAAGAATTTGCTCTACGCCGAACCCCTCGGACATGCCACAAACCAACAAACGGTTATCAAACAACTGTTTGAAAAGGCTTTGGATACTTCAAAGAAGCAGAAATCTCCGAAACCTTGCCCTAAATGATCCATCCCGAAAACAACGACGCACACCACCCCGGCATTTTCCCCAGTGGATAACAAACAGCGCGCGCTTACTGCATGTGTGCTACGGTGAAGAAGCAGTTTTTGTGGAACCATTTCTTCCGCACACGCCAAGGATGCTGAGACGGCCTCACCCAACGCTTGCAGTGGCTGCAACGGTGAGGAAACTTCAGAAGGAAGCGGCTCCATGCGAGCCTTATTTCAAATGGCAGACGCATTTCTTGACTCTCGAAGAAATCCTCTTAGGCTTTTCAGAATTTAGGATTTCGCTCTGGGCTTAGCGCGCTAATTCACCCTAAGCCGTTTCGTATGGCTCCCAACAGAAAGCTATTTTAGCCCTGAGTTTTATTGAAGCAACCAAGAAGGGTTGTTTATGGACATCAAGTTTAAGGAGGATTTTATTGTTCTCTGGAAGAAATTTTTTGGTGAAGCGGAACTTCCTATCGCCTTCTATTACACGAATGAAGAAGGACATGCGGAACTCGTGAAGCCTGGTACAATTCGCGGATGCCTCTTCGCAGCGCTTTCACTTGTAAGGAAGGGGAGAGCTTTATGTTTTGATGCAGAGTCGGGGGGCTGTCTTGGCAGACAAATATCTCCGGGTTTTCGTGAATATATAGAAGAACCTGACGATAAATACTACTTCTCCTGTGGAATTCCTGGAAAAATTGAAGGTGAGCGTTACATAAAGACGCCCGAGATTGCTGCCGAGGCGATCAAGCTTATGGCAGCAATCTCGTTCAAGGCTCCAGCAAGGTTCATAGTGTTCAAGAGGTGGGACTCATTGAACGAGTCAGATGAACCTGAAGTCGTAATCTTCTTCGCGTGCCCCGATGTCCTTTCAGGTCTCTTCACACTGGCAAATTTTGAAGAAACGGAACCCAACGGTGTTTTCACCCCGATGGCTTCAGGGTGTTCCTCAATCGTAACGTATCCCTTTCTTGAGAAAGACTCTGTCCGTCCAAGAGCTGTCATAGGATTGTTTGATGTTTCAGCGCGCCCCTATATTCCAGAGAACACACTTTCGTTTTCTGTATCCATGCTCAAGTTCGAGCGTATGGTTCGCAACATGGAAGAAAGTTTCTTGACCACGAATTCCTGGAAGGCAGTACAAAAAAGAATTCAAGGGGCACCATAATAGAGCGCGCTAACTCTAATCCAGGATTTCTAAGAGTTTTTCGCCTTTTGATGTGATTTTGTAGATGCCTCGGCTGACTCGTTCCACATAGCTATTTGGAAGTAGGTAGTGGTAGAATTGTTTTCTGACTGTGTTTGATGTTGCGAAGCGTAGGCATGTTGCAACCGCTTTCTTCTCAATATCCGTATAGTGCACATGACCCTTCTTGACGAATTCAAGATTGTTGATACCCTGGGCATCTATTTGGCGCATAATCGGTTCCCCTCGTTCTATAGGCTTTATTTTGTGTATTTTCTAGTAATCCGTCAAGTATGTTCGTAGTCTCAGAATTTTGGTGAATTGTTTGGGTGTTTTATATTCTTCTTTGCCCGCGAAGTGTTTGTCATATGAAACAAGGTATTTGATGCCGAATTCTCTTGTGGCGGTAAGCTGTTCAATGTCTTTGCCGTTTATTTCGTCAATATACTTCATCAAGTGTGGTTGTAGCTGGTGTGAGAAAACGATTTTGCACGTGGTGAAGAGATAGATGCGGTATGGGTCGGCTAGTTTTTTGGAGTAGTGTTTCCTAAAGTATTGGTAAATCTCCCTAAATGTTGATTCAGTAACTATTGCTTCAAACTGGTTCTGGTTTAAGGCTTTCAGGGTGAGGCTGGAGTTTGATTTTGGAATTTCAAAAGCATATATGAAGACGTTGGTGTCGAGGAGCGCTCTAAGTTTAATGCTGCTGCTCAAGACGTTGCATGTCCTTCTCCAACTGTTCTGGGCTAACGCTTCTCCTCTTGTGAGCTTTAATGCGCTTCCATAGGTCTTCTCTGCTTAAAAGTCCAGAGTCAACGGCGTACTTCATAACAGCTGCTCGGATGGCTTCAGATTTAGAGTTGAAAAGCCCCAGCCTAACCATCTCCTCAAGAAGTTCAGCCTCTAACCCTCTGAATTTCAGGGTTAAAGTGGTCTTCAACACGTTCTTAACCTCAATTTTATAGTGACTTGATAGCTATTAAATATTCCTTCCATCTATTTGAGCCTGGCACTGCTTTCCAGAAGTTCTTTCAGTTTCGGGTTGTCTGGAAAAACCCATAATATTTTTCGTTTGTCAAGCACGATTTTGTTGGAACTTTCAAGGTATTCAAGTATTCGGTTGAAGGTCTGGTATTGAACCTGCTTGGGTAAGCTTTTCAGTAGTTCTTTTCTTGTTGGATAGGATTTGGCTTCTCTAAGCGCGTTTTCAACCATTAGTATAGTGTCAAGCTGTGGCTCGTGAATGACTTTCTGAACCATGTATTTTCACTTTCTTGTATGTGGTAGGTATGGTGGCATCTCTATTATATAAACTTATACAATTAATTCACAACATTACACGCTTTCCGCAACGTCCTCAAACGAAACGGAAAAGAAGCCAAATCTAAGGAATTTTGGCGAAAAAACCGTGATGAAAGAACAGTGTCGAAAAAACCAGCGCGCTAGATAAATAAAGTGAGATATGAGGCGGCATATAAAATGATGAACAACAATCCAGCTTTTGTATCTAGTTTTCTTCCCCAAGCGAGGACCACAAGCACCACGAAAGAAGCAAGCAGAGCATATAGTCCCGTGATCTCTGCAAGTCTGCTCGTTAATCTTAACGGAGAGAAGAATAGCGCACCTATTCCAATGGAAAACCCGGCGTCTATAATGCTGCTTCCTATTGCATCTCCTATTGCGATTTCATATTGTTTCTTTCTGATGGCCGTCAAATCAACTGCTAGCTCTGGCAAAGATGTTCCAACAGCAACCACGAAGAAACTTATGAAATATTCTGGAACGCGCAACACTGCGCACATAGCAATGACTGATTGAATCACAATGTAGGATCCGACTGCAACGCCTACGAAGGCTAGGATAGCTGCAGCAAGGTGATATGATATCCTTCGATTTGGGCGTGATGATGTTATGCTAGAACCTTTGGCAATGCTTCTGGTGAGCAGCAACAGGATTGGCCAGCTTACGACTAGGAAGGCAGCATTCATCCATGTTATGTACCCTTTTTCGACCATCGACAGACTAGCTATCAGTGCAAGGATTTCGGCTGCTCCAAGGGTCACCACTTCGTTTCTGTCCACTTTGATCTGACGCCCGACCAAGGCCAGAAGACCTAATATCAAGGTCATTTGGGCGAGGACAGACCCGAAAGAATCTCCCACATTGATGTCGCCATGGCCTAGAGATGATGATACGAAGGAGTTCACTATCTCTGGAAAATCGGTGCCCATTGATACTACTATTAGCCCGATCATGAGTGGAGGAAACCGCAGGGCAGAAGCAATTTTTATCGAGTGGTCCACTGCATTCTTTGCTGAAAGTATCAAAACGGCCATTCCAAAAACAAGCAGGCTAATGCCAACAGTCAAATCAAAGGCTATCCATAACCCAATCAATAGAAGAGGAATCCCCACGACCAGAACGACCAGTAGCCTACCGTCTTTAAGGATGTTTTCCAGACGAACTCTGGCCACTGATTCATTCTTGGCCATTTCTGTATTCTGCCCTTTGTCAACCGTGCGCGTGCCAAGTGAGGAATTCTAGAGCTATGGCTATGGAAATCCCAGCTTTCTTCGGAGATTCTGATGGCTTCTTCACCATGCCTTTCACATTCTCTGCGTATGAATAGTCAAGAGCAGCTTTTCACGCGCCATTCTGGGGGTAAGCGCTTGCTTGACTAATTTTTTCCTTTCTTATACCTCTTCGGAAGTTCAGGTTTCTTTTTCTGCTTCTTTTTCATCTCTTTATCCTTCATAGTTGTTTATGTTGTTCTTGCACGACAACTTTCTCCTTCTCACTGATTCTAGCCATATTCCAACCACCATAATGTGCGCGAACAATCCATAGCGAATATTCGCAATTACTTATAAATATTCCCAATATGGAATATGAAATGGCTAATTGCAATACTGTGATAAGTATTTCAATTTTGCTATTCACATTTGTCTTCCAAAAGCGTTATAAGCCTTTCAGGGATTCCTTAAGCATATTGAGTTGTTCATCGTGCCTCTACGAGAAATTGTGGTATCAGGCGAAGATGCCTTACAAGTCGCTGATGCCTTAACCTCGACGAGCCTCAGAGTCCTGCAGCTACTTTCAAAAGAACGTTTAGACATTTCAACAATTGCTGAAAGACTGAAGCTGAGCCAACCTTACATAAGTGAACAAGTACGTAGACTGGAAGAAGCGAATCTGGTTAGAGTGAGCTACGAACGGGGCAAGAGGGGAGTTAGAAAGATCTGTGAACTGGCGGTCAAGAAAATCGTCATAGTTGTCAAACCCTAAGTGTGCGCCTTCAGATTTTTCTCGAAACGTCTGCACTTGAGCTAACATTAATCACGTCATGTACATCATCAACGGATACACTTATCAAACAGATTCTGACTCCACAACAGAAACGGGAAAGAAGCCAAATTTAACCTATTTTGGCGAAATAAACCGCAATAAAAGAACCATGTTGAAACCCCCTTCTTAAATTACGCCAGATCTGGCCGATGGACAGCTACGAATTCTGATGCGGAGGGGTGGGACTTGAACCCACCGAGGAGTGGGGATGTCTCCAATATCTCCTGCAAAATTACTTCTTTTCTGTTTAGGCTACCTACAAAAGGAGGTCTCTCATGTAGCTTCTCAATAACCTAAAACTGAGTGTTTGATTGAAGAGACTGGTCATGGGCAACATTCGAGAGATCTAAGTTCTCGTGAAATTTTGACGAGATGGATGACTTGTAGCGCTGAGGGTCGAGTTCCTATGTACCTGCAAATTTTTGTCTCTCATTTTTTCACAAGTCTCAGTAACAAAAGCGTGGACATAAAGGATAGAAAAGCAGCATAAAGAAAAGAGGATTCAGGTGAAACCAATATCCAGATTATGCCGACGACAAAACTTGAGATGAAATCTCCTATGCCGTCGATTGTTTGTAGTACTCCGTAGCCTGTTCCTCTTAGTGTGGATGGGAGGAGGTCAGCTGCATAGGTCTTTTCCAGCGCAGTGTATGTTGCAGCACTTACTCCAGACAAGACAAAAAGTAAGATGAAATAGAAAATGCTGGCTGCTGCAAAAATGAATCCTAATGATGTGATGCCAAACAAGAAAAATCCAAAGAATGCCAGAAGCCTTTTCCTGCCAACCTTATCGCTTAATGCCCCAATTCCATAATCGGTCATAGCTTGAGCAACATTCCTTATCGTGTACAATAGTATCGATACTGTGGTCGCAATTATGATTCCGCTAATGGGCGCAAACACTTCCTGAACTCTCAGCAAGAACAGAGTCCTGTTGAAGTTTGCCATTCCGAAGACAAACATTATGAATAGGAATATCTTGAAATCTTTAGGCAACGATTTCATGTGCCAAAACAATCCCTTCTGCCCCTGCAGTGTTCTGGCTTTTTCCTTAACCCCGATGACTATGAATAGTACTGCGCAGAAACCAGGTATTAGTGATAGGAAGAAAATATTCCTCAAGCTGAGCAATGGAATTAGGAGAAATGCAAGTAATGGCCCTATGATTGCACCTAATGTATCCATTGCGCGATGAAATCCGAAAGCGTGACCGTAGAATTTCTTGTCAACAGAGTCTGCAAGAAGGGCGTCTCGTGGAGGCTCTCTCGTGCCTCGTCCAGTCCAAGCCAGAACACGAGCAATAAGTATCTCAATCCAGTTTTGAGCAAAGCCAATGATTCCGACGAACAGTCCAGTCATCAAATAGCCGAGAACAACTAAGGGTTTTCTCTTCTGCAGTCTATCACTTAGCAATCCAGAGAAAGTCTTTACAAAGCTGGACGAAGCGTCAGAGAAGCCGCTGATCAAACCTAATAGAAGAGGTGCGTTTGCAGTACCAACCAGCTCTGTGAGGAAGGAAGGCAACGCTGAAGTGGTCATCTCATGACTTGCATCGCTAAAAAGGCTGGTAAATCCCATCGCTGCAACATTTCTGTTTAGCCAGTTCTCATCTCGACTTTTCAATAAAACCACTTCCAAACGAGCTCAGCCACGCGTTTTTTCTTGCGCTTACTCTAATCCAATCACCGTCTTTTTTCCTTAAATCATAAGGAATTTCTTGAATGTTTGCATCTGGGAAAATTTGAACTAACTTGCTCTTCAGTAGCTTAGTTGTCGACTCGTATTTGTCAATGTGGTATATGCTTCCAAGAGACGCATGATGATCTATTAGTTTGTCTGAGGCCAGCCTGAATAGCAAGATATTGACTTTTGATGCTGCGCCATCTTTAACGCAACTTTGGAGGATCGAATGTATTCTGCAAACGTGTTCATTGGCATCCATCACACGGTAATGGGATACGACAACGTATTTCTTCCGAGGATTCGTTACGGATACTATGCAGACGTGACAGCTCTTTAGGCCGCTTGTTTCGCATACTTCATTCTTTTGAAGTAGAATGGCGTTGTTCAATTTGAGGTGCCTTCTTCTTTCAAACATGATATCTTTTCGCCCAATGCGATGACAAGTCTCAAAAAGAGCACCGCCATAGTCGAGGCATACGTCCAAACGACTTTTGTTTATTGAAATCGTCAAGGACTTTTTTGAAAACATCGGGAAGTCGAGGAGATTTGATAGCCTCTTCTGCGTTCATCCATGCATATTCCATGGTCTCGTCAGTTACAGTTATTTCTCCGCCGACTACTTTTGCCTCATAACCAACGATAATGTGATGCATCGGTCCGTCTTTTTCATCTTTGATGAAGTCGTCATAGATTCCAATTAACTTGGTCGGAACAACCTCCAGCCCTGTCTCTTCCCTAACTTCACGTGCAACTGCCTGCTTTGCGGTTTCGTCTGGCTTCACATAACCTCCAGGAATAACCCAACATTTGTGATAAGGTGTATCACCTTCCCATACCAGGAGGATCTTGTGCTCTTCTCCTTCGATTACAGCAGCTACACTGGGCAATACCTTGCCTTTAGTTGCATCTCTTTGAGATATCACGTTCGACCCCTGAAGTTTTACATGAGTTTGGCGTCTATGATGTATTTTTGAATGAGTCGTTCTCTTACACGTCTTTCATGTTCATTTCTTGGACTGTATGTGCACAAATGCATGGTAAGCGCTCGATTATCTCGGTAGATTCTGGCAATCTGATTTCTTCTGCCTACATACTTTGCCTCGAGCCAAATGGTTTGGAGTGCAAGTTTTTGAAAATCCGATTCAAGTTTCTCTTTCCTTTCCTCCAGTTCTTTAACAATCTGTTTTAGCGGTGTATCCAAATGAGACGACTTCATTCCAATGCCAATTATGTTCCGAATAGCTTCAGAATTCAAAGAAATATCGAGTTTCTTAGCCATTTGAAGAACTTCAGAATCTTTATCGAGAAAGATTCTTTTCACCTGACCTTGCCAAAGTTGAATATTCACTTTATCATATTCCTCCCTCGAGTAGACTTTCCAAAATTTTGCGGTCTCTCATGGCTTCTCCTAATAGCCTCTCAAGTTTCTCGGTCTCGTATGGCAGTTCCGTTATTAGTTTCTTTGAGCCCTCTATCTTTTCATTGAGGTCAGCCATCTCCCTTTCGAGAGAAGTGGCTCTCAACGAAAGCAACCCCTTTCTGATTAACTCAACAGTTTTCTCCTTACTCCCTATTTTCGCGTAGAAGTCTCGGGGAACACTAAGCTGCAGTCTTCCTTTGTCATTCATTTTTGAACATCGTCCCACGAGATTTTTGCAGCAGAAAAGGTTTAGCTCCTCGTTTACCAGCCATCTTTTCGACGCTTCTCATCACTGCGTCTTCCACAGCTTCGCGGTCCTTGTCTGAAAACTCGTAGCTTTGCCTTCTCACATACTCAGCAAGTTCTAAATTCAATCGGCGGAGGTTTTTCTCTTCACATTCAATTATAGTTTCAATGACAGCTTGGCTTTGGTCACGCGCGGTTTCTTGTGCCATATGGGTTAGTGTCACAAAGTGAGGAACACACAGACCCTTCGACTCCTTAAAAAGCTTCAAAAACTCTCTCTGCCTTGAGGATAGAAGCTCAATAGCGCCCTTGACATACATTTCCATAAAGTCGGCTAAATGAACACATGCGGGGCACACAGTCTCGTTTGCAAGCATCGTGTGAAAATCGTTTCCGTGATGACTTTTTAGTTGGTGCAAGTCGTGAATGAGTTTCTCTACCACGCTTTTCATGACCAGTGCTATTCCATGACCATCAGGACTCTCCGGCTTGCTTGCTGCAATTAGCATTTTGTAGGAGTGGTGGTTGCAAAAGCCTCTGCTTTCAATGATTTTCTCTCTGGATGATGCGTCCATGACAAGTTCGTAAAGATATGTGTCTATGTATTTTCGTTCGATTTCATCTTCCAGCATACAGAGGAAACACTCTCTGTTGCTTTCCATGGCTCTTTTGATATGAAGATACGTTATGTCGTCGCTCACACCTTCACCTCTTTAGCGTGCCAATCTTTCGCAATATGTCAACTGCGAAAAAAGTGTCTTCAAACGTTGAGATTCCTAAGTCTGTCCTTGCGAATCCACCGTTTGCATTTTGGCATCTCAATACAAACTGACCAGTTGTTCTAGGGAATCTTAGGTGCTGGCCCAGTAAATCAAGAGTTGATGCTCCATAGTACACGTGCTCCATGTAAGGAATGGAGCTACTCGGGATTACTGTGAAACCTCCAGACGGCTTTTCACAAGCCCTAACATACCCAAGAACTCCACTAAGAGACTTGATCGGATAGCCCACATTAAACAAAGAAGCCACTGCATGGTAAGTAGAGTTCAGATTGGAGTAGCCGTGGACTCCAAACCCGCCATCGTTGTTCTGATATCTGAGTAACCATCCTATCGTCTTCTCATGGTCAATCTTGACGCTTGCGGTGTTTGCGAGTTCAGTGACTATTGAAGTGGTGACAAACTCTGAAGCCGCCTCGACATGAATATCTATCGTTGCAGACTGCCTTTTTGAACCCACGCGAGAAAGAAGAAAAGCCTTAACCTTCTCGGCTGTATCTTCGCCACACAGTTCCAAAGCCTTTGCTACGTAGTAATGATGGTAAAGACTCTCGGGAACAAATTCATGCAGCCAACGTATCGTTTTCTCTACGTTTGGAAAAGGAGCGTTCAAAAAGCCCAGAATTGCCAACCCATAGTATGTGTCTTGGGCATTAGATTCTGTGCTTTGAACAAAAGTGTAACCTCCGTCATTATTCTGTCGGTTTGTCACGTATTCTCCAATGTGCTTAACCAACAACGAGTCGGCACATTGCCTTCCTTCGAGAGCCGGCGCCGCCTTACTTCCTAAAGCAGACCGCCCTGCTTCATGCAACCCAACATCCACTCTTTTGTTTGAAGATTGGTAGAAGCTATCAGCCCCTGCGAGTTTTGAAGCAAGGGCGGTTAAAGGCGAGCCTCATCGCCTTACAAGTTTGGAGAATGCATAACCAAATAAATAAACATTCTTCTCCAACTGCCTTCAGAAAAAATTGTGTATTGCCGGTAAACTTGTGTTCAAATCTCTATCCCCGCCTCAAACGCTCAAATGAGGCGCTTTAGCCAGAATAAATTCAAGACAAGCCCAATTCTTGGCGCCTGGGCGGTGGGAGTGGGACTTGACCCTCTTACCTACGCATGGTCGTGTTTTGTGCAACTTGAAACTCAGTTCAAGATTTCTAAGAGCTTCTCTCCTTTCGGTGTAATCTCATAAATGCCTCGGCTTACTCGTTCAACATAGCCATTAGGAAGTAGATAGTGATAGAATTGTTTTCTGACTGTGTTTGATGTTACGAAGTGTAGACATGTTGCCACCGCTTTCTTCTCAATATCCGTGTAGTGCACATGACCCTTCTTGACGAGTTCAAGAATGGTTTTGCGGAGAACATCTCAGAACATTGTGAAAAGGTGAATTATGCACTCTTTTTCACAACAAGCACTATAGCCAGCAAGAAACACGTTTGCTAGTGAATTTGTGAAGGCGTCTGCATTGAATCATATTTGGATCATATAGTAGACCGAGGGGGTAGGCTGTGCGAAAAAATAAGAAGAGCAACCCAGCAAACATTCAAAACCTCATCGACACAGAATGGGACATCCTCAATGATCTTAAGAAAATGTTGGCAGATTCTGAGCTTAAACCTGCAGAGAGAGTCCGCACGGCAAACGCGTTGGCGTATCATGCCAGTGTTCTGAATAGACTTCTCGCCCAGAAAGGTGAAAACACCCAGTTTGACGGGCAGTCTTTAGGCGACTTCATCATGAGCATTGAAGCTGATGTTCAGCCAAGGATTACAACAGTTGAGTTGAAGAAGACAGCCAGATGTGCCAGAAGGGATTTTGAATATTGGACGAGAAGACTTTCACAGATAAGGTAATCAACGATTTAGGCTTCGCCGCCTCTGCCTCCCAAGGATTACTTCACAGACCCAAAGCATTGAAGCAGCTACTGGCACACAAAGAAGTTACAAGCAAACTCTCAGAAGATCCAGTGTTCTTTGCTATTTTGATGTGTGGAGACAAATGGCTCATCGATGCTCCTGACCATCAGAAGCTGCTCAGAGACACGAGTCTTAGACAGGTAGCTGTTTGCGGCAGAGGCTGGGGCAAATCCCTAACCTTCAGTCGCAAAAACCTCTGGCTCGTTTTCACCAAACCAAGAATTGAAAGCCTCATCATCAGCAGCACTCAAAGGCAGAGCATGATAATGTTCGACTACTGCTACCACACCATACTAGCGAACCCACTCATGCGAGAAATGATACAGCGCCCAGGCACCACACATACGGTCATAAGGCTCCGACCTCCCCTAAACAGCAAAATAATCGCTTTACCATGCTCACTCGACAGGCTCAGAGGGTACCATCCAAACTGGGTTTTCATCGACGAAGCCAGCATAGTCCCCAGCGAGATGATAACCAGCGAAATAATGATGATGCTAACAAAACCAAACGCAGGCTTAGTCATGGCGGGCACACCCAAAGCTTTCGACCACGCCTTCTACAAAGCCTTTCTAGAAAAGAAACGCTACAGCATACACCACTACCCAAGTTACTCAAGCCCTCTCGTAAGCCAAGACCAACTGGCTGAATGGCGCGAAATGATGACAAAAGAAGAATGGATGCGAGAAGTCGAAGCCGTCTGGGTAGAGATTACCCAAACATTCTTCCCCATGGACTTAATCGTGAAGTGCATTGACCCCGCACTTGGAAACCCAGAATCACCCAACAGCTACGTTGAAGACATCGAAAAAGCAAACCCAAACCAGCTCAAAGGTCAATACTACGCGGGCTTAGACCTCGGCAAACAAGTGGACTACAGCGTTTTAGCAGTTGTTCAAAAAACCGAAAAAGAAGCAAGGCTTCTTCACAAGCACCAGTTTCCATTGGGTACACCTTACCCAGACATAATTGCATACGTAACTAGAGCCAATCAAGTCTTCAACTTTGAAGGTTTGTACGTCGATAAGACAGGGATAGGAGACGCCGTAGTCGACGAGTTAGAAGCCCTCGCAATGCCAAACGTCAAAGGAATATTCCTCACCGACGCAGAGAAGGAAAACATGCTCAACTACCTGAAGCTGCTGATGGAGAAGCACCAGCTAAAAATCCTCGGAGACGACACACAGCTAATCGCCCAGATTAACCAACAACAATACGAATACCTAAAACCAAAAACAGCCCAAGAACGAATCCACCTAAAATTCAGACACCCAACAGGCAGGCACGACGACCAACTCTTCGCACTAGCCCTAGCATGCCACGCAAGCAAACAACAAGAGCACACATCCACACTAGAGGTTATTCTCAGTTAATTCTTGGAGCGGACACATTAGGAAAATGCACCTAAAAAAGTCGGAAAGTATGAAAATAGGCTCTAAGAAAACATTGTCATTTGATTTTTGGAATAATGAGGGGTGAACATGGGAAAACTGATTTCAGAGGGAGATATAGAGTTTGAAGGCGAAAAGGTTCACTACATGTGGTATCGCAACGGACGTTTACCCAATGGACAATACGAACATTATGTTGAAGCATACTATGACGAACCGATTTCGATAGACGACCACGGTTATGGACTTGACCACGCTATCGGACTGCTCAAAATGGAACTGTCAATACAGAAGAACAAAAGGAAACTCAAAAAATAAAACAAAAAACCTGAGATTCTAAAAACATCAGCGAACACGCCTCGAGAAAATAGCAATCAAACAAATCACATCAATATCAGAGAGCTCGGGATGAAGAGAAACTTTGAGGAAAAGACAAGGTGAAAACTTTCATCAAAGTGTTTTAGGGATGAGGCTGAAAAGAGATAGAGGAAAATTCAATTGACATTGAAAAACCTCATCCTTTTCAAACCTCATTGTCCCCGTGAGCACAAACATCTGATAAAAAGGAAGGTGTCTTCACTCTATTTCTCTGAGGACAGCGTTGTGGTCTATGGTCTTTTCCATGAAAATGCTGAGTTGCTGTTCGCCTTTCGTTAAGGATAACACTTTAAGGTTTTTGCCTTCGAGGATGATGCCACAGATTTTGCCCAATCCAAACATGCTAGACAGACTCTCGCCTGATTCTATTGCCTCTGCTGACAGCGCTGCATAGTCAATGATCTTGCTAGGATCTTTGATGTCAACCGAAGCCGAAGTGGTTCCTCTGATGATGTATCCTATTATGCCTTCTCGCGATTTGATTCGTTCCAGCGTGGCACGCAGGTCTGCAATCTTGGTTTTCTCATCAATCTTGGGAGCCCAATCAACCTGTTCTTCAACTTCGATCTGAAGCGGTTTCTTTTTTATAGGCATTTTCATCCACTCTCTTGGGGCACCACAGGTTTCACTCGGACTAATTCTCCTCGTCTTAGGTCCAACAACTGACAAGTTTTTTCTGGTATTCGTATTAATCCTCGACCCTGCAGTTTGGCGTCGTTGATTACCTTCGCCTTACAACGGTTCGTTTTGCCACTGAAAGTTTCGACGTCAACTTCGCTGACTTCCACGTTTAACATGGCACTCCATCGTTGCAAAACTTCGGCGTCAACCTGCACCGTGTCTGCCTTTACCATTAAACCGCTGAACCTGTCTACAATGAGCTGTTGAGAGGGAATATCCTCCAGTTGACCACGGACTTCTGTTCTTTGTGGTCTCACAAGTTCAATAGGTTCAGGTTCTTTTGGTTCTTCTAATTCCTGAGCCTCTGCATACTCTTCACTAGGGGCTTGCTCTACTTCTTTTTCTTCACTTTCCAGCTCTGATGGAGCAGGCCTTTCTGGGGCAGGTTTTATCGGAGAATATGGAATAGGGGATGTGGGTTTGAAGGGGGCAGGAGACAGAGATTGAGAAGTGATGCTATCAAGAACCTTTAGAACCGTGGGAAGCACCGCATTTGTAATTGTACGGAAATAAACCAAATCCGCATTCTTATTCAATCCTGCAACCAAGTACAGATCGTTTATTGAAGACAGGTAAACCTTGCTCTTTTCTCCTGTTATGAGCATGTTGTCAAGCCCGCCGATTGCGGCTGCTTTTTCAGCTAGGGTTTGAAAAGAAGTGGCTGCCTTTGCCATATTCTGCTCAACTGTGTTCTCCTCGCTTGATATGACTGTTCCATCGTTTGTTAGTATGAATGACCAGTTGATATCGGTGAGAGAATTTTTGATTTCCATCAGAGCGTTTTTTAATGCAATGTTGAGCATTTCTTCGTTCATTGTTTTTGGCTCCGTTTCTATGAGATTTTGAGCAGAATTCGCGCTGGCACGCCGTCATTTTCCAGTACTATGTATCTTAGACCCTCAGTGTCTTCGATTTGATCCACCCATTTTAGGGCTTCACGTGCTTTTTGCAATATCAGAAGGCGGTCTTGCTGGCTTCGGACTGCTTCTTCTATGGCTGTGAGTTCGTGGAATGGGTTAGCGTCTAAAACAACGTTTAAGTCGCCTACTGTGATCTCGCCGAGCGTGTTGGCGGCTGCTTTTTTGCCTGCAAGCTTGAAGACTACATCGCGCACTTTCTTTGAGCGTTCGGCTAAGGTGCGGATTTCGTCCAAGCGCCGCAGGTATTCGCCTAACATGCTTTTTGTTCGAACGATTTCACTGTCTAATGCTTTTGCTATTGCGGTTGCGGATTCGTATTCTTTTAGTTCAACGACCATTGTGTTTACCCCCGATTGATAGATAAAAGAGGGTGAGGAGTGTTCCTACCCCCACTCAAACAAAGAGGTACTGGTTGGCTTGTCGCTTGTCTATTATGGTGCTGTGGCAACATACGTGAACTTGTTGCCTGTCGCTGTGAGCGCTGAAAACTCGTATTTGACGCCAGAAGTGTAGGATGATGTCAATCTGAAAATCGCGGTGTCACCAGCGTTCATTGTGTAACCATTGCTGCTAAGCGGAGTTCCACCTATGGTCACATTGGCATTTGGGAGTGCGACGTCGTTTTTCCTGGCTTCCGTTACTGTGAGTGCTCCTGTGCCCGTGTTTTTGAATGTTAGATCAATGTATGCTCTGTTTGTTGCCCACGTGTGACTTTGAACCTTCAGCTCTTCTGTTTTCATGAAGGTGAATGTTAAGGCGCCCATCCATGCTGCGACGGCGATGCTGACGGCCACTGTCACTGCAATCAAGATGATGGCTGCGACTACTGGACTCAATGCTTTTCTACTTTTGAACAACTTCCACATTTTTTTATACAATCCCTCCTTTGGGAGTTCACGTAAAACATACCGCGGCTAGAGATTTAAATCTTACGTCTTAATACACTAGATTCGATGCTATTGAACCATCAAAAGAGAAGAATAAAAGAAAAAGAATGGTTCACTATGGCTTCAATTGATTGTTAGGCTTTTTGTAGGAGTTCGAGCAGCATGGAGGCTATTTTTTCGCCATGAGGCGTTATGGTATAGTATTTCTTTAATGGGTCAATCTGGGTTGATTTGGCTAGGCCCAGGTGTTCGATTTCTATCATTCTGGCTCGGAATGTGCCGTCGCTGAGTGTCAAGTGATGTTTGTTCATGTATGCCTTGGCCTCTTTCCATCTGCCTTTGTTCATGAGGAGGAGGAAGAGGCAGTCGACGGCGTGGTCTTTTTCTATCATGGCCTTTATTGTTGCTAGTTTTGGGTTTGTTAGTATCGATGTGACCTGTTCTTCTGTTTGTTTGGTGCTCATTTTGGCTGTTTTCACCTTTCTCTTATAGGGTTTCTTGTGTCTTGAGTAGTATTACCTTGCTTAAAAGATTTAACCTATATTACCGTACTCGATTTATTGTGGAAAAAATAGGTTGGTTTCTTGTGTGCGTTGATGATGAGCAGGCTCTTAATGACATCAACAAGCTTGATTGGGGTTTTGTTAGAAGCTTCGGCTGTGGAGGTTTTAGGTGTCGATTTGGGTTGTTGGGGTTGTTTGAAAGATTTTTGACGGGATGCCGCAAAAAAAGAAAGGAGGGATTGTATGTTCTTGGGTGATATGGTTGTTTTCTTAGCTGTTGACCATGGCTTTCATGGTGGGTTTCAGGTTTAAGCTGTGGCTTATGGCTATTTGTGCTGTTTCTGGTTCAAGGTCGATGGTTACGGTTATGGCGCTGCCGCTTTGCATCATGAGGTGTGGTTTCAGTAGGACTTTGATGTTTTCGCTGGGGACTCTGAGGGATTCGATTATGGTGCCGTCTGGTTTGGTTGCGTTTGCTGTTAGCACGTGCATTTTGATCATGGTGTAGTTGCCCGCTGGAATCTCGGTTTTGGATAGGGTTAAGGATACGTTTTGCAGTGCTAGCAGGTCGAAGTATTTGGGTTTGCCATCGATTAGTTCGAGGTCGATCCATGACTCGTTGCCGCCTTCAGCCCGCTGTATTGAGAGTTTATCGATGGTTATGTTGAGATGTTCCAGTTCTGCTGGTTTGTCGGTTACCTGCAGTGTTAAAGTCCCCTTACCAGATACAAATGCTGGAAACTGTAGTGCTGGAATCTTGAAGCCTGCGGCTGCGATGCCGCCGATTACTAGCACGGCTAATAGTATGCCCACAACGATGAAGAAGCCAGTGTCACGAATGCTGTCAGACATTTGTCTTATATTCACACTCCAAACGTAGGGAAAAGGCAGCGACCAATATAATGCAACACTTTTGAACACTATGGTACAACAAGTTGAACAGTGATGTTGACGGCAAGGAATCATGGAGAAGTCACGGTCACATTTTTGTTTTCGCACAGTAGACCCCCTAGTCTACTATATGATCCAAATATGGACGCTTACTGGAAGCGGGTTGGGCTGGATGTTGATGCGTTTTTGGAGGAGGCGAGAGAAGAGGCAAAACGAAGGATAGACTATGGCTGATGGTTGGCTGGGAATAATTTCAAAAGAAGAAGGGGTCAGCCTCTATCAGGTAAGTGTGTGCGCGTTTTGTCCCTAAATGGTTTTATTTAGAAAGAAGTAGTCGTGCCATGTTTTTAGGATTCTGGGGAAATTCACTATTTCATCTGGTATGATAAACCAACGCTCTTCTGTTGGGAGTTTCTTGACACGTTTGGAAAGCTCCAGTATCTCCTCTCGGGTAGTAGGAATGTTGGCGTTGAGTATCTTTCTTGCTTTGTCCTCTTTCATGTTACTGTTGATCATTTTTATGAGGAGTGCTGTTCGCGCGGCATAATAGCGGATGTCATCCCATGTATAGCTCAGTTTCTGAACAAGAAATGGTCGAAATCTACGAAGACCATCTTGAAAGATTCTTAATTCTGAAGTTGCTCTTGCAGCGCTCGGACGCTGTAACTTTTTGATAGCTTGTGCCTCACCCTGCTGTGGTAAGCTTGCTACTTGACATGTGAATAACATATCAGAGAAACACGCGTCTCGAGTGTATTTTTTGTTTCTGACCCTGGATTGAATGTTTATGGCTTCACTGAATGCCGCGGCACATTCTTTCAGGTTAAAGTTGATTTCTTGAAGGCGATTTATGTCATAGAGATGTTTTGCGTATTCGAGACCATTTCTGCTATCGTTTAAGGGCCGGCCTATGGTGTTAGGACCTATTATGGAAAGCTTGTCTCCAAGAAGCGACCCGGTAGTTGGTGTTGTGACTTTTATTGATGAATCAAAAAAGAAGGTTTTTAGAGGGGTTTGCTGCGTAGCCATTTTGGGTTTTATTCCGATCGCATCAAGCAGGATTGTTCGACTTTTTTCTGTGATGGTAGGAGTCTCGATCCTGTAAAGGTAAAAAGGTATGCTGCCATTAATTTCCCTCCCCCTGGGAGTGTATGAGAATGCTTCTTTGCTGAATTTGTTATGTATTTTTTCTAGGATTGTTTTCAATTCTTTTTCTGATGCATTTGTGCATATGTCAACATCGATGCTTAGGCGAGTCCATCGGCCACGTAGGAGTATCTGTTGAGCTGAACCTCCTTTGAATATCAGGTCTAATCCTTCTTCTTGAAGCTGCCCAAGATATTCTAGGCAGAATATTGCTTTCTCTATGTTGGGTATGCTTGCGATGGTTCCTTTAGATAGGAGACTTTTGATTTTTCCTTGATTGAATGTTTTTGCTGTACCTATGGTTTTGGTTGTGTCTATCACTCTGTTGCTCCTTCCACCATTTCCTTTATGATTTTCAGAGCTTCTTTTCTTCCGACGAGGATATTATCAGGTATGGAGAGTTGGGAGGATTGTTTTAGGCTATAGAGGAAGATAATTATCTCATCTCGGAGGTTTCGTCTTCTTGCGTATCTCAAGAGGCGGTTGAAGTTGACTCCTTCCTTGCGAAGCATGTTTGTGAATATGGTTCCTAGTTCACTGGGAGCGAAGCTGAGTTCCTTTCTTGTGATGAAGTAGTATAGGTCCAGCCATATTCGCTCTGGTGTGGGGATAAAAATGTCTCCAAGTCTGGCGAGTCCGTATTCTTCATTTTTTTCGAGTATGAGTATTGATTTTTCGTCATAGTATGCGTATTCTCGGAAGTCTCTATTTTCGGGATGTACTACAGCATGGTATCCCTTTCTTATGAGAGCGTCGCGTATGCTTGCGGAGAGGATTTTGTCTGTCTCGACAAAGATTAGGTCCCTGCCGATTGCATAGTGCGCGTAGTCAGCTAGCATGTTTATTGACCAGATGGCTAACCTTGCCATTGGAAAGTGTTTCCGAAGATCTTGTGCGAGTCGCGTTAGTTCAGGATGGAGCTTGACTGTTGCAGTCGTTCCTTTTCCTACTTGATATAGTCCTCTCCCTGTCCTCTTAACAATGTCCATTTTTGCAAGTCGACTTAGATAATTTTTTGCTGTTATCTGCGAAACATTGAGGTCTTGCATGAGCTCCTCTACTGAAATTGTTTCTCGTTTCGTGACGTACTCCACTACTTTTTGCGGTACAGATGATTCCGGTGCCATGAGAGCCAATATACATTTGGCAATATATATGGTTTGTTGTCAAAAGTATACAAACTGCTTTTCCGTGATCTTTAGTCAAAAACTAGAAATCGCTATATGAGGACTTTGCAGAAATCTAATGCAGTTACCCAAAAAATGGCATACAGCATTAAAATGTTTACATAGGCTGCTCAAGCGCCGTAATCACAATGTTGAGGCGCATTATCGCAAATTTCCTAGAGCTCTCAAAGTTCTCTTAGGCGTAGTGAAAACCTGCAGAAAAAAATATTCTTTTTCACAGGGAGCAAAGCAGTTTGAAATTGACTCTATAGTGCCATCATCACGCTTGAGGGTTAGTGTGTTCAAAAGAGGAAGAGATATTATCCTTAAGGTCTTCTTCTTCCTCTCAGGCTGGTGCAGACCATACCCCTCTGGGTTCCTGCAATGAATTTCTAATAGGCTCCAAATATGGTGAGTTGGTGTTGCCGGGGTTGGTTTCTGTTTCATGTGTTATTAACTTGCCTGTAACTCAGTTAATAATAACTTCCTTTTGGACTGGTGGTTGAGCCTCTAAGCTTTCGTATCGCATGAGCATGCGAGAGAACACGTTAAGGTTAATAACCAAAAACCGAGAAACATAATTCTGGTAACCAATAATGGCTACAGACGCACTGAGAGAACATCAAATGACCGAGAAAGTAATTGAAAAAATGGAATCTCAGAAGGGTTTCGTTCAAATACCAGCGAGGAGCAGACAAGAACTTGTTGGTGACGTGTCTCTACCGTTGACGACTTCAGTGAATGGGAATCCCGCACGACTGGATAAGTATGGGAGAATCTGGTCGCCTTTCCTAAAGAATAAGTTCAATGCAGGTGCCCATGTAAAAATAAGCAGAACAGAGAGTGGCTTTCTAGTTGAACTGAGCAACGATGAATGTGCTGACGTGACCACCAAAGCACAAGAAGAAAGGCAATTACTGGCTCAATACGAAGAAACAGCGAACATTGACGAGAAACTGTATTTCAAGACTGATTCAATAAGCATATTCAATGAGGATATCTTGAAGACAAACTCGATTGAAGAAAACAGCATAGACTTGGTTGTGACTTCTCCACCGTATAATGTTGACATTCAATACGGGAATTACAAGGATGATATTCCTTACGATGAATATTTAGTTTTTACAAGAAAATGGCTGACCAAATGTCACAGCCTGCTCAAAGACGACGGAAGAATGTGCCTGAACATTCCATTAGATAAGAATAAAGGTGGACAGCAGAGTGTCTGCGCAGATATTACTACCATCGCAAAGGAAGTGGGATGGAAATATCATGCTACAATGATTTGGAATGAACAGAATATTTCTCGACGCACCGCGTGGGGTTCATGGTTAAGCGCTTCAGCACCATTTGTTATAGCTCCAGTAGAAGTCATTGTGGTTTTATACAAGAAAGCATGGGAAAAAGCACGCAAAGGAAAATCCGACATAGCAAGAAACGAGTTTATTGAATGGACAAATGGTGTGTGGAATTTTAGCGGTGAAAGCAGAAATAAGATTGGGCATCCTTCACCGTTTCCAATTGAACTCCCCAAACGATGCATAAAGCTGTTCAGCTATGTTGGAGATACCGTGCTTGATCCTTTTTCGGGCAGTGGAACAACTCTAATAGCCTGTCTGGAAAACAAGAGGACAGGCGTCGGAGTGGAGATTAACAGAAATTACTGTGAATTAGCCGTTAGAAGACTTAAGGCACATGGAATATTTCAGAAGAAATTAGTGGAAATTCCTTAAGCCCTTCTTAACATAAATGAACTTTGAGGTCTCATCACTCCATCTGATGATGTCTTGAGGTAACTCGCTTAGAGATCTGATTATTCCACCTAGAGCTGTCCTCTCAGTGGGTTTTATGTGCTTGCAATAGGCCTCGACGTTTTCGACGTAAACACCATCTAAATATGATTCGGCAAGTAGTCTATCTTTAGTAGGGTTTTCCGGCGTGCCCCATTCTGATGCCCATTTTTCTTCTTTCCCTGCACGTCCACCGTCAGGGGTGGCAAGTACAACTTTTACTCTTGTTAGAGTCCTGAAGAGCATACTCCAAAAGAGCGTCTCGGTAAAGCGACCGTGCAAGCTTACTTTGCAGCTAATTACTGTTATTGGGACATCACTTTTTACCGCTACTAAATCGATGTCTCCCCACACAGACTCCTGTATTGTCGAAGCCTTAATTGGCATGGAAAGCATTTTCCATAACCTTAGACTTCTCTTCTTAATTTCCTCCTCTCCCTTACCGAATATAACTTCCAGATCCGTGCCTTCCAACTTTTCGTTAAGGAAGAGCCTCACGTAATCTTCCCATTTTCCGCCAGCTTTGGCCACCCTCGATTGACGTTCTCTTGCCGTTTCTTCGCTCAAAATTATACCCCGAATATGAACTTTCACAATTATCATTTAACATTTATCATATTAGGTTCTGAACAATAGATTGTTTGAAGAGTATAAGAAAATGTTGGAAGTGTCGAATTGTCACTCCCTAGTCATATTCAAAACTGCTTATTGTGGCTCTCCAGATAGTGCAGAAGTTTAAGAGTAAGAAAGAATAAACCAAACATGAAGCAGCTTAGCACACTGACGTATCTTTTTGATTAAGGGTTTTAAGTACGAATCCTACCACTCTTTAGAGCATTGAAATGTTGGAGTATGGTGATGCCCTATTCACTCTGATGAGGCTTCGCGTTATTACACGTTGCTCCGTGACCCTGCTCGGCGGAAGATTATTGAGTTGTTGGGTGAGCAGGGCAAAACAGGCTTCAAAGATTTGCGCAGTAGTCTTGGGTTGGGTGTGGGCACGGTTTACTATCATTTAGACATGCTCTCAGACTTCATCGCTCAGGACAAGAGTCGAAAATACACTTTGAACGACCGTGGACAACTCCTCTTCAAGTCGATGAGGGAAGGAAGCATGCCAACCGCCTTAAACGCGGGTGAAGCCCTAGGCCACCGAATGGGACGCTGGCTCTTTCTATCACCAGTCTACTACCGAATGACGCGGTTGGAAGTGTTTCTACCTGTTTCCGTCGCCGTACTGTTTCTCGGCGCGGTTGGCTCAGCCCTCGCCAAAATTGAACCCGTTTTCTTCTTTTACTTTCCATCAACCCTTTCATTCGAAGGCAACGCCCTAATCTTCCTCTTCTCGTGGATCGGCCTCTTCTTCCTCGCTGAAATCCTCTGCTACATCCTCTTCAGAAGAAGAGGCGGCGACCTCCAATTACTCGCTGGCCTAAGCTTCTCATCTCTGCCCCTAGCAGTATTTCCATACGTTCACATGGTGATTCCAGCCACCGTCTCACGATACGTTCTCCTAATCCTCCAAGTGTGGACTCTGCTCCTGATTTCCTCAGCCCTCTCATTCGGCAAAGGTCTACGACTCGACCGCTCAATCATAATCAGCCTCATAATACTCTATATCAACATCATCCTACTCATCATTCAAGGACGCTTAACGTAAAGTTCGATGTTTCTCGAACAGCCCGCAGAAGAGAAATTCGAGATTTACCGAAACGAACACCATAAAAACCTCTTTCTACAAGGTATTTTTGCCGAAACAGCACGAAAAAAGGAGAAAAACAAAAAATTAGAAAGGCTTGGAGGAGTTTAACCCCTTTAATCCGTTAATCGGATTTGTTTTCTCCTTTCTCTCTCTCCGAAGTCTCCTCCGAGCCCACCAAAAAACTCCAACCAGCAGATTACATAGTCTTAGATTCGACCATCCAAGAGTCTGCCAAAAATGGCAACAGAATGACTCGATATTTCCATGGTCTGAAGGAAAGTTCTAGATTGAAGTTCGAGTTTTCCCGAAACGATTTGGTTAAGAAAGACTTTTCTCAAGTATCTTTTCGGTGAACGATTTGAAAACGAAGAGAAACTGGCTTGCAGCAACATTTCTAACCCTTCTTCTAGCATCTCTGGCTGCACCTCTGGCGGCTCAACCAGCCTCCGCTGACGAAGGCGAAAACAATGACGTGAAAATTGTTCCAGAAGGAGAAACGTGGTTCAAACTGGAATCTAACATTGTTACAGTACTGTTTCCGCGTGAAGGAACGAAGCCAATGTTCATCTGGTGGTACACCAACGCGCCTGACCAAATCTACGTGGTCAAGTTCAAGGGTTTGATAGAATGGTTCGCCTTTGCCCACGCAATGCTGCCTCCACAACCTGAGTATTACAACCATCTGCGCGACGCATCACAAGAAACTTGGATGGGCATAGCTGATAGGATGGGCATGCAAGAAATGTTACGTAGCATAATGCTTCAAATGCTAGCTCAGATGGAGCCTGAATGGCACAGCCCGTTCTTGAACTTCGAAGCAGCACGATGGACTCTGATTAAACCCGCTAATATCAGTACGCCTGAGGGGAAAGTTATCGGCGTGTCTTTTGGCTTCAACCTCACCGAAGTACCCTACCAGCCAAGATTTGAATTTGCTGAGAATAATATATTGATTCGCGTGCGCTTCTACAATGAAACTGTCCATGAAACCGTGCAAGGCACAGACTTCGGTTATGATGTAAACGAGGGTGAGATGAAAATGGACCTTGTGGTCAACAAGTGGGTCTGGAACATAGACGCCCTGAAAGAACTTGTACAGCGACTGCAGAAAGCGTACCCTGACTTGGACGTGCAGATTCCAGAAGGAAAATCTAGATTAGCCTTGTGGGTTAACCTTGCTTCCATCAACATAACAAAACTAACCTCGGCGGAAGAAGAACCAGAAGGAATCGAGACGCACTCAACCGCAACGCACATGGAAGTCGAGGGCACGAATGAAAACATACAGGCAAACGAGACAGGAGAGACAGAAAAACCAATCGAAATAGAAAGACCTGTTATCAAAGTGAATTTCGCCAACGAAACCGATACGTTAGGCGGCTTCTTCAGATTCGTCTCCTCAGCGAAAGTGACTGATTACCCAAACGAAGGCGACATGAACATGGTGCCAGTTAAAGCCGCGTACATCTCAGGCGGAAACCACATGCGCCTCTTCATCGGCTACCCCTACTTTGGCAACGGCACACTAGAGCATGACCCAAGCATAGGCGTTGAAATACCTAATGTCGGAGAAAGCACGCCAAAATACACTGTGCAGACGCCAAGCGGCATGAGTGCAACACCAGTAGTACTCGGCAAATACGTGCTACCACTCTATACCACAGAGCTAATGGTTGCCTTAATAGCAGTTGTTTCTGCCACCGCCATCATACTGTACGCAGCCAAGTGGAAACGCAAGACACCAGTCAACATGGTCGGCGCAGGAACCACAGGTTAAAGGAGAATTCGCCCCTCCCACAACCCCATTTTCTTTTTATTTAAAACTCAACAAACACTAACCAGCCGTAACATGTCTTGGATGAAACCGTCATGAGCAACGACAAAATAGAGAGCGAACTCAAAGGAAACACATTGCGAGTATACTGGATGCTTCTCAAATCGCAAACAGGCGTCATAGGCGTTAGAGAAGTCCAGCGAACGCTGCGGTTCAGCAGCCCAGCCTTAGCTTCTTACCACCTAACCAAACTTGAGGAACTGGGGCTGGTTGAAAAAACCAACGGTGAATACCGCCTCAAGAGAGAAGTTCGCGTTGGGGTTCTGAAACAATTCACCAAGGTTGGAACTTTAATGCTGCCCAGATACACGCTGTACGCTGCAATGCTTACAACATTGTTTTTGTTTTACTTGACTCAGCTTAGAGAAGTCAACTTCTACAGCGTCTTCGCATTAGTGTTCGGCTTGTTGGGCACAGGCATTTTCTGGTATGAAACTCTGAGGGTTTGGCGCCAAAAACCCTGACCTTTGAATCCTCATGTTTGGAATGTTGTTAGAAATTCATTGCAGAGACCCAAAGAGAGCAGTCTCATTAGTGACAGTTTTTCAAAAAAGAAAAAGAATCTAAGCGAATGACAACAGTGCACAGTCTATTTTCTGGCTCTTCTCACTGAAACATGCCTACGACTAAAGAACACAATGTAAACAGCGACAAACACTGTAAATCCAGTCAAAGCCAACACAAGCCAAAATCCTGTTGTTGTCCAAATCGGTGGCGGAAACTCACTGAGCACAATAGTCTTTGAAGTAGAAGCGCTCACATCAATCCCCTGTTCAACTTCGCTTGTCGTGACCACTTTAAGCCAATATTCGGCGCTGAAGTGAGCTTCAACGTTGTAACTGCCCTTAGGCAGCTTGAAAACCGCCAGCCCAGCAGTGTTGGTTGTGTCCAATCCGAGTCCAACTCTGTTCTGCGTGTAGACAATGACGTAAGCTCCGTGAACAGTAGCCGCGTTGCCGCTCAAAACCGTAATAGTCAATTGGTAAACATCTGTCTTAATCGTGAAAGGCCCATCGGAATCCACGTAAACAATTGTTTGCTTAACCACTTCGTCCTTCCACAGAATTGTGAATCCATAGTTTGCCGGAAGTACATTGGAAAAATTGATGAAACCGTTGGCTGACGTGTAGCGTGGCAAAGCATCCATGGTGCCATTTGGCCATGTGACAAAAACCTGAGCGTTTGTCAGAGCGGCATCCACATCATCAACTATGTGAAAGGCTGGATTATAGTATACTATGATGCCAATGCTGAAGATGTGGTCATTACTCTCAATGAACGGAGCAAACGAACCCGAACTCAGACCATGGTAGTAACCGTTGTTGTCGATAACTGAAACTTTCGTTGTGTAATTGCCAAGTTGTGCTGTTGAGGGGTACGTCCAGTTTGCTTCATAAAGATGTGCGTAGTCAGCGCGCCATTGAGCATCAGGCACTGGCTTCATGTCTGCGTTGTCTACGACGGGGTTGCCCGCCGGGTCTAGAATACTCATGTTCACCTTGTAGACATCGTATCCGCCGAACGAATCGGTCACGTTTGCACGAACCATGACTATCCGTTGGCTTTGGCTCCAGTTGTAGTAGAACAGGTTGGTTTCACTGTTGTCATATGCATAGGTTTTTACCTCCACAGGCCTGGCATAGTCCTTCGCTGGAAGAATAGCCTTACTTGGATAAAACGACGAATCAAACCATATTCTCGTATCCGCAGATGAACCCGTGTTAACCTCCACGTGAACGTGAAGTGTTGTGCCAACGTTGAACCCGTGTGTAAGAGGCGCTGAAAGATTATAGTTGTACACTGGGACATCTATGTACTCGCCTATGCTGCTTGTCACCGTCGGATTGATGGCGCCAGAACCCCAGAGTGTTGCACCGCCAACGGTGATTTCGCTAAACTGCAAAGTGAAACCCGTCGGCTTGTAAGCTGATCCGTTAACCCACAAGAAGACCTGCCATGAACCATCGATTGTCACCGGCCCAGCAAAATTGGGATACAAGTAGAAGTCAACTGCAATTTTGGGCTGGCCAGTAGGCTTGTAAAACGAGTTGGTGTAGGCTTCCTGCGGCGTCTGGAATCGGAACCACTGCGTGGTGTTCATCACATACTTCGTCTGTATGCCCGCTACATCCACTGGTGTATCCAAATAGTGCAGGTAGAACTCCATGGGCTTAGCTGTACCAGAGTAAGAAGTGGCGGCTTTGGCCACTGGAATCACACTGAATAGGGCTGCATTTGCAACTAAGGAAATAGCCATGACTGTTAACAGATTTAGAGTTTTCAGCTTAGAGTATTTTCTAGACATTCAATTCTATCCTCAGAATAAGGTATTTTTGAATTTTTTGAATTAAACCTTGTTAATTACGAGTCTGAATTCAAAATTCATGCTCAAAAAGAGCCGAATCCACTTTTCTAAAGGGTTTCAAAGGTGTTGAAAATAGTCTGTTTGCGCGTCTGGCTCTATCTTTTTTTGATTGGTTGGATAGAAATTCATCGCAGAAGCGTAGAAGGCAACGAGTTTTCAGCTATTTTTCTAAGCGGGTAGAATGAGACTCTAATGGAAGAAGAAGTAGGTGCTGAGGACTCCTAGACTACTAAACTCTCCGCGGCACTGATACACCCAAACCCCGTTAGAATCTCACTGCAGAAACTTATAGGGCGCATACTTGCACATAGGCATGGCAAACCTCCACCATAGCCATTTGATTTTTGACGTGTCGAAGTTCAAACTATGATGAGTTACGATAAATGTTACTTCTAGAGCCCAATACCGTATCCATTTATGTTCTGGCAGAAAACCAAATATAAACTGAAGACAGAATCAATCAGCCCGCAAAGAGAGAAGATGAAATATGAGAAGACGAATCCTAAAGCTAACTGCATCAATAGTAACTCTAATTCTAATCACATCATTCGTAGCTGTCTTGCCAGCGACAAGCCAAGACACAGGAAAAATCCTATCCAAACTTGAAGCGCTTCGTGGCAAAGTGGAAGGCATTCATCCTCCAGCCCTAGAAAACAAGATCAAAGCAGTCATGCACCAGATCGAAGCTGGAGCATTCAACGGTGCCTTAAACAAACTTCAAAACGACGTTAGAGGATTCATCCAGGCAAAGGTTGAAAACCCAGAAGAGTTAATCAAACTGGTCGATGAAATCATCGACCTCATTAGAGGAATAACTCCACCTCCTCCCGCAGCTCCAGACTTTGAAATCTCAGCAACTCCCCATATTCTAGAAGTTATGCAAGGCTCTTTGAACAACTCTATCATAACCGTAACATCAAAAGACAATTTCAATCAAGAAGTGCACCTAACAAACGCAACTACAGCTTCAAGCGTCACGCTTTCATTGAACACGTCTTCAGTTGTTCCTCCGCCAAACGGCACGATTGCTGCTAGGCTAAATGTTACAGCCGCAGTTGACGCCACACTAGGTAACTACAAGATAACAGTGACCGGAACCAGCAGCGGCTTTGAACTGAAGAGTGTGGAAATTGAACTAATAGTCATGGAAAGTCCTCCTCCGCCGTCAGAGGAGGACAAGACCCCTCCAACCATCGCCAGTGTGCTCAGAAACCCTGAGACACCTGCTTACAATGAAAGCGTAACCGTAACAGCTTTTGTTTTCGACGAGGGCGGAAGCGGCGTTAAGCAGGTCACGTTGAACTATTCAAGCGGCAACGAATGGAGATCACTTGACATGGTCCTTAGCGAAGGCCTTTACAAAGAGAGCATTCCAGCTTCCCCGTTCGACGCAACAGTTGAATACCGCGTGATTGTGTCAGACAACAACGGCAACACGGCTTCATCAATCCTATTCTCTTACAAGGTGATTGATCCCTACCGGCCCCTACTAAGAATCGACAAGCCACAACAGGGAGGCTACCTGTCAGGCACAGTTGCAGTAACAGTGTTCATGAAGGATCAAAACAGCGGAGGCGAAAGCGGCTTCGCAAGCGCAGAACTGTCAATAAACGGCACAGTAGTCAAGACATGGGAACCTCCAGCTCCATCCGACCCAGACACGTACAGCTGGAACACCGCGGCTTTTGGCGCAGACGGAGTGTACGTTATAAAATTGAAAGTACACGACAAGGCGGGAAACGTCGCTGAAAAAAGCCTCACAGTTACAGTTGACAACACGCTGCCAACCGCAGTTATTAACGCGCCAACTGATGGAAGTTATCTGCGCCTCTCCGTCCTCATAAAGGTGACTGGCAGCGACACAAACTTCGACAAAATGGAAGTGCACATCGACGACGAGTTAATCAGAACGTCCTTCACAAGCGGGACTGAAGTCTTAGAATGGAACACACAAGGCAGCGGCGAAGGCGTCCACAGCATGACCCTAACCGTATACGACAAAGCAGGCAACAAAAAGCAAGCACTAGTAAACGTGACCACAGACAACACTCCACCTCTGATTGGAACTCCTTCATGGTCGCCTAAAGAACCAGCAGCCAACGAAAACATACACGTCAACGTTACCGTCACCGAACCCGAATTTGGCAGCGGCATCAAAAACGTGACCTTATGGTACAAAAACACCACAATGGACGATTACAAGCCCATTCCAATGGAACTGAAAAGCGGCAACTGGACAGCCATCCTAAAAGACCAAAGCGACACCAAAGTCAGATTCTTTATTCAAGCCTTCGACAAAGCAGGCAACAGCAACGCAAGCATCTCACAAGATTTCAGCGTAGCTGGGCCTCCAGGATTTCCACTCATCTGGATACTAATCATAATAGCCGTCATCTTAGCCGCAAGCGGAGCAGCCATCTACTACATGGGACGAAAACGAAAAAAGAGCACGGGTTCATCGCCTACGACAACAGCCATGTCAAAGACAACACCGCCGCCTAAACCAGCAAGCATGCCAGTGAAGAGACACCAAGACGCAAAAAACAACGTGAGTTTCAGCAAGTAATGAACGACTTGCTCAATCCTAAGAACGCGCCGAAGGTCGATTACAGCAAGTATATCAACACCTAATCGAAACCCAGTTTTTTCATCTGCTTTTGCCTCTGATATTCCGTTTGCTGGAATATTCTGTAAACGCTAAGAATCCATTTTAGGCTCTTGTTTGCTTAACTCTGATGGAGAAGACGACGTTTGACCGATGCCGAGGCTAGAATTAGAACTCGTTACTGGCTTTTTGTTCTGCCGCTTGTTCTAGCCTTCATCATTTGGCTGGGGTACCCTGTGGTAGCAGAGACTGTCATTCTGTATGTCTTTAATTACAAGCCAGCTTTTCAGCCTACTTCTTGGTTATGGTATGCTACCGCCTTCCTTTTTTACAGTTGGTACACGTGGATTGTTATAGGGTTGGGTGGAGTTTTCATAGTCGCAGCGTGGCATTGGAGAAATCGAGAGATAAGAAAAGGCGTCAAGAACTATCCTGGAATCTCGTTTGTTATTCCAGCCTTCAACGAGGAACGACTCATATCCCGATGCCTCTTGAGTTTGCTGAAGTGTTCCGCTAAGTATCTAGGTCGCTCAGAGATAATTGTGGTTGACGACGGAAGCACAGACTTCACCTACGAGACAGCATGGTCAACCCTCTCAAAGTATGAGAGATACGTGCCTCAAACCAGAGGAAAAGTCATCAGGCACAGCGGGAACCTAGGAAGAGCCGAGGCTATTCGAACAGGATTGAACAAGGCTATGATGGAAAACGTCTGTGTTGTCGACGCGGATTCATGGTGGGAACTCGACACTCTATCAGAATTGATCAATTTCATCAACGATGAAGCCAAAGGCGTGGTCACAGGCTACATTCATCCAACAGATGGAAAACGTGAACGCAATATCTTCGTGATCTTTCAGCAACAGGAGTACAGTCACTCTTTAGCCGTGTTTCGCTGCGCCCAAGCCCTGCATAACGCAGTTTTCATCGTTCCTGGCCCAATTGGTTTACAAGAAACCAACAAAATGCGAGAAATACTCAACGAGAGAACAACCCGTTCAGTGACAGAAGACATGGAGGTCACACTGGAAATGCAGAAGAAAGGCATAGGCGTGAGCTACGCAGAGAACGCACGCAGCATAACAATCGCACCAACATCTCTTAGCACGCTCTGGAACCAGAGATTGAGATGGTTCACAGGTGGCTTGCACAATCTACTCGGAATTCACAGACGTATGCTCCTAGAAAAATCATGGATTAGCTTGTTTCTTTGGTATTCTCTGATAGTTGAATATGGCGGCGCAATTCTGGAAATCGCCGCCTTGCTTGGGCTTCCTCTTCTCTACTGGTTTGCCCCTGACAGGACGTTCTTCCTGTACAATGTACTCACATATCTTTTTCTCGTCCTAGTCGTCGGAGCACTGTACCAAGCCATTGCCCTAAAGTTTGCCTACAATCAATTCAACCATGGAAAACTGCTGCTCTACTTGCCGCTTTACCTTGTCTTACGGTTTATCAACGTGCTCGCAAGGTTCAGGTGCCTAATCGCCTATGCCCTAGGTGACAGAGGATCTTGGCGCAAGGCAGAAAGACCCATACTCAGCTAATCCGTGAATCACGCTTTATTTGAACACAACCACTTCAATCATGTACGATTATTGTGGCACCATGCCACTAAATGACTAGTTCAATAGCTACCGTGTGGACTCTCTGATCCCCGAGCTTAACGTGGCCCAACCTCTCTTCATAAGGGTGGCGGAGGCGGAGGCAGCATAGTAGACTCTCGAGCAACCATTGAGTAGTAGAGCAACGTTTCGGCTAATGGGAGAATTGGCAAAACAAAGGAGCCTACTATGCTGCTGATTATTAGCCCGATGGCGAAAGTAGCGCCGTTTCCGAACGGAGGAGCAGCCGAGTAAACATATCCTGGTAAGAGTACAAGACTTGTGATCAAGCTGATGGCGACAATGATCATGCCGATTACGATGAGAAGAGCAAAGGTCTTCAGCCAACGATTGCTCACCAACTTACTACTTCGCCCAAGACTGTCAAACGCGCCTTTCTGCTCAATGATAATGGTGGGAACCACCAGAGAGAGCATAATCATCAGGATTATCCCTGGAATCACAAGCAGGAGAAACCCAACCATGGTCAAGATGCTCGTTATGATTGATGCGACTAAGAGAGAAGGAAGCTTGGACATAGTCAAACTGAAGCTTTCTTGAAGATTGCCCGCGCCCTTTTCTATGACATCAGAGGCGCTTTTCACGACCATTCCAGTAGCGATGGAGCCGATTACCCAAGACATGATGCCTCCAAAGACAGCTAAACCGATCAGCGCAGAGATGAAGCTTCCAAACCATTGAAGGACTTCTGTGGGCGAAGCTCCTGGTGGTGGCTGAGTTGGCAATGGAAAGCTCAAGAACAGGACGGAGGTTAAGATTCCCGTGATTAGTCCTGCCACAAGAAAAGGCAAGCAAAACAGTAGAAACCTAGATATATACAATCGGAATGTCCCAGAGATAATCTCGCCTACGAATAGCTCACGGTTTGGTTTTTCAAAATGCGTTCTGCATGCACTTCCTATTTAATCAGTTTCAACTCACTGTGTTAATAAGAATTTTCTATTGATCTTGTAAAATGGATTCATTTCACGAACAAGAAATGCAGGTTATCTGCCTGCCCCAATTGGTTGACAAGTCAGTCGAATTTTTCTCTCAAGAATTTCTTTCTGAAATCCCTCAGCCTGTCTGCCTTCTGTTTGAGGAGTTGTATCTCTTCTTGCTCAGCACTGGGAAGCCCCATTTTGTGGCTGATTGTGTTGTGGACGTGATTTTGCCAGGCAAGGACTGAAGAGGAGCTCACAGTTGATTCCCGCCTGGGTGATGACTGTTTGCGTAAAGAGTTTTCAGCGCGGCTCCTCCACACAAAGCCAACAATGGGGAAAGCCCTGGTGGGCCACTTGCCTGCGTTTTGCATCCGATGCTTACGATGTCTTTTGGAGGGGTTTCATCGTTTGTTGGCTCCTCACCGTGACAGCGCCCCATCGAGAGAGAGAAAGGAGAAGACGGCCTACAAGAATAGACCTGGCGCCGACACGATAGCAGAGCTGTGCCCCCTCGACCCAATGATGATTGGGCTTGAGTTGGTTTCAACCTCGACCCTCTCTATTACATCGCAAGACACAATAAATAATACAACTACTAACATAAAAACATTATTAATTGATGTATCCTGCGCTTGATTTGTCAAAATCTTTGATTAATTCGATTTGTATGTCCTTTGGAATTCGAGTGTTCTGTGAGAAGTATGTAACCTTTGGGAAATAGAACGCCAATCCCCGTTCAGCCATAACTGTGGCAGGATTATCTTTTCCCAAGGCTAGGTTGCACACTCGGTGAACTAGATCTCTCACTTCTTCTTCGCTAACGTAGCCCAACGCATGCAGATATTCGTGAAGTAACAGGTGGAAACAGTAAGCGTTGAAAACCTTCTTGTCTGTTGTGCGAAGAGCGACATCGAAAGGCGCCTTGTTCATCACTATAATGTTGGAACCAAGGGGGTGGAAAGCGCCGACAAAGGAGCCTCGTCGCATTCCCAAGTTTGCCAAACCGAGCATGAGTCCTGCTCTGTGCTGACCGAGAAACCGCTTGACCGATTCTTTAACCAACTCAAAAATATCGGCTAAGCTGTCACATGAGTTCAGTTTGGCTGTGAAGAGTTCCAAGGGATCCACGCCTTTGCATCATTGCGAGAAGATGTACCAAGACCCAAAACATTGTCTTAAACGTTGCTGAGGATTTTTCTCAAAACAAGTCAAAAATGGGTGCGATTGGTGCAACGCTGAGAATGAAAATTGCTATTGGTACTATGGTTGCGAGTTTTCGGCTTAAGGATAGCTTTGAGACGCCGTCTAACGAGTCTGGATGCTTCGCCCGAGACAAGAAATAGGCGAGTAGAGCCATTGGCCAAGATATAAATAGCATCGATATAATGGCGACTAAGGAAAGTGCTGTGCCAATGGTTGTATTGCCGAAGAGTACGTGGGCGATGTGTCCTCCATCGAATTGCCCGACAGGCATCAGGTTCAACATCGTAACGATCATTCCTATGTATCCAGCATATGCGACGGGATGCACCAGCAGAACTGAACCTTCACCCGTTGGTCCAAAAAGGGCGCCTAAGAAGTCAAACAAGAGCGGCGTAACCAGAGGCTGCCCTCCAGGAGGTATTTCGGATACTATTACTGACAGTTTGAGACCGAGAATTGTCACAATCAATGTCACTAGGAAACCTATTAGTGGTCCGCTTATGCCTAAGTCGAAGAGGGCATCCTTGTTTGGTGGCAACGATTTCTGCTGGATCACTGCTCCAAACGTTGGTAAAGGTGGTATGCCTGGTATGAAATACGGATATGTAGCCTCGACTCTGTGTCGGTTCGCTGTGAGTTTGTGTCCCATCTCGTGAGCTCCAAGAATGGAAAGAAGTGCCACTGAGAACATTATGGCGTCTAACCACGGGTTTGCGGCGGGTCCAGCAAGTAAGTAACCAGTAACCAGTGTCGTAGCTATTGTTGCAAGTAGTAGCAGGATATTGATCAATGGTCTGCTTGGTTTAACTGGTGGCTTAGGGACAATTTGCAGCATCAGCCTGTTTTCTCTTTTCCGAAGAAGTGGAACAAGCTGCATGGAGTCTAGCTGTTTGTACAAGCGCAGGAATGCCTGTTTCAAATTTGGTTGAGACGTAACGTAGAATGTGGGTGTGTTATATTCTATGAAGCTTTCCTCTACAGTGAACTCAGCTGTGACAGTCTGGTGAATTCGCTCATATTGCCCTGTTTCTGACTGTGGCAGATTTGGTTCTTGTTCTTCCATGTTTGTCTGTCCTTTTTGTAGAAACTGAGAACGGGAGTATTAGAACGTTATGCATTTCAGTGAATTCTAATAACCTTCGTCTTCTGCCAGTTCTGTGGTGGAAGCAACTGAGACATAGACGATGTATACCATGCTCATCCGAGTAAAAGGAGAGACAGCTATTACAGTAGCTTCCACCGCGATTTTTGCACATGCCTCTGCCAAAACGTTTCTGACTGAACTGTAATCAAAGGTGGATTTTTTATCTGAAGCACTTCCAGTATTTCTTCAGCAGCCTTTTTAATTCCTTCAGCATATCGTCAACCTTGGCACGCACATAGTCTGGCTCAACAGGCGGTGTATACGGGTCTTTCACGTCGATTCTATCTAAACCCACAACCCCAGCCGTGAGCGCAAACCAGCACTGTGGCAAAACCTCTGGGTTGTAACCGCTTCCCGGCATAAGCACAACATGACCATTGCACACTTTTTCAGCAGTCTCAACAATGGTTCGGGATATGTTGAAGAAGCCCTGCACTGTCAGTCCCAAATTTCCAAGCAAATCCGCGAAGTGAGGGTCGCTTCCCCCGTTGCCTACAATAAGTTCGGGCTTGAACTCTTGAGCTAGAGGCACGAAAATCTCTTTCAAAGCGTGAAGATATGTTTGGTCTCCTGTCTGCGGTGGTAATGGCACATTTACATTACAGCCTTCACCGGCTCCGCGTCCGATCTGCTCGATGAAGCCTGTTCCAGGATAGATTGTTCTTGGGTCCTGGTGTAACGAGATAAACAGTACGTTGGGATCTTCGTAGTAGATGTCGCTAGTTCCGTTTCCGGCATGCACATCATAATCAATAATCATTGCGCGTTTTAACCCGTGCTTTTGGCGGAGGTACTCAATCGTGATTGCTATATCATTGAAAAGACAAAAGCCTCCACCGTAGTTTCGGCCAGCGTGGTGAAAGCCGCAACCGATGGCCACAGAACGATTTACTTTACCTTCAAATATGGCCTTTCCAGCCCCGATGGCGCCGCCTATTATGAGCATCACAGCGTCAAGAATCCGAGGTGAAACTGGCGTCTCAATGTCGTAAGGTTTGTTACCCACGCCTAAACGAAATATGAGATCTACGTAATCTGGGTCATGCACCCGCAGTAAATCCTGTCTAAGTGCTGGTTTGGGACTTAGCTTAAGCACGTTAGATAGTCTGAACAGCCCTTGAGAGTCAAAAAATCTCGCTGCGCTGAGGAAGCGGTCTCCCCGGAACGGATGCCCCTCGCCTAAGTCGTATTGCGCGTACTTTTCGTCGTAGGCTATGCCTATCTTCAGACGAATTCCTCTCCAGCCTAAACAAGGCGCTTGAGAGCCTATTCAGTATTTCAGCATTTTGTTTGAAGACAGCAGCCAAGCTGCTTGAGAAAAGTAGAAAAAAATTAGGGGTAGGGACGGTTAATTCTCGTTGAACTTCTTTTCTTCTTACGTGGTCTGGTTTCCGCCTTGCTCACGAAAGGGGGCTTCGCCTCCCTCGTTGGTCGTGGTCTGAGCGGGCGCAGGAGTTTCAGGTGGCGCTTGAATTTGCTCTACCTTGACTTCGCTTGTTGCTGGGTTTACTTCGACAGGAACTTCAATGGGTACGTTTGAGGTAGTTTCATTGGTTTTTTCAACAACCGCTTCAGTCGTGGTTGCCACTGATGTTTCTGCAGGGGCCTGTGCGGCTGGAGGTGTCGCAGGAGACTCGTTTTCTTTAGGCATTAGTTGAATGATCACTTCTTTTATCCAGTTCAATTCTTGTTTTGTGACTTCTAATCCTAGGTCGAGGACGCTAACTTCTTTCGCGTAAATCTCTTGATCAATGTCACTCGCAACATACGCCATTTCCGTGTTGGCCAGAAACATTTCCAAGGCGATGCGTTGTTCTTCTAACTCATTGAGTTTCCGAGTCATTTTTTCCGTCAAAGCCTTTCGCTGAGCCTCTGTCTGCTCGATTTCTTCTGCTAGTCCCTTGTTCAAGCATTCATATGTGAATTGGGAGATTCTGCCAGCGTCGTGCAGGCTGTCTAATGTCTGCTTCTTTCGTTTGGTCGTGTCAAGCTCTGAGTTTATTTTTTCGAAAGAGTCCTTCCAGTTAACCAATCTTCTTACACCTAGATGCAAGACAGAGAATAGCGTACATAATGTTTCTTAACATGTAGATATATCGCTAACAGCCAAAAATAGCTCTTTTTGAAGTTTCTTTCAAAAAATACGTTTAAATCTGCGCTCAATGAAGCATGTCATATCGCTTTAAAGATGTACTTTACGCGTTAATGTGCTCTTTTTAGATCCGATTTCGATTTCGTTTTCGTCCATATTTTTTGACTTACGTTCAACCCACAGCTTCATATATAGATAAAATTAAAAAAATTTATATGTAATTAAACATGACTATACAGAGAATGGTGACCACGTGGAAAACTCTACCGTCTTGAAAAACATGCATCGCAGGATAATCAAGAACTTCTTAGACGTTCTGGTTCTAGCCGAGTTGCGCAATGGTCCCTTAAGCGGATACGATGTCATGACTTTCATCAACAGCAAGTTTCGCTTATTAGTCAGCTCTGGCACCGTCTACTCACTTTTGTATTCACTGGAGAGAGACGGTCTAATAGTTGGCACGTGGTACAAGCGGAAGAGAATGTACAAGCTCACTGAAAAAGGCAAAGAAAATATAAAAGCGATCATGAGCGTTAACGAGAAAATACAGCATCTCGTATCAAGCCTACTAAAACTGCCCAAATAGCACGTAAAACTCTCTTTCTTTCAATGCAAATAAGACTACGAAGAAGACGTAGACAAGCCTGTCAATTTTGGCGCGAGCTTATCAATTGCGTTCTTCACCTTTTCCCATTCTTGCATGTTCCTGAGCTGAAACTTGTGTTTACGCTTCCACTGGTCATTTCTTTTTTGCCACAAGTACATTGCTATCGAACGACGCCCAAACGATTCAATGACCACTATGGCTTCCCACCATTTCTCGCTTCTAAAGATAGTAACATAATCGACGACCTTATAGAAGCTTGAAAGCGGCAATTGCTCAGTTTGTATGTCCTGTGTGCTTGGTTGATCCGCTTGTCGATCTTGCTCTGCCATGACCGTTGCATCTCCTCATCCGCGTCTGTTTGAGTATGCTTACATTTAAGTTCTTTCAACATGGAGTTGTGGGCTGGAGAGGAAAAAATGCCGAAAAACAAAGGTGAAGTTCAGGATTTCATGAGCCGTGAGCGTTTGGCTAGTTTTGCCACTGTTGGCTTGAAGAGCGAGCCCCATGTCGTTCCAGTTTTCTTCACATACGACGATGGTCCAGTATACGTACAGACCAATAGAGATTCGGTGAAAGTTCGCAATCTTGCGAGAAACAGCAACGTGGCTGTTGCGGCCTATCATGGAGAAGAAGCCGTTATCATCCAGGGAAAAGGACGAGTTATCAAAGATGAAACCGAGTTTGCTAGAAGAACACAAGACCACATCGACAAGTATCAGCTTCGATTAGACGAGCAGGGCAGAGACTCCCTTGGGATACCGCTATTCAATAACAAGGTTCGCTGTGTAGTCGAAGTGACCCCAGAAAGAATCCTATTCTGGTAAGAATTGTTGACGTGTGGTTCAAAAAAGTTATATGTAAGCGCTTATATGTTGCTGGTGGCGGGTGTTTGAAAATGCATGAAGGTGGCCGCCAAATTCAAGGCTGATGCTTCTAAACGTTGGTTCACCCTAGACTATCGCCCGCTTGAACTGGAACAACAAGTCCGTGAATTCTGGGAAAAAAACAAAGTCAGAGAAAAACTTGAACAGCAGAGACTCGAGCATAATCGAGGCGTTTTAGGCTACGTTGAAGGACCGCCCACCCTTAACGGTGTACCCCACGTTGGACACGCTCGCGGACGCGTCATGAAAGATCTTCGTTATCGTTGGAAGAGCATGCAGGGCTTTTACGTTCCATTTTGGGCAGGCTGGGACTGTCAAGGCTTACCAGTTGAATTAGAGGTTGAACGCGAACTAAACGTGCGGAACAAACGAGAACTGCTGGAGAAAGTAGGCGAAGAACGCTTCGTGGCTGAATGTAAGAAAACTGTGATGAAATATCACAAAGAATGGTTTGAAGCTGACAAGAAACTCGGCGTCTTTATGAATCACGACAAGGCTTACTGGACCTACCTCGACGAATACATAGAACGGGAATGGCAATACCTCAAACGTGCTTGGGAGCAAGGTTTGCTCGGCGAAGGCTACTACGTGGTTGCATATTGCCCTCACTGCCAGACTTCGTTGAGCAACGCTGAGGTGGGCTTGGGCTACGAAGAGGTAGATGACCCATCGCTTTATTTCAAAATGAAAGTGAAAGACTCAGAAAACGAGTACTTCTTAGTTTGGACTACTATGCCCTTCACTCTTGTAACCGATCTTATGCTGGCTGTTCATCCAGACGCTGAGTATGCGAAGGTCAGAGTAGGCGAAGAAACTTGGGTAATGGCGAAACAGCGAGTCGAAGCCTTAATGCAAGAACTCGAGGTGAAAGAATACAGAGTCAAAGAAGTTGTCTCAGGTAGAAGCCTAGAAGGTGCGAAGTATGAGTACCCATTCCTTGATATGGTTGCGAAGCAGCGTGAACTTGACGAGCAGCCACTTGTGCACACAGTTGTGACAGAGGATTTTGTAGACGTAACCACAGCTTCAGGCGTTGTCCACTTGGCTCCGGGAAACGGAGAAGACGACTTCAAAGTGGCTCAAAGACGCAAAGTGCCTGTTTACGTGCCATTCGACGACGAAGTCAAGTTCACAGCCGACGCGGGCGAGTTTGCTGGCTTGTTTGCCCGTGACGCCGACTCACATGTGGTCGATGTGCTTCGCAAGAAGGGTTTACTTGTTTCAGTAAAGACGGTTATGCATGAGTATCCGCTTTGTTGGCGTTCCCATCACAAACTCGTGTGGCTTGCGCGCAAAGAGTACTTTCTCTGGACCGACAGGGTGAACAGTCGGGTGGTTGAAGCCGCGGAGAAAGTGAGCTACTTCTTTGAAAGTCCCAGAAACCGTTTCCTCTCTTTTCTAAAAGAGGGTAAGCCATGGTGTGTTTCGCGGGAACGAGTCTGGGGTGCGCCATTACCCGTGTGGGTATGCCAAAACTGCGGATACAAAGTGTTTGTAGCCAGCAAGAAAGAGTTGTTCGAAAGGGCAAATGCAGAGCCCACTCAAGATTTTGAATTGCACAAACCTTGGGTAGACCGCTTGGTATTGAAGTGCGATAAATGCGGCGGCTCTATGAAACGAGTTCCCTTTGTGCTCGACTGTTGGCACAACGCCGGCGCTTCACCGTATGCACGTTTCACGGGTGAGGAGTTCAAAACGTTTGTTCCAGCTGACTTTCTAACAGAGGGAATGGACCAAACCCGCGGCTGGGCAAACACGTTACTGCTTGAACACGTAATATTCACCGGCAAGGCTGATGCACCATACAGGGCTTTTCTATTCCAAGGGTTGGCCCAAGACGCAAAGGGTAGAAAAATGAGTAAAAGCCTAGGCAATGTATTAGAAGCCAACACAGCTTTGGAAAAGCATTCGGCGGATGTCTTTAGATTCTATGCGCTTTGGAAGACCTCTCCCGTTGACGCCATGAACTTTGACATGCAGGAACTGAACAAGCGGCCCTACCAAGTATTGGGCACACTTTACCACCTGCACCGCTTCTTCATGCAAAACGCCGAATATGATCATTTCAACCCACAACAACACACACTCAAGTGGACAGAAGAGAATAACGTCTTGAAACCTGTAGACCTCTGGTTGCTATCCAAGCTCCAAAAAACAGTAGGCGACTACACGGCTAAACTGGAAACCTGCGAGTTCAATTCCGCATTGGAAGAATTAGAAACATTCGTTGTTGACACTGTCAGCCGTGAATATGTGCCTATGGTGCGCCATGACCTCTGGAGCGATGACGCGCAAACGCTGAATCGACGCCTAGCCGTCTACGCTACTCTCTGGCAAACACTGAAAACACTAGCTCTATTGTTCAACCCTGTGACGCCATTTCTCAGTGAATTCTTATACGAAAACGTCCACCGAGCTTTGGATCACACGTTGCTAGAATCTGTAAACTTTGAAAGCTGGCCCACACCAAACGAAACACTTCTAAACCCAGAACTCGAACAAGACTTTGAGACGCTGCAGCGGACTGTAGCCCTGACCTATTCGGCTCGACAAACCGCCCAGCTCAAACGCCGATGGCCACTACAGAAAGCTGTGTTAGTTGCGCCAAAACGTCAACAAAGGGCGCTAAAGGACCTTGAGGATTTGTTCCTTGAACTCGCCAACGTAAAAACCGTCGGATACCTCGACGAACCAAACGTCTCGCATACTGAAGCTGAAGAAAAACGCTGGAAGATGGCGTCAGATGGCGATTTACATGTTTTCTTAGATACTCAGCGAGACACCAGTCTTCTCGGAGAGGGAGTTATGCGTGACTTGGCTAGGCGTGTGCAAGCGTTGCGAAAAGAGTTGGGATTCATGCCCACAGACATACTGGATGTTGTGCATTTGGCTGAACTGGACGAGGAGACCACGCGGCTGCTTGAGCCTTACCTACAGGAAATGGGGGAACTCGTAAGAACAAAGGAGGTTAGGCTCCACAAGGAAAGAGCCGAAGTCAAAGCGGAATGGCATGAGTACGCATTGGACAACAAACGAATGTACGTTGCCATAACCCACAACTGAACAAAACCCGTTTCCTGCAACTCGTAGTTGTTTATGATGTAGGCTTAGTATGGGTGTGTGAAATTTTTTTGTTTTCGCACAGTAGACCCCCTAGTCTACTATATGATCCAAATATGGTTTTTTGTGTTTTGGGTTCTGTTCTTGTGTCGGGGTTGGTTTCAGATTGGGTTTGAGCGTTGTTATGCGCACTTTCTATGTTGTTAAAAGTGACTTTCAATGTTGTCTATCGTGACGTTTACGGGTTGGAATGTGATGTAGGGTTGCTGGGGTTTTTGAGTGTGTTTTCGGATGTTGTTGTTGACGTTTGCAACGTTCTGCCACAACAACTTCCATGCACGCTCTGGTGTGTGTGATTAATTTCAGAAGAAGAACGAGAACAGCGCCTTACACCTTCTTCTTCAAGGGTCGGTTGATCTACCCTCCGCTAGGTTTCAACATTCTATGTTGGTTTTAAACCGTTTCTATTTATTCTGTAATGCGCTTCCATATTGCTCAGAGCCTGCTAGTTTGTTGGGCTCTGACTTATTCTTTCAACCTTTTGCTTGTGGTGTCGGTTGATCCTAACGAGAAGGCGTGGATATTGCTGTTGGAATTGAGGTCTTTTTGAGATTAGGTAACTTCAAATCTGCGGCTAAATGTCTTGAGGTTTCTCTTATCGCTTGTTTGCTGTTGAGTTTGGGTTTCCACCCAATTGATTTGAGCTTTGTTACGTCGAGGAGCATGTTTTTGACGTCGCCTTTCCAGCCTCTTCCTCCGTCGACACCACCCGTTAACCTGAGTTTTACGTTTTTGAGTTTCATTTCCTCAATTATGATTTGGGCGATATTCTTCACGTTGATTTGATCTTCAGAGCCTACATTGTAGATTTCAACTTGCTTCGATGATTTTGTCAGGCCTAATTGCATTGCTTCTATGCAGTCTGCGATGTGGAGGTAGGATTTGGTTTGGGTTCCGTCTCCGAGTATTTCAAGTTCTCTAGGGTTCTTTTTCAGTTTTTGTTCGAAATCATAGATTACGCCGTGTTGGCTTCTTGAACCGACTATGTTGGCTAGCCGAAAGATTAGCGCTTTGAAATTGTAGTTGTGAGCGTAGGCTGAGATTAGGGCTTCGCTTGCGAGTTTTGAGGCGCCGTATGTGGAGATGGGCATTAGCGGTGCGTAGTCTTCTGGTGTCGGTAGTTTCGTGGCTTCGCCGTAGACTGTGGATGTGGAAGTGAAAACCAGTGATGGAGTATTATTGGTTTTTCTGAGGTACTCTAAGAGGTTGTGTGTTGCAACCACGTTTTGTTGGAAGTGAATGTTGGGGTCTGTTGAGCCGACTCTGACTTCTGGGTTTGCAGCTAGGTGATAGACGACGTCGTAGTGATTGTTCTTTAGTTTTGTGAGATCAGCCGTGTTAAGAAGGTCGCCTTCGACGATTGTCAGGTTCCGGTTGCCCCGCCAGTGTCTAACGTTTTCCAGCGTCCCACTGCTCAAGTTATCGAAGACACAGACTCTTGTTTTGTGGGTCAGGAGAGTGTCGATTAAGTGGCTGCCGATGAAGCCCAAGCCACCAGTAACCAAAGTCGTCATTTCTTAGGCATCACTTTTTTCAGTCAGCTCTATTCTCTATCAAAGCCATTCTTAGCTCGGTTATTGTTCTTGGGCTTTGTTCGGTTACGCGGATATCTGACATTTCGCCTGTACTATAAGAGGTTAGCGTTCGCCTTTGTTCTGTGTGAACAATTCTAGGTTTCCAGGTGTACCATAGTATTTGCCCCAATAATTGAGGATGATACGTCTTGACTCTAGGGCTTCTCTGACGCCGGCTTCGGTTTTGTTGTGGATCAGCAATATTGTGTGTAGCTTGATAGATCTCCTTCGTCTGCGCCGTGAAAGTCGTGTGTAAGCGCGCGCATATGCTGGAATAGAGGCGCGCTAAGATAGCAAGGCATTCGTGAAACTCTACTCAGACCTATCCGGATAGAACCCTAGAATTTTGATATCAAAGAGGAAAAAACCAAGGTATATTTAACGAGTACCAATATGATGATTAAAGAAATCAGACAAAAAAGATAACAGAGTGTCACAATAATCACAGTGTCACTTGAGGGTAAATGCAAAACTTCAAGACTTCCCAGGTCTGTCTGCCCCTGAACTAAGATGAATGACCCTGCGTACCATGCTTTCCTAGGTACATATGACCTATTGTATGCTCTGAAAACAGAATTAGGTGAGTATAGATCTCTGCAATAGTAAATAATGGAGACATTTTCTGGGTATTCCAGCTCAGAAATGTATTGCGATACTTCGAAATAATCGTTTGACGTGAAAATACTATTTTCATGGATCAGCTCTTCAAATTGGGCTTGATATGAATCAAGTTTGTTTTTTTCTATTATGTAAATGAGATCGAAGAACAACGGATCATCATCAAATTTCTCTATTGAGATTGTGTGTGTGCCTCTTTCCAATAAACCTTCGTATATTCTGAAGTATCTATATGCAAGTGTCTCATTCAAGCTAAGCGTTGAGATGCTATCGTCTAACTGACACGCCAATGATGCACCATTGGGTGCATGAATTTTTGCAAAGACTGAATATTCATCAGACTCTTCAAGGTTAAAGCTGAAATTCACACTAGAGTTTGTTTTTTGTGAAAAAATGCAAAAATCATTTGTACTGCCAAACATGGAAAGGCTGAAATACTCATCGGGATTTTTCCATCCGTTTTCGCCTAGTTTTATTGTATCGATAATGTCAGGCTTCAGGTAAGATCCTTCTTCTTTGGTTAGGAGAGATAAGACTACATCTTGGCTGGAAAATCCTTTCGCGATATAAAGGATTGTTCCATTTTTCAGTCCTCTGCAAGCATCGCTAAAGTAACTCCATGAAATGTCGCCACTAACAAGTTCCGCGACTGTGGCGTTGTAAGGCGAAATGTCATGTTCGGATACAAGACGCCATGGAACCCAATATGGGCCGTAAAAAAGCATCAACGCTTTGCTCTTTGTTCCTTCCGGAGTGCAGACACCAGTATTGTTCACTTCGAACAAGTAGTATTGGTTCTCTCTGTCAATGAGTTTGATATCTGGTTGAGTACACAGGGAAGAAAGAAGGTTTCTTGTTTCATTTACCATACGGTCTTCGGTTGTGTCGTTGTGAAAAAATATGTACTTGACGCCTAGCAAGGAGAAATAGCGACCTGCATTGCTTCTATTGGCATCAAGTAAGTAATTACCAAGAGATACGTAATACCTATTTGTGAAAGGAGTTCCACTCACACCTTCAATCGCCGGGACTTCAAAAAACAAATCGTAGAATTCGTCTGTGAACAAGAAAAGGTTATTGTTAATCTTGACCTTTCTGTAGTCTGTTCTTGGAAAGGAAATCAGCTTTGCTTCACCTTGTGAATCTCGCACAAGGGTTTTGATTTTTTCCATTTCATCTGATTTGAACGGTCTTAGTGCTCCCCCGAAGTCACCAGTGAAGATCGAGAAAAAAGGCGGAGTTAGGAATGGAAAGATTACGATAAGAAAGAGAGAGCAAAATATCATGCTTTTTTTGAGAAATGCACGTTTGTGGACGCGTGCTGAATTCTTGCTAGTCAATCTGTACATGAGAATGACAAAGCAAGAGAGAAACAAAACTTGTACATATAATCCAATATAGGCCCACCTATGAGGATAGCGCAATATTTCGAAAAATGCAGTTGAAAGAAATCGCAACGGAGGAATGTAAGAAGGTAATTCCAGCACCATTGTGTATGCAGAAAATCCGCTTTTGAATCCTAATGTGAAGAAAAAAGAGATAAAATACAAAGCAAGAAAAGCCTTTATGAGATTATTCTTTCTAAATTTGAAAAAAGCCACGAGGCACACTATGGTAGGAATTAGAAAAATCGGATAGAAATTCAATACGTACCCACCTATCAAATAGTTGTGCAGAGTAGATGAGTGGGGAAAAGTAATGAACTGCAATGGGTCTATTGAGTTACTCATGACGCGGGAATAGCTCGTGGTTACTGATTCCAGGGTCAAACCAATATTTGTTGTTCCAAATCCCCAAAATAAATACAACGTGTATGGAACAAAATGACCAAAGAAAATAACAAGCATTAGCGATAATACTTTTCTAGCTGATTTATCAATGAATAGAAGAAAAAGAATGGTAGAAAACAGTAGAAAGAAGTACGATACGAAAACTAGCTGAATTGAAGTAACTAGGTGAAGAAGAAGCGCGGAGGAAAGTGACAAAATAGTTGATTCTTTGATCTTGCTCTCGCTGAGGGATTTGACAAAAAGGGACCATACTAAGAACATTACCCCTGTACCCATCACAAACGTATAATAGTGAATGAATTTTGAGTAAGACAAAACAAAAAGAGCGAATGTACTTGAAGTTACGGAGGCGAGAAGCTTTTCATCCTTGTGTAATTGCCCACGTTTGAAAACTGTTTCCAAAATGAGTGTGTTTGAAACGAAGATTAGGAATCCTGAGATAGCTGTAGTTGCTATTATTGAAAACTTCATTAATGGCATGAATCTTGTCCATGAAAGCATGAAACTGTATCTTGCTCGATACGGAACATTCTGTAATGCCTCAAACCAGCTACTAAAATGATATTGTTCTAACTGCTTTAGTGAGAAAAATGGCGAGAGATCATCACATGCAACTATTCCCTCCACAGCAATTCCTCTGTAAAGGAAAAGGGACAACACAACAAAATATGTGAAGATCATTAGGTGCATGATATTTAAGGGACTCTTCGAGGTTCCTCACACTCCAGAAGCTGTCTCAAACATTTGAAATTCAACTTAGCTCTTTTGACCATAACTGGTAGAGTATTTTCAATGTGACTGACGATTCTTTCTTTGTCTTTGACAACTTCTTCGAATCGTACCTCCAACTTTTCTGTGTTTAGTTCAGACGCTTCAACTGAATATCGCTTTAAACCAGTATCTCCAATAAAATTCCTTACCTTCTCGTCACAGGTTATTGCTAGAAATGGCTTTTTCTCCAAGAAGGAAAAAATGAGGGAATGTAACCTTGCGCCAACAATCAGATCGAGACTGGCAATGCTCTTAAGCATTTGTCTAGGATTAGCCACCTTTTCCAAAAGATTCGCTTTGGATTTGTTCCTGATCTGCCCGAGAATATCCTTATTCAATTCCAAATCGTTGAATAAGTTATGCTCGCTCTGAAAAGGCAGAAGAGTCACCTCTGCTTCGAGGTTTTCAGTTAGATAATCTGCGAATTCTGCAAAGGTTTCCACCAAAGACTGCCAAGTATTTTTTTCGTCGACAAAAAATACGGGACAAATACCTACCTTCAAAGTGTTTTCAATTCCTTTTTTCTCTGCTATTTCTTCATCAGTAACCAATAAGAGCGCAGGGTCAGCTCCTAAGATGCTGTATCTAAATCCCAATTCACAAAGCAAAGTGCTAGAAACTTCATCTCTCACGATCACCAGATCAACGAACATTAGACAAAGTTTCGCAAGGATTTTCGAAATAGGTCCGTTAAGCGGACCCACACCAATAGCAGAAAAAACCACTTTTCTGCGCAGCAGTTTTGCCAAGAAAAGACCAATCAGGAGATGAAAAAGTAGAGAGTATCGCCATCTACGAGTAACATGAGGATCTAGTTCTTTGAGCAGAGATCCACCACCGAAAATGATGACGTTAGAGTTCAAGAGAAATGTCAGCATTTTCTTATAATTACCGTATGTATCAAGGGCTGGAACTTTATATATTTCCTCAGTTTTTTCAGGGTTGCTGGAAGCAACTGAGAAATGCCAATTCTTTAATTCTCCCAGAAAAACTTCAAGAATTGCCTCGTCACCGATGTTACCTTGTCCGTAGGCGCCAAGCAGAAATATTCTTTGAGGCACAGAAGCGCGTCTCTTCAAGCAACGCACTTAAATATGCTCATACACATTATAGAACGAGCCTGCAATCTTATCCCAAGTTCTTTTCTGCGCAAAAAGCAGATTCCGCCGCACGAGTTGGTTTGATAGGTACAGATTATCGAGAACCTCCTCTATCTTTTCAGCCAATAACTCAGGGTCATGAAGGCTTAATACTATCCCGCATCCTTCGTCAGCAAGCTCACGAAACTCAGGAAGGTCCGTCGCAATAATAGGCACTCCATAAGAGCTGGCCAAGTGTGCAACGCCACTGGTCCCGGTGCACGTATGATATGGCAGGATTACAACACTCGCTTTCTCAAAAAGGGAAGGGAGCCCATCCTCAGGGACGTAGCCAGTGAATTCGACATTTCGCCTAGAGTTCACAGACTCGAACTCTTCGAGAAAACCAGGGTAATTAGGATGCGATGCCCCAGCGATTACTAGTTTGACATCTTTTCTTCTTTGGCTAAGTTTCTTGAATGCTTCAAACAGCAGCTCCAAATCCTTGTAAGGTCCAGTGTGACCGATGTACAGGATGCTCTTAGGGTTCGAATGATTATTACCATTGCTTTGATTAGTTTCCCATGTTCCGTGAGGAATCCATATGGCCTTTTTGCACTTGTACCGCCCTTCCAATATTCTCAGATAAGATTTTACAGTTAGGGTTATGGCGGAAGCGGAAGTCAAGAGTTTGATAGCTACAAATGCACCCAGTCTGTTGAGCGTAGTGTTACTGAACCCAGCTTTCTCAACATCTATTGTTTCAGTGATGTTGTGTAGAGTCACCAAAGTCTTGAAACCCATCAAGCGGCAGACAAAAGGAAGAGAAAGCCCGATGAAATTCGCCATTCTTGATCTTCCGAAAACTGCCATATGCACGTTGAAATGAACCACATGTGGTTTCAGCCTTAAGATTTTCAGTGGCACAAGAAGCAAAGATGCCGGTTTGTCAGCCTTCCACATTCGATGTAAGGTTATCTTGCCGTTAATCCGCTCAGTTGTGTAGTCGTCTTCCGCGTCAGCAATTATCTCTATGTTACCAATCTGGGGAACCTTGTGCAGCTCTTCGATTAGATAGTATGAATATTCGGCCAGTCTTCCTCGCGTGGGCGGGTAGCAACCAACGAAGCACACACTTAGCTTCTTGTTGTGATTATTCAGGAAAGGCAAAGAACCATTCAGCCTGCCCCTCAGATCAGACTTGAGATTCATCTAGGATGGCTCACTCTGACTTTCGTTGGACAGCTTGCGGTCTGCTGAAAAACCAAGATCGTGTTCACGGAGTAGACCGTCTAGAAACTCTTGAAGCACGCGAGTGCGTTTGGAAAATCATCAAGAAACCTTTAGCTTCGATATTTTTCCGGTCTTGTATGTTCGATGGAAACATCCGTTTCTCGTCAACAAACCCTTCAGTGCAGCATACCCCACCACAGGAAGCATGATAAAATTCAAAATCCAAGCATAAGGAATCTTCCTAAAATCTTTTCCTGCACCCTCAACCGAAAGCGCAGCAAAGGAAGCAAAAATCCCACTCGGCACACTAATCAAAAACAACAAAAGACCAGCCTGCACAATGGGAAGAGGCAGAAAATACCCAGGAAACAGAAATGTGAAAAACCAAACCACGGTTAAAGCAAACACCAAGACATTGTTCAAGAAAGAGAACCCAAAAAACAAGAAATTGACTTTGTCACGCAAACTTAGAAAAGGACATGTCAAAAACTTCAAGAAATGATCACGAAAAGTCCTCGTATGCCCCTCAGCCCACCGCATCTGCTGCTTAAACAGCCTACGCAAAGTGTTCGGGCACTCACCTGACGCGACCAATGTCGGCTCAAACAAAACCCTGCAGCCTCCTTCATATAGGCGCAAGGTAAGCTCAGTGTCCTCAGTTGTGACTTCTCCAAACCTAAACTTCCGCAGCATATCCGTCTTAATCATATAGACACTTCCCGTCAGCGGCACAAAAAGCCCTAAGGTTCTTTGCCCATTCAACTCAATCATATTATACAAGCTGTGCCAAACCCGCACACCCTTAGTTATCCAATTCTCCTCAGCGTTAAGATCATGCCTCTGATAACCCTGAACAGCCACAACTCCATCATCATCAAACTCCTCAAACCTAGAAACAAAACGACTAATAAGATCACTAGACGGCACAAAATCAGCATCAAGAATCAAAACATGACTACTCCGAGGGTCCAACTTATCCAAACCAACATTTAGCGCTCCACCCTTCCAACCCTTCCGAGTATCTCGATGGATAACCTTTACATTAGCCCGACTTTCCCATACTCTCAAACGCTCAGTCGTCGCAACATCGTCAGAATCATCAACAACCACAACCTCATACGGAGGCGAACTAAAAGAAGTACAAGCCTTCAACAACCTATCAACAACATTCGGCTCATTATAAACAGGAAGCAAAACACTAATGAAACAAGAATGCTGATCACAATCCAATTTCATTGCGTCACCACTTCTCATCTTTGCCCTCAATGAAACAAAGGCAAACAAGTACCACCGACACGCATATAAGAACAAAACCACAGTTTCAAAAAAACCCAAAAACAAAATAAACTCAATAAAGTTCAAAGGCTGTCTCCTAACTCATAACAACAACTTGGAAACACAGTGTAAATGCAATTCAACTTGAATCTCAGAACGCGCAAGACCTGTTCATGTGATTTACCGCCAGGAATCGTGCAAAGCCTAGATCCAACGCCCAATCAGAAGCAGATTTGTTGCCCCAGTTCTGGGCGATTTGACTCAATCTTTGAGCGAGTGAAAATCCAATTGTTCTCGTCTGGCGTGTAATTTTACTTTCCATTGTGCTCAAAAGCTTCTTTACAACAATAATCAAAGACCTTGCCAGCACCGAACTGCGTACCCTCCTCACTGTCCTTAAGACCAAATCAATCAAACCTCGCTCAACCTTGCTCAGAACCTTGAACCAAACACCACGTCGAAGGGCTCTAAGCCTCAAATTGAATAACCCGAATTGTGTAAGGGGAACTTGATTAGATTCTTCTACCCTGTAATCTCTAGATAGTCCTTCATCAAATGACTTCGAGCGCGCAAATTGGGATATCTGATGGAACTTGGTCAATTGCCTTCTCCCCGTTTTGATTTGGCATTAGACTTGTTTTGCCGCGCACTCTTCAGTTTCCTTATTTTGCACTCAACTAAATCGCCCTCTTCGATGGCCAGAGAGTCTCTTACCCCTTTGGGAACGGTGACTTTCCCATCCCTTCTTACATAAGCCGTGAAAGTCGCCTCTTTTTTGGACAAAAAACCACCAAAAAACACTTTTTTACACGATTATCGTCCAAAATACTATAAAAGCGCTCTTAGGCACCTACTCCTTTTATACACCTACTCAAAACCAATGATCGGCGCAATTGCGCTTTTGGATTCTTGGTCAGTCTTGAGAGTAGCCGCTAAATCAGTTCACGAATTAAGAAGTACAGTTCTTCAACCCTTGCAAGCTTGCAAAGTGTTGTTACCAGACGTTATCTACTTGTAAGAATTTCTTGCATGCGCTGAGAGCGTTGCCACCAAGAGATAACTATCCTGCAGCTTGCAAAAAAACTAAGGAAGTTAGCAAGAGCAGGTCCCCTTTGACTTTTCATCCATTGCCCAAAGATGACCCAAAAAGACGATGCCTAGACAGGCAACATTGAGAAATTGTCAGGGTGGAAGATGAAGATGAGCTTAGAGCAGGGTCTTAAAAGGACAATTAAATGGTTCTCAAAAAGACCAATGTAAATAAGTTAGAGACATGCGCTAAACGCGGGCTAAATTAAATATTTTTAGGTTTTCTGTCCCTGTTTTGTGTTTGCTTCATTGACTTGTCTCTGTTACGTTCAGAAATCGAAACGACAAACAGTGCAAAAATACCTAGTTGAAGATAGTGATCTTTTCTTTTCTAGAACTCAAAGATGGTTATTAGTTTTTCAATGGTTTTTAGCAGGAAGTTAAGTAAATTGCTCAGGGGTCCAAGTTCGCTCACCATTTCTCTTAGGTTGTTTATGTCAGATCTGCTCACTGTTCTCATCGATAACGTGATTGGGAGCAAAGCTAGTAGAAAGATTATTGCTCCGATGATTAGTTTTATCCAGCTGCTGAAGCTTAGTTGAGATATGATAACATAGGTCATGGCGGCGGCTGCCGTGGATCCTAAGAGTATTTTGGTTGATGAAACCCAATCTACGGTGGCGCCAAAGTGCGCTTTTATCCACCATAAACCTAGAATTAGGCTTGGAATTCCAGCGATGAGGGTTGTAATGATCAGGCCTATGATCCCAAATCTCGGGATGAGTAGTATGCTCAAGGGGAATCCTATGGCTGAAGTGACTAAGGTTAGTAGAAGGTTGACTCTTGTTTCTCCTTGGCTGTTTATGAGGTTTCCAAGGCTTAGGATTCCGAAGGCTGAGAATAGGTAGTTAATGGCGAACAATGCTAGAAATAATGGTGCCTCACTATATTCTTCGCCGAATAATGTAGATATTGCTGGCTGGGATAGGCTTATGATGAGTGCTGTTGCTGGCACAACGAGGAGAGCTGCATATTTTACTGAAAACTGGAAAACGTTTCTCAGTGTTTCCCTTTCTTTTTGCGAATCAAGCTTGGAAAAGGCAGGAAACAATACTGTGCTTACTGGCATTGCAAAGAAGCCGATTAGAACGGCGAAGTTCGTGGCTACTGAGTAGTTGCCGATCATCAAGTTTGTGGTGTAGATAGCTATTAGGATGTTGTAGAATTGGGTGAGAAAGCCGCCTATTATGGCTGACATTGATAAGGGCAGTCCGAATTTGAGCATTGTTTTCATGGTTTCCACGATTTTGAACGTGTAGTCACTTGGTTTCTGTAGTTTTTTGTACAGGCTTGACAAGATTAAGATGCTGAAGAGTCCAGCGATTGCTAGGGCTGCTGATGCTCCTAGGGTTGCTCCAAAGGTGCCTAAGCCTAGGATTATTAGAAGGGGCATTAAGAAGGCTCTGAGGCAGGATTGGACAACCATATTGATGCTGGTGAGACCCATTTTTTCGAGGCCTATCAAGGCGGATTGAGCGGCTGTCACAAGAGCGTCTCCTAATATGATTAGGGAGGCTATCTGGATCAATGGCTTCAGGTTTGGGCGTTGAAAGACGCTTGTTGACAGAAACCCCGCCAGCAGAAATGACAGCGCAGTAAGCGATAGGCCTAAAATGATTTCGAAAACTGCTCCAGCAACTAGGATTCTCTTTACGTTTGCTAGTTTGTTTTCTGAATTGTATTGAGCAGCATATTTAATTATGGCTCTGTCTACCCCCCAATCTCTGAATGTTACGATTAGGGTTGGGACTGTCATGGCGATTGTGTAAATTCCATATTCTGATGGAGAGAGCAGCCGTGCAACGATTATTATACCCAAGGCGGATATCCCTGTTGAAACTGCTTGACCCCAGAAAAGGTTGAATCCACCCTTAGCTGAAACCTTAGCCATTTCAGCAGCTTTACTCACCGAGTCAACATCCTAACTGTGTTCTTGATTGACGGAGACCAAATGCTTAGTTGTCTAGACCTGTGCCTCTAGAGTTCTTGTGGTTTAGTTTGGGGAATTATTAATGTTTTGACTTGCATTAAGACTTTTTGTGCTTGGGTTAGGGCGTTCTCGGCTGTTTCTCGTGTAAAATTTGCTGGGCGGGAGAGTAGCGCGCGCTTGCTGGCTAGATAGTTCTATCTGATGTAATATTCCCAACTCGAAACACGATATTTATATGCTTCAGATCCTAAACACTTTGACAGAAAAAGTGAGTTATATGAAACGTAACTTTTACTTTTGCACGCGCAAGGAAAACCTCAGACACGTATGGTTAGCATCTAGGGATGGGTTTTGATGTACAGGAAATACGCTAGCATCGTCATTATTTTAATGCTGCTTGTTGGATCCTTCGCTGTTCTCTCTGTTCAGCCAGTGCGCGCAGCGGATTTAGAACCTGGCTGGGATTTTGAGGACCACGGCTATGACCACTCTGCTTTTACAGGGTTGACCAACGGGCAGATTGTTTGGCAACTAGAGAATACAAGCGCAGCTTTCCAAGCTCACGGTTTGCCGTTGCCGGAGCATTTTGCCTATCCTTCTGGATCTTTCGACGAGCGCGTGATAAGTGTGGTGTCGCAGTATAGGAAAAGTGGCAGGACGGCGGGTAGTGGTTTTCTGTATTTTCCGGAGACCTATCCCGTGCAAGAGTGGTATACATTGTCAGCTGCAACCGTTTCGACGCTGGTTAGTTGGACTACGATTCAAGGGTGGATAGATTTGGCAATATCGAAAAAAGGGCTGCTGAATCTTTTCACCCACGATGTGAATGAGACGCACACAACGTATGGTGTTACCCCGGAATTGCTTGCCCAGGTTTTGGATTATCTCGTGGTTAAACAAAATGCTGGTCAGCTGTTTGTTATGACGATGAGGGAGGCGTATGACTCTTTTGACGGTAGCAAAGCGGTGGTGGTCTTCGCTTTCGACGACGGTTACGCAACTACCTACACTACCGCGTGGCCGATGTTCAAGGCGCGGGGCTTGAAGGGCACAAGCTACCTCAATACGCATTCGCAGGACATCAACAATCCTGGTTCTTTGAGTTGGGCGATGGTAGAAGAGATGGCTCAGCCTTGGTCGCCGAATTGGTCGATTTCGATTAGTTCAAGCCCCTCGAACCTCGGGACGACAACTCCGAGTGGACTACAGGATGTTACGGGAAAGTTGACGGTGACTGCTTATCCAGTAACGGGTTACCATTTCTTGTACTGGTTGTTCGATGGATACCAGCTGACTGATAATCCTGTGGCGTTGCCTGCTCAGCCTAATGAAACGAGCCATACGCTGACTGCCTTTTTCTCTAAGACAATTGGGCTAGTGTTGGATAATCCTCCGGATAAGCCTGTCAACCCGAACCCTTCCAGCGGGGCCAATGGAGTCTCAACTTCAGTCACGTTGTCAGCCAGTGTTTCAGACCCGGATCAGGATCCCATGAACGTTTCCTTCTACAAGTGGGGCACTCAGAACTTCACGATTGTTGCGCTGCCAGACACGCAGTATTACTCTGCGAGTTATCCTTGGATATTTGACAATCAGACCAAGTGGATTGTGAATAACGTGGGAAGTAAGAACATAGTCTTCGTTACTCATGAGGGAGACATAGTTGACACTTGGAATTCAACTGCCCAGTGGCAGAACGCGAATCGGAGCATGAGTAAGCTGGATGGGTACGTGCCGTATGGTGTCTTGCCGGGCAACCACGACTTGGCCCTGAACGGAAATTTTACTAACGGAGTAAACGCGACCTATTACAACACTTACTTTGGGTACGCCCGGTTTAGCGGTGAGAGCTGGTACGGCGGGGCGTATCAGACTAACAATAATACGAACAGTTATCAACTGTTCAGTGTAGGAGCAGACGACTATCTCATCTTCCATTTTCAGACTACGCCGAGCTACGACGTGCTAGAGTGGGCGAACAGTACAATAGCGAATTATCCTAACAGAAGGGTGATTGTTACAACCCACTCTTACCTAAACGCTGATGGTAGCAGAACGGATGCGGGGAACGAAATCTGGTACGGATTCGTTGAACATCACGCGGATCAGATCTTTCTGGTTCTTTGTGGGCATATTAGGGCAGGTGTCGGACAGAGAATAGACGTGGTGAGCGGGCACTATGTGTATCAATTGCTCGCGGATTATCAGGATTATTCCAGCCAACAAAGCGGACTGCTTAGGATATACAAGTTCTGTCCGGCGTTGGACAAGATCTATGTGAGCACGTATTCGCCTTACACGAATAGTTATCTCGCGGATTACAAGAACCAGTTTACTATAGACTATGATATGACGTCTTCGCCGGCTGCGCCGCCTGAGCTCATAGGGACAGTCAACGATATTCCCAGCGGCGACGTTGCATCAATACAATGGAGTGGACTGAGCCATTCAACCACTTACAAGTGGTTTGCGGTTGCAAAAGACCCTGATGGCTTGTTGAGGCAGTCGGATGTTTGGAACTTTACAACTGGTCCGGAGACTTACACGTTGACGGTGATCTCTTCTCCTGTTGAGGGGGGTTCGGTGAATCTGAACGATACTGGTCCGCATCATTACGGTGACCATGTTGAGTTGACGGCTGTGCCTAACCTGGGCTGGTCTTTCAGCAGTTGGAGTGGAGATCTGTCGGGCAGCGCTAATCCAGCAGTCATCACCATGGACGGCAACAAAACGGTTACCGCCATCTTCATTCAGGATGAGTACTCGTTGGATGTTGTTGTTTCTCCGTTGGAAGGTGGCTCTGTAAGTCTGAACAATTCTGGACCATACCACTATGGCGACTGGGTTGAGTTGACGGCTACGGCAAACTCCGGCTGGAGTTTCATTAGTTGGAGCGGCGATGTATCTGGTGCTGATAACCCAGTTGACATCTTCATTGATGGGAATAAGGTCGTTACGGCGTCTTTCACCCAACTGGAATACTCGTTGACTGTTTTTGTGTTTCCTGTGGATGGTGGTTCTGTCGGTTTGAATAACACTGGGCCTTACTATTACGGGGATGTAGTCGAGTTGACGGCTACTCCTGCAGTGGGTTACAGTTTTGGCTATTGGAGTGATGACCTTTCCGGCAGCACGAATCCGTCTGTGATCACCATTAATGGTAACAAGGTTGTTACGGCTAATTTCGTTCAGCTGGAGTATACTCTAACGGTTACTGTGGATCCAGTTGAGGCTGGCTCTGTTACTCTTAACAACACTGGTCCGTATCACTACGGCGACTGGGTGAGACTGACCGCTGTTGCGAACCTAGGTTGGGCGTTCAGCCAGTGGAGTGGGGATGCTTCTGGCACCAGTGTTCAAGTGGACGTTTTCATCGACGGTGACAAGTCGGTGACTGCCAGTTTCGTTCGGACGGGGTATGTTTTAACCGTCGGTGTGTCTGGGCATGGCAGCACCAATGTTACTGGCGCTCACGTGTACGATGAGTTTACCAACGTTACTGTGTTGGCTTCGCCTGCTTCTGGTTGGTTCTTTGATCATTGGATCCTCAACGAATTAGACGTGGGTTCGGTGAATCCCTACACGCTGAACATGACGGGTGACTTTGATTTGACTGCGGTTTTCTTGGCGTATCAGCGGACTCTAACTGTCACCGTGGTTGGGAATGGCGTTACTAACGCTACTGGCACCTTCAGTTATGACTTGTTCAGTAACGTCACCGTTCTTGCTACTCCGGATTTGGGTTACAGGCTGGATTATTGGACGCTTAACGGCAGTCTTGCTGGTTCGGTGAACCCGTACACAGTAAACATGACGGGTAACTTTGACCTGACAGCGGTTTTCACTCAAATCCAGTACAACTATCTAGTTGTGCGAGGATCGGACAACAGGATCTATTATCGCTTTTATAACGATTCGAGCGGTTCTTGGCAAGACTGGAATGTTCTGCCTGAGGGCTCAACTCCGGATAGTCCTGCGGCAGTTCTGTATTCTGGGAAGTTGTACATTGTGGTTCGTGGTTCTGAGGGCTACACTATTTGGTTCAGTTGGGTAAATCTGAGCGACTACAGTTTTTCAGGTTGGACTATGCTGAGCGGTGAAACTGAATCTGCACCCACTCTTGTGCAATATGGCTCGAGTTTGGTTCTGGTTGTGAGAGGTTTGAACAACTGGATATACTATCGCTTCTATGACTGTGTTTCAGGCATCTGGGGAGACTGGATGTATACCCCAAGCGGGGCAACGATTGACAGCCCTGCAGCTGCGGTGCTTGGTGACGAGTTGCATGTAGTCGTAAGGAGCGATGATGGTGGTAGCATTTGGCACAGTTTCATAAATATGTCCAGCAATGAGTTTAGTGGGTGGCAGCTTGTTGGGGGTGCCACTAATTCGCGGCCTGTTTTGGCGGCATCTGAATCCAGAAATGAGTTGTATTTGGTAGTTCGTGGATTGGAGGGCGGTAAGGTGTATTACAACGTTTGGGGTGGTGGTGTCTGGAGTGGTTGGGTGGCTTTGCCTGATGGATCAACTTGTGATGGCCCTGGTGCCGTGGTTGTGAACAACAAGCTTAATTTAGTTGTCCGGGGATCCGAGGGACCGACTTTGTTCTATGGATATATTGACCTGAATACTAGTGGTTTCTCGGGTTGGAGTTTGATCGATGGTTCAACTAATAATGCTCCGACGTTAACACGGTAATAGGGGCTATTATCTGTTTAACGTGGCGTTAATAGTGCCAACTTGAAGAATGCACCACAGCAGTATAGTTGGTGCTGGACGGGTTTTGGATTTTTAAAAAAGAAGGGGTTCATCGATTTAGTACCTTCTCCTGCCAACTACGTCAATCAGGTTAGGAGGCATAGTACAGGTTAGTTCTTGTGGGTTTGCATCTCCTTTGCAAGCTTTTTTCTTGATAAGACTTTCTTGATGTACTTCCAGTATGATCTACTCTTCGTGTGATTATAGAAAACGTAAGCAACAACCGTGGCTGCAGTGATTGTGCTTAGCAGGTATCCGAGGTTGAAATAATCTTGAAGTTTATAGTAAATTCTAATGTCGAGTTGTCCAGCGTCTTCGATATAAAATCCGTTTACTAACCCAAATAGCTCAACAGGCGCTATTTCTCTGCCATTGACATAGGCACGCCATAAGCGGTCATAAGGCTCGGTGAAAACGAGAATGAATGGAGAGGAAGAATCAGTATATACGTGCCATTCAGCCGGACTTTTTTGGTAATATCTGGTAGAGCTGGAAGAATTTCTTATCTCCATATTGACGATTTGCGATGCAGCATACACCGGAGCAACATCATTGGTGTTTTCGAAAACATATATGTCGGCTGTTTTTGGCTCGACCCTTTGGGAGAGGATTGTAGCGTTGAAATACCCGCCTACGCCGAGATCTTGCTCATATCCGATCGTTGACCCGTCAAATCTTAGCGAGCCAAGATGATACACTGGGCTTATTGATTTGAACCCTCCATCATAGTAGTTCAAGTAAAGGTTTACACCTGACCCCTTAAAAGTCAAGGGCATTGTTATGTTGAAGTAAATCGTGCCCTCAAAATCATTCGAACTCTGCTGATTGTAAGCAAAGTACTCGGCCATTTTATCCTCCCAAACCTTTGCTAATGTCACTTCTGTGCCAATTGGCAAAATGGCCATTCTCACGTTGAAGCCATCCCAGAAATGTCCTTTGTAACCAGCATCTACAACTGAAGTTGGCAACTTGTAGTCAATTTTGAGTAGGGCGTCTCGAATCAGAGCCACCGAGGCCATTTCGAAGCTCTGGATCAGTCTTAAGTCCTGTTGTTGTGTGAGAAAACCATAAGCTTCTTCATTGGGAAAGTCCAAGGAGTCTGAATGTAGAATGATGTATTTTACTCCTAGAATGCTCAGTAGCTTACCTATGTTGCGTGTCTCGTTCAGTGGGCTTGGCCAGACATAGTTGCTAGAAACGGAAGGCTTAGAAGAGTCGACTTCTGGAAAGCCAGTCAGACCATATCCATCTTTCCACAAATAGCCTCCAGATCCAAGCCACACAACTTTGAAATGCCCTTCTTGTTCACTAAGCCATGAGTTTACGTTGTCGTACGCTTCTGGAACATAGGTCGGTCTGTACCTCTGCCACGTATAACCTTGCAGGTCCAAAAGCGTTCCGTACGCTACTGGCGCAAGGACTAATATTACCAGTCCAACCGTTGCAGGATACCTAAAGGCATGAATTCCTAATTTTGGTTTACTCGGCTTAGGCAAGCTTAGTTTCCCGTAGACTTTCGCTATGAATAAACCTATTAGAAAACCATAGGAGAATGTGACCAACGAGATAAACTTGGTCGGGTTTCTCAGCAGGGCTCCGATGCCATAAGGAAGGTTTACTGCTCCAAAATAGTAAACCTCGCCGAACGGATCATTCGCACCTTTTGTCAAGAATATGCCGATAAGTAAGGTTAGGGCCATGAAAAGAACGTACCGGTTCTTGCGTGAAATCAAGATCGAGGCTGCGGCCATTATGGGAATGACAACGCTAAGCGGTCCGTAGTTTTGCGGATGCAGCCAGAAGAATTGATATGCGTGCTCTCCAAGCATAATTACATCAAAGGTATTCCAAAAACTCAAGTAACGCAGACCATTCAAGGTTATAAGAACCCCAGACGTGTAAGTCTGGAAAAATCCAGTTGCGCCCAGATAATAGCTTGTAGCCAAAGGAAACAACCAGTATGAATTGAACAGAAGAGCAACGAAAGTTAGCATTACCAAGCGCTTTGTGTAAGTCTTTATTTTATTACGAGATATTGCGGTGGTAACGGCCATTACTGCAATCCAGCAAAAACCTGCTACTGCTATTAAGTAGATCCAAAAGGGTTGAGCGCTCATAAGAATTGACGTGAAGCTAAAGGCTAGAAGGTAAACTGCCTTTCCATCCATTAAATAAAGACAAAACAAGGCCAAGAGTAAAGGAAAGAAGCTGTAATTCCATGCTACAGTGTTCGCTGCAGCTAATGTTGATGGATTATAAAAGAAAAGGAAATAAAAAAGACCGCCTGAGTACGAAGCTATTTCGAGTTTCCTTGCACCATCGATTAAATGCCACCTCCTTGCTAGTAATTTTATTGCCAAATATGGCAGGAACGCAGATAGCATCGCCATCAGCATTATGTAGATCTTGACAGCTGATTCTTGCCCAAAAAGACTGCCTAAAACGACAAGCAAAAGCGTCATGAAGATTGTCAGTGTATTGCTTGATGGACCACTACCTTCAATCCATGAAGGCACGTTAAACCTCAATATGGTATCAAATCTGAACGGAAAGTAATACGTTTCATCTCCATAGGACGGGATTCCTCTCGGCAGGACCAACGGGTTCAATAGGATTAAAGAAGCTCCAAAGATTATGATTACGAAAAGAAGCCCGAAAATGATTTCTTGCTTATGCATTGATTTTGGTAGCATGAAACAACGTCACGTTAAACGGATAGTAGCCTAAGATGAGGTTGGTAAATGCGCGCCATAAGTTCCACGCGGTCCCTCTGTAAGGGACGGTAAGACCTCCAATGTAAACAATGACTGAAAATCCGAGTGATTCGATATAAGCAGCTTCATCCTCTAAAGCTACAGGCATGTGCGACCTATCTCTCTTGAAGAACTCTATGATATTCAAATTGGCGATATATGGGACGTCAACAAGGAGTATCCCGTTTGGTGTGAGAAGCTCATAGCTTCTCTTCAGGAATCCCTCTCGTTGAGCTGGAGAGAGATGCTCATAGACTTGCGATGCATTGATGACATCAAAACGTCCAACAAGACTATTGTCGTGGTAGAAATCACAATAGTATTTTCTTTCTTTGAGCCACTTGACAGTATCTTCATCAACGTCGTAAGCTTTGTATCTTGAATCATTTTCGCCGTTCTTGCTAAGAAACTTCTGATAAAAAGGCGACTCTTTCCCCGAGCCGAAGTCAAATACACGTTTTCCCTTAAGCCTTAAGACCTGATCAAGCCATCTGCCCCATGGTTTCCATACTGGATGGGGCTCTACCTGTTCTTTTCGAAGCTTTATTCGGCTGTAATGTTTATAGTAGCTTGCCTCTGAGGTTCTATTCATCATTCAACATCCCTTGTAAACTCGCAATGTTCGCCGAGCCACATGGCTCCAAGTGAATCTCTCTAACACCCTACGTCTGCCGGCAATACCCAGCTTTCTGTTCAATTCATAGTCGTGTAACAGCAAATCTACTCTTTCGCATAAATGGCCTACATCTCTGGGTCGAACTAAGTAACCCGTTCTATTATCGTCTACAACTTCGCTTATCGCACTAATTTTGCTTGCAACTACAGGAAGCTCGCATGCCATGGCCTCAACGAGAACCAAACCAAATCCTTCAGGGTTCGGGTGATATTTTCCATAGATATCAGTGTATACCGAAGGCAAGACGAGAATCTTTGATGAGGAATAGATTTCTGCTAACGCGTCGTCAGAAGGATATAAGACAAAATCCGTCTCCACTCTGAGTTTGTTAGCCAATTCCCTTAAGAACAGAAGATAAGGGTTGTTGATAGCCGAACCAGCGATGACCACTCGCGGCTTCTCTTTGCTTAGCGAGACAGCTTCTATTAGTCCTTCCACCCCTTTATGAGGTGCGATGCGTCCTGAAAAGCAGACCTGATTCTTTCTCTTAACGCCAAGTGGCCTGAATTTCTCGGTGTCGACTCCACCATATATGGGTTCAAACACCTTAGCAAAGCATTCGTATTCTTTGAATGAAGAGGTTGTTTGCGTTAGTAAACCGTCAAACAGAATCAACTTGGATTTAAGGCGTTTGCAGGACCAGAGTAATGGACGCATTAACGTCAGGCCTTTCCATCCATGGTCTGTTACGAACACTTTGTGACTGGTCTTGAAAACGCTCTTGTTCAACTTTACTAGCAACGCAACGTCGGAAGAGAGGTTATGAACGTGGATTATCTGGTATTTTTTCAGTTCGCTTAGAAAGCGTCCAAAATTCGTGGGTAAAGGATTGAAGTCACCATTAATAAAGCTGAAAACAGATTTTGCTTTGTGAATAAGAACTGGAATGCCAAGGACATGGGTCTCGTAGTTTTCTTTGCCAAAGAGCATAAGTGTAGCATCTACGCCAAGCTTTCGTTGCGCCTTGCAAAGATTGAAAACGTATCTTTCAGCTCCGCCTAGCTTCTCAAAATGCTCGAGAAGTTGAGCATCATGTATGAATCGAGGGTAAATCTGTAGTGTTTTCAATTTACCACTTGATATGATCTACGAGCGTTGCCTTGGAAAGATATCACACGTAGAAATCTTGTCGAATACAAAACAGGAAATGGCACAATGTAAACTAGGTGAGAAGCGAAAGCAACTTGTCTGCTGAAAGTCCACATGACAAATTGCTAAGGAGATCTTCACGACGTTGCAGGCATCTTTGCTTCATCAAATGTATGGCATTAATATTTCCCAGCATTCTCTCTATTGCTTCGATAAACGCCTTTCTACTGTAGACCAGACGTGCTGTTTCTTTTCTTTCAACGAGTTCACTAGAAGGCTGCGAAGCGAAAGCAAGAACAGGAGTGCCACATAGCATTGATTCCACCGGAACATATCCAAAAGTCTCCCATTCTTGGGGGCTTATCGTAAGAATACTCTTGGAATACACTGCGGCTAACTCCATGTCACTTACACTTTCTATGAGATTCACCTTAGAGTGACTTACGAATTCTCCCATAAGGGAGTAGACTGCCTTATTGCCAAGCAGATTTATCTTATCAATGCAATTCGAGTTTACAAGCAACTCTAGAAGTTGCTTCAATAGCGCAGGGTCAGTATCTCCTGCGTTAGATCCACAATACAATACGACTTCCTTAACAGTCCCATTGCTTAAATATGGTCGAAAGATCATTTCATCAACGGGTGGATAAAGTACACCTCTAACTTCAAGACCATACAAATAACATAAAATTGAGGCTGTAAAGTGGCTATTGGCCATCAATGTGTCGCAATCCTTCAGTAAATCACGATATCTTTTTGAAAGCAACCTAAAGGGAATCAGTGGAATTAGCGAAAATGTCAATTCGGACTTAAAGTTAACAGTCCCCTTGCTGTAACTCCGCATTAAGGCATGCATACCATATAACAACTGCACGTAGACGCCCTTTCTCAGATTGAGCCTTCGTGATAGTTTCATAAGAAGCTCCACTCTAGGAGCGTAATCATCAGACACTATGTAATCAACACCGCTACGCTTCAGGATGCGCACCAATTCGTCCAAGTTGCCTGTTGATACTGTGCCGGACGTGAAGGATTTGACGTCATCAATCCCTTGGAGCACTTCAGGGCATTTGTAGAAGACTAACACAGAGTCTTTCCCCAAGGGTTTTGCCCAGTTTATAAACGGTCTCATTACGCCCAAGTGAGGACTTCTAGCATAGGCGCCGTGTCTCTTTGGGTCGTAGCCAATCAGAAATGCAACTTTCAGAATATTACACCACGTGGTTAAGAAGAATTTCTGTTGCTCTTGACAGATCCGTTAGCGTATTTACGTTTAAATTCACACCATCAATCAAAGCACCGTAGGCCTTGCCTTCTCTCATAATCAATCCTATGGTATCTGTGATTTCCTTTTCATTGCGTTTTTGTGATATTGGGGTCTTCCTTATAAATTCGAAAATTCTTGGGTGAAATAGATAAACTCCTGTACCACGCAGTCGCGATTTTGGTTTAGTAGGTTTTTCTATAATTTCTTTGATTCTCCCATCATCTTCCAATGATACGCAACACGTTCTCTTCAGCGCCTCAATATCGTTCTCAGGTACAATTCCCTCAACTGCCCATGCCCCGTTCTTCCAGAATGCCTCTGTTATGTTGCTAAGCGACTTCGTTATTGTGAAATCGTCCCCAAGTATAGTTGCGAAGGGCTCGTTAACCCAATCTTCGACTAGGCTAATTGCATGAGCAATACCTTTTGGATTCCTTTGTTCGACGTACTCAACATTCACGTTCCAGTCTTTTCCATTGCCAAAGTATTCCTTTAGGAGTTCCTTTTTATAGCCTACGACAATGTATACTGTTTCAATACCTAATCGTTTCATGTTCTCCAGAACATATTCTATGAGCGGTTTATCTAGGAGCGGCAACATAGGTTTTGGAAGGACCCTAGTTAACGGTAGGTCACTAATACGACTACCTTTACCAGCAGCAGGAATTACTCCCACCCTCATCTTCTTCATTTAATCACTTTTTACCGGTGGATGACTATTCAAAACTAACCTTCGACCTTCAGCCTGTGAAGCGAGAAAAAGTTGTAACAACTTGGGTATGAATGGATGCATGGAATGCATAATTTCTCTATCAGAAACCTTCCTTATTCTGTGTTGTATTTCATTTCTCTTCTGTATCACCAGCTTTGCATCGTTCAAGACTAGCAGCATACCTTTCAAAGTTGCAGCTATCAACTTGGGGTTTCGCCTCCTAATGAAAAATAGTACTTTCACACATTGCACAGCCAATACGATTGGCAGAATTTGTAGAAGACTTGTCGTGCTGTAATTCTTGATTAGCGTCACGAAGTGATTCCTCACGTACTGCACGATATTTCTGATGTTCTTCACAAAATATGTCCCGCCAACAGTTCCACCCCTTGCATGATAAACAATTGATGTTGGGCAAAAGAAAACTTTGTAACCAGCCAGACGAGCTCTCCAAGAAAGATCCATGTCATCATATTCCATGAAATAATAGTCATCAAACCCACCAATCTCGTCGAAAACGTACCTTCTGATAGCAAAAGCCATACCTTCAGCAAAAAAGACCTGCTGAGGTCTCTTCTGCGGGGCGTAGCTGTATGCGAACCCGTACTTGTCCAGAAAATTCATACCGGAATCAAAACTTTTCCTGTCCCACATTGAAATTGAATTGCACTGGACTATGCCGACAGAAGGATCTAACTTCATCGTATTGATAATCTCCTTCAACCATAATGAATCCACTATCATATCATTACTTAAGCAAATGATAATCTCTCCGTTGGCAATTTTCATGCCCTGATTGTTAGCTGGCGACCATCCCAAATTCCTTTTGTTCTGGACAATCTTGAGTCTGGAGTCTTTGCAGATACTCCTCGCTAACTCAACACTCCCATCAATTGACCCGTTATCAACCAGAATTACTTCCATAATGTCTGGAGGATAGTCGCTTTCAAGAACCGATTTCAAACATGTCTCAAGCCATCTTCTACCATTCAAATTGACCAGGATAATAGAAAGAAAGGGCCAATCTTGAGAAATCTCATCATTGCCTCTGTACTTTAGCATGATTTGCCTTTGAGAAATTCCAAGCGTGTGATTAGCCAAGCACACCAACACCGCTCGCCAAAAATTCGCAGGTTTTCATAACAAACATTCCTAAGGTATGAGATGGATCTCTTGCTAACGCTCTCCAATTTCTAACAAATGCAGGCCTAATCAACATCGATTGTTGTTTTGCCTCTTCTGGGTTTTTTGTTCGATAAGACTGTAACGTTTTCCCATAATGATACTTCTTCAAGATTGTCTTCTGCAAACTCAGCCTGCCTTCGTCGTGCTTGATGAAAGCATTGACCCTCCCAATCCTGTATCCTGCCCTCTTTACCCTGTGATTTAAATCCCAATCCTCGCCAGCCTCAAGCTCCAAGTCGTAACCACCGACACCGTCAAAAACGCACTTCTTGAAAAATCGAGCGGCCTCTATCGTGTCATCTCCTATGTAACAGGACTTCTCTAAAGCCTTGCACTTGGCCCAGAAGCCCTTGCCAACCGAAATCTCGGGCACAATAACTCCACAAAAGCCTTCACCAATCTTGCTAATACACTCTTCAACAACCGAGGGGATCAGCTCCATGTCTGAGTCCACAAAAAAGACAAACCATCCACGACTCTTCTCAGCTCCAATGTTCCTAGCTTCCGATCTATTTACACCTGTTTCAAGAATCTTCGCTCCAAAAGCTTCAGCAATCTTTCTCGTTCCATCTCGCGAAAACGCATCAACCACAACGATCTCAATTCTCGAATAAGCCTGACCCCTAACAGACCTCAAACACTTTTCAATTGTAACTTCAGAATTTTTGGTTGGAATAACCACTGAAACCAACGGCTTATTAGTCATCAGCAACGCTCAGCATGATCTTAAAAAAAGCTTCAGCACACCCATCCCAACTGAAACTTTTAGAAAAGCCCAAAGCTCCCGAACTCAACTTCTCCCTCAAACCGTCATCGCTCAACACCAAGACAAGCTTGTCAGCAAGGTCCTCAACGTTCCCAGCCTCAGATAACCACCCCGTCTCCTTATCCCTAACAGAATCCCGCAAACCAGCCACGTCGTAGGCCACACACGGCGTGCCTAACGCATTAGCCTCCACAACATTCAAACCCCAACCCTCACGAACGCTTGGATTAACCAAAACCCAAGCCCTCTTCACCAGCGCCCGCCGCTTCACACCCGACAAACCAGAAAAAAACCTGACCCCGTCACCAGCCATCCTCTTCAAGTCCTCTCTGAAGCCGCCGTCGCCAACAACCCAAAGCTCAGCATCAGGAAACCTCTCCTTAACAATCCTAAAAGCCTTAACAGCGTGGTCAGGCCTCTTTGCCCTCCTTAATCGCCCCACATAAGCAACAACGGGATGCTTCTCCTTCTCTGGAACCCTTCTCAAAGGCTTAAAACTCAAGCCTTCAGGAACGACAATAACATTCTTAAACCCTAAACCGAGCAAATCCTGTTTCGTGCTCTCAGAAACCGTCACAGTCGGCACATCAACATAATTCCGCAGCCACCTGTCCTCAAGAAAATAATAACCAACATAGCTGATAGGAAAAGGCGTCTCATAAAACCAGTACTCCCTAGCCAACTGATGAATAAGAGCAACAACCTTCTCCCCATTCTTCACAAACTTCGGCGCAAAAAAAGGACGAGTATTAATCTCGTCAACAACAACATCGTAACCCTCCTTCGAAAAAAACCTCCTATAAGACCTCTTAGCACTCCAATAAACTCCAAACCTGCCTCCTGCTCTGACAACTCTGACACCATCCAAAACCTCCTCCCGCTTGGAACTAGGAAACTCAGAAGTGAACAGAGTAACCTCATGCCCACCTTCAACCCACCGTTTAGCGACCTCACGAGTGAAAACCTCAGCCCCACCCATAGCAGGGTTAAGCCAGCAACGCCAATTAAAAATCAAAATCTTCAAGACATGCCCTCATTGACTACTCCAAAGCGCGCTGATACCAACGAATAACTCGCAAACGATAAGCTATTCCAAGCAGATCCACAAACATCCTCAACACATCCTTAACACTGAATAGACTAGTCATTTTAATGTTCACAGGCATCTCCACAACCTTTAAACCATAAAGATTAGCCAAAGCCAACAACTCAACGTCAAAAGCATAACGCTTCACAGCCAAACGAGGAAAAATATCCACAAACGCGCTCTTCCTCAAAGCCTTAAGCCCAGCCTGCGTATCCCTCAGCTTAACACCGGTAAGCAAACGAACCAACACGTGGAAACCAACACCGAGAAACCTACGCACAAAAGGCATGTCCACAACCGAATCAGGATGCCACTTCGAAGCAATCACAATGTCACCACGCTCCAAAGCCTTCACATAACTCGCAACCCGACTCAAATCAACCTCCAAATCACTATCCACAAAAACCACAGCATCACCATTAGCATGCAGAAAACCCTCCCTAACCGCGAAACCCTTACCCACATTCCGATCATAACCAATCACATGCACATGCCCATTCCGACTAGCATACCCAACAGCCCTCACCCGAGTCTTATCCACACTACCATCATCAACCACAACAACCTCATAACGCAACCGAGAACGCCGCACAGCCTGATCCAAACTATAAAGCGCACTCTCAATACTATCCGCCTCATTATAAGCAGGCAAAACAAACGAAAGCTCAACCCGACTCAACTAGTCGCCGCTACCGCCCTTTTCACCATGCCTGAAGAAACACGCAAGCTGCAACACCACGCCGGCAACCAAGGAAAAATACGCGTAGTTCGCCACCTGCTCAGCCCACCACCCCAAATCAACCAATAAACAAGCAACCGCAGCAATCAAAAGAACCATAAACCCCAACACGAACGGAGCACCCCAATTCACCCTAAAGTAACCAGAAACCCTGCCTAGAACACGTCTAAAAAACGCCTTCATCACAACGCCCTAAGACACATACTCAAAAACCGAAACAGCATTCCAAGAGTAAACCACCCGAAACCCAGTCACACTCCGCCCACTAAACCAGACTAAGTAGACCCAACTGAAGCCGTCACGCAAAGCCAAGTCCAAAGCAGAAAACGGCGAAGAAGCAGCACCATAAGGAATAACACGCACATCCACACCGGCACGACCAAGATAAAGCAAAGTCCAACCGTAGAAACACTCCTCAACAAGAACCGAAGAATCCACAACAGCATTCTGATCCAGCCATGATAAAACGGCTTTAACATCATCCACCTCATCCCACCTGATAGACGACCCAACCAAACTCAAAGCAACATAACTGTTAGGCAACTGACCCACATACGAAAAAACACCAGTAGCATAACCCGACCCAATCAACACGAAGACCAACAGAACCGAAATTAACATCCAAACCCGACGCCCACTAAAAAAGCCCAGACGCTCAAAACCCCAAGCAGCATAAACACAGAAAGGAAAAACCAAAAGCATCAGCCAACGCTGATAACCAGGAACACTAAACAAGGGACCAACAACGACACTAAACGAAGCAACAAGCAACCAAACAACCATAGAACCCACCAATCCGTCACGACGCAAACCCAACAACACAAACGGCAAAACCGCAAGGTAACAAACAGCAAAAATCACAAACGCATCCTGAACCACCCACAGATAACTCCTAGACGCAAACTCCCCCTCAACCAAACCAGCCCAAGACACAAACAAAGAAGGAAAAACCATAACAGCAAAGACCACAAAAGCCGGAACCAAAGCAACAAATGGCCTGACCCAGTCCCTCTTCTTCTCCCAGACCACATAACCCAAAACGGACACAAACAAGACCAAAGCCACATACTCCCGAGACAACACCGCCAACAAACCAAAAACAGCCAGCAACCCACACTTATGCTTGCCATCACTCTTCAAAACAGTCAAACCACCAAACAAAAAAACCAAACCAAGCACAGTCCTAAACCTGTCCCAAGAATCCCTTAAGGCAGCTACTTGAAAAACCAGCAACAACGAAGCCACAAACGCCATTTTCCATTCAAACTTCAACCCTTTCTTCAAAAAAACAAAGAATGAAACAATAAGACTACCATAAAGCAAAGGTCCAACGACCTTCAAAATTACAAAGGCATGCGCTCCAGTAACATTTGCTGCCAACCACATTAAGACATAAAATAAGGGACCAGACCTAAAGAACTCAACAAAAACATCAATCACACTTCGCCCTGGAAACGTCATCAAAGGCGGAGCATACAATGCAATCGTCTCATAGCCCACAGGATACGAAGAAACCAACAACTCAGGAATGCCTCGAAGAGTCAAACCCACAAGAAAAAAGAACAAACATGAACCGACGTCCCGCTTTAAGAAATTAGCCGAACAATTAAGAACGATATTTGATTTGAATAGTGGAGACTTCAATTCGTTGCCAAAATCTCTTTTGCCGATTCAGCAGTGACAATGCCAGATCTTATCGTTTTGCTCCACTTTCCAGGCCTTCTCAAGACTATCTGGAAAATCGCATACAGGGCTATGAAACTCTGGAAACCCCAATAAGCATAGATGAACGGCAGCCACAGCAAACTCCACATCCTAATCGGCTTCGTCACATAAACCAGCGTAACTCCTGCAAACCCTAAGATAGCCAACGTGAACAAAGACGTGAGCCGCGTAATCAGAGTCAACGTAAAATCAGGCGGCAACAGAAACGACCACGCCGCCATAAAGTAACTCACAATGCAAAGAACGATAAGGTAAGTTCCAAACAGGCTCATTTCCGCGTCAAGTCTCCTTTTGGTAAGCTTCTTCAACAGCCTGCCAAATTTCAGCCCCATCGTTATGTTACCCCTATACCATCTTGCCCTCTGCCGCACAAGACCCCGAATGTCATGAGGACTTTCCTCCCAAGTGCGGACTTCAGAGGCATACTTTATCACATAATCTTTTTCAGTTAACCTAAGGGACAATTCAACATCTTCAGACAAGTTCTTCTCGTTCCATCCTCTGACTTCTTCAAGAACGCTTCGCCGAATGAATTGACAAGTGCCAGCCAAACCCACAAACAGGTTAAGTTTGTCTTTCCCTCGCAGAAAAGCTTCATACTGCACAGCTCCCTCATAAAAAAGAAATTTCGTCAGCATGTTTTCGTTTGCGTTTATGGAGCAAATTCTACCCTGCACAGCCGCCACCACAGGATCTTCAAAATATTTTACCGCGTTCAGAAGTGCATCGGATTCTGGAACACTGTCAGCATCAAATGTCGCTATGATTTCCCCTCTGGAATGCTGAACACCATAATTGAGGGCAGCAGCCTTCGTCGATGATCTCGGTCTGTTGAAAACCTTCACCTGCGAATAACGATGAGCATAATCGCTGCAGATTTCCCCTGTTCTGTCGCTTGACTCATCGTTAACGACGACTATCTCCATTTCGGAAGCAGGATATTTCAAATTCAACAACGCTTTCAATAGCCTACCGATCACTTTCTCCTCATTTTTCACGGGAACAACTATTGACACCATCGGCATATTTTCGTCAAGAGCCGATGAAATTTCACTCTTCTTCTTCCTACTGCGTAACAAATGTTTGACGCCGACAACAATGACAGGAATATTGTACAAACTCCAAACGTTGAAAATAAGCAGAAGAACAGCAAAGACCGTGTACAACAGGTTCAGCCTATTTACACCTCAGCACAATGCACGCACTCTCACAGTTTCTCTCTAGTGAACGTTCGATTTCCTTTTAACGGTTCGGTAAGCGTTTGAATCAAAACTAGTGGGGAGCAACAGTCATTGTGGTGCATTCATGTGGATTATGGTGAGATATCGCACAAAGCCGGTATCTTCTGCCCAACGAGCTGCGGATTTGTTGCCCCAGCTTTGGGCGATTTGACTTATTTTTGAGGCGAGTTTGCCTCCTATTTCACGTATGAGACGCCAAATTTGGCTTTCCATAGCTGCGTCTAATTTTCTTAGAACAGAAGACAGCACGCCGATGAGAAGACGACTGCGAACCCTCTCGACAACCTCTATCACCAAATCTATACAAGATCGCTCAACTTTCGTTAGGACTCTATACCAAACTCCTTTTCGTAAAGCTCTGGTCTTCACTTTGAGAATTCCACTTCGAGAGAGAGGTATCCGCGTTTCACATGTTCTCTTCATTTCTCAGCCTTCACCTTCTCAATTCTGCACTTAACCAATTGGCCTTCCTCAATGCGGAGAGCGTCTCGAACCTCTTTGGGAAGCGTTATCCTCCCCTCCTTTCTAACGTAGGATGCGAATTCCATGACATCTCCTTCCTCGACCAAGTGTTCACGTCCAGAAACGACGTTTTTTCACGTTTTTTGTCAATAAAAGACTGGTTGATACTGTCAGATACTCCAGCATAATATTCTCCGCGGCAGAGACATATCTTGCAAGAACTGGTTTTCACATATCTGTCTAAATCGCTCGTCTCAGCCTCGACAATTTGAGCCAGATCTTGAAAACAAAAGACGTTTTCTGTCCCCCCAAAATTGAAGACACACTAACAGACCTCGCGCGCAAGCCAAGAAGAAAGCAACGAAAGCGCGAGCTCTTTCACCTTTACTGTGGTCCTTCCTTCAGCACTTCTCCAGAGATTAGACAAAAATTTATTCTTTTTGAATCCCTGTGCCTTGTCAACCAGCCCATTCGAGCCAGTTGGTTGAGGTAACTGCTTTCAATAGCACGAGAACGTCCTGTTAGATTAGACACTTGCGTTGCACTGCATTCGCCTTTGGACGCCACAGTCATGTAGGTTTTTCGGAGATTGTCTGGCAAGGACAGAAGTTTTGATTCAGAAATCTCTAACGGCTGGGGATTCCATCTTGAAAGAGCAGTCTCAATGTCGTCAAGTCGAAAACGTATTTGTTGCATCTCCTGGAAAATTCGATCAAACGCTGATTTTCTCACCATGCTCAATTTCTCCCACAATCACTTCGTTGACCATACGAATCAGAGCATCGGAGTCTTGAACCATTCGTTGAGCAACTAACTGCGAGCCAGCAGAAGCGGACGACTTGTTTTTCCTCAAAGTTGCCCTTCGCCTAGCATTTCCTTGTCTATCATGAACTTTCCTTACGAATGTCACGACTTCGCTGAACTTGTGAGGAAGGTACACGGGTTTTATCGTTGATGTGTACAGGTTAAAGCCAATTCTTGCTTGAAGTGCAAAGGCTCCAAGACCACTTAAGAGCGGGACCAGAGAGAAAAGAATCAGTACTGTTTGAACAGACGAAAAGGGGATAGCCAATGCGACTGACCCCAGCAACTCCTCTACGGCTGAAATAAACGTGTCTCTCAGAACAGTACGCAAAAGCGGCTCCAACAAAAGTATAAGTGTCGGAAGAAATCCGGCTATCAGGATTTTCCACGGGTATCGCCTTGTGTGCTCAATATAAGCTATGTTTGTGTAAGGAATTTCAGCAATCTTCTTTGAAACACGCCCCTTTCTAACAAAAAGCCTTCTGTCAGTGGCAACCACCCCCCAGTTGCCCGATGACCAAGTTTTCAAAACATGCTCCGGCTCAGCCAACGTTTGAAGAGCCTCAGATGGTATATGCTTCAAACCATTATTTTTTATCATTTCTTTAGTTAACGCTTCATCTAATCGTCCGATCTCTTCGGAGGAAAGAAAATTCCTCGCTCTTCCTCTAGCGTTCAGCGACAACCTATTCCACAGGTCTTGATCGTCGGCTAGGCTCAGTATAGCCTTGGCCGCGCCTGCTGTATCTTCGGGACCATCAACGTGAACTCCTTCGCGACCGTTTCGAACCAGCCATGATTGACCCCCAACCGCAGAGGTCACCACCGGCACACCAGCGTACATGAATTCCAGTTGTGCCAGACCAAGTGCTTCCAACTGGCTCAGGAGTATATTGACGAACGAGGACTTTAGGAGCAAAATCTTCTCTTTGTCGCTTATCTCTCCCATGTAGGTTACGTTAGGCAGGCGGCTTGCTTCGTCTTTGACCTTATCAGCATAATTTGAACCTTCTCTTCCGGCAATTACGAAATGTATATCGGGTCTTTCTTTGAGGAGTGTAGCAACCTTCAAAACACCCATGGCGTTTTTTCTGTCTTCAATAGTTCCAAGATAAGAAACAATTTTGACATCTGCAGGTATTTGGTGGCGCTTGAAGAAATCTCTGTTGTCCGTGGCAGCGTATTGCAAGAATAGTTTTTCGTTTACACCGCTCGGGAATAGAAAGCATTTCTTTGCGTCAGCACCCATCTTGACCTTCGCGTCTTTTTCAATCGGGGTAACGACAAGCACAAGGTTTGCTGTTCTAAGAATCTGAGATAGTGAAAACCTGTTCCAAGCCATTCTGAAAGTTCGTTCAAACAGAGAATAACGTTTTGGAGACGGTTCCTGAAAATGGGACATGTGACAAAAAACAATAGGGTCTTTGTAGCCGCCGAAGTCCCTCATGTACTGTCTCCAAGCAACAAACTTGGCAACTTCTTCCGGCCCGTTCCACAGTGTGCTATGAGTTATTAGAACATTTAACCCAAATTCGTCAACGATCTTTTCCAAAATCTGAACAAAATCCCGAAAACTTATCCGCCGACGAGGCCATTTCACAACATAACTGTCAACACGAATAATCGGTATCCCCAACTCGGGGTCATCTACAAAAACGTAGCCCTTGCTTTTTCTCAAACTCTCAGATGGTATAACTTCAATTCCATCGTGATAAACACTGGTAATCAAGTAAGCCTTGTGTCCCAGAGCATTGAAATCCCGAACCATTCGTTGAGCAACTAACTCTTGACCTTTACTAGTGCTCGTTTGATACATCAAAACGCCAATTCGCTTGTTCAAAGTCCTCTCATCCGACCAGAATTGATTTTAATCATAGGAAAATCAGAACTGAACACTAGATTATTCGCCAGAAGAGCGTTCAAGAAATCGGAAACATATTCGAACCCCACAAAATAATCACAATCGAGAGCCTCTGAAGGCGTCTCATCATGTATCACACCGAGACTAACGCTGGAAGCCCTAAACGCAGAGTTATCCATTTCCGAATCTCCTAAATACAAGACGCCGTTTTTCACCGCTAGTTCATTGAGCATCTCCTGCAACGCCCAACCTTTGTCGGGAGACACAGGATACACGTCATAAAACGGTTGCGCCTCATACCTTATTACTCTCAATTTCAATGCTTTACAATAAGTCGCAACACGTTCAGCTTCTCGTTTCGCCGTTTTCGAATCTTTTGTTTGGCGCCAGTCTACACAGAAGGCGACCGTGCGCCCTTCGGAATCTTGCTTTTCTTCAATCTCGACCCCGGCGCTAGTGATATGCGATCTAGCATAATCAAAGGCCAGAGAAACGCGCGGTAACCTAGGATCCAAGCACTCTCTTTTCAAAACCCTTTTGCCAATTCGCATTTCTAACCCGCCCATTGCGGACCACGCGCAAGCAAAGGGAGTCCTCGGCATAACAAACGGCAAATCTTTCATTGTAACAATCGATATGGGCAGAAACCTGCCAATTTGCCCAAGCATCACACGCGTTTCCAGCGGAACCCTCGATTCAACTCTTGAAACTTTCAATGGGCTTATTGTTCCATCATAATCAGACGATAAACACTTAACACTCATCTTTTGAGATTTGGCTCCACCTGTTTGATTCCTTTGACTGGTCAAAATTCCTTACTCTACCTCACAGGTGAGAACGACATAATGCGATCCATTACAAGTCTAGTCCTTGTGATGGTTTCTCAATCTATAATACTTTCTTGTAAACGTGTTCAACACATAGACAGAAAAAAAGGGCATATCCTTACAAACCGCTACCAAACTAACGCGCGCAAGAAGAAAGGGGCTAAGGGGCTGTTGCTAACCTGTTGCGGTTATGATTATGTCAAAGCTAAAGTTTGTAATTCCTGAAACAGTCGATGAGACAACTAACGTTAGCTTCACTTGAAGTACCTGATTGACACTTAGGGTTTGACCGGCGTAGTTCCAGTTCAAGGTCATGTAGCTTGAGGCAGTCGACGGATTCCAGTTTTGAACAACTTTAGATAGCGTGGCCGCAGCGTTTCCTTCATTTCTAACGTAAACCGTCACGGTTTTGTTTGAACCTGGGTCTAAGAGGCCCCAATTAATCGAAGACGTCCGGTTTGTGCACGCTAAGTCCCAATAAATCCCGACTCCAACGCCCTTCACCGATCCTGCATTGGTGACCGTTTTACTATTATTAAGCAGCGACAAGGCAGTTCCAAAGATACCCGTTGCCAGAGCGCACAGAACAAGTGCCAATGAGACCCCCAGTATAATTTTTCCTCTGATTTCCAAGGAAGACACCACATTCTACTACAGAAGCCGTGCAAACTTAGTATACATTAATGTTCAAACGTGGTACACAAAAACAGATCTTAGAAAAGCAAAATCGAGACGGATAGCTTTTAGAGAAGTTTCACATGTTCTAAGGGAGCTAATAGAATGCCACTAGAGCTAAGATGCGTACTATATTTCTGCTCGCAGTCTCTCGATTTTGGGTTTGGGATCAACAATTTAGGGAGGAAGCTTCTGTGTCGCAATGACCTTAGTTAAAATAGCTCTCGCCTTAGTCCAAAGTTGACGTCATTTCTTCATAGGCCTTCTGAGCCGCGTAGTTTTCCAACTCATCAACCTTGGCTCTTAACGTCCGCAGTTCCTTTTTGACTTTCCTTACTAATTCTTCTGTCTCTTTATCCATCGCCTATCAACTCCTCTGATGATTCAGAGTAAGGACAACGATTTCTATGTTTTATGAATTTCAAATACACAAAAAAGAGCATTATCTGGGAGACGCCACCGAGCGCGCAAAATAGTTATTCGGAGCGATTTTGCAGAGAAACGGGAGAAGTGGGCGATTCTAAATGCGCTCTCTCTCATCAATATTTAGCCTTTTTCAGCTCCTCCGATTCCGTAAATCCCAGAAATATCTCCTAGACGTTTGCGTTTACCCAAAAACATGCGAAGGCTCCTGCTTTTTAGCTGGAAGTCTAACTTTTGCATTACCCGTATCCCGTCCGAGTTCAAAACTGGCATCCCAAGTCTTGATTCTGTGCCTTCCATGATTGCGTCAATGCATGTCTGGAGTAGCTTCCATGCAACCTCAGAATCTTCACACACCCATGGCCCAATCCAATATGCATTACTGATTTTTCTGCACATGATGTAACCTAATAGCTTCTGCCTTTCCTTTGACACGAAACATCGTTGTGGCTGGTCTTCGTAAAGACTCTTCAAAACGCGGAGTCGGCTGACCCCGAAGTATTTAGAATCGAATCGGGCTATGTTATCCAGGTCCCTTTCTCGAACGCGTAACATATTCTTAGGAGCGGCGTGTCTGGGTTCCTTTCCTGGTTTCAATTGTTTAAAGAATCTAATGGATTCAAACTCTTCCTTGAAACCCAATCTCTTGTAGAGCGGCACTGCCTTTTCTACAGCCTCCAACCATATTGCCTCTATGCCCTCTTTCCTCAAGTAATCGATAGCTGCTCGCATTAAAATCGTGCCAATGCCTTTGCCACGACTCTCAGGGTTGACAATGAGGAGCCCTATCCATCCGACCTTGCAGTAGCTTACGCTAAACACATGTCCAACAGGCCTTCCCTCAACCTCAGCTACGAAGCAACCGTTCGGCTCGAACTGCCAACACCTTTCAACATCGCGCCGTGTGTGTCCCCAGCCCTCTCTCTGCACAGACTGAGCTACAAAGTCAATGTCAGCCTGCGCCCAAAGTCGAACAACAACCATTACGCCAGATGCCCCAATGCTACCAATGATCCATAATAAGAAACTGTTTCTCCGGAAAAAGCACTCTCAGCAACCGATTGGCTTTCACAGAACTTTCCGTAGTTTCCAGTTTCAATTGTCCTCTCCGATGCAATTCCACCGGGTTAACCAAACCAAACAGCAATTTTGTCAGTAGCTCGCGAGTCACTGCCACTTTGAAGCTGACAGGTTGATTCGTCCACACTATCTGCTGCACGCCTGCGTCACTTTTCTCAAGATAGAGACTATGTCCTTCACAATCTATCTGCACTAAACCGTTCCAGTTTTGAAGCGGCTTCAAACGATTGATGAAGACTGGAGACATTTCACTGAGGAATTTTTGCACGTTTAATATGGCATACATGAAGACATCATTTTCCTCGGATTCAAAGAACCCCAATTTTGGAAACAGGTTTTCATACGCGGAGTTTCGCAACGAGCCAGCTCGAATAGAAGAAACCTTTTTTTCGGTGAAGAAGGCACAAGCTTTTTCCACAAGTATTTCAGCCACTTTCTCAAAGTCGTGTTTTGAATCAACGACTATCTCTCTAAGTTCGCCTCGGTTAACCCGCTTTTCCAGCCACGTGGAAACGTAGCCCACGATACGATTCTGACTGTCGAGTCCCACCCAATTTATGTTATCTTTTCTTCGCAGCATGGTTCTAAAGTTCCTTATAGAACGTGAGGCTGAACCAACAAATTGCTCGGTGAAATTGTTGTAGACTTGAAGCATTGCCTCGGCGTCTTGGCCTTTGGCCTGACGAACAGTGAGTTCCATGTCTAATCCTCCCATCTCCAACGTAAAATCCGCTTTAACATCTCAATGTCCGCGGCTTCACCGCGTTTCAGTATTAGTTTCTTTGCCCCGACTGCGTCTTCCCATTGAACCACGCCTCGCAGGATTTTTGCATATGTTTGAACGTCTGTGGAAAACTCGACGTCAGCTGGTTTGGGCGGCTTCTTAAGTTTTTGAAAGCGTCCTTTCCTGAATCTGAAAGATAACGTGCCAACTTTTTTAAGCTGTGCGGCGACTGATTTTTCCCAGCCTGCGAGTTTCTTAGCAGCGATTTTGTCGCATTTAAGTGAACGGTTAAGGTAGCGGAGCCAGCGGGTGAAGATAAACGGGTAATCAACGATCCTAGTGTATGTACGCCAAGTCATGACATCGACGAACCCAAATCGCTCATAGATTCTGTGCGCTGGAATGTCGAGGTCAGTAAAAAGTGAAGCGTTTGAAACTCCGACTTGCTGGCCATGCTCTAAAGCGAGTTTCAACAAGTTTGTCACTATGCCTTTCTTTCGATAGTCAGAGTCGGTGCAGACACCTCCAATCCCGGCTGTCTTGAGATGGACGCCCTCACCGTGATGTAGTTGCTTGAACTCCACGTCCACGTGACTCACGAGTTTTCCATCAGCCACACCTATGAATACGTCCTCGGATCGGAACCCGGGTCTTCTATGCCATTGCCTAACTCTACTAGGAGCCACGGGTCCAAAGCATTCGCTGTAAATTTTCGCCAAGGCAAACTCATCTCCTTTTTGATAGTTGCGAACTGTGTACTTGACGGGTTTCTCCAAATGGTATTTCTCCCCGTTGACCTGAAGTCTTCAACCTAAGCGTGAGGTTAAAACATTAAAATCCTTTTCTACACGGCTTTGGAGAGTAGGGTAAGGTTGAATTACCAGATATTGTATCAAACCTATCTGTGAACTTCAAAATCGTCTTGGGCGCTATTGCCATTGCTGTTCTTTTCTTCTTTGGTATAATATTCGCTTTTGCAACGAACTATTGGCCGACGGGATTAATCGTTTCTGCCATGCTTTTTGTGGTAGGATTCGGAATCATCTATTTCATAACTAGAAAACCAAAGACGATAGTTCAGAAGTTAGAAGTTTCTGGACAGATGAAGGCGGCTCCACTAAAGTGTCCAAACTGCTCAGCTCCCGTTGATGCTAACCAGATCAAAATCGTGTCCGGCGTGCCATACGCAACCTGTCCCTATTGCAAGCACACGTTCGAGGTAACCGAGGAGCCAAAATGGTGAAACTGAATCTTCTGCCGATCGCATTAATCACTGCCTTTATTGCGCTTGCACTTATGGGCACCGCATCTGGGCAGGTTAAGCAATATCATATTGAACACGAATGGGCAAAAGTATGGATTAACCAAGATGGAACAATAGATTTGCAATATGACATGGGCTTCACAGCCGATTCAGGAAGTTTCAGTTGGGTAGAAATTGGTCAACCAAAACGAGACTTCACCATAGGAACAGCCTCGGATCAGTATGGACACACTTTAAGAACCACGGACAATAGTTCATCAACAGACTTCAAAGTAGGTGTTTCCTTTTACTCGTCTCTACCTACTGGACAGACTCTCAGGTTCAACGTTACTACGAACGTTGCCCACATGATATACGAGGACACGAAAAACCCTGGCAATGTTGGTATGAAGTTCATTCCTGGATGGTGGCCCCAGGCGATAGTTGATGACCTTCGTGTTTTGGTCGTGATGCCTCCCGGCGTGAATGTGAGCATGGTTAAGACTCTCGAATCAGCATATTGGAATAACACATCTTTTGAACCTGATGGTCGACTGGCAGTCTATTGGGAGAAGGGGAAACTTGTAGAAGACGAGCGATTCCCTGTCGGGGTTTCTTTTCCGAAAAAGTATGTGCAAAGTTATGAGACGCAGCCGACTGGCATAGTCGCCTTTCTGCAGCAATATGGGGCTGGACTGTTGATATTTGGAGTTTCCGTCGGCGTAATAGGCACCGTTGTCTATGTAATCCGTAAGAAACCCTATCTCTTGCCCACAATCAGCATGGAAACACTCGGAATAAAACACGGCTTAACAGCTGTCGAGGCCTCTTACCTTTTAGACTTAAAGCCTACAATGCTAGTCACAGAAATGCTCTACAGCTTGCTACAGAAAAGAGCCATATGGGTTGAATCCACAACTCCGTCACTAAAACTGAAAATTATGCAGCCGTTTCAGGACAAGACTGGGACAACGGAAACACCCCTCCACTACTACGAAACCGATTTTCTGAACGCAATCAAAGAGGACGGATCCCTCGACGAGGAGAAACTGGCACAAACAGTAACTCTTCTCAGAGACACGGCTGAAGAAAAACTCCGAGGATACTGCAGACGCGACACAATCGACTACTACAAAAACATTGTAACCAAGGCTTGGGAACAAGTGGAACAGGCGGGCACATCTGAATTAGCCTCCAAAGCCTACGACGAACAACTTCTGTGGCTATTCCTCGACCCAAACTATCAATTACGCACCCAAACAGCGTTCCAAAACAAGACCTTCGAGCCGAGCCCACTCTGGCTATGGTACTGGTACAGCTACCAACATTATCACCCCAACCCCACATACAGACCGAACGTGGAAACCCCAGCGCAGACTGCTAGACCACCTACAATTCCAGGCGCCGACTTCGCAAACAACATCGCAACAGCGGTGGAAAAAACCTCAAACAACATTGTCACCAACCTCGAAAAATTCGCAAACGCAATTGTTCCAGCGCCAACTTCTGCAAAAACCTCACACCAGCCGGCGCACCACGATTCCAGTTGCATCTGCGCTTGCGCTGCCTGCGCGTGTGTCTGTGCCTGTGTGTCGTGCGCCTGTGCCTGCGCCGGTGGAGGAGCAGGCTGAAAAGGAGTTAAAAACAATGAGTTTCTTGCGCAAGGTTTTTCGCGCTCCCAAGATTCCGCAGGGTCGCTACACGTATCGAGGTAAAGACCGATTTGCTGGTTTGGCGCTTCAACTTCGTATTGAGCCGGACGGTCAGGGGCTTTTGGTCATTAACGCCAACACGGTCTTATATCTTAATGAAACAGCTGCGGCTCACGCCTACTTTTTCATGCAGGGAATGCCCACTGACGCAGCTGTAAGAAAGATTCGGCGTATGTATAGAATCGACGCGAAAACCTCACAAAGAGACCATGAAAAACTCATCTACACGGTTAGCACCCTTGCGCAGACAGAGGAAGTCTGTCCAATATCGTTCCTCGACGTCAAGAGCGTTGAACCCTTCACACAGCAGCTTTCAGCGCCTCTCCGCATGGACATGGCACTAACCTTCACATGTCAAAACAACTGTGTCCACTGCTACGCAGGCGGCCCACATAAAACAGACGAGTTGACAACAGACCAATGGAAAAAAGTCATAGACCGCCTGCATCAAATCGGCGTTTTCATACTCACCTTCACCGGAGGCGAACCCACACTCCGCGAAGACCTACCCGAACTACTGCTGTACGCGCAGAACAAGGGAATGGTAACCGGACTGATCACAAACGGCAGAAGACTGAAAGACAAAAACTACGTGAAAACCCTTGGAGAAGTCGGACTAGACTTCGTTCAAGTAACCCTCGAGTCACACAAGGCGGAAATTCACGACTTCATGACTGGAACCAAAGGAAGCTGGAAAGAAACGGTAGCAGGAATCAAAAACGTCATTCCCACTAAAATCTACGCCACAACAAACACAACACTAAGCCAGCACAACGCCTCCAATTTCCTAGACACCATTGACTTCATAAAAAGCCTCGGAGTGGCAGGCTTCGGCTGTAACAGCCTAATATACTCAGGAAAAGCCAACGACATAAGCACCAAGTTTGTCGTGCCTGTTGAAACGCTGAAGGAACTCTTACCCAAAGTCCGTGACAAAGCAAATCAACTCGGCTTAAGATTCCTCTGGTACACGCCCACCCAATACTGCAACTTCGACCCAGTCAAACTAGGCCTAGGCGTCAAATCGTGTACAGCCGCGATGATTAACATGTGCATCGGACCAAACGGCGACGTCTATCCCTGCCAAAGCTACTTTGAAAGCCTCGGCAACATCCTAAAAGACGACTGGCAAAAAATCTGGAACAACCCTCTAGCAGTCAGAATAAGAAAAAGAGAATACGTGGAGCCAAAATGCAAAGACTGCCCTCAACTGCAGATATGCGGCGGCGGATGCCCCCTAGAACTTGAGAAAGCGGGTTACATATGCGCAGAAAGCCAATGAAATAAGCCTTCGCGCCGCCTCGACATCGCAAAGAAGGCTTTTTAACATGCCTCAAGTATCTCGTACGCTTGATGCTAAACCCAGAGAACATTGACTTCAAAAAACTTGGCTTCCACGCTGGAATAGAGGTCCACCACCAGATCCGTTCTAACAGGAAGCTCTTTTGCCGCTGCCCACCAACGTTAGAGACTGACCCAGAAAACATGGACTACAGCTTCTACCGCTATTTCCGCCCCGTCCTAGGCGAGATGGGAGACTTCGACCCGGGAATGCTCGTCGAATTCGAAAAAGGCTACAAAGTAATCTACTACGCCTGCGAAAGAAACACCTGCACATACGAAATGGACGAGACTCCACCCTTCTATCCCGACATGGAAGCAATAGAGGAAGGCTTCACCCTAGCTCACTACTTCAACTGCTCCGCCTTAGCAGAAGAAATCGTGGTCAACAGAAAACAGTATCTCGACGGTTCAATAACCACGGGGTTCCAGCGAACCTTCATAATAGGTCGAGACGGCTGGGTTCCAGTATACGGCAAAAAAGTCAGAATAAGCAACCTTCACATAGAAGAAGACGCCGCACGAAGAGTGGACTGGAACGACACATCTGCCAGAACCGTTTACTTCAACTTAGACCGTTTAGGTGTACCACTCACAGAGATCATCACTGACCATCGAGACATTGAAACGCCAGAAGAACTTATTGAACTGGCCAAACAAATCGGCCGAGTCCTAAGGATAAGCCGAATCGGCAGAAGAGGCATTGGCACAGCACGCCAAGACGTCAACGTCTCAATAAACGGAGGAAACAGAGTAGAAATCAAAGGCGTCCAGAACCTCAGCATGTTCGAACTCCTCTGCCGTCACGAAGCCGTCAGACAACACGCACTCATTGAAATCGGCAAAGAAATGAAAAAGCGCACAATAAAGAAAGAAGACTTTGAACACACCTACGTTGACGTTTCCCACATCTTCAAACTTCAGGGAAACAATAGAGCCTTTGCCACGATTTTTCCCAAAATGGAAGACTTATTCGGCACAGAAGTTCAGCCGAACAAGGATTTTGGCGAAGACATTTTCGAAAAAAGCATGCTGATCACCGGAATTCCCCGCGAAAACCACTTCCACAGCGACGAGATGAAAGAAGACGCTGTGCGCAAACATTCAGACCATCCGTGCAGGCTACCAATTGACGCAGAGAAGTATGCAGAAATCTGCTCAATCATGAACCCCAAACCCAATGACGCCTTTATCATTGTCGTGGGCCTTGAACGGCAAGCAATGCACGCCATGAAAAAAATAGTGGAAAGAGCAAAAATGGCACTAGACGGCGTGCCACAGGAAACTAGAAGACTGCTGCCCAACGGCAACTCAGAATTCCTCAGAGTAATCCACGGCAAAGAACGAATCTATCCAGACACAGATACGCCACCAATCGACATCAGCAAAGAAACAGTTGAAGAATGTAAGAAACAAGTCGGCAAACGACCATGGGAAATCTACGACGAGCTAAACACCAAATACAATTTTAGGCAAAGCCAAGTAGACCTCCTCATCAGAGCCGAAAAAATTGAAAAATTCTACGATTACACAGAGAAGCTTGGGCTGACCGGCCAGCTAGCCTACCGATTGTTGATCGAACTCCCCCGCAGAAAAAGACGACAAGGAATACGGCTCAGCGACCGAAGCATCGACAAACTGGCTAAAGGCCTTTCACGCAAAATAGTAATTCCAGAACAAATCGACTCACTAATCGACGTTTTCGCCACACAGCCAAACCTCGATATTGATGAAGCAAAAGAGAAACTAGGTATCTCGAGGATTGGAAAGGCAGAATTGAATAAGGTCATCAAGCAGAAACTGCACTTTTTTGATGAAGCCAAGATTCGATCTGACCGCAGTTACAGAAAATTCGTCACAGTGAAGATTGTTGGCGAAGTTTTGAAAACGGTCAATTATTCTGTTTCAGGAAGAACAGTTGCAGAGAAAATCGACGATTTGATCGAAAGGAGAACGAAATAAAATGATTGAGAAAAAGGACAACAATGAACCTGAAGGATACCGAGGCGCACTCCGCGAACGACTAATCACAGAGGGGGTACGAACCTGGAGCAAAGTGAAAATAACAAAAGGAAACGCCACTTATGAAGGAGTGCTCCTGCCAAGAAGCCAACACACGTCCGACCTTTACGTCACTCTGAAAGTAGACACGGGCTACAATCTGGGCGTTCTGGTCGACGACAACACCAAAATCGAAGAAACTGGTTACAAGAAAGGCCACTACCAACTCCCACACATAGATGTAGAATTCAAGAAAGAACTGCCAAACGTCACACTCCTAGGCACAGGCGGCACAGTCGCGTCACGTCTAGACTACCGAACCGGCGCCGTACTACCTGCTTTCACACCGGAAGAACTGTTCTCAGCCGTCCCAGAACTCATCTCCACAGTCAACCTAACCCCAAAGACGTTATATCAAATACTCAGTGAAAACTTCAGGCCAGAATACTGGGTCAAAACCGCCGAAGCCATAGCCAAAGAAATCCAAAGCGGAGTAGACGGCGTAATCATCGGCCACGGCACAGACACCATGTGCACGACTGGAGCCGCACTCTCCTATTTCCTACGCAACCTTCCCGTCCCCGTGGTTCTCGTTGGCAGCCAGCGCAGCTCCGACAGACCCTCCTCCGACGGACCACGAAATATCCTATACGCTGCAACTCTCGCGGGACGCGAAAACTTCGCCGAAGTCGTGGTCTGCATGCACGGTGGCACAAGCGACAGTTACAACCTAATCCACAGAGCCCCACGGTGTCGGAAAATGCACTCCTCACGCCGCGACACCTTCCGCACCTTAGACGACATCCCACTCGGAAAAATCGATGAATCAAGCGTCACATGGTTCAAAGACGATATCCATCCCCGCACGCCCATCGAAGACTTCTATCTAGACACGAAAATTGACCCGCGCGTCGGCATGCTCTACTCCTACCCGGGAATGAACCCAGACATCCTCGACTCCATGGTCGACATGGGCTACCACGGCATAGTCATGATAGGCACTGGCTTAGGCCACGTCGGAACCGACATGTTCCCCGCTCTGGATCGGTGCCAAGAAGAAGAAATCCCAGTGATCCTCGTAGTTGAGCCACTCTTTGGATACATCCACCTCCGCGTATACGAAACAGGCAGAGACATGCTGGCCAGAGGCGTCATCGAAGGCGGAAACATGCTACCATCCGCCGCATACACCAAATTAATCTGGGTATTAGGCCACACACGCAACATCGATGAGGTAAAGAAACTCATGCAAACAAACATCGCCGGCGAAATCACGGCAAGAGAAGGCCCCAGAGGCTTCCTAATCCTTCAAGGCGTCGAACAAGGCATCGAGCACATACTCAAAAATCTCTAATGCTTTCTCTTGCCTCATGTTCTACCTGCTTGTCTCACGATCACGCAACGTAAGGCTTAAACTGCCACTTCTCCCTTTCAACACCCATTTTTCTTAGGATGCTAACCGAAACGTCTTCAGGAACAACCATTATAACTTTGCCCAAGTGCTTGCAAAACTGTTTGACGGGAGCACATCGACTCCAGTCGGCGCAGTCGTGCAGAATTGTCCGCCCCACCACATCTATTGAAACATTATACTCCCGCACTTTGGCCTTCACGTTTTCTTCAGACGCGTTCTCAATGATGACTTCATCATCTTTTATGTCCTTGGCTCGTTTGATTCTGTTGTCGTCCATGAACAAGCGCAGTAGGTCGTCGAGTTGCATTGACGCAATTCTATCAGGCATGAACGCTGTCAATTCCATCGACGGTTTGGCTGGTGGAGCCTTCAACTGAGCTTCTATAGCTTCTCCCACGGTTTTCTGCGTAGCTTTTTGATCCGCAGTGATTATTTCCAGCATTTCTGCCATTTCCAGAGAGTTCTTCACCGCGTACGCGTGGTAGTGGTTGTTGAAGTAGCCGAAGACTTTCTTGGTTTTTGATGCGGCTTCCTTCACTTTTGGCACCCACGGCTTCAACTCATCAGTTTTGTAGTGATAGTTGTACCATGGTTGTTCGCCTTTACCGTGCCACCTAATGTACGCGATGTCGCTTGTCATATGCATGTCAGGCGGCAACAATGGTTCATCCACAGCAGTGTAGGCTACATTGTATTTCTCTAGCAGCTTTAATGTTTGAGAGTTCAGCCAAGACGGATGACGAAACTCAACGGCAAGCCTGAATTGGGTTGGAAAGAGTGTAAAGAAGCTCTCGAGCAGAGTGAGATTCAGTTTCAGACCTGGGGGTAATTGAGCAAGCAGGCAAGCGAGTTTGCCGTTGAATTGCAGTGGCTCCATCAACTGTAGGAATTTAGTCAAGTCTTCTTCTACGCCTCTTGCTGGGTTGAGTTTCTTTTCGTGGGTAATCAGCTGAGGCAGTTTAGCAGCATATATGAAGTCGGGTTTCGTGTATCTGAGCCAGCCGAAAACCATGCCTTTTGATGGGTAACGATAGAAGGTCGAGTCGATTTCAACCGTTTTGAAGACGCGTGAGTAGGCGGATAACATGCTCTTTTCGCCTTTCTGATAGAATGACCCGATCCATTCTTTGTAGGACCAACCTGAGGTGCCTAGCAGTATTTCGCCCATAGGAAAGACCTTGTCATGTCGAAAACACTTTTAGAAAGCATCCTTATAATTGTTAGTTATTGCGCCATACGAAAGGAGCTAGTAACTGAGCGTGGATTTCCCGAGGCAATTAGAGTAGGAGGAGGCGAATTTGAGGCTGCAGAGTAAAAAGGTGGCTGTTGCGACTCTTTTCGGCGCAGTGATGTTTGCAACAGCAACTATTCTGCCTTCTCCCATAGACAAGATGTTCATTATTGTCCACGCTCTTCCTCTAGCATTAGGAGCCTTGCTAATGCGTGGGTTGGGTGCCACTTATGTTGCAGTAGTTGGAGGCGTTCTAACTGCATTATGGCGAACAGCTTTTGCACCTTTCAGCTTTGTCTTCGCTCTGTTGTATGGCTTGTTTGTGGACGGTTCCTTCTTCATTTTCAACGTTTACGTTGATAATGGAACGGTCAAAACGGGGAGAATGATAGCTTCCATGACCATAAGCACAGCGCTCGTTGGAGTTCTCAGTTATTATGTTACTGTATTATCACTTAATCTGCTCCAGAGAAATTTCACTCTCGAGGTGGCCATACTTGCTGCTGGCACTCTCAATGGCATCGCAGCTGGCTACTTGACATCTATCATTTGGAACAAGCATCTTAAAAATGCCAGACTTTGAGTGGCATAGCCTGTTTAAAGTTTAAAAGTGCATGTGATAATGTATAGAGACCGCGAGATGACTTGAAATGCCCTTTGAAAAAGGAGAATTCGTACTCATCGATTACGTTGCTAAAGTTAAGGAGACAGGTGAAGTCTTCGACACGACGCTGGAAGACGTAGCCAAGAAAGAAAGACTCTACAAAGAAGGCGAAATCTACGAGCCCAAACTGATAGTAATCGGCGAAAACTGGGTGCTCAAAGCCCTAGACGAAAGCCTTCCCAACCTGGAACTCAGCAAACCAGCGCCAGTGGAAATCTCACCTGACAAGGCTTTTGGAAACCGCGACCCAGAAAAAGTGAGGTTGATTCCTCTTAGGCGACTTACAGCCAAGGGTGTAACGCCGCAGCTTGGAATGCGCCTAGAATTCGAGGGAAAACTGGCAGTTGTGAGAACAATCGGCGCTGGCAGAGTTCAACTCGATTTCAATCCGCCTCTAGCGGGCAAAACGCTGCTCTATGAAGTTACAATCGGGAAGAAGCTTGAAACCAAAGTAGAAAAACTCAACGCGTTGATCCACCGCCGAATACCCACTGTTGACGCAACGAAATTCGGAGTAAAAACAAAGAAAACAACTGTTGAAATCGATGTGCCCGAAGAAGCCTTTTACATTGAAGGCGTGCAGGCGGCTAAAAGGGGCATATCGATTGACATAGAGAAATTCTTCACTGAAATAGAAACGGTGAAGTTCACTGAAACATTTAAGAGAAAAGTGCCAGCGACACCGAAACCTGCGCCAGCGGAAAAACCAGCCCAAAAAGAAAAAGAAACAACAGAAATTAAAGAGACAGCTACGCCTGAAGCACAACCTGCCGAAAGCGCAAAACCCACAGAGGCAACACCTTAACGCATTTCTTCACTCGCCCCTCCTTGAAGGTTAAGGCAAAGTCGCAGCGGCAAAACCTAAACACATTTTAGCAAAGACAACAGTGGGTTTCATGTTGAAGAAAGGTGAGACTGGGAATTGACTTGGCCGAAACAGCCGCTCCATGAAGCTATGCTCTATTCTCCTTTACTGGAAAAACGAGTGCGCTGTTACCTGTGCGCCCGAGTGTGCACCATACCAGACGGCGGTTTAGGCTTCTGCCAAGTCAGGAAGAATGAAGGCGGCAAGCTCTACGCCTTGGCGTATGGAAAGGCTTGTTCAGTTGCGGTCGATCCCATCACGAAGAAGCCGTTGGCGCATTTTCATCCGGGCTCTTCTGTGCTGTCGATTGCTGCAGGAGGCTGCAACTTTCGCTGTCAATTCTGCGACAACTGGATGATAAGCCAGGAAAAAGGAGTTGGTGGCACAGAGCTTTCGCCTGAAGACATTGTGCGCACTACGAGAGACAACGGTTGTCAAGGCATAAGCTACACTTACACCGAGCCGACTATTTTCTTGGAATATGCCCTTGACACGGGAAAACTCGCTCATGAAGTTGGCTTCTTCAACACTTTCGTCACAAACGGGTACATGACACGCGAAGCCGTCCACACAATAGCGCCTGTCTTAGACGCGGCTACAGTTGACTTTAAGGGTGGAGCAGACCCAGAGTTTTACCAGAAGTTTTCGGCTGTTCCATCGGTTGAACCGATCTTCGCCTCCCTATTGGAAATGAAGCGCCATGACATTCACGTAGAAATCACTAACCTTGTGGTTCCGAAAATCGGCGAATCGCTTGAACGTATTCGAGAACTCGCCACGTGGATACGAGAAAACATGGGTAAAGACACAGTTTTTCACGTCTTACGCTTTCACCCCGACTATAAGTTGACAGACGTTGTTTCCACACCGATATCAACTCTGGAGAAGGCATGCAACATTTCACGCGAGGTTGGACTGAACTATGTTTACATTGGAAATGTGCCTGGGCATCCATATGAGAACACGTATTGCCCCAACTGCCACGAGCTTGTCGTCAAACGGTACAGTTTCGAGATTGTCAAATGGAACTTGACAAAAGACATGAAGTGCCCAGCCTGCGGCACAAATATAGCCATCAAGGGCAAGTTTGAACCCGCGGGTCCATATCACCCTTACTCCATTATCTAGTGCCGCCTACTACAGACCGGGAAAGCTAATGGGCGGAGTTGACCACATAATATTATAAAGAGGCTGTCGGCAGAATTACAGGTGGAGAATGTTCATGTTCAAGAAAATTCTTGTGGCTGTTGACGGTTCTGACCATTCAAAGAGAGCCTTAGATCACGCCCTAGAACTGGCTAAAAGGTTTGATGGAAAGGTTACTCTGATTAATGTCTATTCAACCGTGGTGCCCATTACTCCTGCTATGGACACGCTTTCGACGCCTCCGACGATTCCTCCCCACGCGTCACCTGAGGTTGCTGCCAAGCTAACTGAAGAGGCGAAGCAAAAGGGTGAACGGATTCTGGAGGAAGCGGAGCGAGCAGCGAAGGAACGTGGGATACTGGCAGAGAAGATCCTGAGGGAGGGCGACGCGGTTCGAGAGATAGTGGGAGTTGCGCAAGAGGGAAAATTCGACCTCATAGTCGTGGGGCACAGAGGATTGAGCAAACTGAGGGAACTGTTCATGGGGGCAGTCAGCGAAGGTGTGAGCCATAAGGCAACATGCCCTGTCCTTATTGTAAAATGATGAGCTTCGATGACTACCGATAAACTTATATGCGCATAAGTACGAATCAATATTGACCAACAATGATAGTTACATTAACGGTAATGGCAGACGACTTCAAGTTATCTCAGATGCTTGACAAATTCGCCATGCAGTACAAAGTCAGTTACAGTCTGACAAGGAAGAACGAGCACTTTGTTCTCCGCGTCAAAACCGACGATTTTGGCGAATTGATCAGACGTTTAAGCCTCATTAAAGACTGTACGTACAAGATTCAAGAATTGTATGACACGCGCCGATTCTCAGACAGGATAAACGTTAATTTGACCAAGACAAACATAGATGCCTTGGTAGGCAAATCCACTGTTGCGCACACTGACATAGACCCGATCGACGGTGGGTTGGTCAAGGTTGTTGGCGAACTTTGGTTCTGCCGCCCAAAACAGGACAAGGTCATAAAGAAGGGTTTGCCTGTCATGGTCGTTGGTGTAGAGGGAGTTAGTTTGATTGTGGAAGAGGTGAGGTAACAAATGTATGAGGAAATCATACTCGCGCTGGCAATCGTTCTCCTCGTGGTGATTGTGCTTTTGAGCATGGGCATGAAGCGGGTGAATCAGTATGAGAGAGGAATCGTGGAACGCTTCAGCGCCTACGAAAAAACCGTTGACCCGGGGCTAAGGTACATTGTTCCATTTGTTCAAAGAATATTACGGGTGAATATGCGAGAGCAGGTGATTGATGTTCCGCCGCAAGAAATCATTACTGAAGACAATGTTGTGGTAACGATTGACGCAGTGGTTTATTACCAGATCATGGACCCCAAAAAGGCTCTGTATGAAATTGAAGATTTTGAATTGGCCATCGTCAAGTTGGCTCAGACGACGCTTCGAAACATAGTTGGAGAGATGTCCCTTGACACTTGCTTGACTTCACGCGAGAAGATAAACACCGAACTCAGAAAAGTGTTAGATGAGGCAACCGACAAGTGGGGAACCAAGGTTAATCGCATTGAAGTTCAGCGAATTGATCCGCCAGCCGACATTCAGACAGCCATGCACAAACAGAAAACAGCCGAACAAGAGAGGAGACAGATACGTTTGTTGGCAACTGGAAGAAAAGAGGGGGCTATGCAAGAAAGAGAAGGGACCATACTTAAGGCACAGGGAGAAGCCAAAGCCATAGAGTTAGTGGCCACAGCTCAAGCCGAAGCGGTTAAGGTGGTTTCTGAAGCGGCTAACAAATACTTTCTTGAAAACGCCCAGTTGAACAAGAAGCTAGACGTTATCAGAGACACTTTTGCACAACAGACCAAGATAATTGTTCCGTCCTCGGCTGACATACTCGCAGTTTTGGGACTTGAAACTGGCGGACCCACAGTGCTACCTATAAAACGTTCAAGCCAGAGCGAAACTGAGGGAACCAAACGATGACTCAAGAGATACTCTGGCTGATTCTCATTGGAATAATAGCTTGCATTGTCGTCTGGCTGATTACGCGACAAATCGGAACGCCTAAACTATATGGTCTGCAAAAAGAAGTGAATATGAGGCTGACATACAAGAGATACATGGAACTTTATCCAGGCACGAACATCACTTACGAACAATACAAGAAGATGCAGGCTCAACACGCCTACAGAAAGGCTGTGAGTTCCACGAAGATAAAGCGGATGGTAAGGTGAAACAACAACAGCCCACGCCTTCTCTCAATCTGCCCTAAAACTAACAGCATAAATGGATGATGGCGATTACTATTTCATGAGAGACGAAACCGTCATGTGGTCAGTTTGGAGACCAGACGCTCAAGCAGCGCTGCATGACAAGAAGGCTAGAACAGGATTAGCCCGCTATTTCGATGTTATGCAAGACCTGAAGCCAGCCAAGTTCATGATTGCCAGGAAACTGGAAGCAGATTTCATTCCAGAAAACTCTCTTGAGCATCTCTGGCTTCTCCACGACCAACTCACCAAGGACTATTGCAAATTAGAAAATCAAATTGATTCACAACAAAAAGCCCTGGAAGCTCTCGAGACTCCAGAGAAATCATATTTAGACTTAAAGTCCGAAATCACCAAGCGCATAATGGGAAAGTGCCACTTGTGTACTCGCCGCTGCGGGTTCAATCGATCGGCAGGCGAGCTGGGACTCTGGTGCAAAACCGGCACGCAGATTACAGTTTCGACCGCGTTTGAGCATATGGGCGAAGAACCCGAGCTTGTGCCTTCTGGAACGATTTTCACAATGGGCTGCACTATGCGGTGCAAGCACTGTCAAAACTGGACGATTTCTCAATGGTTTGAGCAAGGTGAAATCTTCACACCTAAACGACTGGCTAACAGTGTTGAAGACCTGCGGCGTCGAGGCTGCAGAAACGCCAACTTGGTCGGGGGCGAACCTACGCCTTGGTTGGAGCAGTGGCTTGAAACCTTTAAGCATGTTGACGTTAATGTTCCTGTGATTTGGAATTCCAACTCTTACTACAGTGAGGAAACCGCGAGGCTGTTGGCAGGTTTTGTTGACGTTTACCTTTTAGACTTCAAGTATGGAACCAACGAGTGTGCCGAGCGGATTTCCGACGCACCGGACTATTGGGAAGCGTGCACCCAAAATCACTTGTACGGCAAGAAATACGGTGAATTGTTGATACGTGTTTTAGTTTTGCCTAAGCATCTTGAATGTTGCACCAAGCCAATTTTGAACTGGATTGCCAAAAATTTGGGAACAGAAGTACGCACAAACGTGATGTTTCAATACCGCCCTGAGTGGAGAGCTCACGAAATTCCTGAGTTGAGGCGAAGGCTCACAAGAAACGAGATGGAGAGAGCGGTTCAACTAGCCAAAGAAGCGGGGCTCACCAACTTCATAACGTAGGAGGCTTGAGGCGATTTTGTGTTAAAACGAATTATTTCGTATGTTCTGCTGGCTCTCTTGTTAACATTGGCAATCACCTCAGCCCTAGTTAAGAACGGTGTGGCTTGGAGCAACGGAGGCTACAGCAGTGACCCAAATAACCCTGATTATGGAACACACGATTGGATTGCCCAACACGCGTTAGACTGGTTGCCAGACAAAGAGAAATGGTACATTTACGACAATCTCGCCGCTTACCTCTATGGAACTGAGTTCCCAGACAACGGGCAGGTGTCAGATGGAATTGGTGACACAGCGCTTCACCACGTCTATTTTGATAGAGGGGGCGACCTGACAGACGATGCAGCGGCAGTCCGCGCCGAGACAGAATTCACCAATACGTTGAATGTGTTGAGCGCGAAAGACTACAAGAACGCTTCGAAGTTTGCTGGAATAATGACTCATTATATTGCAGACTTGGCTGTCTTCGCTCATGTTATGGGAGCGGGGACTGATTGGGGTAAGGAAAAGCACCATGACGACTTTGAGAATGGCGCAAATGGATATACATCATCCTACAATTCGTGGTTTACAAGATTCCTCGTGTTCGACGGAAGCTTAATTGAGATTTCTGCCTATGACGCGGCCGTAAATCTTGCTCGCGATACAACATTTGACAACGTGACCGATACTGCTGTTTGGATGGATCAAAACTACAACTGGAACAATCAAGCTTTTATGAACCGCGTTGGAGAATCGCTTAACCTAGCGGTAAACTATGTCACGGATGTTCTGCACACACTTTATGTGAAAAGTGAGGCTCAGGTTCCACCACCTTTTGAGCCGCCTCCTAATCCCCCGTCTAATCCACCTTTTAGCTGGCCTTCTTTTCCGCAGGTGGCTATACCTTTGTGGATAGTAGGTGCGGCAATAGCCGTGATTGCCCTGATAGTTGCTATTGCCGTGACCCGTAGCCGACCGAGGCAGCCGAGGGGAAAGCTCGTTCGCTTTCTCTGAATCCGTTGTTTGCCCTTATGCTGACTCCTGCCGCCCCAAACCAAAAGATATTTGTCATAGAAGTCACTCGTATTCACCCTCACCAGAAGGCGAAACCGACAATATGCCGTACTGTCCTGAATGTGGTGGCGAAATGCGCTATTCGATAGCTACGAAACGCTACGCGTGTCAAAGCTGCGGACTCACTGTTAGCCACCAAGAACTGATCGAAATGCGAGACCAAAACCGCCCCTCACAAGAAACAGAAGAGGAACAGAAACAGAAACAACGCAGAGAATACCTGAAATGGTGGCTTAGCAGCAAGAAAAAATAGCAGCAGACAACCGCAGTTTTGAACGGTTACCTTAGACGACAAACTTTTAGTTTGAACTTCAACACGAATGATTTTGGTTGCGATGAGGGATATTCAGGCTAGACACTGATAATAAAATGATTGAAGACTCGGGTACCCAAGCAACCATCTCCAGCATGTGCGTTGCTAAGGACTCCATAACATTGACACCGACACAGCGTTGCCTTCCATTCAACATAAATAGACGAGACGCAACGAAGTTACCAGCTAATTAAAATGTGCAATCGAGCTGTGAAAACTCATGTTCATAGTCTTCATTATTGGCACTGCAGGTTCAGGCAAGTCACTGCTCACCGGAGCCTTCACCAACTGGCTTCAACTACAAAAACAAAACGTCATAGCTGTTAACCTTGACCCCGGCGTTGTAACACTACCTTACACGCCAGACATCGACATCCGAGACTACGTCAAAATCGAAAAACTCATGGATGAGTACAAGCTTGGACCAAACGGCGCCCTCATAATGGCAGCTGACCTAATCGCTGAAGAAACAGAAAGGCTAAGCGACGAAATCGCCAGTTTCAAACCCGACATCGCATTAATTGACACGCCCGGACAAATGGAACTGTTCGCATTCCGACAAAGCGGACCTTATCTAGCCAACGAACTCACAAAAGAAGGTAAGGCCCTCATATACCTCTTCGACTCAATTTTCAGCTCCAACCCTCAAAACTACGTATCTAACCTATTTCTCTCAGCCGCAGTTTACACCCGATTCTTAGTACCACAAATCTATGTCCTGTCCAAAAGCGATTTGCTGTCACCTGAAGAAACTCAGCGCATAGTTGACTGGTCAGCCAGCCCATACGCTTTGGAAACAGCAATAGAAGAAAAATTAGACGGCTCAAAACGTCTCCTAAGCCGTGATACTGTGCGGGCAATCAACCGCATTGGCTTGAAGTTCCTCTTACTTCCAGTGTCAGCTAAAACCAACGATGGATTCACAAACCTAAACGCCTCGCTGGAACGCATACTCAGCAGCGGCGAAAAATTCACGCCTTGATGCTATCGTTTCAGTGTTTCAGAACGGCTCTTGATTATGTTGAGTGCAGCTGTTACGCCTTGCCCCACGCTGACGGCTATCTGATATTTTCTTCCACATGTTGCGTCGCCTGCAGCGTAAACTTTGGGAATGTTTGTTTGCATTTGGTCGTCGGTCATTATGCAACCCATTGTGTCGGTTTTAACTCCTGCTGCGGTGAGCATTTGTGTAACTGGAGTTTTCTCTCCTGAGATGAACACTCCTTTAACATTTAGTGTCTGCTCGACTTTGGAGCCTATGTCTCTTATTTTCACTTTTTCAACCACGGGTGACCCGATGATTTCGGTTGCTTCATGGTTTTGCCAGGGTTGCACGTTTCCTTTTGAGAGAAGGCTTTCAAGGCTTTGAGGTTTGTAATGTGGGGTGAGGGTGCCTGGTACGAAGTGGATTTTGTTGACGAGTTCCGCCAAGTACAAGCCGTCGGATATGGTTTCTTCGTCTTCTCCAATTAGGGCGATGTCTTGCTTTCTGAACAATGTTCCGTCGCACACGGGGCAGTATGAGACGCCCATGCCCAGGAGTTCTCTAGCGCCTCGGATTTCGAGCCTTTTCCTCTGAACGCCGATTGCGAAGATTATAGCTTTGGCGCAGTATTCCTTGTCTCGCGTCCACACGGTTTTTAGTTCACTTGACAGTTCAAAGCGCACAGCTCTTGCTGGACAGAGCATTCTCGCTCCAGCTGATTCCGCTTGTTTTATTATCATGCCTGCCAGTTCAGGTCCGGATACTGAGGGAAAACCTGGATAGTTCTCTATTAGTTTGGCGTCTTGGAGCCTACCACCTGGTTTTTCGGCTTCTAAGATGAGGACTGTCATGTTTGCTCTTGCGAGGTAAATTGCACTGGCGAGTCCTGCTGGACCAGCGCCTACAACGATTGCGTCGTAGGCTTGTTCGAGCTGTTCGAGTGGGAAGATTATTGGTTTTTGAGTGTTCATCAATGTTTCACTGCGAGGCTTTTGTGTTATTTTTGTTTTGGGAGTGTGGTTTTTCCGCCCTTCGCCTGCGTTGACTCTGTGATTTGCAGGAGAGCCTTTGTGATTCGGTTTTTAGCTGTTTCTGAGTTTTGCGCCGTGGTTGAAAGATGTAATTCTAAGTGTGGTTTTCCTTCGCCTCTGTGTCCCGGATGCGACTTGATGTAGATGTAGGGGTTGTCGTGCATTGTTTTGTCGATGAGTGGCGCCAAGTCAGATTCCATGATGCCGTCGACGCCTATGCTGGTCTCGTAGAAGACGGCCTTGCCCGCCATCTTCTTGAGCATGGGCTGTACTGATTCGTCGAATATGGCTTCCATTTCTGAGGGTACGCCTGGCAACGCGATTATGGTTGTGCCGCTGTGCTTCATGAGCACTCCAGGCGCTGTTCCGATTGGGTTATGCAGTGGCTGAGCCTTTTCTGGCAGAGTTGCCATCTTGATTCTTGGTGGGGTCAGCTTTACTTTTTCTTCTATTCGACCTTCTTTGAGGTATTGATGGTACTTGTCTTCAACCATTTTGATGGCTTCTGAATTGACCTTCAAGGACTGACTAAGGGCTTTGGCTATGCCTTCTAGGGTTTTGTCGTCGAATGTTGGTCCCAGTCCGCCTGTGGTGATTATGATCTTAGGTTTGCGTTTCAAAGCTTCATTGACTATGGTGGAGATTTCGGTTGTGTCGTCGCTGGCAACGGTTATGCGGGTGACGTTTAAGCCCGTGTTTGTTACGCGTTTGGCTAGCCACTGTGCGTTGGTGTTGGCTATTTTGCCTATGAGGAGTTCGTTGCCGATGCAGATGATTTCGATGTGGTGTGTCATTTTTTCCGTTTTCCTCGTTTGTTAAGTTTAAGTTGTGGCTTTTGAGTTTTGTGTGAAATGGTTTCGGTTCATCGATGTAGAGGAGTCAACATTCGAGGCTTGTTTAAAAGACTGTGAATAATGCTTTCTTCTTCAAGTTTCGCTCTATCAGTTTGAGCGCCACTGCGCCTACGCCGACGAAGATTATCCCTAACATGAACAAGACAGCTAGGTCGTAGAATGCGTCTTGAACTCTGATCCCGAGCAGGGAAGCTCGTATCACGCGGATTCCATAGGTTAATGGCAAAGCCTTTGAAATCATCTGTGCCCAAGTCGGCATAAGCTCAACTGGACAAACTATACCGCTGAAGACCAGGAATAATATCATCAGACTGTTAGCTGTGTTGGTTCTGTCTCGAAAAGTCAAGGTCAAGGCGTTTGCCATCAAACCGACTCCGAACAACGCGAAGGCTGTTAGGAGAAGACCAGCAAAGAACAAGGCTATGTTGAATGAAGTGGCTTGGAAGCCAAATAGAAGACCTATTAGAAACACTGCGATCAGGTCAACTAGCGAGTTTACGCCTGCAGCCGTCATTACTCCAACCATATATGCCAAGCGGTTCATTGGAGTCATGAACGTAGCCTCGATTGTACCCATCGCACGCTCCCAAAACATGACTCTGCCCACTACAAAAGAGGCGGCGAAGACAAAAACGTAGAAGGCATTGCCTATAATGATAAAGGAAATGTAACCAGACGTTCCAGCCGCTGTTCCAAATTCAGATGATGTTACTCCATGGTAAACTTGATTGTACAGAACCCAAGCTGCTCCCAGCGTCAGCATTGGTCCCCAAAATCTCAGAGCGAAACCTGACCAGCTGAAGAAGCGCCATGTCATGATTAGATTGACTTTGGCAGTGGCCGCAATTACTCTGAGACTGTGGGGTGCCATTCGCCTCATCTCCTCAAAACTGGGTCAGTGTGGCTTTCTGCTTTGCCTTTCGCTCAGCGTAGCCGATAAGCCAAGTCGCTACTGCAAAGAACACTAATGCCATGGAAGCGAGAATCATCAAAGGAACTGCAACATCAAACAGGGAGGCTCCACCCAGCAAAGTAAGCCTCAGTGACAAAAGCCCAAAAGTCAAGGGAATCAAATAACTGATGGATAACAGAGCTCTGGGCATAGCTTGAAGGGGAAAGGCGAGACCAGAAAAGAACATTATGGGTTCCTGTAGCATTGTGGAATACATGGTGCCTCTCCTTGAATGCACGAAGAAAGCTTCAAAGCACATTCCAAGAGACACTAACGAGAGATACGAAAGAACAATTGACGCAAACAAGGCGAAAAAGTCAGTTATTATTATTTTAACACCGAGAAATGCTACCCAAGAAAACAGAATACCAAAGAGAAACCAAAAGTAGTTGAAAGCGCTGGCTAAAGCTCCGCCTAAAGTAATTGCAATACGGCTTGCTGGAGATAACAGAAGTGCCTCCAATGTGCCTTCCTCTCTTTCTCTAACGAAAACGTTGCCCGAAAGCAGCATCATGGTGAAAAACGTGTAGAGTAACTGTCCAATGAGTGTGAAACCAGCCAAATCCAGAGTGTACCATGAATCGTTGAATTCAAGAGTCACAGACCTAGCGGCAAACGGCAAATACAGGAAATACAGGTAGAGTCCATTTCCAAGAGGCAACGCTAACGTCCAAAAAAGGGTTCGGGCGCTGAAGAAAAACTGTTTGATGTTCTTCTCCATCTCGGCAAATACAACTCTCCAGAACATTCGGCTAGCCTCCAGTGTAGAACATGAAAAGGTCCTCTAAGGTTGGTCCACGAATATTAACTGAAACCACTCGGCAACGCATAGTGGACAAGTAGTTCAGCACATCAGGAGCTGTTCTGTCACTATCGACGTTGACTATCAGCCTATCGATTTTTTCGCCCTCAATCTCACCTTCGTAGGCTGTTTTCAACACCTTCTTAACAGACTCACGCCTTCTGAGACCTTCTAAGGTTTCATCCGTTAGGCGGGTTACCAAGACTTCTATGGAGAACCCTGTTGGCATTTTTCGCTTGAGCTCTTCAGGGTGTCCAATAGCAACTAGTTTGCCCTTATTGAGAAATCCCACGCGGTCGCACAGTTCTTCGGCTTCATACATGTAATGTGTAGTTAAGAGGACAGTTTTGCCCTGTTCTTCAACGATTTTCTCGCGGATGAACTTGCGGAGGTCTCTGGCTATGTTCACGTCTAGTCCCAGCGTGGGTTCGTCGAGGAAAAGTACTTCAGGGTCATTTATGAGTCCCCTGCAAACTTGCAAGCGTTGTTTCATGCCTTTGCTGTACTTCTCCACTTCGTCGTCTGCTCTGTCAGATAAGCCTACAAGTTCAAGTAATGTGTTCACTCTGGACTTGACTTCCCTTTTCGGAACGTCGTAGAGCTCAGCGAAGTACTCAAGGTTCTCCCTGCCTGTCAGCCTAAAGTAAAGCATTCGTTCACCGCCAGCTACCATGTTAACTATCTTTCTCACACGAGCAGCATCCTTCACAACATCATGCCCCTTAACGAAGGCTTGCCCTCCAGTTGGCTCCAGCAGGGTGCAGAGGATTTTCACTGTGGTTGTCTTGCCGGCGCCGTTAGGTCCAAGCAGACCGAAGAGCTCGCCCTCTTGGATTTCAAAGTCAACGCGCTCGAGAGCTCTGATGACTGTCGTGTTTTTCTTCCCTACAATGTGGCTTCTCTTAGTCGAAACATAGTCGCGCGAAAGCCGACGAGCCTCAACTGCAAAATTAGAGCCGCTCAATCTCCTTCAGCTTTAACTCATTTTTCAACTGAAACCCAATCTTATGTGCACATTAATAACCTTTCTTAACAGCGCGATAAATTGACTTGTGTTGATGTGACATGGTTACTTTTTTATTAGTAGCCGCGTCAATAATTGTTTGGTGACAAGTCTTGGGTTTGATTCCTGAAGAGCACAAAGCGCATTTGAAGGAAGAATTACTGAAGGGCTTGGTGGATCCTGTGCGTGTTGTTTTGTTTACTCAGGAAATTGAATGCGAGTTCTGCAAGGAGTCTCGTGAATTAGTGACTGAAGTTGCTGAATTGGCTCCAGATAAGATTAAGACTGAAATCTTCGACTTTATCAAAGATGTGGACAAGACGAAGGAATTCAATATTGATAAGGTGCCCGCAATCGTCCTTCTGGGTAAGAAAGACTATGGCATACGGTACTTTGGCATTCCGTATGGTTATGAATTTAACAGTTTTATCGATAACATTATCAATGTTTCAAAGGGCACAACCAACCTTAGCGAAGATACAAAGAAGAAGCTGGCGTCGATTGAGAAGCCAGTGCACATACAGGTCTTTGTGACCTTAACCTGCCCGTACTGTCCGATAGCTGCGGGTTTGGCGCATAAGTTCGCGTTAGAAAGCGACAAAGTGCGAGCTGATGTCATCGAAGTGGGCGAGTTTCCACATCTTGGACAGAAATACGCTGTCATGGGTGTGCCAAAAATCGTCATTAATGAACGCACCGAACTCGTGGGCGCAGTTCCAGAAAATCAGTTTGTGGATGCAGTGGTGCAAGCGCAGAAAACACCCAGCATTTACATGTGAGCAAGGACTGCATGAAGACGGCAAAGGGTCTCGGATTACTCGCTGGCGTGCTTTCGTTGATCATTGGGTTCTCCCTTGCGCTCAACTATGTGTGGGTTTTCGTATTGATAAGCATTGGACTTTGGCGTGAGGTCAGCTGGCCACTTTCAGCTCCTCTGTGGCTCCTCATATTCAATATGGTGATTTACGTTCCACTGGGAGTCTGGATGATTTTAGACAAGAGAAGGAACTTCTTCTTGTTTGCAGTTGTATGGGCGATCGTCGGTTCAGCTTTGGGTGTGTATTTAGGCTTTTCAATTGGCTCTTTCCTCAACTTGCTGTATTTTCTCTTAGTCTTTTCGAGCACGTATTACTACGTTAGCAAGGTGGACACTGCGGCTTCGAGGCAGATGAGAATGTTAGCTGGGGTCTTGGCTCTGGTTCAGGGAGCCTACCTCGCTCTGACTTTCTTTTTTGTCTCCTTGCTGGCTTCAAGCCAAGCTCGCACCCGCTCGCAGGGGCGGGAATAGCCAATCCTCTCGGCATCTCTTTAGCAGTCAGCATGGTCGCCTACGTGATGTTAGGTGTGGGGATAATGAAGGGGAAGAGAGACTTCTTGTTTTACGCCGTTTTGGCGACAATTCTTGAGTCAGCCCTAGCCACTCTAACAATCTTTTTTACGAGGGGCGGCTTCTACAATTTGTTATCCATGCTTACTCTTTTCTTGAGTACCTACTGCTACTGGGCAAAAACCAAAACGTAGAAGTAGGAGAGGAAGAAGGCGTGTTCTAAGCGCGAAAAGTCTTATGTGTTCATCGCCTCAACATGCATTGACCCAGATTGAAGGTTGCAATATACTACAGCCTTAATGACATTAGAATAGAGGACATGCCCAAACCCAAGATAGGCTCAGACGAAGCCTTAGTTGAGATGAAGGCTTGCGGCGTTTGTGGCAGCGACCTGATGGATTGGTATCTGCGTCGACGGGCGCCGTTAGTTTTAGGACATGAGCCCGCCGGCGTCATCGTTGGGGTCGGGAAGAATGTTAAAGGCTTTGAAGTGGGCGACCGAGTTTTTGCTCACCACCACGTTGCTGATTTGAAGTGTTACTACTGCAAAAAAGGCGAATATACACTGTGCCCCCAGTTTGGGCAGACACACATCGAACCGGGCGGATTCGCCGAATACTTCAAGGTGCCAGCGCCTAATCTGCAAATTGACACGTTGAAGCTGCCACGCAACGTCTCCTATGAAGAAGCTACCTTAATCGAGCCAGTAGGCTGCTGCATAAGAGCCCAAAACAAGGCTGGCATCAAAAAAGGCGACAGCGTAGCCATAATAGGCGCTGGACCCAGCGGAATAATACATGCTGTACTCGCAAAGATTGCAGGCGCCACCCACATTACAATCACAGATGTTGTGGACTACAGATTAAGAATGGCTGAACGCCTAGGGGCAGACTTGACTGTTAACCCGAATAAAGAGAATATTGCCGAGAGGGTAAAGGAAGCAACAGAGAACAGAGGTGCAGATGTCGTAATCGTAACCGCGCCGAACGTTCAAGCGGTTGAAGACAGTGTTCAAATCGTTCGCCGTGGAGGGAAAATTCTTCTGTTTGCGCCGACGCAACCCGACCAATACGCCCGTCTGAGCCCTCACCGACTCTTTTTCTCCGAAATTAGTGTTGTTCCTTCGTATTCGGTTTCACATGTAGAGACAAGAACAGCGCTGCAGCTCATCTGTTCGGGAAAAATTAAAGGGAAGGATTTGGTAACCCATCGCTTTCCTTTAAGCCGCACAGCGGAGGCATTTCAAACAGCCGCTAAAACCAAAGAATGCTTGAAGGTTGTTGTTGTGAACCAAAAGTAGTTTGGCGGTTTTTTTGAACGAAACGAAGAAGGCATTACTGTTAACTGTTCTAGCTGGCGTGCTTTGGGGCACGTCTTTTCCTGCAATAAAGATCGGGTTAAAGTACACTGACGCCTACATGCTTGTATTCTGGAGATTCTTCTTAGCCTCTGCAATCATGTTCATTGTCCTTTTTGTCACAAAAAACTTCAGCTTTAAACTTGCAAGAAGAAGGGTCTGGCTTCTGGGAATATTGAATGGTTTTGCCTATCTGCTGCAATATGTTGGCATGACCTATACAACGGCATCCAAATCCTCGTTGCTTGTCAACTTAACCGCAGTCTGGGTCGCTATATTGAGCTGGATGATTTTCAAAGAGCGATTTGGAAACAGGAAACTACTGGGAATAGTGGTCGCTACTCTCGGCGTCTTTCTAGTGACAACCAGCCTGAATTTCTCAGAACTTACAAGAGGAATGCTCTTCGGAGACATTCTGGTTCTAACTTCTGGAATCGGTTGGTCCTTATTCATCGTCTACACCAAGAAATTCATTGCCGACACAGAGAATTCATTTCAGTTCATGACATGGATACTGTTTGCAACGGTTCTGCCTCTAACTCCATTTATTGCCCTGTCAAGCAACCCGTCTCTAAACCTACCAGTAGAGGCGTGGGGTGCCATAATTTATACAGCGATTTTTTGCTGGATAGTTCCCTATTACGTGTGGTTAAAGGGGCTGAAGCACATTTCCCCAGTTACAGCTACGATTGTTTTGTTGACGGAAGTAATAGTTGCGACAGTCATCTCGTTTTTCATGTTGGATGAAAGATTCACCATTGTTTCTGGTGCTGGAGCGTTGCTGATTTTACTGGCTATTGTTATGGCTTCGTCAAACAATAGAACCACATGAACTCTCTGCTGTTCAAGTCTGCCTGTGGCATAATGCGGAAACTATAAAATCCGTCAACGTCATTAATTGAATCCAACTCTCAACTTGCGGTCGTGATTTACCATTTGTCAAGTGCAAAAATGAAAGCAGCCATGTTATACGGAGTGAAAGACCTGCGAATCCAAGACATCGACACGCCAAAGGTTGGATACGGGGAAATTTTGGTCAAGGTAAAAGCCGCGACCACTTGTGGAACCGACCTTAAAATCTATCAGCGAGGCTACGTGGAAGGCGTAATCAAGCTGCCAACCGTGTTTGGACATGAATGGGCTGGCGACGTAGTCGAAGTTGGAGAAGGCGTCACATGGCTCAGAAAAGATATGAGAGTACGCGGTGGCAACAGTTCGCCCTGCCTCCGCTGTTACATGTGTCAGAGGGGCAAGTTCAACCTGTGCGAAGACATGATGTGGCTTTGGGGCGCCTACGCTCAGTACATCAGGGTTCCGCAACGCATCGTCACCCTTAACACGCAGGTGATACCGGCTCATGTTGCTTACGAAGAAGCAGCCATTACGGAGCCGCTTGCCTGCGTGCTCCACGGAGTTGAGGAGGCAAAAGTGAAACTGGGAGACACCGTTGCCATAATCGGTGCGGGACCAATTGGACTTCTGCATTTGCTGACTGTTAAGAAGATGGGTGCTGGCAAAGTTGTAATCAGCGACACAGTCGATGAGAGACTGCAGTTGGCAAACAAGTTGGGTGCTGACGTGACCATAAACGCTAAGAAAGATGATATTATCGAGACAACAAGGAAACTCACAGACGGTCACGGTGCAGATGTGGTGATAGAAGCTATTGGGCTGCCCGCAACATGGGAGCAAGCCCTCAAAGTGGTGAGGAAAGGCGGCACGGTTCTAGAGTTCGGTGGATGCCCACCCGGGACAGAGATTAAAGTGAGCACAGAGCAGCTTCACTATGGTGAAACCACTGTTCTAGGAGCTTTCCACACTACGCCAATTCATTTCAGGAAAGCTTTGAACCTCATCGCTTCTGGAACCATGAATGTTAAGTCTTTGATCACTAGTCGAATGGAACTTGACGACTTAAAGCAGGCTTTTGAGATGCTTTCAACTTCCAAGACGGACATAAAGATAGCAGTACAGCCTTGATGGTTGAGGGCTGGTTTCTGTTCATGTGTTATTAACTTCCGCTTAGACTGAGTCCTAATAACTTCTTTTTTTAGTTGCATTGTGTGAACAGAAGTAGTTGTACATGGAATTGTAGACTGTATGTTTGAGAGGGCCTCTGTGTGCTTGTTGATGGCGTCGAGCATGTGCGGCGGCGTGTGCTCGCTTGTTTCATCAGCAGCCCACGCAAGAATTTCAGCGCGCGTTTTCCATGATAGCGCACGCTCAAGCATGTATGGACTGAAAATATGGATTTCGGATTCATAACCTATACCTAGCTTGTGAATTCAGATTCGGAGTGAATTGAATTGAAGAGGATTTCGGCGATAGTTCTTGCGTTTCTCCTAGTTGTTGGAGGGCTTGTCTCAACGAAGGTACTTGCCTCTATTTTAGCGACTTTTGTTGGAGGAACGGTTACAGTCGTGGAGAGTGGCACATTATGGCTTTACGTTAACTCTAACGATAGTTCACGCATGGATTGGTCTGAAATCGGAATACAGCCTTACCTTGACGCTGTCGATCCCAATTATGTAACTACAGACGTCGGAGGCGCCCTTGAAGGCGACTTCGGTTTCATGGATTCAGGAAGATCTACGGAAACAATAACAAGCGTCACAGTTCAAATCTACGGACTGCATGCAACTGGGAATAACCTTGAGGTTTTTGTTTGGGACAGTTCTTCATGGACATCTCTAGGCACTCAGACATTAACTTCCTCATGGGGTTGGGTGAACTACACAGCAACCACAGTGCTTAACACCTGGGGTAAAATCGACGCTGCAAAAATTTACCTTAAGACAAGTGCTTCTGGCACATACAACGTTGACTGTGCAAGACTTCAGGTAAAATACAACTCTACAGGTTAGGAATCTGAAAAAGCTTCTAATTGTATTATGCAATCATCATCTATGCGCCAGAAGTTTTATTTCAAGAAGACCAGTATTGTGATGGGATAAGATGAAAGCTAACGTTCTCTTGTCCAGATCTGCAATAGGGAAGCTGCTGATTGCTGGTCTAGTTATCATTGTGGTGGTGGCAATCGCAGCTGGGGCCTATTACATAAGTCTTCCAGCGCCAAGCCCGTCTCCTTCACTAACTCCTGCTACTCATCGCATAGGTGTCCGCGTCAAGGATGGAGTAGGTGAGTTCTATGACCGAGAAACTGAAGAAAAATTTGTCCCCCGTGGGAATAACTACATTCGCATAGCTAGTCGAAGCGCATGGGGAGAACCCAATATCATTTATCATGCGACCTTTGATCCAGGCGTTTACGACTCCGCAAGAGTGGAACAGGCATTCACCAAGATGAAGCAGGACAACTACAACGTCGTGCGGGTGTTCATTAATCGTCTGTGTGCTGCCAACCAGTCAGGTGAACTGTCCACAGATTACCTAGACAACCTTGAAGATTTTCTCCAACGCGCGAAAACGAACAATATGTTTGTAATGGTTGTTATTGACGATCCTCCGGACCAATACTATAAGTATCTAGAAGATATCCCACTCGAGCCAAACATTGACTGGTCAAATCTCCCCTATCTGACACAAAGAGGCATCGAGGCCGAAAAACGATTTTGGCAGGATTTAATAAGAGAACTGATTAGGCGGGAAGCCCCCCTAGATCATATCTTTGCGTACAGCCTTCGCAACGAGGCTTTCTTTTCCAGTGATCAAGAGCCTTTGACCTTGACATCTGGACTCGTCACCGCAGGCAACGGCCGGTCTTATGACATGTCCAAAGCCGAGGATAAGCAGAAGATGATGGATGAAAACCTGGTCTTCTGGATAGATACGGTGCGCCAGGCCATTTTGCAGGTGGATCCCACGGCGCTCGTGACCGTAGGGTTCTTTCAGCCCCAAGGTCCAAATCCAACACGTGTCGGTGACCCCCGCGTTATCCGAACCTACTCGGCTATCTGGGAATCATCCGCTGATTTCATCGACCTGCATCTTTATCCAGGACTGGAGCTAAACATGGCTCAATATGTAGAGAATTACGAGATGAGTGGCTTTGCAAGAAAACCGATAATCATGGGTGAGTTCGGTTCGTCCAAGTATTCCCATTGGTCTGCATCCTTGGCTGCGCAGGTGCTACAAGACTGGCAGGTTGACTCTTGCGGATACGGGTTTGATGGATGGCTTCTCTGGACCTGGGACACCGACGAACAACCAGAGCTCTGGAACGACCTCGCCGACGGCGGGGTAATCAATGAAGCTCTTTCTCCAAGGAATCGGCCAGACCCTCAGGTAGCGGGGACATTTTCGGGACAGAACATTGCTCTTGGAAAACCAACAACGGCTTCACGTTCATTGCCTGACAATCCAGCTGCCATGGCTGTTGACGGGTTACTAGGAGACTGGTGGGGGTCGGGAGTTTCTCCGCCTCAATGGATCGAGATAGATCTGCAGGCGCCCTCATCAATAGGTAAGATAAGGCTAGCAGTGAGACAGTTTCCTGGTGGGGAGACAACTCATCGGGTGTGGGGCAGAGGGGCGTCAACAGGTGAAGCATACCAGCTCTTGTATGAATTTCGGGGCTTTACGACGGGTGGACAAGTGCTAGAGTACAGTCCCCCAACCCCTTGGACGGGTATACAGTTTGTTAAAGTTGAGACCGTTGTCAGTCCCTCTTGGGTGTCATGGGGGGAAATTGAGGTATTGAGGGCTAGCTAGTCGTCGGCATTGAGCGCGAAATCAAGCAGAAACTTTTAGCAACGGTGGTACTAGAAAGTAGAGTCCGAAGAAAATGAGTATGATGCCGAAGATTATCATGAGGATTCTGTATCCTTGGCTTCCGACGAGGCTTGTTCCTTTTTTGGCAAGGTAAGCCGTGCCCGTTAGCCAAGCGTAGTCCATCCATACATGAGAAACATACATTATGACGACACCTGCAAGAGATGCTAGCTCCAAGGCATTGACGATAAGTGTTAGCCCAACTGTGAGCCACCAAATGATGAAGTAAGGATTCAACGCAGTGAACAATGTACCCAGCAACAAGGCGTTTCTCGACTGACCCCTGCTTTCACTTGAAATCGCAGGTTTAGAAGTCATGGCTTCTCGAATCTGCAGAAGACCAAACACGAGCAGGGCGGCTCCTCCAACAACCCCAACCACGAGTTTTATCCACGGTTCACCAACAACCATCTGCACTGTAAAAGCCAAAACCAAGACAAGACTCAATTCAAAAATCGTGTGACCTACAGAGAAGGCAAGTCCACCCCTCGCGCCTGATTTGACGCCGTGAGTGATATTAGTAAAGAACAAGGGACCAGGAGCTAACGCTCCAGACGCAGTAACAACGACTACGGTTGCAATGAATGTAAACAAGTCCACACAATCAAAGAAACCCAAACAAGATAATTAAGCTTTCAACACGGCAATTGCCCTTTTAGGCTTGCTGATTTTGTTGGGTTGCATGATGATGGATGTGTCTTTGTGTCATCGTCAATAGGTTGTGGATGAGTTGTTTTTAGGGTTGTTGGATTTCGTTGGCTAAGGCAGAATACGGATTGCCAAGAACGCGGTGTTTGATGCGCTTAAATTTATTAGTGGTGTTGGTTATTTTGCTGGTTTATGGCGGTTATTGGAGTTGATTTTAGTGGTAAGTTTCCTGATGCTCCTCCTTGTTATTGTGTAGCTGTTCGTGATGGGCAGGTTCGTTGTGTTTTGATGACGAGGAAAGCTAGGAGGGTTGTGAGGGTGCATCGGATTCCTAAGGCGGTGGCCACTGCGGCTCACATTTACTATGCTGTTTTGCCTTTGGTTCGGAGAGATGATGTGATTTTGATTGACGCCGAGTACGATGTGGAGTATTTGAAGAGGGTTCGCAGGTATTTGGAGAAAACGTTGACTGTGTCTTCGATTGCGGTGGGGCACATTTCTGATAAGGCGATAGAGAAGGCCGATAGATTGTCTAAGGTGTTTAGAAGGCTGAACCGTTATGATGAAAAAGATCCGAGTGTTTTAGAGTTTGTGGGGTTGATTCATCCCGCCCGCGAAGCCCGTTTCACTCCATGATGGTCCGGGATTTCCCTGATGGTACTTTCCCTCAGGTTTCTGCAAACCTTCACGGCACGCCGCAGGAGGTTATCAAAATATGTGTTGTATTGGGTTTGTATAAGGTTTATGGTTCTATGGTAGTTGTAACTAGGTATCCTTATCGTTGCATGAGTGTTCTGTTTGGGTTGTTGGGTTTCGTTGGCTAATGCAGTCTATTTCTCTTCTTGGTATGTATTCAAGGAGCTGCGCAGGAACCTAGGTTTTTTGTGACCTGTTGATAGTGTTGGTTATTCTCAACGGAGTTTCAGTGGGCTTAGCCTACGTAGTCAGCCAAGGAAACGTAACTGCAACAATCATATGGTTCGCCAGAAACAACAGGCGCCACAGCAGGACTAAACTACTACAAAGAAAAAGAGAGCAACTGATTCTGTATCTTTCCTCATTTGCTAACTATTTGTTATCCTTGCATGAGTGTTTTTAGTTGTTGGATTTCGTAGGCTAAGGAAGGACAAAGATAATCCAAAAGACGATCAACAAAAACAAATATGTTACCTTTAGCCTTTCAATGTGTTAACAAATCGTTTAAGCGCGAGTTCAAAGTCATCTATTGGAGCACGAATATAATTCCCGTTTTTCTGAATTAGGTTCAGTGAAGCCATAATGTCAAGCGTTGTTTTCAAAGACGCCTTATCTGGGAAAAGTGTGGTATTTTTCAGACTCATCCATAGGTGATCCAGTGGAAATTCCATGTCTTCTCCATGTTCTTTATGTTTCTCCAGAAAGAATTCGTAGATTTTGAACATTCGCTTGTAGACTTGACGCTTTTTGCGGACTGAGTCCTTCCAATCTTCTAAAATGTTTGGGCTGTTATCTTTCCAAAGTTTACTCGAATCAGCTTCTTCAGCTTCGTTGGCAAACTTACGGAACAAGGAAAGTATCTCAGAAGGAGTAATTCCATTAATTTCTATGGCAAATTTTAACAGCTCTTGAAAAGACTTGAGGCTGAAGGGAATTATCCAAGGATGCCCAGCTCTACCCTGATTCCAAAACACGTGGTAGGTCTGATCATTTATCGCTGGAGCTAGGAATAGTCCTAACGTTTGCTGAGGTTTTGATATGGTAGCCACCATCTCCACATGCTCAGGAACTGAGTATGTCTCAGTACGCCACTGAGTAGCCCCTCTTGAAAGAGTCACTTCAGTTACCAACACATAACTAGAAGCATAGACGACGATATCGGGCTCTCCCCCGCTGGCATGGATGCTTGGGTTTCCACTGCTGTCCTCTTGTCCATTCCAGACAACTTGGCGAAAACCTCCTATTCTCTCAAATGCTCTTTTGGTGTTCCACTCAAGCGACGTGGGAGGATCAAAAACATCACCGTGCATAATCTCATCGTAGTGTTTGATTACGTCCTCTAGTAACAGGATTGAGGGCAAGTGAAGACTCAAAACCGTTTCCTTCAGTTTCTTATTCTCTTCTTCAAATTTGCCCAAGCGTTTTTTCAGATCGTCTACGTTTTCATATGGCAACATTGGCAATCTGTAATCGCCAAAGAAGTCATACCATTCTTTGTCGGTCCCGTAAGTTTTGATCTCTTTTGGAACACTGGATAATATTCTGTCTATGTCCTCTTTTTTGTCTTCTCTTAGAACTAGAGCTTTTCCTTTTAATGTCATTAGTTCAGTGTATTGGTAATAGCTAAAGAGTGACCTTGCGTATTCAACCGTAAGCAGTCTGTAATCATTAAGGTTCTTTACATGCAAGTCCTTAGTTTTCCAATATTTCCTAATGAAGTCATTTAGCGCGTTTTTGTCTTTGATATTTTTCCTATTCTTTCTGAATTCAAGTATGTCCTTGATGCAAGGCTCAACCTCTTGCATTTGTCTCAATGGCAAGTAAAAGATCCCAGTTTCTTGCACTGTAATGTACTCAAGTAACCTCAATATTTCCAACATTGATATGAAGGGGAGAATCCCAAAATCCTTGTACCGTGCTCCACCGTGGTGCGGGTTCGGAAGTTGCCATTTCAAGAGTTGCTTTAGCCATGTTTCATTTGGATCATCTTCGAGAAATTTTTCTCCTGAGGAAGTTACATGGATTTTATAGTTTTCGCCATGCCACGCAAAACCAAACCATTTAAGATAACCATAACGCACTCTACCCTGAAATTGTTTGGAGTCTTCTGAGAGTTCGTTGACATTTCCTGTGTAGTATCCGTCCTTTGCGAGTGCAATAAGAAAATCCCTTTGAAACTTTTCGTCATAGTGGTCAAATCCATGGCTCTTCAAAGTGTGAAGATAGTTTCTAATAATCAAGGGATGTCGGACATTTGTTGGGAACGATATTGTTGAACGACTTCCCTTAACCACTGGTTATTCCTTCCGGAGAACTATAATCCAGTCGAACTCAATCTTTGACGGATTTGTTTTTTCATAACGTTTGGTGAATAATGTTCTGTTACCAATGGTGTCTGGAAACATTGCTTCAAGTTTCCAGTTCATGGTATCGCCTATGGCGACAAGTGACTCCCCCAAGCCGATGCCTGTTCTACCTAGTTTGATATCGCCGATTTTTATCACAACTCTTGCGTCTCTTTTCAACGATTCGTTGATTTGGGCAAAACAGAGTTTCATGTCTTCAAAGTAGGTGGCAAGGGTGTTGAAGGCAGAATTCGATTTCGATTTGACATCCTCGAGTTTTATGTCAATTCTAGGTATGCTTGTAAAGGAGCTTTTTTGATGTGCTCTGGAATAGCCTATTTCGTTTCGTTGAAGCTCCAAATCATGCTGGATCAGATTGAGCCAATATCTTTCGAGTCGCATGGCTCTCACATAATCTGTCGCTCCTACGTAAGGAGGATTCGTAACTACAAGGTCAATTTGCTTTTCACAGCTCAAAAAACGCGAATCGGCGTTATGGATTTCTGGTCGGACTCCCTTTGAAGTAGGAATCAACTGCACATGCTTCAGGTAAGTCGCGGCCGTATTTCGGAACCTTCGAAAAACATCCTCTTCAGTGAACTTTTCTGCAATTAGTTTACGATGTTTTGACCTTGCTGTTATGAGAAATTTTGGATCTGCTCTGGAGACATCTCTCACAATCGACGAGAGACAGACCAAGAGAAAGTCTTTCAGATCTCCTTTTTCCTTCATAATTCCATTATAAAGTCTCGTAAGTGCACGAACAACTGACGAATTGAACCAATAGTTTACGTTTGGAAACGTGCGGGTCGGTTGCTCAGAATCGCTGGTCCTAGCGAGTTCCAACGCCATCCTAATCGCATTATCTGCTAATCGGGAATTAATTTTTGTTGTCTTTACTTTGCTTATTAAACAAGCAAGAGGATCGATGTCTACCCCGATCGAATGCCTGCCTAGCAACATAGCTTCTACAAGAGTTGTTCCAGACCCACAGAAAGGATCTAAAACATTTTCATTTGGTTTGCTATACTCTTGAATAGCCCATCTTGGTATTGCAGGAATAAGTTTACCGTACCACTTGTGAATTGAATGGATAGGACTTCTGACGGTAGTTTTAGTAGCTAGATATCTGTGTTGAAGCTGCTCCAATTTGTTATGGTTTAAGGTAGGCATGAACCTTGCTAATGAAGTCTGAGAATAATTTGAAATTTGGCTTTCCATGTTACTTTCCAATCGTGATTGCCACCTAATTTATAGAAGTTGCGATTTATAACAGCAACGCTTTGATTCTTCGTGCCTGTTTTGCGCTCTCGTTTCAGCAACACATTTTGAATACTCATACAACTTCATCATAGCATCCAGCAGCTTAGCCTCAGCACCCAATTTAGTCTCCACAACGTACTGAGCACCATTCTTCAACAACATGTCAGGCATCAAACGACCAGTCGGCGTCGAAACAGAAAACTCAGGAACAACAGTTACGCCCCTCTTCCTCAACTCCTCCTGCAACAAATCCCGTATGGTCATTTCGGTTGGTCTGGAAACACCCATAAAGAATCATCCAACCATAAGGTTTCATTCAGAATGTAATATGTTTTGTCTTTCTCTTCTTTCAACTGATTGGCTACGTCTCGCGGCAACATGCCATACGGTCCAGCGTAATGCAGCCCCTCTAACATAGCATTGCCAACGTCATCCTTGCAGGCTACGTCTCCCACATACTCCTGCTCAAACAAGAACTCATGCTCCAAACCCTCAACCATACACCGCTAAGTAACCCTCAAAGCCCTCAACTCATCACAGACTTCACCAACAACAAAGCCATTGTATGTTGATGAACATTAAGGCGCATTCATCACTGACACGCACATAATTTCTCCATTGCAAGTAGAAGAAGGCGCTAAGCGATTGTTCCCTTCTTCTTCTGAAATTAATCACACACACTATACCATACATGGAAGTTGTTGCGGACAAAACACTACCAGCGTCAACAACAACATCTGAAAACACACACTCAAGGCGCCCGAGCAACCTTACATCACGTTCTAATCCGCTGAACGATCACTTTTGGCAACATGAAAGGTGGCTTTTAACAACATAGAAAGTGCGCCAAACCAACCTCAAACAGAATCCAAAACACCAATCAGAAACAAAAACACAACCCAAAACACAAAAAACCATATTTGGATCATATAGTAGACCGAGGGGGTCTACTGTGCGAAAACAAAAATTTTTTTCACACTCGTATACTAAGCCTAGTCTCATCCCTGTTCAGAAAGAGTTTATAACAGAGTATGTCGCTATTGCATGGTTATTGCTGGGAGTCCGCCATGGTAAAATATATTTTCGTAACCGGCGGCGTGCTTTCCTCAGTCGGCAAGGGCATACTCACATCCTCAATAGGCAAAATGCTTCAAACTAGAGGCTTAAAGGTCACAGCCATCAAAATAGACCCATACGTAAACGTTGACGCAGGAACAATGAACCCATACATACACGGCGAAGTCTACGTAACAGACGACGGAGGCGAAACCGACCTCGACCTAGGCTGGTACGAACGCTTCCTAAACACAAACCTATGCAAACACAACAACATCACAACAGGACAGGTATACCAAGCAGTCATCGAAAAAGAACGCAAAGGCGACTTCCTAGGCAAATGCGTACAGATAGTACCACACATCACAAACGAAATAAAACAAAGAATCCGACACGTCGCAAAAGAATCCGATTGGGACATCGTCCTAACCGAATGCGGCGGAACCGTCGGCGACATTGAGGGCTTACCCTTCCTCGAAGCCATACGCCAAATGCGCCTAGAAGAAGGCTACGAAAACACACTCTACGTACACGTCGCCCTAGTGCCAATATTAGACGTAACGGGCGAAATGAAAACCAAACCCTTACAACACAGCGTAAACGAGCTACGCCGAATCGGCATCCAACCCGACACCATCGTAGCCAGATGCAAAGAAATGATAGACAAGGAATCACTGCAGAAAATCGCCCTTTTCGGAACCATACCCGAAAACGCCGTGTTCTGTTCATACAATGTTCCATCGATTTACCAAGTTCCACAAATCCTAGACGAACAGGGAATGGGAAACTACATCTGTAAGCGACTCCTGCTTGGCGAACGCAAGCCCAACTGGAACGGCTGGAAACAATTCGTCGAGTCAATCCTAAACCCAAACTACGAAGTCAAAGTTGCCCTAGTCGGCAAATACGCTGGGTTAGTTGACAGCTACGTTAGCATGAACGAGGCCTTCCGCCACGCGGCAGCTGCATGCCAAGCCAAGGTTTCAATAGACTACATTGAAGCCGAAATGTTTGAGCGAGACCCCAGCACCCTAGAACAACTCAAAAACTACGACGGAATCTTCATCCCATACGGGTTTGGACCCAGAGGCACAGAGGGAAAAATGAAAGCAATACGGTTCGCCAGAGAAAACGACGTCCCATTCTTGGGCGTCTGCTACGGCTTCCAACTGGCGATAATAGAATTCGCACGCAACATCTGCGGACTCGAAGACGCCAACAGCACAGAGATTAACCCAGAAACACCATACCCCGTAATCGATCTTATGCCAGAGCAGGTGGATGTTAAGCAGAAAGGCGCAACCATGCGACTGGGAGCACATAAAATCGTAGTAACAAAAGGCACAATAGCGCACAAACTCTATGGAAAAGATGAAATCCAAGAACGCCACCGCCACCGATGGGAAGTCAACCCAGAATACTGGGACAACCTAAACAAGCACGGAATGGTATTCTCTGGCAAGAGCCCAGATAAACGAAGAATCGAAATTTTGGAGTTCCCCAACAAATTCTATTTCTTTGCGTCTCAGTTTCACGGCGAATTCAAGAGCAGACCAACCAAGCCAGACGGCGAATACTACGGATTCATCAAGGCATGCTTAGACAAGAAATTAGGCAAGACAAAGCCGATGGAGGAGCTGAAAACGGGCGTTTCACGATGAAAAAAGCACCGACGTTCCAAAGATTATAAAACCTTGTTGCGCAATTTGACTCTCTTTACTGCTGGGTGCAGATGGAGATGAATGAGGAAAAAACTTTCTCACTAAAGAAAACAGGCGTTTTGGTCATCGCCATTGGGTTGTTCGTTTTTCTCCTCTACCTCTACTTTTTTGTTCCCTTCGGCGAATTCGTTGCAAGCATTCGACAAGCGGACCCATTTTACTATTCACTAGCGTTTGCTGCAATGCTTCTGAGCGTAGCTTTCTATTCTCTAGTCTGGCAACGCCTGCTTCACCTCTTGTCTGTGAAGAGTTCTTTCTTGAAGACCTTTCAGTTTGTTTGGGTAGGCAGCTTCGTTGATCTGCTGGTTCCAGCTGAGTCAATAAGCGGAGACATTTCCAGAGTTTACTTGATGTCAAAAGAATCGGGTGAAAACGCTGGAAAAGTTGTGGCTTCTGTCATAGGACACCGCATTTTGACCACGACCATCACGTTGGGCGGTTTGACCATTAGCTCAGTGTATTTTACATTCAAGTATAATCCTCCACCATATGTGATGGAGTTTGTAGGCGTTGTCGGAGCTGGCACTCTGCTTTCTCTATTCCTGATTTTCTATCTGAGCAAAAAGAGACAAGCGACCAGTAAGGTGGTAGATTGGGTAATAGGATTGGGGGTTCGGCTTTCTCGCGGACACTGGCAATTCGAACGCTTAAGGAGACAAGCTGAGAAGATGTTGAAAGCATTTCACGATGGAATAGACGCTTTTGGCGTGCAACCTAGCCGATTAGTTCTGCCCGTTTTCCTTGCGATAGTCGCATGGCTTCTTGACCTGTTGATTGCGTTTCTTGTGTTTCATGCTTTAAACACGCGAGTTTCCTTCAGCGCGATAGTGATTGTATATTCAATCAGCGTAGCTATTCAAACCATTCCTATAGGCGTCCCAGGCGAAATCGGTCTTCTGGATGTTCTCATGGCAAGTCTCTACACTCTACTGGGCATACCCATTGCCGTGAGCGCTGTTGCCACCTTGCTAATACGTATACTGACATTGTGGTTGCGTTTACTTATAGGTGGTCTAACAGTCCAGTGGCTAGGCATCAAAAGCTTGAAAATCGCAAATCCATCAGTTTAAAGACATATCTGCGCGCATGAGCATGAATACTAGGTCTAAGTATTGAAGGAAAAAGCTCTCATCCGCGGTAGAGATCGCAAAATGGTTGCGCAGTCTAGAAATGCCGTATTCATATCATCAAACGAGGAGAATCATCTCATGAACGAAGGCAATGGACCAGTCGAACCTTTGTGCACCAAAACAGACAGAAATGTGAGCTTATGAGAACTCCGGAGGATAAAACTGTCAATCAATACGTTCTGCACAAGCAACATCTTCTAGACGATTCTCAAGCACAAAGCGTTCTCCAAGCTGTGAACGATATCATCGCCCTCCACGCAACCAGCGTTGGAACACCATACATTTCACTTTTCGCAAGAACGAAAAACTTCCAGCGGAGTGATCTGGATCAAGAATTCTATAGGAAAAGAAACCTGGTTCGCCTGAGAGCCATGAGGGGCACTCTCTTCATCGCTTCTTCTGATTTGGCACCTGTGCTTTTTCAGGCGACAAAATTGTCTGAGCATCATCTCTTGAGCTTGACTCAGAGATGGGGGATCTCATCTTCGGAGTACCGTGAGCTCTCCGAAAAACTTTGCAGCATTTTGAAGGGTGGTGGAAAAACCCTCCCACAAATCAGGAAAGCCCTGCCAAGAGAAATAGTTAGAACAATCGAGCTGAGAGAAGGCAAATCTGTCTACAAATGGACTAACGTAAAATGGGTTCTAAGCGTAATGACGCGCTCTGGAACGGTCATAAGCGAAAAAGACGCAGGCAGCCTTCGCATCACCAAAGCCAACCAGTATGTGCTATTTCGTGAAATCTACCCGAAGCTTAACCTTGACTCAATCACGGGACAAGAAGCAAGAGTGATGTTGGTTGAACGTTACATCAAGGCTTTTGGCCCAGTAACGGAAGAAGACATTGCATGGTGGACTGGCTTCACCAAAACAATCATGAAAGAAGCTCTAGCGATAATTGAGAAGAAACTGCTCTATTTGAAAATCAATGGTGCCAATGGAGAATATCTGACTCTCACCAGTGATTACAAGCGATTAGTAAAGTTCAAATCTTTGACATCTCCCTCTGCGCTGTTGCTTCCCTATGAGGATCCTTTCACCAAGGGATACAAGATGAGAGAGAGGCTCATTGACAAGGAACATGAGAAAAAAGTCTACATAGGAGGAGGGGTGCAACCAACGATACTGGTCAACGGCAAAGTCGTGGGAACGTGGAACCGAAACATCGAAGAGGGAAAAGGGCCGATTAAATTGCTTTTCTTTCAGAAACCTGACAAGAATGTGGAAAGAGCGATTGTTGAAAAGGCGAAAGCCATCGGCAAGTTAATGGCTGACAGAGATATCAGCGTGGAGATAGTTTCAATCTGACCGCTAATTAGACAGGGTTCAGCTGACTTTCTAAGATATGCTTCACCTTCTGCAGGAACTGAGCAGCCGGTGCACCATCTACAATTCGGTGGTCGTATGAGAGGCTAAGCTGCATAACAGGCTTAGTCTTCAATTGATCGTTAACGAGTGTTGGTCTTTCAGCTATTCTTCCGATGCCTAGTATGGCTGTTTCAGGCGGGTTTATGATAGGAATGAAAACATCAACGTCGTACATGCCGAGGTTTGTAATGGTGAAGGTCCCGCCTGTCAAATCTTCTTTTGAAAGTTTGCCCTGAATGGCTTTTTCGACGAGTTCCTTGACTCTCACAGAGATTTCCCTGAGTGTTTTTTGGTCTGCATTGTGAACTACTGGAACCAGCAGTCCTTTCTCAGTGGCTACAGCAACCCCTACGTTGACATCATCGAGAATTTTGATTTGCTCGTCTTCTAGCGTCGCGTTTAAGAATGGATGCTCTCTAAGGGCGGTGGCTACTGCTTTAACCAGCAAGTCTGTGTAGGAAGCAACTGTCTCTTTATGTAGCTTAACAGCGTTGGTCATGTCGACTTCCATCGTTATCGTACTGTGGGGCGCAGTTCGCCAGCTAAATGAGAGTCGTTCAGCGGTGGTTTTTCTAATCCCGGCTAGAGGGATCACCTGCCTAACTCTCGGCAGCACAGACGGCTGTTCCGCGAAGCGTTTCACATCGTCTTCAACAATTCGACCTTCTGGGCCTGTTCCCTTTACATGCGTCAAATTAACGCCTAATTCTCTAGCCAACCTTTTGGCGGCAGGGGACGCTAAAATCCGCTCCCCAGTTTGGGTTTCGGCTACAACTTCTGGTTTGGAAGCCACAGTCGTTTTCTCAACCCCAAGGGGATAGACATGTGCTTCTGCTGTAGTCTCTGCGATGAACTCATCTGGCGCTGTGATTATGCCTATGGCTTGGTCAATGGGCACGTTGGAACTCTCGCTAGCCAAGATCTTGCGCAGGATTCCAGATTCAGGCGCCTCAACATCGTATGTGACTTTTTCAGAAAGCACCTCGACTAAGGGCTCGCCTTTCTTCACCGTGTCGCCTTCTTTCTTGAACCATTGTACAACCGTGCCCTCTTTCATGGTCAAACTGAGCCTAGGCATCACAACTTTTGTCACCAACGCAGATCCCTCAGCCTGGGAGTTGTTTATGACAGATTAAGGTTAAAAGGGTAGAGGCAAAGCATTAAACACATTCTTTGTCGAGTGTGTTCTGTATGCGATAATTAAAATATCGGATTCTTGAATTAAGTAGAAGTCTAAAGCAAGAGATGCCCAACAATGCTGGACACGTTAAATATCTCGGAAAAGGAAGACCTCCCTCGGTTCATTTCTGAAAAAGACATCAAAATCCTCAATTTGTGTCACATTCCAGAAGATGGAAGACTCAAGACCCTGAGCTTCAGCGCAGTGGATAAGAGAAAGGTTCACGAAATTCTTGATTTAGGTGAAAGAGTTGATGGTTCAAATCTGTTTTCCTTTATTGAGCCCGGCAAAAGCGACATCTACATTATGCCAAAATTCAATACAGCCTTCACACATCCATTTTCGAGCATATCCGCAATAAACATTTTATGCGACTACCTCGACGAAAATGGAAAACCACTTGAGATTGCTCCACAAAGCGTTCTGGCGAGATCAGAAGAGAAACTTCATGCTTTAGACGGTACTGTTTTGAAAGCTCTTGCTGAACTTGAGTTTTACATTATCTCTAAACAAGAAACTGAAATGCTTTTTCCTAGCTCCCCAGACAAGAACTATCAGGCATCTGCTCCATTCACAAACTTTGAAGATGTAAGAAACGAAATCCTAGTCACACTGTCAAATGTTGGCATTCCCACAAAGTACGGCCACAGTGAAGTCGGACGAGTATGGGACAAAGACGGCACACTCATGGAGCAACAAGAAATAGAGATTGCGCCGCAGAATCTAGCAGATGTAGCAGACGCAATCACGATCACAAAATGGGTGATTCGTAATATTTGCGTGAAACATGGAGTTTCCGCCTCTTTCTCTCCGAAAGTATCTGTGGAACATGTTGGAAGTGGAATGCATATTCACGTTTGTGCGATGAGAAATGGCGATAACATCATTGCAAATCCTGGTGGAACGCTTAGCCTCGAAGCCCTAGAAATGATTGGGGGAATATTAGAGTTTGCTCCAAGCCTTTCTGCTTTTGGAAACACGAAGCCAGTATCGTATCTTCGCCTTGTTGCACCTAAGGAGTCCCCGATGCACATTTGCTGGGGCGCCAGAAACCGCTTAGCCTTAATACGCATACCGTTGTGGTGGAGCTTTCTCGAAACAAGCAAGGAAAAAGGCAGCTGCAGAGAAACCTTTGAATACAGAGCACCAGATGCGTTGTCAAACCCCTACTTGATTCTCGCAGGAATAAGCGTGGCAGCAAATCATGGCTTACACAACACCAAGAAGGCGCAAGAAATCGCGGAAGAGCTGCACATCGAGGAGACAGGAAGTAGAAGAAAACAGCTCAGAACCCTGCCTCAGTCATGCAACGAATCAGCAGAAAACCTAGAAAAAGACAGAAAGTTGTACTTAGCAGACGGAGTTTTCCAAGAAAAAATAATCGATAAAACCATAGAGATGTTGAAATCATACCACGACAGAGATTTGTGGAAGAAATTGACTGGTAAACCAGATGCAATTGAAGATATGCTGAGACAATACTTGCATTATGGTTAGTCAAGCCCTCATAACTGACTCTTTCACGGCTTTGACTATGCTTTTTTCGTCTGGGATAACAGTCTTCTCCAAAGTTGGGCTGAAGGGAATAGGTGTGTCTGGTTCGGCTACTCGTTTGATTGGAGCATCCAAATAGTCCAAAGCTTCCTCGGCCACAACGGCGGCAATTTCGGAACTGACACCTGCAGTCTTAGCGTCCTCGGACACAATCACCAATCGACCTGTTTTCCTGACTGACTTCACAATTGTTTGCTTGTCCAAAGGTGTCAACGTTCTGGGATCAACAACTTCCACACTGATTCCCTCCTCCTGCAATTGCTCAGCTGCAGCCAAGGCTTTATGAACCATAAACAATGTTGCGACTATTGTAATATCTTTGCCTTCACGCTTGACATCAGCTACACCAAAAGGTAAAATGTAATCATCTTCAGGAATCATTCCTTTAACAGGGTAGAGCAGCTTATGCTCAACAAAAAGAACTGGATCATTACCTCGAATGGCTGTTTTCAACAATCCCTTCGCATCGTAAGGCGTAGACGGAACAGCCACCAACAAGCCAGGCGTGTGCATAAACCACGCTTCAAGGCTTTGAGAATGGTGAGACGCAATGTTCACGCCCGCACCGAAGGGCGTTCGAACAACTAACGGCACGCTGGTTTGACCGCCGAACATGTATCGAATCTTTGCTGCCTGATTACATATCTGATCCATGGCGAGCGCAGAAAGGTCTCCAAACATGATTTCAGCGACGGGGCGCATCCCGGTGATCGCGGCACCAATCCCAGCGCCAACTATGGCATTTTCAGAAATTGGAGTGTCTCGAACCCTATCGTCACCGAACTCCTCAGCCAAACTCTTGGTGACGCCGAAGGCTCCACCCCAATAGCGCCCAATGTCCTCGCCAAGCAGGAACACAGCCTTGTCTCGCTGCATCTCTTCACGGAGGGCTTCACGCAACGCATCTCGAACTGTTAGCTCTCTCATTTTGTACTAACACTTCCTCTCTGAGCATAAACGTCCTCTGATGCTTCTTCAGGCTCTGGAAATGGACTCTCCAAAGCGAATTCTGTTGCTTCATCCACTGCTTTTTTCGCTTCCTGAACCATTTTCTGAGCCACAGCGTCAGTCAATACACCCATCCCTGAGAGTTTCGTTTGGAAACGTGCAATCGGGTCTTTTTTCATCCATGATTCTACTTCTTCTTTAGGTCTATAGGCGGCTGCATCGAAGCGAGAATGCCCCTTCTGCCGATAGGTTTTACACTCGATCAGCGTTGACCCTTCACCGCTTCTCGCACGTTCAACAGCAACACGAGCTGCTTCATAAACCGCCAACACGTCATTGCCGTCAACCATAACGCCTGGAATGCCATAGGCAGACGCTCTATCCGCAATATTCTCGATTGTCATAACACGCGATTGACGGGTCCCCATGGCATACAAATTGTTTTCACAAACAAAGACAACAGGCAAACCCCAAACCGCAGCAAGATTGATTCCCTCATGGAACGCGCCCTGATTAGACGCACCTTCACCAAAAAAGCATGCAACAACCTGATCTGTCCTCCTCAACTTGATGGACAAGCCAGCGCCCGTCGCTATCGGAATGCCCGCTCCCACCACAGCCGTTGCGCCAAGCATGCCGATGCTGAAGTCAGCGATGTGCATTGAGCCGCCTTTGCCCTTGCAATAGCCCGTTCTTCTGCCCAGAATCTCAGCCATAGTCTTACCGAGTTTAGCTCCCTTTGCGATGCAGTGTCCATGCCCTCGATGCGTGCTCGTTATGTAGTCGTCGCGGCGTAGGTTAGCACACACGCCAACGGCAACAGCCTCTTCCCCCGCGTACAAGTGAATCGTGCCGGGGACAAGATTCTGACCATACAATTCGAAGACTTTCTCCTCGAAGAACCTAATAGTGAGCATCTGATGATACATTTCGAGCAGTTTCGCCTTCTCAACCATTAACTATTCCTCACAGCAAGTCTCCTCTTTGGGCTTTTGAATCTACATATCGCCCATAACTTATGTGTTTCCCACATGTGGACTCCCATATGCGAGCAATAATTTCATTAAAGAAACTTGCCTACATCTGTTCGGAAGAACAAGCCATGATGGTCGGAATTGTAGGCAAGCCCAACACTGGAAAGTCCACTTTTTTTAGTGCAGCAACTCTCGCTCCAGCTGAGATTGCTAATTACCCCTTCACTACAATAAAGCCTAACAGAGGCATAGGCTACATTCGCACTCCATGCGTTCACGAAGAATTCAACGTGCAGGACAATCCGAGTAATTCGCTCTGCATAGATGGAGTGAGACTCATTCCAGTTGAATTAATTGACTGCGCCGGACTAGTCCCAGGCGCGTGGCAGGGACGAGGTTTAGGGAACCAGTTTCTAGATGAAGTTCGAAAGGCTGACGCACTTATTCACGTCGTTGATGCGGCGGGTGCAACCGACATTGAGGGCAAACTGGTCAAGCCTGGTTCACATGATCCGCTTGAAGATGTACGATTCTTAGAAGTTGAAATTACCATGTGGTTGGCACAGATAATAAAGCGAGACTGGGCGAAAATGGCGCGGACCGCTGAATCAGGAGCAACAGACCTCTACGCGCTTCTTGAAGAAAGATTGAGTGGCTTAGCCATAAAGCGGGCGCATATTTTCGAGACCATTAGGAAAGCAGGGTTAAACGCTGAAAAACCGACGGCTTGGAGCGAAGACGACTTGCTCAAATTCTTGGATACCCTGCGAAGAATTGCCAAGCCTATGCTCATTGCTGGCAACAAAATCGACCTAGAACCAGCCGAACAGAACGTGGAGCGACTCAAAACCTCAAATTACACGGTTGTTCCATGCTGTGCCGAAGCCGAGTTAGCGTTGAGAAGGGCAGCGGAAAAAGGATGGATAGACTACAAGCCTGGAGACGGCAACTTCAACGTGGTGAAAACCGAAGGCTTAACCGAAGCCCAAAACAAGGCGCTGCAGACTCTAAAAGAGAAAATACTGATTAGGTTTGGTACAACAGGCGTCCAAGAAGCCATCAACACAGCATACTTCAAACTCTTAAACATGATAGTTGTCTATCCGGTTGAGGATGTGGAGAAACTCAGTGACCACAAGGGTCGAGTCCTACCGGACGCATATGTAGTTCCATATGGCACAACAGCGCGACAGCTCGCCTACATGGTACATACCGAGATAGGTGAGGGCTTCATCCATGCTATCGAAGCCCGTGAGAAGAAGAGAATAGGAGAAAACTACGTATTAAAAGACAGAGACGTGGTCTCAATTATAAGTGCCAAAAAAAGAACGTAAACAGGCAATTTCACTTTCCGAATTTTCTTTTCCTTTGCTGATAAGTTCTTATAGCTCTCAACAAGTCGATTCTACGGAATTCAGGCCAATAAACGTCTAAGAAGCAGAGTTCGCTATAGGCGGACTGCCACAGCAAGAAGCCGCTTAGCCGTTCTTCACCAGACGTTCGAATAATTAAGTCGGGGTCTTGTTTGGGTAAGTGCGCTGTGTACAGGTGGTTTTCAAAAACTTGTTCGTCTATGGCGTCTGGTTTCAACCTGCCTCTCTCAATTTCAAGCGCTATCTTTTTGGTAGCGTCGACGATTTCGGCTCTTCCACCATAAGCCAGAGCTACGTTTAGAAAATGTTGATCGTAATCCTTTGTGGCTTTTTCTACTTCCTTGATCAGTTCCTGCAAGCTCTTAGGCAGCAAACCCATTCTGCCGATGACTTTTACACGCACTTTGTCTTTGTGAATCCGCTCGTCGGTGAGAATCTTGCGCAGCTTTTCCTCCGCTATTTGCATGATTTGCTCCACTTCTTCTGGGGAACGCTGAAAATTCTCCGTGGAAAAAGCATACAACGTAATAGATTTTACCTCAAGACCAAGACACCAGTCAAGCAGGTCCTCAATTCTTACCGCGCCAAAATGATGCCCCAGTAAGGGACTGAAAGATTGTTCCGAAGCCCAGCGGCGGTTGCCGTCCAAAATAATCGCGATATGCTCCGGCTTGTTGCCGTTCTTCACTTGGTATTGTAACCATTTCTCGTAAATTTTGTAAGCACCCGCAACCGACAACAGAGTTTTCAGCATTTCTAATCCATGAGCCTCGAGTCTTTAAGTGCAAGAGCACATAGGCACTGGCGTTTCTCGGGTAAATGCAGCACAGTCTCTCTTAAGACTTGCTGAAGAATCGGAGCAGTTTTCCTTGCACCTATTATGGCTACGTTAGCCTTCCTCAACTTTTGTTTCTTTCTCCCTGAAAAACTCGGCGTACTTCCTATGCATTATCGTGGTAATTATGACTGAAGCGAGGGTTAGGATTATGCCAACAACGATGGTGTACACCAATGTGTCGTATGTTAGTGTTGGGTTTATCAGGATTCGAGACGCTTCATAGAATATTCGCCATGACCATGCCACAGTGACCACGATGACTACTGTGCGTAATAGACGACTGTCGTGCTCAAAGAACCAACGAATAGCTCGCCCAGAAAGCAACACACTGATTCCTATGGCAATCAGAGCAATCGACTGCGAGACAAATTCGCCGAATAAGCGAGGCAAGACTCCCAACCACTCGTGGGGAAACACGGGTACAGGGTTTAGACCTCCTGTGAAAATGGAAGCTTGAAAACCTCCCTGGTAAAATCCAATTGCGATGAGTAGCAGTCCCGCTACCGCGGCAAAGCTGGCTATTTGAATTGGAAATGGAGGAGGGGAATATTCCCTCACCCACACGTAGAAATTGCGTGCCGCCTTGTCAAGCATGAAACCTTTGATTATTAGGAAGGAGCCCAAAACGATGAGAAAAGCTATCCAAGAGTAGCCTATCCAGTCGAGTATGTAGAGGATGCCCAAAACAATCAGGAGAATCCCAGGCAGACCTAACAGAGTGCGAGAATATCGTGGATTCTCGAAGAGAATCTTCACGTAACGTGAAAAAAGCCAGACTGTCTCTTCAATAGATTCGCTGTGTCTAACCGTTATTCTTCGAACAGACGAGACCGGCACTCGCGACTGAACTAGGGGCAATATGGCTTCATCTGAAAATCCATCTGAGACTAGAATTACTTCGCTGGCCGGAAAGGCCTTCAACACTTCAGTAAGCTCAGATACCAGAGTCTTATCGGCGCCAACATCGCCTAGTTCTGAACCCGCTATAGTTGCAATTTGGCATTCTCCTTGCAACTTTTCTTTGGGCATGCTTTCTTTGAAGCGGTCATAGATGCGCACCGCTTCAAAAATGGCGTTTGCGTCTGGCTCTTCTGGGTCTTTGAGAGCGAGACCTACCGCAGCGTTAATGTTTTCTTCTCTGCCGATGATGGGGGTTTTTACTCCAGCTTTGACGCCTAGGTCGTCGTCTCTGTCAACACATAAAACGAGGGTGCGTTCTGCTGCGGGAGCGTCTTTTGTTGCCAATGGAGATCCGCTCAAAATCGGATAATGTTAACTGACACTTTAATGTTATGAATTTGTGTTCTTTAAGGTTCCGTTGCCTCTTCATGTTCGGTAAGCAGTTTGAATTCTTGCCATGTTAGTTTTTCGCCGCGTTTCATCTTTTCTTGAGCCTTTTTTGTGGCTTCTTCTAGGAGTTGTTGTTCACGTTTTGTATGGTGTTCTTTTTCTCTTTTTGCCTGTTCTTCTTTGAGCACTCTGATTTGCTGTTGTATTTCAACGTATTTTTCATGGGCCTGATTCGCTTTTTGCCGTATTTCTAAATGTTTTTGGTGTGCTTCGTCTGCGGTCTGTCTGAGACTCTTTGTGTTTTTTATGATTTCTATCAGTTGTTCATGGAATTTCTGGCTTTGTTGTGCTAGTTCAGACAGTTTTTCGTGGTTGAGTTTTGCTTGAGTTTCCAGAGCCTTTGCTTCGGCTTGCAGTTCAAGGCGTTTGTCTGTTAACTCCTGTAGTTGTTTGTAGACAGCACGCTGATTTTCAAGAAGCCGCACACGGTCAACAATCGATTTTTCTTCCTTAACTGGTATTGATGTTGTTTGAATCTTCCAGTCCAAGTCTTGAATTTCTTTTTCCAAATCCTCTAGTCTGGTTGATGGTTTGTTTTGGGCGAGCGTCTTGATTTTCTCTCTTACTTTTATGATTTGTTCGTACTTTTCTTTTCTTTGAGTTTTGGCTTTTTCCCGCTTTGCTTTGAGCACCTGCACTTGTAGATTTGTTTCGTCTCTCTGTTGCTTCAGTCGTTGGACTTCAGTTTGTAACACCCTTGTTTGTTCGTGTAGTTGATTTCTTTTTTCAGCCCATGCTTTGGCTTCGTTGTTTAGTTCGTCTCTTTCCCGTTTGATCGCCGCTAGTTGTAGGTTGAGTTCTTCGATTTTTTGTTCAGTTTGTTCTGGCAGAGTTATTCCTTCCTGAATCTGAGGAGATTCGGCCGCTTGAGGATGTTTTGTCTTGAATTTGTTTGGAGTATTTCATTCGAGTATGATTCGGGCATCGACGGTTTTTGCTCCCTTTTCATAGACCATGATGGGGTTGAGGTCTAATTCTTTTATTTCCATGTGGTCCATGACAAGTTGGGATGTGCTCATTAGTATTTTTACGATGGCGTCGATATCAGCGGGTGGCTGCCCTCTGTATCCTTTGAGAATGGGATAGGCTTTTACTTCGGTTATCATTTCTTTGGCGTCTGCTTCTGTTATGGGTGCGATTCGAAAGGTTACGTCTTTCAGTATTTCGACGAAGATTCCGCCTAGACCGAACATTAGGGCTGGTCCGAACTGGGGGTCTTTTGTGGAGCCTACAATGACTTCGGTTGCGGTTGGCGCCATTTCCTGCACAAGGGCACCGACGATTTTGGCATCGGGTTTGTGTCTCTTTACGTTTTCTAAAATTTTGTTGTAGGCGTCTTTTACCTCAGCTGAGCTTTGCAGGTTGAGTATGACTCCGCCCACATCGAATTTGTGTAGGATGTCTGGTGAAACGATTTTTAGTACGATTGGGTAGCCGATTTGGTTGGCGAATTTGACTGCTTCGTCCTTTGTGAGCGCAACTTTGAAGCGGGTTACGGGTATGCCGTATTCCATGCAGACTATTTTTGCTTCGGGTTCGAGCAGGTAGTTTCTGCCTTCCTTTCGTGCCTGGATGAACGCGTCTGAGGACTTCTTCATTGTGAATTCAGCGTCCTGACGTCATGTTTGGTTGATTACTTTGTATGCTTATATTTTAAGCTGTGTGGTGCTGGCTGCGTGGAAGAAGAAGGAAGCATACCCTTAGCGCCTTCTTCTTCTGCGCATGGTCGTGTTGACCTGAGCCTTAGTAACACTAAGAAGTTGATGTTGTTGGTTGCGTTTCAGGGAACGTTGTTTCTCTTGATCAATGTTATCGAGTTTGTTGGGCAAGTGCTGAGGCAAAGACCACAGCCGAAGCATTTGACTTGATTGAAGACAAGTTTGTTATCTGTGTCTAGTTGTCTCGCGTGGAATTGACAGCGTTGGACACAGGTTCCGCAGTTGTTGCATGAGTCATGATCTTGTTTGGCTACGTACTCTGAAGCAATCACGGCGTCTGGCATGCCGAATCTAACTAAAGCACTCAATGAGTGACAGCAGCAAGAGCAGCAACTGCAAATTGCCCAGGGCGCTTCTTCTCCCTTGTCTATTAACGCTAAGTGGACGAGGCCGGCGCGGTGAGAACGCTGCAGGGCGACAAGAGCTTGGGCTAAAGAGATTCTTCTCGCTCCATCTTTGATCGAGTCTCGCGCATGATCGTTGAGGGTGAGGCAAACATCGGCTGGGGCTTCGCATTTCCGCCATTTTGTGCGGCAGCTGCAGTCTTGCAGTGCGATGATTTCGGCGTCGCGGAGTATTTTTTCAACGCTACTTGTGTCGAGAATGGCTTGTTTACCTTTGATGGAGATGTTCACTGGAACTGTAACCGTTGTCATTCGGTTGACGTAGTCTTTGACTAGTTCTTCTCTTGTCCAGTCTTCTGGTTCCTGCAACTCAGTTTGCCTCAAACTTTGCCCATTGCAGAGAGACTGAAAGAAGGAAACTAAGCATTTAAGCATTCCACCGACGGAAAACCTTGTCAACGAGATCGTTTTGCGATTTCGTTTATGATTGTTGATTCCTGCGCTGTGTAGAATCAAGTCAAATCGTGTTGAGTAAAAACTGCTCCACTGGTTATCTTAAAAGCTACCATCCGTTTGGTTATTTTGAGGTGAATCATATGGACAAAGAAGTTCAAGGTAAAGCTGCGGATGAAAATCTGGAGGAATCTATCTTCAAGACATTGAGCCATCAAAAAAGAAGAGACATATTGCGCTTCATAGGTGAAAGGAGAGAAGCAACCTTCACGGAAATCAAGAACTCCGTCAAAATGGAGGACAGCCCTTCTCTGTCTTACCACCTAAACGCGTTGAATGGTCTCATTGTTCAAAAGGAAGGAAAATACAGCCTTTCAGAACTGGGGCAAGACGCATACAATCTAATCTGCAAAACCACGACATACACAATGTCGAATTCTATAATCAGTCTTTTAAGAAAAGAAATTTCCGCGGTGATAGTTGCAAACGCCATTCTCTGGGCAGCCGCCATATTTTCCGTGCTTCAATTCGAAGAAGGCTTCATCAAATGACAATCTTCAGTTTCGCCGTTCTTTGGTTCGTGAGCAACATAATCTTGTATTCGATTTCAGAAAAGACAAAAAATAGGAAACTCCGATAGAATCCCAGCGTGTCACTTTCTTTTTTTTCCGAAAGGAAACGTGGTCGGGCGGGCAGGATTTGAACCTGCGACACACCGGTTTCTGCTTGCCGGTGCCTATCTTCGGGTTGTGTGCTTGATAGGCTGGGTGACTCTCCACCAAGCGGTAGAGGTCTACAGCGTCTCCGTCGAGAAGGCTATGCGCCTTATCGGCTCGGAAGCTCTACCAAGCTGAGCTACCGCCCGACCAAATGCTATGAGTTGAAAACTCGTGATTTATACGTTTCGTTAGCATCCCATTCGTTTCTTGGAAAATCAGATATACCTAGAAAATTGATAACGTGTCGAGGGATTAGAATGTTTTTTCGTAAACTGCTTATGTCAATTTCAGAGGCTTTGATAATCTACGGTCTTATTGTTGTTGGGTATGGAATACTGGCTATTCATATAACTCAAACGTGGTCTGGAGACTGGCGGGTGGACAGAAACCTTCCTGCGTGGTTTACCTTAGATATGTTCATGATGTTTAGCTTTGCCTTGTCTTTCTTAGGATTCATAGCGTGGAGATACTTGAAGTACGCGGAACAGGCTGCAAGAAACAAATGAGACGGAAAGAATTACTGGCTTGGGCTGAAGAAACCGCATGGTTCCAATAGTCGTTGAACAAAACAGAAGTATCCATCGTTGAGTTGCTCAGTTGTAGAAAGCAGAAAATCCTTAAATGCGAACGAGAAATCGAATAGTGTGAACTGTGGGCCCGTAGCTCAGCACGGTTAGAGCGCCAGGCTCATAACCTGTTGGTCGGGTGTTCGAATCGCCCCGGGCCCACCAAAATTTAAAATGCTCCTCATGATATAGTGTCAAGGGATAATTGTGGCTTTGATTGTGGCTGAGGACCTTGCGAAGAGTTATGGCAAAGTGGTAGCTGTTAATGGTTTAAGTCTGACGCTGAATGAGGGTTCGGTTGCGGGTTTGATTGGACCCAACGGAGCTGGAAAAACCACAACTATCAAGATGATTCTGGGTTTGCTGAAGCCTGATCGAGGACGCGTTGAGGTTTTTGGTGAAAACCCGTGGGACAACCCTAAAATCCGTACACTAATTGGCGTGGTTCATGAAAAAGCCTTCTTTCCCTCGCATCAAAAGACATTGGACTATTTGGAGAGAACGTGCAGAATCTTTGGTATGCCTGAGTCTCGAGCACTTGAGGTTTTGAAAATGGTTGATTTACAAGACGCTCGTGACCGTGCGATTAAGGCTCTATCGGCGGGCATGCTTCAAAAATTTGCCATTGCCCACGCGTTAGTTCATGGTCCGCAGCTGGTAGTTGCTGATGAAATGACGGCTAACCTTGACCCTCAGGCTAGAAGCTCACTTTTAGACTTGATTTTACAGCTTCACAAGGATGAGAAAGTCACTTTTCTCTTGTCTTCACACATTCTCCCTGAACTGAGCCGTGTATGTGACTCTGTTGCCATTATGAATCAAGGAAAAGTTTGGGCTTATGGCAAGTTGACTGAACTCTATCAGAAATACGCGGCTGGAATGATCAGGATTTCAACCGACAAGCCTGAAGAATTGGCTGCAGAAATCAGAAAACTTCCCTACATAGAAAAATTAGAAACCGATATTCGCGGAATTTCTGTGCGAGTTCAACAGAATAACGAGGAAAAACTCTACGAAGACGCCCCTAAGCTGGCGCGGAGAGTTGAAGCCAAAATTCAAGGAATCGAAACAGGAAGCGCCTCTCTTGAAGAGCTTTACAGACTGGTTGTAAGCGCCAACAAAGGAGGATGAATCCTCATGAGAAAAGAGAAAGGAAAACCATTCTTAGAGGTGTTTGCCTCAGCCTTACACGAAGACTACAGGTTTCCAATCCTTGAAATTTTTGCATTTCTCTACGCGCTGGGCACTTTTGTGTTCGCAAGTTTTGTCTCAATGATATCTGGAAGTGTCACTGGAGAAATCATAGCTTACGGTGTCGTGTCTTCGTTGCTCGGCATGCCCCTCTTCATTTTCATTATCCTCATTTTCAAAAACATCGCTTATGGATTGGGAAACGACATCGAAAAAGGAATAATCCAAACCTACTTCTCATATCCTCTGAAAAGACGCTGGATTCTCTCAGCAAAGCTTCTCTCAGCCCTTGGAGTTGCGCTCTTGCTCTTCCTAAGCATTCAGATTTCGGCCCTTTATTTGCTCGCTCCCGATGTGGTGGCGCCTTACTTAGGCACAGTGCTTCTAACGTACGCTGCAAGTTTGAGCTTTCCACTTCAAATCGCAGGCATCATGCTGCTGGTAACATTAGTTCTGAGAAGAGGTGGCTTGGCGTTGGTTCTGGGCATTGTACTCTATTTTGCGCTTGGAATCGTCCAGAGTTTGGCTATGTTTGTTGCGTATGCCACAAACTCTCCTGTGATTCTTCAAATATTTTCGGTGTTTTCTCCAAATGTTGTCTTGGGCAGATATTACCAGACATATATGCCCTTTGGTGGCAGTGAGTTCTGGAAGCCCGTATTCTCCGAGGTTCTTCTCTACGTTGGAGCAAGCTACGCCATTGTGGCGGCTATCTTCCTTGTCGTTTATCTGTATTTTAGTCGGAGGTTTGGTTTGTGAGACGGTGGATAATTCTTATTGGTCGTGGTGGCACTGTTCTCCTCGCAATTGGTCTCGCCCTGTTGCTTGTTTCGTTTATTCCCGCCGCGCAGACTGGCAATTTTTCAGGCGACATTGGGGTATTTCCAAAAAGGTTTGAACTCCTTGGAATGCAATTGGTTTTAACGCCGCAACAAGGCTTACGTTTAACTGTCACAGCTAATGGAACCCTTAACGTCTATCTGCTTGAAGTGAATGCGTGGCAAACCTTGACAGATTGGATAAATAATGAACGCCCACCACAAAACGGCGACTTCTACAACATTACAAACCTCGACGCATTTTTGGAAGCCAACCCCAACACTATTGGTTGGCAAACAAACGTTAACAACGGGATGGTCGAGCACGAGTATGTTCCAACCAGAATAACAAACGCCTCGGTCATCATCTCTAACCCAAGCTCAGAATATGTAAGAGCATCCTATGAGGGCTCCATAACTGGATTCGTGGCTCCAGTAAGCAAAGTGCGAACTCTGGCCACATGGACTATCCCAGCGGGATTAGTGTTGGCTCTACCATGGCTCACTGGTTTGCTGAGAACCAAAACAAAACAACATGAATCATAATTTTCAATGAAGCCAACCTAGACAACAACGTGGTAAGACGCTTTTGTTAATCGTTCCGCGCCATCCTTTTTAACCAGCACCGTGTCATAACCTGTTGGTCGGGTATTCAAATCGCCCCTGGCCCACCAAACTATAAGAGTCTGTTTCATGACCACAAAAGCGCTGTCAGTCGATTCATGTTGGATGATAGAGTAAGGCGTGTGTCTATGAAAGCTCTGCTATTTGATTTTGACGGAACCCTGACGGATATTAATGAGAGAGAAATAGAAGTGATGTCCGACACCGTGAATCATTTTGGCTCAAAGGTTTCGAGAACTAGAGTGAAGCAACTGTGTGCTCAAACGCCTTCTTACATGGATGTTTTCAAAAAGTTAGGGTTCGAACTTACTGATGCGGCACTTCACTACTGGACATCAGCTTTCGTCAAGAATTATCACTTTTCCGTGGCTAGACGAGGAGTGAAGTCAACGCTGAAGACATTATCCAAAAAGTATACACTCATGTGCGTTACCTCGAGGGAAACTCTCGCAGAAGTAATTCAGGAAATGAAGTTTCTGCACATCGACGGATTTTTCGACCACATTGTCACAAGAGACGTGGCAGCCAAACACTTCACGTTAGTTTCGCTTCCTTTCTTCCCTTTCAATGAGCAAAGGAGAAAACTATACGAATGCGCGCTTGCGATGGCAAAGTGCAGTTCTAACAACGCTGTAGTAATAGGAGATATGGGAACTCAGACCTGCAAAAGAATTGGGCATCACAACAATTGGACTTGTCACGTATAAGGCTCGAGAGAACGAACTGCGTGAAACCTCAGATTTCCTGATTTCAAATGTAACTCAACTTCAAAACGTACTCCTTGAATTAGACGAGTGACAACTTATACGCCTGAAATTCGAATCCTCATTACCACAATGCAGGCTTAATTATAATTTAAATAGTCGTTTGTCAACCTTCTTGAGTTTGAAGTTGAGGCGGTGTTGCCTTGAGCCTTGCCATAGAGACAGTCAATCTAACCAAGAGATATGGTCGTTTAACTGCGGTGGACAAGCTCAGTCTGAATGTGAGCGCTAACACTGTTCATGGGTTTTTGGGTCCCAACGGCGCTGGAAAAACCACGACTATCAAAGTTCTGGTTGGCCTGCTGAAGCCTGACGAGGGAGAAGCTCGAATCTTTGGAGAAAGGGTTTCGGGAGACAAGCCCGACGTTAGACTCAAGATTGGTTACATGCCCGAACTTCCCAAGTTTCCGAAATACCTGAAAGGCTCGGAGCTTCTCGACATCTATGGAAGAATGTACGGCTTGAGTCAACAGCAACGGCGGGACGAGTTGCCCAAATTGTTTGAACAGGTTGGGTTGAAGGGCAGAGAAAACGACCAAATCGGAAAGTACAGCAAGGGAATGCAGCAGCGGTTGGGCATAGCGCAGGCGTTGTTAAGCGAGCCGCAGCTAGTGATTTTGGATGAGCCAAGTCTAGGTCTAGATCCTGTTGGAATGGTTGAAGTACGCGAGTTAATTAAGAGCGTGCTTAAGGAAGGCATGACTGTTTTTCTCTCATCTCACCTGTTATTTGAGGTTCAGCAGGTCTGCAGCCATGTTACTATCATCAACAGAGGAGTTGCCCTAGTTTCAGACACGATCGAAAATGTTTCACACAAAATAAAGGGACCAGCCACACTGCAGATTGAGGTTACGAAACTCACAGAAACCTTAGTTGAAAACTTGAAGAAACTACCATTCGTAACTGACGTTAAGACTGAAAACAACAAAGTCACCATAACGCTTGGAACACAAGACGACGTTAGACCTCAGGTCTCGGAAACGATAACGAGCTCTGGCGGCACAATAGTGTCCATGAACATTATTGGGCAAAGCCTCGAAGACGTTTTTGTGCAATTGGTTGGCAGGGCTGAGGAAAAAAGAGGACAATAACCATGACTAAAAGAGAATCAAGACGGAACTGGAGAACCAACTTGCTCGCCGTTGTTCGCTATGAGCTTCTTTGGAACATAAGAAAGAAGAAGCTCCTAGGCGTGCTCATCTTGGCGTTCGCTTTAGCCACCTTAACGTTGGCTCTGCCTGTCATCTTGAATAACGCGAACAATCGGAAGACTGAGCCGAACCCTGACTACGTGATAACCACTGGCACGGGCATTGGCAGCTTCGGATTCTTCCTGTTCGCACTTGTCTCCGTAATGAACAGCATTTCAGGCGAATTTGAAAGCGGATCAATCATACCATTGCTCACTAAACCGATTTCCAGAACAACCATTTACTTGGGCAAGATCTTCGCCGCGCTTCTGACAGTGCTAGGAGCGTACACCTTGCTTACATTATACCTTGCAGCAGGAGGCTACGTAATATACGGTCCGCAGAACAACCTAGACCTGCTATTTATCACTTTGCTGGGAAGCATCGTAAGTACGCTGGTATGGATGTCAATCGTGTTGGCAGCGGGTTCAGTTTCAAAAAGCTCAATGCTGGCAGCCCTCTTAGGCATAGGTGTCTGGCTCGGGCTTAACATAGTCTCAGGTATACTTTCAGTCTTTTCAAACCAAGCATGGATTATGACGTATGCTCCGGGAAACGGAGCCTCAGGAACCATTGGTATCCCTAGTCCAATCAATCAAACCATCATGGTAAACGAAGGTGTTTCAACTGGCACTGACAGCATCGCTGCAAACACCATCTCTTACATTCTTCATCCAACAGACAACGTAACATTTTCTAGAATAGAGATTGTGAGTCCTGCAGATTTCAGGCGGGTTGTAATGTATTCTGAACCGCTTTCACTAGTGGTAGCCCGATCAATAGCAGTAGCTACAGTCTACATATTCGTCTTCAACTTCATCGCATGGTACGCGCTGAGAAGAGCTCAAGTAGCAGAATAAGAAGAAGCTGGCCAGTTCAGACAACAAGGTCATAAGGTGCCTTTGTAAGCCGTTCCGCACCATCTTTTTTGACTAACACAGTGTCTTCAATTCGCACTCCGCCGTATCCAACAATGTAGATTCCAGGCTCGTCAGTGACAACGTTTCCGCTCTTCAACATGTCCTTGCTCACAGTGTTCAACATCGGCAGTTCGTGAACAGCCAAACCTACCCCGTGTCCTAATCCGTGGACAAAACATTCGCCGAAACCCTGTTTCTTGATTAAATCTCGTGCAGCCGCGTCAACTTGTCTAGCCTTAACACCCTCTCGCATTTTTTGAAAAGCCTCTTCCTGTGCCTCCATCACAATGTTGTACATTTTCCTCTGTTTAGGAGTCGGCTTCCCAACCGTGAATGTACGCGTCAAATCAGCGTTGTAGTGTTGGTATCGGGCGCCCACATCGAACTGGATCAATTCGCCCTTCTTGATTTTCTTGCCAGTGCACCCTCCATGAGGATAGGCTGAGCTGATGCCCGAAGCCACTATCGTGTCAAACGCTGTTCCCTCTGAACCCATTTTTCGCATGGCGTACTCCGCTTCGGCTGCAACCTCGTATTCCCGTATCCCAGGTTTAATGGCTTCAGCCGCCCTTCTTGCACCTGTGTCTGCTAGTTCTGCAGCTTTCCGCATGCTTCGCAGTTCAGTCTCATCTTTCACCTTGCGCATTTCATCAACCATTTGGCTTGCGCCTCTGAGCTGAGGCTTTTTGAGGTTCTTTTTGAGCGTTGAGTAACTGCTGACATCGAGACTGTCGAAACCAATCTTCTTCAGCTTCAGCTTCTTACACTGCTCTGCAATTTTCTTGTCGGTGTCTTCCCCACGTTCCATGCGCTGAACACTGCAGTTCTTAGTCGAAGCTTTAGCTGCCTCGAAGTTGACGCCATAAACATACAGAACACTGTCGCCTTTCGCTGGAACTAGTAGTCGGGCAGCTCCGTCAAAGCCTGTGAAATAGAACATGTTGGTCTCATCAGCAACAATGTATCCGTCCAACTGGTCTCTTTCCAAAGACTTTTTCAAAATCTCAAATCGATTTTTCACAATGAGTCACCGCATGTCTTGGAGAAGATATGATTAGGAGTTAAAAATTATAACTTTTTTGTTGTAAAGTGTTATATGTTTTGACTTGGTTGTGTGGGTTTGGGTGTGGGGTGATGGTGCGGTTTTGGGCTCGTACGATTCTGCCTGACTGCGTTGTCGTCAACAACGCTACAACTTGCTCCTTTAGTCAGCTCTGAATTCGTCGAGTGGTTCTGCAAGCGCAACCACAAACCCGTGATGACGATCGCTGAAGTCATCCAAGAGTATGAGCTGTTTAAGCAAGAATGTCGGGATGACACAGTTGCCCCAAAGTAGGAAACTTACGGAAGCTGACCGCGAGACCATTCGACAAGAACTCGTCTCGATTGCAGAACGCATTCGTCGGGAATACGGTTTAAAGATCGCCACAGTCAAAAGTGTTATGCGTGAAATGCTGGACGTTTCAGTGTAAACGTTCACACTTAAACTTGTATTGGTTATGGTTAAACCATGCATATTCTGAATGAGTATGTAACCTTTAAATATGGAATAGGACTCACTTATTTATGATTAGAGGATGTGAATTGACCATGAAAAAAATAGTTTTTGTTCTCTGTTTAATAATGGTCGCATCAATTCTTTCTCTTCCTTCACTATCAATGGCTCAGAGCTATCCGCATTGTTCCTTCGGAATGGATGAAGGCGATCCCATCCCACTAATTCATTTCAATCCCCTGCTGGTATACTTAGTTTACGATGAAGAAGTAAGCTATAGAACTTATGATTGGTTTGGGGAAACCTTGAATGGAAGAGAATATGTTCGACGCGAAACACTTCGTGGCTTATACCATTTCCCCTTTGGGTCCTCAATAATATTCATTGATTCTTTCATGAGCACGAATTCCTTTAACATCGTAGAAACCCTTACTGAAGCTGAACAACGTTTTCGCTGGGGCTTTAGTCCACTTGTAGCTAAAGTCCTAATTGTTTGGACCGGTCAAGACAATGATGCTTGGGGTGGATACGCTGACATTACTAAGGCAGCTGTAATAATTAAAACTGATGTATGCTGGATTCAAGATAACCAAGTTCAACATGAACTGTCCCACGTTCTAAACGTTTATTCTCATTGCAACGATGTGAATTGTGTTATGTCATATCTGGTTCAAGACTTTGTTTGGACCGTTGAATCTCTTCAACCAATTTATTCTTGGGTGGAATTCATTCCCCTAAACAGTAAAGAATACACCGCTCACATAAGTAATTCTTGGTGTCCTACTGATTATTCCTTGCTACTACAAAGTAATGGCTTCCCTTACGCCATTACGAATGCTTCCACTGACATGCTTCTTGAACCTTCACCAGAACGTCTAACTAAAAATCTTAGCGTCTCTAACTTGCAACTTAATGACCCTGACCCAAAACGCTATTCAGAACCTGGAACGGAGCTTTATTGGATTATCATAGGTTTAACTATAGTGTCAACTGTAGCTTTGATTCTTTGGAAACGAAGAAAAACTTTTAAGCGAATTATCTACTCAAAATCAACTCCCAAACCAAGTTATTCCATCTCGGTTCAAGAGTAGCTGGTCTGCAGTCTATTCGCCTTCTATTTTATAATGGGTAACATTTTAATTTTTGAATGATTTAGAACAAAAAATTTGTCAAAATGATTATAACAGAACATTTAAATGTGGGGAATACAAGAGACTTTTAGTGCATGGGAACATGGAAACCGGCGAACTGCTGAAGGCAACTTAACGACTAAGCGGAGAACTGGCCACACGTTTCAAACAAATCAAACGTCACCTCGGCTTGGCGAACGACGCCGAAGTCTTCCGCGTACTCGTCAACTACTACTACCGGGAAAATGAACAACGAATCAAACCAAACATCCAACACTTCTGCATGAACAACCAAGGACTCCTACTCCTCGACACCCAACTCGACCGCCTCATCCAAGTCTACATCAAACCCAACGGAATCACCTGCGCCAACTGCACACAAACCCCATGCGAACACACCGAGTTCGCAAACAAACTCCCAGAAACACAACAAAGACTACAACAACTCAAAACAAAAACCCCCAAAACAAAACAACAAAACACACAACCAAAACAATCATAACGTATAACATTTGTGATGTTTGGAAACGTTCGAGTGAACAATTGTTATTCTATGTGTTCAAACATTACTGGGGCAACCGCTCTGACTTCGTGGAGCATCTTTTGCGCAAGTTCTCTTATCTCCCATTGGGCTGAAGGGGCCATTCGCAGTGAAAAGAAATGCAGCAACTCTCGTGCGTTCATGGTGACAGTTAGGTTAGTCGTCAAAGCGTTTGGGAGCACATACCGAGCGTCTTCTAAACGAACTCCCGATTTCTTCAGTTCGTTGAAAGTCTTGAAGGAAGCATTGACAGATTTTTTGAATGTCGCTAGGCTTCTGGTGTTTTGCTGAATAGAGGGAGGCACCACAATGTCGGATGGTGTCATCGCTACTGCTCTGTGACTTTGCTGAGAAAACGAGGCCATTCGATGCCTAACGAGTTGATGACTGCACGCTCTGGAGATGCCAGAAATGGAAAACGTGAAGCAGGCATGCTCTAACACGGATAAATGCCCAAGTTTCTTGGCATTCCTAATCAATCTGGCGACATCTTCATGGGACAATTCCAGTTCGTCTGCTGGCTGTTTGGTTCTGCAGGCTCTCATAGCCCTAGCGCAGACTTGTTCAGGCTCAGGCGTATAGGCTAATAGCTTAACTTTCATGGCATAACCCACACTTATGCAATGACAATTGACTGTCTTGTATCTAATTCGTTTCTTATTTTATGCGTTGCCTGACTCACCGAGGTCTGCTGCCCATGCAGTAAGGCTTATCTCCATTGACATCGCCTAGTCTCGATTATCCGAAAATAGCTTAAGAGGGAATCTGTGGTGAGATCAGACATCGATCAAATCCTTGTGGAGAAAGGCGCCGAAGCTCTGTTGCTCGTATCCGAGAGCTTTAAAGACGCAAACATGTATTACTTGTCCAAGTTTCTTGCACCCGACCCATTTATCCTGCTGAAGAAAGTGGGAAATCCTCCAACAATTGTGACTAACCCCATGGAATTTGCCAGAGCCAAAGCAGAGTCTATGGTTAAAGACGTGCGCTCCTACGCGGATTACAATTATTTCAACATCGTCAGAGCTGCCAAGGAGCCTCAAATCGGCTGGATGAAATTCCTAGCCTCGCTCGTGGAGAGGGAGATAGGCAAGAAGTCGATCATTGCTGTTCCACAGTCGTTTTCAGCGCTGTTTGCAGACTTTCTAAGAAATGAAGGGCTCAATGTAAAACCTTTTCACAACCTAATCGAGAAGGCAAGAGAGACCAAGGAGCCCGACGAGATTAAAGAAATGACCGCTGTTCAAAGAATCGCTGAAAAAGCCACGTCAGAAATCATTGACACAATAGCCAACTGCAAAACTGAGCCAAACGGCACACTGACTTTCAGCGTCCATGGCAAGAAAGAGCCACTAACGGCAGGGGTAGTTAAGTCTTTGATGGGGCATGTCTTCATCGACAAAGGCGTTGTAACCGAAGAAACCATCGTGTCCTGCGGACCGAAATCAGCGATTCCACATTACTTCGGGGAACCCAACGACAAGTTAAAGGCAAACCAGCCCATAATCATGGATATCTTTCCCCTAAGTATGCGAAAACGATACGGAACCGACATGACACGCACAGTTGTAAAGGGCAAAGCTCACAAAGAAATAAAGAAAAAGTTCGACACCGTGTTTGAAGCTCGAAACGCTTCCCTAGACGCAATACACGCGGACGTATTGGGCAGCGACGTGTACAACATCTGTTGTGACGTCTTCGAAAAAGCTGGCTACGAAACCACTCGTGGAGGAAAACAGATAGAGAAGGGCTTTACGCACAGCTTGGGACACGGAGTTGGCCTGGCAGTACACGAGTCACCTGGAATGAGCGAAGTCTACAAGTTTCCATTGAAAGAGCACACTGTTGTAACCGTTGAACCTGGACTCTACGACCCAAAAATCGGAGGCGTCAGAATCGAAGACATAGTAGAAGTCACGAAGAAAGGCTGCAACAACCTTACAAAGATGCCTATACAACTCGAAATCTAATATCCTACTCGTTTCTAGCCTCCGCTCATAAGCGACATAAGGATAACGTTGTCACCGTTGTTTAGCTGAGTGTGTACGCCGTGGAGTTGACCCATTAAAATGCCGTTCACAGTGACCACAAAGCCCATTTTCATATCTTTCAAGCCTGGTTCATAAACCTCTTTCTTGAATGGTCTTCCATAAATTCCAGCTATTTTGTTCAGCAGTTCTGACAGTGAGGCGCCTTCTTCAAGCTCGAATTCGTCTTCGCTTCGTTTGATGAGGTTTTTTATGAAGCCGAGATATTGAACCTTGACTTTCATTTCCGACGCCTCTTACCCGTGCTCAGCGCCGTTCTCACTAAGAAATTGGAGACAGGTTAGATATTTCTCTTCTCTTTCTCCGCGCTATGTTGGTTAAATTCTTATCGTACAAACCTTAAATATCCCCCAATGATTATGTGTTATCTTCTTCCAATCAAAATTAGCATGTCAAATGGAGGAAAAAAGATTGTTTGGTTATGCAGGAAGAATATTACACGTTGACTTATCCACAGGAAAAACATGGACCGAACCGCTCAAAGAAGAATTAGCAAGGAAATACATCGGCGGCATCGGCCTCGGAATGCGCCTATATCTGGACCATTCTAAACCAGGCGTTGACCCGTTCAGCCCAGAAAACCCGCTGGTCCTTACGACTGGACCACTCTCAGGCTCAATGGTGCCCACAGGCGGAAACGGGCATACACTCGTATCAAGATCCCCTCAAACCTTCGGCGTCGGCGAGTCCCTAGCTCACGGACACTTCGGCACCGAACTCAAACGCGCAGGCTACGACGCAGTAATCTTCTATGGAAAAGCCGAGAAACCCGTTTACCTCTGGATTGACGACGACGCAGTTCAACTGATGGACGCCAAGCCTCTATGGGGCAAATCACCCCAGGAAACAGAGGACGCCATAAAGAAAGAACTGAAAGACTTCTACATCCGAGTTGCAAGCATCGGCGTAGCTGGAGAAAAACTGGTTCGAATCGCGTGTGTTATCAACGAGAAGAGCCGCGCATGCGGTAGAACTGGCTTAGGCGCCGTCATGGGCTCCAAAAACCTCAAGGCAGTAGCCGTAAGAGGCTCAAAAGACATAGTGGTAGCCAACAAGGACCGTCTGCTTGAGCTTGTGAAGATTCAACATGAACGCATGAAGGGACCAGCAGCTAGGAAATACAGAACGCTAGGAACGCCAGAAAACGTTCTCGTGCTCAACGCCTTAGGAGCCATGCCAACTAACAATTTTACAGGCGCAATTTTTGCTGGAGCCGACAAAATCAGCGGAGAGTACATAAATGAGCGGTACGTTGCAAAAATAATCGCCTGCTCATCCTGCGCCATGCGCTGCGAACATGTAACGGTAGTTCCAGAGGGACCGTACAAGGGAACGACGACCCGAATTGAGTACGAACCGCTCTGGGCTATTGGGCCTAACTGTGGCGTAGGTTATTTGGACGCTATTTTGAAAGGAATGGATCTCAGCAACTATTACGGCGTCGACGCCATTTCCATCGGTGGCATCGTGAGCTTCGCCATGGACCTCTATGAGCACGGCATCGTAGGCAAAGACAATGTTGGCCTCGAGCTAAATTTTGGCAATCATGAAGCTATGTTGGAGATGATAAAGCGCATCAGCACTCGAGAAGGCTTCGGAGATATTCTAGCTGAGGGTGTGAAAATCGCTGCGGACAAGATAGGGAAAGATGCGCCCAAGTATGCCGTTCACATCAAAGGTGTAGAAATGACTGGCTACGACATTCGAGGACTAAAAACAGCTGCCTTAGGTTACGCGGTGTCTTTCCGCGGTGCCGATCACAACCGGCATGGAGCCTACGGACCAGATGTGGCTGGCAAGGTTAACAGGTTCAAGGCGGAGAAGGGAAGGGGCAAGTTGGTTAAGGAAACCGAAGACTTGTACTCAGTAATCGACTCCCTTATAGTTTGCAAATTCTCGAGAGGCACGTACTTCGATGGATTCAAAGACTTGGCGGCTCTCTACAGCGCTGTGACGGGCGTTGAAATGAGCGCCGAGGACTTGAGAAAAGCGGGTGAACGCATCAACACGATAGGCAGACTCATCAATATCAGAGAAGGCTTGACACGCAAGGACGACCACTTACCCTGGAAAGTCATGAACGTGCCCATACCTGACGAAGGACCATCGAAAGGAAGTTTTGTCAGCCAAGAAGAACTAGACCTGCTACTTGACGATTACTACGAGACTCGAGGCTGGAACAAGGAAGGAGTCCCAACAATGGAAAAGCTAAACGAACTAGGCATGGAAGACATCGCATTCATAGTCAAAGACAAACACAAAACCAAAAAGGAGGCATAAAGGAGGAAAACAAGAATGGCAACAGTTCCAAAACCAGAATCGTCAAAATGGAAACTAGTGTCCTGCGACCCAGAAAAATGCACAGGCTGCTCAGTTTGCGAATACATATGCTCACTGGACAAGGAAAACGCTTTCAGCGCACACAAGTCAAGAATACGCACAATGCGCTTGCACCCACTCATCAACATATCAGTAACATGTAGGCTTTGCAGCCCAGCGCCATGCGTCACCGCATGCCCTAGAGACGCCTTGAAGCAGTCGGAACAGACAGGCGTAATCATGATCGACGACGAGAAATGTGACGGCTGCAGCTGGTGCATCGAAGCCTGCGACTACGGCGCCATAATACTGCACCCAGAGAAAAAAGTTGTTCGCATTTGTGACACCTGCGAAGGTGACCCGAAATGTGTCAAATGGTGTCCTGAAGAGGCTTTAGACTTCGTGACAAGAGACATTATGGCCCAAAAAGCCAGATTAGCCGTGACGAAGAAGCTCTTCAAAGAAGCAATGGAAGCCGCAGGCATAAAGGGCTAAGCCCTTATTTTTTCGTTTTTTGCGCATTTGTTGATGTCTTTTCCCTTTAATCTCGTACTCTGGCTTTTTCAAGATTTGAGTCTCATTAGCGTAATGTAGTGTTCAGTATTCATTCGTTTCGAGCACAGAAGGCTTATATATTACCTTTTAGTAATAGGTAATTACTAATTAGTAAGTAAGAATCGGTAAGCACCGACGAATGAAAGCCTCAAGGGTGACAGAGTGAAACTCAGACTTCAGTTAACAAAGAACGGCGAAGTAGTTTTCGAGATGCCATTATCGATTGAAGACTGGACCAAGCGTAACCTAACCAGCGAGTTAACATCTGCCGAACGTGAATTCAAAAGGTTCTCGAAGCTTTTCGACGCGCTGTCTCATGAAACCCGACTGAAAATGATGAAGCGACTGCTAGAAGAAGACAACCGAACCTTAGGCTTTGGCGACTTCATGCGAGACTTAAGGTTGAACCCGAAGACCGTTTGGGAAAACACTAGAAAACTGCAGGAAGGCGGCTTGTTGGTCAAGTCGAAGGACGGTAAATACAGCTTCTCAGAGCCAGGTGTTGCCCAGTTTCTGATGTTAAGCCTTGCTTTGAGGCGACTCTTCAAGGCAACGGAAGAGTTGTAGGAGGTGAAGAGAAAAAATGTCAGACGACGGTTTTGAAGACATATTCCAAGACGCAGAAAACTTCCACTGACGACTGCTCAAAAAAATGTTCAATGAAATGGATGACATAGAAGAAGCGATCAAAAGTGGCAAGCTTGAGGGCGAGTGGGATATCAAGCCAATCGAGGAGCCAGGGGTCAAAGGATACGTTGCACGTGGACGCTTTGAATTCGGTGACAAGAAAGCGCAAAAGGCTTTGACGCTACCCAAGCAGATTGCTGAGGAAGCTCGTGAACCCTTAACTGACGTGTTCCAAGACAAAGACAACATCAAACTCTACGTGGAGCTGCCAGGCGTCGAAAAAACTGACATTAAACTAAACATCACGCGCGAACAGGCTGAGATCAAAGCGAAAAACTTCTACAAAACAATCGACTTGCCCACATCAGATATTGAGGCGGACAAGGCAAAGACAAACTACAAGAATGGAGTCTTAGAGGTAACAATACCAAAAACAAAGAAAATAACCGACAGAACAGCCATAATATAGAATAGCTCGATTAAAACCAGCGCCACATCCAGTATTTTTCGAACAGAATCTTGCCCCAATGCCATATTCTGCTGGGACTGCGCAGTTTCACTGTTGTTGTTGGAGCAGTGTAGAAGTTGCCACTTACGAAGCCCGCTTTCCCATAGCCAGTTTCCAGAAAACAGAAGCCTTTTCCGCCAAATTCCGTTTTTGACCCGCTTTCAATGTCGGCGATGATGTTGTGTGCAACCACTTCAGCTTGGTAGTGGGCAAAAACTCCTGCTTTGGGCAACATCATCCCAGAAGGAAGCTTGATTGCTGCAATGTCTCCAATTGCATACACGTCATCGTAACGTGTCTTCAAAGAACCCTGATCCACAGGCAACCAACCAGACTGGTCAGTCAATTCTTTGTTCTCTCTAACCACTGATGCACTTCTATGTGTTGGAACTCCAAGCAGAAGATCGAACACGGCTTCTTCTCCCTTTTCAAAAACAATGCGCTTCTTTTTCGCGTCAATTGAGACAGGTTTAACTGTAGATTGAAAACCTATTTCTTGTTGTTCAAGGATCTTTTTTACCGAGTTACCAACGGCAGGCCCAGCTACTGGCATAGGAAACGGTTCAGGCGTGTAAACTCTGATACCCACATTCTTGCGCACTCCTTTTTTCTTTAAGAAATAGTCGACAAGAAGCCCGGCTTCGTAGGGTGCTGCTGGACACTTGAAGGGCACACTTGATATTAGGACGATGACAGTTCCATGCGAGAACTGATTCAAGGCTTCCTTCAAGCGTGTTAAGTGGTTTAGATCGTATATGTTGTGGGCTGAGTCTGAAAAACCTGGCACAGCATCCGGAACCAGGTCGGCGCCGAGAGAGATCACGAGATAGTCGTAGTCGAAGTCTTTCACTGAGGTTTTTATAATGCGGTTTTCAGGGTCGATTTTTGTAACTTCGGCGTTAATGTAATTGATTCCTTTTCTGTTTAGTCTGCTGAGGTCTTTCATTATTTGGTTGGGTTGGCGCCACCCAGTCATCACCCAGAGATAGGAAGGAGTGAACTCAAATTGTGCTCTGCGGTCGATGAGAAAGATTTGATATTCCTTGCTGAGCTTCTTTCGCAGCTTGTTAGACGCCACAAGTCCGCCAACTCCGCCGCCTAAGACAACTATGTTCTTAGCCATTTTCCCCGCGCTCATAATACGAGTTAACATTGGAGCTGTTAAGTTTTTTTATAGAAAAATCATAGAAAAAAATATGCCGCTCACTCTCGGAATGTAGTTAAGTTATTATGCGATTGAATGGTAGTAAAAAGAGGTTCAGGGAATGCAGGAAACTGAGAAAATGAAGGCGAAAACGTCGCAGTTGTCAGGGTTCTACAAACTCAACCCAAAGGACAGAGTTCAACTCGTGAAAGAGTTTGCAGACCTTACAGACGAAGAGGTTAGAACTCTTCAGTCAACGGGCTCATTAGACTTGGACTTGGCCAACAGAATGATAGAGAACGTCGTAGGAGCCTTTCCAGTTCCTTTGGGCATAGCCGTGAACTTTCTCATAAACAAACGGGATTACTTAATTCCGATGGCGATTGAAGAGCCATCCGTTGTGGCGGCTGCCAGCTACGCTGCAAAAATGGTGCGTGAGGGCGGCGGCTTCTCCACGACCAGCACAACGCCAGTTATGATTGGGCAGATTCAGGCAGTTCGCATCAAAGACCCGCACGGAGCCAAGATGGCGATTTATGGGGCGAAGGAAGAAATCCTAAAGAAAGCGAATGAGCAGGATCCAATGCTGGTTTCGGTCGGCGGAGGAGCCAAAGACCTTGAAGTGAAGGTTATCAACACGCAGACTGGTCCTATGGTTATAACTGAACTTCATGTGGACTGTCGAGACGTGATGGGGGCCAATGCTGTGAACACCATGTCCGAGGCGGTTGCTCCCATTATAGAGCGAATAACGCATGGACATGTTTACCTACGCATCATTTCAAATCTGGCAACCAAACGTTTAGCTCGAGCCTGGTGCACAGTTCCAAAAGAGGCTGTTGGTGGCGGAGAGGTGGTTGACGGCATAGTAGAAGCCTACGCATTCGCTGCCGCAGATTCATATCGCGCGGCAACACACAACAAGGGCATTCTGAATGGCATAATAGGCGTAGTGATGGCAACATGCAACGACCACAGAGCAATTGAAGCCGGCGCCCACGCCTATGCGGCACGCAAAGGTGTTTATAGTTCGCTTTCAACGTGGGAGAAGAATGAAAACGGCGACCTTGTCGGCGCGATTGAGTTGCCTATGGCTATTGGCATCGTCGGCGGTGCGACCCGTGTTCACCCAATCGCAAAGATTGCTCTAAAGATCCTCGGTGTCAAGACAGCCTCTGAATTCGGCGAGGTTTTGGCTGCAGTCGGGTTGGCTCAAAACTTAGGCGCGTTGAGAGCCCTGTCGCATGAGGGCATCCAACGTGGCCACATGAGGCTCCACGCCAGAAACTTTGCAGTATCAGCTGGCGCCACAGGTGAGTTGGTCGATCGGATAGTTGAGCGCATGATCGAAGAGCGCAAGATCAGGTTGGACCGGGCCAAAGAACTCGTTGAGGAGTATAAGGCAAAGGGAAAATTATAACATCCCCCTTAACTGATATTCTCTCCGCTATCACCAGTGAAAATAGAGGGTAGAATCGTGATTGTCATTCCAGGCCCAGCCTCGGTGGAACTGGGCAAAGAAATCGCGGCGCAAATAAGGGCCACGGTTGTTCCAGTTGAGTTCAAGCGATTTCCAGATGGAGAGTCCTACATTCGGTTTGACGACCGTGTGGAAGCCCAAGACGTCGTCATTGTCCAAACTACTAGCCCGCCTCAAAACGAGAATATGATTCAGCTCTTTCTCATAGCGGACACTGCTAAAGACATGGGCGCAAAGAACATCACAGCCATTGTTCCCTACTTCGCCTATGCCAGACAAGATAGCCGCTTCAGACCCGGTGAAGCCTTGAGCGTGAAAACTATTGTGACCTTGCTGAAAACGTGTGGTGTAAGCAGGGTAATCACGGTAAATTCACACAACCCAGTTATACTGAAAACTTTGCCCATACCCGTAGAGGATCTTTCGGCGATAAGCCTCTTAGCTCAATACTTTAAGAAGCAAGGCTTCAACAACGCGTTTTCTCTGTCCCTCGGCAAGAAAGGACTGGACACCGCGCTAGAAGCCAGCAAAGTGTTAGAGGGCAAGTGCGATTACATTCCCACCCAACGAGACAGAATAACAGGAAACGTAACTATAGAAAAGAAGACATTACCGATTGAAAACAAAGACGCCATCATTTTTGATGACATAATAAGCAGCGGCGGAACCATGATAAAGGCTGTGTCGTGGGTGAAAGAGCAGGGTGCCAAGCGGGTTTACGCCGCATGTGTACATCCTCTGCTTATTGGAGATGTGAAAGAGAGGATTTTGAAAAGTGGTGCCGATGGCATTGTCGGCACTGACACCGTGCCCAGTTCAGTAAGTGTGGTTTCAGTTGCGCCCTTGATTGTTCAAGCCTTGAAGAAGTGAGATGCCGAAATCGTGGCCAAACTGTTCTTTCTGTTATCCGGTGAGCATTCGACTCTTCCATTTTCTGAGTTGAAGGCGATTTTGGAAGCGGAGGGACACGAATACAGAGTTTTGGGCATGCTCAGGCAGGTGTTGCGTATTGAGGCGGACGCCGAGAGCGTAGCGTCGATTGTGCGCCGAGCGGCTTTGACCCGCGTATGTTGCGTTGAACTTGCTTTCAGTCAAGCTGCGACAAGTGAAATCATCAGGAAAATTCGTTCCGTCCCGCTTGAAGACTGCATTACGAAGGGCGAAACTCTTGTGGCTCGTGTTAGAAGAATAGGGGAGAGTGCGCCCGAAGTTGAGACGCTGGAACTAGAACAGAAAATAGGCGAGCTGATCTTGGACAAGGTTAAGGGGGCGAAAGTGAGCTTGACACATCCTAGCAAGACATTTTTTGGAGTTTTGACCGAGGACAAATTCGTTTTTGGACTGAAGCTAGCTGAGATTCATCCTAAGCCTTTCGTTGATAGGGGACCTCGCAGGCGCCCCTTCTTTCACCCATCGGCTATGCCAGCTAAACTTGCCCGTTGCATGGTTAACTTGGCTCAGCCTAAGGCTGGAGAGATTGTGCTTGACCCGTTCTGTGGAACGGGTAGTTTTCTTGTTGAAGCGGGACTGGTTGGTTGCAGGGTTGTTGGCTTTGACGTTAAGAGACGCATGGTCCGGGGTAGTTTCCGCAATCTGCGCCATTATGGGATAAGCTTGGAAGGCCTGTTGATGGCCGATGCCCGTTGTCCACCGATAAGGGATGTTGATTGCATTGTTACTGATCCCCCATATGGAAGGTCAGCGACCACTATGGGTCGAGAAGTAGGCGAGATTGTGAGAGACTTTCTTTCAACTTCAAAGAGTTGCATTTCAAAAGGAAAACGCATCTGCATCGCGGCTCCCAAAAATGTTGAAATCGGAAAGATGAGCGAGGAATTGGGATTTAGAGTTGTGGAGTCACATTCTGTTTATGTGCACCGAAGCCTAACAAGAGAGGTAGCCGTGCTGGAGCGAACTTGAACTGTATGAGCCTGCAAGTGATTTTCTTGGGCACTGCCGCTAGTATTCCAACGGTTGATAGAGCTTTGCCAAGCGTGGTTGTGAAACGGAAAAACGAGGTTTTCATGTTTGACTGTGGCGAGGGCGTACAGCGGCAAATGATGAAGGCTCGGGTTGGCTTTCACAAAAAAATGAAGATTTTTGTGTCTCACATGCACGGCGATCACGTTTTGGGTTTGCCGGGCCTGCTCCAATCGATGTCGTTGCTAGACAGAACGCAACAGCTGGAGATTTATGGACCAATTGGAGTCAAAGCGTTCATCAAAGCGATTCAACAAACAGTTCAATTCGTCCTCACGTTTCCAGTAGAAATCCACGAAATAGAGAACGAAGGCATAGTCTGCGAAGAAAAGGAATACTACATACAATCTGCTGCAACAGACCATGTGATTCCAAGCCTAGCTTACGCCTTAATTGAGAAACCCCGGCCCGGAAGATTTAACCCGGAGAAGGCAAAGGCGTTAGGCGTGCCTGAAGGTTCGTTGTGGTCAAAGTTACAGCACGGTGAAACAGTAAAAACGGGCACAGGAAAAGTAGTTAACCCAAAGCAGGTTGTTGGTGCCCCTCGACCCGGAATGAAAATAGTCTATTCTGGCGACACGAGACCAACAAAGAGTCTGGTGAAGCTTGCTGAAAACGCCGATTTGCTGATCCATGAAGCCACGTTTGAGGATGAATTGCTGGAAAGGGCTAAAGAGGACGGACATTCAACGCCGAGTCAGGCGGCAGAGACTGCCAAAAAAGCCAAAGCCAAAAGATTAATGCTGACACATCTGAGTTCCAGGTACAAGAGCGCTGAACGACTACTGGAGCAGGCAAAGAAGATTTTTCCAAATGCAGACGTGGCAGAGGACTTCATGAAAATCGAGATCCCGCCCTAAATGTTCAAGCCGATAATATAGTTGATGAACATCTGAGACGTCTTCGGTTCTTAGAAACAATTTTTTAATAGTCGAATCGCGTTATCTTTTGTTGGACGATGAGGAAATCGAGGTACACTGACTGGGGAAAATTGAATGATTTCTTGTTCCGCTACTGAGTCCACTTTTGACAGCCACAATTAGTGATCGTGTGCGCCGTATTGTTGCATTATCTGCTCGAGAACTGCTGCTTTTTCGGTGATTCCTCTTCTGCTCAGTTTTATTCCTTCCACCACAGCTGCCAACTTGGCATAGAGCTCTGGCATGCTCAGGATCGTCTCGCATTGTTCTTTCAGCCATTTGACATAGTCTATTGGATATTTCCGTTCCTTGATAAACAGATGCTGAAGAAAGATTCTCTGCGCCTCAAGCAGAGTCTCGAGTGCGGCCAAGTACTCTCCTCTTGAGGCAAGCCACTGTGTTTTCCAAGTTTTATAGCTGAATTCGGTCTGTGTTCCAGCCAACCTTCCTTTTCGCAAGACGTCGCCGTAGAAGGGAAGATACCTTGACCTTAGCCGCTGATATTTGATACCTCTCTGAAACCACGGCACGCAGTAAACGAGAAGATTGCCTATTGTGGTTTCGAACTCGTCTCTGACAATATCAAAAGACATGCAACCCGTCTGAAACTTTCCGTCAGTAAATTCTATGTCAACTCGGATGTCACCGAACTCTACGCCGCCCTCAACCTTGCCAGAATAATAGCAGATTTCGCCGCCCATGTGTGAATACGCCTTCGTTCTGGCTTTGAGAGCCGAAACAAGTCCTTTGTACCCTTCTTTGTCGAGAAAGACACACAGGTCAATGCACGAACCTATCACTGCCTTCCCACGAGCCAGGGAGCCCGTGAGAGCAATTGCAAACACTTCAGGAAACAATTCAAAATAATTAACCATTTTGTCTAAAACAGCACGGTAACCTTGATTTGGAAAAAGTATGCCTTTGTGCAGCTTACCTCGCTTCCAATAGCCATTCTGTTAGAGGAACAGAAGATAACCTCTTTATTAAGAGCTCGAAGTTGCAGTCGACCTCTAAGTCGGTGTTGACCGAGAGCTGTATACCCTTATGATGTATACTCCGAAGGCCAGTAGGTATGTGAATTGAACGAGAAGTATCATCAATGATGGCGCGTCGTGATATCCGATGAACACGTGAAGCATTGAACCCAACACATTGTTTTCTTCTGGTAACACTGCACTCAAATCGTAAACGCGATCAATAATCGGTGGCAAAACGCCAAGTTCCTGCAGCGCCTGCGCCCCATGCATAGTGATGCCTGAAGCGAAAAGGAGCAACAGCACGCTGGTGTACAGGAAAAATTTTCTCCAATCCAACTTAAGTGTACCACGCATCAGAAAGACAGCCACAACTGCAGCCACAAACAATCCAAGTGCGGCGCCTACGACGGTTTCTGTAAACGAAATGGCTGCGGCAGCAGACAAAAACAGTATGGTCTCCACGCCTTCTCTTAGAACCGAGGTGAAGGCTACTGCGGATATTCCCAACAGTCGCCCAGATGAAATTGCAACGTCGAGTCTCTCCTGTAACTCACCCTTGATTTTCCGAGCGTTCTTTGCCATCCAAAAAATCATGTAGGTTAGCACACCCGTGGCGGTAAACATGGCGAAGGCTTCAAACCACAGACCAACGTAACTCTCAGCGAAACCATACAGAGTCCAAAAAACCGCTGAAAGGATGACGCTGACCAAAACGGCAAGCCCGCTGCCCAACCACAGATATTTAGTCAAGTCGTTTTTTCCAGTTTTTTTCAAATACGCGGCGACTAGTGCAATAATCAACGCTGCTTCCAAACCCTCACGCAGGGTAAGTATAAACTGCGCGAACACGAATTGATTCAGCTCCTCTTGACCCAGATCACAGAGGCAACGTTTATTCCCAAAGCGTAGTTGACGTTGCCAACCCTGACCATGATTGGACCGTTGAAAGGCGCTTTTTCCTCAATCTCCACTAATGCGCCGGGCACAAGCCCAAGTTTGCCTAAATACTGCAAGATGTCTTCACGCTCGTCTGTGACTTTCATAATTGTTCCCTTTTCTCCAACGTCTAGAGACATCAATGCTTTTGACTGCTCTTCGACTAGTCTTCCAGACTCTGATGGTATGGGATTGCCGTGTGGGCAGGTTTTTGGATTTCCTAGGGCTTTCTCTAGTGGTCGGCTCAGTTCCTTGTCTGCGAAGACGTGTTCAAGCTTGCACGCGGCGTCATGTGCCTTACTCCATTCTAATCTCAGTATGTCTACAAGCAAGCGTTCCGAGAGACGATGCCGACGAACCACATCCAAGGCTATTTTTCGACCCTTAACTGTAAGTTTTACACCCTTGTAGGGCTGGTGAATAACCAAGCTTTGTTTTTCCAGATTTTCTATTGTGTTGGTAATTGTACCAAGCGCCACCTTCAACTCTTTAGCGAGTTCAGTGGTTTTTGCAGTGCCTTCCCTCTCTTGAAGCTTGTAAATTGCTTCCAAATATTCTTCTACAGTGGAGGAAACCTTTGTGGCTGTTGACATTAAGCAGGCTCCACGATTGAATCTGTTATTTTGTACTCGTAGATAAAATTACGAGCACTCGTATTTATCAGTTGCGGCGAATGCTACTTCAAGGCTACAATAGCTTCCACAATGTCATAAACAAGATTTCTTTCCTGCTCAATCCTAAAACCTGCCTTCCGAAGGCTTTCCACAGCGTCCCTGTTGATGTTGTCAACACCAGATCTTACGATTAAGAGATTGAGCCTGTCCATCAAAGGCCCAAGAACTTTACCCTCACTCCTCACATGCTCCAACAAAAAAGGTGAGAGAATCGTAGAACTTGGCCACACGATCGAAGGGCGCTTCCAGCAAAAAGCTCTTCGATGTTTCATTCGACATTCAATCGCCTGAGGTCGCTTGTCAAACTGCTTTTCAGTTTCTTTAGCCTATCTGGCAAAGAGTAAAGTCAGAAGTAATGTAGAAAGTAACAACGCTATTAGTCCAATGTAGAAGTACCAAACGTTGCCTCGGGCTGGTGCACCACAGCCAGGAGTAGGGCAGACCGCGCCGTAATGACTTGCGTGGTGTGTTGCAGTGTTTCCTTGTAGATATTTTTCTGGGTTTTTGTTAAACTCGTTTTGGCATGTGGCTGAGCAGAAGTAGTAAACATTGTTTGCCTGTATCGACTTGTACACCGCGGTTTTCTCATCTACATCCATTCCGCAGACTGGGTCCTTAGCCATGCTTTTCACCTTTTACAATTTTTCTAGAGAGTTTTTTCTCCTCTTTGAGAGAGTGAGCACAGTGCATACAACAGAAGGTTGTCTCTTTTCCGTCGATAACCTCTCGGTAGCCCCCCTCGTAGACTTTGCAGCCACAGTGGGCGCAAACATACAGGCTCGGTTCAATGGCAATGGAGACTAGACCGGCGAAGCGTTTGAACAGACCTGTGCTTAGTTCTTTCCCCTTTTGGGTCAGTTCGAAGACTTTCTTTTCTTTCTCGCCAATGGGTTTGATTGTGTGTCTCACTAGGCCTTTTTCTTCGAGTTGTTGGAGGAACGGATAGACCAAGCTTGGACTGACTTGTTTCCCTATCCGCTTTTTGAACTGGTCAAGTATGCTGTAGCCGTGGGCTGGGCCTTCATACAGAATCATGAGTATGTAAAACCTTGAGAAGTCTGATAGTAATTCTTCCATTGTTTCAGTTTTTGATTCAGAGGGCATTCGAGTTCCTTCAAGGAGTATAATGGTTTGGCACAGATATAAGTATTATCTGCGAAGATATATCTAAAAAAGATACATTTATAAGCAGAATCACGCAGATACTGATAATGTAACGATTGAAGGTGATAGAAAATGCCCAGAGACCCCGTGTGTGGAATGACGGTTGACGCCGACAAGGCAATTAAACGCAAGATTGGAGACAGGACTTACTATTTCTGCAGTGAATCATGCGCCAGAACCTACGAGCAACCAGAACAAGAACTGAAAGCCATGAAACGCAGAGTGGCCATGACACTCGCGGGTGTAGTTGCTGTAGCTGGACTGCGAGTGCTAGTAACGTTCGGCTTGGTAGCCGTTATCATGACCTTCACAATCGCTGGCATTTCTGCCTACAGCCTAGCCATATTCATAGTGTCAACGCCTGTTGTTTGGGTCGCTGGGTGGGGCGTTATTTCTGGTGCATACAAATCGCTCAAAAATCGAGCAATAAACATGGACGTATTGATCGCTACTGGAGTAATAGCGGGTTGGACATATGGCGCAGTCAATGCCTTCTTCCCGCAGGTTGCAGTTCAGGAAGGCTATTTGGAGATATCAATCGGAATACTGGCCTTCGTGTTATTGGGCAAGTACATTGAAGAGAGCATAAGAAGAAGGTCAGCGGCATCCATTAGGAAGTTGCTTGAGCTACGACCAACAATAGCGAGAGTGCTCAAAGACGGAAACGAGATAGAGGTTCCGGTTGACGAGCTTCAAGTAAATGATATAATCATTATTAAACCTGGCGAAAAGGTTCCAACAGACGGGGTGGTAATTGAAGGATACTCTTCTGTCGACGAGAAAATAATCACAGGGGAAAGCATCCCAGTTGAAAAGAACGTAGGAAGCGAGGTCATAGGTGCCACAGTCAACAAGAATGGTTTACTGAAAATCAGAGCCACAAAAGTAGGAGAAGATACAGCGCTATCACAAATTGTGCGCCTAGTCGAGGAAGCCCAAGCTTCAAGCGCGCCCGTTCAGAAGTTTGCCGACCGCGTTGTCGCAAGATTTGTTCCAATAGTCTTCACTGTTGCAGCAATCTCTTTTATATACTGGTATATAATAACCTGGCAAACTTACGGTTCGGTGGGTCGCGCTTTCAGTGCTGCCTTTTTCGTTCTACTCGCTGTTCTCTTGATTGCTTGTCCATGTGCGCTTGGCATTGCCACACCCACCGCGATTTTGGCTGGAGTGGGCAAAGGCGCAGAATATGGAGTCTTGCTCAGAAGCGGCGAATACGTTGAAAAAGCTAGAAATCTCAAGACCGTGGTGTTCGACAAAACGGGAACTTTGACCAAAGGCGAGCCTTCAGTTACCGACATCGTGTCTTATGGTAAGTATAAAGAAAAGGATGTACTGGAGTTCGCAGCTATTGCTGAAAAAGGCTCAGAACATCCGTTGGCAGAAGCAATAGTAAACGCAGCTCATAAATCTGGCTTCAATATTCCTGACGCAGACTCTTTTGAAGCAGTGCCCGGACACGGAGTGCGATGCACCTTTGAGAACAAGAAGATATTGCTCGGAAACCGAAAACTCATGCAACAGGAAAAAGTTCCAATCGAACAGTTAGAAGGTGATCTCCAGAAACTTGAGGGGCAAGGCAAAACAGCAATGATTTTGGCGGTGAGTGGAAGACTCGCTGGTATAGTCGCGGCTATGGATACGCTCAAAGAAAATGCTGTCGAAGCGATAAAAAAGCTGAAAGGCATGGGCTTGGAGGTAGTGATGCTTACAGGCGATAACGAAAGGACAGCAGATGCCATCTCTAGACAATTAGGGATTGACCGCGTAATAGCCAACGTGTTGCCATGGGAAAAAGTTGATGTCATTAAAAAACTGCAAAGCCAAGGCAAGACAGTAGCGATGGTTGGCGACGGCATCAATGATGCGCCCGCTCTTGCGCAATCTGACATCGGCATCGCAATTGGAAGTGGAACTGACATCGCAAAAGAGACTGGTGGAATAGTGCTGATTAAAGACGATTTAAGGGATGTGGCGCTTGGCGTAGAGCTAAGCAAGAAAACCATGAACAAAATCAATTCCAACCTGTTTTGGGCATTCATCTACAACACAGTGATGATTCCAGTAGCTGCCGCTGGACTTTTAAATCCAATGTTCGCTGCAGGAGCGATGGCGATAAGCTCGCTAACTGTGGTCAGCAACTCAGCAACCCTGAAATTTGCAAAGTTTAAATTCGCAAAATTCGACCAGGAGACCTAAACACGTTGCAATCTCTCATTTTTGATGGTTACTCGCTTCATAAAGACATAGGATTTCAAAATGGGCGAGGAGGTGAAGTGAGGTGAGTTTGCAAGAAACGGCTGGGATCGCATTTATCCTATCGCTGACTGGTGGAATACTGATGCTAGTTAGTGGAACATTGTCGTCCATATGGTTTATGTCTGGAGGCTTCGATGCTGATGGAATGATGGGTGGATTCGGAGGCATGATGGGCGGCTACCGAACCATGATGGGTGGCTTTGGAGTTCCCTTCGGTTTCATGGGTGGGCTTTCATTTATAGGGTTGCTGTCGGGCATATTCGTGATCATTGGCGCACTAATGCTTAATGCACGTCCTGTAGAACATGTGGCATGGGGCACGTTGATACTTGTCTTCTCAGTAATCAGTTTCTTTGGCATGGGCGGTTTCTACATAGGTGCACTACTGGGAATAGCGGGAGGAGCTATTGCGCTTAGCTGGAAACCCGCAGTTAGAGCATTAAAACAAGAGGTAGAAAGGAGGTGAAAAAGAAAATGGCTAAAGATCCAATATGCGGCATGACCGTGGACGAAAAGAGTGCCAAGTTTAAGTCTGAGCACATGAGCAAAACCTACTACTTCTGCAGCCAAGCCTGTAAGACAACATTTGACAAGAACCCTGCAAAATACATTAGCGGCTCTGGACATTCAGGGCATTCGATGCAGTCTGGCAATTGCTGCCGTTGTTAGAGATAGGGAGTAACTGTTACTCGGATTCAGCCTGAGTTGTTTCCATCTGCGGCTCGGGTATCGTTGCATCCGGAGTTTCTATAGTGTTTGGGTTGAATTCTTTTCCGATTTTCGCCCATTGAACCGCTTCTACTCCGGCTCCTACGCCTAGTGAAATGATGCCTAGGAGGATTCGTGTCAGTCCGAAGACTGCTACGTTCATTCTGTCGCTGATAGGGAATATGATGTCTGTTGCGCCCCAGATTAGGAAGATTATGCCGACTCCCATGAAAACTCCATTCATCAAAGCAGAGAATCTCTCAATTTTCATGCCAATTAGAGGCATTGCTGACACCGTTCGTTTATGAATAAAAGAAGTCTTATCTGATTTGTTAATTCAGAATCACGACTTAAAATCTGAGTCTGAGTCCAACTTCTTGATTCGTTCTTCAATACAGACTTCAATCATTAGTTGCTTAGACGTTGACTAGTATTTCGTTTCCTTCAACCTTCACTTGGAACGTTGGCTCAGGCTTTTCTGCGGGTCCATTTACGACTTTGCCAGTTTTAACGTCGAAGACGGAGCCGTGGCAGGGGCATTTCACGTTTTCTCCCTCAAGAACGCCGTCTGAGAGCATGCAGCCCATGTGTGTGCAGACATTTCCGAGGGCGTAGTATTTGCCCCTCAAATTAACGATTAAGATCGGCTTGCCGCCGGCGTCAACGCCTTTCATTTCGTCGGTTCCCACTTCTCTTGTCAAGGCAACTTTGACAAATCCCATTTACCGTGTCATCTCCGAAATTCTGCTGCAATATTATTTTGCAGAGCATAAAACAATTGTTCTTTCAGCTTAGTTAGAAACCTAAATTAATGTAGAAGTGTCTTAACATGACCCTAGGTAGTCGCTGATGGGATATGGTGAAGTCTGGAAAATACTCGATGAGTTGGTTATTGAGTTTCGTAGACGAGGCGAGGACATCCCAGCTAACGTGATGGAGGATTTGCGGGCCGCAAAAACCCTGATGCAGGTTTGGAGGGCAGATCCTTCACGTGCTGAAAACATTCCTTCAATCGAAGGCTACTTGAATAATGTTGAATCTTACTTGATTTTTACTGCTCATGAGAAATTTGGCGCGGAGTTCTCGGAAAAATGGATGGAGAAACTGCGTGAGGCCAGAAAAACCGTTCGCAGAGGAGAGACTAAAGGGGATAGAGAATCATCTTCTAAGTTCGTTCCAGGGTTGCCGCGGGGCAAGAAATGGGTCAGGGTTCAAATCTTAGCTGAGACTCCGAAAAGCGAGATTAAGAGATTGGCTACTGAGTGCGGCTTATCGACTAAAACGCAGGCAGACGGTTACGTGCTTGTCTATGGCGACGACGAGAAGCTGAAGGCGTTTGTACAGAAAACTGGTGAAAAATTCCGAAGCAGAAAGGAACTCTGAGCGCAAAATTTTGCACAACAGTTAAAACGGTTTGATAGACATTTACTATAGAAGGTTTGTCTAGAACCAGGTTTCACATGACTGAGTGACGCAGTGCGAGGTGGAGGAGCGGCGCTTAAGAGAAAATGCCCTACTTAAAGAAAATTGAACTCAGAGGCTTCAAGACTTTCGGACAAGCCACTTCAATCTTACTCGAGAAAGGATTCACCACGATAACGGGGCCAAACGGAAGCGGCAAAACAAACGTGATAGACGCCGTCTTGTTCGGATTAGGAGAACTCAGTTCCAGGCGGCTGCGAGCAGACAACTTCGCCAAACTCATTTTTCACGGTTCACCTGAAGCTGGGGTAGAGAAGGCGAAAGCCGCCAAGGTTGTCATGCAGTTTGACAATTCTGACGGTCGCCTACCCGTTGACACGACCACCGTTACTATCTCACGTGAAGTTTACCGAAATGGGCAGAGTGTCTATCGCCTGAACGGTCGGCGTATGTCACGGACTAACATTGTGGATACCTTGTCTATGGCTGGGATTAGCCCTGCGGGGCATAATGTTGTGTTGCAGGGCACGATAACCCGTATAGCGGAGATTGCGCCGTTTGAGCGGCGAAAAATCTTGGACGACATGGTGGGCATAGCACAGTACGACGCCGAAAAAGCTGAGGCTGAAGAAAAACTGCGCATGGCTGAAATCCAGATTAAGACAGCTATGGGCAGGATAGATGAGGTTCAGAAGCGTGTAGACGATCTTGAGAGGGAGCGCAACCAGCTTTTGCGCTTCAATTTCATTCAAAGCGAGATTAAACGTTTCGAAGCCATTAGGATCAGCCATGACTTAGGTGAGACGCAAACAAAGATTACGGATTTATTAAGTAAGATTGGTGAAGCCACGGGCAGAGTTGAAAAACTGAGACAGCTGCGTGATGAACAGCGTGGGCAGCGGCATCAAGTCGAGAAGGAATGGCGAAAACTTAGTTCCGAAGAGGTTGAGAAAGGCGGCACAAGAGTTCTCGAAGTGCAAATCAAAATCGGCGAGATCAAATCAAGGCTTACTGAACTAACCACGAAGATAGGGGCAAGCACGGCGAGTCTTGAAGGGCTCCAGAAGGTGAGAGAGAACAGCCTTCAGCAACTCGAAGCTATAAAGAACGATATTGCCGCTAACCGTAAGAACCTTGGGCAGTTCAAACGAAACCATCATCGATTAACTAAAGAAATAGCGGATAAACAGACTAGACACGATGCCCTAGCAAACGAAACTACTCAGCTCTGGGCGAACTTGGGTGACAACAGCAAGCGAATACGAGAAATCGAGCAACGCCTAGACAGGCTTTATCAGAATTTTATTGCGCTGAGAAGCGATTTCGCTCAAAGCCAAACAAACTTGAAGATGTTTTCACGCCGATTAGAAGACTTGACCGCTCGAAAGCAAAGGTTTGCGTCCAGCCTAGATGAACTCAACAAGTCTGTAACCGATTTGACTGATGTTCAGAAGGAACAAAAGACGCGGTTAAAGACTCTGCAGCAGACTCTTGAGCGGCGGATTGCACAGAAAGATGCGGTTGAAAACGAAATCTCGAGCGCTGGCAAGATCGCCGATTCAGCGCGAGAAGCCGTGGTGGAGTTCGCTACGCAGCGGGAACTCGCTGAGACAGTTGCCAGTGAAGAGATGGCACTCCGAAGCATTGAGGAGATGGGTGAACTTGGCGTAATTCCAGGTGTGCTCGGGCGGTTCAGAAACCTCATAAAGACGGAAAAGGGTTATCGAAATGCTGTTGAAGCAACGGCAGCTGGTTGGCTTGACTCTATTGTGGTTAAGGATCTTGAAACCGCGTTCACTTGCTCTGAGACTCTGCGACGGCTCAAGCTGGGCAGAATCAAGATTATTCCGCTTCGAGAAGTAATGAATGCTAAACATGTTCGCCAGCCTCGAATTGACGGAGTAAGCGGTGCTGCCTCTCAACTCGTTAAGTTTTCTAAGCAGTATGAACCCGCTGTAGCCTTTGTTTTTGGTGACACCTTGCTTGCAAAAGATGACAAGGCAGCGTTAACGGCGTGCAAGGAAGGCTTCAGGACGGTTACGGTTGAGGGGGACCTCTTCGAGGTGGGTGGAGCTATCGAAAGCGGTTTTTACAGAGCGCCAATCGATTTTTCAGCGTTGATTCCAAGGGAAAACGCCGTCAAAAGCCTGGAAGATGCCGTGCGGACACTGCGGGAGCATTTGACGAGAAGAAGCACTGATATCACTGGGTTGGAGGAGGAAATAAACAAGACGAGAGAGGAAATCGCAAGGCTTACGGAGGCGACAGACACTTTAGAAGGCGAGATTTCTAGGCTGCGCCGAAGCACCAAAGCTACAAGCCGCAATACGCGCCGCATTGAATGGAATGTTAAAGTCGTTCAGGGACATCTTGAAAAGGAAAAAACCCAGACTGGTGTTCAGAAGGCTCAGCGCACTGCTCTGCTGAAAGAGATGCAGAAACTTCGTGGCGAATTGGCTGGTTTAAGGCGTAGGGTTGATCCGTCTCATATTCAGGAGTTGGAGGTTGAGCGTGGAAAACTCGGTGACGAACTGGTTGAGTTGGGGCAGAGACGGGGCGGCGTCGAAACTGAATTGGCGACGGCTGAGGCTAAACTGGGCAATGTTCTTAACATCGGATACGACAGCGTGCAGATTCAACTCAAGAAGGTTGAGCATCAGCTCGGAAAACTTGAAGATGAAATGAAAGGGGCGATACAGGAAAAAATAGCTTTGGAAAATGAGTTGAAGAAGGAAGAGAGTGCGAAGGAAGAGTTGACACAGTCGGTTTTGACGGCAAGGGAGGAGTCCAAGAAATTTACTGTTCAAATTGACGACATCGACAAGCAGCTGCAGCGTTTAGACGGTGAATATGAGCGTGCGGACCGCTTGCTCAATCAGCTGCAGCTTAGCCATCAGACATTGCAGATGCAGTTTGACACGTATAAGGCAAGGCTTAGAGAGTTTGGTTACGATGAGCCGTTAACGGTTACGCTTGAACAGTTTGAGGTATCCGAGTCTTCTTTGAAGTTGATGCGGTTTGAATTAGAGCGTTTGGGAGCCATCAACCAGCTGGCTTTAGCGCACTATGATGAACAGATTTCGCGCTACAGGGAACTATCTGTACGCATGAATGAGCTGGAAAAAGAGAAGACGTCAATAATCGCCTTCATGGACGAAATCGAACTCAAAAAACGAAAAGTGTTCATGGAAGCCTTCGACAAAATCAATGGTAACTTCAGTCAATACTTCCTCAAACTCACCGGCGGCGGAGAAGCCTCGCTGAAATTGGACAATCCTGAGGAACCCTTCTCCGGCGGCATGGACATGATTGTGCAGTACCCAGGCAAACCGCCAATACTAGTGAGCGGTGCAAGCAGTGGCGAAAGGTCAGTTGCGGCTGTGGCTTTTCTTTTCGCTATTCAAGATTTTATGCCAACTTCATTCTACCTGTTTGATGAGATCGATGCGCATCTTGACGTGTTTCACGTGGCGAAACTGAGTGAATTGTTGGTGGAGCAGTCGAAGAGGTCTCAGTTCATTGTTATAACTTTGAAGCCTGAGATGGCGGACAAAGCGGAGCGGGTCTACGGAGTGTACGAGCATAAGGGTGTATCACATATAGTGTCGCCTACTTTCAGGAAGGAGGAAAAGGAGGTGGCTGCCTAAGCCGTGACTGAGTCGCAGATTGATAAAAAGCCTTTCTTTTTTATGCCTCCTTGGAACATTCTTTTTGAACTGAACAAGCTTGGGAATCTGCGGCCTTGGGACATAAACATCGCTTTCTTGCTGTCAACTTTTCTTGAGGAAATGGAGAAGAGGGGCGAAGTTGATTTTCGAGCTTCAGGTGTCGCTTTGGATTCTTCGTCGACAATTTTCCTGATGAAGTCAAGGCTGTTGTTGAAGCTTGAGGAGCCGCCTCCGCCGCCTAGGGCGCCTTTGGATTTTCAGCCTCCGCCCTTGTTTCTGCCTGCTCGTTACGAGTTGACTTCGACGACGGTGCAAGAGTTGTTGAAGGTTTTGGATGAGGTGTTGAAAGGAGAACACTTGTTCGCGTTGCATCCTCGAACTGTGCCTATTTTGCCGTCTCCGCCTGAGATTCTGCCCCCGCTTGATTTGTATCTGATGAGAATTGAGGAACAGATGCAGAAATTGTATCAGACTTTGCTGGGGTTTGCGCAGGAGGGAAAAGTGGTTCTCTTCTCAAATGTGATTGCTGGACAGGACAAGTTGGAAGCCATAAAAACCTTTATTGTCTTGCTGTTTGTCGCTCAGAAGGGTGATGTGGCTTTGTGGCAAGGTGAGGACCTAAGCGATATCTACATAACTTTGTCTGTGGGCGCAACGAGTTCTAAACCTCCTGTGGGAGTGGTCTAAAAACCATGGCGTCAGAAGAGAAAGAGGACAAACGAGACCTAGCTTTGCTCGAGGCAGCGTTGTACGTGGCTGGTCGCCCGCTTGACCTCAAGACTTTGGCTTCAGTGCTCAAGACGCGGTCCAAAAAGAAAGTGCAGAGACTGGCACAGCAGCTCATTGAAACGTACAGGGGCAGGGATACAGCTCTCGAGTTATTAGCGTTAGAGGATGAACGCTTCGTTTTTCAGTTGAAGGCGGAGTACACGCCTGAAGTGCGCCGATTGGCAGTGCGGCCGCTGTTATCGGTTGGTCCGTTGAAGACCTTGTCGTACGTTGCTTATCGTCAGCCTGTTCCGCAGACGCATGTAATAGATGTTCGTGGACAACACGCCTACAATCATCTTAAGCAGTTGGAGGACTTAGAGTTGATAACGCGTGAAAGGGCTGGGCGAAGCAGGGTTTTACGCACGACGGAATTTTTCGCTGATTATTTTGGTTTGAGCCACGATTTAAAAACTATGAAGCAGCAGCTCAAGAATGTTTTTGAGAAGGAGGATCTTACGAAGCCAGAAATGTTCGAGAATGAGCCTACAAGAGTGACTGAATGAAGATCTTGGGCGTTACTTGCTTAAACCTCTGTTGTGTAGGCGCTCATGTTCCCATGTCGCAAAGTTGGCTGGTGGATTGATTATTTCGCTTTCTGGTTTTCGTTTTAGTTTGGCTACGTGGTTTGGGCATCCTGTGACGCATAGGCCGCATCCGATGCATCGTTTTAGGTCCACGGTTGATACTCCGTCTTGTTCAGTTATGGCGTGAACTTGGCATCTTTCCCTGCATATTCCGCATCCGACGCATTCATTTGGGTCAATGACAGCGTGGTAGTTGGCATGTGCCACTGAGTTCTCGATGCCCCAATCGGTTATTCCCCGGAGTATACCGCAGCAGCAACCGCAACAGTTACAGACGTAGCCGAATCCTTTCATTACGTTGCTCACCGTGTGAACCAGACCGATTTCTTCCATTTTGTCAAGAAAGGCTAGCGCTTCTTCCTTTGAAACATCATTGGGGTGTGGCGGTCTCTCTGTTGAGGAGAAGCTCAGACACGTTCTAAGCGGAAAGTCACATTTGCGACCGATGTGGTCCTGCTGCACCCGACAGACGCAGTCCCGCAGGTGAAACGCTTTTGAGGCCATGAGAATTGCCTTGACATCGTCATATGGAAGAATCCACTCAGACTTGACTGCGGTTTGCGCAGGGATAACGCGGTGCAGTGCAGGTTGGGGTTTCATGATCCCGACGGCGCCTCCGTCTGCCATGTACTTCTCTACAAGATGAGCAAGCTCATGGTCCATAGTCTCCAACTGCGCTTCATAAATTCCAACGATGAAAGGCGCCAGTCTAAAGTGTGGTTTGCCAGCTTGTTTTCCAAACCACAAGAGACCTCGCTCAGCTATCTCAGTTAACTTTGCCTCTGTCTGTTCAGTAGAAAGCCCAACCCGTTTGGCTATTACATCTGCTGGTTCCATAGTGCCGCTTAATTGGCTGGCGAGTGAGGCCTCGTCTGGCGTGAATATCTTCTTGAGAATTGCTATCTCAGTGTTAGACGATGTTCTTGGGAAACCATTGGGAAGCCTATCTAAGGCTTGTGCAAGTAGTTTGTAAGCATCCTTAGCCACTTTTCTTTCCTTCTTACCTTTCAGCGATTGAGAAGAAGGGAATCTTAGTTATTAGCTTTGGTTTTTGGATTTGAAATCGCTGGGGTTTACGTTTGTAAACGTATCTTTTTTGGGAATACTTCTATGAGTAAAATATAGAAGATATTTCAATAACGCCTAATATACCGCGTGTCAGTTTCTATAGTAGAGAGAAAGGAGGCCATTCTATCTTGTCAGACGAAACAGATGAACCGCGACGCGTGGCTTACCGCGACGGATACAACGAGGGCTACAGAAAAGGATACGAGAAAGGGTTTGAAGAAGGCTTGGAAAAGGGCAAACGCAAGAACGTGCACACGCACGTGCAATTTTTGAGAATCGGCTGCGAATGCGGTGCCACAAACTATCACCCCATATTCGAGAACAAGCTAGTTATTAACGAGGATGAAGAACGCCGATGCTTCGGCTGCGGCAAAATCATAGCCAGAGACGACATACTCTCATACTACAGCCGACTACAATCCAACAACAGAACCTAAACATCTTCATAGCTTTGAAGTTTGCCTTTCTTTTGCTCGCTTTCTTCATTCTGTCATAAAGCAATGGAACGGGAGATGCTGCAAAAAATAAGATTGAAGACCATATCAAGAGGGTGCTTCGGTGTTTGTCTTCGTTTGTGTGATAAATCAGTTGCACGGTGAAATCGGTGACCCGATTTTTCCATTCTGAACCATTGTATTTCACGTAAAGCTCAACATAGTAACCGTCAAATGGTGTCTCATTGAACACAATTCGGTAAGGTGAATTATCCATAAGATATCTGACTGTGTGAACTATGTCTCTGTCTGGAAATGAATCGTATCCATAGGGCTTCAGTGTTATGGTGAAAATTGAAATGTTGAAGAGGATTTCATCAAAAATGGGGTAATAAAGCTTCGAGAAAACGATTGCCATTTCATCTCCGGCAGAAAAACGGTATCCTGAATCATGGACATACCTAATAGTTGGGCCAGCTGCCCACCAACCAACACTTTCTGCGGCAATGTCTAGCGAATAATTTTCCTCCCGAATGTATGTTCTTTGCCTAAGATAAACACTGAACGAGAAAAGCAAAATGGCAAAGACTAGGATGAGAGTAGAAATCATTCCAAAATTAATTTTCATGCATTCACCAAAAACAAAAAAGGGAGATTGGCGAATAATTCTTTTGTTACTCTCACTGATTAAAGAAGGTGAATGTGTTCACAAAGCTAACCATCCCAGCACCCACTGACCCTAATATGGTGCGGTACCAAATTTCAATCCTAGATTGGACTTCTACAGTGTATTCACCTAGATAAGGCCAATTTATGTCGTATGCAAAGAGGATACTTTTCTCATTGACATCATCCCAATTTCTCCAAGAAAGGGATATCCCATCAGCTAGACGACCGTAAGAAAAGTCGCCAGTTGAGATGTATTTTGCCAGAACAGAGGACACTGTTGCTACAGCAGCCAATTCTGGATGACCAATCGCGGATAGCCCGGCTGCCATGATGCGAAGGAGGTCACTCCCTATATCTTGAGCTTTTGGAGCACCACTCTCTGAGCCTTTGAATGTTTCCAAGTTCAAGAAATTTTGGCCATCTATGTAGCCTTGATACTTATGCCTTGCCTTGATGACCATTTCAACATAATTAACGAAATAGCTGGAACTCGCTGATGTCGGTATCTTCACAGTCACCCCGGTGTCAAATGTTTTCCACATTGGGGTTTCTTTTGTTCTTGTATCAAGAGAGAAGATTCCGATCCAAGTATTTGGATACATCGAATAGTAAGCCTCCGGACCCCCGTCGTAGATGTTTCCAGCTCGTTCTGTTAGAGAATGGATTTCTCCATTCCAATAGTTAGAAGTGTCGGGAGCAACTCCAGGTCTATACTTCATATCTATATATCCATCGACTGTCCAGTAGCCTACCCAGGTTGTGATTACGATGCCCACAGTCGTTCCATTTTTGCCCAACAGATAACTAGTAATGTCCCATTTTGTGGTATTTTCTCCTCTGATTGTTGCTCTGAACATCTTTTGCCCATCGATGTAAAGCTCTAAATATCTCGAATAGGTATCACCGTATGGTTTTGAATGTATCCATATCCTTGCCCCATTTGCCTCATTAGCAATGCTTTCAGGTAGTTGCGCAGAGAAACTGACAATACCATATCCTGTGTTTTGAAACTTGTACCAGTTAGAATATTGACTGTAAGCCTGTCGGAAATGCTCATTGGCGTTGTAGACGACATAAATGTATGTCCGTACAACCCAATATCCAACAAAGGTAGTCAGTGTTACTTTTGCCGTGTTCATTACAGAGGTGGCTTCGTTCCACCATTGCACCTTGTTCGTTATGTCCGGTGAGAATGAGAAATACTGAGACACTTGTTTTCCTTTCCAGTCCCAATCGCTCCATATTTTTTGGTCGTTAACATAGACTTGAAGATACCTAACTATTGGAGTACCACCGGAATATTGATCCCCATAGCTTTGCCCGTCTATTCTAAGTATCACGCCTGTAACCGCTTGTCCTTGAGACGGTAAGTAGAATGGACTTGTAGGCTGAGGATTCCACCCTGTTTTCTCAAACTTCTGCAGCATTATCTCATCGAGACTAGACACTTGCGGGTCCCCTGCTGTTGCATAGAGCACTGCTGTTTGGGGTTTTGAAAGGCTCGTAACTTCAAACATCGCTTGTGTAGAAGCTGAAGAAAATGTCAATGTTGTTTGAGTCCCATTTGTTGAGGCGGAGTTTGAATATTGAGTCAACGGATAGACTGGAGGCAGGCTTCGCCCCCTCATCTGATAGTATACATAGATGAGATTACTGTAGCCCACATTAGCAGAAAACTGAACTAGGAAGCGATTCTGGAGTCCCAAGTGTAAAGCCTCGCTCCACCAGTTTCCGTCCTTTGCTTCAGCACCCGTTTCAGCTGGTACCTTAACAGAAATTAGATCATTGTCTGAAACTCTGTCATAGATTTCTGATACGACCCCCGAAGTCAAGGTTCCGTTAGCCTCAAACTCACGCGTTTGGACGACCGTTTCTTCCTTGATCCAAAATGGTAGTTCCATCCAAGTAGTTCCATTCCATAAGGCAAATCTTACGTTGCTTTCAGGGATTCCAATCAAACCTGGAAGTTCGTAACCCTTTGCGATCAAGGTTCCGCCTTGCGGCTTAATCTTGTAGCCCATTGACGCTGGAATGTTAACCACCAAAATCAGCATCGAAAGCAAAATCGATAGCCATTTAATTCTCAAATTTCCTGCACCTCATTTTATTTTTCAACTCTTTTTTCGGCGATGGTTACCTAAATGAAAGCAACCATCGATGTCTCTTTCTAGCGAATTCATTTATAAAACTTTCCACTATATGATAATACCAATGAGCTAGAATGAATGAAAAGATCGATTCCGAGTTACTGGTTTATTGGATTGTCCTAGAGAAGGCGCCAGTTGGCATCAGGGATGTTCAAAGATTTGTTGGTTTTGGCAGTCCAAGCACTGCTTTATACCATTTGGAAAGGCTTACAGGACAAGGGATGATCTGCAAAGATAGAGATGGTCGATACTATGTCGCCAGATTTGTCAAGAAAGGTATCTTGCGCTCTTTTGTTCGATTGGCGGGACATTTGCTTCCAAAGTCTTTGGTCTATGCCATCTCTCTTTCCTTCGTTACATTCATTGTTTTGTATTTTTCAAATTTCAGGCTGGAAATGTTGCTCGCCTTAGTTCCTGCTTTTTTGGCAGCTTTCATATTTTGGTACGAGGTCTATGATTTGATAACATATAAGAAGCGACTGTTCAAGAGATGTTCTAATTCTCGAACGTGATATTCGAAAGCATAGAATTAAATCAAATGCCAATTGCAGATATTCATTGAGGAGTCTGGGTTGAAAAAACTACCCACACTGATTCTTGTTCTATTCCTGTTGAGTTCTTTTCACATTGCGTTTCCGGGCACGATCAATCCGGTGACGAGCGCAATGGCCGTGGCAACCCCAAATTTCAGTGACGAGGTTTCTCATGGATTCATTAACGGCTCTTACGGCGTAGACTTATGGTATGTTTGGCTGAACACTTCTGGCACCCACCTGCTCTTCTTAGCCATGATTTCAACGATCTATGCTTCACCTATTGACTACTTCATAGGACAACATTATTTCACAACAGACGGTACCGAGGTCTTCGTTGGAAACAGACTCGTCGGATTCGAGATTTATGAAGACGTGAATAAAAATTCAGTCTTGGACGCAGATTTCACCAACGAATTCAACAACGCTTCAGACGAAACAAGATATTTCTTCATGTTAAATGCCTCCAAAACCATAGATTTGACGCCGCCATCCAAAAACTCTGTAGGCAATGTGACACATTACACTTGGAGCGTCAAACATAGACAGGCTCAGGGAAACATTGCAGAAATCGGCAATAGAACAGGTCTTTACATCGGCGATCCTGAGAAAAATCAATCGCTTCCATCATTTTTCACGTGGGGATTGAGCGCAACTTTGAAGGCTTTAGGCTTCACTTTCGACTACTGGGTTGAGAACAGTGTTGCATACCTCAAAACAGGTTTAGAATTCGGCACGTTCTCAGGGTTTGAAGTGCCAGGACCTTCACCTCAACCAGCTACCTTAAGCTTCGGCAACGATAGCCTTTCGGCACTCTACGCCACATCAGTCATGTCACTGAAACCATACGAGATGAGTATTGAAAAACTGTACGGACCGCAAGAAGAAAACAATCTAGTAAATTCAACGAGCATTGACATTGGGAAAAAAGAAGCATTCAAAATGGTCTTTGGCGAAAACTACACACTCAGTGATGACTCAACAACATACAAAAGCACTGCAGGCGTTTACCCGATCAATTCCTTACCCGGAGACGTAGTCTATTATGCACAATATTTCACACAGAGCACGGAGAGCATCTTTAAAGAACAGCTTGGACAGACCAGCCCAAACCTCAGCGGCAATGTTACGTTCAGCATCAGAAAATCAAGCCTAATTTACCGAGTATGCTATCCATTATGGGAAAACCGAACCCTCAGCCACGACCCACTCTACATAGCGTACATTGGTGAAGCCAATTTCATAAAGCCCAAAGGCTTGGCACTGCCTCAAACATGGCTGATCGCAACACTCATCTTCGGCACAGCCGTCCTACTAGCAGCCGTCTACCACCATAAAAGGATCAGAAGCTACAAGTTCAACAGTCTAATCAGATCATCCTAAGAAAAAAAAGCAAAACAAAGTCCTAAAACTCTGTCAACTAAGCCTCCAGCATAAAAACACTCATTGAATCCGAGGGAAAGTGTTTTAGCCTATTTACGCCTTATCATTTTGAAATGTGAGCATATATGGCTAAATGTCCGAAGTGTAAGAAGGAAATCGACAAACCCAAGAAAACCTGGAAGATGGCTGGAAGGAAAGACAAGAGTGGCAAAAGAACCGAACTCACAATCGGGCTTTATGAATGCTGCGGCAAAACCTTCAGGTCAGTGCTTGGCAAGCGCAAAATCTAAACCAACGAAGCGAAAAAGCACTCACCTTCTCCCTTTTTCCTTTTTTCTGCTGAATTTCCATTGGTTGCCCTCTAAATGGAGAATGTTCGAAACGATTTTCTGAAATGAAATTAATAAGGAAAAAGCGTGTAGCAGTTTCGGAGCTGGGGCAAGATGGCGTTTGAGATAGTGAGGTATACGCCGGAATTTCAGGATGCGGTGGTTGATTTGTGGAGGAAATGCAACTTGATTGTTCCACAGAACGACCCCGTTGAAGACATAAGGAAGAAGCTTGATTTTCAGCCAGACCTGTTTTTCGTAGGTTTGCTGGACGGTAAAGTCATAGGTTCAATTATGGTTGGTTATGAAGGGCATAGAGGCTGGATGAACTATCTGGCTGTCCTTCCCGAATTTCAGAGACGCGGCTACGGCAGAAAGCTGGTTCAAAAAGCCGTAGATGAACTGAAGAAAATAGGCTCCCTTAAACTCAATTTGCAAGTACGCCGAAGCAACACTTCTGTAATTGATTTCTATAAACATCTTGGGTTCAAAGAAGACGACGTAGTCAGCCTAGGCAAGAGACTGAAATAAGCAGCCAATACACTTCAGCGCACACATCAAGGACGGCGGGCTCTGGACCCGCTGACGAGAGTTCGAATCTCTCCCAGGCTACCAATATTCTTCGAAAAGAAGCTGGAATCTCGGTTTTCGTTTTGTCTAACTGTTTGTGTAACATTTTGTGTAAAGGTTTGTCTAACACCTTGACTCTCTAGCTGTTTCAGTTGTTCAGCATTAAGATAGCACCATTGGATTCTGTCAACAGCTTTTCCATTCCTTGAAATGCCATTGCCAAGGTACTGGGCTACATTCAGCTTTCTGTAAGTGTACTTCTTCACGCCATTTGTCGTTACAGTCTGCCTTTCAATCAGAAGACCAGGCTCGCTACATCTTGAGCATTTTTCAATTTGAATTCCTTTACTTTCCATTTTGGTTCACTTCTTTCATAGCCAGCCCGCGGGCTGGCTCCTTTTTGACATTTAGGATTTGTGTAACGTGAAATCTCTATACCAGACTTGGGTTTGCATTTTCTAAAACTATGCGATTTTCTATGAAATCATAGGCTGTGATTCTGTTTCATAAACTAGATAGTTGTAAGAAAGGGAGATTTTGGCTAAATCTGTCAGTTTATTGTCAGAGTTGCCGTGTCCTCAACTTTTATAGTGATGCCTTCTGGACTCGTGACTATTACCGAAACTGTTGAGCTGTATGTTCCAGGAGTTGATCCGCCCCAGTGGGAGCTTAGAATCGCTAGGTCTACGATGTTGACTAATCCGTCGTTGTTTAAGTCTGCAGTTGGGTCGTAACCTAGGGGTCCTGTCGGCGGTCCAGGATACCAGTGTGCACTGATTGACGCTAAGTCTACGATGTCGACTATTCCATCACAGTTGATGTCCCCAATTGCATGTATTGGATACTTGATTTCAATGACCCAGCTAGGTTCAAAAGCGTAGACAGTCATTCGATACTCGTCTAAACCTGAGGTTGCATTAAACTGATAAAGATCTATGCCGCCTGCGAAGTTGAGCCATACAATGTACTTGCCGTTTTCTATTGCCACATAAGCAAGTTCACTGTATGGAATATCATATTCAACGCCACCAATGAACAACGTAGCTGAGATTGTGTGCACATTCTTCACAGTCCAATCGTTGAGAATTATGTCTTCAAAAGTCACTTCGTTAAGATTGAGATAGCCAGTGTTCGTTATGTTAGTTCGAGCCATTACAGCACCTTTACGCTTTGCAGATATTTCACTCGGTTTGAATAGCTTGTCAACCTCAAGTGCAGGCAAGGGTGGAGTAACTGTAATTTCTGTTTCCGTGAATATCGCCGTTGACACGAGAGTCTGTCCGGACGCGATGGTATTCAAGTAGTCAAAGCTGCTAAGAAGAACACCAGTTTCATCATAAAATGTTACAGTCAAATTGAAATCTGAGGGATTATCGCTTCCTCTTCCTACAACCTCAATAATGTATGCTGCGTTCGCTACGTTGAATATTGCCACAAATTGTGGTTCGATATCGGGTCCGAAATAGTAGCTCTCAGGGATGCCCTCTTCAATTCCTACAACTTCGCCTTGTTGACCATATATCGGGCCATTGTGATTCCCTTCTAAATCGTAGAGATGCAGATCTGCAAAACACCCTAACTCAGTTATTGCCACTTTTTGGTCTCTCGCTACTCTTGTAAGGTGAGTAATTTGTCTTGCATCTTTACCCAGAAAGTCAACGGTTGAATCTGCAACTTTGTAAGCCATGTTGTCTTCCAGACTTTGAGCATAATATCTGAACCCTGTTGCATACAAAAGAGCACCAGATTTACTACTAACCTTTGTATTTTCCTGCTCCAATATGGCATTGACATCATCCAGATTTCCACTTTTCCAAGCAACAGCCTCTTGTTCGCATAGATCTTTGAGTTTAACAAGATAATCATAAGTAAGTGCAGCGTGGGCACTTGCAGGGCCTATCCATTCTGCAACTTGCTCTATTGGTTCTTGCAGATTAATTAACCAATCCTTGAAGCTTTCGATGACATCCGTAGTCTTCTCTATCTGAGCGGTCACATCTTGAGCGATTTCAGCCGCCGATAGTTCACTCAAATCGGTCAAGAAAGGAATCAAGTTTTCAAGAGCTTGAATTAGCATTGATCTGTCGTAGTATTCTGGATTGTATGCAGAGTAATAGTAAACAATGTCTGCGTAAGAAGCGTAGACTTCAGCTCTGGTTTCGGCAAGTTTAGCATAATTCGCATAGAGTTGCCCGGTGTGCGCGTCATTGAATATTTGTTGTGCTGATTTTGCGTAGTTGTCGACTTCAACTTCATCTAGGATCCCATCAAATAGCCAGCTTCCTGAGCTTATTGCACCAATGTTAAGAGAGTTTGACGTGTCATGCGTAGTTGCACCTGGAAGAATTACTGTGCCAGATTTGATAGCAACCCCATCAACATATATGCAGAAGTTCGTCGAGTCCCATGTACCGGCAACATGATGCCACTGACCTACAATGATCGCTGATGGAGAATCAACAACAGTTATCCAACCGCTCGGAGGGCCAGCTGAAAGAATCAGTCTGACTTTGTCATAGTTTAACTGAAGGCCATACTCGTCTCCAAAATAACCGCCTCCATTTCCTTTGTTGATTATGCCCCTTAATGATGATGCATCGAGGCTGTCTACTTTTATCCAAGCTTCCAAGGTCAATTGAGTGAATCTACTTAAGGACGGACTATCTGGGATCGCAATATAATCGCTAGCACCGTTAAGTTGCAGGGCTTTGTTTACGTAGCCGTCCACCCAGCTCGCACCGTAGACTATCCCGTCATGGTTGTTGCCTGAAGAGTCATAAGCGGTGTTACCCGTTCCTTCATCAAATTTCCAAAATCCAACGGGTGGTCTCTGTATTTCAGAAACTGAGACATCGTCAACATATTGGTGCATAACATAGGTTCCGTAGTAATTTGCACTACACTCAATGACGTAATAATCAGGTTTTTCCCCAGCATTAAATGCAGGCCAGTTGTCCACTATTAAGCTGCCGTCAAGCCATATGCTGACCGTGCCTAAGTTCGTGTAAACCATAACCTCGACTTGATGCCATGTATTCAGCGTTAATCCGTGTGGAACCGGATTGTACCAGTCCCCCTTTGTTTGATACCCTTCAGATAGGCGTACATAGACGTAGCTGGAGCCGCTTCCCCACGGGTTCCAGCTTGCGAACTCGTTTTCAAAGGCAAACCCGAAAAGACTGGATGCATCGGCATAGCTTCTTTCCGTAACATAGACCCAAGTGCTCAATTCGTACTGATCTAAGATGGATGTAACTGGAAGTCGAATGCCTCCTTCACACCCAAAGGATTCGGAACCGCTTGACTGCCCGAACTGCTCGACAGAGTATGTGCCTGAATGAGCATACGTGGTACTGAGCTGCACTATGAATGTATCCATCGCCCCAGCGTGAGTGAAAGGCTGCCAACCTTCAAATCCGCTTTCAAAGCCTGTGGGTATACTTTCAGCCTTGACCTGCGGTGCAAGTATCGAGAACGTTGAGAAACATAGAAGACCAATTATTATCAACGTCAATACTTTCTTCATTTTCCTTTCTCCTTTCAATTCAATCGGAGTTTAACAAATACTGTGCCATCTCCATTTATGATTTATGGAACAGCATTCTAGTGTTCAGTCTGTCAGGTCTTCTTTAAAGAAATCGCATTAATGATTCATTCCAAAGAGGCAAGAATTAAGAGATTTGGCTTAGTGCAAGTAGGGGGCTCTTCGAGCTCGAAGTCTATCTCTTTTCAACCTCTTAGTTCTCCTCAGCCTATCTGCTGAGGAACCACTTTTCAACAATACTCTCTCTATATGCCAAGGAGTTTTCTAATTTTCTAAGATTCTAAGCGGAGGGAAAATTAGAGTTTCTAAATTTTTTTCCTATTTAGAAATTATAAATTAGAAACTTTTTAGGTAAATACGTAGTACTGTCAGGTTTGGTGAATTGAATGAGTGAATGCCCGAACTTGAAGATTAACCTAGCAGACTGTCCATGCACATATTCTTGCGACACTAAAGGCAAGTGTTGCGAGTGCATACGAAGCCATAGGGCACACAACGAACTTCCAGGCTGCTACTTTCCGCCCAAAGTTGAAAGAACATACGATAGGTCTATCAAGAAATTCGTATCCCTCCAAAAGTGATAGCGCACAATCTTCCCAAGCCCTTTAGACCTGTCAATCTTGTAATTTGCTTTTATGAATAAAATGTGGGCTTGAGGTCGCTTAAGGCTGGTGTTCTTGCGAGGATTCTTAGGGTGCCCTAAAAGTTTTCATGGGGGTATGAGTTCTGTTGTCCTTAAGAGGCGAATGTCTATTTTTTCTTTTCCTCTTTTTCTTCCTCTCCCTTGACACCTTTCACCAAACCTTTTCCTATGCCCTTAGCTATTCCGAAACCTTTCTTGACTCCTTTTCCGACGACTTCTCCTGTTTTTTCAGCTGCCTCTTCCGCCTTGCCTTTCTCTTCCTTCTTCTTTTCCTTACTCAAGACGCTCACCTCCTCGAGAACGAGTTCGTTTTAGTCTCTTAGCTGTTGGGTTTTAAAGGTTTGCTTATTTCAACCTAGTCCTTAAACAGGTTTGACTTCGATAATTAGGCTGTTTCCTTCTCGTTTGGCTGCAACTTTGAGGTCCTTGTCCAGGAAGGGACCAACAACATCTCTAAACTTGTAAGGGATGGTGAACTCTAACTGTTCCCGCTGGTAAACGCGCTTTCCGTCAAAATACCGATTCTCCTTGCTCTTTCGCCGTATCCGAACCACACGTTATATGTTGGTTGAATCCCGCATTTTTTGGGCGCTTCCATCGGGCATAGTAGCTGCATGTGTAGCAGTAGTGGACTCCGCGGTCCTAAGCGAAAACCCCAAACCCACAGCGAAACAACACCGAAGCCACATCACTAAAGCCACTTTTAACAACATAGAAAGCCACGTTAAACACACGTTAAACACAACCTAAAACACAAACCAAACAATAAACAAAACCCAAAACACAAAAAAGCATATTTGGATCATATAGCAGACCGAGGGGGTCTACTGTGCGAAAACAAAAAAATTCTTCTCACACACTAACAGTTCTCCCCAGCACTCCTACATTGAAAAAACACATGATGTCTCGCTTGAACGTACAGTGTCAGTTTGCGTGTTCAACTACTTCTGTTCAGGACACCGCGACACGAAAAAGAAGTTATTATTAACAGTTCTATAGTGAAGTTAATAACACCTGAACAGAAAACAGTCTCCTAACCATCACAGCCTAAACATAGAAAGAAGAAGGTATAAGGCGCTGTGGACAATCTTCTTCTGAAATAAATCACACACACTATGCCATACATGGAAGTTGTCGGGGACAAAACACTACAGACGTCGACGACTACTTCTGGAAACACTCACTTAGGTGCCGAAGCAGCCCTCACATCACATTCATAATCCGCTGAACAGACACTTTTAACAACATAGAAAGTGCGTTTCAACAACATTGAAAGTGCGCCAAACCAAAGCCAAACAGAACCCAAAAAACCATACACAAACCAAAACACAACACAGAACACAAACAGATCAGCACACGAAAAACCCCAAAAAATTTTCCAACACTCATACTAACCCTACCCTCAGCCAGCTCCATCACACGCAAAAGAATAATTTAATAAACCACCCCATTCATGTTCATAGACTCACACAACAAAAAACCCAGCGAGGAACCATCAAATGTCAGTCACACACGGCGACCTACACAAGAAAAAAGCCTCAGGCGGACGAAAACGAGCCTTCAGAATGAAACGCCGATACGAAAAAGGCGCATTCCCAACCGAAACCACACTAGGCGAACCCAGAATAAAAATAGACCGCAAACGAGGAGCCAACATCAAAATCCGCCTACAGAACACAAACCAAGCCAACGTATCAGACCCAACCACAAAAAAAACCACAAAAACAGAAATCATACGCGTAATACATAACCCAGCTAACGTAGACTACAACCGCCGAGGAGTCATAACAAAAGGAACAATAATCGAAACCCCACTCGGACAGGCACGAGTAACATCACGCCCAGGCCAACACGGACTAGTAAACGCCATCCTCACGCCAAAAGAAACCTAACCATGATAACTGACCTACTAATCCCCCTAGTCGCCATCAGCCTAGCCGAATTAGGCGACAAAACACAGTTATCCATACTACTCTTATCCTCCAAAACCAAAAAACACCTACATCTATTACTCGGCGTAATGCTAGCCTTCTTAATAGTAGATGGAACCGCCATCATACTTGGCTCATGGATAATGAACATCATACCCATCACATGGCTCAAAACAGCATCAGGAACCATCTTCATCATCTTCGGCCTACTCATACTCAGACAAAAAGAAGCAACAAACGAAGGCAAACTACACTTCAAAAACTCGTTCCTCTCAGGATTCATCCTCATCTTCATATCTGAATGGGGCGACAAAACACAAATCGCCTCAGGACTATTCGCAACCCAATACAACTCCCTAATGGTCCTAACAGGCGTCATGACAGCACTAACACTACTATCCATCACAGCCATCTACCTAGGCAAAATCATCTCAGACAAAATCAACAAAAAACTAATCACAAAAACCGCTGGAACAGCATTCATACTGATAGGCATCATAATGATTGCATCGCAATTCTTCTTTTAAACCAAACACCAACATGACTCAATTGTGAATTCCAAACCAAGAAAGGTTTAAATAAAGCGCTCAGACTCAAAACAGTGGCACTTTTAAGAGAGGGGAAAAGAAAAAACTTGCAGAGAATCGGCCTTGTGCTCCACACAAGTTCTTGCGGCAACATGATTTTAAAGGCAGAAAACCCCCCACGAATAGGCGACCAAACCGTAGACGAAAACCTCAAACCAGTCGGCACAGTCTTCGACATTTTCGGCCCAGTTTCATCTCCTTACGTTGCAGTGCGACCCAGCGTAGACAACCCGAGTCGCTTTGTAAAACACATATTATACGCCGTCCCCTCCTCTAAGCCACGAAGGGAGAAAAGAAAAAGATGAGTTTAGACGCTGAAGGCATACCGACAACAGCAACAAGAATTCAACAATGCCCCGAATGTGGAAGCGACCGACTTATGCGCGACACCGACGCAGCTGAAATAGTCTGCATGAACTGCGGATTCGTCATCGCCGACAAACTCGCCGACAGAGGACCAGAATGGCGAGCCTTCGACGACGAGCAACGGGCGAAAAGAGCCAGAGCAGGCGCCCCATTAACGTATACTATTCATGATAAAGGACTTTCAACAATGATCGACTGGCACGACCGAGACATTTACGGAAAACGATTGTCGCCTGGGCAGAAAGCACAGATTTACAGGTTGAGAAAGTGGCAACGACGCATACGGGTTTCAGACGCAACCGAACGCAACCTGGCGTTTGCCCTTTCTGAAATTACCAAAATCGCCAACACTTTAAACCTGCCCAAGAACATTCTGGAAACAGCGTCGGTCATCTACCGAAAAGCCGTTAAGGAGCATCTAATCCGAGGAAGGTCGATTCAAGGGGTCACTTCAGCCGCCATCTATGTGGCTTGCCGTCAGTGTGGACTTGCCCGCACGCTTGAAGAAATTGCACAGGCTTCGAGCATTAACAAGAAGGAGGTTGGTCGCAGCTATCGTTTCCTCATTAAAGAATTGGACTATTTTATTCCACCGTTAAAGCCTAGCCAATACATAACTAAATTTTCGAGTCAGTTGGCCATGCAGGGGAAAGTTGAGGAAATAGCGCAAAAAATCCTGCTAACCGCCCGCGACCTAAAACTCACTTCGGGCAGAGGCCCAACAGGAATTGCAGCTGCGGCTAGTTACATTGCTTCAGTTTTGACGGGTGAGAGAAAAACTCAGAGAGAAATCGCCGAAATCGCTCAGGTGACTGAGGTTACAATAAGGAACCGTTACAAGGAATTAGTTGAGAGACTGATGTTCGAAGTAACCCTTTAATCTCCCTCTTTGTTTGTGAGGCTCATTTCTTCGGTTTTTCTTTCTTTTGCAATTCCTGTTCCCTGAGCGTTCTTCTTAGAACCTTGCCTACGGGTGTCATTGGGAGTTCGGTTCGGAATTCAACCTCTCGGATGGTCTTATATGGTGCTACCTTGGCTTTGACGAATTTTTTGATTTCGTCTTCGGTTGCTGCAGCGTCTTTTTTGAGAATGATGTATGCTTTGGGGATTTCTCCGGCTGTTCTGTCTGGTTTGCCTATTACGGCGCAGAGTCTGACTGCTGGATGTTCGTAGAGTATGTCTTCCAGTTCCCGTGGGTAGACGCTGTAGCCTTTGTATTTGATTAGGTCTTTTTTGCGGTCGGTTATGTAGAAGTAGCCGTCTTCGTCCATTTTGCCGATGTCGCCTGTGTAGAGCCATCCGTCTCGCAGGACCTCTGCGGTTTCGTCAGGTAGGTTCCAGTAGCCTTTCATGATTTGTGGTCCTTTTATGATTAGTTCGCCGTCTTTGCCTTGGGGTAGTTCTTTTTTGCCTATTTGAGCGTCGACTATTTTGGCGTCTGTGTCTGGCCATGGAAGGCCAATGGAGCCTATTTTGACTGTTTTGAGTGTGGGGTCGAGTGGGTTGCTGTGCGTAACGGGTGAGGATTCGGTTAGTCCGTAGCCTTCGACTAGGGTGCCGCCGGTTAGGTCCATGAATGTTTTTTGGACTTCGGGTGGTAGCGGGGCTGAGCCGCTTATGCAGAATTTTATTGTTTTGAGGCTGTAGCGTCTTATGTCTGGGTGGTTTGTGAGCATGCTGTAGAGTGTGGGTACGCCGCAGTAGACTGTTACGTGCTGGTTTTGTATGGCTTTTAGGATTTCGATTGGGTCTGGGCGTGGGAGCATGACTAATGTTCCGGCGAGGTAGATGGGTGCGTTCATGGCTGTGGTCATGCCGTAAATGTGGAATAGGGGGAGTGCGGTTAGGAATATGTCTTGGGTCATTTTGTTTGGGGTGTCTTTGCCGTGGAGCCAGTGGGCGCAGGCAACTGCGTTTGATACGAGGTTGTAATGTGTTAGCATGGCGCCTTTTGGTGTGCCTGTTGTGCCACCTGTGTATTGCAGGGCTACGAGGTCATCCTTGGGGTTGATTGGAGTATGGAGCGGGTTGGGTGAGGTTGTTTCGATTAGTCGTTTGAAGTTGTACACTCCTGCTTCTTGGGGTATTTTGCGGCTTGGTACTTTTCCGAGCAGTCCGCCGATTACGCGTTTGGCTGATGGGAGGTATTCGCCTATGCTGGCGGCGATCAGGTGTTTCAATTTTGTTTTGTTTTTGACTGTTTGGACGATAGGGTGGAGCATGTCGAGGAAGATGAGAGTTTCTGCGCCTGAGTCGTTGATTTGGTGTTCTAGTTCTCGTTCTTTGTATAGTGGGCTTACGGCTGTGTTGATGGCGCCTATTTTTGAGACGGCGTAGTAGCTGATGATGTATTCTGGTATGTTGAGTAAGTATATGGCTACTCGGTCGCCTCTTTCTACGCCTAGATTGTGGAGTGCGGTTGCGAATCTGTCTACGTCTAGTTGTAGTTGTTTGTATGTGATTTTTCTGCCGAGGTAGTGTATTGCTGGGTGATTAGGATATTTTTCGGCTGATGTGCGCAGGATTTCGTGTAGGGGTTCTTCGGGATAGGGTATGGTTTTTGGCACGTTTGGGGGCCAATTTTTATGCCATGGTTTAGGTTCGATTTCGGTCAATTTAGAATAACCCGAATGTGTAGGTTTGTGTGGAAGGGATATATTAGATTTGTACGGTGTTTTTGAGGGGTAGAGGGTTTGAGTGTGAAATTGGTTGTTTTTTGTTGTTTTTTGTGATTTTTTGTTGTTCCTTGTGACTTGGTGTCACTTGGTGTTGCTCTGGTTTGTGGTTGGTTTGGGATTTTTCGTGTGGTTGGCGGGTTGGTGTGTGAATAGAAGTAGTTGAACACGCAAGACTGTGGTGTCCGACTTCTTCTATGTGGTTTTTGTTATTTAAGAAGTGGTTGAACACAGGTTGCAGACTGGTTGAGTGTTTTTCTGTGTGTGTTGATGGCGAATGCGCCTGTAGCCGCGTGTGTGTTTTTGTTTCAGATGGTGTTAACTTTCGCTTGGTTTCAGTAATAATAACTTCTTTTTCGTCTGTGTTCGGAAGTGGTGGTCTGTGTTGCTTGTTTGTTTGTGGGCTGCTTCTTTTTTTGTGGTCTTCGGGTCGTGCGGAAGCGATATATTACGTCTGTTGTAGATTGTGGGGTTCGGTTGGCTGGTGTGAAGGGATCTGTGGGGTTTGAAGGCTGAATCGGTGACGTTTGAGTCTCTGGATGGTGTTCGGCTTCAGGGCTTACTGTACATTCCTGATAAGGTGCCTGGTTCTGCGGTTGTTGTTTGTCATGGTTTTGATAAGCGTGGTTTTCGTGGTTATGCCTTGTTTGAGCAGATGGCTAAGACAGCTTGTGAGAAGGGTTTTGTTTCTTTAGTGTTTGATTTTCGTGGCTGCGGTGAGAGTGGTGGCGAGTTTGGTTACGGTTGGGGTGAGCAGGGGGATTTGGAGGCGGCGGTTAGGTTTTTGTTGGGTAGGCCTGAGGCCAGGCAGGATGGGGTCTTTGTTGTGGGGCATAGTTTGGGTGGTGCTGTCTCTTTGTATGTGGCTGAGAAGGATACGCGGGTTAAGGGTGTTGTTTTGTGGGCTGTTCCTCATGATCATGCGTATAATATTGAGAGGTTTAATATTCGCAGTCGAGGCCGGTTGAGCTGGTATCTGTTCTTGTTGGTTTCTTATGTGGATGTGGTTGTGCCCGTTAGTCGATTTTGGAGTTTACGCGTTTGGGGATTCCGATTAAGGCCGAGAGATGTGAGACGCAGGTTGATGAAGCTTAGAGAAGTGGATGTTTTGAAGCGTTTAGAGCGGTTGCCTGTTTTGTTTGTTAATGGTAGCGGGGATGTGCTTTCGGGTTTGGAGGAGGCAAAGTGGAATTATGAGGCGGCGGCTGGGCCTAAGGAGTTGGTGGTTATTGAGTCAGCCGTTGCAGATCCTAGGGGGATGGAGGAGGCGATAGCTAATCATGTGTTTCAGGGCAAAGAGAATGAAGTGATTAGCAAGACTTTGCTGTGGTTGCAGAGCGAGGTTGGATCTTAGCGCGTTCTGTGTTTGGTTTTCTGGCTTATTTGTGTGTGCAATTGTTGTAGGCCCCTCTATTTGGAGCCAAATAAGGCCTTCGGCATGAGCACACAAAGTAATTTATATTTCTTAAAGCATGTTTGATGTCATATGTTTGGGAGGTGAATGACATGGCGAGGAAAGGTACAAAATATGAATGCGGAGAATGCGGAGTGGTTATGGTAGTTGACAAAGCGTGTGGATGCGAACCATGCGATTTGATATGCTGTGGCGTTCCGATGAAGAAAGTGGAACCAAAAACCAAACCTAAGGCGAAAAGCAAAGCCAAAAAGTGAACTGTCTGATATCAGATTTTCAGTTCAATATCCTTCTTTATGTGTGCAAGTGATTCTTTATGATGGAAAAGGGGGGTGTGAGTAGCGTGACAAAGAAGGGCGAAATATATCTTTGTGAGATCTGTGGGAATAAGGTTCAAGTGTTGGAAGAGGGCGCAGGAACCTTGGTTTGCTGCGGGCAGGATATGACCTTGGTGCAATGAACGCCAGCAAAGACCGACACAAAAGTATTGTGTTATTGAACCTGAAACATGGTGTGTAAAATGGAGGGATTATTGTGGCTGTTAGAGTTTTAGTCTACGGCCTTTGGGCCTGATGTTTTCGTCGAATTCTTTGGCTAGTTGTTCAAGCAGGGTTCTTTGCTGAGTTGTCAGTTTTTTTGGAACTGAGATGTCCACTCTTACCTGCATGTCGCCTCTGCCGTACCCTCTGAATCTGGGCATACCTTTGCCTCGCAGTCTTATGATTTGGCCTGGCTGGGTTCCCGGCTGGATTCTTATGGTCGTATTTCCTTCAAGAGTTGGGACTGCAACTTCAGTGCCCAATGCTGCTTGAGCAAAACCGACTTCGAGATTGTAGAGGAGGTCATCTTCATATCTTTTGAAGTGCTGGTGGGGGGCAATATGGATTAACACGTACAAGTCTCCCGGAGATCCATGTTCTGAAGCTATTTCTCCTTCTCCGGCCAATCTAAGCTGGTATCCTTCATCTATTCCTGGTGGTATCTTGATAGTGATTTTTCGTTCTCTTTCTGTGATGCCGCTGCCTTTGCACTTCGGGCATGGTTTATCTATGATTTTGCCTCTTCCTCCGCAGGTGGGGCATGGCATCACTCGCACAAACAGGCCGAAGCCGTTTCGGGTTGTGCTTTGGATTCTTCCAGACCCCTTGCACCTAGGGCATTGTTTGGGTGACGTCTGGGGCGCGGCTCCGCTGCCTTCGCATAAATCGCATTTTTCAATTCTCTCGATCTCTATGTTCTTCTCCGCGCCATTTGCTGCCTCTTCAAGCGTGATTTCAAGGTTGTAGGCGAGGTCTCTGCCCCTTGCTGCTCTTTCTCTGATGCCCCCGCCAAAAAAGAAGCTGAATATATCCCGTGGGTCCATTCCGCCGCCTAGGTCTCGGAATATGGATTCGAAGTCTGCGCCTCTGAATATGTCCTCTGTAGTATAGCGTTGGTCAAAACCTGTATGGCCGAGTTGATCGTATTGGGTTCTCTTTTCATTGTCCGATAACACGGCGTAAGCTTCTGATATTTCTTTGAATCTTTCTTCTGCGTCAGGCGCCTTGTTTCTGTCAGGGTGATATTGCATAGCCAGTTTTCTGTAGGCGTCTTTTATTTCTTCTTTTGAAGCAGTTTTGGAAACGCCGAGGACTTCGTAGTAATCTCTTTTGTTGGCCATCTCTGAACCATCATACCAGAAATACATACACTGGATTGACTCGCCTCGTCCAGAACGCCTACTTCACTTTGTAATCTTCGGAGTCAACCACCTTGTCTTCGCCAGGTCCATATTCTGGTTGTGCTTCGCCTTCGTTTGGTTGCTCTTTCTGCTTCGCCTGTTCAGCAGCTGTCTGCTGGTAAACTGCCGTTCCAACTTCTTGGAGAACTTTCGTGAGCTCATCACTCTTTACCTTGATTTTCTCGAAGTCAGTGCTTGCCAAAGCGTCTTTAAGGGCTGAAACCGCTGCGTCTATCTTGTTATTCTGATCTTGCGTGAGTTTTTCTCCCAGATCTTTCTTGGTCTTCTCCGCAGTGTAGATTAGAGTGTCAGCGTTATTTCTCATGTCAGCTTCTTCACGTTTCTTCTTGTCCTGCTCAGCAAACTCTTCTGCTTCTTTGATCAGGCGCTCTTTTTCTTCTTTGGACAGCTTGGTTGAGGCTGTAATAGTTATTTTTGCTACCTTGCCGGTTGCCAAATCCTTTGCCGTGACATTCAGTATCCCGTTTGCGTCGATGTCAAAAGCGACTTCAATCTGTGGTACACCTCTTGGCGCAGGCGGTATGCCTTCCAAGTTGAACATACCTAGGGAAACATTGTCTGCCGCCATCTGACGCTCACCTTGGAGCACATTAATCGTAACGGCTGTTTGAAAGTCTGCGGCTGTCGAGAATATCTGACTCCTTCTCGTGGGTATCGTTGTATTTTTCTCAAGAATTCTTGTAAACACACGACCGAGGGTTTCAACACCCAGAGATAACGGTGTAACGTCGAGCAATAACAGGTCTTTTACTTCTCCTGTTAGGACAGCGCCCTGTATTGCCGCACCAATTGCCACGCATTCCATTGGGTCTACGCCTCTCTCCGCTGGTTTGCCCATCAGCTGCTCAACGAATCTTTGAACATAGGGCATTCGGGTCATTCCGCCGATGAGGATTATCTTGTCTATGTCTTTCGGCGTCATTTTGGCGTCTTCGAGGGCTTTTACGATTGTGCGCTCTGTTTTCTGAACTATAGGTTGAGCTAACGACTCCAGCTTGGCTCTAGACAGTGTCAAGTGCAGATGTTTTGATCCAGAAGCATCGGAAGATATGAATGGTAGGTCGATTTCAGTGGTCATCATGGCTGACAGTTCGATTTTTGCTTTTTCTGAGGCTTCCTTCAGCCTTGATATTGCCACTTTGTCGTTGCGGAGGTTGATGCCTGTCTGTCTTTGGAATTCTTCGACTAAATAGTCTTGGACTTCTTTGTCTAGGTCTGCGCCGCCGATCTGTGTGTCGCCGCTCGTTGACAGCACTTGGAAGACTCCTTTGCCGAAGTCCATTATTGTTACGTCGTGGGTGCCGCCGCCGAAGCTGAAGACAAGTATCTTCATTTCTTTTTCGAGTTTGTCAATTCCGTAGGCAAGGCATGCTGCGGTGGGTTCATTTATTATCCTTGCAACTTCGAAGCCCGCTATTTCTCCTGCGTCTTTTGTGGCCTGTCGCTGATTGTCATTGAAATGAGCTGGGACGGTTATCACTACTTTCTTTATTGTGGTTGCTAGGTATATCTCGGCGTCTTTCTTTATTTTTTGAAGTATGAGCGCTGAGATTTGCTGTGGAGTGTATTCCTTTCCTGCGATGGAGACTTTATAGTCGGTTCCCATCTTTCTTTTTATTTCGTAAACTGTTCCTTCAGGATTGGCGGTTGTTTGTCTTTTTGCGGATTCACCTACCAGCAGGGTTCCATCTTTAGTGAATGCAACGACTGAGGGAAACATTTTTCCAGCCATTGTGGGTCCTTCAGAGCTGGGTATCACGGTTGCCCGTCCACCTTCATAGAGGGCCGCTGCGGAGTTGGTTGTTCCCAAGTCTATGCCAAGTATTTTTTCTCCGGGTTTAACGCTATTACTCATTTGAGTTCATCTCCTTCAGTTTCCTTATGTAACTGTGACGATGGTACAACAACTTTAACTATGCTCGGCCTAATCACTTTTCCTCTCATCGTGTAGCCCCTTCGAACTTCCTCGATTATCGTACATCCTTCAACGCCTTCTTTTTCAATTCTTGCGACAGCGTTGTGTTTTTCGGGGTCAAAGGGTTCACCTACACTTTTAATTGGAGAGACTTGCTCGTTTTCGAGGATTTTCGTGAATTTCTTAAGGGTCATTTCGACTCCTTGAATAAGGGTTTCTGCAGAGCCGCATGAGGCGGCGGATTTGACAGCCATTTCCAACTCTTCCACGACGTCTAATAGTTCGATTATAATATGTTCATTAGCGTATATTTTAGCTTCTTCTAACTGTCGGTCGAATCTTTTCTTTAGGTTCTCAATATCTGCTCGGGCATACCTCAATTGTGTAAGGTATTCTTCTGAACGTTTTTTCTCGGTTTCCAGAACCTTCTCAAGCGTTTCAACTTGCTCGTCGCTCTTTTTCTGTTTTTCCTGCGCTTTCAGCCCTTCAGGCTCTTCAACCACCTTGCGTATCCTCCCAAAGTGTTGATTTCTAAAGTTTCACGCGAACAATGATATAAACATACATTCTTATCTCAGTGTTTGTCCAAACCATGGCCAGTAAAGAAAACGCAAAAAGGGCAAACTCCAGACGACCATCAGCGTCAACATACAATTATCAATGCCATGAAGGTTCATTCGAAGCGCGCCTGCGGAAGAGGTTAGAATAATTGCATTTCTGGCTCTTTTCCTGTTTCAATTGTTCTTCCGGAGAAGTTTAAGATGAATTCTTTGGGGAATGTGTGCCATAGGTTGCTTGTGGCTTTGAATCCTGTGCAGTGGCATGGTGAAATTCGTTTTAGCCCGCTTTTTTTGAGTTCGTTTACTGTTTGTTGGAAGTATTGGTCTGTGCGGTCGACGAGGTGGGTTCCGCCGATTAGTGTGTGTATTTGTTTGAAGTTGCCGATTTTCTGAACGTGTAGTAGGGTGTTTATGAGTCCTGCGTGGGCGCAGCCTGTGATTACTGTTGGGCCGGCTCCTTTGACGTTCATCCAGAGTGCTTGGTCGTCGAGGATTTGGTCGTCGGTTTCGTCTCCGTCGATGACTTTGATTATTCTTTCTTTTTCGGAGAGTGGTAGTGGTTGTTCAAAGGCGGTTGCTCTTTTTATTTGGCCTGTGGTCCAGATGCCTGGTGCTACTTCTGTGGGGGTTTTTTTGAGTTGGATTTTTCCGCCGGCTTTTTCGATGTGGTCTATTCCTTCGTTTTTGGGGACTCCTATGTTTCGTCGTTTTCCTTTTTTGTCTTGGTGGAATTTGGGTAGGAAAGTGTGTGGGTGTGCATAGATTTTTGCGTTTCCAGCGGTTTTTGTGACTTCAACTGTTGCTGCCGTGTGGTCTAGGTGGCCGTGGCTTAGTATGATGGAGTCGACGTCTGTTAGGTCTAGTTTTAACGTTTTTATGTTGTGCAGTAGTGCCTTCTTGTTGATGCCTGTGTCGAAGACTATTTTTGTTTTCTTGTCTCTGGCATCCACTGTTTCTATGAGGAAGGATAGGCCCCATTGACCTAGGAGTTTTCCATAAGCGATGTTTTCTGCTAAGGTTGTGATCTTCAAGGCTTTAATGCAGTTCATTTTGAATCCAATAGTCAATGGGTCAATTTGACGTTAAGATTTTCGCTGGGACCAGATCGGTTGAGATGAAAATTGGTGATTTTTAGGCACTTTTTTGTGTTTGGTGGTTGTTGTACTTCACCCTAGACTTCCGAATGCTGCCAACCAAAACGAAACAAAAAAAGAAGGCGAGTTTACATGAGATATCTCCAACATTGTGTTTTGTAGAAAAAGGTTTAGTACGAAATCACCACATTACATAGCTTCGTTCTGAGCACTTTAGAAGAGAGAAAGTGATGGGCAGCAACACGAGATATGGAATTAATGTTCCGAACTTTGGCAAGGCCTTTCATAATCCCAAGACATTATCCGAATTGGCTAGTGACGCAGAAGAAGCAGGTTGGGATGGATTTTTCATCTGGGACCATATCATACTTGATAGAAAGTGGAATGTTGCTTTTGTCGATCCTTGGGTCGCACTCGCAGCAGTTGCTATGAAGACTGAACGCATTCGTATTGGCACCTTAGTTACACCGCTGGCTCGTCGCCGTCCTTGGAAACTAGCTCGAGAAACTGTCTCAATTGACCACATATCTAATGGACGATTAATTCTCGGAGTGGGACTGGGCGTACCAAGAGATTTTGAAGCCTTCGGAGAGGAAGCAAGTAATAGAATACGTGCAGAGAAAATGGATGAGGCATTAGACGTCTTAGTTGGTCTTTGGACGGGCGAACCATTCAGTTATTCTGGAAGACATTATCAATTGGCTGAAGTGACCTTTCTCCCAAAACCAGTCCAGACTCCACGAGTTCCGATCTGGGTGGCTTGCATGTGGCCAAACAAGAGACCTTTAAGCCGCGCTGCGCGTTGGGACGGAGTGGTTCCTGTCAGTGTTGACTATCCGAAGGATTTGACTCCTTATGATGTGAAGAAAATCATCACTTACATGGCTAGGTATCGCACTGACCCGAGACCATTCGATATATGCGTCCTAGGCAATACACCTTCTGATCCCAAAAAGAGAGTTGAAATGGTGCAACCTTATGTTGAGGCAGGGGCAACATGGTGGTTAGAGAGCGTCAATGATATGCAGGGTTCCTTTCAGGAGATGCGAGAAAGAATCCGTCAGGGCCCGCCGAGCGTCTAGCAATTGCTTACGCATCAATGGACGCTAAAAAAGGGATTATGCTGGAGATTTCTCCACAGCAAGAGAAAAAATATGCGCGCCGCGCATCAACGCAGCTCGCCTCGATAGAATGGTGTGCAACCTCACAAGAATTCTGGAGTTTGGAATAATCTTAATGGCTTGCAGCGCTATTGTGGCTTTTCTTTGGTGGTATTCTATGAGACATCTGTTCCTAATGTGGTGTTGGTCTTACAACATTGGCAACGATTCTCTAGAAACGAATGAGACATTTCGCTATTTGGTGAAACCCCTATATACCTGCCCATTCCACAAGTGAAACTAGCTCACAACCCAGCCAGCTCACTCATTCAAGCTTTAATACTCAAATCCAGCTACCTCCTGTTGAACGAGAAGCGTGCTCAACCTTATGAAATACTCTCTTATGGCTGATGCCTACGAGAAAAAATAGAAGGCACAACCAAACGACTAGAAATGACCGACTACCTCGTAGGATTCTTCAAGAACTCGCATAAAAGCCGTAATCGACATAGCGCTTTCATATCGACAAGCTTGAGCATTCTGATATTCTAGGAACGTGTCTAAAGAGAGTCTAGGTCTTCTTCTGGGTTCCATGTTTCTTCGCAGTCGGTGCACATGTCCACAGCTTCCACATAACACAAATCACAAACAAGTGCGCGATTAAACATTCGTAGCGCGCGCAATCATTAAGAATCCGTGTTACAATTCAGATTGGGGGATTGCCATGATGAACAATGGAAGATATCTGTTCACTTCAGAATCTGTCGCAGAGGGTCATCCGGACAAAGTTGCAGACCAAATATCGGATGCTGTGTTGGATGCTATCTTGAGCAAAGACCCTAAGGCAAGAGTTGACTGCGAGACATTGGTAATGCAGGGAAACGTAATAGTTACCGGTCAAATCACAACCTCCTGCTACGTAGACATACCTCGCATTGTAAGAAAAACATTGAAGGAAATAGGCTTCGACAATGCCAGAGACGGAATGGACTGGGAAACCTGTGGCATTTTAGTTTCGATAACAGAGCAGTCGCCAGACATTGCGATTGGAGTTAATGAGACCAAAACGCGTGAACAGGGAGCAGGAGACCAAGGAATGATGTTCGGCTATGCCACAAACGAGACAAAAGAACTGATGCCTCTACCAATAATGCTTGCACACAATCTGGTGAAAAGACTCTCCGAATGCAGGAAAAACAAAATTCTGCCCTATCTGAGGCCAGATGGAAAGTCACAGGTCACAGTCGAATACATCGATGGAAAACCAAAAAGAGTCAAAGCTGTTGTGATAGCTGCTCAACACGTCCACGATATTAACAGACGAAAGATGAGGAAAGACATAATCAACCAGGTTATCAAAAAGGTCATACCTTCAACCATGCTAGCCAAAACAACAAAATACTATATCAACGAAACAGGAAGATTCGTCATCGGAGGAACACTAGCAGATTCAGGTCTAACAGGAAGAAAAATCATCATCGACACCTACGGAGGCGTGGGCAGCCACGGCGGAGGATGCTTTTCTGGAAAAGACCCCTCAAAAGTCGACAGATCTGGCTGTTACATGGCAAGGTACATCGCAAAAAACATTGTTGCCGCGGGCTTGGCAGAAAAATGCGAAGTCCAAATATCATATGCAATCGGAGTAGCTCAACCAGTTTCCGTGATGGTGAATACAAACGGCACAGGGAAAATACCTAACGGAAAACTCCTTGAATTAGTAAAGAAGAATTTCGACATGAGACCCAAAGCAATCATAAACCATTTGGATCTGCTTAGACCAATTTACAGAAAAACAGCTGTGTTTGGGCATTTCGGCAGAGATGATCCAGACTTCACTTGGGAGAGAACTGACAAGGTAGAAATCCTCAAGAAAGATGCTCGAGTTTGACATGAGTAAGATGATGCGCGGGCTTGCATTGTTCAATGTAATATTCTTTTTCGAATACGCGCCAAACTTATTAAAAGCCAAGTAACAGACACCAAAACACTATCTCAAGCCCAAGGCATCTCCAGCGTTGTCCCCGTCTACATCAACGAGGTTCCAGACATAGACCAAACCTTTACATCAAATCAGCCTTACAACGCAACGGAGAAATCTTATTAGTAGACCCACCCCTACCAAGTAGGGGTCATGGAAACATCGCCGTCTAATCCATATCGGATGTAAAAGCAAATCATTTATACGATACTTTGTTATATCGGTTAATCCATTAGAGACATCTGGTGAAAACCCACCATGCAGACGCTGAAACCCAAAATATACGCCAGAATACTCTCAAAAAAGAAAGCCCTGGACAATCTTCGCCCTCTACCTCCTCAACTCGTCAAAAAATTATGGGAACAAATGCAAATCGAGTTCACGTACAACTCCAACGCCATCGAAGGCAACACCCTTTCGCTAAGAGAAACTCAACTCGTCATTCAAGAGGGAATAACGATTCGTGGAAAAAGCCTAAGAGAACACCTAGAGGCGAGAAACCATCCAGACACCATTGACTACGTGGAAAAACTTGCCCAAAAGGAAACTACAATCAAACAAGATGATATCCTGAAAGTACATGCGCTTCTTATGCGTGGCATTGATGACCAAAACGCAGGCAAATACAGAACTGGTCAAGTCAGGGTTACGGGTGCAACTTTCATGCCACCTCCAGCAGAAAAAACCCAAGCGATGATAAGCGAGCTTCTGCAGACTCTCAGCCAAAACCCAGACGAATTGAGACCGATTGAACTAGCAGCTTTCTTCCACCACAAGCTCGTCTATATACATCCTTTTCTGGACGGAAACGGCAGAACTGCTAGACTCATAATGAACGCCATACTAATGAGAAACGAGTATCCATTCACGGTCCTCCTTAAAGTAGACCGACCGAAATATTTGAGAGCATTAAACGAGGCAGATAACGGAAACCTGGTTCCTTTCGCAAATTTCGTAGCCAACAGCGTTGAGAGGTCGCTCGACATCTACCTTCTCACATTTGAAAAAGAAGCAGAAATACTGACCCTGGCTGAAGCAAGCAAACTCACACCCTACACACAAGAATACCTGAGTCTATTGGCCCGAAAGGGCAACATAGGGGCATTCAAACTACGCAGAAACTGGGTCATAACAAAAAAAGCATTAAACGAATACCTTCAAGCGCATCCAAGAAATTCATAGCTCATGAGCCAAACAGACTCACCTACGAAAAAGACGGAGTACAACTCAAAAAAAACTTCAAAAACCTGTAAACACACACCGTCTCACCCAACAAGCAAAGAACACAACCAACCCACATCATTCAAACTTTAATACCAAACCGCCTCCACAGATACTATCGCAGAAGCGTGCTCACACTCATGAAATACTCCCTTATGGCTGATGCCTACGAGAAAATCGAAGGCACAACTAAACGGTTAGAAATGACCGACTACCTGGTAGAATTTCTTAAGAAAACGCCTAAAACCGTGATCGACAAGGTAGCCTACTTAACACAGGGCAAACTCTACCCAGACTTCATGGGCATCGAAATCGGCGTAGCCGAAAAACTAGCAATCCGCGCCATAGCCAAAGCAACAGGCATAAACGAAACACAAATAGAACAAGAAACCAAAAAAACCGGCGACCTAGGCGCAGCCGCCCAAAAATTCCTAGAAAAAAAGAAACAACAAACCTTCTTCCAACAGCAACTAACAGTTGAAAAAGTCTACGAAACACTAGACAAAACGGCACGAGCAACCGGCCCAGGCTCAATGGACATGAAAATCAACCTACTCTCAGGCCTACTCACAGACGCCACACCAAAAGAAGCAAAATACCTAATCCGAACCGTCACAGGCGAACTCCGACTGGGCATAGCCGACATGACCGTACTAGACGCTTTAGCCATAGCCTACGGAGGCGGAAAAGAAGCAAGAGAAGAAACAGAAAGAGCATACAACATAAGCAGCGACCTGGGCAGAGTAGCCCAAACCGTGGCTGAAAAGGGAATAGAGGGCATAAGAAACTTCACCGTCAGCATAGGCGAACCCATCAGACCCATGCTGGCCGAACGACTAGGCAACCCACAAGAAATTTTGGCTAAACTGGGCGGACGCTGCATAGCCGAATACAAATACGACGGCGAACGCGTCCAAGCCCACAAACAAAACAGCAACATCACCCTGTTTTCGCGCCGACTAGAAAACATAACAGACCAGTACCCAGACGCAGTTGAACTAGTCAAAAAACACGTCAAACCAAAACAAGCCATAATCGAAGCCGAAATCGTAGCCATCGACCCAGACACGGGCGAAATGAAGCCCTTCCAAGAACTCATGCACCGCCGACGCAAATACGGCGTCGAACAAGCCATGCAAGACTACCCAGTTGCGCTTCACGTCTTCGACGTCCTATACACCGGAGGAAAAGACCTAACCCAAACGCCCTATCCAACCAGACACGAAAAACTAGAAAAAATAATCATCCAAAGCAACCTAGTCCGACCAGCCGAATACCTAATCACCGATGATCCGGACGAGCTTGAAAAATTCTTCGAGAAAGCCATAGAATACGGCTGCGAAGGCGTAGTCTGCAAAAGCCTAACCCCAGACTCCGTTTATCAAGCGGGTGCACGAGGCTGGCTCTGGATCAAGTACAAACGAGACTACAAGAGCGAAATGACCGACACCGTCGACCTAGTCATAGTCGGCGCCTTCCACGGAAGGGGAAAAAGAGGCGGAACCTACGGCGCCCTACTCCTAGCCGCCTACGACCCAGAAGAAGACGAATACGAGACAGTAACCAAATGTGGAACAGGCTTCACCGACAAAGACCTAGCCAAACTCCCAAAAATGCTGGAAAAACACAAGCTGCCACACAAAGGCCCACGCGTCAACTCAACCCTCGAAGCCGATGTCTGGTTCGAACCAGAAACCGTCATCGAAGTAATCGGAGCTGAAATCACCCTCAGCCCCATTCACACTGCCGCTATGGACAAAATACGAAAAGGAAGCGGACTAGCCATCAGATTCCCAAGATTCACAGGAAACTACCGACTAGACAAAGCAGCGGAAGACGCAACCACCATCACAGAAATCGTTGAAATGTATCAACGCCAACTAAAGAAAGTCACAGAACAACCCACTGAGGCCGTTCCTTAGACGCTGACGCTGGAACCGAAGGCGAACCAGAAACCCCCCGCAACTCCTTCAAACGCCTCGATACAACGAAGTAAAGACGGTCACGCAAAGTGTTTCCAGTGATCTTCTGACCGCGCACAAGCTTAATTTCATTGGCCAATTTGTCGTCGCCCAAGGTCTGAGCTATCCATTTTTCAAAGTCCTCTCGGAAGAGGTGAAACTCCAACGACTTGATGTCCACATCTTTCATTCTCTGGAGAAACTCATCCAAGGAAGACGCACTCACACCTGTATAGTTGCCAATGGACGTAAAGAAGTAGAAGGCTTCCTCCCGCAACACGCTCCGAAGCACACGAGAAGGCAAAACCGACATGTAAGTCCCTCACATTTTTCTAAACGCCAAATATACAGCTTTCTTCTATTAAACTATTTCTTCATTCGGGAAGCATTTTCTCTTGGAGTAACACTGCACCTTTCTTCTTTGTACTTTTTGGTTACGATTGCAGTTCGAATTCTCAATACTCCTGTGAGAGGTGCAATTGATTTAGCTATGAAAGAGTGCAGTTCCCCCTGATCCTGAGCAACCACTTTGGCTATGATGACCAACTCCTCAGAAAACGATGTTGAAACCTCGAGCACTTGGCTAAACCTCGCCAGTTTTTTCGCTATGTTTTCCGTTTCTTTCGGGTCTGTGGTTATGGTCATCTGCGCCGTTATTTGCGGTATCCCCAGTTTCTCCGAGTCAATGACCGCCTCGTATTTTTTGATGACGCCGAGTCCTTCCATCTTTTGAATTCTATCATACACAGTCGAGTGTGCAACATCGAGTTTACTGCCGATTTCAGTGTAGGTCTGCTTTGCATTCTCCTGAAGTAAACGCAGAATCTGGCAATCCAAATCGTCTAACTTTGCCCCTGATCCTTTCAGTCTCATGCCGTTGAACCCTGATGTATTTAAATTCGCTGCACCATTGATTTATTGTTTGTTGTCGGAAAAATGTAGAAAAAACATGGAATTATCCGTAAAATTTCTGGATTTCAATAATCGTAAATTTGTCGATTCCAGCTCTTATTTTCTTCATTTTTTCAAAAATCTATCTCTCAAACGAAAAAATTGCTCTTTAGGTGTCGAATAGGTTTAAATTTTTCGACTAGAACTTACTTCTAGACCCTTATCACAGTGGTGGAAAATGGCAGTTCCAAGAATCTGGGAAGTGATCCGCAGCTTCAAAGACGAATGTCAGTCGGCTGGCTGGAAAACATCAGAGAATGAAGACTGGGTTCTCGCAGACCAGCAGTATCACAACTTCTTGTGGACCCGAACCATTCACCCATCTACGCTCAAGAAGATAGCCAAGGCTTCAAAGTGCGCCGTGCGAGAAGGCGTCTCCTACAAGGTGGTGGATATTGCCTACACGGCCTGGCTGTTTTCAGAAGCGCCACCCGAAGAACTCATCCAAACAGTAAGAGACAACGAAAACCTCGCGAAGAACACTGCACTCTACGATTTTAGCGGCTTCTACGGCGCCAAGCCTATGTGTACACGAATAAATTCAACCGAGAGCAAAGTCTTCAAAGAGTTCGAAAACTTCCTGCAGAAGAAATGGGGCGTCAAATTTAAGTCAGCTCAAGACATCGTCACAGCCAAGGTTTAGTTAGTTTCGGCTACGTTCAGTTTCGTCATGGAGAAAAATTCGCACGGCAAGACGACTGAGACCCAGCGAACTTACCTATTATGTCTATGCGTAGGATTTTGTCTGGATTTGTAAGATCGACTTTTTCTTCAATAATCTCAGCCAACGCCGTGATGATGGCAATCTTATGATGGAGGGTATAGCGGCGTCTCTCTACAATCATACGCCAGCGTTCCCCATGCTTAATCTTGTCCTTTACCTGTTCAACCGCCTTTCTCATCGATTCAATGTCAGAATCTGTCCACAAGTCTGCGGGTATCCATTTCGAAGTGTACTGAAATCTCTTCGGATCTTGGCTGAAAAGGATTCTAAGCTCTTTAATGACCTCTCTGGAATCCAAACGTGTTTTCACCCCTATAATTCCACGAGCGACGGTTGGTTCAATAGCTGGTTTTTCGTCGCCAAGCTGTCTCAAAAAGTAGGCGATTTCTCGTCTCGCCTTCCCCATGAAAGGCCAAGGACATGAGACGAGCAAATTGAAGTCATACATAGTTAACCATCCAAACTTGAAACTACGTATAATTGCGTTAGGTTGCTTGAAGCTGATAAACAGATAAGCAACTCTGAACCATTAATGAAGAGTGGGAGGGCACACCTTGTCTGAGGAAGACGAAGAACGCGGAGAAGACAGAATGCGAAAAATGGCTGAACTGCGAATAACTCTGGAAAAACGTGTCAAGGAACTGCAGGCAGAATTGGACCAGCAACGAGCCCTGCTAGATTTCGTCAATTCCGCCCTATTAGAGAAAGGCTTCAAGAGGCCGGAGATTAAACCTGCCACGCCAGCTCCTGTCATGCAAGAGCGAGCTCCGCCACAACCATCAGTCTCCCAAGAAACGGAGACCGCGCCAACCCCCATGGAGCATGCGCAGGCAATTCCAATTAAGACAGCCACAGGCGAATTACTCGCCAACCTATACACCGACGACGATTCTATGAAGGTAGTTCTTGCCCAAGAAAAACAGTTCACAGTTGACACTCCGCCCTTTATGGCTTTCTTGGTTGAACGCGTACTGGCTAAGATGCAGGAGAAAGACCGTGAATCAGCAGGCGCTGGAGAAACACCGCCCGATAAGATTCTTTCTTATGAAATAGTCAAAGACGGCGACATAGTTCGTGAACTTGTCGTAAAAAACGTTGGAGAAGACAGGGGGAGGGAACTCAGGTCAACTATTCGCTGGACCTTGGAGAAAATGTATGAGAAAATGAAGTCGACCCCTTGAGTTGATGACTAGCCTCTGAAAATGGTGTTCGGAACAGTCTTTTTCGCTATACGTAGAAAATCCTCCATTTGTTTTTTCGAGAATGGCTTCAGATTTCGATATTTTGGATCTATCGTTTCCACCTCTGACTTGAAATTTTGCAACGCATATTTCTTGCAGCCTTTTACTGCCCGACATATTCCTTCCACATCTTCCAGCCGATGCAACGTCGGAGCCAACGTGGTTCTGAACTCATATTCAACAGCATCAGCCAGTAGAATCTTGATAGTTTCACTGATCCTCTTAAGAAATGGAGTAGCGTTGAGACCGCAGGCAGCCGAATATTTTTCTTTGTTTAATGGGGCTTTTACGTCCATTGCCACAGAGTCAACAAGCCGTCTTTCCATCAATCTACTGATCACTTTGGGATTGGTACCGTTCGTGTCTACTTTGACCTCGAAACCTGTTTTCTTTATTTTCTCACAGAGAAGTGGCAAATCCTTGTGCAAGGTTGGTTCGCCACCGGTTATGACGATCCCGTCAATCCATTTTTGATTAGCTTCAAGATAATTTTCAACTCGGACAAACGCAATTGTCGGCATCTCTTCAGGGTGCAAAACCAGACTTTTGTTGTAGCAGAAGGGGCAGCGCAAGTTACAGTGGGGCAGGAATATGACAGATGACACTTTTCCGTCCCAGTCTGAGAGACTCACGCCGACAAAACCCTTGATCTCCATCCATTTGCGCCAGCTAGATTGTCTATCTGCAACATATTTGTTATTTTCTGAAGCCTTTCGAAAGTTTCGGCCTAAAACGCAGCGAAGAAACCGCGTATGCAGTCTTTCGCGGATTGTAGAAGAATATGCTTCACTTGCCGCGTAGGCTCAAACTTTTCTAAACGTTCAACGCGGAAATAGATTGGTGGATGCGGATCCCAGGTTATCCAGTCTTGTATTCTGTAGGATGGATTGCGTTCGAATTGAAGCCGGCGGAACCCGATTTTTCTAAGCGCTCCTGCCAAAACTTTGGGGTTTCCCATTTTAATGGCTGATTCTAGGTCAGCCCGAGCTTCGAAGAATTTTGCTACAAAATAGATGAGACCAAAGACAAGGAAGAGATAGAGGTAGAAGAGAAGGAAAGATTGAACGTAGTTCAATAAAACAAAGATTCTGAAAACGTATTCACCCGTCACAAGCCCAAACAGGACAAACGGGTCTCTTGCGCTGAGATGGCTCAATTCATGTCCCAAAACGGATAAGATTTCGTCTTCGTCTAATTGGACAAGAAGCCCTGTAGTGATTAGGACGATTCCGTGTTTTGGACTCGGACCCGATGCCGCCGCGTTGGGAACCATCGTGTTTGAGAGAGCAATCTTCGGAACGGGCAACCCATACTTCTGCGTTGTTTTTTCAACCATCTCATATACGTTAACGGCTTTGGTTGCCATGTTCTCCGGTGAACATTGTAAACCATATTTGGACATAACATCGCGGGCGGTCTCACATTCAACTGGTTTCCCCAAGGCTATTGTCTTATCGTAGATTTCCTTTTTCATCTGCAACAGTTTCTCTCGGCTGTGTTTCTGTGCGAACGTTGCTCTTTCCTGAGGCGGCAGGTGATACTGAAGTATATGAACAGTTGGGTTCTGCGCACTGATTGGCCAATCACTCAGCGTGCCAATAAGCCTGTCAGAGAACAGTATTATCAGAAACTGACCCACTACAATAACAACTGCTGCCCAAAGCCCTAGGAATAGAAACAAGACAATGCTGATGGCGATTAGGAGCACGAAGAGGAACAGGATGTTGCCAAAAAATATTCTTTCAATCACCCTAGCACGCCTGAACGGTGACTTCTCAGGCACAACTTCTCTACCTTGAACCCATGCAAAGTAAAGTGTTGAACGCCGAACGTGTTCTTCAAAAAATTGAACAATAATTATGAGGTCTTCTTTCAAACGGTCTAAGGCAGATTTAGGTACGCTTACGTCACTTGGGGTCATCGTGACTTGAACAGGCTTTCCAGTTTTCATGTTGACATCAATGTGCCATTTTCCATCAGGTTCGAGAAAGGTGAAGTCGAGCACGTAGTCTCCGTCTACTGCAGTTTGTTTTATGTTTGCAAATCGTTGAGCAGTGGACTGGATGTAGTTTTGATACGTGTACTTGAGCAGTTCTTCGTAGTAAGCTGGTGTTACCTCGGTTTCAATGTTGAAGGTAACAGCAATGGACTCTGGCAACGCAAGCACCTTCAGACCAGAAGTGTAGAGTTAGGGTTTCTTCTTAAGATTGTGGATGGAGCCGAGTGCAGAGGCAAAAACAGGGTTCTGATGAAGGATTTGTTTTCATAAGACTTTTATAGTATGAACGTTTGGTGATAGTAACATGGCTAGCATTGGCGGTGCAGTGATGGAACCTAGCAAGAAGCCTTTGAATGTGTTGACGAAGCGGCTTAACTCATACATTATCATTACGCTGAAGAACGGTGTGGAGTACCACGGCATGATGGTGCGCTGTGACGGTTACATGAACATACTGTTAGACGGCGCTTCAGAGCATGTGAACGATTCTATAGTTGCAAACTACGGCAACGTTCTTGTTCGTGGAAATAATGTGCTCTATATCGCTCTTGATGTGCCTCGCAAGTGAAAGAACTCTTTTAGAGAGTAACTAAACGCCTTTAGTCACATGGGCATTCTGCATTTTCTGAGAAAGAAAGAGAACCAGTTCTATCCGTTGTTTAGTTGAGGTTAGAAACAGAAGGAGAGGGGGAGGCTTAGTTATTAGTATAGCATTGGTGGTAGAGGTTTGTGCATTGTGTTGTTGGCTGCGGTTCTCGCTTCCTCGATGATGGGTAGTACAGATTTGAGTTCTCTGAAGTACTTCAGCACAGTTGTGCCCCTTTCGGTTATGGCATAAACTATGCGTTTCTTGCCAACTGTTTTTTCTTCAACAAGATTGTTCGCGATTAAGAAGTCTAGGTATTCCTTCAAAACACTGCAGTTAACATTAGCCTTATACATAATGTGTGTGAGTTTGAGCGGTCCGTGTCGTGCTAAAACTTTGAGTATGTCGATGTACATTTCGAGTTTGGATCTGCGCACTTTCATTCCACCTTGTTATCTCTTATTTTTGGGTCTCCATATAAATGATTTATGGATTCAAAATTCGTTTTGTGCGGGTGTACCGTCTTTTTTTCGCCTCTATTTTGACGAATAGGCTTATTCTGTTGAGGAAAGCCGTAACGATGTCATCTGCTAAGACGGTTTGTAGGTCGTTGCTGAGTTTTTTCATTTCGTTTCCGAATACTTTCCTCATCTTGGTTTGCAACTGTTTTCGTTCTATAGATGTTACGGTAAGGGATTGCATGAGAGGCGTTTCTCCTACAATGCTTGTTTGCATGCTTTAGCGGGTTTGTATTTAACTAATTTATGAATTCTGAATCTATGTTCACGGTGGGGTCAGGGTCTATTAGTATGTGTGTGGGAAAACCTTTTTTTGTTTTCGCAGAGTAGACCCCCTCGGTCTACTATATGATCCAAATATGGTTTTTTGTGTTTTGGGTTTTGTTTTTTGTTTGGTTTGTGTTTCTGGTTGTGTTTGAGCGGTGTTGTGCGCACTTTCTATGTTGTTGAAAGTGACGTTTCATGTTGTCAAAAGTGGCTATTGTTGTTGCTAGAACGCGTTTTTCAAAATTGGTTTAGTGCAGTTTTATGTTGGTTTGGGTGTTTGTTGGAACTGTGTTTTGATGTGTTTGTTTTTGAGGTAGATAGGTATGCCTATGTTGAGCAGTGCGAGTAGGAAGATGGTTGGGTTGGTTCCGAAGCCGTATACGCCAATTAAGGGTGCGATGCTTGGGAATGATATGCCGGTGAATGTGAGTAGGATTGCGGTTTGGCTTAGTGGTTGAAGTTGAATTAGTGCTCCTGGTAGTCCTGTTGTGAGGATTTGATTTACTAATGCTTGGTAGATTGTTTGGAGTATGATGCCGATGACGGGTGCGGGTGAGAGGAGGATGGCGAGGATTCGGGCTTTGTTCCAGTGGAGTAGGAGTCCTGTGGCTAGGAAGAGGTTTACGATTCCTGTGGCTATAACATAGATTATTAATGCTGCTTGGGCAGGTGTGAGTCCGACGGGTCGGGCTATATCTGAGGGTATAGCTGGCGTGCGGATGGATAGTATGAGTACGACGTAGTCCATGAATGCTGTGGCGAAGCCTACAATTGCGAGTATCGGTATGCCCCATATTGGGAATTTGTATTCTAGAATGCGCTTCATTAAAAGTGAATTTGGGGTTTTGTTAGTTTAAGATTTGTGTGCGTAGTGCAATGAATACTGCTTTAGACGCTGGACGGAGCAGCCTCCCTCTTTTTCGAGTTGCGTTCAAGTCTGGTTTGTGGCAGTCATCTCACGTTGAGGCTTCGGTCCAGCGCCCTCGCTATGTCCGTGTGGATTGAGAAAAATGGAAGGGGAAAAGGGCGGTTTAGCTGAGCAGGACTTCTTTCAAGAGGCTCAGGTCTACCAAGCTGTTCATTTTTACCATCTTGTCAGACACAGTGTAGAGCACATCGTCGATGTACAGTGCTCTTTTCACCCAGTAACTGCTGTCCCACTGTCCCATGTTGGTTCCTTGGTGAGTGACGTTGCCCTTGAGTTCGAACCCGTTCGTCAAGGATATGTTAAAGATGTATTCGCCTTGCCAGAAGCCGCTGTAATAGTATGTGTCGTTTAGCCACGTTGTCCCACTGATTGAGATTGGCAGAGCCAGTAGCTGCTTTGATTTGTCGAATAAGAAGGCTTTGTGGTCATAGAGTACGCTTGTGTCTGACCCTGAGGCTTTGACGATGTACGGTGGTGCGGCTTCGGTTGGTGCTGTGACGTTGGTGACGTCGAAGAGTGACAGTTTGACGTTGTTGTCCTGTTTGCCCACGCCTATTACGTGGTTTTCATCGTAGGGGTGCAGGTAGCCTGAGAACCCCGGAATTTTCAGGTAACCCAAGACTTCTGGCACTGTTGGATTGCTTAGGTCAATGACGAAGAAGGGGTCGATTTGTCTAAATGTGACCAAGTAGGCTCTGTTCCCCATGAATCTCGCTGAGTATATGCGCTCGCCAGTGGCCAAGTCTTCAAGTTTTCCAACTGTGCCTAAGCTCATGTTCAAGACGTAGAGGTTGTTCGTTGAGTTTGTGCCCCATCCAACTGTTGTGGCGACTCTAAAGTAGCCATTGTATTCGTCCATGCTGAATTGGTTGAGGACGTAGCCTGGTACTGAGCCTTGAGCTTCAAATGTCACTTTCTCGTGGTCCAGTTTCACTCTGTAAATCAGGGTTTCTTCTTTAACTTCGTCGGTGGTTGAACGCATTAGCCACCAGTTCATGTTTGCAACGGTTAGGTACATGTTGTTTTCCGAAACGTACATTTTGGAACCTGTGCCTGCGAGGAAGGTTTCGTGAGTTGGCTTTTGCGCATCGTTCTGGACGTTAACGGCGAGGATTGTCGTGAAATAGTAGGATACGTCTGTGACGTTTACGTATCTTATTTCAGTTGGCTGAATTTCCCTCGTTGTGCTGTCTGTCGTGACTTGTGGCAACATGATCGCTAGTTGAGTTTCGTTGCTGCTTGGTTGCTCTGGATACACTATTGGGCGTATCGCTGGCTGAACTATGCTGGCGTAAATGTAGTTGCCAATCATCCTTGACCCTGCCAACGTGCCGTTCATCTTGATCGTTCGGGTTATGACTGGTTTCGTTATTTCGGTGAGGTCGTAGACTTTGACGATTACTTCCTCGGTGTAGACGTATGGGTAGATTGCGACAGTTGTGGGCGCAGCCTTATAGATTGCGTATGGGTAACGGTTTCCTATGATCGCTAGTTTGTTTGCGTTGATGTAGATTTCTAGATTGTAGGTTTCGTTAAGTGTTATTTTTTGAATGACGCTTGATTCTGAACGTGGGTTTGCGCCGATTATGTAGATGTTGCTGCCTGAAACCACGTAGAGGTATTTTCCATCTGTTTTCACGATGTCAGCTTCATCTACGCCTGCAACTTGAACGTTAGTTGTTGAATATGCAGGGGCAGCCTTTAGGTCTCCGGCCAAATTGACTTCTTGGGCTCCTCTGAGGCCCATAAGTTGAGGTTCCGAGGCGAATGTTTTGGCTTTGTCCATGTTGTTCTTGAGGAAACTTTCCATTTCACTGTAACTCGTGAAGGTTCTGAGCCGTGAAAACGTGGGTTGAATGATGGGTTGGATGCCAAAGTTGTAGGCAAAAGCTGCGAGCGTAAGGGCTATGAGCATCGCTGCAGTGCCATAAGCTATTGTTTTTCTCTTGATTTCTTTTTCCAACTTTTTACACCTACTCGATGAATGGGGCAGGCTGGCACTTTATACTAATCATTGGTACATTCTGTCCAGAAACTAGAACGTATGACTCGGAAGAGTTAAAATGGTCGTAGGCGCCAGATTCGAAAGGCTTCATACCAGAATATGATTGAAACCACGGCGCCAAAGACGGCGATGAAAATGTTCTCTCTGGTCCAACTCTGCACTAGCACGATGAGATATGTCAGATAGAATGTTGTGGAAAAGATGGCGTAGAAGAAATAGCGCGGAAACAGGAGACGCCCCAGTTTGACAAAGTGCCTTAGCACACCAATTTTCACTTCTCCAACTAATGCGTAGTCGCCGCCAATGTTCTGCTTCTCAACCAAACCCAAATTGCGCAACTGCTCCAAATGATGCTGTGCTACGCTGGGACTACTATAATGAAGGGCTCGTTGAACTTCACGAACACTGACTGGACGACCATTCTTCAAAAGAAACCAGTAAACCCGCCAAGCCTTGCCACGCAGTTCGTATTCCAGCCGCGTCTCATCCTCAGAACTCAAGCTCAAATGGTAATCCACTTCAAAGCAATTTCAATGGGCTGATGTATATAAATCCAATTTTTAGAACAAGGATTCCACGATTATTATGGGTTGGCTGTGGTTGTTGCTTCTCATTGCAGTGAGGTTCAGACCTCCCTCTCCAGGTTTCTGAATAGAATTTCTATCCCAAACCCAAACTTTCTCTCTAAACCTCTTTCTCTCCTTCTCTCTCCCTTTAACTCCCACAACGCTCACGCTCACACACTCGCCCTATCTCGCACACAAAAACAAGACTTAATAAGTTAACAATTTACTGGAGGCTGATTATAGAAATTCTATTTCCTTTGCTTCCTGAAAAAGAGAGAAAGAATTAGGGTTTTTGTTTTATGGTGGTGCGATTTTCCAAAGCATTACACGAACTTCAGTCCAAGGATAGAATACGTTGCTTTCATCATTTCTGGCTCTAGGTAAACTCCAAAAGGCTCCAACCGTGGGTGAACCTGCATTACCATAGCCATGCTGGTGTACGTTTCCAGATTGGTCTCGTCCAATCATGTAAACCAGCAGTTCAGTCGTATTTAACCCATGGGTAAGATTAATGTTTAACTAATTGACCATTATATTGATTACTGTCCAGTTGCTTAGCCATCCGCTGTTATGAAACGATCTTCTCGAGTTCTTCGACGAAGCGCTCGTATTGTTTCAAGCCGAGCTCCCAGAAGTGAACGTCAGTGACATCCAGACCAACTATCTTGCCGATTTCTATAGGAGAAATGCTGCTCCCCACTGAGAGCATTTTCTTAAATTTAGGCACGAATTCTTTGCCTTCTTCGAGGTATTTCTGGTAAAGAGCATAGACGAACATTTGGGAATAGACATAGGGGTAGTTGTAGAATCTAAAGTTAGGCATGTAAAAATGTGGTACTGAAGCCCATTCTGCTTCTGTCTCATCAAGCCACTCTACAGCATCTCCGAAAATCTTGCTTCTTGCTTCTGTCCAATATCTACATATGGTTTTGTAGTCCAAGTATTCTCCTTGTTTGATTGCATCATAGAGGGTGTGCTCAAACAGTAAGAGTAAGGAAGCTGAAATATTAAGATCTGCTGCATCAAGAACGCTGCATATGATTGCCTTTTTTTCTTGATCTGATTCTGATTTACTCAGCAAAAAGTCAGTTAGCAACAACTCTCCAAAAATGGAAGCTGTCTCAGCAACAGCCATCGAAAAATTAAAAGATCCATTAAGTATCGTTTGATCACGCGCGGAATAATAGGCATGAGTTGCATGACCGAGTTCATGAGCCAGACCATAGACATCAAATAACGCTTCGCTAAAATTATAGAGTATGTAAGCAGATTTGCCTTCATACCAGTCTGAACAAAAAGCACCATCCGCCTTGCCTAATCTTGGCGTTGAATCTATATGGTTCTTGGCAAACACATCTCTGACAGCGAAAGCGTAATCTTCATCAAACCTTCTGTACGCTTCAATAATCAGAGTTTTTGCCTTATCATAGTCAAATTTAATGTCAGGCGCGTTTGGGATAGGAGCAAAAATATCATGACCACCAAGTTTTGGCAAATTCATGATTTTAGCTTTTAGTCTCAGATATCGCTGATAGAGACCAGTATGGTTTTCAACTGTTTTCAATAGATTGTTTATAGTTTGCTGATCAACGTCATTATCTATCAGACTTGCCTCCATGGGAGAATCATATTGCCTTCTGTCACAAACATTTATCCAATCATTACAAATGTTTCGGAGGGCTGAGGAGAATATTTCGCTGTCTTTTCCCAAACCGTCGAAGATGGATCTAGCCGCTGATATTCGAGTAGGTCGGTCTGGGTGATATGTTAAACCATATGCTTCGCCAAAAGAAAGCGTCTTCTTCTTACCTTCAACTTCTACTTCAAACATTTTGGTGTTGAGCCATTTTCTCCGTAGTTCTTGCCAAGCCTTTATTCCGAACTGGTCTTTTTCTATGACTAGCTTTTCCTCAACTTCCGATAATTGATGAGGGACTTTTCTCACGAATCTCTCCAAGAAGTGCTCATAATTCCGCAACATCTGCTCATGAACTATCTCTGGGTTTCTATAAACTAGGTTCCCTACTTCAATATTGAAAAATGCTAGCATCTTTTCCAATTTAGCCCTCATCTTGTTAACTCTGTCACGGAGTGATTGCGTATCCGGAAGAGACATGTTAGCGCTGAACGAGAGCCCAGCGAAAGTCGCTATACTGTCAAGTTTCGCAAGGTATTCTTCAAAATGTCTAATGCACTCTAGCAGTTCTTGTGCGGAAAGATCCTTGATTTTTCCTTGATATCTCCCTGCAAAATCCTCTGCCATTTTGGTCAAATCATCAATGGCTTTTTGGACTGAAGGGTCAGTTGTGCTTGGAAACATTTCCGACAAGTCCCAAGCAATCTCTCTTTTCGCCATACGACCTATCTCCTTACGCGTCGTATTCTTCTTCCTGAGTTCTTATTACTTGTGGCATTTCACACTCTGCCAAGCCTCGCTTGATTCAGTTTTAATACTATCCTAGTGCATAACAATAAGGTTAGGTGCCAACAATGGTTGACGTAACAATAGTTGACATACAGACTGTGTCTATTGCTATTGCTTCTGCAGGCGTGTTTCTAGCCGCTATAGCGCGCGCTAGTTGAATCCAAAAAAGTCGAATACTGCCATCTTTTTCCAGAATTTATTTTCTTCCTATCAATTTTTCTTGTCCACTTCTTTTGTCCATCAATTTTGTCCTGAATTGCTTGCAATCATGGATATTTAGAAATCATTTCCACAAATAAAAAATTGAATTGAAACGCAATCGAAATCGGTTTGGGTTTTGGATAGAATTTCTATCCCAAACCCGACATTAGGGTGACTCTTTGAAAGGCGAAACACTAATGAAAAGTTTAATGGGTTAAGAACTGTGAAAAGGTTGACCAACGCATGGCGGGACATAGGATGCTGTTTATGGTTGTTGAGCGATTCATAGATGCAAAAGCGGTTTATCGTAGAGTGCGAGAAAAAGGCAGAATGCTACCAAAGGGACTAAAATACGTTGAAAGTTGGGTGGAGACTAATTATAACCGCTGCTTTCAACTTATGGAATGTAAGGATGCAAGCTTATTCCAGAAGTGGGTGATTCAGTGGCAGGACCTAGTTGACTTTGAGATAGTTCCAGTTGTTGAATCTAAACAGGCAGCGAAGGCGATTGAACCCTTTCTTTGACGCATGCTGTGTGTGTTGGATTTATATCCCAAACCCAGCCAACGATACGGCGATATCCTGAACATGCCTTTCAGGTTGAGTTCAATTGATACTTGAAAAACGTTGAGACGCTGAGAACACAAACCTAAATCTCGAAAACATTATGTTCGCTGAAGGATTTTTTCAGAAGTCCACTTGATGACTCTTCCAATTATGTAAGGAGTCACGATGATAGTAAATAGGGTGTAGACTAAAGGTATCGCAACACTATTTGGGTAATCGTAACTCAAAACTGCCAGAGAACCTTGACTAAAGAATGCTATCGGAAACAATGCCACCCAACCAACTACGAGGAAAACGATCCCCGCAGCCCAGTACCTGAAAATACTCGGACTCTTTTTACTCAATTCTGACACCAAACCCACTATCCACTTATCAATCTCAAAATCTCATTTTGTATTATGACTTCTTAACAATTGTGTATGCATAGAAATTCTATCCCAAACCAAAGTGTCCGTGAGGCCCGTGCGGTTGTGCTTAGTTTTCCTTTCTTTCACCCGATTGTCTCATTCTCTTCCATTCATACCGAAGAGTCGGGATTCCAGAAACAACAGCAAGCGTGAAAGTGGCAATAATTATGACTATGTATGTGAAACCAGCATAGGTTAGCGCCCAATCTTGATACATCCAGAAACCTATAATCTCTCCACTTAAAATAGCTGGTCCAAAACACGAGATGATGAATGCTAAGGCTGAGAAAGCAAAGATCACTCTAAGAAAACGAATCCGTGCGGGAGCTTCGTCATATCCCCTGAACCAGTCTTTCAACCGAATGACCGTGTGGGACAACGCCCCAATTATACTATGAAGAAATGTTTAAGATCAGTGTTTCGGTTCAGCTGTGACCTTTTCTCGCGTCTTGGACCTTTCTGGTTAGTTGGATAGAAATTCAATCCTAAGCCCAAACGTGGCAAGCCTCATGTACCGCATTCGCAAATTATCTTACTGCTAAGGCAACAAAGGCAGGAACATTAGAGGTTTAGTATTCGTAGAATCCTTTTCTTGTTTTTATTCCCAACTGCCCATTCTTCACTTTCTCAACTAGGATTGAGCATGGCTTGAATTTTTCACCAAACGCTTCGTACAGATGCTCCAGCACAGCCAATGCCACATCCAACCCAACAAAATCAGCCAGTCGGAAAGGACCAACAGGAAAATTCATACCCAAAGTCACGGCTTTGTCCACGTCTTCCATCGTCGTCTTCTTCTCCTCAAACACCAACTGAACAGCTTCATTAAGCATAGGCAAAACCAAACGATTAACAATGAACCCAGGCGAATCCTTCACCGATACCGTTTCCTTGCCCAACCCACGCACAAAAGCATCAGCAGTTAGTCTAGTTTCCTCACTCGTCTGCTCACCCAACACAACTTCAACCAGCTTCATCGCATACGGCGGATTAAAAAAATGCAACCCAATAACCTTGTCCCCCCGCTTTGTAGCCCTCGCCATCTCACTAATACTCAAAGCAGACGTGTTCGAAGCCAAAATAGCATGCGTGGGGCAATTCGCGTCAAGCGTCCTAAAAACCTCCCTCTTAACATTGAGATTTTCATAAACCGCCTCTATGACTATGTCAGCATCCTTAGCAGCCTCAGCGATGCTGGTAGTTCCCTTAACCTTCCCCATAACTTCCTCAGCCTCCTTAGGCGAAAACTTCCCCCGACCCACACCCTCAACAATCATCTGCCTAATTCGACCAATCCCCTTCTTCAACAATTCATCATTCACCTCTGCCAACGAGACATCGAACCCCTTCATGGCACAAATGTAAGCGATGCCTGAACCCATCGAGCCCGCACCAATCACAGTAACCTTCCTAGTCTCCAAATTTCACGCCCCCACACTAAACCTCTAGCATAACTGTAGTCACTAATCTGCCGAGCGCGAAGGATTCGTGTCCTGCGCCCATGAGCACAAGTTCCCACGCTTTCATCACGTCGCCCATGCGCTTTCTTCCAGTGAAAACCTCAGAAACAGTCTTCGACGAGCCTTTGAAAGTCAAGTCAGGCGCCGGGTAAACACCGTCTTTCACCTTCATCTTCCCATCTGCAACTACAAGATAGAACTGTTCGACATCGGTTTCAAACTGAATGACTTTCCCATGATAGTGTCCGATCCAATCTTTCATTATTCTTGTTCCATCGTTGCTCCTGTTGGCCTTCATGGCGACGGCTTCAAAAAACTTCTTGGCTATCCCTGCGCTCACTGAGCCTCCACTCCCTCAACCCAGACCTTAACAGCTTCTAAAGCGGCTTTTTCAACATTAACGTGGGAGATGTTTCCAAATTTCTTTCTCACTGCCTGCAGAAATCGGCTGTAAGAGTCCTGTTCCATCAGCAGATAGACTCTGCCCTTTCGGTTGTCGACAAGCGCCTGCGAAACATATTTTGTGAATTTGAAGGATTCGTGCTCGATGTCGTCGAGTCTAAGGTCAGGAAAACCCAACCATTCACCCGACGGCTGCTTCCGATATTTCGGCGTTGCTGTGCTCAATTTTACTGTTTCACCTCTGTCATTTTAACTAGATCTTCTCCTTTGACTTTCGCTATGCCAGTTAGGAAGGGCCACTGCACGACAAAGTAGAGTCCGCTGCCTTCACGCCATCTACCCGTGTACACTCGCCCACCGACGACCGCAGCGAATTGAGACAGTATGATTTCACACGCGCGTTCGATCGGCAAGTTACAGTCTTTGGCAATCTCCTGCATTTTCTGTTTAGTTTCAGGCGTTAGCTCGATGTTCATTTGGCTTTTTCTCCTTCTTTTCTAAAGGCTAAGCGTCGATACGGGTTGCCCCAACGCTCCGAGTACATGACTCCCTCCATCGGAAAACGCGAAGGCCCCAGCATCCGTTTCTCTTTTGGCACACCCACACACAAGACGCCGATTGGCTCCCACGTTCGGGGCACGCCCAGCTTATCGCATAACAGTTCCTCATGTCTGTAGTCAGATATGGCTAAGGCCATCCAACCGCAACCATAGCCCAAAGAATGCGCCACCAGCCACATTTGAAGCATACCCATGCCTACAACCACTGATCCAAACAAATGCATGGCATAAGGTAGATGCGCATCATGAATGAACTCTGAGCCAAAACCGATAACCACTGTGTCAGAATATTTCGGGTAAGTGAACAGAGAACCGTCTCGAATGTTCTCGAATTCAATTGGTCTAGCATGATCAGGCAAATACCACAGTCTACCCGCAGTCAACTCGTACGGTTGAGCACCGAAAACTTGACGTGCAGTTTCCACCGAAACTTCAGCAATTAGATCTTTCATTTCTTGATCTTCACGAATGACAATGTAACGCCACATCTGCAAGTTCTCAGGCGAAGGCGCGTACCGAGCGGCATCTAAAATCATCTCAATGTGTTCATCGGGGATACGTTGACTAGTAAACTCTCGTACGCTCCGCCTTGTTTTAATAGCCTCCAACAACTCCATACCGATTCCACTCCAAACAATCTGTTATTTCACAATTGCGCTTATAGAATTAGTCATGCTGAGAAGCGTGGGATCATCGCGGCAGGAGAATAAACCGCAGAAGCAACCAAACTATGTCGCCGAACAAAAGCGCGATTACCAGACCAGCCGTTATGAAAATCAGCAAGGGCAAACCCGGCGTAACCCACACTCCGTCCTTGATTTTTCCCTCTTGCCCAGCTGAACGCAGTCTTGCTAGGATTGCCTCTTGCGTCTCATCTTTCGGAAAAAGAAGCAGGCGCCTCTCATCCACGCCAGTCTCTTTTGCTGTGATATCTTCGATTGGAAAGACGTGTGCGTTCTTCTCTAATGTGGCAAGTTCAACCTTATAGCCAGTTACAAGAACTATGAGTTTTCGCCAAAGCGACTCGTTTTCAAACCCTTCAAAGAGTTTCCCACCTTTCCTCAGCCCCCAGAACAAATTGCGCAGAAGAGCATAGACAACAGTTAACGCTGCCAACAAAACCGCGTTGCTGAAAACTGTAAGGGGCAGTATGGGTGAAAAAAAGGGAACATGAGACAACAGATCTATCGGGTAGTACGGCAGGGCTAAGGCTAAACACATAAGTGCCTTAGCGTCGGCTCCTCCGAAGGCTCCCACATAAAACAAGACAGTGGCTATACCAAAAGTCACCGCAAAGGAGAGAGCATAAACAGGTAGAAGTTCCTGATGCAAAAAAACATACTGCACTGTGGTCAACGCAAATGCTAAAGGCGCAAAAACCATCCACACTCTGTTGCTGACTTCGCGTTTTTTCCAGTCGCTCCAAGAGGCATAAGTCATTATAGTCAATGAGAGAACAATCCGAGCCCCATCTAGTATCTCATTCATTAGTGCCTCATTCACCAAAGCTGTTCACACTTGATTCTGCCTCTTAAACACAAGTAATAGTGGGAACAGTTTAAAAAAGAGATAACTTGCGTTATGCGTTTTCTCAAAGGAAACTCTGCGAGCGGAGATGTTCTTGGTTTGGCTATGGGGCTTTTGCTGCAAATTGCAGGTATTGTCCAGCTTCGGTGACTAACTTCCAATAGTAGGTTGTTCCAGATTGCCAACCGCCACCAGGCGTGTCCGTGACTACTGAGCCGCCCCAAGTCACTGTGAGAGTAGCATATTTTCCAGCTGCAACAACCTTGGAAGTTGGATCAACCGAGTATTCGCTTGAGCCCACTAAGGCGAGGTCGTTGAAGCCACTCTTGGACCAATAGACTGCGGCTAGTTTACCATCAGCTGTGCCAGTGTTCCGAATGACAATCTCAGTAAAGTTTCCACCAGTGCGGTGGTACCGAACGTTTTCCTGCACTAAAACTGCACCCGCCGTCGATGTGGTTGAAGTGGTAAAAGTCATGACCCAAGCGTAGGTGACGACAACAGCTGCCACTGCGATCACTATCAGCAATAGCGTTGCTAGAATCGGTGAGATACCTTTTTTTGATCTTAATATTTTATTCAAACACGAATTCACCTCTACTGCCAGAACCTTCTGCCTGCATGATATTTAACAAGTGTGAAAATAAAATCTGAATTGAAAATATCTCAGGTTACGGCTATTTTTCTTGTTTACCCCTCGTTTCTTCGATTGCGAAAACATAGGGCGCCGTTGGTGTTCTGACCTCCAGTTTGACCTCTAGGAGTTTTTCAAGAAATCCGCAAAGTGTCTCTGCATTGCTGATGAACGGTGCCTTAACAAGGAAGTATCGGTCTTTCAAGAAGAAGTCGCCGAAACCCTGAACACGCAGCCGCTTGAAAACTTCATCCCACTTCTCACGCTTAGTGGTTTCAAGCCCAAGTGTGGCTTCCATAGAAATCCGAGCTGCCTCACCCATCTTATGTCCTGCTTCGCGTAGCTTGCTCTGAGGAACATACTGCATCAGAGTGTTGATGAATTCCACGTTGACGAAGGCTACACGGCTGACGCCCACATAGTATTCGCCCGGATACCGCCAATCGTAGATGCTCATGCTGCGGTAGATATCCAACATTTTGGAGATAAGCGGCTTGATGCCGGGCTCTCTGCCTTCTTTGATCAATGAGTCAATGTATTTGCGTTCCTCATCGTTTAGTATGATTGTGGTTCGCTTAACCGATTCCTTAGGCTCTTTGGGCGCTGCCATTTACTCGGACGCTCCTCTGCATATCTGGTATTCATTATGGCATACCTTATATGTTTTGCGATTCAACAAACCCTTATTAGTTTAGCCAAGAAATTGCATTCTGCCGATGATGAAACAGCCAAATCTGAAAACAGATGACGTAATTTTCCCTGGGGTATCGGAGGCACAACCACTAATCAATCACAGAATTCGACGCTTCTCCAACTCAAACCTGAGGAGTCGAAAGTCTCCCTCCAACTTATCCCTGTATATCGGATTGTGCAAGATAGACGCTGGATGATACATTGGAATAACACTGACAGAAAAACCGAGAAAATTGACCTCGAAAACCTTTCCGTGAAACTCTGTTATGTTTTCGACTTTTTCTAGGCCAGCCTTTGAAAAGATGTAGGCAGTTGAGTGTCGTCCAAGAGTAACAATGATCTTTGGCTGAATCAAACTGACTTGGCGATTAAGATATAGAGAGGTACATGTTGTCACCTCAAGTAGTCTCGGATCACGATTCTCAGGCGGCCGACACTTGACGATATTTGTTATGAACACGTTTCCCCTTAGTAATTTGATCCTCTCCAAGAGCTCATCTAGAACCTTGCCAGCTGCGCCGACAAAAGGCAAACCCTTAACGTCTTCCCAATAGCCTGGAGCTTCACCTACAAACATCACCGCCGCTTCAATGTTGCCCTCGCCAGGCACAGCGTTTCGGCGACCCTGCCAAAGCGGACACTTAACGCAAACTCTAACTTCGTTGACAATTTTCTGCATTGATCGAGCCTTGGACAAGCGAGCACTTCCTCGCCATTTATTTATGCAATGATTATTTAACGACTCAGACCAATTCAAGTAAGAAGTGAATCACAGGAAAATTCTAAAACGGATTTTCTACAAAGGACATTCGACTCAGGCTGCAAGAAGAGGAAAACAGGTTTCTCTCCAACAAATCTCTCCTGATAATCATTATTTCGCCATGGTTTCAGCAATTTCTTTCACAGATGAAACCAGAAGATCGACTTCGTTAAGCGTGTTGTAGAAGTAGCCTGAAGCTCGTACCGTGCCGGGTTTACAGATAACCGTTTTGGACAGCGGCTGTGCACAGTGATGACCAGAACGAACCATGATGTTAGCTGAAACATCCAGAGCCAAGGCAACATCGTGTGCGTTCAAATCACCCACGTTAAAGGGTATTATGCCAACTCTACGTTCAGGTTCAGGACCGTAGACTTCCACGTTGGGTAAACCAGTTAAACCGTCATACATCTTTTTAACGAGCACTTTCTCGTAAGCTTCAATCTTGTCCATGCCAATCTTCACTAGATAGTCCACGGCGGCTCCGAGTCCAATAACCGCGGCAATGTCTGGCGTGCCTCCCTCAAAACGCCTTGGGCTAGCATCCAATTTGTAGTAGTCAACACCGACGTCTGCTATCGAACCGCCTCCGATAATTAGGGGCTCAACCTCCTCTGCAATTTCCTTCCGCATGTAAAGAACACCTGAGCCAGTAGGCGCACACATTTTGTGTCCGCTGAACGCTAAGAAATCGACGTCGAGTTTCTGCACATCCACCTTCATATGGGGGACAGATTGAGCGCCATCGACCATAACATAGGCGCCGTGTTCGTGAGCTATTTTTGCTATTTCCTTTATGGGCTGGATGACGCCTAAAACGTTTGACACATGTGTTACCGCAACGAGTTTCGTTTTGTCGTCAACTAGTTTTTCAAAGTCAGCTAAGTCCAAAATCCCTCTGGTCATAGGTTTACGGGGCATTACAACCTCAATTTCAACACCGCATCGATCTCGGACACGAAGCCAAACAATAAAATCGGAATGGTGCTCCAAGACCGACACGACGATCTTATTGCCTTTCTTCCAGTTTAGGCCGCTAGCCACAATATTCGTGCCTTCGGTGGTGTTTCGTGTCATGATGATTTCTGACGTAGACTTGGCGTTAATGAAATCAGCAACTTTTTTCCTAGCAGCTTCGTATTCTTCGCTTGCTTTAACAGATAAGCGATGAACGCCACGTTCCACATTGGCTCGATATTGGTGATAATACTCTAACATGCGTTCTAAAACGGGTTCAGGCGTCAAACTACTGGCAGTGCTGTCAAAATAGACGACGCCAGTCTTGAGAATTGGAAAGTCCTTCCTGATTTCGTTCACGTTTAGAATTTTAGCTTTAGAAACGCTCTTGGAATGCTTAGTTGCCTTAGTAGCTGATGGACACATAGAATCAAGATAATACCCTCAGCATTCCTAGTTATATCTTTCCATGTGCCTGGGCGTCTGCATAAACTTATGAGAGCGCCCACAGCTGACATAAAGAACACTCAGGTGAAAAGCCAGTTGACATCAGTTGAACAAGATTACAGAGGCACAAAAATCAGCATAGCCACAGGCGACATAACAAAGTTACAGGTTGACGCTCTGGTGAACCCTGCCAACAGCCACTTAATTATGGGTGGAGGAGTCGCAGGCGCCATGTTGAGAGCAGGCGGGAACCAGATACAAAAAGAAGCGTTGAAAAAAGCGCCAATTCAAGTAGGGAAAGCCATTGCCACTACCGCCGGGAAACTGAAGGCGAAATACGTCATACACGCGCCAACGATGACACGTCCAGCTATGGCAACGAATAGAGAAAACGTCAAACTGGCAACGAGGGCGGCGCTAGAATGCGCCAGACAGGTAAGCGCCAAGAGTGTTGCCTTTCCGGGCATGGGCACGGGTGTCGGAGGCTTAAACGTGGACGAAGCAGCCGAAGCTATGGTCGCTGAAATAAAGAAGCACGTTGACTCTGGCACGCCGTTGAAGAACATAATACTTGTTGGATTCAATGCTGATCTGACGCGTGCGTTTGAGAGGTCTTTGCGGAAGAGTTTATCCTAATCCTTCTAGCGCCACAAAACAAAACCTATATTGAATAGCTTATATAATTTGAACGAGCGGGTTTACTATGGAAGGCCATAACTCTTACATATTAAAAGTATCAAACCTGAGTGTCAAGTTTCCAAATGAGACAATTCTGGATAACATAAGTTTTGAACTCAGAAAGGCCACAACCTTGGCAATCGTCGGACCAAACGGCGCGGGCAAGACAACCTTATTCAGAGCATTCTTGAATTTAGTACCATACGATGGAAAAATCGAGTGGGTCAATAAAGTAAAAATAGGTTATGTGCCTCAGAGGCTTTCTGTAAGTGACATACCAATTTCTGTGAAAGAATTCTTATCATTTAAGAGCACTTCTGACCTAGAAAATTCTCTAGTCTCAGTTGGGCTTGATAGTAGCATATTGAATAAAAGCTTGGGTATTTTGTCTGGAGGACAGCTACAAAGAGTATTGATAGCATGGGCAATTATTGATAAACCAAACGTTTTGTTGTTCGATGAACCCACAGCTGGTGTAGACCTAGACAGTGAGGAGGCCATTTATGGAATGCTTAGTGAGCTAAAAAAGAAAAATGAAATAACAATTCTTCTAATATCGCATGACACGCACATTATTAGAGAATACTCCGACTATATGCTGGCTTTAAACAAATGCGTGACATTCTTCGGAGAATCAAAAGAAATAGTGAAACCCGATATACAGAGGATAGTGTATGGTGCGCCAATATGCGTAGAACATCTTAGGTGATTTCATGACAGACGGGCTAATGTTAAGTTTGGTAATAGGAATCGCGGTAGGGTTTTCGGCTGGTTACCTAGGCTCTCTTATGGTGCTCGAAAAAATGGCACTTGTCGGTGATGCGCTGTCCCATGTGGCTTTACCGGGAATTGCTTTGGGCATCTTATTCAATTTTAATCCCTTCTTTGGGGCATTCGCTTTTCTCTTTGGCTCAGCGGTCGTAATTTGGCAGTTAGGAAGAGTCACCAAGTTATCTTTTGAAACCCTTGTAGGTGCAACATTCACGCTGGCTTTAGCAATAGGAATAATAATCATACCTGAACCAGAACTGCTTGAAGCTCTTTTTGGTGACATAGCCAAAGTAGGTTTAACAGACACAATAATAGCCGTAATTATTGCCATCATAGCCATTTTTCTAACAAAGATTATTTACGACAAGATCGTTCTAGGCATGATTTCCGAAGAACTTGCAACTTCAACGGGTATTAACGTTGCTAGAATTAATCTTTTGTACCTTCTGCTCGTATCGCTCACAGTGGCTATAGGCATTAAGATTACAGGGACTTTGCTGGTTGGTTTTCTAGTTGTGACACCTGCTGCAGCTGCGAAGAATGTCAGCTCCAATCTGTTCACATACTCTATGTTAAGCTCCGTGTTTGGCGCAATCAGCGCATCTTCAGGAGTCTTAATAGCGAATTATTTCAGTTACTTGCCCACGCCCCCTCCTCCCGGACCATTAATAGTGTTCTCAGGCATTACAATATTCATCACAGCCGTATTCGTGAAATGGGTGTCGAAGTTCAAACTCTGAGTCGTCGCATTTGCACAACAGTTTCACTGCGACTTACTTAATCACCATAAGAAAAATTGGTTATGTTTCCGACAGTGGCATTGAACCTTATCTGCTTTGACCGAATTGAGTGTTTTTGGCTACCGACAGACCCCACAGGATACCGACACACTAGACAGTTATGTCGGAAATCGACTCCAAGGTTGAAGCCAATCCGACAGACTTTAATAGCTGGAGAACATAAATAGTTGTGTGAGTGAAAAACAATGTCGGAATTTAGCGGCAAAAAACCACCGAACAGGGACGAGTTTGTCCGACAGCTGACGGCAAGTATGAAAAAAGAGATGGAAACCAAAAAGACTAAGAAGCCCACAATTGCTGGAACCGCTAAAGCTATGCGAATTCACAGGGACACGCTTTATGAGTGGATGAAGGAGTTCGGCGTCGAGTTCGATGATATGGTCAAACCTGAGACCAAACCGAGCAGAATCGAAGAAAAACGAAGCGAATTCACTTATTTAATCGGTGAAGCTCTGGTTGGCGAGGGCTCTGAAGTGGCCCACATAGACCTTTTGATAGGAGACAAAGACGGTCCTGTCGGCGAAGCGTTTGCCAACGGTTTGTCACACTTGTCTGCTGGGCACACTCCTTTGTTGGCGGTTATTCGACCGAACCTTCCACCAAAACCGCACACACTTCTTGTCCCAAAGGTTACTGTGAAGAATTTGGAGCAGGCTGGGAGAATTTTCGGTCCGGCACAAGCGGCTGTGGCAAAAGCTGTGGCTGACGCCGTAGAAGAAGGTGTTGTTCCCAAGGACAAAGTAGACGATTGGGTTATTGTTTGCAGCGTTTTTGTCCACCCAGAGGCGAAGGATTACCGCCAAATCTACCAGTACAATTACGGAGCAACAAAACTAGCGTTAAAGAGAGCGCTTATGAATTATCCGTCGCTTGACAAAATAAACTATGACAAGGACAGAGCGAAGCATCCTATAATGGGATTCAAAGTGCCACGTTTGTGGAGACCACCCTACCTGCAGATAGCGCTTGACAACCCGAACCTAGAACGCGCCAAAGAGATCGTGAGCCATATGCCTGAAAGCGACCGCATAATTCTCGAAGTAGGCACGCCTCTACTGAAGAAATACGGTGTAAAAGCGGTTCGCGAGCTGAGAGACAGCGCTAAGGAAATGTTCATTGTAGCCGACTTGAAAACATTGGATGTCGGCAAGGTTGAAGTTGACCTTGCTTTCGAGGAAACAGCTGACGCTGTGGTAGCGGCTGGATTGGCAGCTCCTGAGATACTCGACGGCTTCATTTACGAAGCTAAACGACTTGGCATCTACGCTGTGGTTGACATGATGGAAGTTGTCGACCCAGTTCAGAAACTGCGCTCGTTGAAACAGTTACCTGACGTTGTAATCTTGCATCGTCCAATTGATGTTGAAAAGGCGGGGGTACACCACCGAATGGAACTCATTAAAGAACTGCGGCAAACGTTTGCGCACGAAAGACTGCTAATTGCGATTGCAGGTGGAATCATTCCGGAAACGGCGAAAGAGGCACTGGAAAAGGGAGCTGACATCATCATTGCTGGGCGCTACATAACGCAGTCAAAAGACGTGAAACGGGCGGTCAGAGAATTCTTGGAAGTCACTCCTGAGATGCGAGAAGACGTGGACTTATACAGGGTACATGTAGAATAATCCCTTCCTTCTTTTTCCGTAAGGTTAAGATTGCACAACGCCACAATAGTACTTCAAAAAAAATAGCTCTGGCAGTTCACATGCTTGCATTTTCTCAGAGATTCCACAAATGCCCAAGGAAAATTGTGGCGTTTCCCTTGGCTTTCTTGTTGCTGTTTTCATTATTCTCCACCATAGGTCTGGTTAGAGTTCATGGCAAGAATGAAGGAGTCAACTATTCCATAAAGTCAACCGTCACCTATGTCAGTCCAAGAGAAGGAACAAGAATATGGAACCTGACAAAGGATGACCGAACTATCGCATTGTTTATGAACACTTCTTGGCAAAGCGTCGAGGTCAAAAACGCCACATATCCAATCGAGACTGTGGAAAACGACAAAGATGGAAACAAGATTGCAGCTTTAAAGCTTCCAAAAACACAGCTCTATCCTGGAGAAAACGTTAGCTTCACTGTTGAGTATGGAATTGTCTCGAAACCCCGGGCGATTCCAAACATATCAGAGGAACAATCGGACACACTGGACGAAATTTCATCAGATTTGAAGAAGAACTACACCGGCACTGAAGGCTCATGGTTGCTCAACGAACCGACACTCAAAGGTCTGGCTCACCAAACAGCTGCAAATGAAACGAGAGTTCTGAGCATAATCAAAAATTTCATCGGATGGATAAAGAAGAACATTAACTACACAACACACGAAATTCCTTTTTACCCTAACGAGACGTTAATTGCCCGCAACGGCGACTGTGACGACCAAGCAATCCTATTGATAACACTCGCACGCATCATAGGCATTCCATCTTACCTTCAGGTTGGCGCTATTTACATGCCTGAACAAGGGTTGTTTGACGACACCTATTGGGATGGCCATGTGCGAGAAGTTGAGGAAAAAATTGGCTGGCACGGCTGGGCAATGGTGTATGTTCCTCCTTGGGGTTGGCTACCAGTCGATTTAACATATGTTCTGGCTGATTTGTCTTCTGATTCTCTAAACGCTATCCGATATGGAGCGGTTGCTTGGCAAAAAACAATTCAATATATGAATTTTTCGAAGGTTGATTATGTTGCAGCGTCTCGTGAGACAAAAAGTTTCATAATTGAAAATGGGTTTTTTGTCGACCTAAAGGATGAGATGACTGAAAATCAACAGACGAGTTGGGCTGGAAGACTTGACCCAGTCGTTGCATTGGTTCTTGGCATGGCAACGGTTATGCTTTTGGTCAGTTCTCTTTTGATTGTGCGTCGTTGGCGCAGGCATCCACAAAAACTTGAAGTTCCTGCTCCGGTGAGTGGTTGAAACGACCGTTTATTGAAACGTTGTTTGTTGCCTACACTCTTCTTTTTCGTTTGTGTCCAGTGCTGCGGGCTGCGATTAAACCTATCTTCCTGCCTGGTGGTGCATGTCTTGAGACAGTTGTGACCTTGCGGCCGCCTCTTTTGCTGCTTCCATAGGGGTGAACTGCTGAAACCATGGCCACACCCCTCGTGCGCTGGTATTTGTGCCCCTTCGCGTGAAACAGATGGAAGCGCGGACCAGCCTTAAGGAAGGGTTTGTCAACTCGCCCAGCGCCTGAGACCACACCTATCATGGCTCTGCATAAGTCGTTTAGGTAAGTGGTTTTTCCGCTTGGAAACTTTATCATGGTTCCCAACGGCGTGTGAGCCACAACCGTTGCATAGGCACCGCTGGAACGACATACTTTACCACCGTCTCCAGGCTGAAGTTCCACATTGCACACCAAGGTGCCAGGTGGGACATCGCCCAGAGTAAGGATGTTGCCCACTTCAACCGAAGCCTTGCTGCCCATCTGTATGGTTTGACTTTGAAACACTCCTTCGGACAAAACTGTGAAATAGTCTTGTCCTGTTTCAAGTTTGACGTGTGCAATGGGCGAGCCTCTTCCTGGTTCGTGAACAATCTCTTCTATTCGACCTGGAATGGCGCCCTCTATTTCTCCTTTAGACAACGCAGGATATTGAACAGCTGCAACTCTCTTGTGTGTGGCAGCCCTCCATGTGGGTCCACCGCCGCCACGCCGTTGCACACGAATCCGTTTGCCCATGAAACCTCACGCCTTCGTATAAGCTACACAAGCAACTATATAAGAATCACCAAAATCTTTGGGAGCTGGGATGCTCCACAAATTTCTCCATAGCAATCCTGAACCAAGGAGTGTACAGATCTTCTTTTCGGGCTATGTTCTTTCTGAGTTCCTTTAGGCTTACATAGTCAAAGCCTGATACTTCACTGGGAACAGGAGTAACGTCTCCGTCATATCTTCCGATGAGTAAGACGCAGTACTCGTTTTCAGCGTGTTTTCCAAAAGGCGCGAAATATGCAAACGTCAGAATCTTCTTCACTCTCGTGGATATGCCTAACTCCTGCTTTAGACCTCTTTCAGCTGCGCTTTCATAAGTTTCGTTTGGATAAACATGCGTCGCCACAGTACAGTCCCAGAATCCTGGCCACAGCAGCTTCTTTTGACTTCTTTGCTGAACCAGCATCAAGTTTCTGTCATTGAACAGAAAAATGGCTATGGCCCGGTGCATTTTGCCCTTTCCGAGATGACATTTTTCCCTGGTTTCTCTGCCGATTTCATTGTCGTTCTCATCCACAAGCGTCAGTATCTCTTCCATTGGTGAGACCAGCCTGACGACACTTGAAGCCCAGATTCACTTATTAATTGCTGTACACGAATGAAACATAGCTCAGATAAGTCTGGTGCCCAAATGAAAGCCACAGCTATTGCACATCCCATCCAAGGTCTGATAAAGTATCATGGGTTGAAGGACCCTAAGAAGAGAATTCCCTTCCACGACAGCATCTCAGTGTGCGCTGAAGCTCTACGGACTGTTACAACTGTTGAAACCTCAGATGCTCTTAGACAAAGCGCGATAATCATAAACGGTAGCAGGCCAGCTCAAAGAGATGAGAAGAGGGTTAAAGTAGTCTTAGACAGACTGAAAAGCTTGGCTAAATACAAGGGACATTTCAAAGTTGTTACTGAGAATAGTCTAATAGAAGGAAAAGGTCTAGGTTTCTCTGCCTCAGGCTTCGCCGCCCTCGGCACAGCAGCAAGAAAAGCCTTAGACTTGAATCTTAACCCAATTTCACTCTCAGAAACCGTTAGACTAGGAGCTGGTTCGGCGACAAGAAGTCTCGCAGGCGGCTTCGCATTGTGGCACGCAAATAGGAAGGGCAGGTCTTACGCTGAACGCTTACCTAGTGGAGGAGACAAGGATTTCTCGATGCTTATTGTGCCGATTTCCTCTGAAATGAAGACTGACGAAGCCCACGCTGAAGTGCTCAGTTCTCCTCTGTTCCGTACCCGGTTGAAAGCGGTTGACAATATGCTGAAAAAAATGAAAAAAGCCATAAAAAAGGGTGATGTCGCTACCATCGGACGCCTTGCTGAAGAAGACACCTTGAATCTTCACGCTATAACGATGACTGGCAAGTCGCGCATGGTCCTCTGGGAACCCGAAACGGTCAAAATCATACATGAAGTCATTAAAATGCGACAGGAAGGAATGCAGGCGTGGTACTCAATCGACACCGGTCCATCAGTCTTCGTCAACACCTTGAAACAGAACGTCGACGAAGTGCAGCGGAGACTCCGTGAATTAGGATTTGCCAAAACGATAGTCAGTGGAGTTGGCAGCAAACCAAGAATAAGTGATAGACATCTTTTCTGACACGGTCATTTGATTTCTGTACAGCACGCCGGGCTGTCATAGTAGTCTCTAGAGACTCTGATTAGGTTTTGGTCTTGTGTCAACATAGCTGTTTCGTCACCCCAGTCTGACACTGTCAAGAGCGTTTTCATGTCGGAGATAAGCATTCCAAGGGAACTGATTGATTGATCGAGCGAACAACACAACAGGCGTATTTTGCCAAGGTTGGAACAGTCTTCTTTTTCGAAAACTTCTTGGGTCATTGCAATGTTTAGTTTGACACCGCGTCTTTCTTTTGCATCTGTCAACGACTCCTTGAGTCCTTTGAGAACTTCTGGGTAAGCAATAAAAATCGTTATTTCTTTTCGTGCCGTTTCAATCAGTGCTTTCATTCTGTTGATGATGTTCTTTTGTCCTCTGATGATGTAGGCTATTTCCAGTTCCTCTGATTTTTCGGCGTTCTCGTATATTGGCGTCAGCATGTCAGCTAGAGCGTCTGCTTCTTTGATTTTCTCATGGAGGCTCTCGGTCATTTGGTTTTTCAAGTTGGTGATGGCTTCTTTTGGCGGGGTGGGCAGGTAGATGTTTGGATTGCCTTTTTGAACTATTAGCATGCCTTTTTTAGAGAGGCCGTCTAGAGCATAGTAGATTTTTGAGTCAGGGATGCCAGTTTCCTTGCACAACACACTCGCAGTTATGTTGGGATGAGTCAGAAGTGTGACGTAAGTCAATGCCTCATGGGTTGGTAATTCCAGTTCTCTGAGCCTCGAAACAATTCGATCTCGGGCGACTGTTTCTTTGATGTTCGCGATTGTTTCCTCCTTCTTCTAGTAAGTAGCGGTCAGAGAAGCTTTAAATAGTTTTCTACTACTGTCAATTAGTAGTTAACCCAAAAAAAGGAGAACCCGTATGGAGAACAAGATAAAAATGCTGATAGCAGTCGGAGCTGCAGTCACGGCGAATTGCCAGCCATGCCTTAAAACCGCCTTCAGCCAAGCTCAGGGAACAGGAGCTGAAAAGAAAGAAATCCTTGAAGCAATGGCAATAGGGAGAGTCGTTAGGAAAGGCGCAATGGGTAAGATGGACAAATTCGCCTCAACCCTAATCGGAAAGAATGTTACGGATAATTCAGAAGAATGTCCATTCGGCGCGTCTGAGGAAGACGTTAAAGAATGGGTGGAGCAAGACGATCAATGTGGTTGCAGTTGATGAAGCGGGAGGTGAAAGCATGAAGGACGAGAAAATAAAGAAAATCGTACGAGAAGGTTACGCAAAAGTCGCCAAGAAGGAAACGTCCTGTTGCACTGGTACACCAGCTCCTTGCAGTTGCTCAACGCCCACTAATGAGGAAATCAGCAAAAAAATAGGCTACAGCGAAAAAGACATAAACTCAGTCCCAGAAGGAGCAAACTTGGGTCTCGGATGCGGCAATCCCGTTGCGCTGGCTTCGCTGAAGAAAGGAGAAACTGTTCTCGACCTCGGCTCTGGTGCAGGATTCGACTGCTTCCTTGCTGCTAACAGAGTTGGCAATAGTGGCAAAGTCATCGGTGTGGATATGACGCCTGAGATGGTTGAGAAGGCAAAAGCAAACGTCAAGAAAGGCAACTATAGAAATATCGAGTTCAGGCTGGGTGAAATTGAGAAACTGCCAGTGGACAGCAATTCGGTTGACATTATCATCTCTAACTGTGTCATCAATCTCTCGCCGGAAAAGAAGAGTGTTTTCAGAGAAGCATTCAGAGTACTAAAACCAGGAGGCAGACTGATGATCTCAGATTTGGTTTTGCTGAAGGAACTACCTGACTTCATAAAGAACTCTATCGAAGCATACGTTGGTTGTATCTCTGGAGCCATCATGAAAGAGGAGTATATAGAAGCCATAAAAGCAGCAGGATTCCAAAAGGTCAAAATAATCGATGAAACAACTCTTCCTGTTGAAGGCATCATGGACTCCCAAACTGCAAAGGCAATCATTGAGAACTTGGGGATGCCAATTGAAAAATTGAAAGAGCTCAAAGACATTGCAAACTCGGTTGTAAGCATAAAGGTCTACGGGGTTAAGCCAAACCAAACAACCCAAGACTGAGAGTTCCCTTTTTCCTTTTTTATAAGGTTTATAGCATTTATGGACGAGTTATGAGCTCACAGTCCATCATAGAGGTTTACATTTGTAAACTTTTATATCTTAGACCTCCCCTCAATCTAAAGAGGGGCAAACTTGGAAAACGCAACAAACCCATCCTCCAAAGAACTTCTGGAGCACTTGCTAGACGCCGAAAAGGTGAAACACTGTTTCGAATGTGGCATCTGCACATCTAGTTGCCCCATGGTTGAACTGTTTCCGAAACACTACAATCCCCGCATTCTTCTTGAAAAAATGTTTCTAACACCCGAAGAAACCTTGAAAAGTGAGGCATTGTGGCTTTGCGCTTGGTGCTATGAATGCGCCAAACACTGCCCACAGAAGTTGAAGCTGCCAGAAATCTTCCTTTCACTGAGGAAACTTGCCAAAGACAAGGGCAATTTGAAGGGTTATGAACGAGCAATGAAAACAATCAGTAGCGAAATTGCTTTTCCAAATTCTTTCTGCCTGGTTTGCCTTCACCCAGAACGAGTCGACACAGCCCTAAAGCCTACACACACTCTCCCCACAAGTCGACGAAACAGGGCCAAAACAACAACACAAACACTCAAAAAAGACAAAGTAGCCGTCATAGGAGCTGGACCAGCAGGACTCACAGCCGCCGCGGAACTAGCCAAAAAAGGCTATAGCGTAACGATTTTTGAATCCTCATCTTCGCTAGGCGGCATGCTCAAACAGTGCATTCCAGAGCATCGACTGCCCAAAGCCGTGCTTGACGCAGAAATTGAGCAAATCAAACAGTTAGGCATCGAAATAATGCCGAACACTCAGCTTGGCAAGAACCTGACAATGGATGGGCTATGGCGAGACGGTTACAGGTCTGTTTTCATTTCAACTGGGGCTCACAAGAGTCGAAAACTCGGTGTGGAAAGTGAGAGCCTTGACGGTGTGGTGCAAGCGCTTGACTTTCTCAGGGACACAAACTTGGGCAAACTGGTTCACGTGGGCGAAAGAGTGGCAGTAATTGGAGGCGGAAACGTAGCCATCGACGCTGCAAGAACAGCGCTTCGACTCGGCGCTAAAGAAGCCCGAATTTTGTATAGAAGAACAAGGGAAGAAATGCCAGCCAACCCCTATGAGGTCAAGGAGGCTGAGCAAGACGGCGTGAAAATCCAGTTTCTCGTGGCGCCCAAAAAAATAATTGGCAACAACGGAAAGGCCACAAGCCTAGAATGCTTCAAAATGGCTTTGGGCGAACCCGACGAAACTGGACGGAGAACACCCAAGCCAATCGAAGGCTCAGAGTTCACTCTTCCATTCGACACGATTATTTTAGCCATCGGAGAGTCACCTAACATAGACTTTTTACCCAAAGAGGTCGAAATAGGCGAAGGCAACGTCATCGTCATCGACCCGTTCACAATGGAAACCAGCATGCCCGGCGTGTTTGCCGGCGGCGACTGCGTGTCAGGACCCGCAACTGTAGTCGAAGCCATAGTTGCTGGAAAACGGGCAGCCGCCCAAATTGAACAATTTCTGGAGAAGGACAAATCGAAGTTAACGGTTACTCAAGTGGGGAAGCAAACTTGACTCAAGCCTTGAAAGCGCAGGAAAAGAGTTCGGAATCTAAAGAAGATATTCGGATAGGCGTTTACGTGTGCCACTGTGGCTTAAACATTGCTGGGACAGTCAACTGCCAAGAAGTGGCTGAGTTCGCTGCAAACTTGCCACACGTGGTTTTAGCAAAAGACAACCTTTACACGTGTTCTGATCAGGGACAAGAACTAATCAAGAAAGATATCAAGGAGCATCGTCTTAACCGTGTGGTTGTCGCTTCGTGTTCACCTCGTCTGCATGAGCCAACATTTCGTCAAGCCTGCGAAGAAGCAGGATTAAACAAGTATCTTTTTGAGATGGCAAACATTCGAGAACACTGCAGTTGGGTTCACTTACACGAGAAAGAAGCTGCCACAGAAAAAGCAAAGGACCTTGTCCGAATGGCAACTTCTAAAGCGGCTCTTCTGAAACCTGAAACCGAAAACGAGGTTCAAATCATAAGGAAGGCGTTGGTAATAGGCGGCGGTGTAGCAGGCATTCAAGCCGCGTTGGACCTAGCTGACACAGGTTATAAGGTGTATCTTGTTGAACGCGAGCCGAGCATAGGCGGCAGAATGGCTCAACTAGACAAAACTTTTCCAACAATGGACTGCTCAATCTGCATACTTGCACCTAAAATGTCAGATGTGGGCAGGCACCCAAACATCGAGTTGTTGACAAACAGTGAAGTCCAAGAAGCCAAGGGATACGTAGGCAACTTCAAGGTCAAAGTGTTAAAGAAGCCTCGATACGTCACCAAAGACTGCTCAGGCTGCGGCGAATGCGCCAAGGTTTGTCCAATCACTACGCCAAACGAGTTCGATGTGGGCTTAGCCACACGCCACGGCATTTATACGCCTTTTGCCCAAGCCGTGCCATCTACGTACATTATTGACCGCAGCTTATGCTTGAACAAAGAAAACATAATCATGTGCGACAAATGCATCAAAGCTTGTGAGCGCAAAACCATAGACTTCGACATGAAACCTGAAATGCTTGAACTCGACGTGGGCACAATAATTGTTGCTACAGGCGCAGATGTCTACGACCCTACTTCGCTGGTGAACTACGGCTACACCAAATATCAAAACGTCATCACTTCGCTGGAGTTTGAACGCTTAATCAACGCAGGTGGACCATCCGCAGGTCATTTGCTCCGACCCAGCGATATGCAGATTCCGAAAACCGTGGCTTTTATCCAATGTGTAGGCTCACGCTCCGAGAGAGGTCACCTGTACTGCAGCAACGTCTGTTGCATGAACACAATAAAAGACGCATTGCTCATCAAGGAACACTGGCCTGAAACCGAAGTCTACGTCTACTACGTTGACATCCGCGCATATGGCAAGGGATTCGAAGACCTCTATAAGCGGGCGCGGAAAGAAGGCGTTCACTTCATCCGAGGATTACCAGCCGAAATATGGGAAAACAAGAAAACCCAAAACCTTTGGCTCACAGGCGAAAACACACTGCTCAAAGAAGTGTACAAGACAAACGTTGAAATGGTCATATTGTCACTGGGCCTTGAACCGAGAGCTGACACCGAAGTCACACAGCGCTTATTCACGCTGTCGAGAACCCCAGATGGCTTCTTCATGGAAGCTCATCCAAAACTCCGTCCCGTTGACGCACCGACTGGTGGAATCTTCCTCGCTGGCTGTGCTGAATCACCCAAGGACATAAAAGACAGCGTCACACAGGCGAGTGCGGCTGCTGCGCGTGCAGGCATTCTAATGTCGAAGGGCAAAGTCAAGATCGAAGCCATAACCTCCAAGCTAGTTCCAGATAGTTGCACTGGCTGTCAGATGTGCGTCAAGGTTTGCCCCTTCAACGCAATCTCATTCAACAAAGATATGAAGAAAGTTGACCTCGTAGAAGCTGCGTGTTCAGGTTGCGGCACATGCGGGGCAGAGTGTCCGTTCAACGCTATAACCATGAGACACTTCACGGACGACCAAATCTTTGCACAGGTAGATGCGGCAACCGAAGTTGACGCTCCCAAGAAAATTGTGGCTTTCTGCTGTAACTGGTGTTCCTACGCTGGCGCCGACTTTGCTGGCGTCAGCCGTATGCAGTATCCCACGAATGTGCGTATCATTCGAACCATGTGCTCAGGTAGAGTGGCTCCTAAATTTGTGGAGCGAGCTTTTGCCCGTGGCGCTGCTGCGGTCTTAGTTGCTGGTTGCCACCTCGGTGACTGCCATTATATTAACGCCAACTATCAGACTCAGAAACGTGTGGAACGACTGCTGAACAAGATGGATAGGCTTGGCTTGGACAAGAATCGGCTGCAGCTGACTTGGATAAGCGCTGCTGAAGGCGAGAGGTTTGCGTCGAAAATTAAAGATATGCAAGGCATCGTGGCCAACGTGAGTCCAGAAGAAATCGAGAAGTCGAAGAAGATGACGGAGAGGGGCTAAAAAGGGTGGTTTTGATGCCTGTTAAGACTTGGCGCAAACCCTTAGACGCAGACAAGGTCAAACCGCCTAGGGGAGAGGTTCACATCATCTCGAATCGTTGCAAAGGCTGTGGCTATTGCATCGAATTCTGCCCTAGAGACGTGCTAGAAGAGTCATCTGAGATAAATGAGCGGGGTGTTCGTCCTCCGAGGGTTGTTGACGAGGACAGATGCGCCCTCTGCGGCTTCTGCACGGCGGTCTGCCCTGACTTCGCAATATTCACTAGGGAAAAGAATGCAAAGGAGGCTAAGAAATGACAGCCGTCTCGGTTGAGAAACCTAGAGTTGTGCGCGCTGGGCGCCGTTTCATGAGTGGGGATGTAGCCTGCGCTGAAGGCGCCTTGGCTGTTGGTTGCAGATTTTTCGCTGGCTACCCGATAACGCCTGCTACTGAGATTGCTGAGCACATGGCTCGTCGCCTGCCAGAAATCGGTGGAGTTTACATTCAGATGGAAGACGAAATCGCCTCAATGGCGGCTGTGATTGGAGCATCTTATGCAGGCGTCAAATCCATGACTGCCACATCCGGTCCAGGCTTCAGCTTGATGCAGGAAAACATTGGTTTGGCGGTTATGACTGAAACGCCTTGTGTCATCGTGGACGTTATGAGAGGCGGTCCAAGCACTGGTCAACCGACTATGCCTGGGCAACAGGATGTAATGCAAGCTCGATGGGGGTCACACGGCGACTATGAAATCATTGCTTTAGCGCCTTCTTCCGTGCAGGAAATGTTCGACTTGACAGTTGACGCTTTCAACCTTGCCGAAGCATATAGGGTGCCAGTTTTTGTTCTCGCCGACGAAATCGTGGGCCACATGTGGGAACGAGTCACTATTCCAGAAGCTGGATCTATAAAGATCGTCAGGCGAAAAAAACCGACTGTTCCTCCAAGCGATAAGTTTGCCCCGTTCAAGCCAGACGAAGATTTGGTTCCGCCCATGGCTGTTTTTGGAGAAGGCTATCATTTCCACGCGACGGGACTTACACATGATGAACGTGGTTATCCTCGAACTGACAGCGCCGAGGCTCAGACCAAACTTGTTCAGCGACTCTGCAACAAAATACGCAAAAACAAGGAAAGAATTATCCGAGTACAAAACACCTTGCTTGAAGACGCTGATGTGGCTGTGGTAGCTTATGGCATCACTGCGAGGGCGGCATTAAGTGCAGTCAGAAAGGCAAGAGCAATAGGAATCCGGGCGGGACTTTTGCGTCCAGTTACACTGTGGCCATTCCCAGAAGATCAAGTTGCTAATGTAGCCAAGCGAGTGAAAGCGATTGTGGTTCCTGAAATGAACTGCGGCCAGATCGTGCGTGAGGTTGAGAGAGCAGCGAAAGAAACACCAGTGAAATTCTTGTCGAAGCTAGGTGAGGAACCGCACAGACCAGACGAAATCTTAGATGCCATAGTGGAGGTGCAGAAGTGACGGAAGAATTAACGCATCCCTACGAGAAATTCCTCAGAAAGGACCGCATCCCCCACATTTGGTGTGAAGGATGCGGAAACGGAATCATTCTAAACAGTTTTGCACAGGCATTAGACGAGTTGCACGTTGACCTAGACAAGATTGTGGTGGTGTCTGGCATAGGCTGTATAGGAAGAGTCTCCGGATATACCAACACGGACTCGTTTCACACTACCCATGGCAGACCGATAGCGTTTGCCACAGGCGTTAAGCTCGCTAATCCAGAATTGAAAGTCGTGGTGATAAGTGGAGACGGCGACCTCTTCGCGATTGGGGGCAACCATTTCATCCACGCCGCTCGCCGAAACTTGGACATACAGGTTATCTGTGCCAACAACTTCATCTACGGCATGACAGGCGGGCAAGTTGGGCCGACGACGCCGCTGGACACTTGGACTTCGACAACGCCTTATGGAAACATTGAGCAGTCTTTCAACCTTGTTCACTTGGCTGCCGCCTGCGGCGCCGTCTATGTGGCCCGGTGGACTACGCTTCACACACGCATGTTGACAGAGTCAATAAAGAAAGCATTACAGAAAGAAGGCTTCTCGTTCATAGAGGTGATTTCTCAGTGCCCAGAAATCTTTGGGCGGTACAACAAAATGGAGACGGCTATAAAGATGATGCGTTGGTTTAAAGAAGCCTCTCAAGTTCAACACTTTTCCGACCCGTCAAAAGCTGAGATCACAGCAAACCGCATACTAGTCGGCGAATTCGTAGACGTTGAGAAGCCGAGTTATGGACGACTGCGCAGAGAAATGATGGCCAAAATATCAGAGAAGCAGCAATGAGAGGAATAGACAATATGCGAAAAGAGGTTAGGTTTGCGGGATTCGGCGGCCAAGGCATAATCAGGGCGGGCCTAATGCTGGCCATGGCGTCGAGCATCTACGCAGGCAAAAACGCGGTTCAGACTCAGTCGTATGGTCCTGAATCGCGTGGTGGCTCGTGCAAGTCTGAAGTTGTCATATCCGACGAAGAAATTGACTATCCGAAAGTGGATGATCCAGACGTTCTCGTGGTTATGTCACAGGAAGCCTTCAACACATACGCGAAAACAGTCAAACCCGACGGAACCTTGATTCTCGACCCAGATATGGTACCTCGGCATGAGTTCAATGGCAACGCACGCGTTTTCTTGGTTCCGTCAACAAAGATAGCTGAGGAACTTGGAAAGACAATTGTTGCTAACGTTGTTATGCTCGGCGCATTAGTTGCTATCACGGACTTGACTTCGGCTGAGGCCTTCAAAAACTCGCTTTTGAGCAATATTCCAAAGGGCACTGAAAAACTCAACCTGACTGCTTTTGAAAAAGGCTATGAATACGGGAGAAAGCTTTTGGAAGAAACCGCAGCAATTAAACACTAGACAGGCCATCAGAATTAAGTCAGGTGAAAACAAGTTGCTAGTTGGCATTATGTCTGACACTCATGACCGATTGCCCATGGTAGACAAAGCCGTGAAAAAACTCGTAGAAGAAAAGGTTGAATTGGTGTTGCACGCGGGTGACTATGTCTCGCCGTTTGTGATACCGCATTTCAAACCCTTAAAAAGCAAGTTTATCGGCGTCTTCGGCAACAACGATGGCGATCACGAGTTCTTGAAGAGACGCTTTGCGGAGTTCGGCTTGGAGATTCGTGGAGTATTCGCCGAGGTGAAAGTTGACAGTTTACGGATTGCGTTGTTGCACGGTGGAGAGCCGGGAAGTCCGCCTGGTCCGTCGGAGCTTCTCAGGTCTCTTCTTGAATCAGAGGCTTACGACGTGATTGTTTATGGACATGTTCATGATGCTAAAGTATACAAGAAGGGCAAGGCTCTGATAATCAACCCAGGCGAAGTCTGCGGATACTTGACTGGGAAATCCACGGTTGCAGTGCTGAACACCAAAACGCTAGATGCAAAAATAATCTCCCTGGAATAGCAGAACGCGCTCTTCTTTTTCACTCAATTTTCGATTTGCCAGCAATTATTTGGGCTTCTTCCATGTCGGAAACGTAGGCGATGTCTCTCCAAAAACCCTTCAATTCGTAGGCCGCAAAAATCCAACCCGAGTCAATCATCATCTGAATAGTGTCAGTTACCTCGTATTCTTTCCGCGGGCTCAATGGCGTTTTTTCAATCCATTCAAAAACCTCTTGGGGAAAAAGGTAGACGCCTGCATTAATAAAGCCCGGAGTTTTATCCGCTGATTTTTCTTTAACTGAAACCACCTTGCCACTTTTGATTTCGAATCTGCCGTATCTACTTGCATCTTCAACATGATAAACAGCGATGGCGGGCGGCTTCAACCGAGTGAAGTCTTCAAGCGAGTCAGTGAAAAACATGTCCCCGTTTAATCCTAAGAAGAACGGATCATCAACGAAGTTTTTGGCTTGGAGAAACGCATGCGCGGTTCCCAAGCGCTCCTTTTGTTCATAGTAGGTAACCGTTTCGCCCACAACATCCCTTACCATTTCGCCCTTGTATCCGATTACCAAAGCGATTTGAGTGATTCCGAGTCTTCGCAACTTGTCGAGATTGTGCTCTACCAATGTTTTTTCTCCGATTCTGACAAGTACCTTGGGTTTATCAATAGTGATTGCTGCTAATCTTTTGCCGAGACCCGCCGCGAGGATGACTGCCTTCATTCGATGTTTTCAGCCTCTTCCCTAAGCATGTTCTGCGCTAATTCTAAAAGCTGTCTCAACTTGCCAAGTGTCTTCCCTTCGGCGAATATTCGAATCAAAGGTTCAGTGTTTGACGGTCTCAACAGAACCCAGCCGGTCTCATTTTGAGCCTTTACACCATCAATGTCAAGAATTTGGAACCCCTCCTCTTCAAATTTGGCTTTCAAACGCTCTATAACGACGAACTTGTTTTGGTCGGAGAAGGGCACGTTCACAGTGCTTGAACAATACTTGGGAATACGGTCAACCATCTCTGAAAGTGGTGTATCGTTCTGAGAAAGGATTTCCGCCATCCTCAAGCTGGCAAACGTACCGTCGTCTAGACCGTAGATGTCGGGAAAATAGAAGTGCCCGCTTCTCTCGCCGCCAAAAACCGCCTTTTCCCGTAGCACCCTGTCCATCATGAAAGGTCTGCCAACTCGTTCAACAATGGGAATGCCGCCCTTTACCCTGATTGCCTCCTCAACAGCAGATGAACAGCTGACATCATAGACTACTTTGCGCTTCCCCCTTGTTATGAAGGCTTGGGCAAAAATGACTGAGGTATAATCGCCGGTGAGCACTCTTCCTTTGTCGTCGACAAACACGGCTCTGTCGCCGTCTCCATCGTACCCCACACCAAAATCAGCTCTTGCCTTCTTAACTGCGCTGATTAACTGCTGTAACGATGCCTCAGTTGGCTCGGGAGAGCGCGAAGGAAAAGTGCCGTCTAACTCTTCATTGATAACCTCAACTCTGCAACCCGTTTGCCTAAAAAGCTTCGGAGCCACTATTCCAGACACGCTGTTACCAGTATCCAAAACAACCCTCAATTTTTTCTCAATCTTGATTTTGTCCAAAACGAACGTGGTGTATTCATCTACGATGCCTTCGTAGGTCTTTACTTTTCCTTTCGTTGCTGCTGTAGTGAACTTTCCGCTTGTGATTGTCTCAATTACCTGTTCCATGCCGGAGCCTTGACCAACAATGACGCCTTTTTCTCGGCACAGTTTGAGCCCGTTCCATTCAGCGGGATTGTGGGAGGCTGTGACCATTACACCGCCGTCCTTGTGCTTGTTAGCAATGCCAAAATACAGAATAGGCGTAGTGACTAGCCCCATATCGTCAACTTGACAGCTTGTTGAAACTAAACCCTTAACCACTGCGTTCTTCAGCTGCTCGCTTCCTATTCTGACGTCTTTGCCCACAGCTAGTTTTTGACCCGCCCCGATGAAAGTGCCAAAGGCTTTTCCAATTGTCTCTGCAAAATCAGTCGTCAAGTCTTTTCCATAAATGCCGCGTATGTCATAGGCTCGAAACATGTGAGTCCATGAGGGGAGCTGTCGTGAAACGACTCTTCTAGTCATTTTCTTCCCTTGCACTGAGCTTTATCTGATGGTTCATCTATGTTGACATAAGGCGGAATTTAGACTTAACGGCTCGTTTTGAAACACACAGCAACGTGTTCTCTCATCTGTTGGTCAAGTCTCAGAACGACAACCTTCAGATTTGCTCGCTTCAGCATTTCAGAAAAATTGTTTTTAGTGAACGCCTTCCTCAAACCACTAACTATGATTGGGCCATTTGATTTGCTCACTCGTCTGATCTCCTTTAAGGTCACCACTGGATTAGGCATGTTTTGCAGTAGCGTGATTGCGAACACGGCGTCAAAAGCATGGTTAGTGAAAGGCATGTTGTCAGCGTCTGCCAGAACCAAGGCTGTGTTCTTGTATCCTCTTGCTTTTTTCTTTGCTTCTTTGAGAAGACCGCGTGAAGAGTCTGTGCCTATTGTGAACTTGGTTTTTTCTGCGACATGCTCAAAAAGTAAGCCTGTTCCGCAGCCCGCGTCCAACACTATGCTGTATCTATTGAGGGTTAGATTACCCATTGCTGTTCTGATTTTTGCATCTTGTTCCTCGCAGTATTGAGCGTCGTAGACTTTGGCTGACTGATCGTAGCGGCGCATAACTCGCCGCTTCTTGCTCCACTTGGACATGCCTGTTCAGAAGCCTTATTTGAGGTTAAAGTCTTCTAAAGATGTCGGGCGAAAAATTGCCATCCACCAGTCGCGAACCCGTCACAGCTTTGACGAATCCAAACATGGAAAAAGCAGTTTCGCTCGCCAGAGATGCGCTTTCCAAGCGGCAAGGCTTGCTCATTGTGGGAAACTGCTGGGTGGACTACCGCGGACGCGCCAGCTCCAAACTGAAGGCAGGCGAGCGCATCGCCGTCTTCAAAGAAGATGGCTCAGTCTTGGTTCATCGCCCAGCTGGATATGAGCCTGTGAATTGGCAACCGCCTGGATGCATCTTTAATGTCAACGCTGCAGTGGGTAATCTAGTGATTCGAGCTGTGAGACGCAAGCCAGCTGAATCGGTTAAGATTTCATTTGACCGTGTTTACCTGCTTTCTGTTTTGAATTTGGTTGATGAGGGAGAGTTTGCTCTGCACGCAAGCGAAGAAGACATGCAAAAGGCGGTGTTGATGATGCCCTCTATCGTTGAGGATGGGTTGAAGCCTATTTCTTATGAGAAGAAGGTTGAGCCGGGGTTTGTGGACGTTTACTGCGAGGACAAGGTTGGAAGGTTTGTGGTTATTGAAATTAAGAGAAAGACAGCTGGCAAACAGGCTGCGCTTCAGTTAGCTAAGTACGTAGAAGCAGTGAAAGGTATCGTGAACAAAGAAGTCAGAGGAATACTGGCTGCACCTGCACTAGGTAAAGACGTACAACGATTGCTTGTAACTCTTGGGCTGGAGTTTAAGGCCATAGATCCGAGGAAATGCGCTGAAGTCTTGAGCAAACCTGAAACCAAGCGGTTGCAGGAATTTTTCGAGCCATCTGTGTGAGTGTTCAGAAGAAGAAGGCGCGGAATCGCTATAATCCTTCTTCTTCCATGTTCGCAACCATTGGTTACTAGTTTCTTGCGAAGTATTGTGTCAGTCTTTTCTGAAACAGTGCGTCTTGAAGCAGTCTACTGCCAGCAATCCATCGTTGCAATGGAATCTGGAATTGGTTGGAGACGCGGGCCAATGCCTCGTCTAATGTATTGAATTTTAAAGGCGTCTGTCTCATAGCGTTTCTGACGTTTTCTCGCACTTGCCAAACTCCGACAGGCATAATGTAGCCTGGATGAGCCTCACGTAGAACGATAACGGTTGCCTGTCTCCTCTCCCCAGATAGCAATTCGCACACTGCTAATCGTGCCGCATAGTAGCATCCGCCAATTTCCGCATATGTGGTCCGTCCATCGTAACCCTCCCAGTCCGAATACAAGACCACACTGTTTCCACCAGGATTCCAAATGGTGCCTGGATACCAAGCCTCCATGGCTTCATAGCTCCAAGCCTGCGGCAACATCAAAACTTCAAAAATATTATCCAAGTAACACGACTCGTAAAGGCGGTACTCGTTGATTTCCGGGAACGTCTTGACTTCTTCCATCAAATCTTTTGAAAGAATGCTGTCAACAGCCGTAATGCTCCAGCGAGTGGGCACCAACCGCCGGTTCTGTTTGACTCCAAAGGCTGCCACGCTGAAGGCGCGCTGAATCTTTGTGATTAAGACGCCTTTCTCATACAGTCCGAGTACAGCGTCCGTCGCTTTCAAATCTGTGTCGTAATACGCCTTCTCAACCTGATGGTCCCAACGAGCCGTACCAACTCTGAAGTCTCGTAGAGGTGCAGATGGACCAAAAGGCTGAACGTCATCATCTAAGACCAGTCTACGTCGAGGAGGCTTCATAAGAGCCAGTTCAACGTCAACTGGATTTACTGACAGGGCAAGTTCGCGTGTTTGCTCAATGATTCTGCCTGCCTCCTCAAAGCGGCTGACGTGCACTCGATGCATGCCCCGAACAAGCATGGAACGGAAGCCAACGATTTCATCTATTGATTTACCGAACCACATCTCGGGCAGGTCGTAGAAGCTGGTGTCTTCGTGCACGGGTGGAACCATTGGTCCCGCGTACACATAGGGATAACCCATTCTGCCCACAAAAACACTGGGTGGAGATGCACCGTCCACGTTTAACCCGTTGATGAGCGGCATCGTTTTCAGATAGAAGTTGGCTCTAACCAACAGTGGGCAACGAGTTTTTCCACACAAGAATTTCCCACCCTTACAGACTACGCACAGGCCTTTTCCCCAAGCCACGCCAGAAGCTTTAGCCGCGAGATAATCCGCGTTATAATTCAAGTCTCCTACACGACCAGTGTTGTCGAGGAGCTGCAGTATCCATAGATTGTCCTTTCCAAAAGGCTTTGACGCAACGGCTTTTTTGGCAGGGTCAACCAGTCTTCTCATGTCTTTCAACAAAAATAGAGTAGCAATCTGCTTAAAAGCAGTTGACTTATGCGAGAAGACATGCCAAGAATCCGCCAGTTTAGGATTTGGAAGTCCGTTGCTAAAGGCCTAAGAGCTTCACCAAGTTGTAGTTCACAATCAACAGGGCGAACAGAGTGGCAATTAAAGACATTACCGTTATCATTGTGTTAAGAGAGGGCCCAGCCGTATCTTTGAATGGGTCGCCAACAGTGTCACCGACCACTGCAGCCTTATGTGCGTCTGAGCCTTTTCCACCAAATTGACCAGATTCTATTAGCTTCTTCGCATTGTCCCATAGACCGCCAGCGTTAGACATCAACAATGCCAGCAGCAGACTAGAGAATATGGCTCCAGCTAAGTAGCCGCCTAAAGCCTCTATCCCTCCCACGAAGCCCACAACTAGAGTTGCGATTATTGTGACGATGCTTGCAGGCATCAGCTCGCGTATGGCTCCTCTGGTTGCTATGTCAATGCATTTATTGTAGTCTGGCTTGACGCCGGGTTTTCCTTCCTTCAAGCCAGGTATCTCCTTGAATTGCCTTCTGATTTCCGTTATCATTCTTGTAGCATTTCTGCCCACGCCAAGCATGACCATAGCAGAGAATAAGGCCGGCATCGCGACGCCGATTAGCGCTCCCATCAAAACGTATGGGTTCATCAAGTCAAACACCGCAATCCCGCCAGCTCTTCTTGCAGTCTCCTGAAAAGCAGCGAGCAGTGCGATCACAGTGAGTCCTGCCGCGCCAATTGCAAACCCTTTTGTTATCGCTTTTGCCGTGTTTCCTGCAGCGTCAAGCTCGTCTGTCACGGCTATTACATCTTCGCTGAGCCCAGCCTGCTCAGCAACTCCCTTGGCGTTGTCAACAATTGGGCCGTAAGCGTCATTCGAAACAGTTAACCCAACGATTGAAAGCATGCCCACGGCTGCCATGGCTATTCCAAACACAGCAAACGATATTGGAGCATCTGGATAGGCACTCGCGTATTGCTGACCTAATGGCTCAAGCAGTTTATACGATAACAAGGCTGCAGCAGCGATTCCAATCAGGGGGAGAAGCACGCTACGCAAACCGTAGGAGAATCCAGTTATGATGTTTATTGCGGGACCGCTTTTTGATGCTTCAGCGGTTTTCAAAACAGGTGCTTTGTCTTCTGAAGTGAAGTAGTCGGTAGTTACACCAATTATTACTCCAGCGGACAGCCCCAGAATGGCAGTGCCCCAGATTCGCCAATTATATCCTAAATAGTATGTTGCTAAAGCTGTAAGAACGCTGAAGATTATACAGGTAACGTATGTGCCCCTGTTAAGCGCGCTTCCAGGATTGCCCTGTTTGCCAACTCTCACCGTGAAAGCGCCAATGATTGAGGCAAGTATGCCCAAACCTGCAAACAAGAGGGGAATCTGTATGTAAAGGACAGTGCTTCCAGTGATTTCGCCTAGAGACAAGCCGAGGAGCATTGTGGAAAAAATGCTTGCAACGTACGAATCGAACAGGTCTGCACCCATGCCTGCAACATCGCCTACGTTGTCGCCTACATTGTCGGCTATGACCGCAGGGTTTCGCGGGTCGTCTTCAGGCATGTTAAGCTCCACTTTGCCTACCAAGTCTGCGCTGATGTCCGCTGTTTTTGTGTAGATGCCTCCTCCAGCCTTGGCGAAAAGTGCAAGTGAACTCGCGCCGAAACTATATCCGAGCACTATGTTCGGATCACCCGTGAACCAGTAGACAATGCTTATTCCTAACAAGCCGACGCCCACTACGGACAAACCCATGACGGCTCCGCCTCGGAAGCCTACGGGGAAAGCCTTGTTTAAGCCCTCTTTTGCCGCTTGAGCCACTTTCGCATTTGCTTTTGTGGCAACGTTTAGACCCAGAATGCCGGCGAGGGCTGAGCATGACGAGCCAAACATGTAGGCCAATACCGTTTCGACGTTTCTCAACGGCTTAGAGGTGAACCACAACGGTTCAGGTAGAAAAAACAATATTAGGGCACTCACGACGATGACAAATATGGCTAGCACAGTGTACTCTCTTCTTATGAAGGCGTTTGCACCCGCCCTGATGAGATCAGAGATTTCTTTCATTTTGTCAGTTCCACTATCTTGTTTATTGACGTAGCGTAGAAAGTAAAGTCCAACTAAGATCGAAATTATAGCTGAAATTGGCGCTATTAGCCAAGGCTCCATAATGGGATTCTCCCAAACCTATAATGTCTTTTCACTTGAAACTGCAATTCATGTATATAAATGGAACTGTTCTCAAAACTCTTAAATACATAACGCCTGCTTTAATGAGCCTTCTAAGTCAATGGAAGAGAGAACATGAGCGAGAAAACCGCGAACCCCGCGCCTCTTGGGCTTTTAGGTTTTGGGATGACAACCATTCTATTGAACTTTGTGCATAACGCTCGGTTGGGCCCAGTGGACGGCATGATTTTCGGAGTGGGTATATTCTATGGAGGAATAGCGCAGATTATCGCAGGCCTATTGTCATACAAGAAAGGCAATACGTTTGGAACAACCGCGTTCACATCGTATGGATTGTTCTGGTTATCTTTCGTGGCTCTGAACTGGCTTGGAGTCAACAGCGTTGCACAACAGGGAGTCATGCCTTTCCTAGCAGGAATTACACCATGGACAGTTAGCCAAGAAGCATTTGCAGCCTACTTCTTCATGTGGGGGCTCTTCACTTTCGTCATGTTCTTCGGCACACTGAAAGCCAATCGCGCCCTACAATTTGTGTTCATGAGCCTCGCAATACTGTTTTTCCTACTCACGGCAAAGTCTGCACTCATCGGCTACGCACAAATGACGCCATCAGACTTGGAGCCATTCACGCGAGTAATCGGATTCGAAGGTATAATCTGCGGAGCAAGCGCATTTTATTTGGCACTCGCAGAAGTCCTGAACGAAGCTCACGGAAAAGTCATTCTACCGATCGGGATTGTAGCAAAATAGGCGAAACCTCATCAGTTCCAAGGAACTTTAGCCACAGTTTTTTCTTTCTTTCAAAGACTATTCCGAAAGACTTTATTAGGTCAACCTGACTCTTCATAAAAACTCTCCACAAGAACTTGGACATGAGGCTTACATATATGCCAAAATCAATTAGATGGGTTAAAGAAGACCCAAACAACAAGCTCGTATTCTGGCCAACTGAAGAAATGAAGAAACACGCTTGGGTCAGCGACGAAAACATCTACAAAGAAGCAAAAAAAGATCCTGTGGCTTTCTGGGCGGCCAAAGCCAAAGAAGGACTAGACTGGTTCAAGGAATGGACAGAAACCTACTGGTGGAACCCACCTCACTTCAAATGGTTCGTAAACGGAAAAATCAATGCCTCATACAACTGCGTGGACAGGCATATTAAAACGTGGCGCAGGAACAAGGCTGCGATAATTTGGGAACCCGAACCGCCTGAAGAACAGGGTAGAATTTTGACGTATTACGACCTCTATCGCGAGGTAAACAAGTTTGCCAACGTGCTAAAAAGCCTAGGAGTCAAGAAAGGAGACCGCGTTGGCATTTATCTACCGATGATTCCAGAAGTCCAAATAGCTATGCTCGCCTGTGCCCGCATTGGAGCAATTCACAGTGTAGTGTTTTCAGCCTTTAGCGGTCAGTCGCTCAAAGATCGCATGTTGGACGCTGAAGCAAAAGTTCTGGTTACTGCTGACGGCTACTATCGAAGAGGAAAAATCTCGGATCTCAAGGCTCAAGCCGACATAGGCATCCAGGAAACAACCATCGAACACGTAGTCGTGGTTAAGAGAGCAGGCAATCAAGTCAACATGGTTGAAGGCAGAGACGTTTGGTGGAACGATCTAATGGAAAAAGTGCCCTTATATTGCGAACCAGAACCGATGGACAGCGAAGACATGCTTTACACCCTTTACACAAGTGGCACAACAGGCAAACCGAAAGGCATAGTGCATCACACGGGCGGCTATTTGACAGTGGCCTATTGGACAGCCAAATGGGACTTTGACCTGCACGACGAAGATGTTTTCTGGTGTACAGCAGACATAGGCTGGGTTACTGGACATACTTACGCTTGTTATGGTCCGCTTATGAACGGCGCCACAATTCTGGTCTATGAAGGCTCACTGGATTATCCAGGCTACGACAGATGGTGGGCTATAATAGAAAAATACGGAGTAACTATCTTCTACACTGCGCCTACAGCTATAAGAATGATACTCAAATGGGGCGATGAATGGCCTAAGAAACATGATTTGAGCACCCTCAGGCTCTTGGGAACTGTTGGCGAGCCAATCAACCAAGACGCTTGGATGTGGTATTTCCAACACATCGGTGGTGGGAGATGCCCAGTCATAGATACTTGGTGGCAAACTGAAACAGGTGCAACACTCATAAACTCGCTGCCTGGCATAGGGCCTTTCATTCCAACCGTGGCGGGCAGAAGCTTTCCTGGTACTACTCACGATATTCTGGATGAAACAGGTAAACCTGTGGGCATCGGTGAAGGCGGATACTTGGTGCAGAGAAGCCCAATTGCTCCCGGCATGTTGAGAACCGTCTACAAAGATCCTGAGCGCTACAAGACTCAGTATTGGAGCGTCTATGGTCCCGAAATCTACTATACAAGTGACGGCGCTATACGCTGGGATGAGATGGGTAACATTAGATTGACCGGAAGAGTAGACGATGTAATGAAAGTGGCGGGACACAGGCTTTCAACAGCCGAGGTTGAAAACGCGTTGACACAGCACAGTGCAGTTGCTGAATGCGCTGTTGTGGCTGCTCCCCACGACATTAAGGGAGAGGTTCCGATGGCTTTTGTCACGCTTAAGGAAGGCGTCACTGCTTCTCCAGAGCTTGAAAAAGAACTCATGCAACAAGTTGTGAAAGTGATAGGGCCAACCGCCAGACCGGAAAGAATCTTCTTGACCGATGCCTTACCGAAAACGCGGAGCGGAAAAATCATGCGTCGCATACTCAAATCCTTGGTTAAGAATGAACCAGTCGGCGACACCACAACGCTGATGAACCCAGAAGCAGTCGATGAGCTCAAGCAAAAGGTGAGCACAAAGGCCGAGACCTAATCCTTTAGTCGGTTTTTCACTTTTCAGTTAATATTAAAGCAAGATAAAGTATAAGAGAAAAAATTTAAAGGAATGTTCCGTTTAAAGCATGGGTCTAGGTTTAATGTTGGGTCGATCCTAATGAGCTCAGCATGGCACACACTGAATAAGGAAGCAGTTGCTCAGAATCTAAAGACAAGTCTAACCGGTTTGAGTTCTGAAGAGGCCAGACGTCGGCTTACTGAATACGGATACAATGAGTTAGTTGAGAAGAAGAAAAAAACCATCCTGCAAATGTTTCTCGAAGAGTTCAAAGACTTTTTCATCATATTATTACTCTTTGCCACTTTAGCTTCAGGCTTGATCGGTTACTACGAATATTTGAATGAGGGTGGGAGCCTTCTAGAAAAATTCACCGACCCTATCACGATCGGAATAATAGTCGTCCTCGTGGCAGTGGCCGGTTTCATTCAGGAATATCGTGCCGAGAAGGCTGTAGAGGCCCTGAAAAAGTTGACTGCGCCCAAGGCTCGTGTTATCCGTGACGGAAAAGAAATAATAATCCCCGCCCGAGAAGTTGTGCCCGGCGACCTGCTGGTCCTTGAGTCTGGAGACACCGTGCCTGCTGACGCGCGGATTCTAGAAGCAGTTGAATTAAAAGCCGATGAAGCTGTCTTGACGGGTGAATCCACGCCTGTTGGAAAGAGTTTAGAGGCTGTAAAGGCTGAAGCGCCTATCGCTGAAAGAAAAAACATGCTTTTCATGGCAACCCACACGATCTACGGTAGGGGAAAGGCAGTTGTAACGTCTACAGGTATGCGCACCGAATTTGGCAAAATCGCTGAGTTGGTGCAGACCACCGAAGAGGAGGAAACTCCACTTCAGAAAAAATTGGACAGGTTTGCCAAGAAAATCGCAGTTGCTGTGACAATTCTTGCTGCAATAATTTTTGTGCTTGAGCTCTTTGCTGAAGGACTTAACATTAAGGCGCTTATCGACTCGTTTCTGATTTCAATATCATTAGCTATATCGGTTGTGCCTGAGGGGCTCCCGGCTATAGTAACGATTACTCTCGCTTTGGGCGCACGGGAGTTTGCGAAACGCCACGCCATAATTAGAAGACTTTCTTCGGCTGAAAGCCTTGGTGCTACCACCGTCATCTGCTCAGACAAGACGGGAACTTTGACTAAAGGTGAAATGACAGTTCGCCGAATCTACAACAACGGCAAAACTGTTGAAGTAAGTGGAGTTGGCTACGAACCAAAAGGCGACTTCAGTTCCAGCAGTGATGCTCTCAATCCGCTAGACGACAAGGACCTCACCATGCTCCTGACCATAGGCAGTTTGTCTAACAACGCCATGCTAGAGAACAACAATGGCACTTGGAGCATCATGGGCGACCCGACAGAAGGAGCTTTAATCGTTGCAGCAGCCAAAGCAGGACTAGAACATGCACAACTGGAAAAGCAATATCCACGAATTGATGAACTTCCCTTTACCTCTGAAAGAAAACGCATGACCACAATTCACTCCACTCCGGACGGAGAACAAATCGCCTTTCTAAAGGGCGCTCCAGAAATCGTTCTAGAACTCTCTACCCATGTTTTGGAAAATGGTAAAGAAAAGAAATTCACGGAAGCCAAAAGAAGAGAGATTCTAGATGCCAATGAAAAGCTTGCAGCTGACGCTCTACGTGTTCTTGGGATAGCCTACAGAAAACTGCCAAGTGATCTAAAGGAATTTCACGAGGAAACTATTGAAAATGGCTTGGTCTTCGTCGGTTTAGAAGGCATGATTGATCCACCGCGAGAAGAGGCGGTTGAAGCCAACAAGAAATGTGAGGACGCAGGAATCAAGACGGTCATGATCACCGGAGACCATAAACTCACAGCTACGGCTGTGGCTAAGGAAATTGGAATGCTGAAAGAAAAAAGCATGGTTCTGACAGGCGCAGAGTTAGACAGCATGAGTGATACACAGTTCCAAGAAATCGTGGAAAACGTAGCGGTCTACGCCCGTATGTCACCTGAACACAAGTTACGCATAGTTGACGCGTGGAAGAAGAAGGGACACGTCGTAGCCATGACTGGTGACGGAGTAAATGACGCTCCAGCCGTAAAGAGCGCCGATGTAGGCATTTCCATGGGCATATCGGGCACAGACGTAACCCGAGAAGCCTCAGACATGGTTTTAACCGACGACAACTTCGCCACCATAGTTAGGGCGGTCGAAGAGGGCAGGGTCATCTACGACAATGTCCGCAAATACGCTCGATTCCTCATCTCATGCAACTTCGACGAGGTTCTCGTCATCGGAACATTCGCCATACTAGCAGGACTAGCCGGAGCGGGAGGAGAGAGGTTCTATCCAGTGCCCCTGCTTCCAGCCATGTTGTTGTGGATAAACTTAGTCACGGACGGTGCACCAGCAGTGGCCTTGTCTATGGATCCGCCCGATGAGGATGTTATGAAGCGGACTCCTCGCAAGCCTGGAGAAGGAATACTGCACGGGATGGGGGCGTTCATAATAGCCTCTTTCATACTGCAGTCGGTGGGAACAATTTCCGTTTTCGTCATAGAGTATTATCTGTTTCCAGCGCACCCATGGGGGTGGCCGAACGGACCCTTTGATGAAGCAAGTCGATTGCTGAGCTTGGACGAGGCTAGAACCACGGCTTTTGTGCAGGCCACCATGTTTGAGTTGTTCGTGGTCTGGAATTGCAGGTCTGAGAGACGCAGCGTTTGGCGAATGGGACGCGACGCCTTCAAGAACAAATACTTTGTCATCGCTGAACTCGTTTCGATAGGAACCACCTTTGCCATACCGTACATTCCTGTAACCGCATCTATGTTCCACTTGGTACCACTGAGTCTAACAGATTTGGCATATGTTCTCTTCGTTGCCAGTTGGGGCTTCCTCGTGCTTCCTGAACTCTTTATGAGAAGGAAAATTTGGCGCTGGAAATAAGACCGATCTGTCAATGAAAGCCTTGCAGCAAAATGTATCAGTCTTACTTGGGTAAAATAAACAAACCCCTGCGCGCACAGAGTTTTATTGCCAAAGCCAACAGGTTCGTTTTGCTGAATAACAAAACTTGACTATGAAAATTGCAGGTGCACTCGACTGCTCTGAAGCCACAGAGGAGGCTTTAGACTATTCATTTGACCTAGCTGAGAAACACTATTCTGAAATTGTGTTGTAAAACCCAACCTGAAGGTTTCGACAAAGCTGTTGGAAGGATCACCCTCTGACAAGATGGTTGAATACGTTAAAGAAGAAAAATGTGGAATTGTGATTCTAGGAGGTCGAGGCTTTGGGATGGCGCGCCAGCATGAAAGAATTGTTCTTAGGAAGCGTCAGCCACAGAGTCGCCTATAGAGCTACGTGCCCAGTATTGATAGTCGAATAGTTAAACCACATAACAATAATTCAGCATCATATCGTGGGCAGATATCCGAAATTACCTTACTAGAGAGCGTGGCCGCTGCTTTTGCTCAGGCTTTTTGCGCCTGTTCTTCACCAAGTAAATGATTAAGATGGCTTCGACTGTGATGTTTCCTGCGGCGAAGATAATGGCAGAACCTATGTTGACCGAGACAATGTAAAAGACTAATAGACCAACAAGGACCCAGACGAACACAAAGTCTTTCCCTAGTCTACCCATATCAACCGATGTCTTGATGCTTTCCCTGCGCCTGGGCTTGCTGTTTGAGTAAAGATAGACGCTGACCAATACCAGAAATGCGATGCCCCCGCTGATGCTGATCGCCCACCAAGCAAACAAGTCAAGATTTAACATGGTCCATTCCTCCATTAGAACTTGCATATCTTGTAGAAAAACACCTTCCCGGCGTCAACGAGCAGCAGGTACGTGGCGACCATTAGTATCAAGAGTACCCAGTATTCGACTGGGAGCGCCGTGAATCCCAGAAAGTCGCCGAGCAGGGTGAAGGGAACTATGGTTCCGAAGGCGACACATGACAATGTGAGTACCGTGAGCCATTTTCCAGGGCGGCTTGAGAAGAAGGGTATCCGTCGAGTCCTAATCACAAAAATCACCAAGACCTCGGTCCAGAATGACTCCACGAACCATCCGCTTTGGAAGAGAGATGCTGCTCTAGGCGTCGCTATGTAAGCGCCGAATATGAAGAGCATTATGCCATAGGTAAGAAAGTCGTATAGTGAGCTAAACGGGCCGAAGAATAGCGTGAACTTTCTTACGAAGCCTATGTCCCAGCGCTTTGGCCACTTCGTGTACTCCTCATCAACATTGTCTGTTGGCAGTGTCATGTTCGACACATCATAGAGCAGGTTCATGAAGAGTATCTGCATGGGCAACATCGGCAGGAACGGGAGGAAGACCGATGCAGCGGCCGCGCTGAACATGTTTCCAAAGTTGGAGCTTGTTCCCATAAGAATATACTTCATGGTGTTGCCGAAGATCTTGCGGCCTTCTCCAATCCCGTTGGCCAACACGAGTAGATCCTTTTCCAGAAGGACAATATCCGCGGCGTCTTTCGCAACGTCAACTCCCGTATCAACGGATATCCCAACGTCTGCTTCGTATAGAGCAGGTGCATCATTCACTCCGTCTCCCATGAAGCCAACCACGTGTCCGTTTGCCTTCAGAGCCTTTATTATGTCCAGTTTTTGCTCTGGAGTAACTCGAGCGAAGATCGTAGCGTCTTCAACCGCTGTTTTAATCTCAGCTGAACTCAGCTGGGTGAGTTCTAACCCGGCGATTATTCTTTTGACCGGAACTTCGAGATCGTCACAGATTTTTCTCGCCACGAGTTCATTGTCGCCCGTTAGTATCTTTACGTCAACGCCCATCTCCTTCAATCTGTCGACGGCTTGATGGGCGTCCTTCTTAGGAGGGTCAGCAAAAATGAGGAAGCCGAAGAGCGTTAGGTCCGATTCGTCTTCTCTTGAGTACGAGTTCTTTTTCTCTACGCTTTTATAAGCTATTGCCAGTATGCGGTACCCAAGATGAGAGAGATTGAAGAACTTGTCGTGGATTAAGAGATTCAGGGAGGAGTCCATCGGTTCTTCCTTCCTGGCTACTTCAACGTACTTGCATTTGGAGAGAACCGACTCTGGAGCTCCCTTAGTTATGAAGGTAAGTTCACCATCTTTCGCAACTACTACCGACATCATTCGGCGCTGATAGTCAAAAGAAATCTCGTCTACTTTCTTGTAGGGTTGAACATTTCCTTGCAGGCCTTTCTGAATGGCGTACTGCCAAATCGCTAAATCCATCGGATTGCCAGCGACCTTGTCCCCTACGACAGCAGAATTGCAGAGCAGCGAATAAGATAGGATCCTCGGGTCTTTTTCATCGTCAATTGAGGAGTAATCATTGAGGACGATTTTTCCCGCGGTGAGCGTCCCCGTCTTGTCGGTACAGAGTACATCCATGTTGCCGAAGTCTTCGATGGAGACCAATCGCTTCACGACCACTCGAACCTTCGACATTCTCCCAGCTCCTTGGGAAAGGCTGACCGTTACGATAGCAGGCATTAGTTCAGGGACTAGGCCAATGGCGACAGCGAGAGAAAATAAGAGGGCGTCAATCAGCGATCGACCGATGATGGCGTTAAGCGCGAATATTCCTACTGCGAGAGCAACAGTAAGCGTAAGCAGCATCGTTCCATACTGCTTGACTCCCCGTTGAAACTCGGTCTCAGGATGCGGCCTAGTTAGACTTTTTGATATGGAGCCTAACTCCGTGTTTTTCCCGGTTGAGACAACGACGCCCTTGCCGCTTCCATTCACCACTACGGTGCCCATGAACAAGTAGTTCGTCAACTGCTGCGGCGTTGGATGTTCGAGACCAAGGCTGTCGGAAGTCTTTTCGACGGGAAACGATTCTCCAGTGAGCGTTGCCTCATCGGTCTGGAGGTCTTTGGATTCAACTATCCTAATGTCAGCCGGGACGATGTCTCCTATATATAGAGAGACCAAGTCTCCTGGGACTACCAGTCTTGAGTCAACCTCGGAAGGCTTTCCATCTCTTGTGGCGATTGCCTTGAAAGACACGCCCTGCCGTAGATCCTGAACAATCTTCTCTGCCTTGTATTCGTTGTAGAAACCCAAAATGGCGCTGAGGCCGATCATCGTAAGTATGGCTATTGACTGCTCAGGCTCAGCGAAGAAACCTGCTACGGCAGCCGACGCGATTAAGATAATGAATATGGGGTTTTTAAATTGCCTTATGAGTACTTGAAACGAACTGAAAGCATGCCTCGGCAATTCATTGTATCCGAAGGTCTTTAGCCGTCGTTGAACTTCTCGCTCAGACAAGCCTTTTTGACTGGTTCCGAGGGCTTGATATACGCCTGTAGGCTGTGATGACCAGAAGTCTCTACGTGCCACAGTTGGTTTCTCTTTTGCCGTTGTTCTGAATCCGCCTCGCCATGATGTTCAATTAGAGTCTTCAATATCTAAAAACCGCGGCGATATAGGTGTTACGTGACATTTGCGGATCAAAATTTGAACTATGTACAGCACAGGCTAGGCAGGCTCTTCGTGAACATCTATTCTGGCGATGCTAGGATACGCGCTCTTAACTTCCCTCTCTAGACTATTGGAGATTTCATGCGCCTTCTGCATGTTTATGTTCGGGTCAAAATGGCATCGGAGCACTACATGCAAGCTGTCGCCAATCCTGCGGATTTCGATTCCGTGAACAAGCTTGATCTCGGGAAAGCGTTCTGCTACATGCTCAATATAAGATTCCAGCTCTGTCTCCGCCCCCTTCAACTCCCGGGATATCCGTTCTGACGCGGACTCCATGTGAATGGTAACTTCTGAAATGTTGGGGTTGACCACTTTTATCCTGCTCTCAACCTGCTCGGAGACATCGTGCGCCTGCTTCACAGTCATGTTTGCGCTGACTTCGATGTGTAGGTCGATGCACAGTTTTCCATCGATCTCCTGAATGTGTATGTTGTGAACACCTCGGGAGCCTGGCACTTTCTCAGCAGTCTCCTTCACCAGTCTCCAAATGCTCTCTCGACTCGCGCCGAGCGGTTCAGTGTGGATGGTGACCCTCGCGTTTGGAACAACTTTTTTCACTTCTCTCTCGATATTCGAGGAGATCTTGTGGGTGTCCTCAAACCTGAGGTTGCTGTCAAGCAGGATGTGCATCTCCACGTAGAATCGTTTCCCAGTCATGTGCACGCTTAGCTGATGGTAACCCCTGACATCTTTTATTGTTTCAACCCGTTTCCGGATAATCTGTGCAATCTCCTTTTCAGAGCGCTCCACTAGGGGAAGTGGCAAATCTTACACCTCACTAACATTCAGATTCTCTACGATATATAACAACTGTTCATGCTGATGCTTTTGCGTCGCTGAGCAAGTTGAAAATGAGTTGAAAAAGTGCTGGTAGCCAAGTGCCAAAATGGAATCGTGCCGTTGCGAAGAATATAATAATGAAGGATTGACATTCAGCGTGACATGTTACTTGATGTGAGTGAGACTTAGATGGTTAAGCAGAGACGTTTTGCATTAAGAACTGTTGTCCTGTTCCTTGCGGCTGGTTTATTCGTGTTTCTCTTATACCTTTATTTTTTTGTTCCTTTCCGTGATTTGGCTCAGACACTTGTACATGTGAACCCGTTTTATTTTTTGCTGGCGTCAAGTGCGCTATTTATTAGCGCGGCCTTCTATTCTCTTGCATGGCAGCGTTTGCTCGATATGTTGTCTGTTAAGGCTTCATTTTTGAAGACTTTTCAGTTCACTTGGGTGGCAAACTTTGTTGACATTCTGGTTCCAGCTGAATCTGTAAGCGGTGACATATCAAGGATTTATCTGATGTCTAAAGAGTCTGGTGGAGACACTGGAAAAGTCGTGGCGTCTGTTATCAGTCATCGTATCTTGGCAACATCTGTGACTATTGTGAGTTTAGTTATTAGCTCAACGTATTTTGCGATTTATTACAAGCCGCCCATCCTAATTCTGGAATTAGTAGCCATCGTAGCCATTTGCAGCGCAATTTTCATTGGCTTGTTGTTTTATTTGAGCATGAAGAGAGAGGCTACGGAGAAAATTGCTAACTGGTTCATCAAGTTGCTTGTGCGTGTTTCTCGTGGGCGTTGGAAATTCGAGCGCTTGAAGGAGTCGGCGATGAAAACGCTAAGCACATTTCATGAAGGGATTGTAACATTAAGTGGAAACCCAAAAGGCTTGATTCAACCTTTGGTCTTCTCGATTTTTGCATGGGTTTCAGACATTCTCATAGCTGTATTAGTTTTCCTTTCTTTAGGTCCCCTTGAAACCACGATTTCCTTGAGCGCCATCGTGATTGTTTATTCTATTAGTGTAGCAATTCATTACATTCCTATAGTTTCAGGCGAATTGGGCATACTAGAGATTGTTATGACAAGTCTGTTTGCACTGTTGGGTAATCCACAGGCTATTGCGGTTTTTGCAGTCGCAACAATTCTTATTCGGGCCTTGACCTTGTGGGGGCGGCTGCTTGTGGGCGGCTTAATCGTTCAATTTATGGGAATCAAGAGTTTGTTACCTTCTCAAAGCAATACATAGCTGCTGCAGAGACCACACCCGCTCTTTGTCGATCGGTTACTAACGGGCTCTCACTATGTTGAAGTTGGCCGCTCTTCTAAGTCTGTTCATTGCCGCTAGTCCTAGGCCTTTCGGAATTATTCCTTCCGCTATGATGATGTCGACTTTTTCTTTGTCAAACTCCCTCAGAAGTTTAAAGAGGTTTTTGGCAATGGTTGCAAAATCATCCCGACTTCCAAGAGACTTCACAACATTTGCTCTATAGTCTGAGTGGCTTTCATCAGTAGCTAGTATACCAACCCTTTTTCCTTCCTCCACGTAAAAAGCGGCGAGTTCTTGAACCCTTTTTCCAACCTTGCCGAATTCTCCCTCAACAACTATCATTTCAGCGTTTGGAGCGTAGTGCCTGTGCATCATCCCAGGCGACCGCGCCCTTAAGACGCGTATTTTTCTGTTTGCCACTGCAGTTGGATGAAGTTCAATCGCTTCGCCTAAAACATCCTTCAACTTCTCATACGGTGTGCCTCCTGGTCTCAAAATCTGAGGAATCCGTGTAGTCATATCGATAACTGTTGATTCCACGCCTATTTTTGTAGGACCTGCGTCTAACACAACGTCAATTCTTCCAGCGAGATCATTTATCACGTGCCGCGCTTCTGTCGGGCTGGGTTTCCCAGCAAGGTTTGCGCTTGGAGCAGCAATTGGAGTGCCTGATTCTCGGATTAAGGCAAGCGCTACTTTGTTGTTGGGCATTCTGACGGCTATTGTGTCCAAGTGGACAACTGTTATATCGGGCACAAGGCTTGAGCGTTTCAAAATGAGGGTTAAGGGTCCAGGCCAGAACTGAACCATAAGCTTCTCAGCGCTGTCAGGAACCTTTCTTGCCAACTTGTAAAGGTCTCCTTTATTGGCAATGTGCACGATTATCGGGTTGTCGGGTGGACGCTTTTTCGCCTCGAATATTCTCGCAACTGCTTTTGGGTCTAATGCATTGGCACCAAGTCCATAAACCGTTTCGGTTGGAAAAGCGACTAATCCGCCGTTTTTTATAACGTCGGCTGCAATTCGGATTTTTTCGGTTTCGGGTTTTCTTGCGTTCAATTTTAGCCATAACGTGCCTTTTACTTTCTTTCCGACGATGTTCGATTTTCGTGCAGCCGTTCGACCAGAAGCAGGCATGCCTTTCTCGGGTTTCTCCAAGAACACGTTTCACTATGGATATGATCTTCGTGTTGTGCGTGGGAACGGAATGGCGTCCATAATGCTTTCCAAGTTAAGCATCCAGGCCAAGAGGCGTTCAACACCCATGCCAAAACCTGTATGCGGCACAGTTCCATAACGTCTAATGTCCACGTACCACTCATAGTCTTCTGGGCGCAAACCAAAAGCCTCAAGGTTACGACACAATTCATCTTTGTCGTCGACTCTGGCTCCGCCTGTTGAGAGTTCGCCGATTCTTGGAACGAGCAGATCAGCAGACATAACAAGGTCTGGTTTGTCCTGATAGGCTTTGACGTAGAACGCCTTAATCTTCTTAGGATAGGCGTAGACAAACACTGGCCCGGCAAACTCTTCTGTTAGGCATCGTTCATCGTTGAAGCCAAAGTCTTCGCCCCATTTAATCTCAGAGCCCTTCTTGTGAAGCCTCTCAATAGCCTCATCGTAGGTGATCTTGGGAAAAGGCGCCTTAATCTTAGCTAGCTCTTTCGGGTCTAGCCCTAGCGCTTCAAGATGTTTCTTGCATTTTTTAGCCGTGTTCTGGCAAACGTAACTGACGAGACGTTCTTCGAGACTCATTAGGTCGTCGAGGGTTGAGAAGGCTTCTTCAGATTCCACATGCCAGAACTCGGTCAAGTGCCTAATCGTTCGGCTCTTCTCCGCCCTGAAAGAAGGTGCCACACAGTAGACTTTCTCTAACGAGTAGATTAGGACTTCAAGATGTAGCTGTGCGCTTTGAGTGAGATACATGGTTTCTTCTTCGAAGTATTTGAGACCAAACAGTGTGGAGCCGCCTTCAACAGCGCTGGAAATAAACATCGGTGGAGAGACTTCGAAGAAATCTTGCTTGCGGAAGAAGTCATGTATGTACTGTAATACTTCACTTCTTATTCTCATGACCGTGTTCATTTTGCGGCTTCTCAGCCATAGGTGCCTAACGTCTCGCAGGAATTGTTCACTCTTGTCTTTGGCTATGGGAAAGGTTTCGGCTAAGCCGATTATTTCCAGATTATCAGCTGTGATTTCGTAGCCGCCGGGTGCACGCTTGTCTTGTTTAACGGTGCCTGTTAGAGTTATTGATGATTCTATTGTGACTTTTTCCGCTGACTTCCAAGCTTGACTGTTTTTCTTCATTATGGCTTGTATGATGTTTGTGGCGTCTCTGATGACTAGGAAAATGGTGTCTTTGCCTTCCCGTTTTCGGTATACCCATCCGTGTATGTTTACTTTTTTGCCTTTGTGTTTTCCAGCAAGTATGTTTTCTATGGCTGTGAAGGTCATAAGTGGTTCAACCTTCAATATGCTACATTTCCTTAACATTTAAACTCTATGTCGTTCGGTTAAACCCTAACCCTTAAATCGGGCTTGAAAAGGTGAGTATCAATGATTACGGCATGGCAGTTGGAAAAAGCATCACAAAGGTCAGAGCTCTTCAACTCTCTTTCATCGCGATAGCCAGCGTAGTGGTCGTCGAAGGCATTATTGGCTTAGTAACGAACAGCCTTGCAATACTCAGCGACGCTGCCCACGCCCTATTTGATTCCGTTACAACTCTCATACTTCTCGTAACGACCAAAATCGCATTGAAACCTCCAGATGAGGAACATCTGTATGGACACGGCAAAATAGAGTCCATCGGAGGCATGATTGGAGGGATCGCTCTAATCGGCTTGGTTGCTTTCCTTTTTTATGAGGCAATCAATCGATTTCTTCTCGTGGAGCAGGTGGGTCAACTTGTGAGTCATGATATCATAGGCTTCGGGGCCGTTGGCTACACGATGGCTGTTGATTTTTTTAGGATAGGAACACTTTGGGGCAGAGGAAAAGACAGCTCAACAGTAAAAGCCAGTCTTTACCACGCACTCTCGGACTTCGCGTCGACCGTTATAGCCCTCGTCGGTTTCGGACTCACATTCATCGGAGGCGACGACAGAATCGACGCTGCAGCTTCAATAGTGCTCGGCTCATTACTGGTTTATCTCACCATCGGGCTGATCCGCTCCAGCGGCGCAGAACTGAGCGATCAAATATCAAAGAACGTCGTTGAAACTGTGAGAAAGGCAATATTGGACACAAAGGATGTGTCAATGTGCAAAGAGTTGAAAGCCAGAAAAGTGGGTACCAAGACCTACGTGGAGACCACGATATGTGTGCCAAGCTCAATGGAACTTGCTCAAGCCCATAATGTTGCGTCGCAGATTGAGGCAAACGTCAACAGGTTATATGGTGATTCTTCGGTGACTGTGCACATTGAGCCCGAAGGCGGAGGCATGCCCATGGAGAAGCAAATTGAAACATTAGCTATGAAGGTTTCGGGCGTGAAAGAGGTGCATAACATGAGTAGCGTCTTTTCAAAGGGTAAACTGTTTATCACGTTGCATGTCATGGTTGACCCTGCCATGCCGCTGGAAAAAGCACACGGCATAGCTGAGGAAATCGAGGAAAATCTGAAGGGGAAAATGGGTTACGTAGAAAACGTAACGGTTCACATTGAGCCTTATGAGGCAGGAACACCCCAAGAAATTTCGGTGAAAGATACACAAGTGGAGAGAATGATTAGGCAGATTGTGGCGAAACATCCCAGCATTAAAAGTGTAAAGAGAGTAGTGACCTACATGAGCGAAAAAAGACGCCACATCAATATTGACTGCGCCTTTGACAAGGGCGTTTCAGTGGAAGCCATGCATGACACAGTTTCACACGTGGAAGAGGAAATTAAGAACCGATTCAAAGAGGCCGATGTCACAATACACGCAGAACCTTCTCCATAGAGATCATGTGTTTTGAAAAGCCTAGTTTTTCAGGTTTGATTCCTAGTGTTAACCCGACCATTTGAGGCAGATGTATCACTGGAAGGTCGATGTTGGCTCTGACTTTCCTAGACGATTTGGCTTGGTAAGTGTCCAGTGAAATGTGACAGAGTGGACACGGAGTCACCATAAAATCTGCGCTATTCTGTTTTGCGTTGTTCAGGTAAGCCCCCGCCATCTCGAAGGCTGTTTCACGCTGCACGAACAGGATGGGAAAACCGCAGCATTTTGTTTCACCTTCGTAATGAACTGGTTCAGCGCCGGCAAGAGTTATCAATTGCTCGAGTGAGGTTGGCTTGTTGTGGTCTTCAAACTGCAGTGCTTCGGCTGGTCTGAGAAGGTAACAACCGTAGAAGGGGGCAATCTTCAAGCCTTTCAAAGGTTTAACGATCTGCTGCTCAAGCTTTGACAAACCATAGTCTTCGATTAACGCCCATAAGAGATGTTTAATCTTCACCTTTCCCTTGTATTCTAACCTGACTTTCGCTAAAGCCTCATTTGTCCTTGCCTGAAGCTTCATGTCGGTGTCCAATTGCCATTTCACTTGGCTCATGACACCCTGGCAGGTGCTACAGATTGTAAGAATGTCCAGTCCCATGTCTTCAGCCATGGTGAAAGTGCGTGCGTTTAACGTGAGACTCAGGAACGGGTCACCTTCGTTTATTACGCCGGCGCCACAGCATGAAGCCGCGGTCAATTCCACCAATTCAATGCCGAGCCTCTCTGCGACTGCAGCAGTGGAGTCGTAGAGTTCGTGAGCGCTGGACTTGGCGACGCAGCCTGGGTAGTAGGCGTATTTCATCCTTGTTTCATCCCCTTAGCTAGGCGATAAAGTGAACGAACTTCTTCGATTCTTGGAATAGCCCGTGGGAACAATGGGGGCGTCCTGCCTTTCGCCGCCATCCTTAGTATGAGACTCGCGTCTCCAACCACATTCCATCGCATGGTCTTTAGGTACAGCTTTGATTCGTTGAGCATGCCACTGCCTCTCACAGAATCCATAAAGGCGCTGACGTGGCGTGCACCTTGGCTAGGGTCGAGAGTGTTATAGGACAAAGTCCGCAGTTCTGATATGGCTACGACTGGTCTCACATCTCTGGGACACTGCGACCAACAGAAGTAGCAATGAGTGCAGGACCACAGCCCCATTTCTACAAGCCCATGGACTCGTTTTGCGCCTTCCTTGTCTCGAGGGTCACATACAAACCGGTGGATTTTGGCAAGAGAAGCTGGACCGTTAAAGTTCCTGTCATAGGTTCTGGAGAGACAGTCTGAGAAGCAGCAGCCGCACATTATGCAGTCAGCCAGCTTGCCCGAAACTTGCTGTTGCTCATTCGAGAGGAAGTTTTCTTTCATCGAGTCAGAGAGTTTTTCGTCCCAGGCGAGCCAAGGTGTTCCTCGGTCGATTTCACGCCAAAACTCACCCATGTCTACCACTAGGTCTCTAAGTGGAGGCATGTTTTCCATGGGTTCAATCAGCACTTCTCCATGCCTTTCCACCTCGGTTATCGCTCGGGTTTTACACGCTAGTTTCGACAGGCGATTGATTTTCATGGCGCACGAGCCGCAGATTCCGCTTCGGCAAGACCGCCTGAACGTCAACGAAGCATCTTGCTCATGTTTTATGTTTTCAAGAGCGTCTAAGATTGTCATGCGATTGTCAATTCTGATCTTGAATGTTTGGTGATGTGGCTTTTCGTCTTTTTCTGGATTGTACCTAAAGACTTGGAAAACTGCTTCTTTTGTTTCCATCTTAATACCCCCTAGCCTCGGGTTGAAAACGCGTGATGGTTACAGGCTTGTACGATAGCTCTAGTCCCTCGACTGTGCGAACTGCCAACGTGTGTTTCAGCCACTTGGCGTCGTCTCGTTTGGGATAGTCAACCCGGGAATGCGCGCCTCGGCTCTCTTTTCGAGCTAGGGCTCCGGCGACTATCACCTCAGCCAAGTCTAGGCCAAAGCCAACCTCTAGAGTTTCAATTAGGCTGGTGTTGAACTTGCGACTGGAATCCAAGACGCAGACGGTCTCGAATTGACGTCTAAGTGCAGCCACATTTCTCTTCGCTGTCTCCATGTCGCGCTTGTTTCTGAAAATACCCACTTTGTCAAACATTGTGGTGCCCAACGCCATCTTAATCTCTGAGGCTTTCACTCCGTCTTTTCGGTTCAATAGCGTCTCGATTCTGCTTTCTTCCTCTTTCAGAGCCGCGTCTGGAAAGGTTGAACTCGAGATTCCTTTCGCGTACTCCGCTGCTTTAGCACCCGCTCGCTTTCCAAACACTACCGTGTCCAGTAAGGAGTTGCCGCCCAAGCGGTTGGCGCCATGAACGCTAACGCATGCACATTCACCTGCTGCGTATAGTCCTTTCATCGCTGTGGTTCCGTCCAAGTCAGTTGGGACACCGCCCATGGTATAGTGCTGCGCTGGCTGAATTGGAATGGGCTCCTTCACTGGGTCGACTCCCGCAAAATAGATGGCAAGTTCTCGGATTGTTGGGAGCCGCTCGTTGATCTTAGCCTCTCCTAAGTGGCGCAGGTCCAAGTGCACGTAGCCGCCTGTGAAGCCTCTACCCTCGCGGATTTCAGTTTCTATTGACCTTGAAACAATGTCTCTAGGAGCTAGCTCCATTTTATCGGGCGCATACTTTTTCATGAAGCGTTCGCCCAAGGCGTTGACGAGGTAGCCGCCTTCGCCTCTGGCGCCTTCGCTGATGAGTATGTTAGAGCCGTAGAGCGAGGTGGGATGGAACTGAATGAATTCCATGTCTTCTATGGGCAAGCCTGCGTTGTACGCCATGGCTATGCCGTCGCCTGTGGTCGTTAGCGAATTCGTTGTTTTGCTGTAAACTTGACCTGCTCCACCAGTAGCCAAGATCACAGCCTTAGCCTGAATAGCTTCAACCGCTCCGGTTACAACCTCTATTGCCGTCAATCCACTGCACACATTGTCTTCTACAACTAGCGAAGTAGCAAACCACTCTTCGTAAATGATGACGCCACTTTTCTTCGTCTGCTCATAGATGGTTGTTTGCAGAACATGTCCAGTTTTGTCGGCGGCGAAGCAGGTTCGTGGAAAGCCTGCGCCTCCGAAGGGTCGTTGTGCTAGTCGTCCTGTTTCGGTGCGGTTGAATAGGGTGCCCCAGTGTTCGAGTTCGATTATGGCTCTGGGTGCGTCTTTGCACATGAGTTCAACTGCGTCTTGATCTGCGAGGTAGTCGCTTCCCTTTGTCGTGTCGAAAGTGTGTTTTTCCCAGCTGTCGGTTTCGCTTAGGGACGCGTTGATTCCGCCCTGCGCTTGATCAGAGTGCGAACGCACAGGATGCAGTTTCGATAGAACCGCTACGTCTGCGCCTTTTTCTTTCGCCTCGATTGCGGCCCGAAGCCCAGCGAGTCCAGCGCCTACTATGACTACGTCGTGTTTAATCATGAGGATAACCTGACCCCGCCTTCCAAAAATATGAGAGAAATCTCTTTTAAAGATATTATATTATTTGAGGTTTGCCTTAGAATCTGTCTACAAATAACCTTTCCTAGTCCTCTTTCCAGATTGCTTTCGAAAAATTGATTTGGCACGTGTCCTAGACAATGATTAATGGGAGTTGATGGCTTGAGCGAACACAAGTTAACCGAGGAAGAGTCTTTTGAACTGATTTTGTCGGTGTTGAAGGCGGCTGGGAAACCGTTGACCACACGAGATGTTGACGGTGAAATAAGAAAACGTTTGATTTCGTGTCCAGATAGTCTTCCGGTTCTTTTGAACAAGTTGAGACTGAGAGGCTTGGTTAAGGGTCAACTTTCACCTGAACGAAAAGGCTGGATTTGGTGGATAGAAACAGAGCGTTAACTTGTCCATGAGACTACTGAACCGTGTTCTTTAACGACCAGCTTGACCCATTCTGCATAGTCCACGATTATCACGCCTCTTCCAACCTTTTGCAACAGTCCCCGTGCTTCGCAATCAGCTTTCAGTGCATAGGCGTCTATTCTTGCCCCGGCAAGTCTCTCGCAGTAATCGTCCATCGTGACAGCGATGCAGGCGTCTTGAATATGCAGAATCACCGCTTTTTCCCCCCTGCCGTTGGACTTTTCAGCTATCTTCAAGATTGACTCGTAACTTGTCGCTGAAGGCGACTTGCTTAGGATTATGAGCATGGCTCTTGTTTCCCCCTAGAATGTCATGGCTGCCTCAGTCTGCGCGATCAGTTCAGCAGCTTCGTTGAGTGATGCTGTTTTTACGTTATAGGCTGAGTCTAAATCGTTGCTTCTGAGGTTCCGTTTAACCATGGAGTCTGAGACAGCGCGCACCCCGACCAAGTCCGCAAGGGTCTTTAAACGCTCTGAGAAAGATCGTAAACCTGCCGACTCAGGTCTTTGATTCTTCAAGAGGCAGTAGACGCCATCGTCTATGAATATGATTTGGGGCATCACGTCCATGGCTATCATGGCTGCAGCCATGCGTAAGCCTTCAGCGGCTCTACCGCTTCCGTAGGGAGGGCTTTTTATGATTAGGACCATCTTGTTGACCACGAGGTTTGCTCTCCTTCTCCTATCCAAACGCCACCATTCGGTCGTCTTTTTCCGCTAGCTCGATGGCTAACTGACCTAAACTGCTCTTGACTGTGTCCTTGATGAGGCCTTTCTCCAAGTCTATGCCTCTCAGCCTCGCGCTTTCCTGACAAGCCAATACGCGAGCGCCCATTTCGATTAGCTTGGCGATTTTTCCTGCAGGCGTTGTCTGGTCAACGAGTACCTGACTTGCATTTAGGTTGTAGGTGGCGTCTATGTCGCAGAAAACGGTGACAACATGGCCTTCCTCTAAGGCGGCTTTGGCGAACTCGTAAACCGTGTCCGTGTTCTCAGATTGCCATGGAGGCGTAAACAAGATTATGAGGAGTTTCCCCATTTTCATGTCCTCTGATGGTTGCTAGAAGGAGTTTCACTTCTTCTAATACTTAACAGTCTCCTTTTTGGCGCCGCCCTTTTATTGTACACTTAACACACTTTATTCATCTGGAAAGCCACAGGCGAACACGCCATGAATTTGAAGGGAATACATTTCCTTCTAACGTACCAATGCCTCAAAGAATGTGACCACTGTTTTGTTTGGGGTAGCCCCTTTGCCGAAGGAACATTCACACTAAACCACGTCAAGGAGACCCTCAAAGAGGCAGAGAAACTGGGCACGGTTGAATGGATATTCTTCGAAGGTGGAGAACCTTTCCTCTACTACCCGATTCTAGTTCAGGCGTTGCGTCAAGCCAAGCAGATGGGTTTCAAGATTGGCATTGTCACAAATACCTACTGGGCTACGTCGGTAGAAGACGCACTTGAATGGCTACATCCAATTGCCGAGGTGGGAATCGACGACCTCAGCTTCAGTAGCGACTGTTACCACGACGACCGTATAGACAACGAAGAAGCAAATAACGCAATCAAGGCAGCAAAACAGCTGAGACTTCCAGTAGGCGTGATCTCAATCAAACAGCCCGAAAAAGACGCAAGAGAACCGAATCCCACACGCTTGGATGGAGTTGACGTAGGATATTCCCAAGTAATGTTTCGTGGCAGAGCAGCAAGCAAATTGCTGGAAAAAGCCTTACTCAAGCCTTGGAGTCAGTTCACAGAATGTCCGGAGCCCTTAAAGAGTCCAAGTAGAGTTCACTTAGACCCGTTAGGATACGTACACATTTGCCAAGGGCTGTGCATTGGCAACGCTTGGAAACAGCCGCTTTCAGAAATTATAAACTCCTACGATCCACTTTTGCACCCTGTTGTACGAGCCTTGTTGCAGGGCGGACCCGCAGGTCTGGTTAAAGAATTTAACTTGCCCCATGAACAAAGCTACGCTGACGCCTGCCACTTGTGTTACAATGCTCGGATTCAGCTGAGACCAAGGTTTCCCGATCTGCTGGCTCCAAGTCAGATGTACGGCGAAGGAATAGAAACACCACCCACCAAAAAAGAAGTTATTATTAACAGTTCCACAGGGAAGTTAATAACACCTGAACCAAAAAACAACCCCTAAGCATCACAGCCAACATAGAAAGAAGAAGACTAAAGGCGCTGCCACTCTTCTTCTTCTGAAATTACTTCACAGCTGCGACGAGGATTGCCCACCTGAAAGTTGTTGTGGCAAACCTATCAGAGTCAACAACAACTTCAAAACAGCACAGCCCACTTCAATTTTGTTTAGATCCAAATATTCTTAATACATTGAAACCCAGAGAGAGCTAGGATTCGACGAGAAAACGCGGGAGATGAGCAGTCTTTCCTACTTGACGTGTTTCTTGAGTAGTGTTTCCCACTTGTCAGCGTGTTCTTCTTCGGTGGTTAAGATCTTCTCCAACATGAGCCGCGTTGTGGTGTCGCCGATTTCCTTCGCAACTGAAATCTGCCCTTTATACATTCTGATGGCTTCGTACTCAAGCTCCAAATCAGCCTTCACCATCTCCTGCAACGTGCCACCGACCTTAATCGGATTCGGCTTAGTCGTTGGAACCCCACCAAAATAGTTAATCCTATCTGAGAACTCCTCCAGATGATCCATCTCCTCAAGGGCAACTTTCTCGAACATCTCAGAAATCGCTGGGCTTTCCATGCCTTCAGCCATCACATGATGATAGGAATACTGAATGATCGCAGTGATTTCTCTAGCCACGCCCTTATTCAGTTCGTCAATGAGTTTCTTTCTCTGTTCTTTAGTCAACAAAAAGCTCATTTCACATACCTCAACACGTTATCAAAACAACGTTTCTACATTTTCAACTATTATGCTTTTCTATAAACCAAAACGAGTGTACTCAGCAACTCTGAAAGCCTTAAACCATAATCGTTGATAGTTTACACCATGGAGAAAGCCCAGAGCATTGCGGCGATTCAAAGCAGAATCATTTTTCATGTGGACATGGACCAGTTTTTCGCCGCGGTTGAGGAACAGCTTCATCCTGGAATCAAGGGCAAACCAGTTGTAGTTGGCGCTGACCCAAAAGCTGGCAAGGGCCGCGGCGTAGTCAGCACGTGCAACTACGCAGCGAGAAAATACGGCATCAAGTCGGGCATGCCCATCACTAAAGCTTGGAAGCTGTGCCCAGACGCTGTTTTTCTCCCAGTGAATATTCCTCTTTACTTGCAGGTGTCTAACCGAATCATGGAGATTTTGAGCAGTTATGCGGACAAGTTTGAGTCGTGGGGCATAGACGAGGCTTTTCTGGACGTGAGTCCACGAGTGAAAGACTATCAGGAAGCGAGTCAACTGGCGCTGCAGATAAAAAAAGAGATTTATGAGAAGGAAAAGTTAACGTGCTCAATCGGCATTGGTCCGAACAAGCTTGTGGCAAAGATTGCCAGCGACTTTCAAAAACCCGACGGTCTGACGGTGGTTGAAGAAAAAGACGTGAAAGCCTTCCTTGAACCATTAGACATTGACAGACTGTTGTGGGTTGGCAAGAAAACCGCACGCAGACTGAACGCTTTAGGCATAAAAACCATCGGAGACCTGGTTCGCTACGACCCTTCAATTTTGGTTGAGAAATTCGGCGTCATGGGCACTCAACTCTATCTCTACGCGCAGGGAATCGACCGAAGCGAAGTGGGAATGAGAGGCGAAGTCAAATCTATAGGTAGAAACGTCACGTTTGAAACGGACACATCAGACTGGGACTTCGTGCTCAAAGTGCTGGACAAACTCTGCGAAGAAGTCCACAAAGAAATCAAGGAGCACAATTTTCTCTTTAAGACAATCACCGTGACGGTGCGCTACGAAAACTTTGAAACCCACACTCACAGCAAGAAGCTGCCCTTCCTCACCAACCGACTCGAAGACTTCAAGAAGGTGGCCCACGAATTGATGCAGCCTTACCTTCGACCCGAGAGAAAAATAAGACTCATAGGCTCCCGAGTCTCCAGCCTCATTTCGGCGGAAAAACAAACCAGATTAGCCTAGTCAATCTTTTATGTTTTGACAGCAGAACTAGTAATCTGAGGGAAAAAAGACTTGGAAGCTTATGTTCTCATCGACGCGGAACCCGGAATAATATGGGAACTTGCAGAAACCACGCTTAAAATCAAAGGCGTAAGAAAGGCTCACGCAGTAGCAGGACAATATGACGCAATAGCCTACGTTGAATTCACAAAGATGGACGACCTCGGAAAGATAATCGAAAAAATCCAGCAGCTCAAAGGCGTGCGAAGAACACAGACTCTGATCGCTATTCCACCCACAATCGGAAAATAGACGCCAAGACACTCAACCAGAGCCAATTACCTCTTTTTGTTATATGATCATTACAACAGCGATTTGCAACAATCGCTCGATTCGCGCTATTCTAAGCAAGCAACAGAAGCGATAACTTCTCTAAGCCTTGAACCATTTGAAAATTAAGTATCGAATTTTCTCCGTTTCAGGATCAGGCACAGCGACAATGAAGCGTTTGCGAACCGTGGTTGCCAGCCTCCCAGCTTTTACGAGCTCCGTCGCAGTGACTTCGTCGGTCGCTTTCTTGACCGAAACCATGTAGGGCGCATGTTCAATGCCTGGTCCACGTTTATAAACGGCGAAGTCGCAGCCAAATTTTATGCCCGGCGTCACAATCAAACCGTGATGGCGCAGGTCGCGGTAAACCGCGTATTTCAGGTCGAATTCCTCGTAGAGTTTGCGCGCCCTCTGGCGCAATTTCTTTAGATTAACTTTTGTTTTCTTCTTGATGCCTTCTCGCACAGATAGTATTTCTTTTTCAGTGAGGTATAAGCCCTCCATGAGGTCTAGGATTAGGGGCACAGTGAATTCCATAATCTTGGGCTTCGGAATCCCTATAGGTTTCCCGTAATAGCCCTGTCTGTAAAGCTGAGAGCCTTTAGCGACATCCCAAACAACCAAGAAGTTTTCGATAAATTCAGCTTGGATTTTGTCTCCCATACTAATTAGTCGTCCTAAGGCTACATTGCAAAAGCCAAGATTCGAGCAGCACTCGAAGCGTCCTCAGACTTGTCGGCTACGTCTTCCATAAGCTGCAAAACATCACGAAGAAGCAATAACGCAGGAATCTCGATTTGGCTACTGAGAATCTTAACCTCCAACTCGCGGTACAGGTCGTCAACAACTCTCTCGGCCACTTCCACTCCGCGGGCTTTTTCCGATGTTTTTTCTGCGCCATAATTTAGTGTCGTGGCGGTTTCTCTCAGTTTCAACACCGTATCCAACATAGCGTCTGACAATTTTGCCAGTCCCTTTTTCACATCAGTTGGAACTTTCCAGCCGCGCTCCATAATTTCCAGAAGCCTGAAAGCTATGCCTTCACAGAAATCCGCGATTTCGCTAGCAAGGCTGGTGAACCGCAAAAAGTCTTCTCGACTGATCAGGATAGCGCCTATTTCGGCCAGTTCCTGCGCTACTCCTCGTCTCGCGACATCAACCTCCTCCTCCGCCCCCCTTATCTCGGTATGCAACTGCTTAACTGAAGCTTTATTGCCCTTCACGAAATAGTCAACGAGTTGGGGGACTTTGCGAGTGATTTCAACTACCTTGCGCAAATGGTCTTGACATATGCTTAGGGCTCGGCGCTTCACTCGCTCTTCTGTCTCTACGGGAAAGACCATTATGGTTCCGCACCTCATAAACAGCGCTGTAAACCTTGCAGCTTATGGTGCAGTGAAGCCTTATTAACGTTATAGAAACTATCGACTGGATAAAAACCATAGACATAAAGGCGTACCCAGAATTGACGATTAAAGCTGTTCTCTTTGACCTCGGAAACACCTTAGTATATACGTGTCCGGAAGAAGCCTTTCAAGAAATCCTAAGAGCACATGGCATACATGAACCCATCGACCGTGTAAAACAAGCCATGATTAAAGGAAACCAAGAATTCGACATAGAAAAGCATATTCATCTTTCAGCACACGAATTTTACACAAAATGGAATCTGGTTGAACTGAAGCATTTAGGTATTATTGACCCAGTCAAAGCAGAGAAACTAGCCGAAGAAATAGACTCAGAATGGTTTGAATACGCTCAGTTCCATCCATATCCAGAAGTAAAGCCGACGCTAAAACGACTCAAACAAATGGGGCTGAAACTTGGGATAATTACAGGTGGGTGCGAAGAAGACGTGGAGAAGATACTCCCAAAAGTCGGTTTACAAGATGTTTTCGATGTTTGCGTAGGAGTAAACACCATTGGAAAGCGAAAGCCCAGCCCAGAGATTTTCCAATACGCTCTAAAGAAGCTAAGAGTAACCCCTGAAGAAGCTGTTTTTGTTGGAGACGACCTCAAAGCAGACTATTTAGGAGCTGAAAAAGCTGGGTTGACTCCAATTCTCATCAGGAGAGAAGGCTCGGCAACATTGGATATTAGATGCATAAAGCGGCTTTACGAAATCTTTGAGGTTCTGGCAGAAATTAACCCTTGACCATCCTGCCTAAATCTTCAAACTCTTTCTTGTGATTGAAATAATCTCGAAGCACCACGGCTAACTGATCGATTGAAGTTCTAACCTGTTTCCATGAGTCACGATCCCGTATTGTCGCGGAGTCGTCTTTTAATGTGTCGTAGTCAATGGTTATGCCCAAAGGCGTACCAGCCTCGTCTGCACGCGCGTATCGCCTGCCAATGGAACCAGACTCATCATATTCAACCATGAAACCTTCTTTGATTAACATCTGATAGATTTGCAAAGCCTTCTCGGGTAATCCGTCCTTGCTTACTAAGGGATAAATCCCAACTTGTATAGGCGCCAGCTCTCGTGATAGACTCAACACGGCACGATCCTTCGTGGCTTGGTACGCGTATTCAACCGCAACATAAACCAAACGGTCAGACCCAAAACTGGGCTCAACCACGTGGGGAATGAAACGTCTTCCTTCCTTAAAGGCTCTCATATCGACGCCGCTTGCATCCATATGACTCTTCAAGTCATAGTCCGTACGATAAGCGTGACCTGAAACCTCAGTCCAGCCCCAGCGTTCCAAATATATTTCTTGGTCGAAACTCTGAGCCGAGTAGTGGGCTCTTTCCCAGTCAAGTTTCTCCATGAAACGCTGTTTTTCATCTGGCACGCCTAACTCTCTGAGGAAACGCTGAGCCAACGCCATAAAGTAGGCTTGCCACTCCGCCTTTATGTAGCTTTTTTGCAATGCTTCCTTGACTGTGACGCTGATAGATTCTTTTTCACCCTTTAACTTGGCTTCGGCGCGGACCAGCCTCAAAGTTTCATTTTCAACATCCTTCAGCGGTGCACAGTTAGGTTGTTCCGGGTCAAAGAAGAACTCCACATCCATGATCGTGAATTCGCGCAGCCTAATCGGACCCTGCCTGGGAGAAATCTCATTCCTCAAAACGTGTCCAATCTGAACCACCCCAAAAGGCAAACGCTCTCGAGCCTGCTCCCACAATCGCCTAAACTCGACGAAAATGCTCTGCGCAGCCTCAGGACGCCCATAACCAACAGCGTCAGAGTAAGGTCCAATAGTCGTGGTAAACATGGTCATGAAATACTTAGGTTCACCCAAAACTCCACCGCACTCGGCACAGCGTACATTTTGTTTTTCAATTTCGTCTTTTAGTTCTGAGAGGCTGAGTTTCTCGGTTTCAGTATCGCTCATCTTAGCCTGCTCCTGTAAGAGGTGGTCAGCTCGGAATTTGCGCTTGCACTTGGTGCACTCTACCATAGGCTCCTTGAAGTGTTCAACATGCCCTGACGCTTCAAACACTTTGGAGGGCAATATCATCGATGATTCGATTTCCAATATGCCCAAAGGCCGAACGTAGAACTGACGAAACTTGTCTTCTATTCGGCGCTTCAAAACTGCGCCCAACGGACCAAAAGTCACAAAGCCGCTTGTGCCACCGTAGATCTCATATGATGACCAGAATAAGCCTCTACGCTTGGCTAACTCCATTATCTTTTCAACCTTTTCGCTACCCTGCAACCACAACGTCTCCTAGTTAAGAGTGAATTTACAAGCCTTTACCGCACTACTAAATAATAAATCAACCGTTGCTATGCTAAAAATGCGCGGGCATTTCACGTAAGCGTTTTCATTGAGTAACATTTTATCTAACCACTTATACACTGGAATATGAGTCTGTGGTTACAGGACAGGATGCTTATGGTTTCGAAAGTTGCTGTGGTTGATCTGAATCAAGATGCAGCTGGGTCGCTTGGGCAAGCCCACTATACAAAGGAGCAAATTACATGCACGCACTTTTAACCGCGATTCGAGACGTCGCCAAAGAATTCTAGGTGCGTGGCTCATTGAAGACTCTAGCTCATCAAGACTTAACAGACTTGGTTGAAGGTGCAGCAATATTCTCAGGTGGTGGAGGGGGCGACTCTCTAGTCGGCCTTAATATTGTTGAGAAGTTGGTGGAGAAACGTTGTCCGGTGCGTCTCATCGATCCAGTTGAGGCGTCAAACGATGAAATTGTGGTGAATTTTGCTTGTGTGGGCGCCACAATGAACGTTGCCTATCATGGTGACGCTGCTACAAAAACTTTGAGGGCGTTGGAAGAGCTTCTTGGAAAGAAAGCTTTCGCCGTTATTCCATTAGAGTTGGGTGGATTCAGTACTCTAACAGCTGTGGATGTGGCTGCCAGATGCGATGTTCCAGTGGTTGACGCGGATGGAGCTGGAAGAGCGGTCTCTGAATTGCACATTCAAGTTTACGCTTTGAACAACGCTGCGTCAGCGCCTATGGTTGTGGCCGACACCAACGCCGAGAATATTCAATGCTTCAAGGAAAAAATCGATTCAAGGTCAGCTGAACAAGTTTCACGAGCACTGGCTTCTAAGCGGGGGCAATCGGTCTATGTCGCCAGACCCGTTCTGACGGGTAAACGAGTTAGAACTTCATCAGTGCTGAACACGCTGTCAGCCTCGATTAGAATGGGCATGTTACTTCGAAAAGCCGTTGATCCAGTGAGGGCAATCTTAACGGAGACAAACGGTTCAGCATTGTTTGAGGGCGCTGTCAGCAATTTGGAACGCGAAACTAGGGGCGGATTCACTTGGACAACCCTGACCCTAGAAGGCTTGCGTGACAGCACGGGGGCAATGCTGCAGTTGAAAGCTAGAAACGAGCTCTTAGCCGCCTTCAAAAATGGGAAGCTCGTCGCTGCGGCGCCGGACATCATAACTGCGGTCAGTTCAGAAACGGGCAAGAGCGTTCCAGCTGAAAAGATCACTGAAGACAGCAGACTCACTATTCTAGCCATTCCTGCACCCAAGCAGTGGAGAAGTCGGAGGGGACTCGAACTATGGAGAGAAGTCATGCAACGGTCTGGAATACGTGAGGATTACGTGCCGATTGAAAAATGGGTTGAAGAATAACGGCAAGTTTTTGAGCAGTAAGCGCATACACTAAGTGCATCATGTCTATGCTTGGTGCTGCATTATGTCTAGAATCCGCGTGGCCTTAACAGGTGTTGGTAACTGTGCCTCAGCTCTAGTTCAAGGCGTTAACTATTATGAAAACGCTAGAAAGGAAGGGCAAGCCTTGGGTCTTCGACATCTTCTGCTTGGGGGTTATCATCCAAGAGACATAGAATTTGTCTGCGGCTTCGACATTGACGCCCGAAAAGTGGGTAAAGATTTGTCAGAAGCCGTATTCTCTTCGCCTAATAACACCGTGAAGTTTGCTCATGTGCCCAGACTCGGAGTTGAAGTGCTGAGGGGACCAACTCTAGATGGTGTAGGTGCGCTTACCAAGAAAGTCGTCAAGGAAAGCAATCAAACCGAAGTTGACGTGGCAAAAGAACTGGAAAGAAGCAAGGCAGAGATTCTGATAAACCTTTTGCCCAGCGGCGCCGTCAAGGCTACTGAGTGGTACGCTGGACAGGCATTAGAAGCGGGTTGCGCCTTCGTCAATGCTTCACCTGTTTTCGTCGCTAGCAATCATAACTGGATTAAACGTTATGAAAAGGCAGGTGTGCCCGTTGCAGGTGACGATTTAGCTGACCAAGTGGGCTCCACTGCCGTTCATAAGACCCTTTTGAAACTGCTTTCTGAGAATGGAGTGCATATTGACGAAACTTATCAGTTAGATGTGGGCGGCGGAACAGAATCGTTGGACACACTAGACCGCACTCGAGAGTTGAAGCGCACGGTGAAAACGAAGTCGATTGAGTCCGTCCTGCCGTATAAGGCGTCGGTGGTCGCAGGTTCTACAGACTACGTTGACTTCCTTAAGAATAGGCGGGACAGTTTCTTCTGGATCAAAGGATGTTATTTTGGGAAAATGCCCGTGCTGCTTGACCTTCGATTAAGTACGGTTGACGCCCCCAACGCTGGATCAGTTCTACTCGACGTTATCAGAGCCGTCAAGCTAGCATTGAACAGAAAAATCGGCGGCAGTTTAACTAGCGTTTCTGCTTATGCGTTTAAACACCCGCCAAGAATGCTTACGTTGGAAACTGCAGAGCAGCAATTCGGAGAATTTGTCGCTGGGAAGAGAGAGTGTTAAATGGCTGTTCCCTTAAAGCGTCCCTTCAGTCTTGCAATTGCTATCCCAGCTTCTCTCACATCGGATATTCCACACCTACGGGAAAAAACGTTGCGAATCGGACTGATAGGACGAGGGGCAGCTATATTTCGAGTCGATGAAATCATCATTTATCCAGACAGGCTCAATGAAAGTCAGAAGACGGACATTAGACTGATCCAGACCGTTCTTTCATACATGGAAACTCCTCAATACCTGCGCCGACGACTGTTCAAAATAGTGCCAGAACTACAGTATGCAGGTACGCTTCCACCTTTGCGCACACCGCATCATCCAATGGCGAACAAAACAGAGAACCTAGGCATTGGCGAATATAGGGAAGGCGCTGTTATCTCGCACTCGAACGGAGACTCGCTGGTGGATGTCGGCGTTGAACAGCCAGCTGTTGTTCAAGGAACAAAATTGAAAATAGACGCTCGTGTAACTGTGAAAATCACGGATTTGGGCCGATGTCTGAGGGCAGTTTTGGTTGACTCGAAGGAAATCAAAATCTATTGGGGTTACCGAGTGTCGATTTCAGATGTCTCTATCAGACAACTTCTCAAGAATGGACAGTTTGACCTTGTGATAGCCACTTCAAGGAGGGGAAAGCCTGTCGCTGCTGTTTTGGACGAATTGAGGGAAAGATGGAAAAACTCTCATAGCACGCTGGTGGCATTTGGAGCGCCAACTCAAGGCTTGTACGAAATCGCTGACCGTGAGCATATTAAACTCGATGATCTAGCGGATTTTGTTGTTAACACGATTCCAAATCAGGCAACCGAGACCGTTAGAACTGAAGAAGCAGTTTACGCTACGTTGTCAATTCTAAACATGTTTAATGAATGACGAGTGAGAATAACCCGTTTTAGCCAGCTAGAAATAGCCAATTAGCCTGCCCGAAACCTTGATAAATAGGTGTTGTCGAATAGACTCTGCACTTGAAACTTAAGGGTGAGGCAAATTGTCTAAACCATTCTATGTAAAGGTGACCGTGCCGAAAGAGGTCGCGGACGCCGCCTATGAAGCCCTACAACTGGCCAATCAAACTGGTTCGGTTCGCAAGGGCACCAACGAAACAACTAAGGCTGTGGAGCGAGCACAAGCCAAATTGGTGGTAATCGCTGAGGATGTTGATCCTCCTGAGGTGGTAGCTCATCTGCCGCTCATCTGCGACGAACGCAAGATACCATACGTTTTCGTGCCAAACAAACAGAAAATCGGCTCAGCCATAGGCATAGACGTGCCTGCAGCTGCAGCGTGCATAGTGGATCCGGGCGATTCTTTGTCTCTCATTAAGGAAATCAACAAGAGACTTGACGAGGCTAAGAAGGTTGGCAGCAGCAAATGAGCAAGGAAGGCGCGGATGAGAAGCGAACCCGAGAGAGAGAAGAGGTTGAAGAGGTCTTAACGCCAGCTGAGGTTATTCAGGTCATCGGCAGAACTGGCGTTACCGGTGAGATTAGTCAGGTTCGGGTGCGGGTTCTGGAAGGTAGAGACAAGGGGCGCATCATCTCGAGAAACGTGAAGGGCCCAGTTCGAGAAGGCGACATGCTCATGCTCAGGGAAACAGAACGCGAAGCCAAGAAAGTCAGGTAATTGCTGAACAGAGAAGAGATGACCATCATTGCCTAAACCTCGTCGTTGCTCTTTCTGTGGAAGAGATTTTCCAGCTGGAACAGGCATGATGTACGTGCGCAACGACGGCGCCCTGTTCTATTTTTGCTCCAGCAAGTGTCGCAAGAATAGTCTAGGATTGGGGCGGGATGCTCGCAAGCTCAGATGGACAGAGTACTATGGCAAGGAAGAGAAAGGGCGAGCCTAACCGCGCGCATGTTTAAGGTGTTAGACTATAGACTTGATTGTGTAATAGTTGAGGGATTAGGTATGAATTTGGTGATTTTTGGTCCGCCGGGGGCTGGCAAGGGTACTTATGCTTCTCGGTTGGCGGCTGAATTGAAGATTGCTAACATTGCGACGGGTGATATTTTTCGTCAAGAGATTAGGGAGAAGACAGATTTAGGAGTAAGAATTGCGGATTTTGTGCAAAAGGGGTTGCTGGTTCCAGACAGCATTGTCATTGAGGTTTTGAAAAAGAAGATGAGTGAACCGAATAGTCAGCGGGGTTTTATTTTAGATGGTTATCCGCGCACTGTTGATCAGGCTAAAGCCTTGGAGAAAATTACTAAAATTGATGCTGTTATTGAGTTGAATGTGCCTGAGTGGGTTATTGTTGAGCGTTTGTCGAATAGGCGTATTTGCCGAAACTGCGGCGCCATATATAACATAAAGTATTCTCCGAAGCCTAAAGTGGATATGAAGTGTGACAAATGCGGCGGGGAGCTCTATCAGCGTGAGGATGATAAGGCTGAGGTCATTAAGGAACGGCTTCGAGTTTATGAGAGGCAGACGGAGCCTTTGATCACTTATTACAGGAAGAATAAGATGACCTTTGTTACGGTTGGAGACATTGATATTGACACGCCGATTGAAGAGATTTCTCAAAGAATTTTCGAAGGGTTGAAGAGGGTAAAACTGCTTTAGGCATGCGTTCTCCTTTGTTTCATTAGTGAAATTATTTATACGTTGAATGCACAACGTTCTGGTTCAAAGAAAAAGTAGTGAGTATTAAGCCTCGATTTGTGAGTGTGGTGTGCTGCGATGCCTGTTCGGCAACCCATCGTATGTGTTCTTGGTCATATTGATTCTGGGAAGACTAGTTTGCTGGATAAGATTAGGAAGAGTAGTGTTCAGGCTCGTGAAGTCGGTGGCATAACGCAGCATATCGGTGCCAGTTTCTTTCCTGCTAAGACTTTGAGGGAGCTTACTGGTCCGTTGTTGAAGCAGTTGAAGAGTAGGATTAACATTCCAGGACTGCTTGTTATCGATACTCCTGGTCATGAGGCGTTTGTTAACTTGCGTAAGCGTGGCGGCGCGGTTGCTGACATTGCTATTTTGGTGGTTGATGTTTTGCGGGGTTTTGAGGCGCAGACTTTTGAGTGTGTGGATATTTTGAAGTCTCGGAAGACGCCTTTTTTGGTGGCTGTGAATAAGGTTGATCGGTTGCCTGGGTGGGTTTCTAAGCCGACTGATCCGTTTTTGAAGTCTTATGCGGGTCAGGACACGTATGTGAGGCAGGATTTTGATGAGCATTTTTATGGGGTTATTGGTTCTTTCTCTCAGTTGGGTTTGCGGGCTGACCGTTTTGATAGAATCACTGATTTCACGAAGACGGTTGCTCTTATGCCTACGAGTGCTAAGACGGGTGAGGGTATTCCTGAGCTTTTGGCGGTTTTGATTGGTTTGGCGCAGCAGTATTTGCGGGCTCAGTTGCGGACTACGAAGGGCGCTGCTCGGGGGACGGTTTTGGAGGTTAAGGAGGAGCCTGGGTTGGGCGTGACGGTTAACGCGATTATTTACGACGGTATTCTGCGTAAAGGCGACACTATTGTTGTGGGTGGCAGGGAGAAGCCTATAGTTACTAAAGTACGGGCAGTTCTGTTGCCTAAACCTTTGGATGAGATTCGTGATCCTCGGGACAAGTTTTCGTCGGTTGAGTCTGTCTCAGCTGCGAGTGGTGTTAAGGTTGCAGCACCTGATTTGGAAGGTGCGATCGCTGGTGCTCCTGTTTATTCTGTTCCCTCGGAGGACAGGGTTGACGAGTTTGTCCGATTAGTTGCGGAGGAGGTTGAGAAGCTTAGGATTGCCACGGATGTTGAGGGCGTGATTTTGAAGACTGATACTTTGGGGTCTTTGGAGGCTATTGCTGAGATTTTGAGGCGCGAGGGTGTGCCGATTCGGTTGGCGGATGTGGGTGATGTTTCTAAGCGTGATGTAACTGAGGCGGCGGTTGTGAAGGAGCATGAGCCGCTTTACGGGGCTGTTTTGGCGTTTGATGTGAAGGTTTTGCCTGATGCGGCTGATGAGGCTCGGGATAGGGGTGTTCGGGTTTTTGAGGCGAATATAATCTACCATCTCATTGAGAATTATACGGGTTGGATGAGGAGTGAGCAGGAGGCGCGGGCGACCAAAGAGTTTGACAAGTTTGTTATGCCTGGTAAGCTTCGGGTTTTGCCTGGTTACGTGTTTCGTAAGGCGCATCCGGCTATTTTCGGTGTTGAAGTTGTGGCTGGGATGATTAAGCCGAAGTATCAGCTTATTGGCAGGGATGGTGAGGATTTGGGTGAGGTCATGCAGGTTCAGGATAAGGGTAAGGCGGTTTCTGAAGCTAAGACGGGGGCGCAGGTGGCTGTTTCGTTGGAGAAGCCTATTTTTGGAAGGCACATCAATGAAAATGATACACTGTACGTGAAGGTGCCTGAAGCGCATGCTAGAGCTATGTTAACTAGGTTTCAGACTCGGCTCTCAGCTGAAGAGCTTGACGCTTTGAACGAATATGTTAACCTAATGAGGAGAAAGGTTCCGTTCTGGGCAGCTGCATGATATTGTCGTTGCCTTGAGCTGTGGCTATTTTGAAGTTGTTGTTAACTCTGATAGGTTTGCCACAACAACTTTCAGGCGGGCAATCCTCGTCGCGGCCGTGAAATAATTTCAAAAGAAGAAGGGGGACAGCGCCTTTAGTCTTCTTCTTCTTTCTATGTTGCCCCGTACTTATCGGGGGCTGGTTTCTGTTCAGGTGTTATTAACTTCGCCGTAGAACTGTTAATAATAACTTCTTTTTTTGCTGTGGTTAACGTGTGAAGAGAAGTACTAGAACACGCAGAACTGTGGTGTTATACTTCTAGTATTGCACATTCTTAGTTGGTATGGGCTAGTTTTGGGTTTTTCAACAATGGCAGAAAAACTGTGAAGGCGTAAATAACCGCAAGTGCCCACAATGAGACGCATATTGCATTTAGCATCCCAGTCTTCAACAAATGTAGATAAATGAACTCGTCAACAGAACTCATTTTGGCAAGAACATCCATTAGGACCCCGCGTGGACCAGTTGGAAATGGCAAGAACGTGGCATTACTAAGACTTCCCCTTGCTGACCAACCCCATCTTGCCAAGTCGTGCGCTGCCGAAGTCCAAAGAGTCATGAAAATTCCCAAGATAACCAAAGTTGCGAAAACTGAGACTCTGACGATTATGGACACACTTGACCCCTTCTCAAGATTCATTAATCATCACCTGTGAAAAAATGGGAACGGACAATATAATGCTACGGTTTAGAACAGCTGGTCCTTTATGGCTTCTAGTACGCTCATTACATTTCACCTACTGTTGAATGCTACGAGTATCTAACGAAAGAAACTGACGCAACTCGTGCCGCATAGAAGATTCATCTAGAACATTAATTCACCAAACGTTGAAATATCAGAATCCAAGAAAAAGGATGGTGATAAATATGAACACGAGAAAGATTGCAGGATTAGGCATTACCGTAGTGCTAATCGCCGCTTCGCTCGCCTATGTTTTTGCAAGCCAAAGGCAACAAACCTTCCACGGTGTTGGAGTCCTAAAAAGCGCTGATCCCTTTGCCTACGTCGGCGACATGGTTACCTATCAAATCAACGTCTACAACCCGTCGGATCTCGACCTGCACAACATCAACGTGACTGACATTATGCTTGATCTCAATGAAACCATTCCGTTCATGGCAGCCGGAAACACAACAGGCGTCACATACACGCTGCAAAGAGAGGTTTTGGAAACAGACCTAAACCCCCTGATAAACACGGTTTCCGTTGAGGCACTTGATGAGGAAGGCGTCTACTCAACCGCATCCACACAGGCGATAACAACTATTGCACAGCGTTTAATAGACATCGAAAAAACCGGACCCGAATTCGCCCATGAAGGTGATGCTATAAAGTACAGCATAGTCATCACTAACCTAGCGGATTCATCCATAGCCAACGTGACAGTAAAGGACGAAATGCTTGGATTCAGCTGGAAAGGCGACCTAACTGTCGCAGAGGTCAACGTCTTCAACCTCACGTATGTCGTGCCCGCCGACGCCGAAGACCCGTTGACAAACACAGCGACTGTTAATGCCAGACTTGACGAAACTGTGATCTACGCCGAAGCCTCATGGACTGTCGACATACTTCATCCTAAACTGGAAGTGATGAAAGCAGCCGAGCCCTCTAAAGTTTGGGCAGGAAAGAACGTCACGTACACAATCGTTGTTACTAACACAGGAGACGCAGATCTAATCAACCTAACGCTGATCGACTCTATTTACGGCGACGCACCAACAGCTTTAATTCCCTCAAGCCTTTCACCCGGAGAATCCTTCGTCTGGTCCTTCAACGCCACTGTTTCCCACTGCGTCGTAAACAAGGCAACAGCCACAGGTGTAGACGCTCTTGGCAAGAAAGTTACTGCTCATGACAAAACGTTCGTAGAGGTAGAGCCCAAGTTCTATCCCCGAAGCATGGGCTACTGGAAAAACCATCCAGAAGCTTGGCCTGTCAACGAAATCAAAATCGGAAACGTCACCTATTCGAAACAGCAAGCCCTTGAAATACTGACTCAAGCAAACGCAAGAGACGCAACTAGAATGCTTGCAGCTCAACTCATCGCAGCGAAACTGAACAGGCTGTCCGAAGCCTCACCATTCTTCAACTACTTCCACAAAACGATAGACATCGACGACGTCATCGAGAACGCCGACTCTTTCTTTGCAACGCATCCATTAGGCAGTGACCCCCAGGGAGACGCAAGACAGCAAGCACTGCAACTGAAAGATATCCTGGATGCCTACAATAACAACGGCGAATGCGATTAGCGAACGACAACCCGTAGAAAATGGACGCACAGAATAGACAGCGTCAGCTATAGACGCTAAACAAATAAAAACTTCCGACATGTTCTTAACTGTAGAACTATATTCCTATGCCAATTCGCTTGCTCTTCTGCAGGTTTAGTTTGATTTTACGAACTTACGTCGGTTCCTTTTGAACCTCTTCTTGCAGGTTACACTGCAAAAATAATATGTTTCGCCCTCGTGAGTGATCTTGAACTTAGCTTGCTTATCGTCCAGAATAGCGCCGCAAACAGGATCTCTAGGCATTATCTAATCTCATGAAAAAGTACGCGTTCTACTTATTATCGTTAGTGGTAAAAAGAAAAAAACGTGTGCAAGCAGAGCGAAGACTTGTCTTAACAAGTTTAGTATCTTCGTGGGGGTCTTCGTTTAGCATAACATTCTCGGCAGTACACAGGTCTGCTTCCGTCCGGCTTGAACGGAACTTCGCATTCCTTTCCACAGTCGGCACAGACTGCCTTATGCGTCTCTCCTCTATTCATTTTTGCTTTTCAACTCCTCATACCATTTAGCGCAAAAACGGGTTTTTGCACGCATTCTTTGGCTGACAACGCTGATTTAAACCTATCCATTCGCAAAAGCAGCTGAAGGACTCTGAAGCAGATACACACAATCTCTCACCTGGGCATTATTATCGCTTGTTCGCGAGTCCCATAAGTGACGGTTTCTCCCTCTAAGAAGAGTTTTCCAACAAGAGCACAGGTCACAGCGTCCAACTCATGATCGCTCATCCCATCGCTCAGCCCCCTTACTCCCATCTTTTCCAAACCCGTCCTCAATCTTCCAAGCCCCCGCTGTTTCCTTGGGATTCCCAGAATATCCTGAGCACCTCCCGGATAAACCTCTATCACCTTAAGATGCTTGCTTTCAAAGATTCTTCTCAGAAGTATACCCCTACTCGTCAACTTTCTCATGGGTCCAAGAGTAACTGGAAAAAACCGTATCCCTCTCCTCAAGAGTTCCTTGTCACATGCCCTCAAATGAACCCTAGTCCTTTCTTCTATAGACTTTCTCCCAGCAGGAAGACTCAAAGGCGCATCAACAGCAACAACCTCAGGCTTACTATCCTCTGTCTTCCTCACTACTTCCTCATTCGAGTAGACTAGAAAAGTCTCAGCCACTAAACCCTTAAGGACACAAAGACCAGTGGGCCTACTTTCGACACCCGCCAAGTCCAAACCGACTACCGACATTCAACATCAACCTTCTAGTTCCACAACGGGCGCCTTGTATTATTTCTCGCACTGGTGAGAGTCGAACCCTATCCACAGTGGAATATCTTCCGCGATTTCTCTTTTTTCTTTTCTATATGAGTTAAGGATGATTTTAGGGTTAGTGGAATCGGAAACCAAAGCGCGAAGTAGCATGCTGACTAACTCAATTTCCAGCATATATGTGATGGCTTTTGCCTAAGTTGTCGAAAGGAAAGGATAGGCCTTTTCGAGATTCTCGAGTTCTGTTTTTGCAACATGCGTGTTAAGCCAGACAGAAAATAACCTCTTAAATTGAGATGATAACGAAGGAAGAATCATAAATAACTTCTTGAAATTAGGAGGCGCCCATGCAGGAAAAAGTGGCAGAAGCTCGGTTATCGCCTTCTCAAGTAAAGGATACATCTCAAGAGGACCTTCCATCTTTATAAGAAACGATTCATTTTGCCTCTCGAATTCCAACTTAATCCTGATTGCAGTTTGTGGAGTCGCAAGTGAAGTAACCTTTGAAGTTATCTTTCTGTACATTTCTTCAAGGATGGGAATATAGGAGTGATGAATTTTGAAAGGCGACTCTCGAATTAAATCAGATGGTAAATACTGGTCAAGTATTTCTTTAAGCTTCTCTCTGTCCCAAAGTTCTATTGGTGCATTGCTCGCCTGCTCGTAGGCTTGTTTTGTGAAAGTGCTTGTGGTAACAAGAATTGCTCGTCGAGTATCATACTTCCAAGTTGATCCTAATGTTTGCTGTACTTCTGTGGCGCCCACTTTGTTGCCTGAACCGTACTTTTTTACTTGAACTACAACTCTGTCTTCTCCTTTATTCGCAAGCAAGTCTGCACCAAAATCTCCAACGTATGGGAGTTTTGTAACCTCATAGCCCATCGATTCAAAGAGTAAAGCTATGAAATCTTGAAACTTAAAATGCGATAGCCCACTCAATATCTCTTCAATTGATGCCCATTTTTCATTCTCAGCTTCGATATATTTGTACAGACCTTTTTGTCGTTGGCAATAGTCGAGGTATTCTTGCCTTGTCATCCACTTATCTTCGACCCTTTTGAAACCACGACTCTCTAAATACTCATTTAACCAGCGCTTCGCTTCCTCTTTAGGACCCCACTTGTCAAAGAGCAGCCCATAGCGAAAGAAGCCCTTGCTTTTCTGGTCCTCCTGAAACTGCTTCCATTGGTCAATTGTTTGTTTCAGAAGCCCTAATATTGGCTCTTCTTGTCCTTTTGGGACGTCTTTCAATTTCACCCTTACAGGTTTGTTTAATGAAATTTCTATTTCGCTAGCGAGAAATCCTCTCTTAAAAGAAAAGTCAATGATATCTGTCAGATTGTAATCAAATGCCTTTTCTTCTATTGGCTCGTAAAAGGTTATTGTGCAATCGGTCACACAGAGAATCCCTTGTTCAACCTTGTCCTCCTGAATTAATTGCCCTTTGCTAGCATACACGATCTTTTGGTGTTTGTAGAGAACTCTTTCATTAAGTAGCGGTATCGTTCGGGCGTTTATTCCCTTACCCAGTAGAGGTGTGCGACTCAATTTAGTCATCCTATAGTTGAGCTTATCAGATCGACCATTTGGCTATCAACAGTTGTATTATCTCTCATAGTTTTATCAATTTCGCCTTCATATTCCATCAGCATTTTCTTCATATAGTGTACAGCGAAAGCATGGAGACATCCGCGAAATGATAAACTCATGTCCCAGGTCATTGGGGTTTACGATTGAAATCAGTGGCCACTGGCGATATCTCCCGCAAACTCCCTCTTTTCCTTTGTTTATGCCAGAGTATACGCATCGCGCGCGTAGAAAACTATGTGTTTTGCTGGAATTAGATTGAATAGGTCTTGCCCTTAGGAGGGGAGTACGGATTCTCCCAGTCGATTGGCTCACCCGTCGAGAACCTGCGTTCCAGTCTTCCGAGGACAATGTCCCATGCCCGCAGGAAATATTGATAGACTTTTTCCCACTCCTCACCCTCCCTCCAACCCAGATGCGTCAACCTAACCCTAGTCTGATCTTGCCCAAGCGGATAAAACTGGACCACTACCCAAGTGTGCTTCCGCTTCTGTTGCCTCCGAACCTCCGGAAACTCAGGCGGCGCATTCCACTCAAACGATAACATCTCCATTGGAAGAAAACTCAACACCCGGCAACCCTCACCGCCCTGCGAACCCTTCGGAGCTTCGAGATCAAAGTACAATTCAAAAGATCCGCCTAGAGTAAGTTCAATGTTCGCTTTCGGAGCAAAAAACTTGGCTGCCCCATCATTTGTCGTCCATGCCTTCCACACATTCTCGATAGAAGCGTTCACTTTCACTTCTTTCCGAATCACACGACCCAAGATTTCACCCGTCCTGTCCACTGCTTCGTCACCACAACACAAGCACTTCGTGTTGCAGCAAGACTTTCAACTTTCCTCTTCTTAAGGAGACCGCAGCAATGTTCAAATAAGTTCAAGATTAGGAGACCAGAATGCTAAGAGCCATTACCACTATTCCCAGAACGATGAAGACTCGAGCGCGTAACCAAGGTTTTGACTTGCTAACACGCGTTAAGACTTCGAAAAGGACTCCTATGGCCAGCGCAAGAAACCCCGAAAGGAACAGCTCAGTATTCATCCTGTTTCATCTAAAAGTGGACTAAACAATTATTAACCGTTTACCAATCACACCAAACCATGTTGAAAAGTGTGTTTTAACAACATTGAAAGTCACTTTTAACAACATAGAAAGTGCGCATAACAAACGTCAAACAGAGCTCAAAACACTGATCAGAAAACCAAACAGAACCCAAAACACAAACAAGCCTATTTGGATCATATACAAGACTAGGGGGTCTACCCTGCGAAAACAAAAAAATTTTTCACACACTCATACTAACGGTCTTAGTCTTTTATGGCTTCTAGTATGCTCATTACGTTCCACAGTTTTACTCGGGTGTATGGTGGCATGTTCGGATCCTGCAAAATCTCGTCCAGCATTGATATTGCGTTAGAAGCCTGCACCGCATGAGAATGCTGCGACACATGCAGAGCGTCAATCGCGTTCTTAGCTGCCCTTCTAATATTCCGCGGCGTGGTGGTGTCCTCTGAAACCAAACCGAGCACATTGACTGCTTGCTCGATTCTTTCCTCGTACTCCTTCGTTTTCTTCTTGCCCACCATCAGGCTTAACCCCCATAAATCTGCACCGCAGCGATAATCAAAATAATAGGGCACACATTAAAACCTTTTTGCAAGAGGCAGATCGAAAATTGGCAAACAAATCAAAAGACGTACAAGACATGGCCAACCTGCTAAAACAGGGAGCACAACTCACAGAATACTCATGTCCAGCCTGCGCTTCGCCACTATTCAAACTCAAAAGCGGCGACATATGGTGCGCCAAATGCCAAAAACGCGTCATCATAGTCAAAGAAGGAGAAACGCCAGAGGAAGCAACCAAACCCGCCGTGCTCAGCGGACTAGAATCAACCGTGCTGGCTAAAATCCAAGAAGTCGAATCGAAACTCAAAACCGAGCAAGACCCAGCGCAACTGGAAAAACTAAGCAACATACTGACAACACTGCTTGAAAACCTAGAAAGAATCAGAAAAATGAAACGTTAAGTTCAGATGTTGAAAAAGGCGAGTGAGTTAAACTGCTTGGACGATACCAAAATTTCCCAACTAATATTGAAGGATTCGCCCGATTCACCTATCCAGCGTCAATTCAAACCCTCCAGTCAGCAATAATCAAAGTCTTGCACAGACTCAACAAGGAAACATTAGACATGCAAACAGTAACCAACACCTCACCAGCCAACTGCACAGTCAACTTCGAATTCGGCGTCGCCGACTCAGACACATTCAACTATCTGGACGAAGAAGAACTCAAGAAAATACAAAAAACCCTAAAACAGCAACAGGCACTCCCAGTGCTAGATATCTACTGCGTTGCCCGCTACCATCTAACAGAAGCAGATGGAAAACGCAGACCACTCAAATTCGACTACGGCATGCTCCGCTTCGCATTTGGCAGAAAAAACATGGAACTGTTCATCTATCACGAGCGAGGAACCCAACGCATACCATTAGAAGACATGGCCCACTTCATCCGAAACCAAGTCAACGAACAACTCACAGAAAAAAAGCAGCAGACACTAACCCTGAAAAAAGTAATCAAGTCACAAACAATGTTTAGCCTTCAATAAACCGAGCACAATTACCAAGACGCTTTTGGCAACCTCACGAACAGTCTTGTCGCCATCAATCAACATTAAACGTTTGTCATGCACCATTTTCAAGTAAACCTCCCGCACTTTCTCTTGATTTCGCTTGGTTTCCATCACAGTCTTCTCACGCTTAAGCCTCTTAACCACAACATCCACTGGAACATCAATCAACAACGCCAAATGAGGCTTCAAAGCAAAACGGTTGACGCATTCTATCCATTCAAGGTTGAGACCAACCGCACCCTGATACGCCAAAGTCGAGTAAACATAACGGTCACAAACAACCACCTTGCCCTCCTTCAACAACGGCTTCACAACACTTTCAAGGTGGTCGACCCTATCAGCAGCAAACAACAAAGCCTCCAACGCAGCAGGCACACGGTCCTCACGGTCTAAAACAAAACTGCGAATAAGCTTCCCAACCTCCCCCACACTTGGTTCAGACGTGTAAACCACGTCAAGGCCTCTACGACGCAGATTCCTGACCAAAATTCTAGCCTGAGTCGTCTTGCCGCTGCCATCCAACCCTTCAACGCAGATGAAAACTCCACGACTGGTCTTTTTTGCCATGAGCTTCGACTCGTACTTTTGAAAACATGTGAAACCCACCTAAGCATAAATGACTTTCCATACCGCCTGCCTAACGAGAAATCGATTGCTTTAATAACAGTGGCAAGGTGAAACTTGCTAAGAGGCACTACTTATGAGGCAGTATTGGGGCGAAATCAAAGACCCCATCCACGGCTACGTCTACATCACAGAAGCGGAGAAACAAGTCATCGACTCGTTCCCAGTTCAACGCCTAAGAAGACTAAGACAACTAGCAGGAGCAGAATACGTTTATCCCGCCGCCAACCACACACGCTTTGAACACTGCGTCGGCGTCATGCACCTAGCTGGACTCATGGCTGAAAACCCCTACCTATCCAAACACTTCAGCGAAGAACAATATCAACTTGTCCGCATCGCCGCGTTACTACACGATGTGGGACACGGCCCATTCTCACACATTTTCGAACACTTGCTCGTGAAGTTTCTCCACAAAACCCACGAGGACATCAACGTGTGGATAGTCCAAAAATCAGAACTAAAAGACATCATCAGAAAAATCGGCTACAACCCAGACGAAGTGGCAAAACTCTCCGTCGGCTGGCTACACAAACCAAAACGAGCCTTCATGGACCAAATAATCCGCAGCGCCGTAGACGTAGACAAACTCGACTTCGTAGTCCGCGACACCTACCACACAGGTGCCCAATACGGCTACGTAGACGTTATCCGCCTAATCCAAACCCTAGACATACTCGACCAAAACCTAGCGGTTGATTTAGGCGCCCTATCCGCATTAGAATCATTCATCCTAGCCCGAGTTGAATCGTTCAAGAGCATATACTTCCACCGAGTAGGCCGAGCCGCTCAAATTATGCTGGCAACAGCTATGGAAGAAGCAAAAGATGAACTCGGCCTGACCAGCTTCAAGACGCCTGAAGAATATCTAGCCTTTGACGACTACACGGTTTGGACCATGCTCAAAAAATCCAAGAAATCAAGGAAAATCATCGAGAACCTCGAGAGACGCAAGCTCCTGAAATGCGCCTACGACCGAACCTTCTACGTACGCGACAAAACCGTTTCAAACCTCTTCAGCCACGAAGAAATACGCAATCAACTGCGCGACCAAATCGCCGACAAAGCAGGTGTGGACCCTCAAACAGTGGTCATAGACGTTCCCACATTACCTTCTGTACCTTACAGCCACTCGGTCCTGCTTGAACCCATGGAAATCCCTGTTTTCATGCGAACACGCGAAGGCGAGAAAGTTCCGCAGCGTCTCAGCGACATATCAGGCATATTCGATGTCTTGAAAGGATTCATCAACATTCTACGAGTATACACCGACGAGGAAAACCGAGAAAAAGTAGGAGCCGCAGCAACAAAACTGCTGGGCGAACTCCCATCCTCCGCAAAAATATCATTCTAGAAGTGGTCGCAAAACAGTTGAAGCCAGCTAAAAAAACCCTTCGTGGGAGAGGCATTGCTTCAGGCCACTGCATGGGAACAGCCCTCGTCTCAGAGAAGCCCCTCAGTTTCTTGGGCGGCGTTGACTACAACACAGGCGTGGTCATCGAAAAAGGACATGATTTGAAAGGTGAACCTCTCAAAGGCAGGGTTTTGTGTTTTCCGTCTGGTCACGGCTCAACCGTCGGCAGCTACGTATTGTATTCACTCGTGAAGAAGGGACTGGGGCCAAAAGCCATCGTTAACCAGGTGGCGGACACAGTTGTGATCGTCGGCGCCATAATCGCTGAAATCCCAATGGTTGACCAAATCGACATCAAACAAATCCGAACAGGCGACATTGTCGAAATCGACGGAGACAAAGGAACCGTGAAAGTTGCGAGTAAGGCGGATTAGCAATGTATTTGACCAAGCAAGAAGAGCGCATGCTGAACGGCGAATACGGCTGGGCCAATCAAGTTTCAACGAAAATTCTCGTCCGACTAGGCGACTTGTTCGGAGCTACAAAACTCATTCCAATCCAATCGGCGCACCTTTCAGGCGTCTCTTACAAGCATTTGGGAGACGCAGCCATCGAATTTCTCAACGAGTTGGCAACCCACGGCGGCAAAGCAAAAACGCTGGCGACGCTTAACCCCTCAAGCCTCGACCAAGAAATCCTAGCAAAACGCTACTCAAAGGAACGCTTTGCCAAACAACAAGAAATAATTGAACTCTACGAAAAAATGCGCATCGAGTCCACTTTGACGTGCACGCCGTACTACCTTCAAACGCCTAAGCCTGGTCAACACTTGGCCTGGGCCGAGTCATCAGCTGTGATCTACGCCAACTCGGTTTTGAAAGCGTGGACAAACCGCGAGGGTGCCCCAAGCGCTTTAGCAGCCGCCTTAGTGGGCAAAACTCCAAACTACGGCGTACACCAGCCTGAAAACCGCCAGCCCAACGCACTGGTAAGACTGAAAACAAAACTTCAGACAGAAGCGGATTACGGCGCACTCGGAATTCATCTGGGCAAGTTGTTGAAGGAGAAAATCCCAGCAATTGACGGACTGAGCGGCTCAGACGACGAGTTGAAACAGTTAGGCGCTGCAATGGCGTCAAGCGGTATGACCGCTCTCTTCCATATTGGGGCATCTAGCAAACAAACGAAACTCGAGACAATATCAGTCGAAGCTAAGGACATCGAAGAGACGGCGTCCAGCCTCTGCACAACTGATCAACCACCAGACCTGGTCTTCATCGGATGCCCCCACTGCTCCATAAACGAGGTCAGAAACGTCGCTTGTGCGCTAAAAGGCAAAAAAGTGCACCGAGACGCCGAACTGTGGGTTTGCACATCTAGACACGTAAAAGAAAGCGCGAAAACCTATGTTGACATTATCCAACGAGCTGGCGGAAACGTCCTATGCGACACTTGTGTACTTGTAACATGGATTAAAGACTTGGGAGTAGATACGGTCATGACGAATTCGGCTAAGACGGCTTTCTACGCGCCCACCCTAAACGATGTTGATGTTGCGTTGAGACCGATGAAACATTGTATAGACGCTGCCTGTCAGCACTAAGTCGCTTTCTCCACTCTCCTTGTGGAACCAAAGCTTGCTCCAAACGGTAAGAATAGCGTTGTACATACCATTTTTTCACAATTTCAACAAGAACTAAGTACGCGCCAATCAACCCCGCGAGAATTAGAAGGAAGCTCAAAGGCGGCGCCTCAAATCCGAACAATCCACCCAGCTCTGGAACGTACGGTATTATCAACGCTACCCCAACAATGCTTAAACTGCTGAAGAGCAAAGACCTGCTCGGTTTGCTCTTATAAAACGGCGTTTTCCTCGTTCGTATAGCAAAGATGACTAAAGTCTGAGTGCACAACGATTCAATAAACCAAGCAGTCTGAAACAATTGAACACTCGCACCGAAGACAAACAACATAATAAAGAATGTTAGAAAGTCAAAGATAGAACTTATTGGCCCTAAAGTTACCATAAATCTCCGTATGTACGGGATATCTAGTCTTTTCGGTTTTTCAACGTCTTCCGGGTCCACATTGTCTGTTGGTATAGTTGACTCAGACACATCGTAAAGAAGATTGTTCAGCAAGATCTGTATTGGCCGCATAGGCAAGAACGGCAGAAAAAGAGATGCGCCAGCGACGCTGAACATGTTGCCAAAATTCGAGCTCGTGCCCATGTTAACGTATTTCATAGTGTTCCCAAAAGTTTTTCTACCTTCCAAAACTCCTTCGTGAAGCACCCGTAATCCTTTTTGCAGCAATATGATGTCCGCTGATTCTTTCGCCACATCAACCGCGTTATCCACTGATATGCCAACGTCTGCGGTCTTCAAAGAGGGCGCGTCGTTGATGCCGTCTCCGAGAAAGCCGACAACATGCCCATTGCTCTTCAACGCGTTCATAATCCTATCTTTTTGAGCTGGAGTTACCCTAGCGAAGATGTTTGCTTCGCCAACAACTCTCGCAAGGGCGTCATCTGGGAGTTGTGAGACTTCGTTCCCGAGCACCACGCCTTTGACTTCAAAGCCTAATTGCTCACATGTTTTTCTTGTGACTAACTCGTTGTCGCCTGTGAGAATTTTGAGTTCTATCCCGTCTCTGCTCAATAGTCGCAGGGATTCCCTCGCGGTCTCCTTCGGCGGATCCATAAACGCTACAAAACCCAAAAATACCATGTCGTTTTCGTCGCTGACGGAGTATGCTTGTTTCTCGTCTCTGATCTTTTTGTATGACACTGCCAATACTCTGAATCCTTCAGAGCTTAAGCCATAGTATTTTTGCTCGATTTTTTTCTCCGACTCGCTTGTCAAATCCAATATTCTGCCTTTAAGTTCCGATTGGGAACACACTTTGGCAATCTCTTCAGGCGCACCCTTGGCAATCAAAAATCGCTGTCTTCCAGTCTCAACTACAATAGAAACACGTTTCCTTGTGAAATCAAAAGGAACCTCATCTATTTTCTGATAAGTGTTAACATCAATTTCCTTATAGTTCAGTATAGCCTCGTCGAGTGGGCTTTTCAGCCCTGTTTCATAATAACTGTTCAAGAAAGAATACAACAGGACTTTTTCATCGTCGTTTCCTTCCATATCAACGTGCAGTACAAGTGTGATTTTGTTCTCAGTGAGCGTGCCCGTTTTGTCGGTGCACAGAACATCCATGCTACCAAAATTCTGAATGGACACCAAACGCTTTACGATAACGCCTTTCTTAGACATCGCAATGGCGCCCCTTGAAAGGTTCACAGTAAGAATCATGGGCAAAAGCTCAGGCGTCAAACCAACAGCCAGAGCCACGGCGAAAAGAAGCGACTCTAACACAGGACGTTTAAAGAACGCGTTCATGAAAAAGACAAACAGTACCAGAAAAAGCGTGACTTCCATCATCAGAAACCCAAATCGTCTTAGGCCCCTCTCAAACTCTGTTTCAGGCTCTCTCGCAGCAAGCCTACTGGCAATTCTTCCATACTCTGTTGAACTCCCAGTTTTTACGACAACGGCGGTTGCTGTTCCGCTGACCACGGAAGTTCCCAAGAAGAGGCAGTTGCTCCATTCGGTTACTGCCGCACTCTTTTCCTTCAATAGTTCAGCTGTTTTTTCTGCTGGAAATGATTCGCCTGTTAATGCTGACTGATTTATGAATAAATCCCTTGCATTGATCGCTCTTGCATCTGCCGGAACCATATCTCCAGCTGAAAGATACACTATGTCACCTGGAACGATTTCCGAAAGCTTTACCTCTTTTTTCACATCGTCTCTGAGAACCGTTGCGGTGGTTGCTACCTTTTCTTTCAACATTTCAGCTGCCTTTTCAGCCCTAGATTCTTGATAAACGTCCAGAAACACGCTTAGAATAACTATAGAAAAAATGAGGGAAGCGCCTATTACATCACCAACAAAACCTGATATCAATCCAGCAAGCAGGAGTATTATTATCAAGGGACTTCTCAGATGAAAAAGAAATTCAACAACACTAGTTCGTCTCTTTCTTTTGGCAAGTTCATTGTAACCATATGTTTGAAGGCGGCGTCCCGCCTCTTGTTGTGTAAGCCCAGACTGAGAAGTGTTCAAGCGAGCAAGGAGTTCATCAACTGGAAGAGCCAACAGGTCTTCAGTGTCCATCATCGACTATATCCAGCTCGAAATCTTTTTGCGGTCCTCGTTCTTGAAAATGTTGTGGTCTTTAGCGAAGTGATTTAGCCTTTTCGAAAGCGTACGCCACGCCTTCGCTGGTAACAACACCCACAACCTTGGTAGGCGCATCTTTATCTACGACGGGTACTAGGTCGACCTTTTCTCGCGACATGATCTTATAGGCTTCGAGGATTGATTCATCCTGGAAGACATGAATTTCTTTTGTCGGCAGCTGGGCCACCTGCAGCTCGCTTCTCTGTTCCGGTTTTACCTTCATGATCTCTTTCCAAGTCACGATTCCTTGAAGGGCGCCGTCTTTTTCAACTGGGATGTCGTGATATCGCGCTTTGAACATTACTTCCATAGCTTCTGCAAGGGTGGATTCAGGTTTGACGAACGCCACCTCGGGATACATAACATCTTTGACTCGAACCCTTGCGATCGTGGTCGAGACTATGGTTTGTTCCGCTTCTTCGGACGCACCGATATAGATAAACAACCCTATTATGACCAGCCAGAAATTGTACAGAAAAAGAATGCCAAAAATCGCCATGAATATACCCAAGATCTTCCCCAAAAATGCGGCGTACTTGGTTGCATCAGAATACTTCATCCGCTCAGCCAAAAGTGCTCTGAAAACTCTGCCGCCATCCATTGGGAATGCAGGAATCAAGTTGAAAGCGCCCAGAACTAAGTTAAGGTATGCCAGATCACTTGTCAAGCTTCCTGAAATATTTCCAGGGGCTTCAATTGATATTATTTGATTTAAAGCGAGCAGAACCACTCCGATCACAAGGCTCGTTAATGGACCAGCAACCGCCATCCGCCACTCGATGCGTGGGTTCTCTGGAATCTCCTCGATCTCTGACACTCCGCCTATTGGGTACAGAACGATTTTGCGCACCTTTATCTTGTAGTGTCTCGCGACGACTGAGTGCGCAAGTTCATGGACAACGACAAAGACGAAGAGAAACATGATAAGAACAAAGAGATAGAATTGAGGGTACGAGAGAATAAACACGGCAGCCATCAACAGGATGAAGGTTATGTGAAGCTCGATAGGAATGCCCCACGCAGAGCCAATCTTGAGTGAATACTTCATGGAGATAGGATGCCTCACAATAGTTTTTTAAACTTTCGATATCGCGTGTCGGTCAGATAGAACATCTTATTTATTTCATGGATTCTTAAATCAGGAGCAGAGAGAGTGAAAATTCATGATGAGCAAGATGCTCGTTCCCATCGATGGATCAGAAAGTAGCCTGAAGGGCCTTAGATACGCCTGTTGGTTAGCCAATAAGGTCGGAGCCTCCATCACCGTTCTGTATGTCGTCAATATCCCTTACACTGGGGAGAGTGCAGTCCTCAACATTGACTCCTTAGTTGCAGCAGGGCGAAAGATCCTGGAAGGGGTTAAGAAAATAGTTAAAGAGGAGAACTTCACGGGCGCGCATTTTGAGCTGAGACAAGGAGCAGGTAATCCAGGACATGAGATAGTTAAGCAGAGTAAAGAGGGAAACTTCTCCATGATAGTTATGAGCGCCCGAGGCCACACCCCACTAACTCATCTACTTCTAGGGAGCGTAAGCGATATGGTTGTACATCATGCCTCTTGTCCCGTCATCATCGTAAGGTAGAAAGGCATTACAAAGATAAAGAATTCATCAAAATATGCGCTGAGGTTGTTTCTGATAACAGACTTTCTAAAAGTCCGCTTTGGCAAACCATTAGACCAGCTATTTCTTCTTTGCTTTTTTCCTTGGTCGTAGCTTGCCAACAATGTCAACCTGTTCTGTGGGAAAATAGTATGGCACGGTGCCGTAGGAACTTGGATGAACTCTCTTTGATTTCCTTCTCAAGTTTTTAGCTCTCCTTCTCATGATGCGTTCCCGTTCCTGTTTCTTTGCCTTTGTGATCAAGTGACGCATCATGTCCACGAGTCTCTCTCCATCCTTGCGTTCAAGTGGAATAACGATATTTCGATGAAATGGGATTTTTACTTTGATTTTTCCTGTCTCGTCCATATGTACCGAGTCTATGCTGCTCAGACGTATATGCAATGGAACAAACATGCCAAGTACACTGCCAATAGTTTCTTTTAGAATGGGCTTATTTTCGAGCGCTTCTTCAATTTCATTCTTGAAGCTCCCTTTCAAGTCTATTTTGAGTAGATTCTCATAAAGTGTAATAGTGAAATGGGGCTTGTCAACTTCCAAAACTGCAATTGCTTTTGGCATATGCATACCTTTCTAACCCTAACGTGCAATTAGAGATTCATTGCGAGTTTTATATTTACCTTCCTTACACCGCATCTGCATCGTGTGTCTGCAAGAATATTGGCTTGGGCTGCGATAATCTAGCGACTTGAGGAAAAGCTCGCGCATCTTCTTTTCTTGCCATTACCATTTGATGTCAGTTTTCTTTACTAGAACGAACTTGATTGAATCATTGAATATTAGGGAGAATGCCGCAGAATATGATATTACGAATAAAGTTACAGTTAAGGGCAAAGCCTCAACACCCGGAATTCCCACTGTTGATATCGTTGTAGCTGCTATCATGCTGAGTGTTATCGCTATCAGTAAGGTTTTGCTTGGCAGGGAACCCCAGAAATGCCCCCTTTCTCTGACATTGAATATCAGAAACATGGCAGAGTAAAATAGTATCTCGAAAGTAAACGTGTAAACGGGTGGATTGCCCGCCGTTAAATCAAAATATGTAAACCCAATGTATAGCAAACCAAAAGACTCTGAGATGACCAGCAAGCTAAGTATCACAGCTACTTTCACTAAACCAGTTATGTTCCAAGTGTCTGGTTTTTCGGACCATCTTAAGTTGTCTGTGGACAAGGATATCTTTACGAAATCTGTCATGAAAAACAGGAGTACCATGGCGAACACAGACACGATGTAGCCCCCAGTGAAAAGAAAAGACAGCACAACCAGAGTAGCCATCTGCAGGGTCCTAATTATTTTGCTGAGTACCCAAGCTGATATTCTCTCAAATATCACCCTTCCGACCTTGACCAAATCTACGATACTGGTTAGTCCTTCATTGGTTAATACAACGCTAGCTGCACCTTTAGCTACATCCGCCGCGTTGCTTACGGCTATTCCTACCTCCGCTTGCCTCAATGCTGGTGCGTCATTCACACCGTCACCAGTCATGCCCACGACATGTCTTTTAGCTTGAAGAATCTTAACAACAGTGTATTTGTCTTCAGGATATATCTCAGCAAAGCCCTCACTCTTTTCAGCTACTTCCGCCGCCCTCACTGAATTTTCCCCAATGAATTCCTTCAAATCTGATACTTTGATCACATCTTCTCCGAGTCCCACATCTTTCGCTATCTCCCTAGCTATTGGCAAAGCGTCGCCAGTCAACATCTTAACCGATATGCCTAATTCCCTTAGTTCTTCTATCAATTGCTTGGAATCTGGTCTCGGCATGTCATATAACGTTACTAGGCCGACTAGTCGAGGTTGATTCTGATCATCAGTCTTAGCCACCGCCAGAGTCCTGTATCCCTTCATGGCGTACTGATTTATCCTTGCCTCCAACTCCCGTATCGTGCTCTCATCAAGTCCACACACTTGAGCTATAACGTTAACAGCTCCCTTCATCACTCGAAATTCCTGACTGTCCTTCTGTACCAAAGCTTCAGTCCTCCGCATCCTCGGGTCGAAAGGCACAAAACTCTTTTGGACAAATGACTCGTCTATCACATTCCTCTGGTTGATCACGGCAATGAAAGCAATGTCAATAGGATCTTGATCTGCTTCTTGTGAGGCTAATCCTCCGTAGAATATCACTTCTCGTTCGCTGAATCCATTTAATGGAATTATGTTTGCTATTGAGAGTTTATTCATGGTTATTGTGCCAGTCTTGTCAGCACAAAGAATGTTCATCGTGGCTACATCCTCTGACGCGCTCAACCTTGTTACTAAAACGCCTTTTTTGACCAATTCCATAGATCCTAACGCCATACTGATCGTGAACATAGCAGGCAAAGCAACGGGTATTGCCGATAGTAAGAGTATGAGAATTAAGGGCAATATTTCCAACAGATTTATTCCTTTCAACATTGAAAAGACGACGACTGTGCTCAATAGCCCAAAAACTATAACCAACAACCATTTCACGACGTTCGAGACAACCTCTTCCATATGTAATTTCGGACGTGCTAGCTGAACTAGCTGCGCCGTTCTTCCGAAGTAAGTCTTGATTCCTGTTAGAATGACAATGCTATTAGCCTCGCCCCTTTTCACAACCGAACCAGAATAAAGCACATCATCAGGCTTCTTTTCCACCTCCATCGATTCTCCAGTCAATGCCGATTGGTCGATACCAAGTTCACCCCTTATTATTTTGACATCGGCTGGGACAAAATCTCCAGACCTAACCCTAACTATGTCACCAGGCACCAATTCCCCAGCGGACACCATTTTCCACACGCCATCTCTGAGTGCTCTCGCATTAATCTGCAATTTTCTCTTCAACGCCTCCACTGCACTCGATGCTCTCTGCTCCTCTGCAAAACCTAAAATCGAATTAAGAAAAAGCAATGCAGTTACGATGTAAAGATCTGAGTATTTCTGTAAAATCCACGATAGAATGATCATGACCTCAAGCATCCAAGCGGTAAGCCCCCAAAACTTCTTAACAAAACTTACAATTGGATTGATCTCTTTTTCAGGAACTTTGTTGTATCCATATTGTTTTAATCTTGCTTCAACTTCGACCTCTTTCAGCCCTACGTTCAAATCCGACTCAAGTGTCTTTACTACTTCTGCTGCTTTCATTTTTTCAAAGATTGATTTCCTTTCTTCCAGCTGCAATTTCCGCCGTCTTCCCGTTTCCTTATCAATAGCTCACAAGATTTACTCTTCACGATTTATGCCCATGGGTGCCTTGTCGTTTTCTGCTTTTAAATACCAACCCATAATAGAGCGAGCCGATTGTCAAACCTGCAACCCCGATGATCCACGCGTCACTAGAAAGAAATACCAGAAGAGTAAGGCAGAGAAGAAAACCTACAATTGAAACAAAAACAGGATAACGTCTGTTTTCAGCTCTCAACCTTATAGCTGAAAGGTTTACGAGCGCGTGATCGAAGAGAAGAGCAAAGGTGCCAACCGCAACGACACGGTAGAACCCCACAAACACCAAAATTGCAGACAAAACTCCTGTGACCCAGACTGCATAGTGAGGAGTCCGAAATCTAGGGTGTATTCTGTTGAGGAACTCAGGCAGCTGCTTGTTCCGCGCCATAGCGAAGGTCATTCTTGACACGCCCAGTATGGACATCAACAACACGCTGGCAGTAGCTATCATTGCCCCCGCTGACACTAGCCAAACTGCCACTGAACTGCCAGTGACGCTTATGGCATCTGCCAAAGGTGAACCAGACTGCGAAAGCCTCTGAGAACCAACCAAACCAACAGCGACCAGACTAATCGACACGTAGAGTATAGTAGATAAGACCAATGCAAGTAAGATTGCACGCGGAATTGTGCGACTCGCATCTTTTACTTCTTCAGCCACTGTTGTAACCCGTGCGTATCCGCCATAAGCGAAAAAAATCAGTGCAGTTCCTTCCAACACGCCAGAAACTCCTTTTGGAGTAAACGGACTGAAATTGCCGACGTTCAAGAAGCTCAAGCCTAAGAGTATGAATAAAAGCAGAATCAGAATCTTGGACACGACAAGAACATTGTTGAGATTGGCAGACTGTCGAACACCAACATAATTGACGAGAGTAAATATCAGGCACAAAACTAAAGCCACGAGTTGAATGGGAAGGAATGGAAAAACACTTACCATGTACTGAGCAAAACCAAGTGAAACCGCCGCGCCTGTAAAAATGTTTGAAAAAATCCACATCCAACCAGCCAAGAAACCTGCATAAGGTGAAAGAAGATGGTAACTAAACTCGTAGCCACCTCCCTCTTTAGGCATATAGGCACTTAATTGAGCAAAACTGAGAGCTGAAAAAGAAGCGATCGCGCCAGCCAAGACAATTGATATGATAACGCCGGGTCCAGCCAACCCTGCAACTATGCCTATCACAACGAAAATTCCAGCACCGATAATGGCACCAATGCTTATGGCTGTCGCGTCAAACAATCCCAAAGCGCGTCGTAACTGAGTCCTATTTTTCTGCGGGTCACCTGTCATGGTTGTTTCCGTTCGAGACGTTTCTTGAATTCAGCTATTGACTCAGTGACCCTCTTGCCTGAAGGTATGGTTGCTAGTTCAAATTTCTCTTTAGGTTTGGTCAAGGGTCTTGTTGCGTCAATGCCTACCTTAGTTGTGAGCCCAGTTTCTTGATCTGCTGAGGGGTCAAGTGATGATCCTCGGGCTTGAGGAATAACAAGAAAATCTTCGCTGGCTTGGAAGCGAGTGGCTATAGCCCACTCCACCATTTCTAAATTGTAAACATCGATGTCTGTGTCAACCACAACAGCGTGTTTAAGGCTTGGATGGCCGCTGAAAGTCGCTGCCAACGCGTTTTTTGCGTCTCCGTCAACAAGCTTGTCGATTGAGACCACGGCGTGAAGCCAGCCGCATCCTCCACTTGTTAGGTTTACTGCCTTGACTGTGGGCACAACATTTGACACGGATTCCCAAATCATGGTTTCATGCGGCAACCCCATCAACAGTTTGTGTTCGGCGCCCGAAGGCAACAATGCTTGATAGATCTGATCTCGGCGATGCATCATGCTTACAAGTTCAATCACAGGTTGTTTACGCTGGATGTCATAAGTGCCAGTTATGTCAACTAATGGACCCTCCGCAACATCTCTGTCCGTTAGGATTTTGCCTTCCAACACGATTTCAGCCTCGGCTGGAGCGTAAGCACTCACATTCTCACACTTAACCAGCGACATTTTGTTGCTGAGAAACGCGTTGGCAACACCGAACTCGCTGACGCCGAAGGGAACAGGCGACGCTGCAGCCAACATAACCGCTGGATGAGCACCAATTGCGATAGCGACATCTAAATTCTCTTTCTTCTCCTTAGCCATCTTCCACATGTTATAGAGGTGGCGGGGCACTAACCGAATTGCCAAGTGGCGGTCATCTAATACTTGGAGGCGATGGATAGACACGTTCTCGATTTTTCCATCCGCGCTTCGAGCTGAAATCACCGAAGACGTTATGTACGGGCCTGCATCGCGTTCAAAATGAGTTAAAATTGGCAGTTTGGACAATCTCGCTCCCTCGACCACTTCGTTTACTGGTCCACCGCGCACAACTTTGGGCGGCTTCGGGTCGCGCCAAGACTCAATAATTTTTTGGTAGAGAGCCTCTTGGTTTACTCCGAGAGCCCAGCACAAGCGTTGGCGTGTTCCACAGACTCCTGCAACAATCTTAGTACGGCTGCCTTTTACATTGTCGAAGTAAAGGATTGGGCCACCATCGAATTCCTTCATGAAAGCGGAGACTTCAAACCGCGGAGAAAGTTCCTCATCAACCTGAACCAGCTGGTTTTTCTTCTGCATCTCCGCCAAAAAACTGCGCAGACTCATTTTTTCTCCTCCTCTTCCTTTTTTTCTTCCAGAGCCATATCAAACAGTTTTAGGAAGGCTGAGCCTACATCTTTTTCAGCAATTGTCTTCGCAAACACTGAGGCCAAAGCTATTTTGCCCGTTTTCTCAGCAAGGCGTTCAGCAAGAAGCCGCGCCACAATCACGTTTCGGTCTCCCAACAACACCGACGACATGGGTGGACCCAGCATCCTGTCTTTTTGAGGAACACCCACCGCTAGTGTACCCAGTTGGTCTTCGCCTTCGCTTAGTAACAGAATGTTCGCATTTTTGGTCTCCAAACGAACTGCCACGAACAAGGTTTCGTTTTGTTTCATCTCTCTTTGCACAATTTTAGCTCGTTGCATCGACTTGACCTTCAATCGTGCTTTTCAACTTTAGCCTATTTACTGTCTAGTGCTCTTATGAGCTTTCGCCGCTTGAGAAACTTGAAAACAAGATTGCTACTGCTTTGAATGAGCCTTGTGGGCTATCAAACGTTCATCCTTAGTTATTGCATCAAACATTTCATCAACGAGCTGTTCAGGCTTAGAAATCCGACCGACCTCATGATGACTGCCATTCGTGATTTTAGCTATCATTTTCGTTACGATTAGACCTGAGGTCTGCCAACCAGCCAAAACAGGGTTTGTGTTAACCACAACCGTGTGGATTCGTTCCTTCTTTATCATCTCAGAAACCGAAATGACATCGTTTACAGCCAATTCCTCATATTCGAAGAAGGCAGCGTCCAAAGGATCAAACGTGCGAACCTCACCCGACTGCAAATTCCGTTTCAAAGGAACATTTGCGTTCCCATCCGTCACAAGTACCATCACTGGAATCGTAGATCTATCTCTCCGCCTGGCTTCTTCCAAGACTTCGCACGCTTTCAACATCCCCGCGGCAAGAGGAGTGAAACCACTAACGTGCAGTTTCAAGAGCTTGTTTGCCACAACCCTCAGATTGGTTATCGGATGCTGCACAACAACAGCATTCATACCCTTGAGAGCCACCACCCCCACTTTGTCCCTGTACCGATAAGCGTCTCCATGCAGCTTCAGTATGGCTTCCCTCACGGACTCAATGTTATACAGCATAGACTTGCTCACGTCGATGACCAAAACAATCGTCATAGACGCCTTGTAGATTCTCGACTTCTCCCTGATGTCCTTAGGAAGAATCTGAAGCATTGTTTCCGAAGGTTTATTCCTATATCTCTGTTCCAATGCAGCCGCCCGAATAGTTGCAGGCAAATGAATATCTCGTGGCTTGCCATGAGGAAACCTCCAACCCCTTGATCTGCCCCTATGAAGCGTACTAACGGTCTCTGCACGCTTTCCCACAGAGACTCCAACCCCTACGCCTGCAAGCGGCCTCTGGACGCCAAGCAGAATGTCAAAGGGCTTGAGTAGACTTCCTCTGACTCTATCGAGGAGAGGAGTCCCCTCAGTCAATTCTGCTTCTCTTACAACGGGACCAAAATTGCCCCGTAAAACTCTCGCGTCGCCTGGAAGATCCCAAGACTTTCTACCAAAGGACAGCTTTCCCTTTACCATCTCGTCAAGGGTGAAGATTGCTTTTCCAAATCTTTTTGGAGTGTAGTTGCTCTTCTTTTTTTCCTCTGCCTTGTCCTTTTCTTTTGGCTTCTCAGTTTTTCTCGGCCATATGAATGCTTTGAATTTCCTGCCTTCACGCTCTTCCATTTCTGGTTTTGGCCCAGGCTTTTCTTCTGTTTGTGCCTCCTTCGCCATCGAAACGAAGGTTTTTTTGATTTCATCCGGTGTGGCTGGTTCCAAGAATCCGCCTTCTCTGGTTCGGTGGCTGAGGGCGAGTTCAGCCGCAATTGAAATGTCGTCGATTGACACGGTTGTCCTGTCTTCGAATGCTGCTAAAGTCGATGCTGCTTTGCTTATGACTATGTCAGGTCTCATTCCGTCAACTTTCAGTTCTGCACATGCTTTGCACACGGCGTCGAGGAGTTGCTGAGGTATCTCCACCTTGGGAAGAACCTCTCTCGCGTGAATAATCTTGCTTTTGAGGTCCTCTTGAGCCGTCTTGTACGTCTCATTGAATTTTTCAGGGTCTTTTTCAAACTCGATGTTTCTCTTGACAACTTCTATTCGGTCAGGAACAGAAGAGATTCGTTCAACTCCAACAGACAGTGAAAAACGATCTAACAGCTGCGGTCTTAGCTCACCTTCTTCTGGGTTCATTGTTCCAACGAACATGAAGCGGGAGGGATGGCTAACTGAGATTCCTTCTCTTTCAACAACGTTCCAGCCTGTTGCCGCCGCGTCCAATAAGTCATCAGCAATGTGGTCGGGTAATAGGTTTATTTCGTCAACGTACAGGATGTTCTGGTTTGCCTCCGCTAAAATGCCAGGTTCAAGAGCTTCAACGCCGAGTTTGATGGCTTTCTCAACATCTAAGCTTCCTACTACTCTGTCTTCAGTGGCGCCGAGCGGGAGATCCACCACTCTCATTTCTTTCTCTTCAACGGGTAGTTTTTCACCTTTCTGGTAGTGTTCGCTGTCTCGGAGGCACATGTTTGACGGGTCGTAGGGGCTGCAGTTGAAGGGGCAGTTTTTCACTGTTTTTATGCTTGGCAGAATATCGGCTAAGGCACGAACGACTGTGGTTTTCCCTGAGCCTTTTGGTCCGCGAATGAGTAATCCGCCTACCTTTGGGTTTATGGCATTGATTATGATTGCGAGTTTCAGTTTGTCCAAGCCGACTACGGCTGAGAATGGAAACACAACTCTTCTCTGCATGCGCCAACCCCAAGGTTCGGAGTCGTTCAACAATGTAGCTAACAAAACATAGGTATAAGTGCATAATGCCTCATTAAGGTAGCTTCGAAAAAGCATCGGCGGACAAATAATGGATGAGAGAGACAGAGCTAGTGGGATTCTTAAGATTCTGAAGGAGAACCACGCGCTTCCAAGCTGGTCGAGGTCAAAGAGGGAGCCGTTTCAAACGTTGATTCGAACCGTGCTGTCACAGGCTACAAACGACAGAAACCGCGACCGAGCCTACAAAAACCTTACAGAAAAATGTGAGATAACACCAAAAGCCTTGGCTGCCGCTAACATAAGAGAGATAGAAGCTGCCATTCGAGTTGGCGGTTTGTACAGAAACAAATCTCGGAAGATCAAGGAGCTCTCGAAGGTGGTTCTTGAACGTTTTGATGGTTCGCTTGACTTCGTTTGCTCGGAGCCTTTGGAGAAAGCCCGCTCTTTGCTCATGGAGATTCCAGGGGTTGGACCCAAGACGGCTGATGTTGTTCTCTTATTCACTGCGAAGAAGCCAACTGTGCCTGTTGACACGCATGTGAACAGGGTTTCGAGAAGGCTGGGGTTGGCGCCTCTTAGAGGCGGTTATGAAGAGATCAGAAAGGCGTTGGAGTCTCTCTATTCGTCAAAGGAATATTTGGCGATTCATCTGCTCCTCATCAGTCTGGGTCGAAGCAACTGTCGGGCACGCAACCCATTGCACAGTTCCTGTCCTGTTAAATCATTGTGCCCAACCGCCCAGAGAGAAGTGAAGCAGCCTGAACTGCATCGATTGCACGGTAGCAGGGATTATCCTTGACCACAACAGCTGAAACCAAGCTTCATAAGAGCGTTGAAGAGTTTTTTCCATATTCCAGCGTGAGACCTTACCAAGACTTGTTCATCAACACGATTTTTGAAGCTGTTGAAAACCGCAGACACGTCCTTATTGAGGGGAGCAACGGCTTGGGCAAAACTGTTTCAGCGCTCTCTGCCTGTTTGCCGTTGGCTAAGGAGAATGATTTGCAGATTCTCTATGTGGCTAAGACTCATCGTCAGCATGAACGAGTTATTGAGGAATTAAACGCCATCTCGAAGCGGCAGGACGTGTCAGGGCTCTCAGTTCGGGGACGAACAGACATGTGTTTTCACCCGTTCATAACTCGCCACGCGCCTGATGCGAAGTCAGCTATGGAAATATGTGAACTGCTCAAGTCGAGGGATCAGTGCCCGTATTACGTGAACATTGAGAAGAAGGAAGAACGCTTCTCCGACTTGAAAAGACACGTTGTGTCTCGACCGTACATGGCTTCGGAAGTGCAAGAAGTCTGTCGCAAGGAGCAGTTTTGTCCTTACGAGCTGGTTAAGAAGGCGGTGGCTGAAGTTGACGTTGTAGCCTTGAGTTACATGTACGCTTTTGACCCTGGCGTGCGAGGAGCCTTTCTGAAACATTTGGCCAAGCCCCTTAGCAAGGTCATACTCATTGTTGATGAAGCGCACAATCTGCCTGAAACCGCTGTGGATATCGCCAGTGACACTCTCACAGTGTTCGCGATGCGTCAGGCTCAGTTGGAGGCGGAAAGGTTCAGGCGTGATGATGTGGCTGATTTCGCTGGTAAGTTTCACGCTTTGATTGAGAAGTTGGCGGCTCAAGTTGAAAGAGAAAGTTACGTGCGGCCTCAACTGCTGATTGACTCGCTGAGCAGGAAGACGGGCATCGACGATCCTGCAGTCTTTTTTGAGGAGATGCATGAGACGGGCAATATGATTAAGCAGCATTTGTTGACGCAGGGAAAGTATCCGCGTTCATACGTTCATCGTGTGGGTGAGTTTCTTTCACTGTGGCTGGAAACCGCTGATGATGTTTCGTACACGCATATTTTGAGTCGATACGTAGCCCTGACTGGTTCGCCCTCAGCCAAGCTGGAGGTGGTTGCGCTTGACCCTGCGAAGGTTATTGAACCAGTTTTTTCGTCGGTTTACTGCAGTGTGAACATGTCGGGGACGCTTCAGCCGCTTCAATCATATGTGAGGATGACTCATCTGCCAGCTTCAACGGTTTGTCAAGCCGTGCCGTCGCCGTTTCCCAAGGAGCACATTCTCAGTTTGGCTTGTTGTGGCGTAACAACGGCTATGGAGCAGCGGACTCCAGAAATGTACAGGAAACTGGTCAAGCGCGTTATGGAAGTAGTTGATAACACGCCTGCCAATGTGGGCGTTTTCACTGCTTCATATGAAGTACTGCAACGCTTGTTAGAGGCAGGAATCGAAGATGGCTTGGAGAAGCCTCTGCTTCATGAGCATAGGGGCATGAAGTCTAAGGAGAACGAGAGGTTGGTCAGCAAGTTTAAGTCGTATGCCAAGCGTGGCGGCGCAGTGCTTTTGGGAGTTCAGGGTGGACGCTCTTCAGAAGGCGCTGATTACCCGGGTGATCAGATGAATTCGGTGGCCGTCGTCGGTGTGCCATATGCTGAGCCGACGCCGAAGGTGAAGGCTCAGATAGAATATTATGAGCGTTGTTTTCCGGAGCATGGAAGAGAATACGGTTATGTTGTTCCAGCCCTGAAGAGGGCGGCGCAGGCGGCGGGCAGACCCATACGCACATTGGAAGACAGAGGCGCTATAGTGTTTCTTGACCAACGCTTCACGACGCAATATTGTCAAAACTACTTGCCCGTGTGGATAAGAAGAGGACTCAAGACGTTGCCAGACGAAGACAGAGCGATAGCAGACGAGCTGACGAGGTTTTATGAGGCTAAGTAGACTTTCAGTAGCCAAAAAATAGAGAAGACTTACATAACGTATATTCTCCTCTCTCAACTCGCTGTTTTTTTAGGGAAGTGAAAATTGAACAGAGCGCTCGGAGCCTACGTTGCGTCTCTTGTGAGTTCGCTTACTCTGATGGTTGCGTTGACGCTTCTGGACGTTTGGGTTGTGTATTTTATTTTGCACAAAAGCGATTTGCTGACGTCTCTGCCTCTTTTCTGGTGGTTTCCTTTGTGGGTGATGGAGTTTACTTTTCCTTTGTGTATAATCTTGACGTTTGAAAACAGGATACCCGTGATTTGTTACTTGTTTTTCGTGTTTGGTGGAGAGGACACGTTGTATTATCTTTTTACGGTTGGGCATATGCCAGAGAAGTACAACGGAATCTATTTTCTAGGTTTCATTCCTTCTCCTGCTAGAGAAGTAGTGATGAAGGCTCTGGCTCTGAGCATGTTCTTGTCCATTGTAATTTGCTATGTTGAATATGAGAAGGTGAAGCGAAGTAGCCTGTGCCAACAGGTTTCTTGAAAAGGGGCAAGCAAAGATTATACCCGACTAGTTCAATACGTGTCATTCTTGGAGACGTAGCTACTATGCAGAAACTCAAACTCACTAGGCAACCGAAGCATCTCTCAGGCTCTGAATTGCACTGCAAGAACTGGCAGATTGAGGGCATTCTGCGCATGCTCTACAATGTGGTTGATCCAGAGGTGGCGAAGGACCCGAAAAACCTGATTGTTTATGGTGGAACAGGCAAAGCTGCGCGTAACTGGGAATGTTTCGACGCGATTGTTGAAACCCTGCAGAATCTTGAGGCCGACGAGACAATGCTCATTCAAAGTGGCAAGCCTGTGGCTGTTTTCCAAACTCATGAGTGGGCTCCACGTGCCTTAATCGTGAACTGTATGCTGGTTCCGAAGTGGGCCACTTGGGACTATTACTATGAACTTGAGCAGAAAGGCCTGATTATGTTTGGGCAGATGACGGCTGGCTCGTGGGCTTTCATCGGCACTCAGGGCATACTGCAGGGAACATATGAGACGTTGGCGGCGGTAGCCAAGGAACACTACAAAAGCACTCTCAAAGGCAGGTTGGTTTTGAGCGCTGGTTTGGGTGAGATGGGTGGCGCTCAGCCGTTAGCTGCAACCATGAACGAGGGGGTTGCTCTGATTGTTGAAATTAACAAGAGAGCCATTGAGAGGCGCTTGAAACACGAGTACTTGGAGGAGTGGACTGACGACTTGGATGAAGCTTTGGACATGGCTGAACATGCTAAGGAGGAGAAGAAATCTGTGAGTATAGGGTTGTTGGGCAACGCGGCTGAGGTGCACCCAGAACTGGTTAAACGAGGCGTAATTCCAGACATCGTCACTGATCAAACGTCTGCTCACGATCCGCTGAACGGCTATTATCCCGCTGGGCTATCGAAGGAGGAAGCGGACCAACTGCGTGTTGACAATCCCAGAGAATACGTTGTCAAAGCCAAGAAGAGCATGCACACGCAAGTTAAAGCGATGATTCAGATGATGCGGAAGGGAGCGGTTGCATTCGAATATGGCAACAATCTTCGACAGCAAGCTTACGACGACGGGTTGAAAGATGCTTTTGCTTTTCCAGGTTTTGTGCAGCGTTATATTAGGCCGATGTTCTGTGAGGGACGTGGACCGTTCAGGTGGACGTCCCTTATCGATGACCCGAACGACATCTATAGGCTGGATGATGTTGTCTTGAAGGAGTTTGCTTACAACAAGGAGTTGTGCCGTTGGATTAAGAAGGCCAAGGCGCAGGTTAAGTTTCAGGGTTTGCCCGCCCGAGTGTGTTGGCTTGGATTCGGCGAACGGGCAAGGTTCGGCAAAATCATAAACGACATGGTCAAGAAAGGCAAGTTAAACGGACCAATCTGGATTGGACGTGATCATCTCGACGGTGGGAGTGTAGCCTCGCCTAACCGTGAAACAGAGGGCATGAAGGACGGGAGCGACGCGATAGCCGACTGGCCCATATTGAACGCGTTGTTGAACGCTGTTGCAGGCGCCACGTGGGTCTCAGTGCACCACGGAGGCGGCGTAGGCTTAGGCTACAGCATCCACGCAGGCATGTGCCTAGTCGCAGACGGAACAAAAGAAGCAGAAAAAAGAATCGTACGCGTGTTAACAACTGACCCGGGAACAGCTATAGTGAGACACGCAGACGCAGGATACGAGAAAGCGCAGCAGATAGCCAAACAAAAACAAATCAAAATGCCCATGCTAAAGTAATCAATTAACTATGCCTCAAAGAAAAACAAACTAGAATTGCTCGCGCGCTGCTGGACAAAAATCAAAATGCAAAAAGTCTGCATGTTTGAGCGCGCTTTAGTTATTCAGAATGCGATCTGGCTTGAGAAAACTATAGAAACACGTTTGTCAACAACTGCTTTGAAAGTGATTCAGTTGGCTGGCTTGGTCGATTCTTTCAAGAGATTCACTATTGTCCTGACTTTTCTGATAGTCTTGAGTTTAAGCACGGTCTATCTTTTTGACGTGTTTGTAGCTGCACCGATAAACCTGCCTATCTTCTCAAGACAAACCTTCAGGATCATCCTAATCGTCGGTTTTTGGCTAGTGATCCTGCTGTTCTTACAGCGCACAAAACCGTTCATGACTGCACGCATAGGAGCCCAAGCGGCGACAGTTCTACAGTTTTCCATGGGAGCAATAGCAGTCCTAGTGATGTGCTTAGGGGTGCTGCACACTCTCGGAGTCTCACCGGAAAGTCTGCTGACAGGCGCGGGCATCGCCTCTATCACGATAGGCTTAATCATATCCACCTTCGTGGGCGGAATCCTTTCAGGCGCACTCGTTTTCACAACCCACAGCTTCAGGGTGGGCGATGCTGTTTTGGTGAACAATATTCCAGGAAGAATCACAGACATGACTGCCTTGGTTACAAAAATAAGAACCGACGTGGGACAAATGTCTATCCCGAACAGTGCAATAGCATCAGGCTCAGTGGTCATTACTGCCATCGACAAATACGAGTCCAAATCGTACAGCAGACTCCCTTATGCCTTGGGAGATAGAGTGATCAGCACGTACATGAATGGAGAAGGAGTTGTCAAAGAACTGACACCACTTCACACCGTCATTGTGCTCGACTCCGGAAAAGAACTGACCTTCCTTAACAATAGCGTACTGTCAGGGGCAGTGGCCGTTGCAAAGGTAGCCAAAGCCAAAGACCTACAAACTCAAACAAGAGAGAAAGCCGAACGCTAGATTGTGCCTCCGCCAAGCAGATTTTAAATAGCAACCCCACCCTACGCGCGCGCTGAATAAACGCTTTGTTCAGCATGAATTCTATCATCATCTAGTCTACGTCAGAGGTTGGGATTTGCCTAGTAGAATAGAATAAAAAGACGCTAATAGTTTTGCAAGAGAGTTTCTGAGAAGTCGATATTACTGGTGAGAAAAAATAAAAGGTCAAGAGAAACAGTAAGTTTGAGGTCCAAAAATGAAACAGAAAGAAGCCATTGAGTTGTTACTAGCAATTTCTGTTAGCTGTCCTTTGAAAACCCCAAAGAAGGGCTTGTTTATGGCAATAAGAGCCGAGCCAGAAGGTTATGCGTCAATTATCAGTCTTTCAATCATTGGTGAACCATCCCGTAAGTGCATAAAATCCATTGTTCAGAAACGCAAATTACAGATGAAGGAAACTAGAGATTATTTAGTGATCTACGGTAGCGCGCGTGAGACTCTTGAATCAGCTTTTAGAAAGGCAAGAACTTAATATCAGGATTTTTATTAAAAATTCCTCTATATAGTATTCGCCTTGAATCCTCTGTGAGGAAACCTCTTTGCCGCCGGGGTTCATAGAATTAATCATTTTCTTTTCTCATACAAGTCCAAAACTCGTATTTCTATCGTAAGCTCTTCGGTGCTATTCATACATTCTTTTGGAGTGGACTCAGTCGGGGGTACAGACATCATTCAATTGTCCCCAGTCAATATACCTCGATTTCTTCATTGCCCAGTAAAGTATTGTTCTTTTGAAGATTTCAGCTTTGCCCAATTTCTTAAGTTTTAGCTTAGGTGCATTTGTTTATGCTAAGTATTCGTATTCAATGGAGACAGTTACTCTTAGAATGTTTCTACCAGTTCTGCCAGATACTTCAGAGAGAAAGGTTTGACAACCAACCCTGATAGGGCAACCAAAAAATGAGAAAGGTGTGAATAATGGAACAAACCAAAAAAGAATCTTTGCTAGAGCGTTATTGGAGACTTAGAGGCGAGGCGGACGAATTGTATCAGAGACGAATGAGAGAAATCAATCAAGGAATTAGCGAGGAAATGAGAAAGTCTGTACAAAGGGAACTTCATGCTTTGGAAGATGCTATAGAGAGAGCAGACTTTGTTGAGGTTTTGCGTCACGGACTAATACTAGAAGTCCTACTGGGATAAAATCCTTTTAAGAGACTTTTGGAGCGCGCGCGCTGATTCGAGCTTCTCGGAGAAGCCACTCTGTTAGCTCTTGACATTTAATGGGATTGCAACATTCAGGATTCTTTCGCAACGGTTCCCGTACCAGACACCTTAAGCAAGGGATCTCAACTGAAGTCTCTCCTTCAATTTGCATGTTGTATCATGGATATGAGAATCAGAACCAAAAGTTATGATTTATGAATTTGCACTGTACAGTAGACTTAATGATTACGCTTCTTGATTCATGAGCACGAGCGCATTTACATACCGCGTGCGCTCAAGATTTTTCATGCGCGCTGCCTTTCACCGCATATATGTAGTGAAAAGCTCTTCCAGCTGGAAGATTTCTCTATAAATCGTTAATCCCAAACCCAAGAAAAAGTAAAAGCCTTTCTTTCTTAGAATCTTACGAATCAAAATTCTAAGTTCATAAATTTTAAGTGTGGCTGCCGATGTAAGATTTTGTTGAGGATACAAAAATGGTCAAAAAGTCAAAAGCGAAGGCAAAAAAAGGCGGAAAGAAAAAGTAGCGTATCTGAGAATTGTCCTTAAACCTTCCCTCGGAGTGTTAGCTTAAACTCTTATTTCTTTGTTTTCTATGGAAATGAGAGCTACTTTTCTAGTGGTTTTAGTTATAATCTAACTGTGTAAAAGTTGCTTAGTTTTTCCTTAACGCCTAATCTTTCTCTTTCATTAATTGGTAGATAGAACCCAACAAACATTAGCATAGGGATAACATGCCTCTGTTCATGGTTAAGAAAGAAGTCTTTGAATGGATAAGAACTGGACAGAAAACCATTGAACTCAGAGGAAGGAAGGAAATAGAAATTCTATATTAACATTAACTATTTTTTTTCCCTTTTTTTAGAGTGTCTTCGATGAATCCTTCGGGATTGTCTATTACTTCGCCTATATGCCATTTAATTCACTTTTTCTTGTTTTTACCATTCTGATTAGTTCTTTTGGCTCTGCTAAAAGGCTTCCGCATTTCTCACATTTAGAAACTTGAATAGGCTCGCATGGAAATCATGCATTCGTTTTCTCCTTGAACAAGCTGCGCCTCTATGTTGTTTTTTCCACGCATCTTGGGCATTTCCAATTTGCATAGTAAGAGCACACGAAGCAGTTCGAGTCTTGATGACTATTTTCCTGTTGCTAGTTTGATGGCTCCTTTGATTTCGATTGCCCTTCTATAGAGTAAATTCAGAGCCTCATCCATTTCTTCTAGATTAACGTCTCTTCCATACCTGACCCTCGACTCTTCATAGGCGCCCACAACAATGTCTCCAACAATGTATCCTAAACAAAAGTCTTCAACTGATTTGAGGGGAAGATTTTCCGAGATTTTAACTACCATGTTAATGACTTCTGGTTTCAATAACCTATCTAATTCTTTCTCCAGTCGGCCTCTCACTTCACTCTGCATACAGTATTCCCCCTATTCAATAAACCTTGGAGTCCACATAAGAGTTTGCCACAACCTCTTCAGCATGGAATAACGTGTGAAGTTTTTATTCGTAGAGTATGAGGTTTTGTTCCTCCAAGCTTGCGTGAAGCTTATGCACTGCATCATAAACGTCCTGTTCTTTCTTCGCTCCTGTGCAGACAAGTTTCCCGCTTGCGAACAGAAGAATTACCACCCTAGGCTCCTCCATCCTGTAGATCAGTCCTGGAAACTGCTCCGGCTCATACATCGTTTTTCCAAGCGTGGAAACTGCCTTCTCCAAATCTATCGTTCCGCCTAACGCTGCAGAAGCAACGATGTTCACAACCTTCACCTCCGGCTTGCTGATGATGATTATTCCGCTCTTTTTCAGTTCTTTAACAACTGTCATAACAGCTCTGCGGGATTCCTTTTCCGATTTTGCTCCCGTGCAAACCATTTTACCAGAGTTGAAAATCAGCGTGGCTGTCTTCGGTCTCTTAAGCCTAAACACTAATCCAGGAAACTGTTCTGGACGATACTCGACTCCTGGAAGACTCCTGACAACAGCGTTCAAATCGACCTTCTGCTTCAAGGTTGCAGCAGAAACAACGTTTTGAATCTCTATTACTGCTTTAGTCTTCGGCATTAAACACCACTTTTCTTAGTATAGCGGATGCTTAAATACCCTTTATAAAGTCTTATGTTGCCAGTGCATAGACGCTTCCCGCACATCCCCTTTTTTCTGTGCGCGCCAGCGCGCGCGCCAAAACTCAATTTGGGTTTGGTTGGTTTGGTTTGGATAGAAATTCTATTTCCTTCCTTCCTGAAAAGCATGTGTAGGGTTCAAATCTCGCTTTTTTATGTTTTCTTTCTTGGCTTTTTCAATTTCCTCTTTTTGGGCTTGTTTTAGGCGGTTTTATGGTTGATTTCCGCTTGTTTTAACCGGGAGCAGCAGAAACAAGAAGGTTGTTGCTAATGTGAATTCTCAGAGCAACAGTTATTACAAAGCGTTGGGCATTAGCTGATTGCAAAGGAGCCTAGAGGACGCCTTTGACACAAAAAAATAGCAAGGAGTGATACAAGGAAATGTCAGAGCCACGTGAAAGCAATGCAGTATTGATTGGAAGAAAGCCTGCGATGAATTACGTTCTAGCATGCATAACCCTCTTCCACGGCAATGCACCAGAAATAAAAGTTAAAGCTAGAGGAATGGCAATAAGCACAGCAGTTGACGTCGTCGAAATATGCAGACGCCGATTCTTACCTGACGTCAAAGTGAAGAGCATAGATATTGGCACGCAGCAAATGCCACCGCGACTAGGCGAAGAGGGCCGCGGACCATCAAACGTCAGCACTATCGAAATCACGTTGACGAAGTAAACGCGGAAACGCAAACGAACGAAGCGGACACAGCAGACAAGAGACGCTCCGCATCCCCCCTTCTTTGTCTTCGTCAAATCCGTAGAAACAGCACGCGAAACCATGTGTGCGAAATCTTAGCTCTCTGCCACATTAATAGTCTTACCGAAAATGTCACTATCTTAATACTTTAAGGAGAAAAAGCATTATCGCCTTTTTCGTTTGCCTTTGCTTTCGATGACTACAATTTTGTCCAAGTTTGCGAGGTCTCTTTTGACTTGTTCCTGCGCTTTTCTTTCTTGTCTTCTTCTGCAGAAGCCTTTTCCTTCGGTCATAAGTTCCACATCTCTAGTTTTATTCCCTTTTCACATATTAAGTTCACGTTCAAGCTTTTCCAGAGTTGGGTCAGTTCCGAGATTCCCTTTTTTTTGGTTTGTTGTTGTTGGATAGAATTTCTATCCAACCAACCAACAATTTCGGATATTGGTTGTTGATTATCAAAATTGAAATATAGCAAGAACAACACCTTGATTAGAGCTAAACAGGTAGCAGGGTGTGCTTAGGTGATTTCCGAGCCGAAATTTTGGAGTTCGTGGAAAGGACGCATCATTCGTGCAATTGTTTTAGAGGGTTGCTACACAAGGAATGAAATACTCAAAACGACTCAGCTCGAGGAAAAACAGTTTGAACAGGCTCTTGGTGAATTGTTTCAAACTACTTTTCTTGTAGAAAAAGAGAAAGACAGATTCTGGGTAAATTCGAGTGAACTTTGCAATGAATATAGACGCTTCTTCAAAAAAGTGCAGGAGACTCTTGTTGATTGGGTTCATGAATGGAGAATGCAAGAGAGGATAGACACTGAACTAAATCACTTCTTTCTCGAAGATAAGCTTCTGGATGAGTTTTCAGAAAGGCTAATCGAACATGCAAATGTGGAGATTTTAGTGACAAACCCGTATGTTGAGCAATGTCACATCAGCAACACGCTCATGTCAATGAGCGATAAAGGAATCAATGTAAAACTGGTAACTCGTTCACCGACTGAACAAAAATATGCATATCAAAATCAATATCAAAAAAAGAAACAATATCTCTCAAAACTAGCCAAAAAAGGTGTGTTCATTGCTAACGACGAGTCGGTTCATGCAAAGCTCATTGTGGCAGACCGTCGGGTTGCTATTGTATCTTCAATGAATTTTATTGCGGCTTCTTCAGGCGGGGCTTCGTGGGAAGCAGGGCTTGTCACAGTAGAGGAAAATGTAGTACAATCGGTTGCTCGTTCCATCCTAAGTAGAACATAGAAGCACACGTCTTTTACAGGGGTTGGTTGGATAGAAATTCTATCCCCTCCTCCTTCCTTATTGCTTCCTATTCATTTGAAGCCACATTAGCGCGCGCTTGCTGTCACTACTTTAAGGGTCCACGGAGTATCTCAAACATTCCATGGGTCAGCTTCTTATAATCCCGAGGCGGCATCTTCGGATCCATGAGGGCTTCTAATAGTTTCTCGTAGCTTTTGACCTCAAACATACTTACAAAGTGAAATTTCCTACTGTCTGGGAAGTAACGCCCTTTATAATCAATCCCATCTGCTTTAGCAAAGACAGCTTTCATTTTCTTGTCCATCTCCTTAAGCTCTTCAGCGGTTCCAAACCAGTCAAAATAAAGCAAAACTATCACGGCATTCACCTCCTTCTGTCCTTATCAGCGACCGCACATAGTAGTCAAACTCCAAGCGTATTTCTTTTTTGCCCTGCCTCTCACCGCATGTTGTTGTTGTCCAAGTCAACTTCTAGGTTTATTTGCCACATAATATTACAGTGGAAGAAGGCTAAGGCGAAGTGCTCTTTCTTTTAAAAAATCCACAGCCGCGCCCTTAACATCACGCTATTTTTATCATACATGCGGGCATGTGCCTAGTGGCAGATGGAACAAAAGAAGCAGAAAATAGGATAGTACGCGTGTTAACAACTGATCCAGGAACAGCCATAGTGAGACACGCAGACGCAGGCTACGAGAAAGCGCAGCAGATAGCCAAACAAAAACAAATCAAAATGCCCATGCTCAAGCGGGGCAGCCACACATTCAGAAAAATACGCTGACCTCACAATGTTGTTCTTTCTCACCTAGTGAATCATTTATTCACTATTCTTATTTTTGTTCAAACAAAGCAATCTTTACGGACGAAAATAAAGCTTAAATCATGCGACATAGTTTTCGTGATATGGGTTGATCACAATTGAGCGAAGAAACGTTCAGAGAAATAGCGTCAACTTTAAAGGAACTCCTGAAATGGTCACGATTCTCTGGAATGCAGCAGTTGAGAAATGTGCTAAGTCAGAATTTGAAAAACGATAGTGAAATGCTGATTTACGAACTCTCTGACGGGTCTCGTGGCGCAAGGGATGTAGCGGGAGCTGTTGGAGTTAGTCATCAGACAGTGCTTAATTATCTAAAAAAGTGGAATAAAGTCGGAATTGTTGAGCCATCGCCTAACTTCCAAGGGCGTTATCAAAGAATTTGTTCACTTGAAGAGGTAGGACTCGAAGTTCCGCTGATGCCACGACCTGCAGAGGAAAAGTTGCCTAAGACTGAAGTATCGGAAGTGAAAGAAAATGAGTGAAACTGATCGGCTTCTCAATGAGATTAGAATCTACATACGCATTTCCGCGGCGGCGGCTTCAAGAGTCACTGCAAGAAGCGTCATTGACACCTACGAAAAAGCAATCGTGTATAGTAAACTTGATGGCAAGACAAGTCAAACAAAAATTGAGGCTGATACAAAAGTCCCACAAACAACGGTTAGCGGTTGGTTGGCGGAATTCATGCAAGTAGGGTTAGTTGCACCCTCTGACAAATACAATCCCTCTCATAAAGCCTTGTTTACTTTGCAGGAGCTCGGAATAGATTTTGGCGTGCTCAAAAGACGTGAAAAGGCATCAAAGGCTGTCTCACAAAGCCCAGCGCCAACACGACCCCAGCAAGGCGATATTCAAAAAACATTGGAGTCTGAGAAAAGTGGAGCATCCAACCAGTGAACAAACAGAAATTTTAAGAGAAATTCTCAAGTGGATTAAGTTTGCTGGCGCAAAAGAAGTCAAGAACGCACTTTTGACCGCGCTAGACACCGAACAGAAGCGTCTAATTTATCATCTTAGTGATGGAGATCAGGGAATACAGGATATTGGAAAAGTCGTTGGTTTAAGTGGCGAAACTGTAAGAAAGTACTGGGCGTCATGGGCGCGCCAAGGTATAATGGAGTCACTTAAGGTTCGAGGCGGTGAAAGATACAGAAAATCCTTTGATCTTGAAGACTTCGGAATTGAAGTTCCTCAGCCGAAAGTCATCCCACAACTTGTAGAGCCTAAACCATCTGAAGAGACTGAAAAGAGAGAGTCGCAATGAGTACAGATGCAATGTTACGGGAGTTACGGAAGATTTCGAAGATTCTCGTACTAACAAATGCCGGAGCAGTTGAAAAAGAATTATCAAAACTTGCCAGTACCAATGACAGAAAGAAAATGTGGGTCTTAATGGATGGAAAACGAATGCCAGGAGATATTGCAAAAGAGACTGGCGTGACTGCTATGGCTGTGTCGATTTTCCTTAATGCTGGAGTAGCCGCAGAGCTAGTTGACTACCACCGAGGAGAACCGCCTCGACGCATTTTGGACTACGTACCACCTGCGTGGATTGAACTTGTGAAACTACCTGTCTCCGAGGAAGCGGAAGGAACACAACAGGTTAAACTTGACACAGCCATTGAAGGGGAACAGGAGAAAACTGGTGAACAGTAATGGATGAAACACAATTCAAGCAACTATCAGGCAAGATGGATACTATAATTAAGTTACTTGCTTTGAATGCGGTTGAAGGGAAAGAACTGAAGAATCAGGTTTCAATACTTTCCTCGTTTGGATTTCAACCTAAGCAAATCGCTGACATGCTTGGCAAAACACCAAATCAGATACGCGTGACACTACATAGACTCCGCCGAGAAAGAAGCGAACTTGAAGCTCAGGAACCTTCAGAGGAAGAACAGACTGAACAAACCGGAGAGGAACAGCATGCCTGAAGAAAGTGAGAGACAAATTCTCGATTCAATGCGACGAACACTGGAAGAAATGAAGGCAATTCTTGTGTTGACAAACCAAGAGAAGCTTCAAGAAGTTAAGAGAAGTTTGTTGAAGGAAGGCTCTGTTAAGCTGCAGATATATGAAATGTGTGATGGAACTAAGACTACAAGGGATATTGCGGCAGCAATCCAGAAAGATTTAGGTTACGTAAACTCATATCTCACCATTCTACGGCGAGAGGGTCTTGTAAGGACTATTGAAAGAGAAGGAAAGCAGGCTCATGAACAAATTTTCTAGGTGATGTAATTGCCTGAGACTCCAGATACACATAGGGAAATTGTCAAAATCCGACGAGAAATCGAGGATATAAAAAGATCACAGGAAGCAGACATGCAGTTTAACAGGGCGAAATATGAGAACCTCGTCTCACGAACGCTTGCGGGCAACGAAACCCGCATTAGAGTATTTCTTGCTGTGAACGGCCTAAAAAGCAGAAAAGAAATACAAGATGAAATTGGGAGAAGCCAGCCGACAATCTGGCAAGCTATCGACCATCTTGAACGTTTCGGATTGATAATTAAGCTTGAAGACACTAAGGGAGGAAGCCCAGTATACGGAAAGCCCCGCTGGGTTCACGCGTTAAGGATTGATGATTATGTCAGATCGCAATTTACCATTCAACCAGAGCCGCAATCAAAACCCGAAAATAGCAGTACTTAACGTCATTCTGAATTTTATTCTGTCAAGAGGGTGGACAGACTATGACAATTTCTCCTCAGATTTGACAGACAAAATACTTGAGAGTGAAGCTTCATCAGAAAAGGATATCATTGAGGTTTTACAAGAATCGAGCGGATCATTCTTTAGCCTCAATTCCGTAGACAAAAACGGATTCATTCAAGCCTTTCCCTCAGAGAAGATTCTTCATATTATTCAAGAGGGAATATCTCTCACACCCTTGACCTTTACAGACATTTTTCCAGAAATAATTATGACTTCCATTGAAGACGGAAAAAAACTGATCCCTCTACTTAAGAAGTTGCCTGAACGTACAATTCAAGACGCATTACTTGACTCATTACGGGAAAAAAACGCTACTAACCCTCATGAAAGGCTTCGTGATACACCGCTAGAGATTGCTGATCTTGAGCATTTTATACTGCCTATCATGGGAAAGCCTTTTTCCTTTACCTCTGTTGTCAAGGGTTACAAGAGTTTGCCTCATAAAACAGTGACTTGGGAGGACATTTCGCATCAAATAACCAAAGCGTATCAAGGGACTTTTCCCAATTACCTCCTTGTCGTATTAGCCAAGAACCCTGCCGATGGACTCATTACTAATCTCGTAAACTACGCCAAATCTGTGGGTAATCCTAATCTGATTATTATGTGTGACCCTGTTAATCTTGCTAGATTTCTTCGATTTCGAAAAGCGATATAGTTCCAAAGTTTTCTGGTCAATATTGTCGGATTGGAAGAAGAAGACTATAGCGAAATGCGCCTTCTTCTTTTGAAAATCCCCAGCCGCACTCATAACAGCGACGCGCTATTTTGATGCGTACTTTGTTAGAATTGAATTCGCTTCATCTATGCTGATACCGCTAATCAAGACCTTCTTCTGCTTTGAAGTGAAACCAGCCACGATCTCCACTCTCTTCTTGAAAATCCTCGAGAGTTCCTTAATCAACTCCTTGTTAACTCTTCCCTTCACAGGACTTTCCCGACACAACACAACAACCTCGTCACCCTCAACCTTGAACTGAAACCGCTTAGAATTCGGCTTCACAAAAACCGAGACAACAACTCCATCCGAAACCTTTAGCAACTCCATACCTATCCGCACACCCATCTCACAGAAAATTCAAGCCATTGTTATTATTACTGTTGTTAAGCGCGAGTTAATAACATCTGAACACCAAGACAGCGCCCATTAGGAGCCTATTTGGATCATATACAAGACTAGGGGGTCTACCCTGCGAAAAAAAAATTTCCAAACGCCCAACAACAGAGCCTCTTAAGACTCATGCAGATACCAGAGAGGTATGCCAGCTTGACTGGCCTATGAGTGCATGTATCAACTCTTATATGGACTATGCTTGCTGAAGTAGACTTCTCAGACTGGCGGTGCAAACATTGTTTGAAAGTGCTAACAGGGTCAGCAAGATACAGTCTTCAGCTATTCGCAGAATGATTGAGCTCTCTCATGGGATGAAAAATGTTGTTCATTTGGAGCAGGGCGAACCTGACTTTACAACGCCAGAACACATCATAGAAGCTGCAGTCGAGGCGGCCAGAAAAGGCTTCACACATTACACTGAGATGGATGGAACACTGGAACTGCGCCGAGCCATCGCTGAAAAACTCGAGAAAGACAACGGCATCGACGCCGACCCACAAACTGAAATTACAGTAACCTCGGGTTCACAAGAAGCCATGTTCATCGCTGCGATGGGATTCCTAAACCGAGGCGACGAAGCCCTAATACTCGACCCATACTACCCAGCCTACTACGAAGACACCCTCATTGCCGAAGCTCAGCCAATCACAGTTCCGCTTGACGAAAGAAAAAACTACAAAATAGAACCCGAAACCATAGAAAACAAGATAACGAAAAAAACCAAAATGATCTGGCTCTGCAACCCATCCAACCCAACAGGACACATATTCTCAAAACAAGAACTCGAAACCATAGCCGACACCGCCAAGAAACACAACCTGATCGTGTTCTCAGACGAAATCTACGAAAAAATCATCTACGATGGCACAAAACACGTCAGCATCGGCTCCATGCCTGACATGGAAGACAGAACTATTACAGTGAACGGGTTCTCAAAAGCATACGCAATGACAGGATGGAGAATCGGATACATAGCAGCAGGAAAAGAACTCTCAAACACATTGCGAAAACTCCACTATTACGCAACTCTGTGCCCAAACGCCATTTCACAAAAGGCAGCCGTCGCCGCGTTAACAGGATCACAAGACTGCGTCAAAGAAATGGTAGCTGAGTTCGACAGAAGAAGAAAATATGTCCTCAGCCAACTAGACAAGATTGAAAAATTGCCTTACACGAAACCGAAAGGAGCATTCTACGTCTTTCCAAACTTTTCAAGTTTCGAAGAATCCGATGAGGTCGTGGCATCACGTTTACTAAAGGAAGCTGGAGTCGCAACAGCGCCAGGCTCAGGCTTCAGCACTGCGGGCGAAGGACATTTAAGAATATCATACTCGGCATCCTATGAACAAGTCAGGGAAGGAATGGAGCGAATCAGAAAATTCCTAGAAAGTAAAGCGTAGCAATCTTGAGACTATTTAGCGCCTCGTTTCGTCACCGTAACCATACCCTTCTCAGCATCAACTCTAACAAAGTCACCTGTCCGAATGACTTCAAACGGGTCTTTCTCCAACCTGTCAACCAGAGGAACCTTGACCAAAAAAGCACTAACAATCAGCACAGTCTCTATGTCCTTGACTATCAACGCTTTCGGAGCAAGATTATGCGATGCCAACTTGAAAAGACCGTCAATTTGAACAACCGAACTCGCTTTCCCCGATGGAAACACAAGCACCTTGCCTGCAAGATTCTTTCCAAACAATTCATGATTCTTTTCTCTAACTACTCCCGTCTTCGGATCTGTGAGGTAGAAGCAGATGGGCTCATGGGAAACCAGAGCCTCGCCTTCACCGCAGCCGCCCACAATCTTATGGCACTTTAAAGAGATTCTTGAGTTCTTCATTCCACTATTTCCCCTTGACCGAGGTTTCAACACAATCCTCAAGCCTGCCCAACCTGACTTCTTTAAACCTCCGATAATAGGCGCATTTAGGCGAGTCTGTCATGCCCACCTTATCCGTGTAAATGGCCCAACACGGCTCATCTATACACGTGTCTACAACCACGTGTCCACCAGCCTTCTCTATGATGCCTACGTAACCAGTTTTCTCAGCCAAAGTCTTAGTCGTAGCTGACGTGCAAACCCAAAACGACACACCATCATGAACCTTCTTCCCATCCAAAAGCCTCGCAACCTCTTCCACCTGCTTCAGCGTATAATGCGGACACCCAAGCATAACAAAGTCTATTTTACTAGTTGTCGTTTGAAGCTCCTCATAAACCTGTTTAAGATCACGATCCGTCACAGTAATCTTGTCCCTTGGCTTATCGCCCTGAAAGGCTTCATCTACAGTCGAGGCTTCAACCGTGAACCCAGGCATGTAAAACATGGATATCGCGCCGGGCACGTTAGACATTGCACAGAAGTTTATGAACTCCTCCGTGTTCGGCTGCTTCGATATGCCAGTGAGCACAGGAATTCCATAGCCCACTTCTTTCCCCACACAGTATCCGAGAAGAGTATAATCAAACTCGTCCTTCAGCTTCGCCTTCACTTCGACTAGGTGCGTGCCCTTCCTGTTTTCCTTAAAAAGAAGCCCATACTCAGGAGTCTTACCAATGACCCCCGCAGCTAACGCGCTCTGAGCAGCCTCACGATTCGTCCTTGCACCGATAACAGAATTCACATACGGCGTAGCACTCGACTCGGAGAACGCAACAGTCTCACCATAGAGCGGAATGTTCTCCGCCATATACGGAATACAACTCCAACTGAGAATAGCACCCACCCGCCTGTAAGCTTCCATAACCCTCCTAGCCACATTAGCCTCAAACTTTGGAATCTCAAAAAGCCTATGGAAAAACGGAATATCATACACAGGATTCGTGCTCGTTGGCACCTTGCAACGTGCTCCTCCATCAGCTAATAGTTCAACAAAGTAAAGATCCCCCTCCTGACCGCTGGAAGCAGCATGGGCACGGCTTATCGGAATCATCCTCTCCGCATCATACGCGTCCCCAATCGCAACGAGCAGATTAAGCGCTTCCTGCATCCCCTTCCCCAGTTCACCCTTGCATATCCGCTCTTCCTCTCTAGTCAAATGCATCCAAAATCACCCATCCATCTCAAACATGACTCAGCCATCCTAACAAGTGTTCTGTGGATGACCCTCCAGAAACTTCACGACGTTGTCGATGCAGATATCAGAGCATCTTTTCTTAGCTTCAACCGTGTGAAACCCAATGTGAGGAGAAAGCACGACATTATCAAGTTTGAACAATGGATTATCCTTGTTCGGAGGCTCCTTCTCCAACACGTCCAGACCAGCGTAAGATATTTTGCCCGATTTCAACGCGTCAATCAGAGCATTCTCGTCAATGACTTTGCCCTGAGACGTGTTGATTATGACGACACCTTTTTTCATGACTTCGATTTCCTTCTTCCCAACGAGTCCTTCCGTTTCCAACGTCAAAGTCACATGCAAAGTTACAAAGTCGCTTTCCTTCAACAACGTGTGAAGGTCAACGTATTCTATGCCGACCTCTTTCGCCTTCCTCTTGTTGGGATATTTATCATAACCAAGAACCCGCATATTGAAAACTTTAGCTATCTCAGCGACTCGTAAGCCAATCGAACCCGTGCCGACCACGCCCAGAGTTTTACCATACAGTTCGACGCCTCCAAACGGTCTCCAGTCGAAACCACCGTTCCTTACATGCCTGTCAGCTTGGGTTAGTCTTCTAACGGCTGCAAATAATAAGGCGAAAGTTTGCTCAGCAACAGATTCTGTGGCGTAGCCGGGAACATGTGTAACTACGATTCCTCTTTCTTTGGCTGCTTTCAGGTCGGCGTAGTGACAGGTGGTTGCCCATATCGAAATCATCTTAAGTTTCTTAACGGAATCAATGACGCTTTTAGTGAGGTCAGTCCACCCGACAATCACGATGTCAGCTGACTTTATTCTCTCTTTCAATTCATCCGGCGTTTCAGGTGGTTCACCAAAAACTTCGAGGTCACCTATTGATTTCAGTTTCTGGATGTGCTGTTTCTCTAGGTAAACGTGGTCCACGACAACTATCTTCATTTTTCATCATCCCCTTGAATGTAGGCGGCTGCTTAAATTTTGTGTGGAACTTTTCAGGGATTGCGCGAACAATCTTAAATATTGCACTCTTCTATCACAAAGAAAAGGAGACCAGAAACCAATGGCGTTCAAATGCGTTCACTCCTCAAAAATAAAACCTGAAAAGCCTTCAGAAGCAGGCGCCTCCGGCATAACCGTCAGATGGCTCATCACGCAGGAAGATGGTGCACCAAACTTCGCCATGCGCCTCTTCGAACTCCAGCCTAAAGGACATTCTCCGCTTCACGTTCACGATTGGGAACACGAAGTCTACATCCTAGAAGGCAACTGCAAAGTCACATGCGAAGATCAAGAGGCAAAAGCAACCGCGGACTACGTAGTCTTCATACCGCCCAAAGCAAAACATCAATTTTCGAACGCAGGCAAATCAAAGCTCAGGTTCCTCTGCCTAATCCCACACCACAAGTAATGCACAAGAAACGTCACGATAAGCAACATGAAACATCACTTTTAACAACATTGAAAGTGCGTTTCAACAACATTGAAAGTGCGCCAGACCAGTGTCAAACACAACCCAAAACACAAACTAAACCAAAAACAGAGCCTGAGGCGCAATCAGTTCCGATTCCCACGAACAACAAAAAAAATTTTTCAGCACCCATACTAAGCCTAGGCAGCTTCTCTAGTCACAGTCAATATCCTAACATAGTCAGCCGTATCATCACAAGAATCCGCAACCTCTTCCAAAGACTGCAGCAAGTCTCTGAGAATCAGCAAAGTTGCAGCATCCATTTCCCGCCCATGCTTAAGCAGCAGTTCCTTGGTCTTCATGTAGTGCTCATCAATCCTCGTCTCAGCCTCATCAACCTTCAACGCCAACGCCCGAACCTCAGCCACATCAACACCAAGCTTCTCAATACTACCCCTCAACGCCGTGGACTCCACAACCAAATCCTTAGTCATCGCCACCAACTCATTCCACACATCAGCCGGCATCTGAACCTCAGCCAACAAAAGAAGACTCCTACCCGAATCCTTCACATGATCAGCCATCACATCAAGACGCTTAACCAAATGCATAATATCCTCCCTATCCTTAGGCGGCAAACTACCCCGAGTCAACTCCTCAAAAACCGCCCGCCGAAGATCATCAATTTCAGTTTCAACCACAAAAAGACGTTGAATACTCTTCTTAGCTTCAGCCGCATCTTTCTTTGAAGCTGCAATCACAGCTCTTTCAAGCTCAGTCACAGTGTCTATGGCTAGGGTCATCTGACGATAAGCCATATCTAACACCTTGGATTTCCGCCGTTCCGCAAACCATTTCTCCAAACTCTTTTTGCACCACCGCGAACAACTTTGCAGATACTAAGGTGATTATTGCCTTAAAAAAATGCCTATGTTTTCAGAGAATCGCTGCCGCATCATAGTGAATTCTTGATTCATTCTTCCAACGGGCTCACCGATGAGCATATATTTTGGTTGTGTTATGTTGTCTTGGGCTTTAAAATCTAGGTGCGCCTTGTCTTGCCTCAACCCTACGACGTCATCATCGTGGGCACAGGACCCGCCGGCATATTCTCCGCCTTAGAACTCACCAAAAACAACGCAGGCACGCCGCTCAAGATACTCTTGCTGGATAAGGGACCAGACTTGGAAAAACGCAGATGCCCAGCCAACAGAGGATTCGGATGCGTCAACTGTGACCCGTGCACCCTACTGCAGGGATGGGGTGGAGCTGGAGCCTTCAGCGACGGAAAACTGGATCTGTCACCTGAAGTTGGTGGTTGGCTTACAGACTACATTACAAGGGAAAGACTGGTCGACTACATCGATTATGTTGACGGTCTCTACAGGCAATTCGGCGCCCCAGAACGCGTCTACGGCACCGACTTAGACAAGATAGATGCTATTGAACGCAAAGGAGCGTTCGCTGGGCTAAAACTCATTCAGCAAAAAATACGTCCAATGGGCACAGATCGATGTGCTGAAGTCTTACGCAATATGCGTCGTCAGCTTAAGGAAAAAGTGGACATCCAAACAGGCGTGGAAGTCAAGAACCTATTGGTCAAGAACGACAGGGTTGAAGGCGTGGAAACCAATAGGGGCGAGAAGGTTCAGGGAGAATATGTGATAGTTGCCCCTGGTAGAAGTGGCGCTGAATGGCTAACAGTCGAAGTGCAAACACTAGGCTTGAAAACCTTGAACAATCCAGTCGACGTGGGCGTGCGAGTTGAAGTCTTAGCCTCTGTTATGGAAGAATTAACGGATGTCCTGTATGAACCCAAATTCGCCTATTTCTCCAAATGTTTCGACGACTACGTGCGCACGTTCTGTGTCTGCCCCAGAGGCGAAGTCATCACAGAATCGTATGAAGGCATCATAACAGTAAATGGGCAAAGCTACGCAGAGCGCAAGACAGACAACACCAACTTCGCGATACTCGTTAGTACTAAGTTTACCGAGCCGTTCCGAGAGCCGATTGCCTACGGCAAATACATCGCTAGGCTCACTAACCTATTGAGCGGTGGCATAATTCTCCAACGCTTAGGCGACCTTGAGGTTGGAAGGCGCAGCACAGAAGAAAGAATCAACCGCAGTTTGGTGGTGCCAACGTTCAAAAACGCGACGCCAGGTGATCTGAGCTTTGTCTTGCCTTACCGCTACTTAGCCGACATCCGAGAGATGCTTCAAGCATTAGACCAAATTGCTCCAGGAATTAATTCGAAGGACACGCTTCTCTACGGCGCTGAGGTTAAGTTTTACACTTCACGGTTGGAACTGAGCAATCATTTGGAGACGAGGATTCGCAACCTTTTCACGATAGGCGACGGAGCAGGCATCACGCGGGGATTGATTCAAGCCTCAGTCTCAGGCGTTATCGTGGCTCGAGAGATAGCTAAACGAGAGAAAAAAGCCAATCAAGTCACGGTTGAAAAAACCTGAAAAATAGAAATCTTCTGCATTAAATTTTTATTCCTATTGTTAAGCAAACTAGTTTGGTGCGGAAAAATCTGCAGGGATAAACAGAGACTTCCTCTCACTCTTTCCCTCATAAACCGCACCCCAAAAAACCGTATAAAAATAGAGAGAAAGGAGTTCGTTTTTTCTGTTAGGGTACTGGTTAGTATGGGTTTGTGAAAATTTTTTGGAGTAGGGCTCAGCCTTTTCTGTTTGTGTTTTGGGTTGGGTTGGGTTGGGGTTTCTGATTAGTGTTTCTTGTCCTGTTTGAGTTTGGTTTAGGGCACTTTCAATGTTGTTAAAAGCCACTTTCTATGTTGTTGAAAGTGACGTTTAGGGATGGCTGAGTTTCATGGTGTGCCTGCGCCTGTGATTAATTTCAGAAGAAGATGGTCAACTTGCCCTAGTGCCTTCTTCTACTTACCTTTGGAGAAAGCTGGCTAGAGATCCGTCAGTATGCGTATGAGAAGAAATTCTAGTTTAGGTTTAGCTACAGCGCTGATGTGGTGGGTTGGGAGGATTTGGACCCCCGTCACGAGCTCCCGAGATTAGATCAGTGGGATGGGTTCGCACTGTAGCATATTTGGGTTAGTGGAGCCAATGCCAAATACGTCTAGCGATCTGCACATTCTGAAAACCAGTTTTTGTGGATTTCAAATTCATAATGCTTAGGAATCCTTGACTCAATCATGCCATTCAAAGGAGGAGCAAGAAGCTGAGCAAAGAGATAGAGCAGCTGCTTAAGGATCTCGAGAAGGCACGTGAACTTCTGCGAACTGCCGAACGCCGACTAACCGAGAACTATGTCTGTTGAGCCGATTTGTGACAGGTTCTGCAAGCCCACGCACATATCTTCTTCTTGTAAATGGAATTGGCACGATACTATGTCTTACCTAACGAGGTCGCAAACACTTACGTGAGAGGTAATGCGCCGAGAAATGCGAAATCTTGACAAACTACAAGTGCATTTGCTATGTTTTGGTTTGAGGTCTTTGGCTTGTTGCAGGTAACTCTGGGAATTTTCCTTTTGTTCGTTCTTCAGCTATTGTTGCCGCCTCGTTCAGTATTTTCTGCGCTTCTTCATTTGATGCCGCAAAGTCCAGTGTTAGTCCAGTGGTTTGTCCGGCGTCTCCGATTATTCCGTTGAGTTCTATTCCGATTTGTTCGAGTTCTCTTCCTGCATCGGGCAAGACACCCGTTATTGCTTTCTTGACACCGCCGAGTACGCCGATGACTGGTCCAAGCGTGTACACCATGTCTCCAAGTTCTGTGACTGTCCTTAATCTGAGAACGATTTGCTCCAAGGCGAGTCTTGCGTTCATTACGGTTTTTTCGGTCTTCCGTATCTCAGTTAGTTCATTGGCGAAGGCGTTAGCGTGTGGTTGATCGTGTTTAGAATAAGTCTCAACAACTTTGGCGAACAGCGATCTGTCACGTTCTGAAAGGCGGTTGCTGGTTTGGTCTAGTCGCTGAATCTGGCCTTCTAAACGCTGGATCGCATGATCTAACCGTGGCTTCAACTGGCCAGGAGAACGAATGGAATTCTTAACTTTCGAGCTGAAGGGCCCAGAGCTCTCACTTTCTCCCCACTTCTCATTGAACTTATTCGGCAAATTGCTCTTCTCCTAGGCAGACAACAGTCTTCAGCGTTTTTATTCAATCACTTAACATGATGAAAACATTGTCATGTATATGTACCGAATATTTCACTTTGCTTCAATTTTGGAATTTTAAACATGCGTTACAACCACGAGAATGCTGTACTCGGGAATTGACAACTTCATGTGAAGCGCATCCTCCGCGCTATTGAGCCTTGTGTGCGGGTTAAACTGGTCTTTGCCACTGATACAATCGATTAATGCGCGCTCTTTTGTGTGACAAGGACTAATCGAAAAGGACAACAATGTCTATGGGTTGAGGACTTTTGCCAGCTCTTCCGCGTAGGTCTTAGCTTTCTCCAGCTCTCCCTCTTTCAGATGCATTTCATTCATCTTGCCTTCCACGTAGGTGACTAGAGGCTGCATGACCATTTTGAAACCGAGTTTCTTGAGCTTCTTCTCTATCCCATTTGCTGCGTTTCCACTCATTCTGCTCTGCAACTGCGTGTCAAATGCAGCGGCAAGTTTTCCAGAGAACTCATCTTTAGCAAACCTCTCCAGAAATTGCATGATAGGCTCGGTTGCCTTCAACCACTGCGTAGGCGACCCAGCTAAGACGCAATCATAATTCTTCACACCAGCCGGGTCAACGTCTTTAACATAGTGACAGTCAACGTCAAACCCTTTTTCTTTGAGGATCTCACTCATCACCTTAGCAACTTTCTCCGTGTTTCTGTTCATGGAAGTCGTGTCGTATACAACCAGAATCTTCAAGCAATTCGCCCCAGCTCTCAGTGAGTCGCAAAGCTTTTGAGCTTTTGGAAAAGCGTTAGGGGTAAGGTCTTTCTACCGCCACTATTGACCAATGACTATAGACAATCGGTTTTTCAAGTCTAGTAATGGGGCTGGGAGGATTTGGACCCCCGTCACGAGCGCCCGAGGCTCATAGCCTAGACCATGCTAGCCGACAGCCCCTCAGCTTTCTATTTGAGAGAACCGCCTTTGAAATAAGCCTTTTTCATCCTCTGCGCTGCCAACTCGTTAGATTGTGACGCACAAGCCAATTGTTGAGCAATCAAGATTCTACTGCGAAAACAGCAAAAGTTTATTTCATCAACTTGAGGAAAAGGTTTGGAGCGTGCCCTTAAAACATGAAGTTTTCTTTCGTATCGCCCAGTCCAGCGCCAGAGATTGTAGGCAAGATTGAGGCACCTTGGCCTCCATTAGGCGTGCTCTATTGCGCAGGCGTTCTAATGAACGGCGGAGTAGAAGTGTCCGTCCTCGATCAGGGAGCGAAGGGATACACTTCACAGCAGATTTTAAGATGGGTGAAAAAAGAGAACCCAGACATCCTCGGCTTCTCCGTTTTGGTAACCTCCTTCAGCGAAGCCTTAAACTTGGCTAGGCAGGCGAAGGAAGAGAACCCAAATCTGATTACAGTTTTTGGAAACTACCACGCAACCTTCAACGCCGAACGAATTCTAAGGAAATATCCTTTCGTCGATGTTATTGTGCGCGGCGAGGGCGAACACTCTGTCTTGCAACTGGCTAATTCTATTCAAAAGAAGGAAAGACTGAAGGATATTCCTGGCTTAACCCTCAAGAATAGTGGACGTGTCATGTCCACGCCTGATGCTCCTCTAATAGGCAACATTGATACTTTGCCGATTCCAAATCGAGATCTTTTAGGAGCAGAGTACGCGTCCGAGATTTTCGGAATAAAAGTCGCTACAAGAAGGTTTACTTCAATAATCTCTTCGCGTGGTTGTCCCTTCCGATGCAGTTTCTGCGGCTGCCGCAAGTTCGCGAGAGGTGTTTGGCGACCACGCACAGTAGAAAGTCTGATGGAAGAGTTCAGGCTCCTGTACAGCCAAGGTTACAGACAGTTTCTGTTCGTTGACGACAACTTTACATTAAATCTTCGCCGAGTTGTCAAACTGTGCAGGCAGTTAAAAAAGGAGAAGCTGGACATCGAATGGTACTGTGACTCTCGTGTCGACAACTGCAACTACGACACGTTTAGAGAGATGGTCAAAGCTGGGTGCCGCCTGCTCTATTTCGGCGTCGAAAGCGCCAATCAGCGAATCCTCAACTACTTCAACAAGGACATAACGCCCGACCAGACTCGAAGGGCTGTGAACTCGGCGAGAAGAGCAGGGATGGATATAATAGTTGGCTCCTTCATAGTTGGCGCCCCAGACGAAACCAGACAGGAAATTCAAAACACTCTTCGCTTTGCGTATGAATTGGACATAGACATTCCACAATTGAACATCTTAAACGCGTTTCCTGGAACCGACTCGTGGAACGACCTAGTGGACAAGGGCTTCATAAATGAGGAAAAGTATTGGGAAAAAGGCGTCTATGTCTCGCAGATCTCACCTCACGCTGTGCCGTTTGAGGAGATTCGACAGTTGATGTATGAATACTTCACGACTTTCTATCTTCGCCCCAAGAAACTATCCTCTGAGATCCTCCGAACATTTAAGAGCCCATATCGAATGACGGCTCTTGTGAACAATCTTATGAGGGTACGTGAAATCTACGGCACTGTGAAACGAGAAGTAAGCTTAAAACAACCATCGCCGCAGACGAAAGCCAAACTGGAACCAATCTGAAGTAAAGTTTAACCTATAAAAGCCAAGGAATCGTTAGTTAAGGATACTTACAGGATAACGTGACTTCTATGTCTCGTCCGCGTCGACTTGGAGCCCGAGTGTTAAAGGCAGTTGCCTCATCCCTGCGCCTTCAAGTTTTAAACATGCTCTTTGATCGAGGTCCCCTGTCTTACACTGAAATAATGAACATGCTCCATTTGAACCCAGGAAGAGACGCGGGCAGATTCGCCTACCACCTAAAATTCCTAATAAAAGCCGACCTGGTTGAGCCAGATGCCGAGACCAAGAAATACAGGCTGACAGACCTAGGGCGAATGTTGGTTGAAATCACCGAAACCATAGACGAACACGCGTTCAAACGCCGCAAAATGATGGTGCGCACCTCACGCTTAGCTATGGAAGAATTTGACCGAAACAAAATCGCCTCCGCCTTGGTGAAAGAAGCCAACGTACCACAAGACCTAGCGCAGAAAATCGCCCGCGAAACCGAAGGACGCCTCCTAGAGATAAAAGCAAAGTATCTGACGGCGCCCCTCATCCGAGAATTCGTCAACGCCATATTAATCGAAAAGGGCTTGGAAGAGTACAGGCACAAACTGACAAGACTCGGCCTGCCAGTCTACGATGTAACTCAACTAATCAAGTCGGCTGGCGCTCAGTCTGCGAGCGTATCAGCCATCCACGAGTCAGCTGGCGACTCAGTCATCGAAGAATACACACTCCTAAATATTCTACCGAGAGACATAGCAGATGCACACCTCTCTGGTTCACTCCATCTAAACAATCTAGGCGTTTGGATACTCAAACCCAATGAATTCGCACATGACCTGCGCTTCTTCCTCAAGAACGGGCTTCAGTTCAGCAGACCCCAGCTTATGTTCGCTTCAAGCCCTTCCCCAAAAACCTTGGAGGCAGCGTTCTCCACAATTCTGAATCTCTTAAGATTGACTGCTGCAGAGGTTTCAGGCGAGCAACTGCTAGATTATCTCAACATCTTTTTGGCGCCTTTTATTCGAGGCATGGAACCAGACCGAGTCCGCGAGAGCCTACGCCTTTTCATTCTTAATCTCAACCAAATCTTTTCAAGCTTTGACTCAGCACTGCCATTGTCGGTGGGTCTTGAACTCGCCGTTCCAAGTTTTCTAAGAGATAAAGACGCTGTGGGACCTAGTGGAAAGGGAGGAGGTGTCTACGCGGAATACGCTGAGGAGAGTTGTCTTCTCGCTTCGCTTCTTTTGGAAACAGTTGCAGAAGAGAGCAAGAAGAGACCACTGTTTCAACCCAGCCTCATATTGAAAATGCGAGCGGAAGGATTGCGCGACAAAGATTCCGAGGCGGTTCTGCATCAGGCTCACCAATTGGCAGCTCTAAGGGGGCTTCCATACTTTGCAAACCTGACCCCAAAAGATCAGGCTTGTGTTTCTTACACGGCAACGGGCACCCGCTTCACCAACGATTGGAAAGGCGATTGGGAACTCGACACGCTTCGTGTAGGCGCCGTGGACAGCGTCTTGGTAAATCTTCCAAGAATCGCCTACGAATCAGAAGCAAAGATCTCAAAGTTCAACGATCTATTAGATGAACAACTTGAAATGGCCTTACGTGCCATGGAAATCAAGTACCAAACCATCAAGCAACGGGCAAGAGAGGGATTGCTCCCCTTCCTGACCAGCGGATACAGCGGGGAACAGTATGCTCGTTTTGAAAACTTCACTCGCCTAATCAGCTTTGTGGGCTTAAACGAAGCTATTGAAACCCTTGGCGGCAAATCACTTTACGAAGACAGCAAAGCCCTAGAGTTGGCTGAGCAAACGGTGAAATATATTCACACCAGCGTTAAGAAGAGTGTGAGAAAGCCTGAGAGCCGACCAGTGACGGCGATGGTTCCTAGCGCCAAAGCCGCTGCACGCCTCGCTCAACTGGACATGGAACGCTATGGTTGGGCAAAAGTTCACGCTAAAGGAACCAAAGAACAGCCCTTCTACACCAACTTGGTTACACTGCCTGTTCAGGCCAAAATCGCTTCAGATGAACACTTGAAAATAGAAGAGAGAATACAGCAGCTGACGCCAGGAGGACACTTAACAGTTATACAGGTCGACGAAGATGAACCCGATGCTGACAGACTGTTGACGCTAACTAGACGATTGACTTCAGAAAGCAAAATAGGTTTATACACATTCAGCCGCAACTTCGCCTACTGCGGCCACTGCGGAAAAACCGTGTCAGGTCAACCAGTGAAATGCCCCTCCTGCGGCTCAGTAGATAATCTAGTCGGTTATACACGAGCCTCAGCAAAATACGCACCTGTGACCAATCAGACGTGAAAAGCGCCTCCCTTCATCGTTCAACCAAACATTGCTTGTGTTAATTTCTGAACTCAATTGTACAGAATTTTAAACAATTTATCCCAAAAAACTTAAGTAAAAAGCTCCATGCTAGATTTGAACACCTCTATGTATAAAATATTCGTGCATCTTGTACGATTTGTCTCTGATTTTACATAAGAAGTTGTATGTAAGTTTAAAGACTGACTTGTGCTGTAAGGTGTTTGCCGCCTCTGTACGGGTGTTCTCATGGTTTCTACAGACAATTCGGTTCAAGCCCTCGCAAACTCTACTGGAGCCAAAAGGCTCGTGGTTTACACATCTAACGGATGCCACAAGTGTTCAGTGCTGAAAGAATGGCTCAAAACCTCAAACAGAAGTTACGAAGAACGCAGCTTGGAAAACGTGGACATCATGACTGATTTGGTAATGAGGAACATCGTTGTTCTCTCAGCCCCAGTTCTAGAGGTTGACGATTCGGTGCACAGTGAAACAGAATTTTTCGAAGGCAACGCACTGGCAGTGGACAGACTTCAAGGAATTTTGGAGGGCAACGGCAATGGGCAACGGTGACGGCGACGGGGAACTCGTCCTCCAATCGTATCAGGAATTAATGCCTAAGGTCCGAACAAGCGACGGCTTCATAGTCTCCTGGAATCGAGAAGCCATTGTGAAACAACTCTTAACAGAGACGAAACTCGCCAAAGACTTCTATGACGTAGAACCGATGAGTCAGGAAGAAGCTGAGGAAATCGCGTTTGACGTAGAACGGAAAATTCTGAACTTGCGGTTGAAGTTTGTAAGCGGACCCCTCATCAGAGAATTGGTCAACAACGTTTTGCTGGGCATGGCTAAAGACAAGCCTGAATACGCCGTTTACCGCAACATCCTCACACGTGTTGGAGCACCTGTTTACGACGCCTATCTCATGGACATGGGACAGGGTTATAAGGCAAATGAAAATGCCAACCTTCAGCCAAACGCCGAGACCTCTCACAAAAGAAAGGCCGATTGGGTTTCAGGCGAACAATACCTGCTTCTAATGCCCCCAAAGTTGGCAGACGCGCATCTATCAGGTGATTTGCACATTCACGATTTGGAATACTTCGGAACCCGACCCTTCTGTCAAGACTGGGATCTCCGCTACTTTTTCTACTATGGTCTAATGCCCGATGGAATGGGAACTCGAACAAGTGTGGCAGGTCCAGCTAAACACCCAGAGGTCGCTATCCTGCACACGGCTAAAATCTTAGCTTCGGCGCAAACCAACTTCGCTGGTGGTGAAGGCTTCTATAATTTCCTAGTTTTTTTGGCGCCCTTTATGAAGGGACTAGGCTACGATCGGATCAAGCAAATGCTGCAGATGATGTTCTTTGAGTACACGCAGGCGTATGTGGCTCGAGGAGGCCAGCTCGTTTTCAGTAACATTCAGGTGCAGCCTGGAGTGCCCGAATTGTGGCGAAAAATGCCAGTTGTTTTGAACGGGCGAGTTGGACCCGACGTTTATGGCGACTTTGAAGACGAAGTTCGCATGATGTTTAAAGCTTTGTACGAAGTTGCGTTGAAAGGTGACTTCAGGGGCAAACCCTTCAATTTTCCGAAGCTTGAGAACACGATAAGCCCAGAGTTTTTCAAACCCGAATACGATGAAGTTTGGCTGGACGTTCACAGAGCAGTGGCCAAGTTTGGCACGCCTTACTTCGACAATTTGATGCCTCCGTACAGAGGCTACGGCAAAGGCGTCTCATGCTACCAATGCTGCGCCTACTGTTTTGTTGAAACGCCTGAGAGCAGCCCAGAATTTCAGGACAAGATGAACTTTGTAGATGGAAAACACTTCAGCATGGGCAGTTGGCAAGTTGTGAGCTTGAACCTTCCAAGATTGGCGTACAAAGCGAATGGCAACGACGCAGTTCTTTTCGAAGAAGCTCGTCGGCTCATGGATCACGCCGCAGAGATCTTCAAGATTAAACGCAAATGGATGGACCTGATAAGAAGACGCAATCGGATTCCCTTTGCAACTCAGCGTCCCATAGACCCGAGGACAGGGGCGAAGGGGCAACCCGCCATAGATTTTGACGGTTTGGTGAGCACCATCGGGCTCGTAGGCGGCAACGAGTTGGCCCAGTGGCACACGGGCTATCAGCTTCACGAGCATCCAGAAGCCGTCAAGATCCTAGTCAAACTAATTCTGGAGATGCAAAAGTACAAGAAAGAGCTGGAGTCAAGAGCCGGGCTCAAGCTGGCTTTGGCGCGCACGCCGGCGGAATCAACCGCTCAACGGTTCGCCATAGCCGATCTGCTCACGCCTACCTACCACGACAACGCTGAGAAAACTGCCAAGGGCGACCTGCCCAAAGCTGAGCGGATGCTAGCAGAGGGAGAAAAAGATGTTTCTCTCTATTACAGTAATGGAACCCACATGTATGTTGGCGCAAACATGGGATTACTTGACAGAATTGACACTGAACAGAAGTTCTTTCCGCTTCTGAACGGCGGCAACATGCTTCACGTTTGGCTCGGCGAAGCCTCTCCCGATCCCGAGGCGTTGTACAAACTCACCAAGCGTATTGCCACTCAGACTCAGGTTGGGTATTACGCTTACACTAAAGACTTGACTGTCTGCAACGACTGTGGCGTGGTTTCGCCGCTCATTAGCCGAGCTTGTCCCAACTGTGGCTCCACGAATGTCGAGTGGTGGTCTCGCGTGACAGGCTACTATCAGGCTGTGAGTGGATGGAACGAGGCCAAGAAAAAGGAGCTGCAAGACAGGTTCAGAATCATCATTTAGACAAAATTGAGAGAAAGGAGGACAAAAAATGAACAGTTTACCATTATGCTTCGGCAGATGGATAACCCAAAGCGCCAACAAGTGTGAACAATGCTCGATCCAGCTGGAATGTTACAGCAAAATGAGAGAAAACGAAAAGAAACAAGAAAAATTAGAAGCGTTAAGACAAGTTCCATGGTACCAAAGAAACAACAGCGATGAGCCAACGTATGGCGTCTGCGAAAAATGCGGCTAATTACAGCAAGTTAAAGAATGACACGCGACTTCTCAATTTGTTGCCCCCAGAATTAGTGCCAGCAACGCCATTCGCGTGACTATTCCGTTCCAGACTTGCTGAAAATAGCGTGCGTGTGGCGTAGAGTCTACTTCGGGACTGATTTCGTCCACACGCGGCAGCGGGTGCAGCACTATCATGCCTTTCTTGGCGTTTTTCAACATTGCTACATCGATTTTGTATGAACCTTTAACTTTAGAGTATTCAGCGGCGTCCGGAAACCGCTCTTTCTGTATGCGTGTCACGTAGAGCACATCTAGCTTGGGCAAAACTTCGTCCAAGCTTGTTGTCTCTTCAACCTTGATGCGTTCACTTATCGTGTCGAGCACCTCTCGGCGCATGCGCAATAGTTCAGGAGAGATAAAATAGAGGTTCACATCATAGAGCGACAGTGCATAAGCGAGGGAATGCACCGTTCGCCCAAAACGGAGATCACCAACTAAGGCGATGTTCAATCCATCTATTCGGCCCAGCTCCTTCTTTATGGTGTAAAAATCAAGCAACGCCTGCGTTGGATGTTCTTCAGCGCCGGAACCCCCGTTGATTATCGGCACACTTGCAAATTCTGCGGCTAGTCTTGCAGCACCCTCAAGCGGATGTCGTAAGGCTATGATGTCGGCGTAGTTTTCAACAACCCGCATGGTGTCAGCCAAGTTTTCGCCCTTCCGAACAGAGGCTATCTCCGCCTCAGCGAAGCCGATGGCTGTTCCGCCAAGTCTGTGCATAGCCGATTCGAAGCTGAGTCTCGTTCTTGTACTGGGTTCGTAGAAGAGGGTAGCGAGGATTTTACCTTTGAGCATGTCGGAACCGCTTTTTGCGATCGGTTCCATTGTAGCAGCAATGTTCAATACGTAATCGATTTCTTCACGTGTGAAATCTTTAATGGAGATTATATCTCTTCCCTTGAATTCCAACTAAAGACACCAAACAGAGTCTATTTGCGTATAAATAATACTTTTCTTTCTCCCCGAACGTGCATACAGTATAAATAGTGCGTGCAGAGAAACAGAGCTTCTCATATTTGTGAGAAAACAGAGGGTGAGCCGCTAACGCTAGATGAGCTGCAAAAGAGTGTTAATGTCGCACTGAGACTTGGGGGAGAATTCGCAGATGCGAGATTTGAAAACACCAAGATCAGGCAGATAAGCATGGTCAACGGTTCGATACGCACATTCAACAGCTCCAGTCGCAGCGGGGTGGCTCTGCGGGTCAAATCGGGCGGGTCCTGGGGATTAGCTTCTACTACCTCAATGGACCTTGAATCACTCAAAACAGCAGCAAAAAAAGCGTTTGAATTGGCCAAAAAATCGAGCGGTTATTCCGACAGGAAGATAGTGCTTCCGGAGGTCAAGAGTCGTAAAGAAATAGTGAAAGCGAAGGTCAGAATCAACCACGAAGATGTGGACACTCGGGAGAAACTTGGATTTGTTAAAGCCCTTGACTCCGCGCAGGCAAAGGCTGACAAACGAATAGTAAACAGAACGTCAAGCTACCGTGAAATAGCTCGAAACTACGGCCTAGTCAATAGTTTCGGAAGCGAGCTCCAATGGAACGAAATCCGAACAGTTTTTCTGGTGATGAGTGTCGCATCCGAGGCCGGTAAGCTAGAAACTAGTTTGGATCGAAAATACGGAACCGTCGGCTATGAATTAGTCAAGGATACAGACCCCAACGAATTTGGAGGCAAGGTGGCACAAGAAGCTGTTGAAATGCTTTCCGCAGCTAAGCCTCCAAGTGGATTAATGCCTGTAATAGTTGACCCCGACATTGCAGGGTTGCTAGCGCATGAGGTTATAGGTCACGCTGCAGAGGCCGACGAGGTCATGAGGCAAAGGTCATTTTTAAGCAATGCTGTGGGGAAACAAGTCGGAAGCGAGCTTGTGACAATGGTTGACGACGGAACAATTGAGCAAGCATACGGATCGATACCATTCGATTCTGAGGGAACACCAAGTTCAAGAACGACCATCATCAAAAACGGTGTTTACAAGGGTTTTATGCACTCTTTGGAAACAGCGGGAGAATTCAATACTCAACCCACTGGAAACGCGAGGGCTCAAGATTACAATAGACGTGTATTCGTGAGAATGACAAACACCTTCTTCGAACCCGGTAACCGTACACTCGATGAACTTATCGCAGACACCAAAGAAGGCTTGTTGGCGATTAAGGGCATCTCGGGTATGGAAGACCCAGTTGGAGGAGGCTTCCAAGGAAGAATACTCAAAGGTTACCTGATCAAAAACGGCGAGAAAAGAGATTTGGTTCGCAGCTTCACATTAACTGGCAAAGCCTTAGACATACTGAAAACAGTGGACATGGTTGGAAAAGAATTCGAACTGGCTGGCGGTCACTGTGGCAAAGGTGAAGAGGATTTTGTGCCCGTGACCACTGGAGGTCCGTTTATGAGAGCAAAGATAATTGTTGGAGGCGGCTGAGCACGTCTTCGTTGGAATCTTTGTCAACTGCGGCGCTAAAGATGGCTGAAAAAGGTGGAGCAAGTCAGGTTGAAGTCTTCATCATTAGTACACATGGTCGCAGCGTTTACATTGAAGACAGTAGGCCAGGAGTGGCAGATGATAAGTTTGAGGTTGGACTAGGCATCAAAGTGTGCTTGGGGAAGCGCATTGGCTTCTCTTCAGGAACGGTGAACCATGGATCATTGGAAGGAATTGTTGATGAAGCTTTGACCATAGCAAAAACGACTGAAGAAGATCCCTACTTCAAATCTCTGCCTAGTGGAGGAAAGTTTTCTGGCCAAATCAAGGGGGTCTACTCAGAGGAAACAGCACAGACTGATTTGGAAGAGATAGCTGCAAAAGCTGTTAGCACAATCAGGGCTGCGGAAAAGAACAGAAACGTGAAGGTGCCGCTAGGTTTGATCCGTTTAGCGGACTACTCATTGCAGGTAATCAATTCCCTAGGCGTTGATTTTGGTCATAGAGGCACAATGGTTTTCTCTTACTTCAAATCAAAGGCGACAGCTGGCGAAAATGCGGGCGAAGGCATAGAGAAAGAGTGGTCTACAGATATTTCAGAGATAGACTTTGAGGCCATAGGAAACACAATTGCTGAAAAAGCTCTGGCCACAATGAATGCTGAATCGTTTAAAGAAGAAAGAAATGTCACAGCAGTCATAGTGCCTACGGAATTGGAGGGACTCCTATCTGCTGTGGAGTTTGCCACAAATGCGGAGAACGTGAATAAGAAAAGAAGCCCATGGATAAATCAGCTAGAGGCAAAGGTTGCAGAAGAGAGTCTTACTATCTGGGATGATGGAAGGTATGCTGGTGGAATTAGAAGCGCGTTAGCTGACGATGAGGGTGTCGAAACAAGCAAGAAGACGATTATTAGCAGAGGTAGACTCCAGTCTTACATTTACGACTCTTACAACGCGAATATTTGCGGCGTTAAAGCCACGGGAAACGGGTTCCGCCGCGGAACAAGAAGCATAGAAGGCACGTTTACGTCTCCGACATCATGCACCTACGCGAACATGGTGGTTCAATCAGGAAACAAGAGCTTGGACGATATCGTCTCACGAATAGACAATGGAGTCCTCGTTGAAGCACTTGCTACATCTGAAGTCAACCCGATAACAGGCGGGTTTGGCTGCGAGGCCAGAGATGCCACGCTTATCGAAGGCGGAAAACTGACAAAACACGTTAAGCACGCTTTGTTAACGGGGAATATTTATGAGGCGTTGAAAAACATCTTCGACATAAGCGACCAGACGAAAATAGTGGAAAGCACGGTTCTGCCGTCTATAGCGTTTTCGAATGTCACGCTTGTGGGGCAAAAGTAGTAGGCTAGGCGTTCTCTTTTTATCTTCCACATTCAATACTAGTTGCGGCAGGAGTTGCCCAAATGTCAAAAAAGACCCTGCGAGTTTCCAAAATCAAAGATGGCACTGTTATTGACCACATTACCAGTGGCCACGCGTTGGACATTGCCAAAATATTGGGCATCACAGATCGACGAGCAGGCGTTGTGACCATAGCAATGAATGTGCCAAGCAAAAATCTGGGTCACAAAGACATGGTGAAGATTGAGGGACGAGTTCTAGCTGCGTCTGAGGTTGATAAGATCGCGTTGCTGGCGCCACACGCCACTATAAACATTGTTAAGGACTATAAGGTGGTTGAAAAACAACGGGCAAAACTCCCAGACACAATAAAGGGTATTGTGAAGTGTGACAACCCAGCGTGCGTATCGAACAGCAATGAGCCCATACAAACAAAGTTCTATGTTGAAAAAGAAGAACCCCTACGTTTGAAGTGCCATTACTGCGGGCACATAATGGAAAAAGCAGACGTACTAAAACAGTTCTAGAAACGTCTGCTTACTATTTTGTTTGGGTTAGTAGGAGTATGGCTTGAGCTAGGTCTCCTTTGGTTTGTTCAAGCGCGGTTCTGGCTTCTTCCAAGCTCACCTTGGCCTGCGTGGCTACCAGTTGCACGTCTTCTTCAGGAATCTTGACCTCTTTCTCAAGCGCTTTCTCAACAATTCTTTCGCCCGTAACCTGGAAGATTTTTTGCCCCTGCATCTCCATAACGGCTACCTCTGGGTTTTCTACAACAATCTCTTTGCTGCTCGTTTTGAAAATGACCTGTTGAACATCTGGCATGGCGCCCATGTTTAAGCCCATGCGCTGCATCATGCGTTTGGCTTCTCTCGGACTAAACCGCTTCATGTTTCAACACCCTAACTCACACTATCTCTTCATGACTGGGTATTTAACTTGAAAGTTTTTATCCCCTCTGATAACAATTGTTATGGGCTAGGCAGAAAAACATGACTGGAAAAATCATCGGACACGGCACATGGTACGACAAAACAGCGTTGGAAATTGTTGAACGGGAGCGAAAGCTCGGCAGAAGCCTTAACATGATTCGAACAGAAATGGGATTGGGCGCATCTGGGATTCCACACGTTGGCAATGTTAGCGATGGCATAAGATCTCATGCTGTTACCGCAGCCCTGCATGCACAGGGTTATAGTTCGGAGTTAATCGCCTTCTGCGATGACAAGGACGGCTTGCGAAAAGTTCCTGCGGGATTTCCGCAGTCTTTAAAGAAATACCTAGGCTTCCCGGTTAGAATGGTTCCCGACCCTTACGGTTGCCATAAGAGTTTTGGAGAGCATAGCAATTCCCTTTTGCTAGAAGCCTTTGACAAATGTGGCGTCAAGTACAAGTTCATGTCAGCTACCGAAACCTATGAGAAAGGTCTTCTGAACGATGAAATTGAAACCATACTGCAGAACGCTCAGCGAGTTGGAGAGATTATCAAGGAAGAAGTTGGGCAAGAGAAATTTGAAGAGGCACTCCCATACTTTGCCATATGCAGTAATTGTGGCAGAATCTACACCACCAAAACCTACAAGTTGCTCCCCAAGGAACATAAGGTGTTGTATAAATGTGAAGGAATGGAAATTAAAGGACAGAGATTCAAGGGTTGCGGGCACGAGGGCGAGGCCAACTACACAAGAGGCGAAGGAAAACTCGTCTGGAAGGTCGAGTTCGCTGCCAGATGGAGGGCTCTTGACATACGATTTGAAGCCTATGGGAAAGACATCGCGGACTCCGTGCGAGTGAATGATCGAATATGCCAAGAAATATTGAATTATCCACCTCCCTATCACGCTCAGTATGAACTGTTTTTGGCAAAGGGTGGAAAGAGATTCTCCAAATCGGCGGGAACAGTGTTCACGCCACAGGTCTGGTTCCGTTACGGTTCACCCCAATCGCTTAACTTGCTAATGCTCAAACGCTTCGTTGGAACTCGCAGGATTTCAGTTATGGACATTCCTCACTACATGAACGAATTCGACGAGTTAGAAGATATCTACTTCGAGAAAAAGAAAATTGAAAACAAGAAAGAACTGGCTAAGTTGCAGGGTCTCTATGAATACCTGTGGTGGCTTAGACCGCCAAGTCAGTCCAGTGTTCATGTGCCGTACAATTTGCTTGTTTATTTGGCTAAGGTGGCACCAAAAGGGTCAGAGACTCAATACATCACGGAAAAGCTGAGGGAATACTGCTATTTGGAGGAGAAGAAAGAGTTCATATCCAACCTTGAAGAAAGAATCCGATACGCGCTCAACTGGACTCAAGACTTCAAGGAAATAAGCGAAAGAACCATCAAGCTGAGCAGCGGAGAGAGACAAGCAATCGAAGAACTTGTACAACTCATGCAGACCGAGATGGATGCCGACCAAATTCAAGGTGCAGTCTTCAACCTAGCAAGGAAGTACGGCATTCAACTAGGGCAATTCTTCAGGACGCTATACACTATTCTGCTCGGAACACCCATGGGACCACGACTTGGTCCCTATCTCGTTGCCATGGGAAGAAAAAACGTATTGGGCGCATTGGAAAGAGCCTTAAGGAAATAGAGGAAGCGCTCGTTGCAAACAGCCATCGTTTGTCTAGACTGAAAATCCTTTTATTAGAACGGTCAAATTGTTATGGCGAAGGGCCCGTAGTCTAGTCTGGATTAGGACACTGGCCTGCGGAGCCGGAGACTGGGGTTCAAATCCCCGCGGGCCCGCTTCTTGACTAATAGTTATATATTTTGTCGGCTTCTCTCTTTGGTTTGGTAGTTTAGTGATAGATGTTTAATGTTGTTCAGCGAGAAGTTGACGCCAAATGACTGTTGCTAATCCCTTTGCAGAGTTCCGCAGTGCATGTATAACCATTCTCGGAGGGGCATTGAACAAGCTTTTCCCCGAAGTTGTGGTTTCACCTACCTTGGAGCAACCGCCCATTGCCGAGTTCGGTGAATTGTCTTCGTCGGCTAGTTTTGAACTCGCCAAGCTCACTGGAAAAAAATCGTTGGACATTGCTGAGCAAATTGTTGAAACTGCGGATCTGTCTGGATTTCCGCTTGTTAGATCGGTTAAGGCGGCTGGTGGAGGATACGTCAATTTCTATGTTAACCTCGGCGAATTCGCCAAATTAACCTTGGAATCCGTTCTTGCATTGGATGGGGAGTACGCCTTTGTTAAAACTGAGAAACCTGTGAAGGTAATTGTGGAACACACCAGCGCCAATCCGACTCATCCGATTCACGTTGGAACTGCTAGAAACCCTATTTTGGGTGATGCTTTGGCGCGAATTCTGAAGGCTAGGGGGCACACTGTCTATCGACACTACTACGTGGATGAAGTGGGGCGGCAATCCGCTGTTCTTGCCTACGGATACCAAAAGCTTGGTGAGCCCAAACCTGAAGGCAAACCTGACCATTTCACAGGCGCGATTTATGCCATCACCAGCTGCATTGCTGAGATTCGAAAACTGAAGAAGTCAATTGAAAGGGCCAAGCAACAAGAAGACGCTGAGATTTCCAAGTTTCAGCGGGAACTCGACGAATGGGTAGCTTCCGCAGCTGAGTTGCAAGCCGCTCATCCTCAAATGTTCCCTCAACTCCTTGAAAAAATCAACAGAGACGAGAACCCAGAAGCAACTATTGCAGAGCTAAATCTGGAATATGAAAAAGGCGAAAAAAAAGCTAAACGACTTATCCGCAGGGTCAGCGAGCTCTGCCTAGAAGGCTTCAAGCAGTCACTAAGCAGAATCGACGTCCATTATGATTCTTGGGATTGGGAAAGCGACTTTGTCTGGAGTGGTGATGTTAAGAAAGTATTAGCGGAGTTGGAGAAGACGCCGTACGTTTCTCGCGTAGGCTCTGTCTTGGAGTTCAATGCCGGCAAGGTGGTTCAGGACTTGCAACTCCAGTCTGTGCTTGGATTACGTGAAGACTCTGAAGTGCCTTCGCTGACCTTGATGAGAACAGATGGCACTACACTATACACGACAAGGGACATAGCCTATAACCTATGGAAGTTTCAGAAGGCGGAACAGGTAATAAACGTAATTGGGATGGAACAAACGCTGGCCCAAACCCAGCTGAAAGTCGCACTTGCAGCTTTGGGACACTTGGACAAAGTGAGAAACCTGCGACACTTTGCTTACAATCTGGTGCGATTACCGGGTTACAGGATGTCTGGTCGAACGGGACGGTTTATCTCGCTTGATGAAACTGTGGATGAGGCGGTTAAACGAGCCTATGATGAAGTAGTAAAGCGTTCGCCTCAGCTGTCTGAGGAAGAAAAGCAGCGGATTTCAAACTTGGTGGGTGTCGGCGCCTTAAAATACGCTTTGGTGCAGGTTGACCCGTCGAAGCCTGTTGTGTTTACTTGGGATCGAGTGCTCGACTTCGAGAAGAACAGCGCACCATACATTCAATATACGCATGCAAGGGCAGGAAGCATAATGCGCAAGGCTGAGAGAAAACCTGAGAGATCAGATTATGCTTTTCTGAAGGAGCCGATTGAACGTGAGCTAGTGTTAATGTTGGCACAGTTTCCTGATGTGTTCATTGATTCGGCTGAGAACTTGCGCCCTAACGAGATCGCTGATTATGCCAACGCTTTGGCGGATAAGTTTAACAGTTTTTACGGCGCGTTGCCGGTTATTAAGGCGAAGCCGATTGAACTCAGTGACGCTAGGCTTGCTTTAGTTGAGGCCACGAAGATTGCGCTTAGAAACGCCTTGGGCCTGTTGGGTATTGAGGCTCCAGAAAAAATGTAGATGTGGGTTAAGTCCAAATCTCAACGGACACTCCTATTGTGGGGCGAGGGGGCGGTTCTTCGCCAGAAAAGGTATGCTTTAGTCTGTAGCAGCATGGCTGTGATGTGGATGAGTTTTGCGAGTTTTTCTAGGCTTGCGGTTTCTGTTTTTTCTCTGTATTGTTTGTGTTTTCCGTATGGTTGGTGGGGGAAGAATTCTTTGGCGAATCGGGGATGAGTGTTTTGTGCAAAGGCTTGTTTTATTGTTGCTGTTTCTGTTTGTGTTAGGTGTTTGAGTTGGGTTATGACGTGTTTTTGGCTGCTGAGCAGTGTGGTGTTGAATCCTAGTTTTGTTAGGGTTTCTTGAATTTGTAGGGCTTGTTTTGGTGGTGTGGTTTCTTGGATTTTTGTCATTCCTGCCTTTTCGAAGAATGGGTTATATCGTGCCATTACGGCGGTTGTTTCCACGTATTGTGTGCCGCATTTGTCGAGGGTTTCGTGTACGAGTTTTTGTCCCAAGCCGATTGTGCGGTATTTTGGGTGTACGACTACGCGCATGATGTTGCTCAGCGTTTGATTCAGTTGTGAAATGGGCATTTTTGGCAGGGTTTTTCTGCGTCCAGACGTTGCTATAGGAGGATAAGTGTAGACTATTACGCCGCAGAGTTCGCGGTCGTCGTTTCGGGTGGCTCGGAAGATTTTTCGTACTGCTCCGACGTTGTGGCTGCGGTAGTGAAATTCTGCGAGTGTTTGGTAGTCTGTTTTTGTGCCCTTGTCGATGTGGATCTGCTGTAGTAGGCTGCACGGTTTATGTGGCTGGTCAGAATGGTAGTGTACTTGGATTTCCTTTCCGAATTTTTTGTGGATGTGTACTGATGGTTGGAGGTCCTTGAATAAGTCGGTGTGTGTTGTTGCGGCTAATACTGCTTTTCTGTGTTGTCTGGCGAGTTTTTGTACGTTGTGGGCGACGATTTTGGCTGTGTCGCGGTCGAGTGTGCTGCAGAATTCGTCCATGATCCAGAATTGTGCGTTTGATTCTATCATTTTGGCGATTCGGTATCTGTAGCGTTGTCCGTCGCTGAGCTGTTTGTAGCGTCTTAGGAATAGGAAGGCGTCGTTTAAGCCTACTCGGCTTAGTAGTTCTAGGCTTTGTTGGATGGTTTTTCCGATGGTTTCGATTATGGGTTTGTTCTCGTCGGGTTTGATGTCGGTGATGTCGATGGTGGTTTGGTGCATGCTTTTGGTTATGTCTTTTTTTAAGGTTTTGAGTAGGGTTGATTTTCCTGAGCCTGAGTCGCCTGTTAGGTAGGTGATGTCTGTTGGTGCGATTTTGAGTTGGATGTTGTCGTAGATGATGAATTTTTGTTGTGTGTCTAAGCCTAGTCCGAAGGCTTCGGCGACTGTTATTACTCGTTTTGTGGGTTTGGGTGGTGCAGTTCGGTAGTTGATGTTGATGATGAATTTGCCTGTGCGTTTGTCGTATCTGCGGGTGTGTTTGGTGATTTGGAAGGTTTCGATGTTGCTTTTGTGTCGTGTCATGTTGATGTCACGTTATGGATTGTCGTTTTTTTGTGCATGGTTTGCTGGGAGAAATTTTTATTTTCGCAGAGTAGACCCCCTAGTTCACTATATGATCCAAATATGCTCCAATAGGCTGGCTTGCTTGGTCTCTCACCTCCCTTCCCTTGCTATGTTTTTTGGGTGAAGAATGTGCCGAGTATTGTGCCTATTACCAGTGTCATGGCGGCGAAGATTTCGTTGCTGAAGGTGCCTGTTACGAACATGTATGTGGCTTGTAACGCGGTTAGGCATAGCAGCGCGATGATGCTGAAGTATACGCCGTAGACTAGCTTGTCGCTGGGTGGTGTTTCGGCTCCGTCTTCTTTGTGGGCTGTTAATGCTTTTTTGATGGGATTAGACGTGGTTTTTCACTCTCCTTTGGGCTATTTTTCTGGGGTTTTTGCGGTGGCCGGCGACGAATGATTGGAGTAGTCGTGTGGCTTCGTCTGGATCTAGTTCATGTGGTATTATGATGTGGATGTTTGTGGTCCAGCTTTGCGGTATAGCCGTGTAGTCTACGTCGTATAGGCCGTGGTCGGTCATGCGGAACTGGTTCTGGGCTAGGATGATGTGTTTGTTTTTTTCGCCGAAGACGCCTAGGTAGACGCCCCAGCTTTTGACGGGTGTGTCGATGGGTCCGCCCATGGCGGTTTTGCCTGTTGAAGCGTCAAACCACTCCACACGCATCAAGTCGCCGACTTGAACGTTCTTAATCTGGTTCAAAACCTGCTTGTTCATACAGTATCCAAGAAGAAAACGAGCTGGGGAAAGGGCATATAAGGGCTCGTGAAATTTACCAATTCACAAATTTCGCAATTTATGTGCGTCGTTGGATATCCTGATTAAGAGGAACAATCCTATTTGTTTTCAGAATAGGATAATGCTTTTAGGGTAGTACATGCACTCTTTTATCTGAGGCAAATGATCCATGCAGAACGTCGTTAAGGTGACAAGAAGGGGACAAACCACGATTCCCGCCGAACTCAGACAGAAACTGGGAATAAAGGAAGGAGACGAACTACTAGTAGAGGCCACACAGCAAGGATTACTCTTCAAACCTATCCCCAAACTCGTGGACATGGCGGGCGTAGACGCAAAATACGGCACAGTAGAAGAAATCAAGAAAGAAATCGACAAACTCCGAGAAGAATACTAACATGAAAGAAATCTTGGACACAAGATTCCTAACTGAACACTTCTACTCGAACAAAGCCGAAACAAAACAGAAAACGACCAAAAAACTAAAAGAACTAACCCAGAAAAAAGAGGGAATACTGCCAACAATAGTCATCTCAGAAATCATCCAATTAACATGCGAAAGAAGAGGAAAAGAAATAGCAGAAACTCGCTATCTAGCACTAATGGAAACAGGCCTGCAAATACAAAGCCTAAACCCAACAATAGCCAAACAAGCAGGACTACTCAAATGCCAATACAAGAACATACCAATGGGGGACTGCATCATCGCCGCAACCGCCATAACAAACCAAGCACGAATACTCTCCGATGACCCACACTTCGACACAATAAAAGAAGCAAAACGCAGCTGGATATAAGATGTATCTGATTTATTGCAGCTTCGTTTGTGTGTATGAGCCATTAGTTTCTGTTGGAACTCTTATCCTCGCTTACGAAACGAACTAATTTTTCCCAATCCACACGCCCATCTTGAAAACAAAAATCTTTGATAAATTCTCCAGTGAAACGATTGACCGCAGCATCCCAAGCTTTCTTGTATTCAGGTTTATGTTTTTGCGGCTCATCCTTCATCAACCTGATCAACTTTAGATAGAAGTCAGAGTCCCCTGTGATTTCTGTCCAAAAAGCCTGCCCAGAAATGTTGCGGTAAATTTTACCCTTGGGCTTTCCTTTCTTTCGGCCATAGCCATGCCCAATTACCGGATCAAATTCTTTATGAAGCTTGTACAAGCGACTTTGGAGTGAGATGAAATCTTGATTCTGTTTTCTCAGCTGGCTGGCATTTCCCCAATTTGGACCTGACTTAACTGCAACAGCCATGTAACGGTTTTCTGTTTCTATTGCTATATCCACGCCCTCTGCTGGAGAAACAACTCCTCCAGAGGCTAGTTTTGCTATAGGTTCAAAAAAAGCATCACCGAAAATACCCTCATCTGAAGAGCTTATGAAAGCTTTCAAAATATCTTCAACAATTTCTGAAGCCTTCTCCGTACCTATCGCACGGAAAAGATATGGATTTTTCTTACTGACGAAGTCTTTTAACTTAAGCTCATTTATTCGTTTAATTCGTCTTTGATAGAAATCGTGGAGGCACTTGGCTATTAACTGTTCAAGTTCCTTGCTATTCATGTTAAAGCAACCTGCATAGGGTCTCGTTTGATGCCTTTAGCTTCTTCTGTCGATTGAGTTGCCAATTCATAATATTCTTTCATGATTTCAATACCAATGTAGTGCCGCTTCAGCTTTATACATGCAATCGCAGTTGTGCCAACGCCTATAAAAGGGTCTAAAACGATATCTCCCTCTTTCGTAAAAAGCTTGATGAACCAACTCGGCAATGTTATAGGAAATGCAGCACTGTGATTACGATTCGAACATTCTGTCGCAAGATGTAGGACATTGGTTGGATACACTGTCGTTTTTCCTAACCAGTGAGAGACATTCTTTCCAAATCCACTTCCAGACCTCGATACATCACGTTTCCTATCAATTTCATTTAGTCTATCTAGCCTTTTGTTAGCCCAACCGCCCATAGGAACTTTCACAGCATCTTGAAACATTTTGAATTTCTTTTCTTTCGTGAAATGTAAACAACGTTCCCAAGCGTCACGGAAACGATTAGTCCACCTTCCAGGATAGCAGTTTCTCTTGTGCCAGACGTATTCCTCAGTCCAGAGCCAGCCTTGTTTTTTCATTTCAAGGATTAGCTCAATAACATAGGTGTGTCGTTCACCGTTTACAACCCGTTCTTTAATGTTAAGAACGAATGAACCACTTGGCTTTAAGATTCTTTCAAGTTCAAATGAAATTGGAATAAACCAGCTGACGTATTTTTCGACGGGAACACCGCCGTATGTTGATTTCCTATTGTATGCGTACGGAGGCGAAGTTACTATGAGGTCGATTGAATTCTCTGGAAAGGTCTTAAGTATCTCTCTGCAATCACCAAGAAATATTCTATCTAATTCTAGCGACATTCCACTAATCACTCAACTTTTCGCCTATTTAAGAATCTCTGAGATTTTCAAGGTAATCTCGCCGTGAACGTGAACAGAAATCAGCTGAATCGGCTACACCTATCCGCCCACAGCGGATTTGCCAGTAGACGCGTCAAACCACTCTACACGCATCAAGTCGCCGACTTGCACGTTCTTAATCTGTTTCAAAACCTGCTTGTTCATACAGTATCCAAGAAGAAAACGAGCAGGAGAAAGCACATATAAAGACTCGTGAAATTTACCAATTCACAAATTAACAAAAAGCTCAAGCAGCTGAAGAATTCGTATCCATTCAAAGACTTCTTTCTTAAGTACGAATGAAAGAAATCTAATAAAGCGTGCTTGGAAATAGAAAGTGCTGATCAAAATGTCATCTGAGGATTTGTTGAAAGAGCTTTACTCCAAGCTCACGCCAGTACAGTTTGAGAAGTTTCTTTCTTTACTTCTAGGACGGATGGGGTTTGAGGACGTAAAGGTGACTGGGCAATCAGGAGACAGAGGAATTGACTTGGAAGCAACCTGGAGCCAAATGAATGTTCCTGGATTGGAAGTCGACCTGCCATTCAAGATCCAAGCTAAAAGATTCTCTCCAGACTCTTCATTGGATCCACGATTTGTAAGAGAGTTAAGAGGCACTCTCAGAGGCAGAGATTGGGGACTTTTGATTACCACCGCCAGAGTTTCGAGCAAGACACATGAAGAGGGCTGGGACGACCCTGCAAGGACAATCTCTGTTATAGGGGGAGATGATCTAATTGAGTTATGCAAGAAATACGAAGTAGGTGTCAAGACAGATTTTAAGATAGACTTGTCTTCTCTGGAAAAAGAAGAAGAAGCTCCAGAAATAGGCGAAAGTCCTGAAGAAAGCATCCAGCAGAAATTGAGCAAAATTCTTAGAGAAGATTTTTCAAGACTCGGCACTTCTTCAATCTATCAAAGCAAGTCAAAAATAGTGATAGCCAGATACAGCCAACATTATGATCACCCAGGCATCAATTATTGGTTTGCTACAACAGCCAAGGATCTTGAACGCAGTGAGAAATACGAGGTAACCCATTTTGCCTTTTTGTGTGCAGACAGAGGAATATTTCTGGTTCCAACTGACGAAATGCTAATGAAGATAACAATGGGTAACCTGAACAAAACAACCACAAAAGAGGGAGAACTAAGGCACTATCACATTCATCTGTTTGAAAAAAATGGTTCAATGTACTGGAGATTAAAAACTGAAGTCAAAAAGATAGATGACTTTTTCTTCAATGGTTCTCAATCATGAACAGACATCAAAGACTTCTTCTTAACCATGAAGAGAGGCATTCTCTGAAAGCCTTTTTCGGTTGTCGTGGTGGTTTGTTATTTGAAAGATTGCATCAAATAGTTGTTCAATTTCCTCGGGAACATGGTCCATTTTGTATGCCACATTAGGTCCTTCTTCTTTTGAGGTCGGTCGGGGTTTAAGGTAATCTTCGATTTCAGATTGTTTCAAGCAGTATACAGGACAAGGATTGTCCAATTTCACCCTGTCTGGCAAGACATCAGCTAGGCTGGATATTCGTAACAAGTCTTTGTCAATTGTCAGTGGATTTTCAACGATCCTGAATCTATCCTTGTCAATCCTTGAATAGTTCTCAACAACTTGCTTAACAACGGGTCTTTTGTCACCATCTAAGACAACTATTGAAGTGTATGGTGATTTTGGTATGGTGTAGAGTAGATGACTCCAGAAATCTCCTGCCAAATGATAGATTCCTATTTTGCTTAGAACACGATACCAGTCTTCTTTGAACCTCTCTTTCACGTATTTGTCCAAGAACATTTGGAAAATGTAGACATCAGTTGTTCCTTCAACGTAGATGTGCATTTGTTTTAGACTGGTTGTGTGTGGAAGATAACCAGCAAAGGTGTTTGGGTCATCTTTGCTCTGTGCTATATCCACCTTCACGAAGTTCTCATCAATAATTGAGTAAAGATAAACAGAGACATTTTCTCTATTCCAGAGTACAGGATTAACAAATGTTGGATCATGTGTAGCCAGAAATATTTGCCTGTCTTTAGTTTGCTCAAGCAGAAACTTAAGAAATGCATGTTTACTTGAAGGATTTAGCCCTAATTCTGGTTCATCAACCAATAATATTGTGGCTTGCCTTTCTGAAAGGATGTCAGCAACTAGGCAAATCAGGGATTTTACACCAGAACCTTGTTCTGCGATAGGGGTGTTAAAGAGTTCGTTCCCTATGTCTCTCACAAGCTCTAAATTATGACGTATAGTGTCAATCTTTGCGTCTACAACTTGTTTTAGAAACTCAATCAACCTGTTATATTCAGCCATCGTGAAATTCTTTGATGCAATATACTGGGGAATCTGATTTCCCTTATAGGTTTGAAGTCTTTCATCTGGGCAGAAGAGTATATGACCGAATATTCTTCTAGTGACTTCATCCCAAGAGAAGATAGAGGCATGTTCTAATACTAATTGATTTGATTTTTCTTTTATTACTAATTGCTGTTTGTCTAGTTCATCTCTCAAATGGTCACTCGTTCCCTTATCAACAGAAAAAGTTGAGAAAATGTTTTGCCTCTCAGATAGTTTGGGTAATATCTTGTCAAATTGACTTTTGTCGAAGCCAAATGTAGCTTTTACATCGGTTGTTGTCAAATACTTGTCTCTTGCATTAATAGGGGCGTTTAGGTCTTGAATTTGCTGAAATCTCATACAATTCTTACAAATGTCGCATGCAATTTGACCATATCTCCCAAAGGATATTCTACTCAGTAACTCTACAAGCCTCAGAATACTTGTCTTGCCACAGTTGTTTGGACCAATTATTATGTTAAGGTCTTTCAGGTTATCCAATTTTGCATGTTTAATATTCAGGTAATTGTCCAATTCAATAGATTTAATGAATCGCATTGTAGCAATCCCTCATAAGTGACATTAGCAATAGAACATTTCTCCTTAAATTATTAATGCAACTTGAAATGAGAAATATAGTTAGAAAAAGCGAAAACTGAACACATGGTGATTGTTTATGAAATTAGGTCGTAAGATTTGGCTTGCATACTTTGTTCTGCTAATATTTGCTTTAAACATCTCAGAAAGTCACGGTCAATCTGGTGTCACATTGTATCCCTCACTGGGAACTGTCTTCACGGATATAACGCTGAAGGCATTTGTTCCTATTAACAGCCAAAACAATGTTTACTGGGATGATTCCGTAATAGCTCTTTACGTGCCTGTTGGTCAAGAGCATTTACCTCTTACTCTGCAGATCAAGCCTCCAAATCAGCATCCTTACTCTAATCTCGGAAATCATACAATAACCGTTGAATCATTCTATTGGTCTGGAGATTACTACGTGATGTATATGAACGCAACATTTGAAATCACAGAGTACTCTCCATGTGATGAATGGCTTGCTTTGAATACCACTTACCACGAACTCCTGGCCAACTACACCAAGCTTCTGAATAATCACAATTCCTTAGTAGCAAACTATAGTAACCTTAATGATGACTTCGTCTCGTTATCAGCAAACTACAACAGTCTCTTCGATAACTACGACGATCTAAAAGAATTGTACAATTCATTTCTAGCAAACTACAGTAGGTTGCGCAGTGACTATGACTCCCTGTCTGCAAATTATGACAGCTTAAAATCAAACAGCGACAAGTTAGCAACAAGCTACGATACTTTGACAGATGAACAAGGTTCTATTAGAAACCTTAACTACATCTTCATAGCGACCACAATGATTTTCGTAGCAACGAGTGTTTACCTTGTAGCAAGAAGGGCAAAAGTAAAGTAAGTATGAAACGCGCTGAGAAGTGGACATGAACACACAGAGAGGCGGGATGCAAGTGGATTCGGTTTATGCTGATATGACGGATTCGGAGATTCAAGTTGCCGACTACTTGAAGGAATTAGGTCTCTGGTGGCTTTTCGAATCTCCCGTTTTTGTATACGACGAAAAAGAGAGACCACGCGTATGGACACCCGACTTCTACATCCCAAAACTAGGAATGCATATAGAAGTCTGCGGCTCAGAAAGCTACGACTACAAATTCAGGGAAAGAATATACAAGAAGAACGGACACCACGTCATTTTTGTCCACGTTTACAAGAAACAGAAGGATTGGCAAAACTACTTAGTGAAGAGAATAATGGAAATCGAAGAACAAAGACACGCAGAAGTCATGAAGATGATAGGCCACAGAATCACATAGAGTAACGCAAGAGTTTAATCGAGATATAGAGAGGTTTACCATGTGGTTTCTAGGTAGTAGGTTGTGTCTTGGTCGTTGAACCACACTCAGCCGTACAGTATCTGGAAGGGAAACGCCAGCTGCGTCCAGTCGCTTGCGAACCGTTTGCGCGTCAGATTTAACCCTAAATAGTTAGTTTAGTTTTCTCCACTTTATTGTAACCGGATTCAGACCAGCATCAAGCCAAACTTTAGCTTCCCATGCTTCTGCCCCGATTTTTGTCGCTCTGGACTTAATGTTTCCTTCTTCTTCGGGCGATAGCTCCGGCGGGTCATAAGGGGTTACTGCAGATTTGACTTGGACCAATCTTCTATTTGAACCACTCTGCGCGTCTATATCAGTAGAACCCGGTTGGCTTGTATCCCAGTTGTTTATTGTCCAGCCATTTGATTTCAACTGATTTACGACCGCTTTCTCACCTGCTAAACCGACAGCCTGTGAATTTGACATTGAAGATTCTCCTGTTGCTATCTGCATTTGGCGATTTTGAATATTAGTCTTGCGAAACAGTTTTAAAGATGGATTCTCCAAAAACATCGTCAAATGATAGGATTGCGAGGAATATATGCATAATAGTTGTGGGCGAATAGATCTTAGGATTATTCTTGTTGCCGCCTCCTGTTGTTAAGAGTGTTCGTGACTTGATCTTCTGGCAGTACGCCAAAAAACATCTCAGAATCAGCCGGCGCTGGCAAGAGGCAGTACAGTTTCGTCATGCGTAGATTCAGAATTATTATCGGAGTCGCGTTAAGTATGCGCTTGGACGTGATTACGCAACGCGCGCACCCAGCTCAAAGCTTAAAACGGCTCCCTCAGTTAAATTATATCATGAATCAGAAGCACGTAGTCATCGACCCAATACATGGCAAAATCGAAATGCCTCAATGGCTTATTAGAATAAAAGATCGCGCACCAATACGCAGAATGATGAATATTAAACAGCTCGGATTGAAAGCATTCATTGATTTTCCTGGTGCTATCCATACACGATATTTGCATTCTCTTGGCACTATGTTCCTAGCTGGGAAGCTGACCGACCTATTGATAAAAAAAGAAGAGTCTAGGTCATCCGCTAGAGCCGCATTAAAAGAAAATCTGAAAAACAACAGAAACAGTCTAATGGCTGCAGGTTTTTTTCATGATATCGGACATGGGCCTTACTCACATGTTATGGATTATGTCCTTGAAAGTGAATTCAAACTGAACCATGAATTGATAACGACCAAGGTTGTCAAACGCTTCACAGCTGAACTTGAAGACGATTCTATACCTATTAATCATGTTAATAAGATTATTACTAGGAAGCATCGATACCCGTTCTTGTGGGGGATGATTAATGGACCTTTGGATGTTGACAAAGTAGACTATGTTCTAAGAGACAGCTATCACGTTGGCCTACGCTACTCATTTGATCTGGATCACTTCTTCGACCAAATGGCAATACTAGGGGCTGATGACGAACTCGAAAGATGTGAACTTGGACTTGAAAAAGACCTCAAGGCAATAGTCTGTGCTGAGCTTTTCCTGCTTCTCTGGAAGAGTATGTACGATCTCGTTTATCTTGTTCAATCCTCCAGAATTGCAGAGAAGATGCTCGAGAAAGCCATCTTGTGCGCTGTTCGCACTGGCTGTTCTATTAAGGACGAGATAATAGATCTCGACAAATATCTTGAACTTGACGAGTCGAAATTAGCCGACGAGTTGATCAAATGCGGTGGTTATCCAAAAGATGTTTCAATAATGTTAGAAACAGCAGACTTATACATCCCGGTCTTCAATCAAGAACTAGCGGTCTTTAATACCAACACTAAATTCGTAAGAGACGTTCAGAAAACCGAGGACAAAGTCTCTGACAAGATAAGTCAAAGGTTGAGTAACCTGAGCTCTAAACCCTATTCAATAATCTGTGACATTGTGAAGACGAAGGTTCCCAAAGATATTCACATAGACGAAAAGGATGTGAATGGAGAGCCTTACGAGATAAAACAAAAATCTGAAATATCCAGAGCTATTGCGCAGCCAAAAATTTTCTTAAAGGTTTACATTCATCCTACACTCCGCCAAGATAAAAAGTTCCTTAGAGAGAAATTCATAAAAATAAAGACTCAGTCTATTATAGACGGGTGGTAGGACAAGCAGTGAAAAACCAATTTCCAGATAATGTGCTATTGCTTCTCGCAACTTTATTTTATCAGAGGGTTTCGATTAAAGGTCGAACGCGATTTCAAAAGACAATCTTTCTACTCAGGGAAAAATACGGTGTACCGTTCAGTTTTAAATTTAGGCCTTACTACTACGGACCTTACTCGGAAGATCTTAGTGATTTGATTTCAGTTCTGAAAGCAATAAATATCGTGAATGAGTTTCCTGAAGAACTGGGGCTGGGTATTACTCGATACAATTATCAACTTACAGAAAGAGGCAAGAAATACTTCAAGGAACTTCAGAGATCTGCAGAGGATCGAACTTTAGATACTCTTCACGAGCTAGAAGAAAGCGTCCATCTCGTCAATCGAATGAATACTCCTGCCCTTATTTCAACAGCGAAAGCAGTGATGAATCAGAAATACTAGTTGAGCGAACGAATCGCTAAGAAGACAAGCGTTTCAATAATGACACAAAATAGATTTTCTAGGGAGTTTTGTTGCCGCCTGCTGTTGTTAGGTGTGTTCGTGATTTGATTTTTGGCACTACGCCTAGATAATCTCCGAGTCCGCTTGCGATTTGGCTTGGCAAAAGGTGGATGCGATGGAAGTAAGATTTCCCAGACATTGTCTGCGGTTGCCTTTTCTATTCGTGAAGGACATGACCTCAGATTGAAGTTTGGACAATCGATTTCTTGGCGGTCATCAAATGCTTCATATTTCATGTGCTTAAATTGGCAGATCTGCCAACGGCGATTCTCTGTTTCAAGTATCCTACACCATTTGCATTCAGAACATTGCACCATTCAAGTCACTTCCAATACATCTCGTTATTTTGATTCGTCAACAAGGCTAATTGCGAGATTAACATAGTTGTCTCTGAGTCGTTTGATTGAGTTTAATTCGGGTGCTAAGACAGTGCTCTTGAAATGAAAGACACGGTTTCTTAATCGCGCAATCCTCACAAGTTGGTCATCAACTCTGGACTCGTCCAAAAAGAAACCCTTGAGTTGCTTCCAATTGCTTCGTATAAATCCTCTGAGCTCATCAAAACTTAGGTCATTGATGGATGACGGTGTTGTGCCATTCTTTCTCCTAACTAAGTGAAGAGTTCTTTTCAGTCGTTTTTCACCAAGAATCTTAAGGACTGTAAATCTTAGACATGTCTCAATCTCCCGTAGTAGTAGGTAGACTTCGGTTTCGTTCTTGAAAAAATGAACAAGGTCATAATTCGTAACGACTGACTCCCATTTCCTATTGGAACCTACAATTACAAAGCCCCTTTCCGCCAACCACTCGAGGTGTTTCACAAGGTCATCTTCATCACGGACGAATCTCACATCCTTTTCCACAAATCTCTTGACCGGCCAGTCCATGAAGTCGAGTCCACGATTTCCCTTCCTGCTCTCTTTTACTAGCTGCCTGATGACCGATTCGAGGGTTATGGCACCTATGCAGACTTTGCCCTGAGTAACAGGCAGTTGCGAATATTCCTTGGCACACATTTTCGCCAACGCCTCTTCGACGGGTCTTTGTGCATCGATAACTTCCAATGCTGGTAAGTCTTCTGTCAAATATCGAATTGTGAAATGGTCAAATCCTTTTGGATGAAGATCGCTCATAACTTCTTTATTCCTCATCAGGATTACCTTGCCTGCTTTCCGATTTTAAAAGACGTGTTTCTATTCATCTTATACTTTATGAATTCAAAAAATGAATGTGAAATCATATCGAAAAAGGAAAATACCGACTAAATCTCAAATCCCGCAACATCAACCATAGAGTATGCTGACAACGCCGGAAACGCTAGCCTATTAGGTCTTTTATTTTTTTGAAGATGTCATTCGCATGAATATTGGCTCCGCAATGACTGCATATAGTTTGAGACCCCGTGTCTGGAAACTTCACAGAAGCACCACACTCTGGACACTTCAAAGCCTGCATTGCTAATCCACCGTCTTCCATGTACTTCTTAAGAAACGAAAAATCCAGCATCACCTGCACCTTATCCTGCCTCTTCTCCCTCTCAACGTCTTGCTGCAAAAGTCATAAAAACGGAAACACAAGATAAGCGCATATCCTATTTTCATCACAAGAGGAGGTGAAAGAAGAAAAACATGACCATTGTAACCGTGGACACATGGGTCGTCAAACCCGAAAAACAAGCAGAATTCACAAAACTCTGGAAACGATACCTCAAATACTTCAAAGACAACCCAAAACTCTTCAAAGAGGTGAAATGGACCAAAACCTTCACCCAAATGTTCGGCGGAACCTACGGAGCATACATCAGCCTAAGTGAGTTCAACAGCCTAGCAGACTGCGAAAAACTAAACAACAGAACGATGAAAGACCCAGTACTCATGAAACTCAACCAAGAAATGATGCAGCTCATAGACCCAGTTACATACACCAGCAACGTCTGGACCACCCTCGAATAAACCAATCAGACCCCCATGCAAGTCACAATAAAACGGAAACAACAAAGCATTCACGCGTTCCGACTCTCAACACAAAAAGGAGGTGATATACTGAAGTTCGGAGACGTCATCATAGCCGTCGCATCGCTAACAATAACATATTAAAACGTGTCTAATAACATCAAAAAGATTATTCTTGGCGTTTATCGTGTTTTCAGTATCTTCTTCTTTGATAGTCGTCTCTTCGCCTGTCGCCGTACCCGCCTCGTCTTCCTCCGTAGCCGCCTCCGCCGAAGCGTCTCTCCTGCTCATACTGTTTGCTGCTGACATTGTTCTCAGTGTTCACTTCTTTTATTATGGGCTCTGCGACGACTTCAAAGCTTCCATAACGACCTATGTTCAACCTGATGTTGCCCCTAAACAGATTAACATAACCGTTCTTAATCTTGAGAATATCGCCTTCCTTGACCTTGTCTATGTTGTCATCCCAAAGATTCAGGTAAACACAACCAGTCTCGTCCCCAACCAGCGCATCCACAACTCTATGCGCAGAGTAATCACGCCCACTCGTGGTGCTTCGCACCTCGCCCTTAGACACAACCTTTGCAGTTACGTTCACCGCCCTGGAATTCGGCGTCAACTCGCCAATCTTAACATCAACAGCCTGCGGTCGGGGTCTCTCAACAAAATCTTCACTCAAACCTGCACACGCCCTTTAGAGAAAAACATTCAAACCTAACATAAACGTTGTGGTGGAACACCAAAAAAGGAATCAACACCCTACACGCAAACCATCAACTAACAGAGAGCCAAAATTTCCCACACATGGTTTTACGAGCGCTGTTTCCACGGATTTGACAAAGAAAGAAGGAAGGTGCGGAGCATTCAAACCCTCAACCCTCCACAACCCCGACCCATTCTTCGGAAGCTCATGAAGCAACAAACCCGACAGCTGACCCTTAACAAGAAACAACCTCCACTTAGCCCTACAAAACTGACACTGAACATAATTCCGCATAATCCCAGAAACGAGATAACCACTACTTTGGCCACAAACAGGGCATTTTGGAAAAGACCGTTCCATCCTTCACCATCCCCCACAGCTTCTGAAAATCTCCCTCAACATTAATTGATAATCACAAGAACTACACTTAAATTATTAAAGCAACTTGAAATGAAGATACAGTGAAAGGAGAAAAGAGGTGATGTTTATTTGTCTGTTCCAATTACACCTGAAGACATTGCTGAGGCTGAGGACATTGACTTTGGACAAGAAAAAGAGTACTGGAACACCTACAAACTCAAAGATGGAAGTACACTCATGGTGAAACTAGTTCTAGTGGGAGTAAAGAGACTAAAAAAATGGCAGCCAGACGGAACTCCAGTATATTTGATAAACTCCCAAAATGTAATGCGTGTAACTGACGTGCCCAAAGAATTAAGAGGAAAACCAGTCAAAGAAACGACGTTCAAACCAGTGTAGAAAAACTCATGTGATAGACTTCGAGGAGCCTCAATGCCGCCTCCTGTCGTAAAGTGTATTCGCGATTTGATTTTTTGCCAGCAGCCTTATAAAGTTGTATGAATTATTTTTCATATGAAGAATTATGCATGTGAGGTCTTACTGTGAAGCGCAACCTAAGCGAAACCTGCCACCTATTCTTTTCGACACTCGCCAACTCCACAAGACTAGCCATTTTAGAGCTTCTCCGAGACGGTCCAAAAAACGTGACCACCATCGCGGAAGAGTTGAAGCTGGAACAAAGCTCAGTCTCACATAATCTCATGAAGTTAGAAAGATGCAATTTTGTGTTTGCAGAGAGAAAAATCAAGGAAAGGTTCTACACGCTTAACAAGGAAACCATGGAGCCTGTATTCAAAACATTTGACTTTCACGCAAAGAAATACTGCCCAGCAAAAGGTCGATGTCTAACGGAGAAAGGTCTCAGGGAACATAGGAAGAAAAACGCCTCTAACCGAGCCTATGTAACTCATGAGTAGGTAGAACATTGAAACAAATCGCTTGCGCACGCTGGTGTGGGTATCAGCTTTGCACCTAAATAAGCCAGTTCCTTGGGCACCTAGACTCAAAGAGAATAATGGATATCGAGGAGCAGAGACACGACGAAGCCATGAAAACGATAGGCCACAGAATTACCCAAGAGAGTTTTGGTGTGCCTCAGGATCAGTCGCCAGAGTAAGAAGTCCGACAGAGAAAGACCAGGCACTATTCTTTTGTTCTGCCATCAGATCTTAACAGTCGGTATCTTAACAGGCGTGGCCAACCAGTCTTGGCGTATCTCAGCCTATCCGGATTCTCCTTCAGCCAACGCATCATATCAAAGAAGCTCTTCGCCCTTCTATCCTCTCGTTCTTTCACAGGTTCGTAACCCAAATTCCTTATCTCATCAAGATAAGCCATTTCCGTAAGACGTTGTGGCTCACCACTCACTTTAACCCTGCGAACTCGGTCATCACCGTAAATTCTTCTCAAATCATCGACAGCATCATCGAAGATGTAGCCTTTACAAACGTGAATTTCCTCTTCCGACCCGAGTTTCAGCCTACTAAGCAGTTCGGACACAATCCTCGAAGACTGCTCCAAATACTCTTTTCGGTAGAACCGACTGGACTGAAAAAACTTCACATCTATTATCCCATACGTAAATTCTCGCGTCTCATCGCGGAACGCACCGATAACCACACCAAAAAGCAAGTCTCCGCTACCCGCATCATCTACGGTAACCGTCATTCTATACTGCCCTCTTCTTCCTCACGCATATCAAAGCTCATATAAAAATAATCTGCAAAATTTCGACCAACACAAACTCCTAGATGAAGAAAAAGAAAATACTACCACATGAATACCACGAACACACAAAGAAAGAAACGTTTTTTCAACTGGTTTAGGTTTGGGGACAAAATCTTAACACAAAAACTTAATTCTCCACTCTGACCATTCCGATACGGTGATTGAATTGGGAATGAGAAGCGCCAAGGACAAACCGATGACCAAAAAAGAAAGAGAAGAGAAAAGAAAGAAACGCAAAGAGAAACACCTGAAAAAATAGGCGTACAAAAGTCTATAGATTTCTCCACAAGAACACCATCAAACAAAAAAGGGAAAAATCTAAAACACTAACAGAATCATCGGCATACTAGTTTAAACGGAGAGAAAATATGTGAAAGCGTTGAGAAAAAAGAACATTAAAAAGAAAAAGAAACACCAAGAGAAAATCGGAAAATAGACAAAAAGAATACCTAGTATAAACACTTCTTAGTTTCATTATTCTCTCTTCTCTCTTCCATTCTTAACGACGACTACTGTTAAGAGCAATAATAGTCTTGAAACTGCCCTTCATGAAGCAACATGATTCTTTCGGTCAACCCTGCAGCGAATGCGAACAAACCATCAACGGCGTAGGCTACACCTGCCCCAAATGCGACGTGCACTACTGCTACACATGCAGCTACTACGCCCGATGGAAATGCCCACGATGCAAACAACAACTAACATAAAATACAAAAAAGGAAGTTGGATTCGTGTTATGTCGCTAGCTATTTTCTACTTGCCCACGTTCACGAACATTATATACATTCCGTCAGGCCACATCGCCGCAATAGACCCAGCCACATCCTCAGGATAGAAAAGCTTAAGCAAATCAAACAGAACACTCTGCGAAACGTAACCCCACTTGTTCTCAGACTCCAACGCAGCCTCAGGATCACTCATCAGAGTAAGCAAATCCGCCAGCGAAAGACTGGGCACCCTGTCACCCCAATCAACCTTCGACGCGTTAAGAACATGCAAATAATCCATCACACCAACCTCGGTGTCATACCACTCATGCTGAACACCACCAGGCGTAAGAAGCACAGTCTCTCCATCTTGCATGATAATATTCGGGTTCCTCTGAGCCTTCGTAGGTCCAATAGACTTAGCAGCCACAGGCGACAACACAGACGCTAACAACAGGACCACAGCAGCCACAATCATTAACTTCCCCCTCACCCAACCACCTCCTTTTTCAAACCCTGTGGTACGTTTACAGCGCCCCACACTCGGCGCCAGAAGAGAGAAAACAACGCACAGACATATGGAGACACTCTGAACGGTTCAAAGAACACAGCGAAAGTCCTTTCTCTTCCCATTATAGGTAACTATTTTCCGCATTTAAGACTTGTGAAACTTTCTTTCGTCCCAAATCATAAATACAAAACGGAGCGAAATGCTGCATCATTGTTAACGCAACTGAAGTGAAAACAAAGGATGACTGTTTTTGGACAGTACGGCTTCGTCGTGGACAGGCTCAAAAAGCTTACTTGAGTCTAGCAATGTCCCTATGAGATTGATCGAACATGATCAAACTCGGGCAAGTGGCGTGCGCGGCGAAACTAGGAGTGTACCTCTCACTCAGCGCTGGGCTGTTTGAAACAGGGTTAAGCTGGATGTTTGCACGATGGCTCTCCGAACCCGGAACCATAATAATACTCGCCCTCATAGTCCTGTTCGGCGCCATCCTAGTAAGAATAGGAGTCAAAATTCCAGGAGGACTAATCATCATAGGCTTCTCTTACCTCTGGTGGTACTACGGCATGGGAGACTCATACATCGACCAAGAAGCCTTCATGATCAACCTGCGCAGCCCACTCGGCGTGATCAGCACAGTTGGTCTAGCCCTGGGAATTGTAGCAGGCGCACTCGACATAATCGCAGCAACCCTCACAAAATTCCTCGAAAAATAACAAAAGAAAACACATGCGCCCCAGCCCCAGAATAACAGCAACTAACCCTAAAAGACACAACCTCTCAACTCTGCCCAAAATGCGGAGAGCACCAGCTGCTTCACATTTTCTCCCCATACAAAACCAAATGCCTTGACACTCCTCTAACAGATGGTTCTTCACATAGTTTCAACACCATCTCAGTCGTCTGCCTAAACAATTTTTCGTCCCAATCACGCGAGTTTAAAACTTTTTTCGGGATACGAAGCACATCCGTCCAGCCACAAACAGCATACATATCGAGAACTCTGATTCCTTCTGCCTCAAACAAATCTCCAGCTTCTTCAGAGCTGACAACCATGTGCTTCTCTTCATGATCATAAACATAATCTGAACGCAAATTGACGAGAGAAAGAGCTAACGCAGGATCTTCTGGAAACACATCAATCGACGCCCTGCACCTGTTAACCAAATACACTGAAACCCTCCCTCCCTTCTTGATCACCCTCGTCAACTCTTTCGCAGCCTCCATACCCCCATCCCAACACAAAACAAAGTCAAAACTCTCATCAGAAAAAAAGAGCCTACGAATATCACACTCCAAGATTTCTACTTTATCGCATACTCCTTCCCGATGCATTTTTCTCTTCGCCACATCCAACATTCTAGGCGATATGTCACACAAAGTAACTGAATATCCCATTTTTGCCAAGGGCAAAGTCATTCTACCCGTTCCTCCAGCAGCGTCTAAGATCTTTGCATCCTTATTCTTCGGTAGATACTTCTTCAACAGCACCCAGTCTACATAGTTTTCAACAGCCCCCCAAAAAGTCCTGTACCATTCATCAAATGCCTCAGCACGATCGTTCCACGACTTTTTCATTCTTTCAACTCCCATTTAGAAAAACGTCTCTCAGCGTTAATCTATCTGGAGATTAAGGATTTAAAAGCAAATTCGGACTAGTATGATGCTTGCGGTGTCAAAAGATGGTTGACATCAAAAAACTCCTAGAATACAACGAAACCATGAGACACAGATATTTTGAAACTTTCACGAAACTATCATGGGAGGAGTTCACTAAGAACAGGGAAGCAAGCTTCCACTCAATGAAGAACATATTCGTCCACACCCTAGGCGCAATAGACTACTGGCTGGACTTCCTGCAGAAACAAAACCTCCACTCCAAGAAAAAATACGACGAATACAAGACCCTTGAACAAGTCAAAGCCTACATGGAACACGTTGAAAAACGAATGCACACCTACCTCAATTCACTGTCAACTGAAAAACTCGAAAAGACATACACGATCAAAGGCGACGATGGCAAGACCAGCAAAATCACAGCTGAAGACGTCCTAATCCACGTATTCGAAGAAGAAGTCCATCACAGAGGCGAATTCAATGCACTTCTCTGGCAAATGGGCATTGACCCCCCACCGATGGGGTGGAAAGGACTCTGAACAACTTGAACAAACCAAAAAGCAAAAACAAACCAGCAAACGAGTTCCCCTCAGTCATAACAAGCCTGCCTGAAGCAGACATCCAAGTCAAAGGCATCAAAGCATGGATCGTACAAGCCGAGAAACATCAACTAATCTTCTTCGAAATGCAGTCCACAGCCCTAGTGCCAGAGCATAGTCACAATTACCCACAATGGGGCATGGTAATCGAGGGAGAAATGAGACTGACCATCAACGGCAAAACACGAACCATCCAAAAAGGCGACGAATACCTCATACCCGCCCAAGCTAAACACAAAGCAACATTCACGACCAAAACAAGAGTCATGGATTTCTTCTCCGAAAAAACCAGGTACAAAACCAAAACCACAAAATAACCAGCTTCAGTGCAGAAGCAAAGTCCTAACCACAAAAATGCCCCAGAAAAGGATAAGCTACGTTCTACTGCCTAGAAGGCATATTTCACAAAGAGTGCGCACGGCTCAATTGTACTTTTGTCGAACAGTGAGACAGCAGTCTTTATTATGTATCAATACTCAATACTGTATCAGGGCTCAATCGTGAACAGTGAAATTCCCCTCGTTGAAACAATAATGGACTCACAACAGCAAAAACAAGAAACACAACCAGAAAACACCTCCAAACAATCATCATTTATGAAGGCAGTCTTAATCAAAAAAGGCGAATACACACTCGGCAACAGCATCGTTCTGCCCTCCTTCAACATATGCCTGCTCGGCGAAGAGGGCACAGTCCTCATTCCAGCCCCCAACGTCCTCGCAATCCTCGGAGTGGGAAACAAGGACATAAAATGCACAAAATGCGGCTACATCCTAGCCATGAAAATAAAAAGACAGCAAATACAAGAAATCGCCATCAAATGCCCCTCCTGCAGTGAGCTAAACGAACTCTAGCAGAAACACGCGCAAACAGGAAGTGCACTCTATGCCCATAGAAAAAGAAGAATTCCAAGAAGGAAAAACCCGCAGCAAATTAGAAGACGACATAATCCTCTTTCTCAAAGAACGCGGAGAAAAAGCCTTCACATCCCAAGAAATAATGGGAGTAATGGAATACTTCCACACAGATTTCAGCAGCCCCGAGATTGCACAAATGTCAGCCTTCGCCATCGCAGACTTCACCACCATACTACACGACCTAGCGAACAAAGGAAAAATAACAAACAAAACCATCAAAGGACAAATGTATTTTCTAGCCGCAGAAGCCAAAGCCAAATGCCCCAAATGTGAAACACAGATCGCTGAACCAAAAAAAACATGGATGATGACCGGACGCCCAGATAAAGAAGGCAAGAGACTACAACTTCACATAGGCCTTTTCAAATGTCCCATACATGGAACCTTCAGACTCGTACTTGACAAACAAAAGATCTGAACACGTGCTACGAAAGAGTGAGGAGTCTGACAATACTCCTGTATTAGACATCAAACCCTATCCTGAGTGTGTGAAGGGACAACTAATTGCTTGACAAATTCAGATATCCAGTTGGCTTCGCTAAGCACCGCCTTTTCTAAGCAAGTTTGGGTTTGGGATAGAAATTCTATGCACACACACAAATCAGAGTGGTTAAGGCATGTCGCCCGCTGGTGCGGGCAAATAGAAATTCTATGGAAAAAAAGAGGGATAAAGTATGTTTCTTCTTGACTCACTTCTTTTTGGCGGCTTTCTGTGCGTATTCCCCGATTTGTTGTACCTCTTTCGTGAAGGTGTCCATGTCGTATTGGAGGGCGTGGAGCATTGCGCTCCATCTTGCAGTGTAACTGGCGAGAAAGGCGACTTCAGCGACTTCCTTGTCCGTGGCACCATTTAACGTAGCCATCGCCGTGTGCATGAGAGCGCAGTAGGGGCATTTGATGTTCGCCGATATTCCAAGCCCGATAAACTCTCTGTATTTGGCTGGAATCTCGGATTCTCCCAGTTGGTACTTCTTCATTAGAGACCAATCCTGTATGAGCACGTCTTTTGGAATGGCTTTCATGAAGCCTGGCACCATGCCGAAAGACTTCTCAATATCCTTCAACGTATCTTCGTATTGACCCATGATTTATTCACCACGCCTAGATTTCGCAGCCTCAATTAATAACGGTGTGTGACTGTGGCAATACAGTAACAAAAAGCACAGACATTTGGGTCGGATAGAATTTCTATCCACACACACAAAACAGGACTAAAGTTAACAGTTAGCAGGCGCTGAAGAGCTTGAGAAGACTTTCATTTCTGTTAGTGACGGTGCGGGTATTCCGATAATCTTGCCAAGATGGTTGTAAGCTGATATAAATTGGCGTCCTTTATCTGTGGTTTCGTATTTGCCATTCTCTTGGGAAAGCAGTCCTAGCGAAGTGAGTAGGCTCAGGTAAGCATTTGCCTGTGCAAAGCTCAAGTTGCCTTTGTACATGATGTGCGTTTTAGCTCGGGGCAAAAGACAGTTCTGCATTATCCCTGCCATTATTTCATATCTTGAGCGATTCATTTTGACCACCTTTTCACGTGTCCGCACAGCCCACAACCTTTTTCACCTTTTTCCTGTAGTTTTGTTGTACAATTACATAGCTAATATTTAATACAGCATTTTTGAACGCCTTGGTTCAACCTTTTGAACGGGTGTTCAAAAGCGTTAAATTGGTTGGTTGGATAGAATTTCTATGTAGAAACCTAGAAGCAGGTCACCCTTCCCCACCGCCTGAAAAACAATGCAAGTCTGAGCCTCACACCTACATTGCTTTGTGTTCGTGGTTTCCCTAATTGGAAACCGTCAGGAAAGGTCAGGCGTTACCTTTATTACCAGCTTATGCCGAGTCTCAAAGAGGCGTTTTAATTTGATCCACGCATTCATACTGGCAAAAGTAGAATCTGGAAAAGACGATGAAGTGCTCAATGAGGTAAAAAAGTCACCTGGAGTTCAGCATGCAACTCCCACTTACGGCGAATACGACTTACACGTTGACGTCGCCTTCAAAACTAAGGATGAACTTGATAGATTTATTTTCGAAAAAATCCGCAGAATCGCCGGAGTAACCGAGACATTAACACTAATAGCTTTCACACGCTATGAAAACAAGTAGCACGCACCAAAGACGCTAACAATATTATCGAAAGTGTTAGTTAAGGGAAAACATGACGTGAACAATATCAAAAAGAAAAATCGGCATGACCGTTTGGTCGGTGCATTAGGGGGCGCTGGAGGAACATTAGTTCTATCCCCTCTGCTCGATTATCTGCTCTTGCCAAGCATTTGGAACCCTGAAGTCACAATTGTCTCTGAAGCAATCGGCATTTTCCTTATAACCCTAGGAACAATAATTCACATCCGCAAATAATCCATCAAAACCACCAAGACAGATTTTCCTTTCACGCCCCAGCAATTACGATTTTGGTAACATAGCGCGCTTTAGTTTTCTCTGTTGCATAGGAAAAATACCTCAAACTCCTCTACGCTCCACACGCTTTGCATTTAGAAACCTGCTGTTGTGCCTAGCACAAACATTTCGATGAAGGTCAAGGCTACGAAAGCCACAAAGACAATTATTGCTCTGCCCTGCTTCACGTTGTAAAGAACCATTGGACCAAGATAGAACTGCATGGCAAAGGAGTAGAAGGCTGCAAACAAGGAAATGTACGGCAGGAAACCACCAAGCAGACACGGCCCCAAACCATAGCAAGCAGCCTTCCAAGCGTTCAGAACACGCCCTTGTCCACCTATAAGCCTGTAAATGACATGCAGAAGCACCGTTAGGAAAAGCAAGATTGGAAAGGCAAGCGCGAATATCAGAAACGGTTCAACCAGATAAGCGAACGATCCGTAAGTCTTCAGCAAGCTATTCTTCACAAGGCTATATGCAACAATCTGCGCTTGATAAGACGAAGAAAAATCTGTGCTCTCAACCCCAAAAAAATTGACGATTGGCGTGGCAAGAGAAATGAACAAGGTCGTCCACAAAAAGAAAACGAAAGCAGGCTTCCAACCCTCAGCTCGTACACCACTGAAGAATCTATCAGGGTCAGCCAACTGCTCTGCTAGTTTATTGATCGTCTGCAGCATATATGAAAACCCAACCCCTGCCGCTTCATACACTACGTTTGCCTGCATAGCCTTAAGAAACATTCCATCAAGCCGCAGACAACAACTTGCCCCAAACGTGAAAAAACTGCTGGGATTAAGAAAAAAAGTGAAGATAGACTTCATCAGCAACCGTTTTCTATCATCACGGTCAAGAACAGACACATATTCAACGAGTGCACAGAGAAAGTTACGACTCGTGTCACGCTTTTATAGAATTGAATATTAACAACGTGCTGTTTCTTCTCGCCTGTTTCCTCACAGTCTCAACATCCACCTTCGTGAACTTCAAAATTGCTTTCACATCTTCCTCGTCCTTCAAAGCCCGTTCGCGGGGCACAGCCGCCTTAATCATCCGCAGCTTCGCCAAAATCAAGTCCTCAGGCGCCTGAAAAAAAGTCGGCGAACCCTCAATAGTTCCAGTCCTTTTTTTAAGCCTCTTAACACGCGAAAAAATAACGTCTACACTGTACGGCGACTTGCTGTCCCTTAACGATGCCAACCTGTACCTCGACTTGAGCGCAACGCCAATCTTCTTCTCATCAGCCCACAGTCCAATCTGCCTCAAAACAGAAACCAACTTGACTCGCTGATCTTGATTTGAAACCTCAACGATAATGTCGACATCCATCGTCGTACGAGGAACACCATAAAAACTCGCTGCCACTGCGCCCGTAAACATATAATCTAAATCAGCAGCGTTGAAACTCTCAACAATCCTTCTAACCAAATCGCGATAGGAGGCTTTTAACCCGCTAAACCGTGCGTCCACGCCTCAGCCTCCGCCCCTTTGCATACTCAATTCTTTCTCTAAGCCTTTCCAAAAGCTCCTCATGCGCAATCCCGGGACGTTGCGCCCTAATGCCCTCTGCACAGATGCCCACGCAAGCATCCGTCATGTCAATAGCCATACCCACTTTCTCCTCGGGCTTCAACCGTCTGAACCTTGCCCAATCTTTATCCATGAAGCACACGCCCTAACACAAAAATAACACAATCAAACCTTAAGAAACATTCCCTCAAGCCACAGATTAATCCCAAAACGCAAACAGCAAGGAACGTTACATAGATTCTCAGCCTTAGACGCCGAAGCCCACCAGTCCTCCAAACAATAGATAACTTGACACCACGTACCCAAGTATGGCGCCACTGCAGAGGTAGGGCAATCCTGCCTGCGGTTTTCCTTTCATGAGCAATATTGCCAGAGCAGCGAAACCAAGAAGCGTTCCAAGCATCACAGACACGGCAACGAGCAGACTGTTACTGGGCAGATTGTGAAAGGCAGAGACAACCAGAGCCCCGGGGAAAACGATGTCGCCTAAGCCCATGAAAGACGCTTCTCGCTCTTCTTGGTCTTCGAGTTTTTGTTTCAAACTCTTTGTCTCTTTCAAAAGGGAATATTTACGGCTCTTTGGGATAACCAATACCACAGGTAATTTCAGGTCCAAGACCGTGTCTGCGAGGGCGATCATGTGTTTGGTTTGGTACACAGATATCGCGTCGTACGCTGCCATGACAACTAAGAGAATAATGATTAGAGAGATGCTTAATGAAATGCCCAACATTGCTGTTGTTACTAACCCCACAAGAACGCCACATGTGTCAACGACATACCATTCAGGATACTTGATGAGCAGGATAAGCAGAAGAGCAACCACTGTTACGGAGAAGCCTAACGACCACGGATCTGGAACCACAAAGGTCAAGAAAGGGTAAATCACCGTGAAGACCAACAAGCCAGTTGCTCCCAAAACAATGCCCTGCACCAACTGCTTTTTCCAAAACTTTGAGATCAACAAGATCACGACGGTGATCAAAACTAACATTGAAAAGAAATAAGCCAAGTTCAATGGGTCGGTTGGATTCTCAAATGTAACAAGGCCGACTGCTTCAAACGGCTGTGCCATCAACAAAGCCAAGCCATCAGTGACAAGCAGCAGAATAGCCATAAAGAAAAGCGGAAAAATGTCCCTGGCTTTGCCTTTCTCAGACTCACTCATGATTTCAAACCAGCACATACCGCTATTTATGGAATTTGCCCGCCTTACAGTTTACCTTTGCGCCTACAAGCGGAAATTCTTAACCGGAAACCAAACCTGAGGCTGTTAGAGTTTCATTTTCTTAATCAGAAGCTTCATCTTCTCCTGATTCGCAACTGCCTCTTCGATTATTGCGTTTGTCAACTCGTAAATTCTCAGGTCGTTCAGCAAAGCCAGTTTTCGTATCTCTCTGTGCAGGTCGTTGCGAACCTCAACAACCGTCCTCCTGCTTTTATCCACAGGCTAAATCCTTCCAATCTTATATCGCGCTAAGCTTCCAGTTCTGCTCTTCAACGAGTACAAGTAGTCAGCGAACATAGGCGGTTCATTGCCCAGCTCCAGTGTTGTTTCCAGAGTTTGGATTTCTGCAGTCAAACGATATTCGGCGCTTATGACTCGGTAGTAGTCGTCAACGTTCTCGTTCGGCAACGCAACCCTAATCCTGTCACCTGCCAAAATCGGCGCGTTACCATAATCGACGACATCACTCACAATCCTGATGTACTCCGCAGGGCTGCTCAGGTTATCGTATAAAGCCTTTGCCCTAAGCAAGCATTCATTGTCACTGTGCAGTTCCTCATCAGTCTCAGCCAATTCCCGTGAACCTGAACCGTAAACGGCGCTCCAACGAGCACTATTAAAGAATAAATTGTCAATCCAGAAGCTGCCTGTGCCGGTTCCGGTGAACCATACGTACCACCATAACTCGTTGATTACTGCCCAGTTGAAGCCAGAGTCAACTGAACCCCACTCACTCTCGTATTTCTTTCCAGCGTTGAACCGTTGCAGATACCACTTGTCGGCGGCAACCTGAAACTCTCTCGAAGCCTGCTTGCCAGCATTGTCCTTCAAAAGCAACGTAACCTGCCCATTAAAAGCGGATTCACGACGAATCTGAAATTGAATAGTTGGATGCTTGTTGAGGTCAGGCTGCCACCCAGACGGAACAATCAGACGCAGGGCTCCATAGTAGTCAGGCGTACCCGTCGTGTGTTTAATCGAGTAGGAGACAGCAACTTTCGCTGAGCCGTCGAGGGAGACGCTGCCCGTGCCTGTGCCGCTTACCCAATCGTTCACTGTGTCGTTGTTGATGTCGAGGGTTTCAGTCCAAGAGTCACCGTCGCCCGGATACTTTTTTTCAGCCGCACCGTAAACGAAAATCTTGTCGCGTTTTCGGAAGATACTCTTGCGATACTCACTCACCTCTAACCGTTCGGACAGACTGACAGACGAGGTTTTGCTGTTTTCTGGAAAAAACTCGAATTTGCCGTCTGGTGCTACGCGGAAGTCGAAGCCGATTACACCTGCCTTGTCAGCACTTTTCGCAATGAACTTCAACACGTCGAAGACAGGCGTGTTCTCGTATTCCAGCCTCGTGTACGTAGTATCCGTGTTCTCAATCAGTTCAGTTGAATCTCGGACATGGCTCAGCCCAACGTAAGAATCAATCAAATCCTTGACTATTTCCTCACCCTTCTTGTTTTCATATGTCTTGGCTACCACTCGGCGGAAGAGACGTTCTCCCCAGCAGCGTCCCAGAACACGCAGAAAGTTTTCACCTTTGGAATCTGATAGAGCCTTGATTTCCTCCACCGTAATTGTTGCGATTAAGGGATTGTTGGCGCCTCTGCCAATGCTTATACTTCCATCATCACCCACGTTAACAGGGTAAGTTCCGCCTAGACTGTACTTCTTGTCAAAGTTTTGAAGCAGACACTCAAAGCTAGAAACTTCGTCCGTGCAGCCTAAATGCACTCTTAACTCTACGACATCGCTTTGCGGAGGAGTTACGGAACCAAAAACAACTGCGCAGACGGGTAACGAGACGCTCAATACTCGACTCCTCGGCGATAGTACTCTTCCTCTCCAGCTCGCCTAATCGACCGTGTTGGAGCCCTGGCTAACTCATCATTGTATTCCGCTTGAGCTGACGCGGCATCACGGGTTGTTGAGGCAAGCCAAGCCATGTACGCGGCTGTGGCAACAATCAAGCCAACGCCCAGTGTGAGCAACGCAATTTTCATAGCTAAGGCAGCGTTCAAGACCCAAGTCGCAGCCGCTGAGACGTAGGTTGAAGCAGTGTGCGCTATCTGAGCGATAGTCGTGGTTCCTAAAGCAGCTTTAAGCGAAATGAAAAGATGCACAGCAGTCATTATCCCCGTTAACATGCGTCCAGTTTGAGAATCAAGCGCTCCAAAAGAGTAGGCTAGATGTATGGCGTCCATGGCTATAGTGCGAAACGCATAGCTTGCACGATTCTCAGCTCTAACAGCGATTGAAATCTCGTGGAACGACGTTACGCAGAGACCTCCCTCACTACGTCTTGTATAGCTAGGTTAACATGCTGAATCAAGGCGAGCATGCCCAGTTCAAGAGCTCGGCTCAGAAACCGCTTAGCCTGCATGAAGCGAGTGCCGAATTCCACGAAATAACTGTAGCTCGCCCTTGCGCCCAGCTTAAACGCCCATTCGCCAACTCTCTCAGCAAAGATTGTGCTTGCCAAATAGCCCGTGCGTTTAGGCGCCAATTGTTGAGCACGAGTCTGCATTGCTTGAACTTCAAAGTTTAAGGCTTCATCGACATCCTCGCGCATGCTCTGGTCTAACTGGTCAAGTTTGCGCTGCAACTCCGGAATACCATAGACATCTATTTGCATTTCAACCGACACGGCAGTGCGCCTCCCGCTTGGCTTTGTTTACTTCCTCCTCTGTTTGACGGTCAACCTCAGCTAGAATTACGAGGAACTGCTCGACTGTTTTGGCTGGCTGCTTTCTGAGTTCGAGTGGTGAGATTGAGAGTTCTTTGCAGAGCCTGAAGTCGGTGAGTGCTGGATGGGGTTTGCCTCTTCGGATGGCTCGGATAAAAAACGCTGCTCCTCAGGTGTTATGCCGCATAACTTGTTAGCTGTCTTAGAAAACAACTCGCCTAACTCTATGGGTATGCCGTCTTCTTCACCAAGCAACTTCTCAAGTGTAATCGGCTTGTTCGGTGGTTGCTCCTTAAGACCCGACCATATGGTCTCTGCCTGAATGGATACAAAATCGCTACTGACAACTTGACCTGTTATTGGGTTGTACTTTGTGTATTTTTGGATCAGCCGACTGCGTTTAGCCCAAGTTATTTCCTGAAAAACGTAGCGTCCTGCATATTGTTCCCCAAAGCGGTTGTCTAACTCAACTGCTTCTTTTCGCATTTTGAATCATCTCCATGATAGCGATTCGGTTTTTGACAACGGTGTTGATGTCTTCTAGCATGATGTTCTGCATCCACTTGGGCATCTTGAGGATCCGTTCTCCAAGCGCATCCCACATTTTCATCCATTTTCTCCGTAGCGTTGCCTCTCGGCCAAATCTTTCTAAAACCCCAACTTGGACAGTCAACTCAGTCACCTCAGCTTATGACGACATCGCGGGCAACAAATGGAGCTTTCAGAAAAACGAGGTCTTCGACCTTCGTTGGTGTGCCCACTTTTTCCCATTTGCAGTACTTGAACAGGGTGCTGCTGGTTCCGCCTAAGCCGAATTTGAGGCTGAACTCGCCGTCGTTGACGACGTCGTCGTATTCCTGTTTGCTCTCAAACCCGAAGGTCAACTCGCCAGTTAAAGTCCGATGCCTCTCCTGCAGATACTTGAGCAAGTGTCCACTTGTACTCCGTATCACAGGCACTCTTTTGAAGTTATTTTCGATGGAGAACTTCCAATCAGTGACTCTTTCAACTGCGGTTAGACCGGAACCATCCCCAGCGCCTCGCTGCACATAGCTTTCGTGAAAAGGAACTGCGCCCGAATAATCTTGGTAAGTGGCTCCGGTGATCTTAGCCGTTCCAACAGCCAAGTCTTGACCAATCAGCTCAGCCGTAGCCTTAACAATGTCTTCAATTGAGCACTCAACCGTCACTTTGTCCATTCTGCAACCTTTGTGCAGCAAGTCTATGATGCCGTTGGTCTTCTCGTAGAAAACTTCGATGCTCATTGAGTTAAGAGTTGTTATGTATTGGAGAAAGTTGATGGGCGCATCACTTGGAAGAGCATACGCAACCTTCAACCCGACTTGTCTTAAGCCTCTGTGAATAGTTTTCAGGTCTCTTGAGCCGATGCCTCTGACTTTGACTAGTCCAGGGTCTAAGGCTGGTTCAACGTTCTCAGCCGTTGCGATGCCGAGCATGCTTGGATTTGTCGGCGTGACCCCATAGTTTGATTCTTGTACGTAGTAGATCTTCGCCTCGTGCGCTCCATATACGCTCATTTTCTATTTTCGCCTCTCATGTTGTTGACACGTTTTCAAACAACCATGACTTTACGGTGAACTCGGTTCGCCAGATGAACGGTTTCACGTTGACTTGGTCTTCATCACGGTAAGAAACAATATCGCAGTAGGTGATACCTTCAACCGTGATAACGCACTCAGAATAGTCACAGTACAAAACCGCAGGTGTTACACCGTCACTGGGGTTTGTGGTTCTCGCCAGCAAATAGATGTAGCCGTCACCGTTGATGAAATCAGTTAGATCTGAGGTCTGAGTGATAGTGATAACTTCGTCTGCTCCGCCGGTTCCTGTCGCAGCATTCTGCCAAGCTGAAGCCGTGAAGTTCCAAACCTTTACAGTTACGCCGTTTCCTCCGGGGCCTGTGCCGTAACCCTCAAACTTGAGAATGGTTTTCTTGACCACTTTCTTGTCTGGGTCAATTTTAAACCTGAAAAACATGAGAGCGAATTGCATGTCGACGTTTACCGACTTTGAATGACGATTTTCGTCGCTGTACCAGATTTTCTCATACTCTGCGTTTGTGAGTTCAGTCCAACTTGAAGAGGTAGGAGCCAGCTCGTTCTGGGAAGCGGAGTGATAAGCCTTCTGAGTTCCAGTTGTTTGGCCAACACCCGCAAAATAATAAAGCGTCTCGTTAGGCTTGGTTCTCTTTTCTCTTATGATGCGGTTGATTTCAGCTCGCATTTTGTCTCGCATTTTTCTGCCAGTCACGCCTTGCTCTGGTTTGTCAGTGGTCCAGATGTTTACTCGGGCAAAACCAATGCGTCTCCTTGCGGTTCCGGAGAAGCCTATTTTATTGTCTTCGCTGTGGTCAAGTCCAACGGTTGCTTGTCCATCGTAGTTTTTGAGTAGCTCTCTATCGTACCATTGTTGGCTGACGTAAATCTTGGCTAGGCTGCCGTCGTCATTTATGACTCGCATGTTTTTGTCGAGCAGACGAACAAGTGTGGTCACTGGGTCCTCAGTTTCAGGCACCTAGAAGCCTCCTGCAAACTGCTTTGCGGTAGATGGTTTCGCCTTTGAAATCGTATTCTTGAATGTCTAAGACCTCGTAGTCTACGCCTTTACGACGTATTTTGTCGTGATGCCTAACAGGAGCAAAAACGTAGATTGTTAGGTAATCGTTGATTATGTAGCCCGGTTCTATGAGGACTTCTTCAACCCTTGTTGGAGAAACAACAGCTTTGATGTCTATGCCTTCGCCATAAGTGACTATGTCGGTTGCCTGTCTTACTGGATAGAGAATTACGTTTTCGCCCGTTGAGTGCAATATCTGAGTGAATCTGGTTACAGGGTCTTCATAGTTCAGGTAGAGTGAAGAGAGCCATGCAACAGTCGCCATGGCCTGCTTGTTTTCCACATAACTGTAGTCAGCATGCTTGACACCCCAGAACATGAACTCACTTTGATGTTTGTCGATTGTTTTCATGCTGAACTGAAAGCTTGACTTGTCATGGTTCTTGCGAATCTTCCAGAGAATGCCTGAGGTTACAGCATCATAGTAGTCGCATGCTGGAAAACGGCTGACAACGTCTATGTAGCCTGCCCAGCAGACGTCTGGATTGTAAGCTGGATATTGAGCACTAGCTCTAATGGTGTTGATGAAGTTGTAGACTTTCTGAACGGTTAAGCTCCAGCCTTCATAATCGTAAAGCCCAACCAAGGCGTAGGCAAAAGGATCATCGTAAATCTCGTTCTCAGTCAAGCCTACTCTGTGCCATTGTCCATCGCCGTTCGGAAGAGGCTGATACTCAAGGTAGAGACTTTCGAGGCCTGAACGGAGAAAGTCGATTGCTTCTGACATCATGGTTTCGTATTTGGTTTTGTTCGTCGGGTCATGGTCGACTAGCATTCTTAGGCCGAGGAAACCGTAGAGATTTTCAATATCCATTTGGGGAAGCCAAGCTTCAGCGTCTGACACAGCTCTTGCGAATCCGCCGTAATACTTGTCGTGCACGGTTGGCGTTGGCGGATGCTGCATGCCATAGAGAAAGGTTGCTCCAGCTAGCTCTGCGGCGTTCAGATATCCAACTGTTCCAGTTAGGCTGTGTGCCTTCAAAAGGGCGGGAATCATTCTGCAAGCGTCAACGCTGTAATAGTAGGTGCTTGTTTCGTTGCTTTTGAAACCGCCATAAGCCTTCTTTTCAGGGTCAGCTGTGTATTGTTGAGTTAGAATCCAGTCGGCGAGGTTCACAATCTTGTTGTAGATGTCTGTCTGTTTGCTTGCAAACTCTGAGTTGGAATAGGCTTGGTAGAGGAAGTCTATAGCGAAGGCAGCCGCAAAAGCAGCTCTGCCCCAAGTGGGATCTGGACCTGAACCTGGAATAACGTAGACGTATGGCGCATAATCCATGATGAATTGGTAATAGGCATCGGGAACCTTCATGCTACGTCATCTCCACTGTGGGCTCGCGTATTCTGTCCAGCATGCGGTTCAACTCCGCCTGCAAAACATCAAGCGGCGGAGCCTTGCCGAGAACGCTCACGTTTTGGTCTCCGACCGAAAAGCTGAGGCCAACAGCTGAGCCGCCTGTCAAATAACAAACAGCGTAGACGGCGGAGAGAACCGCGATAAACTCCTTCTCCGCGTCAGTGCAGTTGCCGTAATCGATTTCTCGACTGGTTTCCAATTCAAGCGTGACCTCAGCACGCTTAATCATTTTCAAAACCTTAGCGTCTGGAACCTCAGACGAGCCGATATTAATCACATCACGCACATCATCGACCGAAACGCTTGCCAAAACGGACACACTCTAAGAAGGAATAAGGAAAGCAAGCGTCATTTAGGGCTAATCGGATGACATCATACAAAATAGAGAAAATAGAATCAAACATGTTTGTCGTCTAGCTTATTCATGGTCTATCTCATAAATTCTGTGTATAGCTTGATGTTCAGGCTGTGAATCCTGAATCATTGATAGCAAAAAAAGCGCGTGGTATTTGATAATGCTAAATTGTTATGATAGAAAGTTTTAAAAATCTTGTGCATGACTAATATTATTTTTGAAGGGAAAGGAACATCTCACTGAAATAACATGATAGGCTTCTAAATGTCAGAAAGAAGCCGATGAACAGTTCTCCAATAAGATTTGCACCCTTAGGCGCATAAACAAGAAGCACAATAAAACAAAACATCAGAAGGGTAAAAGAATATACGTAAAATGTTTCAAAAAAAGGCGGTGACCTAGTCCCTAACGAGAGACAGAAAGAGAACTAGAAAAAAGGAAAGAAGTGATAAAAAGTGAGGAAACGAGAGTGGATTGTTGTATTAGGCACAACAGCATTAGTCATAATTTTGTTTTCAATTGGTTCTTTCTTTCTCTACTGGGGGCTATGGAACTATCTCTTTGGCTATGGTACACGTCCAGTGGGGTTAGAGAATGTATTGATTTTTTGGGGGGGTGGCATGGTAATTATAGGAATAGTCATTGTCTTAAAGCTGGTAGCTTTTCTCTCGCGTCAAAGAGAAAGTTCTTCTCATAGAAGGGCGAGGGGGGTAACATTCTTTGAATAAAAGGACAAGATTGATGGCGATGGGTTTATGTGCCATGCTAGCCGGGCTCATGATGTCAAGATTTGGAGTAGAGACAGCAAAAGCTACGCCTAGTGTACCTACTGTGACGCCAAGCGGCGATAACCCAGTCAATGTGATATGGCGCGGTAATAGTCACGCCGCATTAGTCACGGCATTAATGATTGAAATGGGATGGGTTCGTGGTGACCAGCTACCAGAACACGACGCCTTCGCCATGCTCATGCAGCAGGATGGTATAGCCTCGCGCTGGTATGTTTGGATCTACAATGGAGGCTGGGACATGGACTGGGGGTACTGGAGCTATGCGTCCACCGGGCATTATTACTTTGACCCGAACCCATTGCACTTTGGATGGTATGTGGACCGCTGGGAGGATGCAGAGGATAAGGTTTACAACGATTGGGCATTAAGTTCGCTGCCGTGGAGTGCGGTTTTTGGCTCTTATTGGTTGGGCAATGCAGGAGATTATTGGAGTGTTCACAACGATGGGTCAGCACTGCTTTTACAAGTTTACGAGAAGGCCTCAGGTGAGGGCCGAACTGAGTGGACGCAAAACTCAAAGTTCTTGCTAAGTGGATATGAGTGGGATCCAATACTCTACGACTGGGAGTGGACTTTGCCACCGTTCTTAGCGGGCACCGATACCTACGAAGTTTTCACGTATGATGATAACAGCCACGTTTGGTGGAACCAAAATGGCATCGTTGACCTCGCTGCATATGACCCAAATACTTTGGATTCATATGGCAGGTCTGCAAGAATTACCTTTGGTCCTTTCCTTGAACCCTACTCTGATGTGCCCCCATCTCCCTTGTCGGTCGGTGTTACTACTGTCTTGACGCTACGAGGAGTAGTTAGCAAGTACGGGGCAAAAATGGGTTCCGCCGAATTTTCATCATGGACAGGTATGAAATTTGATGCTTGGTTCACCGATCCAGCAAATAACGGCCGTCGGATGGTAATTGAGATGTATTTTGAGGGAACGGGCTTGAATGTTGATTGGGATCCAACGGGTTTGAATGATAACGAGCACTTTAGGACTTTAGGTGACAGCATCGATGACTACATGATGAAGCTTCAAGCTTTTCCCGCGGATTGTACTATACTTGGCGACGAACTAACACTACCTTGGGTTCCCGAAAAAGATTTTATTTCTTATGCTACGGCGTTTCTGATCGATTTGAAGGGCATTTGGCAGAGGGCGGCGGAGCACTTTGGTCGCTCGTCTGACGATAAGCTGTATGCTATAGCGCTAGATGTCGAATCAGGTGCGGTAGGAGGCACTGGTGATCACGCTTTCGCACAAGTAAACGAGATAAGGGTTACCTACAATGTCGTGGTCGGGGGCATCGTTATACCTCTTGATAAGTTTGGTTTGTTGGCTCCTTACATTGGCTTAGCCTCAACAATCCTAGTTGCAGCAGCCATCCATGTTAGGCGTGTTAAGCGTAGAAAAGAGAAGCATTGAACACCATTCCATCTCCACTCTTTTTATTAAAACCCACTAGGAGTGGCTTGATATGAAGGTAAAAAAGAAGCCTGCTGGAATGAAGCAGAAGATTCGTGAAGAGAGGAAGAAAGAAGAACGGATAGCCGTGATTATCTCAGCTACTATTCTAATCGTCTTAATCTTCATTTCTGGCTTTTTGATTAATTCAATGCTTAATCAACCGTCAACAAGTCAGCCAGTCACCTCCACACTTGAGCCTAAAGCAGCCATAGTAGACCAGTTAAGCCTCACATACCCCAACCAAACCTTCATAGAAATAGCCACAAACACCCTAAAACAAGCAGGATACACAGTAGACTACTACCAAGGCGAAAAAGTCACAGTAGAATTCTACAAAAACCTACCCACACACAACTATGGGATAATAATTTTAAGAGTTCATTCTACAGCCACAAACCCCGACTTGGCAGAGGTTCCTGTAACCCTTTTCACTTCTGAACGTTATGACCAAACAAAATATGTTTATGAGCAACTCACCGACCAACTCTTCCATGTTGCTTTTTCCAGCGTGGAGAAAGAAAAGGGAATTATATATTTTGGGATAACCCCGCTTTTCGTAGCGCAAAGCATGAAAGGTGAATTGCAAAACACAGTGATCATCATGATGGGATGCCAGGGTTTAGGCAACTCACTGATGGCTAAAGCCTTCGTAGAAAAGGGAGCCAAAGCCTACATAAGCTGGAATCAACCCGTGTCAGCATCTCACACAGACGCGGCAACAACATACCTACTCAGACATTTAGTCACCGAAAAACAAAGAATAAAACAGGCCGTATACGACACAATGAGCGAAGTTGGACTAGACCCAGCATACAACAGCGTGCTAGGCTATTATCCAAGTGGAGTAGAAAATCAAACAATAGAGAACATCAACGCTGAAGGCTGACTTTCGAACCTGTTTTTTTGTCTGTTTCGTATGTTTTGATTCCTTTTCTAAGCAGCATTTCTAAAACATGGCTAACGCTGGGTTGAACCCTATCCTCAGTTTCAGCCTCCTCAATTTCCAATTCATAGATTCTCTTGAATTCTTCGAACACTGACTTGTCTATGGTTCCTTCTATCTTGATCCTTGTTCGGAGCTGAGCTTTCTCTTCGTCATTTATGGTCATATCAAGTCGCCACGTACAGTTCGTTTTCTGGGTCGGTTTCGCTGAGATTCAACGCTGGTTTTCCATCAACGAAAACGATGTCAACTATCTTCTGCATGACTGCTTGGTCTTTGGTTTTCTCGTTTAATGGATAATATTTGACCAGTGTTTTGTAGCCTGCTTTGCTGTATGTGACTTTTAACGGTGTCTTCAACTGCTCGGTTGAGCCTGTTGCGTATTTGAAGAAGCCGTGGTCAACTGTTTGAGTTGAGATTTCTCCGTTAACGTCTGTGGTTTGAGTAAAGGCTATGCCATAAGGGTTGATATATTCTGCAACTGCGGTGACTCCTTCAATTGGGTTTCCGTTTTTGTCTATGCAAGTTGCGTCGAACTCGTATTGGCGGTAGATATACTTTGTCGATGAGCCGACCCATTGAATCGCCCAGCTGTCGCTGTCAACGTTTACAAGATAGTTGTGTGACGCCATGTTCATGGCTCTAACAATGTTAGTATTGAGTCGAGCATAGACGTTTCTTACTGTGACGCTGAAGGCTTGGTTTCCAAAGAAGAATACTTGGCTGTTTCTATAGGCAGTTATCTTGTTCAGTAAGCCGAAGAGGTAAGCAAGGGCGGAGTCGCTTGCTCCCACGCTGCACTCTGACAACAGAACGTTGAAGAAGTCGGATGCATTAGCTGTGGACAAGCCGAATACCCAGCAGTTCTCTACAATGGAGTTGTAGACTTTACAGTTTGGCGAAATCGTGACACGGTGCTGTGTGCCACTCGAATTCAACACGCAGGAATACAGGTAGAATTCTCCATTCGTAGCGCCCTTGATGTACGATGTTGAAGACTGAGTGACAAGGCTATAGAAGTGTATTCCATCACTGGTGATTTTTTGATATGCATCATCTAAAACACCGAATCTAACAGTTGCGTTGGCTTTGACCTCAACCAAATTTTGCGATATAGCCGTAACAGCCGTTGAACGAAAAGTCACTTGCCTGCCAGCGTCAACAAACCATGTTGTCGTCGTTCCGTCGCCAATCACAATCCTGAAGTCAAACTCCAGTTGCACGCCGCTGGCTGATTCATTATAACCAGCGCTCCATCCCTTGGCTACAATGCAGTCAGGTATGTCGGAGAAAGAATATGCGTTGGCTTCATCAAAGCCCTTAACATCATCCGCAACAATGGTCATAACACGGTTAACAGAGTCCCAAGCCCAATTATCATAGAGTGGCAAATGTCAGGTCCTCTCAATGCTCGTAATCCTCTTGTCAGCATCCCTGTTGACTGTCAACGTGAACTTCAAGGTGTCTCCAGCATAGTATTCGATGCTTGTTATGTAACCGTCTGCATCACGGTTCTCAACAACTTTCGTTATGTCCGCGTCTGAGTAGATTAAGGACCCAGCGAGTTTTTCCCATAATGCTTTGAATGCTGCGCCTCTCTGCTCAAATTCTGGCAGTGACAATCATCAATTACTCCTGCTCATCGAAAAAGTGGATGAGCATCGTCTTAATTTGCAAAGACTCTCAGGGAGTTTAAGTCAAAGTCGTTTTTATATTCGTCATCCGGGCAACCGCTTTACTCCGCAGGATACCGTAACCGATACGCTCTGAAGCAACAAGTCCCACGATGCCATTCTTTGGGTCTTCATATGGATCGATGGTAACATCGCGGCGAATCAACAAAATGCCGGCAACAGTTTTATTCAAGGCATGCGCCACACCGTTCGTCGTTCCAGCATTGGTCTTGTACAGTTTCATTGTCACCGCTTGGCCTACGAGACCACGGGTCAGCTCTGTTTCGTTGCTTGGCAAATACTGACTGTTGATGAACTCTGTAGCTGTGAAGAGTTGACTCGCCTGCTTAGAATGAAGAACCATTGTGTCAGCTGGACCAAAATCTTCCGCTTCTATAGCATCCCAATGAGCAACAGCGCCAGTCCATGAAAGAACAGTTCCACCACCTGCAAGAACAGCACCTGTTGCCAAGTCGGCTGCCGCGATCGCGGCGATCAATGCAATGATTTTCTGAGTCTCAATCTTGGCAACCGAGCGTCCAAGCGCCTCGAGCTGACGGTTCATCACATTCCATTTCGCGTCTTCCGCAAACTGCCTAGTCCATTCGACGCCATCTTTGATTTCAATGTTGCAGTTGATGTCAACCATGCTGTAACGAGCACCGTGTATACGGATAGTTCCGCCTTCTCCAGCAACGTAAGCAACTGACTCCTTCTCAAGTGGAAAACGCTCCAAAGCTTCAGTCGTGGTTCTTACATCGATTATCTCACGTGCAATGAAATTGGGGATGGCAGCTCGCACTACCTGATCGTGAATGGCGCCGAGCGCCCCAGCCATATCGCTGAGAATTCCCTCCTTCAAGCCCAGCTTAAGGTAGTTCTTGCAGAACGGGTTTTGATAGGCTTGGCGAATTTTGACTTCCTGCTCCGCCTTGAACCAATCTTCCTTCATCAAGGACTCGTGGAATTTCGGCAAAACAACTTCAGGCATGCTCTCACTTCTCCAACTTCTTGACTCTGGCCTCGAGTTCCTTGATCTTCGCCATGATGGTCAGATTGTCCCAGACTTCAGTTTCTTTTTCAGGTTCTTTTGGCATGGTTATCACTTTGCAACGAGGATAGTGATGAGATCGTCCGCAGCTGTTGCCGATTGTTCACCGATGCCAAGTTTCTTAGACCAACTGTAGGTGGCCGAACCGCCTTCATTAATGTCAGGCATAACCAGCACGCGTTTGCTTGCATCTGCACCGTAAACAGCTTTACCACGGGCGATAGCGGCTCCAGCTTTTACCTTCACTCTGCCACGCACACACACCGGACACATCACGCCAACAGCAACGGTCTTGGTCGCGATGCCGATGCAATCTTGGACTGTGGCAGCCGGAGACACCTTTCCATCCGACGAAAGATACACCGGGTCACCCTTCGTGATTGCTGCTTCAGCCTCGTAATCAACGATTAAACATTGTCCATACGGGTCGATGACGTCGCCTATGTCCAAATTCGGTAGCCCTGTAAGATCAGCCAATGATTATTTCTCCTCAAATTTCTTGGCTTTCCCAAGTTCATCCTTGGTACTCACCGTCACGACATGTGACTATGATCTGTCATTCTCCAGCGTGTGTTTGAAGTCTTAGTCGCGGTTATGAACACTGTTGCCGCCACTGTAGCCTTCGTAGTCCGCGTGGCTACAGTTGTGATCTTTTCAGACACGCAATAACTTCCCATAAGCAAATCAGGCCACCTTTCCCTGTTCCCGAATGACCCGCAACTGCTCAGCAATCATCTTCTGAGGACCCAGACTCCAACTCCGCTGAACACCAAGCACAGGATGCGTACCCTTGACAGCCTCAACAAACCTCACAAACTTTTCCTTCGTCTTAGCCAGATCCTTCGTCAAATCAACGGCTCTCGCCTGAGCCTCAACAAGGTCCTTCCTTAACTGCACAATGTCAGCTGGCGGTTCTTGGCTCTGCAGTTTCCCAGTGAGCTCGGTGATTTTTCCCTGAGCCCCCTGCAATTTGCCCTCCGTCTCGGTCAGCTTTGTCTTCAGAGCCTCCAACTGTTCGCTTTCGCCTTGACTTGGCGGCTTCTCACCACAGACCTCACTGACGATCTCAGAATCCTTGGCATGGGCGCACAAATGTTTCTGAGCTGCACTCCGGTCCTCAGCTGAGAGCTCCGTCTGCGGCAACCGAGCCAAAGCATTTCTCAAGTGAGGCAGGTCTAAGGATCCGTCAGCTTTATGGTGGGTAGGTGCCGCAATGTGCGCGGCGTAGTTTTGCCCTGATCGTCTTTTTGGCCGCCAGAACCAATCGCGGCAAAGGCGCTGTCAGGAAGGTCGTTGATGAACGCCGCGTCCCATTCAGCCTCTTGGATGTGCGTAGCGTTCTCCCCGATTGGAATGACAACTTGCAACTTCGGCGCCCCACTTGAAGCGGGAACCGAAGTGGGTGGCGGCGAGTGACCGATAACATCGATTTTTCCATTGATGACTTCTAGCATGGTCCGCATTGCCTTCAAACCCTCTTCAAGGTCATGTACTCTGTCATCGATTGTGCGCGGCGGACCTAAAACCAGCTGCTCCATGATGGAGTTCCAGAATTTGATGTAGGCGTCTTTGTCTCCTGGCGGAAAATTACGAAGCAGATGCACAGACGTCAACTCAAAGTTGCGAGGAACAACGCCATTAGCGAATTCAACGCGGCCACCAGGACGCAGCCAGTTGAGTTCAATGCTTAGACCCTTGAACGCCTTGTTATGAATCTGCTCGGCGACTTGCTCATCAACGGTGCCTTCGAAAGCGACACCGTTCTCAACTGGGTCATACCAAGCGTTTGTGATGACGTTTGGGGGCGGCAGAACATACATGTGGTCAACGCCGAAAGGCTTACCGATGAGGGTGGGTGCGGCATTTTCAAGTTCCTCGCGCAAGTAGACGTGTTCAATACCTTCCTCTGGGTGAAAGATTCTTTTTGGATGGATGGCGACGCCTGAGACTTTATGGTCCTTGACCTTGATCGATTCGCTGAACAGATGCAGCTTCTGGCTTTCGCTCTCGCCCACAAAGATAGGCTTCTGAGCCTTCTCAAACGTAGTAGTGCAAATGGCGAAGGCGCTGCCTTTCTTATGCCCCTGCTTCATGACTTGTTTGATGCAGTTCTCAAACTCAGGTGTGTGCTGCTTCTCCTGTTTCTGATTGTTTTCCGACATCCTTTTTGTCACCCAATACGTGTGATAGAAGATCCGTTTCGGGCTCCTGCTCCTCCAGCGGCAACTTAGCTACGTCACGGAGAATCTTCCGCAACTCATCATGCGAAACAACACCTAGGTCGACCTTCAAAAGCTCCGTCAGCTGACCCAAGATCTGCGTGAGCTTCTCGTAATCGAGACTTTCAGGCATGCCCCACGTTAGGCGGACCTGCGCTTTTGCAGGGTCAAAGCCTGCAGCAGCCACAACCGGGTCAAAAAGAAAACGTTCAACTCCACGCTTCAAAAACCGCTGTAATGCCAAGACCCGTCGTTCAGCAATTTCAAGGGCTGCATTTGCCGAAGCTTCTGTGAAGCCCGTTTTAGTTATCAGTTTCGTCAACGGAGTCTGCAAGCCGAGGACAAACTCGTCCTCAAGAGTTTCCACGTAGAAGTCCAAGCCCCTCATGCGCTCGGCTACAACAGGCTGAACTCTGGCTTCGGAGCCAACGGGTGGATTAAAGACGAATCGAGCGCCTCGACGCGGTATGGTTTTGATCTGCGCCAAGTACTCTTGAAGTTTCTCTTTGCTTACGCCTGGAAAAGCCCAGAGTTCATTTGGAGCCCCAAACGTGTATATTGTCTCCGCCATGCCACTGTGTATCTTTGCCTTTATTCGGTAGAAGGGCTCTCGCTGTTCGTCGTTGCCGATGTCTAACGGCGTGCACAGCGACTGCAGAATGCCTATGCCTAACGGTTTAGCAGTTAATACGTTGCAGGCTAAATGAATCAGCTCGTCGCCTGGAATCTGTGGTGGCTCTCTCTTCCAGTCCAGCTCGATTCTGTCAAGTTGCCCGTTTTCATCGAATTTGATTCCGTTGTCTCTGATTATTTCAGACGGCACAAGCCTTAGAAACTCGATTTTTTGGGCGTTGCCCACCCACCAGAAAACATTACCCCAACCGACAAGGTATTTCGCGCTTTCCTGCAAGACCTCGTCGAGTCCATGTTCCTCGCAGAATTGGTCTACGATTTCTTTGGCAGTTTTGCCTCCGCTTTGCTCACTGTATGCCTCATTCATGGTTGTGTAGAAGCCCACGCCAACAACCTGATCAGCGAGGAAGTCAATGCTTGCTCTGGCAGCCAAATCGCCAAGATAGACCTGAGTCATGGTTTTGAAGCTGACTTCAGGGGAAACACCCATGACTTTCTCGGTTGCAGTGAGAAATAAGGCTGAACGCCGAGGCGTTAAGGCTTCACTGATTCGTTTGACGAGATTCGTTAACGGGTTTGGCAAGTTTTGAACTGCGACCTTGCTTGGTTTTGGTTTTGGCTTGCCCGAGAAACCAGAGAATGAAGCAGAGCAGCCCTGAGCCTTTTCAGCATGGATTTACGATTGGCTTCACTCTTTGGCTCTCGAGCTGCCAGCTGAAACAATGATCGCTTTACTGAGATAATCCGTGTTGTGAGGTTTCAACCATTTTGCACAACAATTGTTTAATTGAAAAAGTGCAGTTAATTTTGTGGTGAAGTGAGCTGTGAAGTCTCGTCGGTTTAGTCTCAGCTTACCTGAAGACCTTGCGGACTGGCTGGAAAGAGAAGCTGTGAAGCAGGGTCGTACTCGCAGCAATCTGATTAGGTGGATTTTGGAGCAGTACCAGAGAAAAGCAAAAAGCGAAGACGAGGAGGTGAAGCAGGCAGAATGATAAGCGTCTTCGTATGGTCATTCATCGGCGCGTTAATCTACATTCTGGGCGGTTGGTTGAAGCACACTCCTCAAGTGAACTTCAGTGGAGGCAAAGCACTCGAAACCCTAGTTGTGGCATTGCTCGTAGCCCTAATTTCAATAGCCTTCAACATTCCGCCGGTGGAAGACCTGGCTCTGCTGAATCAATGGATAGCAGCTTTCCTGCAACTCGCGACAAGCACGGGCTTAATTGCGCTTTTGGAGTTCTGGTATAAAGCGTTGTGGCGCAGAAGCCAAATCATACAGACAACAAGAACTTAGTCTTTCCAGTCTAAGAGTCTTCTTTCTCCTTCGATTCTCTTTATGTCTGTGACATCTTGAGTAACTTCCATAGTTCCCAAGTATTTTCCGTTTCTGGCACGCACCGCGAAGTATCGAATGTGAATCATTCTGCTTTTCAACGGAATCCAAAACTCTGCAACATCCTTTTTGCCACTTTTGAAACTCTCGATAATTCTATTGACTATGTGGACGCTTTTTTGTGGGTGGCATTGCTGGACTTTTCTGCCGAGAACAGCTTTTGTCCGCATGAAAATCTCGGATTTGTTGAAGTATCTGACTTTATCTTCATTGTCAACAAAAGTGATGTCGACTGGAAGAGTCTTGAGTAATGCATCAACTTCATCTTTCGAAATTGTTCCTGTTTCAAACTGCATCAAATGTTCAGATACGAGTTTAGCTTCGGGTTTTTGCTCCTCAGTCCTTATGCCTTGTGAACCTGCTATGAGATGCCTTGGCGTGAAGCGGCAATATCCGATTACATCAAATTCCTTTTGGATTTGTTTCCATTCCTCAGGTGTGACTACTCGCAGGGCTGTTGGAAATAGTATGTTGTTTTCCTTGTAGAAATGGCTTGGAAGAAGACTGTTTAAAGACTTGGCGGTTTCGCTGAGTTGTTCTTTTAATTCCTGAAAGCTCATGTTCTTGTAGTTTTCAACTAGATTGCTGAGTTGCTTCTCACTAGGCCGTATCTTATCGTGTTCCGACCACATTATTGCTGGAGGCTCTGTGACTCCATGTTTTTCTAAAATCGGGAAAAGCACATTTTCCTCTCTCAAATAATGTTTTTCCGAGTCCACGAAGTCTTCTGCTATCTGCTTCAAGCGAACCATATCTTCAGTGACATCACTTGTACCTGTTGCCTGTTCAACACGAGGAACTATCGTGTTAACAGTTTCAAGGAGTTTCAGCATGCCTTTGTGCTCTTCCATAAGGATTGTGATCGGATTTTCAGGAGGAACCTCAGGCTTTTGCTTATCTAACTGTTCTTGAAAAACAAGCAGGTGAACATCACACAATCTTTGTATTTCTTCTCGAGGCATGCCTTCCTTTACCAATTCCTGTTCGATTTTGGAGATTTCTAAGGAACTGATAGATGCTAAGACTTGCTTGAATCTTTCTTTAACCTCCTGCGGCGATGCGCCAGCATGTAACTGTTTAATCATTTCCTTCAATAGTCTCTTTTTATCCTCAGGCACTTCACTCATTTTTTCTGTCACCATTGCTAACTTCAGTACATAATGATTGATATTAGAATGATAAGACTTTTTGGCTTTCTTTCACCCATTGAGCAAGGTCTCCAACAGTTGTCCCCACTCGCACTCCTTCAACTAGGTCTTGTTGAGTTAGACCTCTCGCACTCACGCAAGTTCGGCAGGCTACAACCTCAACATGTTGCCCAACAAGGTCCTGCAGCATCTTCTCCAAGTTATAATAGCCTTCCGGAGGCTTCTGCCCTTTCTTCGCCGCGGTTACCGAGTCTCCAAGCAAAAAAACCTTCACTTTCATTCCCACCGTAGCCGTCACAAGGGCTTTTGCCAGTCTTAGACCGTTCCAAACCTTTTCATCGCCGTATGGGGCACTTTGAAGAATCAATGTTAAAGTTTCCAAACTCGCACCTTCCATTATGGTTCCACCTGCAGAATCTTATAAAAAACCCTATCATTTGCTTAATTCGTTTTCGGTTGACAAACCATATGCGCGTGCATTTCTTTAAGCATTTTTGAATAGACGGTGCATTTTTGTTCACTCGCCCTTCACAAACAGTAAGTAATGATTGACGGTGTAATTAACTGTCCCGCCCATGCCAGCCGTTTGATATGTGTGAAGACGCCAGCCCGCCTTTTCCCATTCGTCAATCACTTTACCAACATTTTCGTGGTGCCCAACCAACACGCATTTCCATTCTTTCAACTTAACTTCACCCTCAGCGATTTTTCATGGTAAATTCCAACTAAAAGGCTTGCGATTATGCTCGCGCTTGCCTTCATACCTTCAATGCTTACGCTTGCCTACGCACATCTTGAGAACTAATACTTGCTGGTCTAGTTTCCTAGTTCCGGTGGGACATTTGGAATCCGGATAATATGGGGTTCCCTAGGGTCGTACGTGGGAATATAGGCGTAAGGAGGCTCTCCACCGTAATAGATGGCGCCGTCTGGAAAACTTGGATTCGTGCTAGAGTCTGTGTTTTGACTGGTCTTTGACTGGAACTGAGAATAGTCGCCCGAAACAGTGCTTTGAATTGTCCCCGCTTCTTCAGAACCTGTGATGTTTTTACCGACATTCTTTTCGAGGTTTTCAGCGTTCTGAATTTTCTCTGCGTCGGCTGTCGGTCTTGTGCTATCGCTTGGAATTTCGGCTCTTGTGTTGATCAATTTGTTACTCAATAGAGATGCACTTGTCATGAATAAAACAAGGACAACCAAGACCAATCCTGCGATTACCTTCGTCATTCATTCATCTCCTCTCTAAAACTGGAATTAGATCTCTCACAATAAAAGTTTATCTTAAATACGCTGATCAAAGTTCAAAGTTCGATCTGGCACGCTCTCACAAGTCTTAAAACGTGAAATCAACAATAGGACAGCTTTGTGGTAAAGCATGTCGAAAGACGACAAAATGTTAGAGGAATTGAAGAAAATCCGAGAGCTTCTGGAGCCTAAACCTGCTCCGCCTGCACCGCCACCTCCGAAAGGCATGTGGAAAGAGTTCATGGACTTCATGTCCAAGTACAGGGTCATGGGCTTGGCTGTGGCTTTCATTATGGGTGTCTACTTAGGCGCACTAGTGCAAGCGCTTGTCAAAGACTTCATAATGCCGATAATAGGCATGGCATTATCAGGCGCAGGAATCGGGAATCTATCAACGCTCAAGTTTGGAATCCCCTCCACGACTTTTGATGCCTCTGGAAACCCACCTGCAGGCTACACTGGACAATTATTTGGTGTAGGAGACTTCTTGGTAGCTTTGATAACTTTCATAATCGTGGCCTTCGTAATCTTCCTACTCGTGAAGATAACCAAGAAATGGGGAATCGAATAACCCGTTTCAGCGGCAACTTAAAGAAACCTCCATTTTTTTCCATATTTACAGGTTTAAGCAGCTTAGCATGGTGTACTCGTCCGCTGGCTGCCAGAATGCACACGCCTTATCCATCAGATGTGCCCACGCGTTGGGTTCTTTGGCGCACTTATATTTTCGACGACGAAGGACCTCAGCCTCTTTAATCAGCGTAGTCAGGGCTGCAACGTTAACATTTTCAGGGTTTTGACTAATTCGATTGCAAGCCTGCAAAAGCTTCAGGCTCAAGCAAACTGGACTCTTCCTGCAGGCGCAGGTTCCACATGTCTTGACTCTGCTACCAGAAACGGTCTTAGATAGTGTTGCCGTCACTTCTGTCCGCCTCTTTGTATACTTTGAGACCCAGCTTCACCAAATGCTCAATGAACGTGCTGCGTTTCTCTCTCCCACGAAGCGTGTCGATTTCCTTCAGCAGACCGGACTCCATGGTCAAGTTCACGTTTGCCTTCATACAGTATTCATCTCGTACATTCTGTATAACAAATACACCAGAAATATTTAAAAGCCTTATGACACAAATAACATTTGTCACAGATATGATAGAGGAATCCGTATGAAAACGCTCAGAATCACCGATGACGTGCACCAAAAGCTCACAGCCCTACTCGGAGAACTAACCGCTCAAACCAGCAGGATGCAAACCTACACAGACGCCGTTGAAGCATTACTTCAACAATCTGTTGTCCTGCCGCCCGAACTACTAGCACAGATAGAGAGCTTCATCGACCAAAACAGGCGCTTAGGCTATACGACACGAGAAGAATTCATACGGGACGCCGCCCGCTGGAGACTAAGATTCCTCACAGACATATACGAGTACGTGGAAGTGCAAAAAGAAAAATACGGAAAAGCCGAATTAGCCATAAAAGAAATGAGTCTACCCTTCCTCGGCGCAGCCGACTTTATGGACAAACAGCTCCAAACCCTACTCGAAAAACATGGCGAATGGCAACAACAAAAAGAAGAACATGAGAAAAAGGAGAGGAATGAAAATGGCGAAAATCACATGGCTGGGACACGCAGCCTTCAAAATCGAAATCGCAGGCAGCACAGTCCTTATTGACCCCTGGCTTGACGGCAACCCCACAGCCTCCGTTACAGCTTCAGATATCACCAAAGCAGACATTGTATTCGTTACACACGACCACCATGACCATTTAGGCGACGCCTTCACCATATGCAAAAGGACCAAAGCAACTTTCGTAGCGGCCTCTGAGCTAGGCGATTTCGCTCAAGAAAATGGCGTCGAAAACGTCGTAGATCTTAATATCGGTGGCGGTGTCCAGATCAAAGGAGTGAGAATTTTTGTTGTCCAAGCTGTTCACACAGCGGCGAAGGGAGCACCAACAGGAGTAATTGTTGAAGGCGGGGGAAAAGCCATCTACCACGCTGGAGATACGGCACTCTTCGGCGATATGCGCCTCATCGGAGAGCTCTATCATCCCGATGTAGCCCTCATTCCAATCGGAGGCTACTACACAATGGGACCAACCGAAGCAGCTGAAGCCATCAAAATGCTAAACCCGAAGACAGTCATACCAATGCACTACAAGACCTTTCCAGTCTTGACACAATCAGCCGATGAATTCGCAAAAATGGTCAAGGAAAGAACAGCAAACGTGCACGTTGTAGTGCTGAAGCCGGGAGAAAGCTACCGGTTCTAGTTCCATAGGGAGCTGAAAGGGAAGAGCTCGTATGAAGACCCTTCTTGAGGAAGAAAAAATCGAAGAGACTGTTAAGAGAATACGGCAGAATTCGTTTACAGTCCTTGACTTCATTGGAGTTTTCAAAGTGTTGCACCCCAAAGACTGGGAAGATCTGGTTGAGCGTTTTGGTCTATTCGGCGAGAAACCGAGGTACACGGCAACCACCTACTTCTCTAATCGACTCGACATCTACTCTCAAAAGCCTCAGTCTCTTCTGCAACCTTTCACACGATACAGCAAGGGCAAGTTTAAAGACTACAGAAAACCAACTGAAGAAGAGCAGAAAAAATTCGGCGGATCATGGATCGCAGTGTTCAGAAAGAAGACGAAATAGAATCTGGAAACTAAAATCTACCATGCCGGTCACACAATTACAGAACACGAAAAGGATGGCGGGCCCGCGGGGATTTGAACCCCGGTTCTCCGGCTTTCTTCCAAAATGAATTTGTCCGGAGGCTTGCGCACGGTCGCGTGACGCGAGCCGTTCGGTGCCTTAATCCGGACTGGGCAACGGGCCCTGTTGAAATGACTTCAGACTCAGTTATGGCTGTAAATTATTAAAGGTTGAGCAAAATGCGGTTCCAGATAGAAGTAAAAAAGAAACGAGCCTGTTCAGGCGCCGACAAGAGTGCTTGTTTGCACGATGTCTTCCATTTTTCTCATTTCTGTTATTAAGGCGTCGAGTTGACTCAGATTTGGGGCTTCGATTCTGACGATTACGTCCCACATGCCGTAGGTTACTATGGCTTCTGTGGCGCCTTTCATCTTGCCAAGCCGTTTTGCCACGTCGTGCTCGCTTCCACGTTTCACTATTGCCATAAAATAGGCTTTGACATCTGTCTTAGGATCTGACAATTGCTTGCTCGCCTCTTTGCACTAATGATTCGGATGCTTTTTTAAATCTATTGTCCAAGTTCTGTGCCGTTTTTCAGACTTCTGAAACTTCTTGCGTGAGCCACCACGCCTTCTTTTTGCCCATGCGTTCCGCCGCATAGTATTCTATGACAGACTTGCCCAACTGAGTCTTCGACCGCTTCTGTATTCTTCTAAGCCTGTTGAGGATGTGCCAGCGGTTGGTTTTCAGGTATTCCGCTAATTCGGGAGTGGTTGCTCCTTTGTAGTGGAGGAGAAAATCGACTATTCTGTGATCGGTTTCGTCTATGCAAAAGGCATGTGGGTTAACCTTACCTTTCTCAACCGTTAGAACCTCAAGCTCAGTCAAATACCTTTTAATTTCGTTGAGGCTGACTTCTAAACTGGCGATTCTCTTTTCCAACTCGAAAAGTCTGTCTGGTCGAGGAACCCTCTGTAGCTTCTCCATAATGGCGTCTCGTATGAAGTCGCTTCTCTCTCCTTCTGGAACACGCAGCGCAAATTCTTTGAAGACTTCGTCTGGAATTCTGGCTGAAACAGCGGAGTACTTGTCCAAGGCGGTTCCCACTTCTATGTAGACGCGAGACCGTAAAAGCGTTTAACCATTCGAAAAGATCAGTTGGATTAAGAGAGTAGAAGACAGATTCAAGAAGGATGTTTTGCTCACCGTCTTTCTTTGCTGCCTTTTCCAAATCTGCGGTGATATCGTTTCTTGGTTGATTCCGGGAGGACAAATCCGACCAATCCGCCTTTAGAGAGTTGGACAAGATAAAGGTCTAAGGCGGCTTCAGCGTCCAACACCCGCAACTTATATTCTTCGCTCAGTGTCTTAGCGATTTCTTTAATCCTGTGTTCTCCGTCGCAAAGACTCCATACAAGTGCGCCCTGCTTGTCAAGCAATACACGTGTTTCTCGGCTTAAGGGAAGAAACTTGGAAAGAAGCCTCAGCCATGCAGCTCGTTTTCTAGGAACCTTCACGTGCAGTCCTTTCTCGTCTTCCTCCCACCCTGAGCCCGGATGCCGCAGCGGTCTGGCTTTCAGAAACTCTTCACGTGAGACTTGGATTCCTCTGATTGTCTTTTTTGGTTGAGTCGAAACCGTACTTGACATAACTCGATCCCGCAGGTTGTGCCTTTTTCTCAAGATGCGGTGTTGCCTTTATTGTTGGTCTGCATTCACCCGTGAATGTGCCGGAGTTCTTCTAAACGATGCTTCGCGGCTTCATATACTCTTGTTCTCAAGTCCTCTCCATGCAAGTGCATATTGCGAATCGCGCCGAACCTCTTTGCTAGTTCTACATCGCCTAAGCTGTGAACCCAATTTTCAAAATCCTTGCGTGGAACATGAAACTCCACAGACTTGATATCGATCTTCTGCAGCTTGTCAACAAATTCTGCAAGGCTGTGAGCGATGACGTGTGTGTACTGGTGAACTCCAGTGTAGAAATGAAACGCCTTGTCGGTTGGAAGATGGCTCAAAATCTTTGCGGCGTGTGTCTTGTCGGTTTTTGGCAAACCTATGGTTTCTTTGCCGAGGTCCGCAATCGCGTAAAGACCGTGTCTGGGTGTGTAAACGTGCCCGCTTTTCTTGAGCCCCTGCAAGTGCATTGTCGTCGCTGGTACTTTTAATCCCGCTTTTTGGGCTACGTCTTTCGACTGCATGGGTGCTCCATGCTCGCATAATGCCTCTAGAATCTTCATTTTGGCTTCAACCAAACTCATGGGTTTAGCTTCCTTCTTTGGGTTTGAATCCAGTAGAAATAAGCGGCACACCCTTTTCAGTCTTTTTATATATTTTCCATGACTGTGCAACAGTCTGTTTTCCATACATCCAAATCGAGAAGAATCGAACCAAGTCTGTGCAATTTTCATGGAGAGGTATCATGTACAGAAGATAAGCGCGCGCTAAACATTTTATACAAATCTGGCGTTATTATCTCTCATGCGCCAAACCCAGTTTTTTATTCCCGAAATAAATCGAGAAAAGAAGGAAAATCTTGAGAAAAGACTCAACGAACTTTATTATAATGTCAAAAGCAAATTCAAGGTTTTTGGAACTTTTCAAAAAGTATTGACTGACCAATCCAGTTTCTATTCAAAGGATTTGAAAGATGAGCAATTACCAGAGGAGTTTACTAAGAGGAATTTTGTTGAACCTATTATTGACTTTCTGGGATTTGAAGTTGTGGCTGAAACTGCCTTGCCTTCTCCAAGTGGCAGAAGAGCCCCCGATTATATAATTAAGCCAAAGACACAGGATAAACCCATTATTTACGTAGAAGCCGAACCACTTAATACAGGTTTGCACGGTAAAGGTCATGGTGTATCCCAAGTGGAGGATTGGTTATTGTCCAAAGCCTCCAAGAGTGAATTTGGGATTGCTACAAATGGCGTTGAATGGATATTACTGAAGTTCGATAATACTTCCTTAAAAAGCAACCAAATCCATAGTGCAAATCTGAGACCTCTACTGCTAAAAATACTTAATAAGCATGCTTTCATCAGTAAAACCGAAATTGACCAAGCAGAAAAGAGCTTACTCACTCTTGATAGTAATTATGTTACAGCATTTTTGGCTGGCTATTTAGAATTAGTCGAGAGAGAGAAAGAAGAGATTTCAAAGAAATTCTACAGCGATTATGTACGATATGTGTTTGGATATGATGCAGAAGGGAATGTTGTTGAAGGAACTTGCTTGCTAAAGAAGGTCATTGCGCCTACCGTGGCAGGTGGCAATAGTATCAATCTGTTTTCAGTAGTGTTCATGAATAGAATTATCTTCATCAAATTTCTTGAGGAGAAAGGAATAGTTCCAAGAGATTTATTGCAGGATTTACTTGGAAAATACAAGTCCTCAGAAACTCTAGGTACGTTCTACGAGACTTACCTAAAGCCTCTTTTTTACGAAGTTTTCAATAAAGGCAAAGAAGAAAGAATCTCTACTGTAAAGTCAAACCGTTTCTATAATCAGATTCCCTATTTGAATGGTGGCTTGTTTAGAGAGGTAATACCTAACGAGAGAAACTATAACATAGAGGATGAAGGTGTCGAACTAGTCTTAGAGAATCTTATTGGAGCCCATAAATTTGGACAAGAATCAGGTATAAACCCAGACATACTGGGATACATATTCGAGAAGACGATCAACTTTATTTCTGGAACAGGCACAAATCAACAGAAGATGCAGGGTGCGTATTACACCCCGAATGACGTTGTGGAATTCATAATCAAGGAAACACTGATTTCAACTATTTTTGAAAAGATGGTTAAAGGGTTAAAGGACTCCGGATGGAGCGATATTGACCTAAAAGGGTACGATTCGATAGAGGATATATTAAGCCCAGAAAGTGTACCTAGGAATCCATTGCATGTAAAGAAAATGATTGAGTCAATCAATACGATCAGGATATTGGATCCAGCCTGTGGTTCAGGTCACTTTTTGACCGCTGCTCTGTCACATCTTCTCAGAGTCAAGGAAAGCCTCCTCAGAACGATAGGAGCAGATTTTGAAAGGTACAAACTAAAGAGAGACATTATCTCTAATAATCTGTTTGGCGTTGATATTGATGAAAACGCCGTTGAAATAGCCAGACTTCGACTATGGCTTTCAATAATTGAAGACGTGGAAGACTCAGAACATATTGACACACTTCCCAATATAGATTTTAACATTTTTGCTGGGAACAGTCTTATTGGTTGGTTAGATGAGAATCTCCTTAAGCATCCTTTAACCGACCTGTCGGAAGATTCATATATCCAAGAAAGACTTGAAGGCTTAAAGGGGTTTTACGGAGAGAAAATAGAAGAGATAAAAAATTCTCTTAGCAAAATGAAGTTGGAGGATTCAATTAGAGCATATAGAACCCTTGTAAGGATGTATGCTCTTGAATCTGGAGAACGTGCCATCAAGATTAGAGAGATATTGGAAGAGATCAGGAAGAAACTGTATGAGGTAGTAAACAATTCACATCTCGATTATGTTCATGAAAAAGGTGATCTGAGTAAGAAAGAGCTTGATGAAATAAGCAAGAATCTGACAAGAATTATGCCATTCCATTGGAAGATCGACGTTGAGAATGTTTTTAATGAAGGTGGATTTGATGCAGTAATTGGCAATCCACCATATGGCAACATTCTAAAGGAAATCGAAAAAGTAGTGATGTTTGATTTTGAGACAATGAATGCAAATGAAATTGCTGCAAACTTCATAGAGAGAACGTTGAAAATAGTCAAGAGGAACGGATACATGGGATTAGTTCTAGCTAATGCAATTGCGATAAACAAAAGCGCAGCAGCAGCAAGGTCTTTGATTAGAAGGCACATGTCCATCAGCAAAATGGCATTGTTTGGAACTAGACCAGCAAAGATTTTCTCGGGCGCTGAGATCCGAGTCATGATTTTCTCAGGTAAGAAAGACGAGCCAAAGGAAGAAGGTACGATTCTTACAACTGAGGCTATTAAGTTTACAAGTGAACAGAGAAGTACACTTTTGGATAATCTTTCATTTGAAAGTACAGAAGGGCTTACCCTTGGTAGAGAAAGAATTGGCGATGGACTTGAAGATGTTAGCTTACCAAAAGTTGGCAATTCAACAATTAGAAATATCCTGTTGAAATTGAAGAAGGCGTCAAATCTCGTTATAAAAGACAAAATAAACAAGTCAGGCTTCAGCAAGAAAATGGAGTTCAGAAAGACTGGCGGTTATTGGCTTAATGCTCTAGGAAAAATGCCCTACAAATCAACTAAAATTGAAGAGATAACTTTCGAAACTTCATTAGAAAGGGATTTTAGTATTTTATTAATCAATTCATCGCTGTTCTATCTGTACTGGTCTACGTATAGCAATTTGAGAGATTTCCCATTAAGTCTGTTAGAAAGATTTCCGTTCCCGTCTTTGGAGAAACTGAAAGAAAACAAAAAGGAGATTGAAGAGTTAACAAAGGGAATCAGCGCATGTCTATTGAGATGTTTCTTAGCAGGAACAGGAAGAGTTGGGGAATTTAGGACTGCATCATGCAAAGATATGATAGATTCAATCGACGATTTCTTAGGAGGGATTTATGGACTAAAGAAAGAGGAAATTGAGTTTGTGAAAAAATATGACAAACATATCAGGAAGGGCTAATTATAGCATCGATTGACGTGCTTCATGGCTACGATTCGTACTTGGATGAGCCGCTTCTAATGCTGTCTGGCGTCAACCTCTGCCTAACCAACCATTGAGGAAGGCCATCATATTATTGGTTTATGACTTTGCATTTGCTTCCTCAGACAAGCTAGCAGTGAGTATATTAGGAGCTAAGACACCAAAACAAACATTCTCTTGGACTTTGGTACAATTATCCCATTTTTTAGACTGTTGCATAATCATAGTGAGGAAGTAAGCAGTTTTTCAGACTTTTGTATCCTCAATACGTAACTTTTGACTAGAGGTTTCTAGCATACAGCTTAATATCATTCCATGTCGTAATAGGAGGTCTCAATCAAAGAATCGTTCGGAGCGAATCCACTTTGAAAATGGCAGTGCTAGTCTGGGAATACCCTCCAAAAATAGTCGGTGGTTTGGGCACATACGCGGCTGAGATAACCCGAAAGTTCGTACTGCTCGACCACGATGTTAGCGTTTTTACAATGAACGATGACACTGGAAGCCTTCCCACGCGGGAACTGTGGCGCGGCATTGAGATCCATCGCCCGTTGCACATTGACGTTTCAGACTCGTTACCAGATGTTATTGCTGAAGACATCAGAAAATGGGGCAGAGGGATCCATTTCTTTTCAAAGCTTCTGGTCTACAATTACTTAACTGCGTCTAAAATGGTTAATGAACTTGTTCGCAGCGAAGGCTTCCTTTTCGACATAGTTATCGCGCACGATTGGCTCTCAGCCATGGGCGGCATCGCCATTAAGAGAGAGCTTGGTCTGCCGCTGGTTTTTCATGTTCACTCAACCGAAAAGGGACGAACTTTGGGGAACGGTTCAGAAGTTGTGAGCAACATTGAACTGAGGGCGGCGCAGACAGCCGACATGATAATAACGGTTTCAAACGCCATGAAAGATGAGTTAATCGGCTTAGGCTTTCCCGCGGAAAAGATTCGAGTCGTCTACAACGGCGTCGACCCAGAGAAATACAACTGCAACACGGTAGGGCGGGAAAAAGTACGCGAGATAAGGCAATATTATGGACTTAAGGACGACGATCTGATGGTGCTTTTCCTCGGCAGACTCGTATCGGTTAAAGGCGTGGACAAACTCATCGCGGCTATGACCCATGTCTTGCAGAAAATTCCCGACGCCAAACTCGTGATTGTTGGACTCGGCGATATGCAAGACTACCTGAGCCGATTGGCGCAAAACCTCAAGCTGCAGGACAACGTCAGGTTTCGCTTCGAATTCATACCTGAAGAAGAACGCATCGCACACTATGCAGCGTGCGACGTAGCGGTTTTCCCAAGCGTCTACGAACCGTTCGGCATTGTAGCCATCGAAGCGATGAGCATGGAAAAACCAGTTGTAGTGGGCGCCAGCGGCGTCAGTGGCATGCGAGAAATAGTCATAGCTTCAGGAGAAGAGCAATGCGGTTTCCACGTCAACCCAAATGACCCAACCGACATCGCATGGGGAATAATAAGTTCCTTGCAGGACCCAGAGAAAAAGCGACAGCTGGGGCAGAACGGCAGAAAACGAGTTCTGAAAGAATTCACGTGGGACGAAATCGCCAAGAGAACCATCCAAAACTACAGCGAGCTTTTAGAATCCCAAAAGCCTAAAAAAGAGTAGGCTCAGCATTTGTGCTGAAGTGTATCGGTTTGACTTCTACTCCTACTGCTGCGAATGAGATGCGCAAGGATTACTTAATCGACCGGTGGACCGTAATCGCCACTCAGAGGAAGAAACGTCCCGTAGACTTTAAACGAACCCCTGAGGAAAAAAAGCAGACTGGCGTCTGTGCACTGGAACCTAGAAACGAACACATGACTCCTCCAGCCGTTCTCGTATATCTCTCAGCGAATGGAGGAATCAAAAAAGACAAAGACGCAGATGGTTTGCGCCACAAAGATTGGCTTGTTCGCTGCGTGCCCAATCTCTATCCTGCGTTCACGCCGCCAATGAAAGGCGAGAGAATGAGCTCAGCTGAAAGCCCCTTTGTCTTGGACAGAGCCACCGGACACCATGAGGTTCTGGTCGAGTCACCTAATCATGATGAACATCCTGGAACAGCACGCATACCTCAGCTAGTCCATGTTGTAAACGCTCAAATTGACCGTTTCAGGGAGCTTTCCTCCAAGCCCTACGTGAAGTATGTTTCTATTTTTAGGAATCATGGACTCGAGGCAGGAGCTTCCCTATCTCATGCTCACACGCAAATCATTGCCACTCCTTCCATACCAAAGACGGTTGAGGAAGAATTGAAAGTCAGCGAAGAAGCCTTCAAGAAAGATGGTCATTGCGCCTTCTGCAACATCGTCCAAAAAGAGGAGAAAAGTAGTCGCTTCATATGGAAGAACAGTGACTACGTTGTCTTCGCGCCCTGGGCAAGCGTGCACCCATTTGAATTCTGGATTTTTCCAAAGAAACATCAATGCTGCCTATTAGATTTGTCGCAACGAGAGGTGGAGTCACTGGCAAAAACCATGAGAATCTGCTTCGGAGCCTTGAAGTCATTGTTGAGCGATCCACCCTACAATTATGGTTTTCATCAAGTATGCTCCTCGGAGGGCACCCATTTTCATTGGCATTTGGAGGTTTATCCGCGATTGAGTATTTGGGCTGGTTTTGAAAAGAGCACTGGCATGTTCATCAACGTGGTTTCGCCCGAAGACGCCGCTGCAAATCTGCGAGAAGCAACTCAAGAAGAAGAGAAGAAACTATCAACTGTATAGGGTTAACACTTTCATTATGCCAGCGCGTGTCAAATGGTATTTTTGTGTGCCGCTGATTTCCACGAGTTCCACGTAGCCGTTTTCGCGCAGTTTTTGCAAATGGGTTTTAATGGTTGACGAGTCAATTTCAGTCCATTGAGACAACTCATCTGGAGACAGTGAGCGTTCCGGCGAAACGGCGCCTATGTTGTTCATCATGGACAGAACCTTGAATTCCTCAGGCACTGGTGGTAAAGGTGTATAACTCACGGCTGCTCTCTCCGCTCAGCTATTTCCTTATATACTTTACCTGTTCTTTTAGCGATTGCTTCCCAACTATAAGTCTTTTGCACAACCTCGCGGGCGTTCTTAACCAACCATTCTGCGTGTCCCGGGTTTGATAAAACATGGTCTATACCCCAAGCAATTGATTCAGGATTCCTCGAGTAAGTCAAGACTCCTGTACGGTCATGTTCAACAAATTCGGTTAAGCCGCCAACCTGACTAGCCACTACTGGCACTCCAGCCGCCATGCCTTCTAAGGCGACTATGCCAAACGGCTCATAGATAGAGGGAACAACCAACACATCAGCGCTTTTGGTCAACGCGATCAAATCCCAGTCTGGAATAAAACCTGTAAAAGTGATTCTCCAACGATGCCCAGTGGTGTTGGCAACCCATTCCAGATGGTCCCTATACCAGCCATCGCCGACGATGATGAATTTTGCTTCTGGGCGCCGTCGAGCCACAATTGGAACCGCATGCAGCAAATATTCAATTCCCTTCTGAGGGACTAGGCGACCCACGCATAGAATGAATCTTTCATGGGGTTGAATACCGTAGCGAGTGCGAATCGCTCCTTTGTCCACTGATCCATCATATTTACTTGCGTCGATGCCGTTGGGGATAATCTCCACCTTGTTATTGGACAGACCAAAATGTCCACACACTTCACCTTTCATTGAACCGCTTGTGACGATGACTTTGTTAGCTTCAAATGTGGACCACCATTCAAGACCGTCGATTGTGAACGAATCAGGAATGTGCAAACCTGACCTTCCATGCTCAGTGCTGTGCGCCGTAAACACAAGGGGTTTCTTGCTGAAGTGTTTGAAACCGATGCTGGCAGGAGCCGTGAGCCAATCGTGCACGTGTATGACGTCAAAATCCACCAGCAGACTTGTGTCCGCCATGCGCTTCTCAATATAATGGTTAAACAACAAGACCCAAGTGAGAAAATTGGGGTGCCCGACCTCGCTTCTTGTTCGATAAATCCTTATGCCGCCTTGCTCCTCGTAGTCTGGTGCGCCGGGAAAATCCAAAGTGAAAATATGCACTTCGTGTCCTTGGTTGACAAGAGCTTTGGCTAAGCCTTCACAGTGCTTGGCTATGCCGCCAACTATGCGAGGCGGGTACTCCCAAGTTATCATTGCGACTCGCAAGTCGTCACCAGCGTCTGCAACGGGAAGAAAGCATTAAGATATTGTTAGACTTAAAAAATCATGGGTATCTTATCACGGCGTTCTTCGCCTGAACAGCATGTCTTTTGCTTAGGTTTTCGCCAAGACGCGTATTTTTTCTGCGTATTCTTGGATTACGCGGTTGGCTGCGTCTTTGCTTGGTGCTTCTGCGTACAAGTTTATTATAGGCTCTTCACTGCTTGGATGCATCAGTACCCATGTGTCATCGTAGAAGACTTTGATTCCGTCTATCGTGTCGATTTGACGGTCACGAAACTCTTCAATCAAACTACGCATTATGTATCCTCTCTGCTCCAATGGGCAGGGAACCGAGTCCTTAGCCATGTATAGACTGGGCAAATCACCGTGAAGCGTAGACAACTTGACGTTTCCTTTAGCTAAGATTTCAGCTATTTTTGTTGATGAGAATATGCCGTCAAACCCTTTTTGAAATTCAGGAAACACGAAGCCTCCTGTTTCCTCGCCGCCGAAAACCGCCTCATACTTAGTCATAGTGTCTAGTAACGACCTAGCGCCAATCTTGCACCTTATAACTTCGCCGCCGTTGGGTTCAACAATGCGGTTTATGATTCTGGACGAACTCACCGGCACCACAACTTTACCGCCTTTGTGTTCTTTGACTCTTTCCCGTGAGAGCATGGCCAGAGAAATATCGCCTGAGAGCACGTTTGCTTCTTCATCCACAAACATCACTCGGTCAGCGTCACTGTCCAAAGCTACCCCAAGATCTGCGCCCAGCGCCTTCACCACACGGGCTAGATTAAATATCGAAGAAGGCACCTGCTCAAAAGTACGTGGACCAACAATCTCGTCTAATCGTGAGTTTAGGGTTGTTACATCGCAACCAATTTCGCCCAAAACAGCGGGTGCTACATATGAGCCTGCTCCGTTAGCGCAGTCGATAACAACTCTTAGGCCAGCCTTCTTTATTGCGCCCAAATCTAGGAATTTCAACAGGTCCTTGCGATAGAAGTCAACTGTTCGCGCGGGATAATTGAGGTCACCCACCTCATCTGGAAGAACTCGTTGGAACGCCTCGCGGAAAAATATGCTCTCAATTCTCTTTTCGGAGCCGCGGTCTAATTCCATGCCGTTTGAGTCGAAGAATCGGATGCTCACGGTTCGAGGGTCAATTTCGAGCATGCTTACCATGATGCCCGCGCTTGCACCCAAGCTGCGAATCATATAACGCGTGACAGGCGCTGGACAAATTCTAAGGTTGTTTACGTCAACGCCAGCGGCTGTTAAGCCAGCAATCATTGCACGCTTCACCATGCGAGAAACCCGATGAGTGTCCCGCCCAATGACAACGCTTGCGCCTCTGCCCAAAAATGAGCCAAGGGCAACTCCAAGCTTGGAGGCAAACTCAGGCGTGATTTCAATGTTGGCTAGACCTGTTATTCCGTTGCTGCCGAAGAGCGAGGTCATCCAACGCATGCCCCACTTGAGGTCCATGTTAACGATGGCGCCGGGTTCTATCATTTTTCCAGGCCAAACACGTATGCCCGACTTAACGGTAGCCCCTCGTCCAACGATACATTCGTCGCCCACAATGGCGCCTTCCAGCAGAATGGCGGTGTCTCTTACGTGGCATTTTTCACCGACAAAGCAGCCAACCAAATCAGCCCGCTGCCCGATTACGGAATTGCTCCACACAACCGACCGTTTTATCGAAGCCTTCTCGTCCACGCTGACTCCGTTGCCGATGACGGAAAGGCTGCCAATTGACGAGTTTTTGCGGATGCGAGTCTTGCTTCCAATCAGTGCTGGCTCTCTTATTTCCACATAATCCTCGATCTCGGCGCCTTCGTCGATCCACACGCCGTTGGTTTCACGCCCTGGAATTTTGACTTTTAGTCGACCTTGAAGAGCGTCGTGGTTGGCTTGAAGATACTGTGCCGGGCTACCAACATCGCACCAGTAACCGTCGGCAGTATAGCCATAGAGGGGCTCGCCGAGTTCCAGCAGTTTCGGGAACAAGTCTTTGCTGAAGTCGAATTCCCTATCGGTTTTCACACGCTTCAGCACCTCAGGTTCTAAAATGTAGATTCCAGCGTTGATCGTGTCGCTGAAAACCTCGCCCCAACTTGGCTTCTCAAGAAACTTCTTGACTCGTCCATTCTTCTCCGTTATGATTATTCCATACTCGGTTGGGTTCGGAACCCGAGTCAACACGATTGTGGCAGCTGCTCCACTTTGCTTGTGAAAACTCAGAGCTTTGGACAGGTTGATGTCGCTGAGCACGTCGCCACTAAATACAACAAAGGTTCCATCTAAATATCGCTCAGCGTTTTTCACCCCACCTGCAGTGCCCAGAGGCTTCTCTTCAATCAGATATGCGAATTTGACTCCTAATTCATCGCCTTCCTGAAAATAGTCTTGAATAACGTTAGGCAAATAATGAAGCGTAAGCACAATGTCGCTGAAACCATGCTGCTTCAGAAGGTTGAGCGTGTGCTCCAGCATCGGCTTATTGACAATAGGGACCATGGGTTTAGGACGATTGGTGGTCAAGGGCCGAAGACGCGTTCCTTCACCGCCAGCCATAACAACCGCTTGCATGACCGAAGCTTTCACCGAGCCATATTTTGTTTGAATCATTATATATGTAACATGGTGAGAAAACGCAACCATCAGCCCTCATTGTCGCGCTAGCTCTACCTGCTTTTGCCTACGTTTCGGTTCTTCTCTTAGATTGAGAGTGGCTCTTACTGTCTCCTGATCAAAGGATTCTATTGAAAATCCCATTTCCTTCACGAGTTTGATTGCCCGATTGTTGTCGCGCAAAATCAGCGCGTAAATGGTTTCAAGTTCTTTATCCTTGCAGATCTCAATCATGTATTTCACCATTTTCCACCCCAAACCTAAACCTTGCCAAGGGTCGGCGACAATGAAGGCGATTTCGCCAGTTTTCGCATCTGGCTCAACAACGAGTCTAACAACGCCTAGGATTTTTCTCCGCTTCTCCTCCGTTAATTCAGCTACTATGGCCATCTCTTTGTCGTAGTTGATGTTGCAGTATCGAGCTATAACTTCAGGCGGCGTGTCTTTGATGTTTTGAAAGAACCTGTAACGTTTGGATTCTTCTGAAAATTTTTGGAACATTTCCACCCAAAAGGGTGCGTCTTCAGGCTTGATTGGCCGTAGTATAATGGTTCTTCCGTCGCGGAGTTTCCACGAAGTCTCGTACTTCTTGGGATACGGATTAGCCACTAATCTCCAGCCTCGCAGACAGCGATATTATAATTGGGAATTTGTCCAGATTTAAAGTAATCACGATGCAATATTCCTGTCATGATAACTATATTTGGGCAAACAAGAAACTAACCTTATTTAGCGCTTGCGTCTGAGCGAGTCTTCTCTTTCTTTTCACTCATCCAGTAATCAAATGCTACTACTGAAAGAGGAATAATAAGCATAAGAAAGAATACAACTTTAATTTCTGTCACCCACGAAACAATGAACCCGATTATGGCAAAGATGATAAAAGCACCCGTTACAATGGCAGAATTTTTGGCAAAAATGGCTAATAGACCCATGACTCTGACCATTCTTGCTTTAGGTGCCTGAGATATCTATGAGTTATGAATCCGGAATATTTAGGACCGCGAAGGGAGAGAGCGCTTGCACTGAAATTTATTTGTCGCCTTTGGCTATTGTTTTGAGTTCTTTTATTCGCTGCTCAACCACGTTTAGCGTCTTTTTTCTAAGGGTTTCACCGTTCAACCTTTGATTTGCAGTTTCTTTTAGCCTGTCGGCTAGGGTGCTGTCGCCAATAACGTGTCTTATCCATCTCTCAAAGTCTCCGCGTTCATTGTGAAATTCAAGAGAGGAAGCATCAACGGTTTTCAGCGCTGAAAAGAACTCGTCTAAACTGTGAACAGTCAAATCTGTTGGTCTGGCAAATTCGTAAGAGAATGTGAAGCCTTTTTCAACCGTGTAAGAGCGCAGTATTCGACGAGCTATCCACTCGGGCTTTTCGAGTTCATGCATGACTCGGGCCTCAAAGTCGGAGAGTATGCTGGAATAGACCGTGAAGGCTTCGAGGGGGCTGCCCAACGGATTGAAGTAACTGTGTACGTCTCCAGGTCCGCCGCCTTTTATGCTCAGATAGTACAGGTGGTCGCTCATCTGGAGGTAACGCCACAGTCGAATCAGGTCTGGGTTGCCTATCTCCTTGACAATAGGCTCCAACTGCTTCAGTCGATTGTAACAAGTCCACTGCATGGGGTTGATGAGCCAAGCTGTGATGTCGCGTTCCAAGTCAGCCCAAGAAACAGAATAAAACTCGTGCACGTCGATCTCGCCAACTGGCTGATGCCAACGAACAACCTCTATGGGTAACGCCCAGTTCAGGTTGCCCCACTTAATAACTTCGCCAGGTAGCCAATGCAGGAACTCGTGTATGCCGCTTTCAGGCCAGTGATGTTCACCCAAGGTTTCATAGTCCATAAACAGCGTGACAACTTGCCCAGAGCAGGCAGCCAGCCAACTCGAATATTTCTGAGCCGTTAGAGGCCACTCATTCCACCAGCGCGCTGTGAAACGGAAGCCTATGTCGTCTGCCAGCTTGTAATTGCGTAGCAGAACGCGGAGATTGGAGTCTTTAGCCTTGTACACGTAGTTGGGGCTGCGCCACCGCAGCAATCGCTCCACGCCCTCGGTTATCGTAGCTTCGTAGCCCAAGCCCTCAATTGTCTTAGCTATCGCGTTATTGTAAATGCATTCCGTGTTGATGCAAGTCTTTGGCTCGTAGTTAAGCAAGTCTTTCATGAGTTGCCTGTGCATTTTCACTTGCTCAACAAACTCTGAGCGGTCGGAGCCGAAGAGGCTGGACAGCGAATGGTAATAGGTTTCGTCGAAGAATTCCACACACCCAGTCTCAGCTAGCTGCCGGAAAGACTCGATTAGGTCGGGATTCCAGCGTTCACACTGTTCAATGAAGACGCCGCTGATACTGTAGGCTACCTTGAACTGTTTCCCTTCACGTTTGAAATGGTCAATCTGTTCGAGTATGATGCCGTTGGCTGGAAAGTAGCACTTGCGAGCCGCACGTTCAAAAATGTCCCTATTCAAGACATGATCAAAATACAGGTCTGTGAGGTCGCTGGTCTTCACTTGAGGTTTAGCCAACAAGTTTGCATGGAAGTGTCTGCTCATACGAAACGGCTGATGAACTTCGAAGATGAGGCAGACATCCGGCAATGTTCATTTCCGACCATTTGCCACGGTAAAATCAACCTTACGTGAAGTCTCACTATTTATTGTTTGTTAACTTAACATCAATAAAGATAACCACTCAAGATTCTCTGTTCAAAAGGTGGTCTCTTCAACAGAACGTCTTCCATGTAGGCCCTTAATGGTTCGGCTACACTCCAAGCTTGTGCAATGCAACCGTTGGGTTCGTATGGCGGGTCGCCGTCGAAGATTTCGCTTACGGAGCCTAAGCCAGCACGGCAGATTCCTTCGGTGAATAAGGGTTTGAGGAAGTTTTCGAATGCGAAAGTACGCCATCTCGGCTCATGACTTTTCACTTTAAGGAAGGCTGTAACAAACGGTCCAAGCAACCATGGCCAAACTGTGCCATTGTGATAGGCTTGGTCACGTTGCCTTCGCTCTCCACCGTATTTTCCAATGTATCTTAGGTCATTGCTTGACAGGCTTCTAAGCCCGTAAGGAGTCAACAGGTTTCTCCAAACCGTTTCTACTACTGCCTCAGCCGTTGTCTTGTCAGGGATTGCAAAGTCTAACGCGACGGCGATCATTTGGTTCGGTCTCAGAGAATCGTCTTTCTCGTTGTCGCTCATTATAACGTCACACAGGCAGTTTTTCTGCTGATTCCAAAACTTTTCTAAGAAGCTTTTCTTTGCCTTCTCAGCCATGAGGCTGTACGCTTCAGCTTTCTCTCTGTGCCCAAAACGGTCGGCTAGGAGGTCCGTGATTTTCAGCGCGTTGTACCATAAGGCTTGGATTTCTACTGCCTTGCCGTGTCGCGGCGTGATAGGCTTACCGTCGAGCGAGGAATCCACCCAGGTAAGTTGAGGACCATGAGAAAGTAAGCCATCTTCGTCAACGTGAATGTTGAACGTTGTACCACGTACATGGTAGTCAACAATTGATTCCAATGTTGACCAAAGTCTTTCCTCAACGAATTGGAAATCATTTGTATACTTCAAGTACTGTAAAACGGCGTTGAAATACCAGAGTGTAGCATCCACTGTGTTGTATGCTGGTTTGTCTCCAAGGGCGTCAGGAAACCTGTTCGGAACTATGCCCTCTCTGCAGTATTGTTGGAAAGTTAGAAGGATTTGTCTGGCGTCTTCAAATCGTCCATTCACGAGGGTCAATCCAGGCAACGATATGAGGGAGTCTCTACCCCAGTCTTCAAACCAGTGGTATCCAGCAATAACTGATTTAGCCTTCGTGGATTCGCGATTCACAATGAAGTCGTCGGTTGCAAGAATTAGCCACTTCAACCAATCATCGAATTGAACGCCCCCGTAGCTTCTCCGAAAGTTTTCTAGTAAATCTTTCCTTCGTTTCAATTCTGAAGTGTACAAAGCCTCAATGCTGAGTTTGCCATTGTAAATTGAAGAAAACACGCTCTCGGTTTCACTTTCATCCTGGCCACCAGCGGCCAAAATGAAAAACTGTCTGTGTTCATTCGGGGATAAGTCATACTCAAAAAATCCAGGCTTATAGCTGTGCTCAAGGCTGCTTTCTCCACGCATCGCCTCGACTCTAAAGTAGGTTTCAACCCATTCGCCTTGCCCAGCCATGTATCGTCCATCCGTGGAAAACAACATTAACGTTGAAATCCCAGTTGACGGCCTGATAGTCACGTGCTGATTTGAGGCTTTTTGAACGAAACTCCATTGAATTTGATCTCTTTGTGTGACTGAGTGAAAGTGTCTGGAATTGACTAGCGGTGCAATCGACAGTTTTGCCTTCTTTTCAGAAGCGTTCGATACTTCATAGAGGATTATTGATATGTCCTTTTCATGTGGCATGAATATGGTTTTCTTGAGCTGAAATCGTCCGTCCACATTATACGTATAAGTTGGGAACGGAGCCACAGAAAAACCGGTGAGGAAACGGTGTCCTTCTGGTTGAACCCCTCGAGTGTTTTCATTTGCTCCCAAACTGTATGTTTGATTTTCTATGGTTATTTCTTCGTCAAGCTTGGTTAGAAGCACACGCCTGTCAACTGGCGGATTAAAGGCGGCTATTAAGAGGCCGTGATATTTTCGAGTGTTTATTCCAAGTGTGGTAGAGGATGCGTACCCGCCTAAACCATTGGTTATGAGCCACTCTGTCTTGATAGCCTTCTCGAAATCTGAAAGCGCAACGGAATCAAGCGTTATTTTGGGCAGAGGGGTTTCCAAAGCAACCAGCGGTCTAGCTATTAGGAGGTTAGCATTTAAAGACTTCACGCGGCAAGCTGAAGGGCAGAAGCGGTTATTTCGCTAGCTTTACTATTCCATAAATGAAAAAAACAGTGCGATGTGTATTTGCAGGAACTATAGGAAATAGGCTTGCCATGGGCTTGTGACCACGTCGATCGCAGTAAATGGTATCTGTATGAGCCAGAGCTCAGTCATGCCTCGATAAACAGCATAATTCAAAACCCAGTCGATGCAAACCCAGCCTGAGACCCCCCATACTAATCCAAAAACAAGAGCGAAACGACCCTTGTTGTTCATTGATTTCAACAATAGTGTTCTTTTGAGCTTTATACTATCGTATGAATTCATAGCGTTTATTTCACGGAATGGTACATTCTGTTTATTGAAATGTCTGAAAAAACGAACAGAGACAAACAAGCATTAGATTTCGAGTTTTTCCAATATTTTCTTTTCTTTTTCACCCGATATTTCTGCGACTACATAAATGTAATTCTTGAGGCCTGAGCTTTCAATTCTTGGTCTTAGCAGCTGGTCAATCTGAAAAACTCCAGCTGGGTTAGACATGGTGATTCTTATTGTTACGGGTTTTTCTTTGCCCTCCTGAATCTCCACATGTTGAATTGACAGGGCTGAAACCGAATGAATATCCACCTTTCCAGCTTCAAATGGGATTCTCGCTCGTCCCTCTTCCATATCTAAGGCGTCGGCGACGCTGACAACTCCAGCTTCAACCGTTAACGGTTTCCTTTCTCGCTCATGCGACACGACAGCGTGCAACACTTCAGAAGTGATTATAGCCCTTTCCTCTTCGGAGTAGACATGCGATAAGTGTTTGTTCAAGAACTCAAGCGACAGCAACGCGCTGAGTTGCTCGTGGCCACTCCGGCTAACTATCATGCCTAAATCGTGGAATATTGAGCCCAACACCACAACTACCTCTGCATCCTCATTCTTCATGCCATAATTCTTAACAATGTTAGGCACCACTGCTCTGGCAATTAATATTCTCAGAATCTTCAGCGCGGAATTAGCGACTATCCTAACGTGAGTTGGACCATGATCCGTATAACCCATGCGATCAATGGCCATCACATTAGCGCATTTCCAAAAGGTCCATAATCTAGCATCTCTTTTGACTTCATCCATAATTTGCTTCAATTTTGCATTGTCACGGAAGGGTATATTGAAAACGTGAGACAATGCCCCACACCTCCTTTAAGCACACCAGATAATGGACTTTAAGTGTTTAAATCATTAGTTTAGCCACGTTCTTACCCTTTACTGTGCCGAAGTATCTGGCTACGGGTTGACATTTGGTTCGTAGCAACAATGCGTGGGGATTGGTAAATTTGGTTTCCGTGAGGGTTTCAGCGTAGCCCATGCCCTTCGCCACCGCAAGGTCAGCTGACTTGTAAAGCGTCAAAAACCGTTGCGAACATTCCTTTAGGATGAGACCTACTGTGTCGGTGCCGTTTGAGATTAGATCATCTGCCACTTCGTGCATGCTCACGGTTTTGGCGTCCTGTAGCGTTGCGTCGTTGATTATAGGTTTGCCCTTCACAGCCACAGTAACACGCGCGCCCAGTCTTTTCAGCTCAGCCACAAGCAACGTATCAAAGGCGATTTCACCCGCGTTGTCAGTCATATATATGATTTCTTCAGCTTTTTTCGCCCTGTCGAAAATTTTAGAGACTTCGTCAACTGCCAAGTCTTGTTGCGCTTGTTGAACGAGTTTGGCAATGTCTTCGAAACTGAACTCGTGTTCAGGAATGTCAAATTCGATGATGTTACCCACGATGGCGCAAAGACAGGCTCGTCTGAACTTGGCCTCATCTGACGTCTCACGTGCAACCATTCTTTTCAGCTGGGGCAGAATTTCCAATGCTCGCTGGTTGCTTAACCACTTCTTTTTGGCATAAGGGTCCTTGTTTCCCGTTATGGTTTTGACCAAGCGATCTCTTTTGGTTCCAAGTATTGCAGGAACAGCCGCACACTTGAATTCTTTGTGGAGCAAACGTGTAAGCGCGGTCATTGCTTCAAACTGCAACGTCTTGTCGTTCGTTGCCTCAAGGATTTCCATATAACCTCTGTGAAGCAAGCATGGTGCACACTCAACGTCAACCTTCAACTACTGATTCCCTTCATTCTCTAAGCCTTACAGGCCTCAGCAAATTCCAACAGTATCTTATATGGGTCTTTCGCTTTAACGATGCCACTTGCAACAAGCACGCCCTTAGTACCCAACCGCAGAGCAGCAGCCACATCCTCACCTTTAGTTATACCTGCGCCACAGAGAACTATGACATCACGATTTACTTTCTTAACCAAGTCAACCGTGCCCGACACAACCTCAGGCTTAGCCTTAGACACAGGAATGCCAGTGCCAATAAGTTCCGGAGGCTCAACCGCAATCATGTCTGGCTTGAGCATCGCCGCAGCCGCACTAACGACGGCATTGTTAGAGCACACAACAGAAAGTAGACTGTTTTCTCGCGCCCGAGTTATTGCTGCTTCGATGTCTGCGAGCTTCAACCGCCTCTCAGAATGGTTGATCAACGTGCCCACCGCACCGGCCTCTCTCACAGATTCAGGCAAAACGTGCCCAGTAAAACTGCCCGAAGAAACAGGGTCGATGTGCTGTGCAAAAACTGAAACCTTAACCGCGCCCGCAATAGGCGCGATGTCCACAAACTGAGGAGCCACGCCTACACAAACCGTAGTCTCTAAACTGACCTTCTCGCATGTCTTTGCCAGTTTCAACGCGTTTTTTCCCGTGCCTTCAGCATAGGTTTTGAAGTTCACCAGAACAATTGGAGTGCGAACTCTGCTGCTAAACTTCGGCATCAATATCACTTCGCGTATAGCAATAAAGAACCGAAAGTTAAAACAATTTGGATAAAACAGCTGAAATGCTCTGTCAAGCTATGGCAGTTGTCGTAAGGCTCTTAACCGCTTCACAATGTTAGGGTGCGTTGAGAATAATTCAGCCAATCTGTCCGCGGTGGTGACCTGTTTTCTCAGAACCTCCTCCACCAGCTTCTGGCCACTTCGGTAGCCAATCGCTTGAGATATGGCGGCTGAGTCAGCCTCTGCCCTGTCGGGATCGGAGATGAACAAAGCCTTGAACGAACTGTAACTGCCGACATTTCTGCGAGCATGTTTCATCCTATGTGTGTAATCCACGATTTTGGCCAACCCCTCAGAAAGCTTGCGTGGTCCATCGTCAACTATGCTGGCGCTGTGGCGATCTGCAAAATACTCGCGCAGTCGGCTCAGATACAGCGTGAACACTGTTAAGGTGAAGTACATTATGAGGCTGGCAAAGGCAATTGCCACGGTTCCTCCACCTCTTTCGTCTCGGCTTCTGTACATTGAGGAATAGAACATCGAGATATAGATGAAGTAGAATATTGCGGGCAAAATCGAAACAAACATCATAATTTGGACATCCCGGTGTTTCACGTGACCTAGTTCGTGACCTATGACCGCTTCGACTTCTTCCTCGTCTAAAGTGTTCAATAGTTCTGATGTGACAGCTACTCTTGTGCCCGCGACGGGTGAACCATAGGCAAACGCGTTTGGAATCGGAATGTTGGCAACCATAACCCGAGGCTTCTTTATTCCACTCTTCTGGCTTAATCTCTCAACAATCTCGTGCAATCCAGGTTTATCAGCTTTTGAAACCTCGTGGACACGGTACATTGCGTCTATTAGGTATGGAGCAATCAACCATTGAAGAATGTTAAATCCGACAACAAAAACGCCCAGAATCATCAAGTCGACTGTTTGAAACACAAAGAGGAGAATAGCCGCGAAGAACAAGGTTGACAACCCGAAGATTATGGCTAACGTTCCCACAACAGACATGCGAAGCTGCCACAAGCCCACCGTTATCACCCTTACAGAAATCATGCAGTTGAAGGCGAGACTTAAATCCTTTGCTCTGAATTCAACCTGACGAAAGATGCTGTAAAATCATTGTTTCTGTGTTTCAATCCGGTAGAGATTACCAACTCTGGTCAAATTGAATTTCACACCTAGAATTTTCTGTGCGAGCCAAATATTAGTGTCCAAGTGCTCCGTTACTAGACGGCTCAAATAAACCGATTCTCCATCGGCAAGTGCCGTAAAGGGCACTAGCATATCAGCTAAGTGAGAGTCAACCGTCGCCTTCGATTCTAGGTCCTTGAGCAAGTTTTCTGCAGCCTCTCGCCCCACAAGTTCACTAGGTTTGCCTAGCTCGCCTATGGCATCTCCACCCAAAAGCGCTCCAGCCCCGGTTTCAGCCCACAACACAAGTGAACTGCCCTTCTGAAGCGGATTTGACATGTCGTTAACAATTTGTATATCCGCTCCTAAACCAGCTGATTTGAGGCGTTCTTTCGCCGCCGTTGCCTGCCGTTCTGCGACCCTGTGGTCAGCCAAAAACGTGCAGACAGACAAGCCCTTTATCTGTTGGAGGTTACCAAACTCCTCCAGCCTAATTGGTTCAAGCCTTGGACATGGTTCAACGTCGAGGGTTATTTCACCCATTCCCTTCGGATAGTAACCGTATTTCCGTATGGCAAGCGATGCCTTCAATCCCATCCGCCCCAACATTGGTAGAAGAAGATGCTTCAGATAATTTGTTGTTGGAGCGTTTCTAACATCGGTTCCACCCTTAGACACATGCAAGCGCACGGGATTTTTTGCATAGACGCACAAGGGCAGAACAGCCAGCAACAACATGGGAATGCTGCCAGCCGTTCCTATCTCAGCGTGAATTTCGCCACCATTTATCTCTCGGGGAGTAAACCAGAGCTCCCTAGAGCCAAGTTTCGCTCCTTTCACCTCAGCATTGCAGATTTTGGCTGCCGTGAGTACGGCTTCTAAGTGTTGAGGTCGCAGTCCGGGCTGTGTACGTTTCTGTCGAATGTTAGAGATGTGAAGCGGCTCGTTCAAGATGCTTGCTAAGGCAACTGACAGACGAAGAATGGTTCCGCTTCCGCTTTTTTGACTGCCGTCGACTTCCAACACGCGAATGAAACCTCAATGGCTCGTTCTTGATTTGATTTGAGGTGACTCTTTTGTATTTTGATTGTTCAACATTGAGGACAAAACAAAAATGCAGGCTCAATCAAACATAGTATTAAGCTGGCGTGTTGAATGAGCGAAAAGAAACCATCATCAGAAGAACTTGCACAGAGAATTGATCAGCTTCTCGTAGTATTGAAAGAAATCTCAGAAGACTTGGCAGAAATCTCAAAGCATCTGAAGGCAACTGGCGCTCCAACTCTTGCCCCCACTACTGTTGCACCTGCAGCGCCAACACCCACAGCGCGAATGCGGTCTGTCGCCGACATCAGAACAATATTTCCTAAAGAACTGGAAAACATGCTCACGTTTGAAGAGACAGGAAAATACATAGTAATCAAGCCACGCCAATATTTAGGATCAGAAAATTTCGCAAAAATAGCCTCTCTCGTCCGAAGCGCAGGAGGCGAATATATAAGCGCCGGCAAGGAATCACACTTCCGAGTCTCAAGAGAACTAAAGTAAAAACGCCTCTCCCAATCAACCAATGCAAAAAACATCTTTCAACATTTTTCTTAATGCTTTCTTGTCGTGTGTCAGTCTGATTTTTATTGGTGTTATTGACACGCATCCTTCATTCTTGACTGAGTGCACATCTGTTTCAGGGTCAGCGTCTACGTAGTCAGCCAACCTCCAACTGGTGATTCGGTAGCCCTTTTCCTCTTTTGTGAAAAGGTCTCCATAGCCCATATAAGATAAACTTGTTATCTTCAGCTTGGTACAGTCAGTGTCTTCTGGAACATTTACAGAGAGTAAATCCGCGTTTGGCGGCATGCCTTTCTTTAGCACGTAGGCAACAATTTTTCGCGCAACATCAGCAGCCAACCCCAACTCCTGCTCCGTTATAGATGACTTGTCGGCTTCTCGGTCGCTGATTTCTCGTTTACAGTAAGAAACCGCAATGGCGGGAACGCCGTGAATCGCAGCCTCTAAAGCCGCGCCGAGGGTTCCAGAGTCCAAGAAGTCATCTATGCCCAAGTTTGGACCGAGATTTATTCCAGCCACGAGTAAATCTGGTGAACGCTTCAAAATTTTGTTAACCGCCAAAAGATAGGCATCAGCGGGAGTGCCATCTATGGCGTAGGCTTTTGAGCCGTCGCTCAATTCAGCTTCTTCGACTTTTACGTGTCTCGCCGAAGTTATGGCTTTTCCAACGCCGCTGATCTCTTCCTTTGGGGTAACCACTACAATTCTTCCTAGTTTGCCAAGACTTTTTTTCAAAACCTTCAAGCCCGATGAATAGATTCCATCGTCATTTATGAGCAAAATTGTCTTCATTCAGTAACACACCGTTTTGGGTTTCGTTAGACGTCTCACGAAAAGATAACGTTTGTGCCCTGTCCAGCTTTATGCTCAATGAGCATATCGAACCCTAAAATCGTAAAACTCACCTGTGTAATTTTCCCAAACAACCTTAACATTTGCTACTTTAGCCCCGGGCGGCCCTCGCCTACAAAACTCTGTGAGTTTTTCAACCATTTCTTTTTCTCCTTCAAAAACAGCTTCAACTCTTCCGTCCGGGAGGTTTCGCACCCATCCAGTTAAACCGTTTCTAAGCGCTTCCTCTTGCATTTCGTTTCTGAAGAACACACCTTGAACCCTTCCGCTCACGTAAACGTGAGCTCGAACCTCCAATAGGTGCACCCTCTCTTTAGACATTAAAGGTGCTGAGCGCCGAAAAAATTTTGCCATCTTTTCCTTCTATCTCAAAACTTTCTAGGTTGTGAAAAAACATCAAAAAATGAGAGACGCACTACGGTTTTTGGTTGGGCACTGTCTCTAGTTCTTTGACTCGTGTTCTTATGAATTCTGCAACTTTTTCTTCGCTGTATTTCTTAGCTTCTTGCTGTCTGTTCAGATGCCTCTTGATGGTTTCGAGAAGACTGTCTATGTTCACTGGCTTGAGCAGATAACTGTCAGCGCCCATGTTAACCGCCGTGATGGCATTTTGCAGCGATGGATATCCAGTGACGATTATTTTTACCATTTTAGGAGTTGTTTCTTTTATCTCTGCAAGCAATTTTGTTCCTTCCATGTCGGGGAGTCGAATGTCTATTAAGGCGAGGTTGTAGAAATTGAAGTTGGTTTTTTCGATTGCCTCTTTTCCGTTTTCGGCTGTGTCAACAACGTATCCTTTTTCTTCCAGTATAGCCGCAATGGTTTTTCTTATGCTTTCATCGTCGTCGACAACAAGGATTCGCGCCGATTCATCCATGTACTTTCACCTCCACGTGTTCAACTCTGTGCCTCCATTGGTTCATATTGAATAGGGTCCTCATGATCATCTTTTTCCGTAAAATCGCGTTTAGCCGCAGCTAAGTATTCAGCAAACGTGAAATCTGAGGATTCGGACCACCTAAAGGCGCCTCCAATCCTCTCATGTAGCCGCTTCATGATTATGATTTCTAGAAAGTGGGCACCCAAACCAAAAATGCTTTCGATTGCTCTTGCAAAATCCTCTATTTTACATGGAATTTCGTCTCTTCTAATGTTGAAACTCTTCTCAATATGGAAATAGACTGCATGCTTGGAGGATTCGCCCATCGAAGACAACCCCTCATCAATCGCTTTAAGCAGGAGTTTATCAAACTCTTTTCTAGGCAATGCAGATTCCTGAACATGTTGGCAAGCCGATTTTGGAAATCTCTTTAAAATGACTATTATAAACAGATTATGAATTCTGGATTTAGTTACTCAAAGAACAAAAATCCGAATCAGACGCAACAATCTATATTCCCTGAGCTCTACATGGCAAACAACTTTGATGTTAAAAAGAGTCAAGCTATCTATGGGCGAAATAAGCTGTTAGTTTCCAGTTTACGCTGTCAACTCTGACGAAGCCAAAGCGCTCAAACTGTATAATGGCATCTGGTCTAAGTTGCCTGCAGGTGTCTTCAGCTATGCCGCGTGCAATTGTGGCGTCTGGCATGACAACCTCGCTAGGAATTCCAGTTCCAGAGGGAAGCCAATGAATCAACGGCGCCTTGAGCCTCTTCGCCTCCTCATGACCCTTACTATAGAAATCGGCCTCAATCACTCCTTTCTGAACATTTCTGGTTTGTATGTTGAAGAGTCCCATTAACCGTATGATTTTACCCTTCTTCAGTAGGGTTGCGTCTTGAGTTGGAATCCAGAAGTCTGCTTCGTCTTTTTGAGGTTCGATTTTGAAGTAGCGGAATCCTCGTTGAGAGTCGTCGGGATGAAGTGGCAGTTGAGCTGCAATGGATCCTGAAAGGTTCCTAACAGTGAGTTTTCTTGGGTCGCGCACAAAGAAGTAGCGGCTGGCTACATGGTCGATTATTTTTCGGTTGATCGCGTACAGGTTGTCCCAGCTTAACGTTACGTCTACGGTTTTAGGGCCTACCTCAATTATTAGACGCCGTATGGTTTCAGATTGTATTCCGCGCTTCCTCAAAGCTAGAAACGTGGCTAATCTGGTGTCATCCCAGCCTGTAAAAACGCCTTTTTTCACGCCTTCAACGATTTTTGATTTGCTGAGCAAACCACCCGCGATTTTCATACGACCATAGTGTATAGCCTCAGGATACTTCCAGCCTAAATGATGATACATGTATTCTTGCCGCGTCTGGTTTGTAAGATGCTCCTTTCCACGTATAATGTGCGTTATACACATCAAGTGATCGTCAATTCCAGCCGAGAAATTGTAGAGTGGCCAAACTCGATACTTGTTGCCCACGCGTGGATGAGGATACCTCTTAGGATTAATGATTCTGAGGGCAGGCCAATCACGCACGGCGGGGTTGGGATGGTTCAAATCGGTTTTCACTCGTACAACAGCCTTACCCTCTTTGTAAGTTCCATCTAGCATATCTTTCCAACGAGCCATGTGCTCTGAGGGCGGCAAGTCTCGGCATGGACACGGTTTTTTTGCTGTCACTAGTTTATGGAATCTCTCTTTGGTGCAGGTGCAGACGTAGGCGCATCCGCTCATGAGAAGTTTTTCAGTATACTCGTAGTATGCGGGCAGTCGATCACTCTGAATGGCTTCCATATCCCATGTGCAACCAAGCCACTTCAAGTCCTCGCGTATTGCTGGGTAGAACGGTAACGCTGACCTCTTCAATCTTGGATCAGTGTCTTCAAAACGAAGCCTAAATGAACCCTTGTACATTTTCGCGTATTCATCACACAGAATTATGGCGCGAGCGTTTCCCAGGTGAATCATACAGTCTGGGTTAGGAGCAAAACGCGTCACAACGCGCTCATACTTTTCAACATTCGGCAATCGCGGCAAAGTCTTCTCTTCTTCCACTTTCTCCTTGAGAAGAGCGTCAGGCCATTTCTCCTCAACAATTCTTTTTTGTTTCTCCAACGAAAGCACATTGACCTCTTTGACGATTTCGTTTATGAGAGGCACAATTTCCTTGATTTTTGACCTCAATTGAGGCTGTTCCGTCAGCAATTTTCCTAGAACAGGCTGAAACTGCGCCTTTCCACCGTAGTTAAGCGCATTCCGAAGCGCAATTTTCCTGATGGTTTCTCTTTCTTTACTATCTACCATGATGCTCGCGCTCTTTTCCGAGATAGTATCGAAATGTAAGCTAAATATCTCTTTTAATAAGGTAGTCGGCGAAAGCCTTCAGTTCATCTTTGGCCTCTGAGGGCGACAGCAGTCTATCCACTTCTTTCCAGCTTTCAGCCACCAGCCGCTTGGCGAACTGCTTAGCGTATTCAATGGAGCCATATCGTTCCATGAGCCTTATCGCTTCGTCTTTCATCCCTTGATCGGTTGTGTGCATGTTAAGAATTGTTGCCAGCCTTTTCCTATCTGCTGCCTTTGCTTTCTCTAATGTGTGAATCACAATCAAGCTTCGTTTGCCCTCGGTTATGTCTTGACCTCGCCCTCCTTTCTTTTTGGCAAACTCTTTACTTGTCAAGTCGAGAACATCGTCTTGGATTTGGAAGGCTACACCTAAGGCTTCAGCGAACCTACCCAACCGCTCAACCGAGTCTTCACTTGCATCGCAGAGAACAGCCGCAATCTTCGCTGCCATCCTCGCTAGGGTCCCAGTCTTGTAGGCGCACATTTGCAGGTACTGCGTCTCGGTAAGCTTGTCGGCACCTGCCAAGCCCCTATGCCAAGCGATGTCCATGGCTTGCCCCAAACTGAGGCTAACCATCTCACTCACATATATCTCGTAGACTCTGCTCAGTTTGTGGGCTCCAAGCTTCTCACGATGTTTGATGAGCGTTAAAAGAGGCAAGTAGTACATTGCGTTACCAGCGTTAATGGCCACATCGAGGCCATACAGCTTGTGGGTGCAGGGTTTGCCTCTTCGAAGCTCGGAGTCGTCTTCGATGTCATCTATCATTATTGTTCCGTTGTGAATTATCTCGGGAATAATGGCAAATTCCTGTAGCGCTTGCGAGTCTTTTCCTAAGGCTTCCAAAATCATTAGAAAGAGGGATGGACGCCACCGTTTGCCGCCGCGGGCAAGAAAATCCCAAATAGGCTCAGCAACGGTTTTGTTTAATGCTTCAAGATTGTAATCATATCTTGGTGGACTCAGGGAAAAAACAAGTGCTGACTTATCGTATTTCCTTGGAATGTATCGTTCAATCAATTTGTCGATAGTTGAAACTTTTTCTTCAAGCATCTTTTCCACATCTACCACAACCACTCCACAACCACCAACCACAAACTATCAAAGACCACGTCTCGCGAATATTTGAGGTTCAAACCCTCGCATCGTTAGCCAATCAGCCATTTTACCAGTCACAACAACTGGCACCTTTTTGAGTTCTTGAACCGAATCCGCTCCAACTAAGAACATGGTGTTCCTCAACTCTTCAATTACGAGTTGCAGTTTTTTCTTCACCTCTTCAACACCATGAACGGCAGAGTCTAGAACCGGATGTGCCATCCCCACAAGACTAGCTCCCAACGCCAAGGCTTTAGTCACATCAATCCCAGAACGTACACCGCCTGAAGCTACAACAGGAACACGCACTCGCTGTGTTACTTCAACTAGACTTGCGACAGTTGGGATGCCCCAGTCCCAGAAGACCTCGCCCAATCTTCGGCGAGCCTCGTCCATTTGGCTTTTGGCTCTGTAGTACTCAACTGCCGCCCAGCTGGTTCCGCCGGCACCCGCGATATCAATTGCAGCAACACCTATCGCTTCGAGCTGTTTGGCCTCTGCCGCAGCTATTCCGCAACCAGTTTCCTTCACGATAACGGGAACGTCAAGGCCCTCGACGGTCTTTTCAATTGCCTTTAAGACGCCGTCGTAACTCGTTTCGCCCTCGGGTTGAACGGCTTCCTGAAGAGAGTTCAAATGAATCGCTAATGCGTCTGCGTCCAGCATTTCCACAGCTTTTCTGGCTTCTTTGGCACCGTATCCTCCAACCAACTGAGGGGCACCCAAATTAGCCGTTACAAAAGCATTAGGCGCCTTCTCACGGACTATGCGAAAGGTTTTTTCAGCTTTGGAGTCTTCAAGAGCAGCTCGCTGGCTTCCTACACCCATTCCCAAACCCAACTCCTCAACAGCCTCTGCAATTGCGGCATTTATTCTGGCTCCTTTGAGCGTGCCGCCAGTCATAGATTCGATTATTAAGGGAACTGAGAACTTGTGATTGAAAACCTTGGTGGACAAATCGATTTTTTTTCGGTTGATTTCGGGCAAGGCCTTATGCACTAGGTGGAGTTCCTCGAATCCTGTGGTAACCCGTTTGGCTTGCACGTTTTCTTTTAAGCAGATTTCTAAATGGTCGTTTTTTCTTTCCTCGGTCTTGTTCAATGCGCTTGTTCGCCTCTATGTTTTTTGAAGCAACGTTCCGATTACGCTCTCGCCTCTAATTGCCTTGTAAACGTTTTTGGGTTTCGCCGCATTCACGATCAATGCTGGGACGCCCTGTTCAATGGCTGGTGCAAGTTCAATTAGTTTTCCCAACATGCCGCCTGTCACGTCAGTGTTGCTCGTGCCCTTCATTCTTGTCTGCATTTTCTTCAACTCGTGCAGTGTGCAACGTCTAACCAGTCTTGCAGATTTTTCTTCTTTCGGGTCCGCGGTAAACACGCCGTTCACATCTATGCCCATCACGATTCGTTCAGCATTGAATTGAATCGCGAGGTAAGCTACCAACTGATCGCCTGACAAAATTGTGAAGCCTCGATCGAAGTCTAGAACAGCGTCGCCGTGGAGCACTGGCACGAATCCTGTCTGGAGGAGCTTTTTCAACGGTTCTTCCATTACTGTGGCGATTCGACCAGACTTCGTAACAATGCAGGATGAAGGTGAAACCGCCACGGCGGGAATATTACGATGTATTAGAGCATCCACAACGACTTTGTTTAGGGTTACCATGGCTTGATGCGTCTCTGAAAACCCCAGAAGCTGAACGTTTCCTCCTTTGTATCCTTCCTTTATAGAGTATTTCTTCGCCAAGGGATGACCGAACGAACCTCCGCCATGAATTACTATGAGTTGAGTAACTTTGGCATTGGAAATCTCCTTTGCAAGTCTTCGGATAGCGGACAAGTTGGCTGTGAAGGGCTTCTCTTTCTGAGTTATGACTGAGCCACCAAGCTTGAGAACCGTTAGCTTAGGGCTCAATTTGGGCACCCTCATCGGTTTTCCGAGCCATAAACGCAACGCCACCGGCGCGTTCAATTGCATTCATCACATGCTTCAGTTTTTTCTCTTCAGCCAAGGCTATCATGCAACCGCCTCCTCCTCCGCCGGTGAGTTTAGCTCCAAGGGCGCCACCTTTTCTCGCGGCGTAAACTAGGCGTTCCAGAGCCTCATGGGACACTCCGACCGCGCACAACAGGGCGTGGTTGATGTTCATCAGGTCGCCCACGGTTTGAAGGTCATTCTGTTTCAAGGCTTCAACAGCGTCAAGAGCAATTTTCCCGCCAGCCTTGATTATGGGGTCGATGATGGGTGAGTATTGTTCTCTTATTCGGCGCACATTGGCAACGAGTTCACCAGTTGAACGCTCCACCCGAGTGTTGCCTATCACTAGCGGTATATTGGCCTGCACGTTCAAAGGAAGGAAATCCTTACCTCGTTGAAATTGAAGTGAACCACCGTAGGTCGCGATAGCAGGATCTATGCCAGATGGAGTGCCGTGAACGAGACATTCTGATTCGTAAGCCATGCGAAAAATCTGGTCATGAGGAAGTTCCATTCCCAAAAGATGGCTGACCGCCAATATGGTTGATGTCGCCACCGCAGCAGAGGAGCCTAATCCTGCGGAAACAGGAATATCTGAATTGATTTGCACGTTCACGCCTATTTTCTTGTGGGCTCTTTCGAGAACTTGTTGAACAGCATTTTTCACAGGTTCAAGTTTTACACGGGCTTTAGAGCCGCCTTTCTCTGCTTGAAACCTTTCTTTCCTAAAAGTTCCTGAAACGCGCATGTTGGTGGAGTTTATGTGTATTCGATCATCTTTCCTCAATTGAGCAGAAGTGTAGGCTCGTTTATCGATGGCGAGAACTATTGCTGGTTCACCGTAGACAACGAAGTGTTCACCAAACAGTATGACCTTTGCAGGTGCAGAAGCAGTTACTTCCTCTTTCTTCAAAGAGGGCACCACAATTACCTCGAAAACATTATAGAGGCGTAGCCGACAACAGCCGAGTAATCATGAACAATGTCGCCGCTCGTTTTGTAGCACAGCAATTTGCCGTTTTTTGCTCCCAACTCCTTTGCCGCCGCTATGCAAGCGATGACTGGCCCGTAACCGCACATAGAAACTTGAAGCGCCTCCACTGTAGAGTACACTTTTTCCTCTTCCATTTTAAGTGCTGCGTCAATAACTGCTTTGTCCTTCTTTTCTGCTGCGTTTTGAGGTTCGTAGTGCGTCATGTCTGTGGAGGCAATGACTAGGGCGTTCTTGTTCTGCAAAGCCTTTGCAACTGCCATGCCAACTTCTTGGCTTGACTGCAAGTCTTGCATGAGAAAACAGATTGGCACAAACTTGAAACTTGAACCGTATAAGTATTGGAGCCAAGGCAACTGCACTTCGATTGAATGTTCTTGCATGTGGACGTTGTCGTCGACGTCAACTATGCGTGCTGCTTTCACGATGTTGTCAGCGGTTGCCGTGTCTATTTCTACATCTCCAAGAGGTGTGCGCCACGCTCCCTCTCTCATAACGGCGAGGCCGCTTCCCATTCCACTGTGGTTTGGCCCAGAAACCACGACTATATCAGGTTTGCCATCTAAGGCCAAATGATAGTAGCCATGAGCCGCCACAGGTCCAGAGTACATGTAACCAGCGTGAGGACTAATCAACCCAACCGTATGCTTTAGTTTGCCGCCTGCAGCTTTTGGCAAGGCTTTCGGGCCTAGCTCATGCATGAAGCATTTTTCAATCTGACTTTTTAGAGACTTGGAGGTGCCCTCATAGAACGTTCCAGCGTAAGCTGGTTGCCTCACTTTCAAGGTTGCCAGTCCCTTCTTGGAGAGGTTATTCTTCCTTGGCCAATTTTACTTCGAAGTCGTCAATTGAAAGGGTTGGGCTACCGTCGGGTGGAAGCTCTCCTTTTTCCCGTAGCACTTGTCTTGCAAGAAGCCAGTAGATAACTGCTAAGGCGCGTCTACCCTTGTTGTTTGTGGGAACAACCAAGTCGACTCCTATAAACTCGTTATCGGTGCTGCACAAGGCGATGACGGGGATTCCTAAGGCTCCAGCTTCTTTGACAGCCTGCAAATCCGCCTTTGGATCGGAAACGATTACAACGCTGGGTTCGATGCGTCCAGCGTAGATGGGGTTTGAAAGCATACCCGGAATAAACCGACCGACCATGGGTGTGGCTTTTATAACCTCGCAGAATCGTTTGACTGGTTCGCGACCGTAAAGGCGTGCGGCAACTGCTATGATTTTTGATGGTTCAAACCGCGCCAAGAACTTGGCTGCTACTCTGATGCGCTCGTCTGTTTTCTTTACGTCTAGTACAAATAACCCGTCGGGGCGCATGCGATAGATGAATGGCGCCATGTCCTTAGTTTTCATTCTTGTTCCTATGTGAATTCCGGCGGATAGGAGGGTGTCTTGTGGTAAGAGCAGTTCTTCTACAACTCGAATTTCTGCCGCGGCTTCCGTGGTTGACGTGGCGGGAGGAGCTTCAACTGAGACCGAAAAGTCTGGGGTTTCAGGTGTGTTTATGTTTTCTTCTTTCTTTTCTTCTTCTGGTGACATGTGTCTTCGTTCTCCTATAGTGTTAATGCTGCCATTTTAGCGCTTTGCTTCAGCGTTTCTTCGATTCGGATGAGTTCGTTGAGTATGGCTGTTCGGGCACCTTCGACTACGCCTGCTTTGATTATTGGGCAGCGGAATGCTACGGACAAGTGTGCTATGTGGGCTTCTGTTGTTTCTCCTGAGCGATGCGACATTATGGGTACGTAGCCTGCTTTCTGAGCTAGATGGGTTGCGTCCCATGCGTCTGTGAGTGTTCCTACTTGGTTGCCCTTGATTATTGTGGCGTTTGCGGCGCCCATTTCTATTCCTTTCTGCAGTCGTGCCATGTTCGTTACGAATAGGTCGTCACCGCAGATCAGGCAGTTTTTCACCGTTTTCGTTAGTTGAGCGAAATGGGCGAAATCCTCTTCGTGGAATGGGTCTTCCACGTAAACAAGCTTGTAGGTTTTGATGAGATGGAGTATGAAGTCTAGCTGTTCGCCTGCGTCTTTTTTCACGTTGTCTCTCTTGTATACGTATCGTTTTTCTTTGTGATTCCAAAAACTTGAAGAGGCAATGTCCATGCCAACGCCGCATCTGACGCCTGTTTGATCAGCAATGTGCTCACATGAGATCGCCACAATTTCGAGTGCGTCCTCATTTTTCAAGTTTGGCGCCCATGCACCCTCGTCTGTTCTTCCGCCCGTGAAGGTTGGGTCTTTTTTTTCGAGTGAAGAACCGACTCGTTGATGAATTAGAATGTTGGCTTTTACTGCTTCATAAAACGAGTTCACTTTGATGGGTAGGGCTAGAAATTCTTGGATGTCGGGTGCTTGGGCTCTTGCGTGTTTTCCTCCGCCTAGAACGTTTCCAAGTGGATGTGGTAGTTCGTTGGCTAGTCTGCCCGCTAAACGTTGAAACAGGGGAACGCCTTGCGAGATGGCTGCGGCTTCGGCGGTGGCTAATGAAACAGCATATGCGGTGTTTCCCCCGATGTTACTGAAGTCTGATGTTCCGTCAATGTTGTGGAGTAACCCATCAATTTGTTCTTGTTTTTGTGAGTCTGCGCCGATGAGCTTCGGTGCGATTACCTGTTTCGCTTTTTTTATGGCTTCGTCGACTCCGCCTTCTGGGTAGGGCACGGCTTCGCCTTTTCCTCGGCTGGCTCCGGCAGGTGCTGATGCTCGTCCGCATCCGTTTTGGGTGGCTACATCTATTTCGATGGTTTCTTCGCCTCGGATGTTGAAGATTTTTCGCGCTGCGAGGCTTTTGATGATTGTGGACAATGTTGGTCTCCAAGATAGTTTGAGGATAGCTATTCTTTTTTGGCTTGGGCTAGTCTGCGTTTGCCTGCCTGTTCGTAGAATTTTAGGATTTCGTCGATGACTTCGACGTGTGAGAGTAGCATGCGGCGGCAACAATAGCGTTTGACGCCTAAACTGTCTAGTATTTTGCCCGAGTCTTCGCCCTCTTTTACTCGTTTGGCGAAGTCTTCCCATTTGTCGCCGACTAGGAAACCGCAGGTAAAACAGCGAACTGGAATGATCATGATGGTTTCTCCCGAATGGTGCTGTTAGGCATAATGTTGTCGTTCAATTAAACTTTACCCTCACTTACCTTGCAGTGTAACGATTCGGCTTTTAAGTTTGGACTGAAAACATTATGCGACTATCGATAGCAAGGTTGTTGAGTTGCTATGAAGGTTGTTCCGAGAAGTAAGGTGATTTACAGTTTTAGCCCTCGTCGCAAACCAGTTGAATATGTGAAGCCTCAAGAGCTAGTTCTGCTTGAAACAGAAGATGCTCTGGGAGGACAGGTGAAAGATGAAACGGCTTCCTTGAGCAAGCTTGATTGGGCTAAAGTGGATGGTGCTACTGGTCCGCTGTTTGTGAAGAACGCGGAGCCTGGGGACACGCTCGTCGTTGAAGTTTTAGATATTAGGATCAATGAGCAGGGAGTGATAGTTACGGTTCCAAAACAGGGAATTTTGGGAGGGAAGAAGTTCAGAGCTTCGACGAAGATTGTTAAGATTAGTAGGGGTTACGTTAATTTTGAAAGAGGCATGCGTATAAAAGTGAACCCTATGATTGGCACTATTGGTGTGTCGCCTGAATCAGGCAGTGTTCCGTCTGGGTTTCCGGGTAGGCATGGGGGAAACATGGATGTTAAGGAGTTGACGGCTGGTTCGAGGCTTTATTTGCCTGTGTTTACGAGGGGAGCGTTGTTTGCGGCTGGGGATTTGCATGCGGCTCAGGCTGATGGTGAGCTTTGTGTTTCCTCTGTTGAGGTTGCGGGTGAGGTTCTGCTGAGGTTCGGTCTGGTTAAGGGTAAGAGTCCTGTTTGGCCGGTGCTTGAGAGTCGGGATTCGTATTCTATTTTAGCGTGTGGCGACACGTTGGATGAAGCTGCTACTGTTGCAGCGGACTGTGCGGTGAAGGGTTTGATGCGTGAGTATGATTGGGCTTTTGAGAAGGCGTATATGTTTGGGAGTTTGGCTGTGAATTTGGAGATCAATCAGGTGGTTGATCCGAAGAAGGGAGTTAGGGCAGTTATATCGAAGGAGTTCATATCCAGAGACAGCTTGCTGACGTAATTCTAGTTGGGATTCTTTAGAGCTCTGTCGACTGTGGGTTAGATTTCAAAAGAAGAAGGGGACAATCGCTTAGCGCCTTCTTCTACTAGGCTCGTTTTAGACTCTGCACCCTCCAGGTTTCTGCAACGAGTTTTTTGCAGGTTTCAGCTGGGGCGCTGGCGTTTTTTTGTGAACGCTGAGCCTCCCCCTAGGTTCACTATATGACCCAAATAGGCTCCAATTATGAGTGAAGTCTATTTGCTTGTCCATGGCCTCTCCATTAGGTTTCTGCATTCCACGGATATTTGGATCCAAATAGGATTGAAGTGTGGCTGTGGTTGTGTGCGTGTTGATGTCAAATAACGCTATAGTGCCATCATCAACTTGTGGATTGTTTTTGCGGTCTGTTTTGGTTTCTGTATGTCGTCTTAAGCTCTCTTTGAGCTCATGTTTGTGATGCGTTTCAACACGCTTTAGCTTTGAGTCGCCAAGGCTAGTTCAAGATTTAGTCGGATGAAGTCTCGAGCAGACACATGCGATTCCTATAATTATGATAGACACGCCCAACACCACGACTAGAGAACCGACAAGCACCGCCACTTGCCCCTTGATAGGGGCGAATAGATAGATCCATGCTCCAAAGTAGAGAAAGAAGGAACCAACAGCAAACAAAATTGTGCTTGAAACAGCCGCCCTAAGCCAGGTATTCGACTTTCGTCTACTCAATTTCATCGCGCACCAGTTATCTTCTCTTTTGGACACTTATCGTTCTTAAGTGTATGATAGAATTTTCATCTCACACTCATCGATTGAATTTGAAAGCATCTTTTGTAGCCGTGTTTCGATTGTTAGTCTGCCTAAGATTTATGAAATTGTTTAGCCAATATGTGACTGGGAGGGTGTGAATGAGAATTCTGTCTGTTGTGGAAGAATTTATCAAGCGAAGCGATGAGTATTTCAGAAACTTGGCGGAGGGAAAGAATCTCAAGGAGTATTTTGTTCAATCCAATCTGGCAATCTTAGTTTTGTCGGCTGTCTACGGTGCAACTATGGGAACTTATGTTGGTGGGTTGCAGATTCTCTACAGTGCAGTCAAGGTTCCGATGCTTCTGCTGATTTCTCTCTATTTGGCTATGCCAACTTACTATGTGCTGTATACACTTCTGGGCGGCAAACGAACCCTTGGTCAGACTGTTATGCTTTTGTTGTCGGGCTTCACAATAATGTCGACGGTTCTCTTAGCGTTGGTTCCGGTGAATCTTTTCTTCATAATCACGACGACGAAATCGGCTGATACTTACGCTTTCACGGTTCTCTTGAACATAGCAATTTTCACTCTTGGCGGGTTCTTCGCTCTCACCTACTTCATCAAGGGTGCCAAAATCCTGTATCGAGACTCCTCTGAAAACTGGCAACCAGCGTTCCTTCTTGGAAGCCTCATCCTAATGTTTATGGGAACACAGCTGGCATGGGTCTTGCGTCCCTATTTCAACTATTATCCAGGGTTTATACGCCCGTTGGAGAGCAATTTCTACACAGCAGTGCTTGGACTAATCGTTGAGTTTGCCGGAATAACTGGGGCTTTTCTCACTGTGTTTGCGCTTATCATCGTCGGTTGGCTACTCTATTCCATTCTGATGTCTAGCAGAGAGAGGCAAAAAACAGTTGCACCAAGCAAGGCTAATGACTGAAAGGCTTGCGATGGAAATTCGCTAGGAGAGAGAGTTTCCGAAAAAATTAATCTTAGGCTTCACCTTAGGAACTATACTGTTATGATAAGACAGATACTGCAGTTGGGAAACGAAACTCTTAGGAAGAAATCTTCACCTGTCAAAGACTTTCACAGTAAGGATCTAGAAAACCTCATAGAAGACTTATCGGACACTCTTCAAGATGCTAAGAAAAAGTTTGGTTATGGTCGTGGCATAGCCGCTCCACAGATAGAAGTCTTGAAACGAGTAGTTTTCATTGATATGCCCGGTTTCAAGGCGGCTCTGATAGACCCAACAATAACGAAAGCTTCTGACAAAAAGTTTGAAGTATGGGACAGCTGCTTCAGCTTCAACCTAGCATTTTTCGTGCTTGTTCAGAGACACTACAGCGTTAGAGTCGGTTATCTTGATCAAGAAGGAAAAAAGCATGTGATAGATGCTGAAGATAAGTTGTCTGAGCTTCTGCAACATGAAATTGACCACCTTGATGGCATTCTTGCGACAGATCGAATGAAGGACACTAAAAGAATGATGATGCGATCAGAATGGGAAAAAATCTCCAAGCAGTTGGCGCGGGGTGCGGGATTTGAACCCGCGCGGCCGGTTAGGACCACAGGCTTAGCAGGCTTAGACTTGCGCTGAAGAGCGCTGTTCTGCCCCCTACCAGGCTAGGGCAACCCCGCATGATGAATGCAGATGCCCAGAACTGTTTTGTCTTATAGTTATTTCTGTGTTTCGTGCTCACAGGTTTCGGCAACATTTATAATGCTGCTTCGCATATGCTGTTTTTCGCAGTAACGAGTTACGAACCTATGAATCAAGAAGAACCAAACACAAACACAGGCACAGACGAGGAAACAAAGAGCGAAGAGACGAAAACCGAGGCACCCGCTCCAGAACCAATGAAACTGTCGGACAAACCCTCAGACTTCAGGTTCCACGCAGCTTATCTAACTTATTCCGACGCATGGGACAAAGCATCATCAGCAGAGGTCAAATTGAAACTAAACGAAATCCTAGACACACTCTCAAATGAAAAAATCGACTACGAAACCTTCTACCGAGAAATAAGCCAATACAGAGTTCAATCTGGTTCAGAACACTTCGGCGGCGGCCGAGCCTTCATAGAAACCCAGAGAAAAAGAGACTGGAGAAAACGAGAGGAAAAAGAAGGCCGCAACAAAAGACACGGAAGATAAAACAACTCCCACCCAGACGGCACTAATCTTTTTATCAAGACACATTCACCATATTCTAAAAGCAGAATAGACTAAGCAAGAGAGGGCCGGTCGTCTAGTTTGGTTAGGATGTCGCCCTTACATAGCCTCATCTTAAGAAAGGCGAAGGTCGCAGGTCCAAGTCCTGCCCGGCCCACCAACAACTGAGATTATTATTCACTCGCACGCGTAGTGTGCTTGGACTTTTCTTGGTCTTTCTTCTTCGAGAAATCCCGTCTTATTTTCTCAGCCATTCTGCTGTCTTCTATGACTAAGGCGCCGCGGTACCCACATTCCCTGCACTCCCACATCGACCAGAGTTGAGGCAGCCCACTTGCCCAAAAAATCTCTGTGGAACCGCATTTAGGGCAAAACTTCACGCCACGGTTAGAACTCTTCACGTTTTATTTCTTCCTTTATCTTTCTTGGACTGAAAGGCGCAAGAAAAGCATGACGCATGTATGGTCCAAGCTTAGGCATCAACCCCACGGCGTCTGTACCCAACTTGCACAATACAGCATGCTCATAAAGTCCCAGAGGTTCGATTCTCAAAACATCGCGAAAATGCCCTGACCTCTCAACCGCCACTTCAACCTCTCTGACGCTGGCTCCCAGCACAATCAAACGGTCCAGATTAGACTTCAACCAATCACTGAACTGAGAAAGCTGCGTCTCCGACAGCTCAGCCTGCCAAAAACCCCCTTCAGAATTCAAATCGGCAACAACTTTAATCTGTACAGGCATGAAATTGACTAGGCAGAACAGTTTGACCACGTGCTGAAGCGGCAGATCCCTTCCATCAGCTAACTGCGCCTGCAAACGCTGCAAAGGAACAACAGCGTCGTAAATTCTTGGCTCAAACACGCCAACATCAACACGCAGTTCAGTCGTGGACTTGTCAGCGCCAATAACCTTCCCACGAAGACCAGAAAATTTCCCAACCGCATCTGCAGAAACTGGCGCCAATCCAATTTCTCTGTCGAGAAGCTTTAAGGCAACGGGTTCATCTTCACCCGTTATGTCGATTTGAACCCAGTCTCTGGCTGCTTTACCCTTCACTCTAATTTCGACTTTGAGGCCCTCGCACAGAAAAGAAAGCTCGGTTTCAAGGCGTTGTTGAGAAACCGAGCCGTAGGCTTTTTCAAGCAGCGTAACCGTCGTCACTGAGGGTCTCCAACCGTGGCTACGATTTCTTCATGCAGCTTCTTAATTCGGCGGATGGCTGGATGATTCTTACCCAGACTTGCCACATACGGTTTCAACGCTTGATCCATAGACACAGTTCGTAAACCTTCAACCCGTTTGTCAGCATAACACACAATTTTCTCTTCCAACGTTTGCGGCAAATAGTCTCTGGCAGGCCAACCCAACCGCTTAGCCTCTTCCTTAGGAATGCCTCCGCCAACATGACGCTCAATAATCCGAACAACAGAACTGGGCATATCAAAAGAACGAGCGACTTCACCGCCAACCACGCCATGGTCAACAGTGTGAGTTTTAGAACGCCCAATATCATGGAGCAGCCCACTGACTTCTACGAGGTGAACGTCAACATCAAACCCTTTCTTATGGAAGGCTTTGGCAATTTTGACCGCGAACCTAGAAACTGTCTTGCAGTGTTCAATTACGCCTTGAGAGCAACCAGCCTTTTCGAGAAAAATTAATGCCTCAGCGCGGGTTGGCAGCTTCGGGTCACTCACTCAGCTCCTTCCTAAGCTGCTCAACCTTTAGCTCCAACGCTTTTATAATGTGAGCGTTGTCGAAGTGCATCAGCGGTTGACCGCAACTGGGACAGCGAAAAACCGACTCCACCGCTTCCTCAAATGGCACCCGTGGACACTTGCCAGAATCACAAGCGTAAAAATCATGACCCTTCTCATAATCAAGCCTAGTTTGAAGCTTCTCCAAAACCCGCCGCTTCTGATTAAGGATGAAACCCTGAAGTTGATCAGGCTGCAGCCTCCAATGAAAGATAAACCACCCAGTATTCTCGTCCCGCGACCTCCGAAGCCCAACCAGCGAATGATCATACAGTTTATAAAGAATCTTACGCACAAAATTGAGCCGAATCCCAGTCTTGTTAGCGATTTCGTCATCTGTTATCTCATTGACGTCTTTGAGTATGTTTATGACTTTAAGCGCATCCTCTTCTCCGAAAACCTCGGCAACCTTGTTCAAAGTCTTATCGTCAACGAAGCTCAAATGAAATGCCCGTCCTCCTAAAGGCCTCTCAACATAAATAGTAAATAAGTAGCCTTAAATCTGTTGTTCTTGGAGCCGACAGGTTCATGAATCTGCCATTTTCTTGCCATGCTTTTGAGGAATAATCCTCAATTTCGCCCCCTTAAACTCCATGGCAAGCTCTTTTCCACCAAAGAATCTGTCAAGAAAAACGGCTAAACTAGAAACTTCCGAATGAGGCTGATTACCAACGGCAACATTAAAGTCTGACACATCTGGCGAAAAGAACTCCTTGGGCACTTTTTGGCTGCCCACAATCACTAGAACATCCTTGCCTGAGGCTCTAATTCGTTCCACAACATCGCTCGTCTGAACATTTTCACCGTATGCCGTAAGATGGACAACCACGCCTCCTCGGCTACGCCACTCTTTAACCACCTGTTTCCATGGCTCTCCCATATCAAAACGAAACCCTCCACCCCAATTAGCTACGATTTTCTCAACGGTGGTCTTAACCGCTTGATCTTCCATATCAACTAGAATGAATTCTGACGCACCGAACGCTCGTGCCACAAGAGCAACATGCGTGGTCACTCTCTGATCTCGAAAACGATGCCCCCAACGCAGAACGACTATTCTAGATTTTTTCAAACGTCCCGTCAAGCTCTAACACTCGTTCTCTAACCTTATCTGCAAACCATGGCACCGATTCGAACACAACATGGACTCCGTCTCCTCCGTACTTAATGCTCTGCACTTCGGCGTGGCTGAAAAGCCAAGAAATAAACGGAGTGTTCTGGCTTTTTAGCGGAATAGAAAGCGCGGCCTTAATGTACTCCTTCATGTAACGCGTCATCTCTTGCTGCAGTACTGGTATGTTGGTTTGGCGAATGGCAGAAACTGGCACAGGATTGGGCGCCAAACCCTTCAGGCTTGCAAGTTTTTGCTGCAGTTCGCCTTGTTGGAGGAGGTCAATTTTGTTTAGAGCCGTCACTATTGGTACACCAGAGGCACCTATTGCTTGAATAGTGTCAAGACAGACGGTTAGTTTACGCTCTATGTCTTCTTGCACCTCGTTTACGTCCACTACCAGAAGGATTAGATCAGAGAAAACACTTTCTTCAAGAGTGGAATGAAACGCTTCAATCAACGTAATCGGCAAACGGTCGATGAAGCCAACCGTGTCAGTTAACAAAACCTTCTTGTTTGAAAGGCTCACAGCTCTAGTCGTAGTTGACAAAGTTGTGAACAAGCCTTCACCCACACGAACCGATTCTCCAGCTAAAGCGTTGAAAAGCGAGCTCTTACCCGCGTTTGTATACCCCGCCAAGGAAATCGTGGAATAACCAAGCTCCAACCTGCGCTGGCGATGGAGACCTCGTTTCTTACCTACCACCTTCAACTTGGCCTGAATGTGATGGATCTGCCGCTTAACACTCTCATAATAAAGATCCACTTGATAGGCGCCTAAACCCATGAACCCCGGCTGCTCACCCTTCGTAGCCAATTTGACTTTTTCTTTAGCCCGCGGCAACTCATAACGTTGTTTGGCAAGTTCAATCTGCAACTTGGCCTCAGTGGTTGCAGCCCTGCGAGCAAAAATCTCTAGGATAAGTTGAAAACGGTCGATCGCTTCGACACCTGTCTCCTTAGCCAAATTGTAGGCTTGAAGAGGCTTAAGCTCATTATCAAAAATGACCTCTTCAGCCTCCTTCGCCTTAACCAGCTCGGCGAGTTCCTCCACCTTGCCCCGGCCAATCTGATAACGCGGATCACGCTCCCTAATCTGCTCCATTTTACCCGCAACATTGTATCCCGCAGAAACGGCAAGACTCTCAAGCTCGCCCAAAGTGGAACGCTCACGATTCAAGCGTCTCTGCACCAATATTGCTCTCGTTTGCCCCGCTGCCTCCACATTCATTACCCTTTTTCCTTCTCCTTCTTCACCTGCGCAATATCACCTAACGTAGGCGCAGCCAAGTGAGAAACCAAAGCTTTAGCAGGCACTTTAGGCTCAGAAACGGGCACCATCAGCTTAATCCGCAGAGCGTGCTGCAACTTTTCAACAAGTAAATTGTCAGGCGTCATTTTTCCACTCTCGATTTTGCGCAACACCGAGACTTTCTCACTGATTTTTTTGCCCAAGTCTTCGTGGCTTAAACCCGTTTTTTCTCGTGCCTGTCTTACTTTAATTCCAAAATCGTCCACTAGTTCAAGGCTTTCCGCCGCCAAAATAGGAGGCTGCTTCCTAGGGGCAACCATGGGGGTAGACGGCAACCTTCTAGCCACTTTCCTTAAGCGCGGTTCGGTCTTAGCTTCCCAAAACACCGAGCCCAGTTTAACACACTTGTTGCACACTGTCATTTTGGCGCCTTCGATCATGGCTCGAAACGGTGGACCAATGATTTTACGACCGCAAACCTCACAGCGCATAATTTAGTTTCTCTCCAAAATTGTTTTACACAGTCTCTTATCTTTATACTTTGTCAACCGACGCGAGTAAAACCTTTGCGAACCAAATGTGACGCCTTAGAAAAGATACGAAGCATAGCCGATTATCAACTGGGCAAAGGCGCAGGCAACGTGCTTTTCCCAGACAACGTTAACATTGTTTTTTCGAAAACAACGGGAAGAATACGCCACATTTACCTGAGAAGGAAATTATTGGCAACCCTGCGCCCCACAGATGGCATGTTCTCATTGACCATTCACGGAGCCAAAGGACTCTTACGAGGAGCCAATTCACCGCGGCTCTGGGTCAAAGTCTCAAACGAAGCGGCGTCGTTCATCGCTAAGGGAAGGAGCGTCTTCGCCAAACACGTGACTGCTGCCGACCCTGAGATTCGCCCACAAGAAGAAGTAATAGTCCTAAACGAAGACAACAAGATCGTCGCGGTTGGCAAAGCCGTTTTGACCGGAAAAGAAATGACAGTGTTCAAAAGAGGCGTTGCTGTACGAGTGCGCAAAGGCATAGAAGAATGAAATGCTAAAGCAAACGTTTGACGGCGTCTTTCCCCTTCATTCCAACCTTTACGCCTTGAGCTGATGCCTTGGATGTCGCCGCCTTTATGTCAGCGTTGAGAACATCATCGAAACTTTTGACTCCGCTCACAGTTGCTGCTGACACGTTCAGTCTTTGCGCAGCCTCGATGTTGATGAAGCCGCAGCCGACAAAGCCTGTTCTACCGATTATGAGAACCAATGGTGGAGAGTCAGGCAAATCAACTCGCAGGCCCAACACGGTCTTGTCTTCGATTTTCAATGGCGTCACATCAATCATGCTTTGATTCCTCTCGCACTATTCTCATCTGCAGTTCTTAAATAACATTGCGAACATACAATGAAAACGGCGGACTAACAGATTGCTGACCAAACTCAAACAGCGGATTCAAGCACTAATGGCTTACGAAGCCCAGCTAGTGTATAAAATCGGCATAACGCCGAACCTAGCAAGTGCCATAGGAATCTTGACAGCGATTGCCTCTGCATCCATGTATGTGAGCCCCCAACTCTATCCATTTAACTTGGTTGCTGCGTCTTTTTTTCTGTTGGTTTCAGGGTTTTTTGACGCTTTGGACGGTGTCATTGCTAGGCTTTATGGGCGAGTCACGGTTTTCGGTGGCTTCCTCGACTCAATGCTTGACCGATACGCAGACGCATTGGTTTTAACTGGCATACTTCTAGGTGGTTTCGCCGACGTTTCGTGGGGGTTGCTAGCGCTGATGGGCTCATTGCTCGTCAGCTACAGCCGAGCACGAGCTGAAGCAGCTGGAGTGAAAATGGAAACAATAGGCTTGGCGGAACGCGCAGAACGCACATTCATACTTGTGATCGCAAGCCTTCTCACTCTGATATGGAACTACGCCCTATGGTGGAGCATAATCTTGCTTGCCATACTCACAAACCTAACGGTGCTTCAGAGAGCGGTTTATTTCAGAAAGGCTTCCAAAAAGAGAGAGGCAACTACGCCTGTAATTTAGTCTTATTTTCAGTATCTGGGGCGTCTCCAAGGCGTGTGTCGCTCGTCTTTGGCGCGGACTTTGACGACGCCTCTGTGCACGGCGCAGGAAATACAGTAGTATTTGGTGTCAAAATGCGTGGGCAAATAGGCACCTTGCTTGCGTAGTTCCCTTGCCAAAGTTGGTTCAACCAGTGTTACTGGGCGTGAAATCTTCTTGGCCTTGTCAGATGGAACTTGGGCTCCGCAGCTACTGCACTGAACAAGGTCGCTTCTGCCTTTGCCGCCCTTTGCTCTTCCTCGACTTTTTCTTTTACCTGGCACTATTCATATCCTCAATTTGTTTAATTGTTAAATCGAATGAATAACCATACTTATAGATGTTTCCAAAATGAGCAAAGCAAACGTTTTTGATTTGGTTACAGTGGGACACTTCGCCATAGACACCATTGTATCATCGAGGAAAATGGACTCAAAAACTGCGCTTGGTGGACCGCCAACATACGTTTCAGTAGCCGCCGCCAAAATGGGCGCGAAGGTTTCTGTTATTTCAAAGGTGGGCGACGACTTTCCAAAAGAATATTTAACGTGGCTTAAGAACAACAAAGTGGGTCTGTCTGGGCTAAAGCATGTTTCCAACGCTTGCACTACACGTTATGTTTTAGAGTACAAAAACTGGGAGCGACAATTGCGACTGACATCTCAAGCCCCATCTATTTCGCCTGCAGACATTCCTCGTTCTCTGCAATCATCAACCGTTCACGTGGCGCCAATTGCAAATGAAGTCTCAGATGAAGTGATAAGTAAACTGCGCAAGTCAGCCAAAGTTTTGTCCCTCGACCCTCAAGGCTTCGTGCGAAGCTTCGACAAAAAAGGAAATGTTGGCGTGAAAAAGTGGCGAAATCCTGAAGCACTCGGGCAAATCGATGTTTTCAAGTCGGCAATCCATGAGATTCAAGCCGTAACTGGAATCCAAGACCTGAAGCCAGCCATGAAAAAAATAATCGATTATGGACCAAGAATTGCAATCGTTACTGGAGGCATGAGAGGTTCAACCCTGCTTTTCGAAAACCAGTTCTACAATATTCCAGTGTGCAAATCAAAAATTGTGGTGGACCCAACTGGGGCTGGAGACGCCTACGTCGGCGGCTTCCTAGCCGAATACGTTTGGGGTAAAGACGTCTTATGGTGTGCTTGCGTCGGGTCGGCGGCAGCGTCGTTTGTGGTTGAAGCAGTGGGACCAGTGAGGTTTGGGGAGAAGCATGAAGTTTATGAGAGAGCCAAAGGGATATATGAGAAAGTTGTGGGAAAGAAGAAATAGCGTGTGGTGAAAGGCGCTTTGGGTCGTGTTGCGAAGGGCGTGAAATGCAGTGTCACAGGCTGCGGAAACGAGGCTGTTCGGTCACTCGCAGGTGACAAGGTTGTGGCTGCGGGTTTAAAGGTGGGCGAAGTTAGGCGTGCTTATCTGTGCCGCGAGCATTATAAAGAGTTCAAAAGGCACACAAAGCAGGACCGAATGTTGGAGAAGTGGAGACACGGCACTCGAGACTAGCAAGGGCAGACTGGCGAACACAAAACTAATTTGAACAAGGCTCCTTTTCTGTATGGACTACATGGTTTAGGGTGAAACTTGATTGAGAATTCTACAGTTGCATTCTAACTTCATCGAGTACACGCCCATAAAGAAGGAGACCGCGAATGCTGAGGAAGCGCAGAAAAAAACGAGTAGACTAGACGATGTTATCGTTTTGTTTACATGTGTTGAAGAAGGCGACAACGAGACAGTTGCAAAACAAGCCATAAACGAAGTTAAAGACGCACTGCAGAAATTGAAGGCGAACAAGATTCTGATTTACCCGTACGCCCACTTGAGCAGTAACTTGGCGAAATCTGCGACTGCGCTTACGATTTTGAAGGCTATGGAAAAATATGCAAGAGAAGCTGGTATGGAGACTTATCGTAGCCCGTTTGGCTGGAACAAGCAGTTCACGATTTCTATCAAAGGGCATCCTTTAGCCGAACAATCAAAAGTTATTGTGCCTGCAGAGAAGGTGAAGGAAAAGAAGAAAGTAAAAGAGTGGAAAATCCCCAAGCCAGAATACTTGATATTGAAAGTTGACGGTGAAACAGCCGACCCTGAAGAATACAAGTTCAAGAAAGATGAAGAAGACATCAAGACGCTGGTGGAAAAGGAAGCCTTCAAAAAAGAAGCCGCGGGCGGAGAACCCCGCATTGTCGGCATATTAAACAGGTTTGGGTTCGAGTGGGAGCCAAGCTCTGATTCTGGGCATATGCGGTACGGTCCCAAAGCGGCGTTGATGGTTGAGTTGGCTGGAGACTACGCGTGGCAAAGCGTCAACGAGCTGAACATACCGAGTTTCTTGATAAAGGGCACCAACCTGTTTAACTTGAATGTCCCCGCAATCAGAGAACATGCAGACCTGTTCGGCGAAAGACTCTACACAATAAAAGTTGACAATGAAGAGTTCATTCTGAAATATGCTGCGTGCTTCCAACAGTTCTCGATGCTGAAAGACTGGATGATTAGTTACAAGCATATTCCTTTTGGAATGTTCGAGATTGCGGACAGCTATCGACTGGAGCAGTCGGGTGAGACCTTGCTTGGGTTTAGACTGCGCAGATTCTACATGCCAGATTATCATATCTTTTGCAGAGACCTCGGACAGGCTAAGGAGATGACGCTTAGAGTTCACGAGAAAATTCATGAAAAAGTCCGGGAACTCGGCAATTATTATGTCTCCCTTTACAACTTGACTAAAAGTTTCTTTGATAAAAACAGAGAATTCATGAAAGAACTGGTGAAGACCGACAAGAAACCAGCGCTTTTGCACTTTGTCCCTGAAGAAAAATACTATTGGGTCATAAACGTTGAATACCACATAACAGACGAACTGAAAAGATCTAGGGAAATAGCTACTGTTCAAATCGACATGGGAAACGCAAAAAGGTTTGGAATCAAGTATACAAACGAGAACATGGAAGAGTCCTATCCGCCTATCTTGCACATAGCAGTACTAGGTGGAATAGAACGCTACTTATACACTGTCTTTGATGCGGCTCTGAAACAGAACGTGCCCAGCTTACCGCTCTGGCTCGCCCCGACACAAGCCAGAATCATACCGATCTCAGACAAATTCATTGGAGATGCCAAGAAAATAGTGGACGCAATGGAAAAACAATGCGTGCGAGTGGACATCGACGACCGCCCGTTCACTATGCAGAAAAAGGTGAGGGAGGCGGAAATGGAATGGATAAATTACGTGATCGTGATCGGACAAAGAGAAATAGACTCAGATGTGCTTCCCGTACGTGACAGGCAAGTCGGAAAAATTAGGAACATGAGGCTCGAACAGCTAATTGGTGAGATAAGGAAGAAAACAGTTGACAAGCCTTTTCAAACCTTAACATTGCCTCGAGAGTTGTCTAAGCGACCGCAATTCTAGTCTTGTTTCTTTATGATTCAGATTCTGAATTACGTTTTGTAGCATGGATACATACTTTAGATTCACATTCGTTAAATACAGAAGCCTCTGATGACATGGAATCATGGGCAAAATCGAGCAGGTCGCTGTCCAAGAGCAGAAGACAAAGTCTACGCCAGTTCAAACCGAGAGGACTCAAACAAACAGAGTTGAGTTGCTCCTAAGAAAGATTGTGCTCGCAGCCCTCACGATGCTAGGGATAGGCTACGTTCTAGTCAATGTATCCGTGGCTGTTCTAATAGCTGACTCTATGGCGACCATCGCGATTGATTCTCAAGCAAACATCAGCGCCATTGCAGGTAGAGCGTTGTTCCTCATGGGTTCAATAATCGCCGCCGCTTTGGGAATACTCTTCATTTTCGGTGCTGTGCACTTCTATGAACGAAGCCAAACGAGAGGCACTGTTTTTCTGGGCGTATCGCTGGGTTCCTTCTATTTGCTCTGCTTTGGTGTGGGCGCGACATTTTTGCTCCCTGAAACGACCTTTGCCACTTTAATGCAAATTGTTGCCCCAATACTTGTTGCTGTAAGTGCTGCTGCACATACAACGCCTAGTACACGCTTCAGAATATTCGGCTCAGTCTTGGGCATTGCAGGGGGAGTCGCCCTTGCATATGCCATATACAACTCTCGAACATTGGATTTAATCTTCGCTTGGAACCTCCCATTCTCTGGACCATTCATGGCTTTGACTGTTTTAGAGAGTGCAGCAATAATACTGGGCTCGGTCGCTGCTTGCGTAAATTCTCTTTTTGATGAATACCTCGACGCTCGCCCATTCAGCCACGCGTCTATTCTCTTGGTTGCTCTTGTCTACGGGATAGGTATATTCATCGGTTCCCTCGTTCTCTCCATGAGTCTCTGGGACCTTATCTGGAAGTCACCGTGGCTTGGTCCATTGAACAGCATATCTGAATGGTTTATGAGTATGGTTGTCTTCTGGAGCGCCAGCCTCATCCTTATGGACATTGCCGGGATATTACTAATTGTTGGCGCTTGTTTAGGGTTCATTCATGTTTCGCGAGAGTTCTCGCAATTCTGAAGAAACTTTCAGCAAAAACCATTGTTTTTGTGATATCGCCCATCTTACAAAAAACATAAAAGCATGCGGAAAGTTGCTTACGTATTCTACATAGAGAGGAGAAAAAACGTGCAGAAAGAGCTGGAAGTCTATATCGATGGCAAGTTTTACCCCAAATCAGATGCCAAAGTTTCGGTGTACGACCATGGATTACTCTATGGAGACGGTGTGTTTGAAGGCATACGAGCTTACGACGGCGTTGTATTCAAACTCAAGGAACATGTTGAACGACTCTACTCATCCGCGCATACCATTATGATGCAAATTCCCATGACTCAAAAAGAAATGATCAAGGCGGTTTTGGACACTCTCAAAAAGAACAAGCTTAGCAGCTCATACATCCGTCTTGTTGTAACCCGAGGCAAGGGCGACTTGGGATTAGACCCAAGAAAATGCGCCAGAGCCACGGTCATCATCATCACAGAGCCAATGATCGCCCTACATTCAAAAGAGAAGAAAGAGAAGGGCATAACCGCCATGATAGCTTGGGTTAAACGTGATCCTGTAGACGCCACATCGCACGAAGTTAAATCATTAAACTATTTGAACAGCATTCTTGCCAAAATTGAATCCAACATCTCAGGCGTAGACGAAGCCATATGTCTCGACAAAACGGGATTTGTTTGCGAAGGAGTAGCCGAAAATGTCTTCATAGTAAACGAAAGCAAGATTATTACGCCGCCAACTTCAACTGGAGCCTTGCGGGGAATAACCCGAAACGTTGTTATGCAATTGGCAGAGAAACTTGGATACTTAACGCTTGAAAAGAATATTACAGCAAACGATTTGTTCACAGCAGACGAGGTCTTCTTAACTGGAACTGCTGCGGAAATCACTCCGGTCAGAGAGATAAACAAACGAGTCATAAGTGACGGCAAGGTTGGACCAATAACCAAGAAGCTGATGCAAGCGTTCAGTAAAGTAGTCCGAGACCCAAAACACGGTATACCGATTCGTTAATCATCTGCACTACCCATTTTTCTTCATAAACTGCTCCAACTTATCCAACGCGGTTGCCAACGTCTTCACTGGAGGCAGTATCACCGCTCTGAAATGTTTTGAACCATAAGTTGGGTCAAATCCAGATCCGTGCACGATGAGAACGCCTGTTTTTTCGAGGAGGTTATAAGCAAAATCCTTATCGGTCTTCCATCGCCTGCCAACGCCGTCGACTTTTGGAAAAACGTAGAAGGCACCTTCTGGTTTGGCGCAGCTTATTCCTCTTATTTGGTTGAGCCGATTCCAAGTGTAATCGCGTCTCTCTCTCAATTTTTTCACCATTTCTTTAATGTGATGCTGCGGCCCTTCAAGAGCGGCGACTCCAGCCTTTTGAACAGGCGTGTTGGCGCTGAGGCGCACTCTGGTTTCTTTTGCTATGCATTCTTTGAGTTCCGTGAGGTTTCCTTCAGGATCATGGAAATACATGTAGCCCAGTCGCCATCCAGTCATCAAATATGTCTTTGAAAAACCGTTCATTCCAACAGCAGAAACATCTTTGGCTATATGAGCCGTGCTAACAAACCCTTCTTTGAACACTATCCGGTCGTAAATTTCATCTGAAATGAGCAAAAGGTTGTGTTCGCCAGCCAAATCAACGATTTCTTTTACGACATTTTCGTCATATAGAGCGCCGCAGGGATTGTTTGGATTAATGATTACTACAGCTCGGGTCTTACTAGTTATTTTGCTACGAAGATTGTCGATGTTAGGCTGCCAGTTGTCTTGTTCAACAGTTTCATAAGAGACGGGTTTGCCTCCAAAGAATTTGACATACGACATATAAGGCGGATAAGTTGGCCCTGGAACTAGAACTTCGTCACCGTCTTCAACAACCGCGGCCATAAGCAGCTGTATGCCTTCTGAAATACCCTGCGTAACAACCACATCGTCTGGTTGAATCTTCACTTCGTTGACTTTCTTCTCTTTTTCGCAGATGGCCTGTCTAAGTTCAGGCAAACCCTCCGATGGGGCATACCAGTTTGCGCCTTCTTCAACCGCCTTTACCAACGCCTCTTTAATGTGTGAGGGGGTATCAAAGTCAAATTTAACAGGGTCGCCTATGTTAAGATAGAAAATCTTTTTGCCTTCTTTCTCAAGTTTCTTTGCAGCCACCATAACATCGCGGATGGCATACTCAACGGAGCGTGCGCGCTCTGTTACCTTGAACATATTTTGCACCGTGTTGTCTTGTTGTATGGGCACTTTTAAATATCTTCGCACGAAACAGCGGTTCAACTGCTAGGCAAAATTTAACTTTAAGATGAACACAATCGACTGCGATGAACTCTATGAGGACTTTAATTCTAACCGAAAAAGACGTTAGAAGACTTCTAACAATGGAAGACGTTATTGGAGCGGTAGAATTAGCCTTTGCAGAAAAGAGCTTGAAACGCGTTCAGTTGCCTCAAAAACAATATGTTTTCTATGAGAGATACAACGGCGATTTGAGAACAATGCAGTCCTACTTGGAGGGATTAGACATTTCCACCGTCAAAGTCGTCAGTGTACATCCTGAAAACCGAGTTAAGAACGATCTACCCACAGTTGTGGCTACTCTACTTGTTATAGACCCAAGAAACGGAGTGCCTATCGCCATAATGGGAGGCTCATGGATTACTGACATCGGAACAGGCGCTGCAGGAGGCGTTGCCGCAAGACATCTGGCGCAAAAAGCACCCAAAACTGTAGGGCTAGTTGGAGCAGGTGCTCAAGCTAAGACGCAACTGAGTGCAATTTTGACTGTTTATGGGAAACTAGCAGAGGTTAAAGTTTGGAGTAGGACAAAGGAAACTAGGGAGACTTTCATCAAAGAAATGGAACATGTATGCGCCGGAAAAGTCGACAAGATAGAGGCTGTGGAAGAAGCCGAAGACGCGGTCAAAGGCTCTAAACTCCTAGTTACAACAACATCGTCAAAAGCGCCCTTGGTAATGGACGACTGGATATCGCCGGGTATGCACATAAACTGCATGGGAGCAGACGCGCCTGGCAGGCAAGAGTTAGATCCAGCTATTCTGAAGCGAGCCAAAATTGTCGTAGATGACAAAGAGCAAGCGTCTTACAGTGGCGAGATTAATGTTCCCTTGTCACAAGGCAAGTTGAAGCCCGAAGACATTTGGGGCGAGTTGGGCGAGATCGTGGCTGGGTTGAAAAAGGGAAGGACAAGCGACGACGAGATTACGGTTTTTGTCTCCACGGGCTTAGCTATACAAGATGCGGTTACGGCAAATATTGCCTACAAGAACGCCATGGCGCATCGCATCGGGCTGACAGTTGAAATCGTCTAGGGACGGCGAGCTTCAAGTATGTCTATGGAGTGTTCGGAATGGTTGTTTCTGTTGATGATGACTTGAAGCCTTGAGTGGTGTAAATGGTGACTGTGGCGTTCTTGCCCTTGAATTGACTCCAATCCCATGTACACGTAATTAGCAAAGTAGAATCTGGTTGTAAGGCTTGTGGTAGACTGGGAGTGACAGTTCCAATGGTGATGTTTTGACCTTCAACATTCACGGTTACTAGATTGATGTTCACTCCAGCCGGAGGAACAGCGGAATTCTGAATGGTCACATTGAAGTAAAATGCAGTTGCTGTTGTGTTAAAGAACTGAATGTTAGAAAGGTTCAATTTCACCAGTGGACCCGTCACAGTCTTGAATGCTTCATAGCCTTGTGCAGTTTGTACGACAACTGAGACAGTTTTGTTTTGCAGATCTGTCCAATCACGGTGTAAAGTGAACGTTCCAGAGGCGTTTGGATTCAACTGAAAGGGCAAAGTGGGCGTAACGTCGGTGACTGCTACGCCGTTCACAGCTATATTGGTTATGTCGACGCTGACCGGAGACCTCATCGACTGCACTGTAACGTTGAAGCGAGTTGAAGTAACGGAGGGCTCAAAGATAACACTGGCTACAGTCAGGTTCATGAATGGTGTCCTAGTCTGAATCGCGGGTCCGGAGCCGCCAACGATGAGTACGTATACGTCTACTGTCTGATCAACGTAGCGGGTCCAATTCCAAAAGCTCTGAATAGTCTCAGATTTGCCTGGTGCAAGCGTTAAGGGCAATGCGGGCGAAGTTGAAGTGATCGAGTGTACATTGCCGTCGCTGGTAGAAACTTTGACTCGATCGACCACAGCGTCAGACGAAGAATACGAGGGATTCAACAATGTAACATTAAAGAAAGTGGCATCTTCTGGAGGAAACTGCACGTTTTCTATGGTTACGCTTGTTTCACTTGGAAGGTTGTATTCACTTGGAGCATAAAAGCCCATGGTCCAGATATAGGAGAGAATAGTACCCAACAAAAAGAAAACAATCAGTAGAATCAGCATTAAGAGTCTTGAAATTCCTTTGAAGTCTTGAGCTAGTTTCACTGCGTTTCCTCCATAGTAAAGCTAAGACAAATGCTGACTACATATTCAAACTTTTCCCTTTCTACTGAGTTTATCTACAAGGTTGATTTTGCTTGCTATTATGGAACGAGAATATCTGCATCTTCTAATGAAGGTCGGGCAGAGAGTTCTACGGATATTCTCCTTTCTTTAGGGCTTTTTCTTCTTCACCCCAAGATATTGCTTCCAACACTAAGAAAATGTGGTTTCCTTCTTGAAGTATTCGCCAAGTTCGTCCTCCCATACGGGCTAGGTTGACCAGCTTGCGAAGGGGCACGCTTTCGATGCGGCTTCGAGTTTTCAAGTAGTCTTTTTCACCCACTCGCTGAATGTAGCTTGCCCTTCCAATCTTTAGTCTGATTTTTTCAGGCATGAAAACTCGCCATCTCTTACAATTGTAGCCCTAAACAAATATGTGTTGTGCTGAAAGTTCTACTTATCTGCACTTTTTTACTGACTGAAAACACTGTCAGGGCATGGGTTTTACAACTTCGCGCAAGTAGTTCTGTGTTTCTTCGTCTAAAGCTTTGACGAGTTCTTCGTCGGACTCGCCACGTTTAATGTTGACTTTCCGTTCAGTGATTTCAATGTGGTTTACGTTAACTCGCCTGCGTTTGACACCGTTTAATTGTTTCGGCCCAGTGACCAGGACAAAATTCTTGTCAACAACGTCAACTATTATGCATTTTTTCCCAGCTTCCCGTCCTACGAGCTTGACGCAGATTCTACCAACATCAATTGCAGGCATTATGGGTTCATCTTCCTGAATTTTGTGGGTTATCTCATTCATCAAACGTGTTTATAACTTCATCGACTCCGTTTCAACACTAAGCGATCAATGACTAGGCTGAGAGTGTCGAAGACCTCATCAGAAGACAGTGGTTCACTGTCAAGAACAAGGTCGAATGGAGAGTAGTCTTCACCCAGTCTGAAACCGTAGAGTCTTTCATAAATTCGCTTCGTCTTGCCGTCCTTCTCCTTGATGACTTGCGCAGCTTCTTTTAGGCTTAGACCGTCTCGATGAGCTAAGCGTTTGGCTCTTTCTGCTGGAGAGACCTCCAGCCAGATTTTGAAGCCTTTTTTTGTTAACCATGGCATGGTCCAGCTATCAAGCACAACGTCACCGCGTTCAGCCCGCTCAAGCAGTTGAGCATCGATCTGCTTGTCAAACTTTGGGTCGCGCAGCCGTTGTTCAAGAAAACGCATGCCCTCTTGGGTTTCCCACCAGCCCTTTTTCTTCGCCTTGTAGCCCATTTTCAAAGCAAGTTCTCTCAGCGAAGTCCCACCGGAAACGTACGTTAGTCTATATTTTTCAGCCAGCCGCCTTGCCGCAGTGCTCTTTCCGCATGCAGTCAAGCCCGCCAAACAAATAACCATTTTTTCCTTCGCAACTGTCACGCTTGAGTTATGCTCCGAACAGCTTGCTTCAGCGATTCCTTTAAGCATGCATGGCAGAGTTGTCCACCAAACATGCGTTGCGGCCTCTTCTGACTTTTTGATAGACGGTTCAGTTCAGAAAGAGTCTTGTTTGGCACACCGAGAAGAATTCGGCCACAATTGACGCAATGTCCAGTCTTAACTCTTGCTCTTCTGTAATGGGTGGTCTGACCGCCACCACCAGGCAGGTTTAGCACGCGTCGCTTGTTGCTTCTGGTTCGCTGGTAGGGTTTTGGCATAAAATCAGTCGCCTCCAAGTCCCAAGCCGAGTGCACGAGTGAACAGAGCGCTTGCTAAAAATGAGCAAAGAAGATACCACAGGAAAACAGAGAGTGGGAACTCTCCGCTCAACCAAGGAATGTAGGCGACTATCTCACTTACGGGGACAATTTGGGGCAGAAGTACATACCACATAAGCATAAGGGGGATAAACCACAAAAAGGAAGTCTTCATGGATTGAAACGTCATCTTTGACTGTAACTGCATGACGTGGCGTTCCTGCTTTTTCACCTTGGCCAGGAGTTTTTTGTCGCCTGTTTTCCTTGCCTTCATAGAGTCTTCTCTCCATTCCTTGATTTCTTTGGTCCAAGCCTTGAGCTGCTCTCGGTTTGTAAGAAACCGATTGGTCAGTGAAGTGGCAAAGGAAACGCCGAACGCTAAGGCGAAGATGAAGAACATTGAAAAATGTTTAGCAAATGCTTCTATTAACGGTTCAAACGCCATAGATTACCCTCCAAAGAAGCGTCGTAGAGCTGGATACATTTCGGAAACACGTTCTTGCACCAATATTTGATAGTACTGGTACAGTATGCCAACGGAGAGTAGAACACCCATGCCGCTTCCAAACACGCCGAAGAAGTCGGCTACAGCGGCAATAAGTCCAACGATTGCTCCGCCTAGAATAGTGACTGTTGGAATATAACGCTTCAAAACTTGCTCGATGGGTTTTTCTGAACGCCTGAAACCTGGAATCTGCATGCCGGAGTCCACAAGCTGCTTTGCAACAGTGGATGGCCCTAAACCACCTACTTCGAGCCATGTGAGTGAAAAAATGATTGAGAAAGACACCAGTATGCCTGTGTAGGCTATGGCTCTCGTTGGGTCAGTGAGAACTTGGGAGATGCTTCTTGGCGAGATTACATAATACACCAAGCCTCCCGAAGGCACTGGACCGCTGGTGCTACTCGCTTTGGTGTATTGCCCGAGAAGATTGAGCCAGACATTTGTGTTACCCTGATTGTAATTGCTCCACACCAATTGTGAGATGAAATATACGTTGGCGAAAAGGGCAGAGGCAAAGATGACTGGCAGGTTGGACACGTACAATAGTTTGATGGGGTAACGCCCGCGGTATCCACGGTAGCCTGCGTAAGAAATAGGCATTTCGACGCGCACGCCTTCAACATATATTACGATTATGAAAACTGCAACAGTTATGAAGAATCCGAGGAGACCTGGAACGTTGCTTCCGCGTATGAACACCGATTGTAGGGGTTGCCCTCCAAGAGCAGATTGTACCAAAGCAACCAAAGCGCCCCAGCTATATCTGTCTCCTGTGCCCAAACCCGGGGGAGTAACTGCGAGGCTGTCCCAGACAACGTTTTGGGCGACTCCGGCTAAGATGAAGAGGCTGATGCCGCTTCCGAATCCCCAGCCTTTTTGTATCATTTCGTCCATTAGCATGAGGACTAGTCCTGCGATCATGAGTTGTATGAATACTAAGACTGAGGCTCGTGGGTCTAGTACTCCGTAGACGCCTCCGATTATGTAGGCTGATGCTTGGACTGCTATTAGGATGAATGAGAATACTTTGCTGGCTGTTGTGAAGAGGCTGCGGTCGTCGGGGTTGGACATGTCGCAGCCTATCATGTTTGACCCGGCGAGTAATTGTAGGATTAGTCCGGCGGTTACGATGGGTCCTATGCCTAGTTCCATGAGGGAGCCTCGGTGGCTGGCGAATATGACTCGTAGGTAAAGGAAGGGATCGCCCTGCGTGGGGTCGTAGTGTATTCCGTAGAGTGGGATTTCGGTCATGATGAGGTAGAGGGCTAGGGCTAGGCCGGTCCAGAAGAGTTTTTCGTTGAAGCCTACTTTCCGTTCTGGTTTGCCTACTTCGGGCATGAATCTGGATAGGGGTTTGAATAGTCCTAGAAATCTTCCAGCCATGCGGTGTCTTTCATCCTTTTTTGTCTTTTACGTGCAAATCGTGTTGGATGGTAATTAACTTTTAGGCGTTTCTTCTGCGGTTTTTTCTGTTTCCTCGGGTTCTGTTTCTTCGGTTTCTTGTTTGGTTTCGCTTCCTAGGATTTGTCCGCCTGCTTCTTGGATTTTTTTTGCTGCGTTTTCGGAGTATGAGTTGACTTTGACTAGGATTGGTTTGGTTAGTTTGCCTGTTGCTAGGAGTTTTTGGTATCCGAGTGTTGCGAGGTCTATGTAGGGTTTGCCTTGTTTTTTGGTGATTTGTTTTTCGTGTGTTAGTTTGTCTATGAGTTGGTCGAGTGTGCTGATGTTGATGGTGTTGAATTTTGCCCGTATGCTTTGGGGGGTTTTGAAGCCTCTTTTTCCGAAGTAGTTGGGTTCGTATTTGAGGACGTAGCTCCATAGGTGTTTGTGTCTTCCTACTTTTCGGCCGCCTTTTTCTCCGTGTTTTCTATGCTGGCCTACTTGGCCCCAGCCTACGGTTCTTGTGCCTCGGCGTTTACGGGTTTTTCTTAGGTCGTGTGGTGACATGACTCTGATGCTTCCATGTGATGTTTGTGTCATAGACTTGTTGCGAGGGTTCCTTTTATCCTTAACCGTAAAGGCGGAGGGGACGGGATAGGCTTAGTATGAGTGTGTGAAAAGAATTTTTGTTTTCGCACAGTAGACCCCCTAGTTCACTATATGATCCAAATATGAGTGTTTGTGTTTTGGGTTTTGTTTGCTGTTTTGTATGGTGGTTTGGGTTGTGTTTGGAGTGGGTTTGGCGCACTTTCTATGTTGTTGAAAGTAACTTTTAATGTTGTTAATCGTGACGTTTTTGGGTTGTTAAGTGGCTTTGCAGGAAAGAGGTTTCTGTTTCAGATGTTATTAACTTCCGCTTAGAGTCAGTAATAATAACTTCTTTCATGTTGGCGGGGCTGGTGTGTGAACAGAAGTATTTGAACGCGCAATTGCAGACTGTTCGTTTAAGCCTTCTCTGTGTGCTTGATGAAGGCAAATGCGCCCATAGTTTCATCAACAACCCGTTTGGGCGTTTGTTCTATGGGGTGTTTCTAGGATGGGTTTGGTTTTGGGTGGGTTTGTTTGGCTGTCTTTCGCTAGCTTGGGGCGTTTGTATAGGATTTTCTATGTATGGGAACTTCTATACAACGATGCACGTGCGCAGAAGGCTACGGGGCTTGGATGGTTTGCAGGATTGTGAGTACTCCTGCTTGTTTGGCTTTTTTTGTTAGGTATTTGTTATCTAGTTTGTTTGCTTGTCTTACGAGTACGCTTTTCACGTCTTGTTCGTCTATAGCGCCTCTGTCGGGTCGGGCTAGTTTGTTTACTATGAAGTCTTCGGGTCCGATTATCCACGCGGTGATGTTTGTGTCTAGTTTGGCTTTTCTTCTTCTTTTTAGGGTTTCATTTTTGAATGTGATGCCGTCGGGTTTGAGCCACAGTTCTGTTTCCACTTTTTCTTTTTGGTCAACGATTATCATTAAGGGGTTGTTTGGCGAATAGCTAGTGACTTCGATGTCTATTGTTTGTAGCCATTTGCGGAGTTGGTTTAGTTCTTGTTCTGTTTTGATTGCTACGGCTATGTCGAGGTCGAGTGTTGTTCGGATTCTTCCGTAGAATGGGAGGGCGTAACCTCCGATAATCATGTATGGGATGTTTTTGTTTTCAAACAGTTTGATGAGTCTCTGAAGACTTCTTAATATTGTAGACAATTGTGTTCAACTCCATGAACATTTTAAATGGAGAATGACCACTTGCAACGAGCCTACTGGTGTATAATGCGTTTCTTGTTGCATGTTCGAGGTCTTCTTTTCTGGCTCTTAGCGGTTTCATCTTTAGTTTCCTGTACGTTTCGAGAAAATCTAGGCCTAATGATGTGCATACTATGTTTTTCTTGGGTCTGCCTCGCTTGGCGTATTTGACCGTTTGGAACTCGATCAGTCCCTCTTCGTTCATATTCTTTGATAGAGATATGAGTGTTGATGTTTTCCATTTCAGTGTCCGAGCCAAGTCTCTGATGCCGCAAGCGGCTGATGTAATTGATTCGACCGCCTCAAGAATCTGGGCTTTCTGTTCCAAGGACATTTTGTTTCCCATTTGGAAACTTATTCATCGTTAACGGATAACTTAAACGAACTTGCATTTAAATATACCGCAGAAGGGTTCTGTTAACTCTTAGGTCAAGTGATTTTTGGGAAGACATGCTGGCTGTGGTGGCTTGCGCACGCTGAAAATTAAGTGCAAACAACATGAGCAGGGAACAGGAGACAAAAAGGAGTCCCTTGTTCTAAAAGAAACTAAAATCAAACAAAAGTCAGACCCCTCTCGCTTTCAAGAACAGTAATCTTAAAGATTACGGACTCATAAACGAGAAAAGAACGAGTATGCAATAAATGGCTAAGTTGCTTGTTCTTTATGATAGTCAGACTGGTAATACTGAGAAGATGGCCGAAGCGGTTGCTGAAGGCGCTCACTTGTAGGGTAAAGATAAAAAGCGTTAAGACAAAAATCGGATACTAGGGCAAACATGGAATTAGAGGGTTTAAAGAGCAAAATCATTCCCGTGTTGGAACGCTACGAAGTTAAGAGAGCCGGGGTTTTCGGCTCCTTTGTCAGGGGCGAACAAAAAGAAGACAGCGACATAGACATCCTCGTCGAGTTCAAAGGAGACAAAAGCCTCCTCGACCTCGCAGGATTAAAGATAGAACTAGAAGAAAACCTACACAGGAAAGTGGACGTCTTAACCTACAATTCATTGCATCCTCTGCTCAAAGACAAGATTCTTCGAGAACAAAAAGTGATTCTATGAAAAAAGACCCCGAAATCTTCATCAAACACGTAATTTCGTTATTAAAGTTAATATGTTCCTAGACCCTCTCAATTGATAGGGTAGATAGTAATGAAGGTCGGCGTTACGATACATAAAGAAGGAGACTGGTACGTCGCAATCGATTCTGTAACCGGCGTCGCCAGCCAAGGCAAAACCATCGACGAGGCGCTTAAGAACTTTCAAGAAGCCTTCGAGCTTTGGTTTGAGAACGCCGAGCCATGGGAGAAGGAAAGAGCCATCAAAGGCGAGCCAGTCGCAACCCTCGTAATTGAATTAAAAACCTAAACCTCTTCAATCAACTTGAGAAACTCCTCAACCGCGAGCCCAGCCTGAAACAAAATGCCCCGCAGCGTGCCAACGGCAATTTCCCTATGCCTAGGAACAACAACTGTCCTCTTCTGCCCTTTAAACTCGCCCTTAAGCACAACATGACTGCCCCTCTGTCTAACAACTCTAAAACCAAGCTTACTAAGAACTCTGACAACATCACGATACGAGTACGGTTTAAGCCTCTTCAACCAAACCACTGCACAACATGTGCACTCTTAAGCTAAAAATAACTTACCTAAAACAGCAATCTTAAAGATGTTGAAACTAGTAAAAGAACAAGCAAAGGAGAAAACAGCGAAATGGCGAAGCTGCTAATTCTTTATGATAGTCAGACTGGTAATACTGAGAAGATGGCTGAGGCTGTTGCTGAAGGTGCTCGTTCAGTTCCTAGCGTGGAAGTGATGTTGAAGTATTATGCTCGTCCCGAGGAACTTGCTGAGGTTGATGCTATAGTCTTTGGTGCGCCAACGTATTATCATGACATGACGTTGCCGATTAAGCAGGTGATGGAAGAGGCTGCCAAAGCAGGCGTGACGCTGAAAGGCAAAATCGGCGCAGCCTTCGGCTCGTACGGTTGGAGCGGTGAAGCGCCAAAACAAGTCATGGAAATCTTGAAGAACCGATTCGGCATGACGCTCGTGGAGCCGTCTATCGAAGTCTTGTACCAGCCAAACAACGAGCAATTAGAAAAATGCCGACAATTAGGAAAAACTGTTGCGGAAAAAATAGCGGGTAAATAGGCGCTTTATTGAAATGGAGAAAATTTCCGAAGCCAATACACTCGACAGCATCTGCCAAACCATTCGTGTAGAAGGCGAGGTTTCAGACAGTCATGTAGCCGAGCTTGTGGATAGGTTTGGTCAAAGAGCCGACAAAGCTTTAGAAGCCTTGAATGAAAGCAGAATCAAAAAATACGTGTTTCAACCCAGCGGACGCATAGTCTGGATCGTTGTAGGCAAGGAACGCGACTACTTGGTCATGCCGCCCATCGGCTACTGCAGCTGCGACGACTTCTACTACCAGTTTGACCACGGACACATCTGCTACCACATAATCGCGCAGAAGCTGGCGGAGGCAACTGGGCGCTTTGACTTCTTCGAGGACGACGATCAATTTTATGATGTATTAATCCGAGAATGGAAAGCACTGGAAGAACAGCCACCCAAAAAAACGAAGGCAGAGGACAACGAAGATACGGTTTAAATAGTCTCCCCGAATCAAATATGGAAAGACAAGTGACCCAAAAATGGCAATGGAAATCGGAGCATTCTTCGAAAACGTCATCATAACATTCGTACTAGTCATAACCTTCATAATTCTAATCCTGATTTTCCTGTACATGATCTACGGAAGAGAAGAAACAACCACTACCACGACAGCACCAGCGCCCAAAACCAAACCCTAACTTTTACTCGCCTGTCTCCGCATCCAAACAAACACAGCAAAACTGATTATCGTCAAAACGACAGCGATGAGAATGGCGTAGAAGGCGTAGGGACCAGACCCAAGCACAATGGGAACGAAGCCCACAACAATAACCACACCAGTACTAACAGAAGACCCACCACCTCCAAGCAAAGCAGCGATTACTAGCACGATGATGCCAGCAAACATCAACAAAACGCCCACAAAAAACAGTTTGAATAGAGTTGTGGACACGGAGCTCTCTTCTGTTCCCCGCGTTGCCAAGCTTAAACGACTGTAACACTGAGAGCACACTCCCTCTTGTTGTTTAAAATGCTCCTCGCACACTCGACGCTTACACAACCTACACGTCTGCAGAGCCGCCGCGAGTTTCCCGCAGATGCCACATTTCTCAACCTGCAATGGCTAATTCTCCATTCATCTAAAAATGTTCGGCCAAAACACCGTCAAAATCAAGAGCAACGCCACCAGAACAATCGACAATAGCAGGATAATTTTAACCGACTCTTTGTCTGTGCCAAAAATGATGGGGATCGGACCGATAATTATGGCGCCTCCTCCCTTAACCTTGCCTTTCCCACCTTTCACACTCGAAAATACAAGCCAAAACACGGCAATGAGGGCGATGGCAAATCCTACGAAAATCAGCGAGACGCCAACGTTCCAGAGAAGCTGCTCAGCCATGAAACCTGCACTCCTACTTAGAATTATTAGAAGTAGGCTTAAATAAAATTTAACTGCGAAATAGTGTAGGCGCGAGAGAAGTGGATTTAGAACAGATTGTTCAGCAGATTCTGATGGCGAGACGCGACCTTTCAAGAGAAGACGTGCTCAAGAAGATTATCGAAAGGAAACGCTCAGCTGAAGACTACTTCCTCGACGAGGTGGCAGCGAGGCTAGTGGCAAACGATTTAGGCGTCGAAATCCCCAACAATGAAGATGCCTTTCACACTGAAATCGCCGTTAAAGACCTAGTCTCTGGCTTAAACGATGTGACAATCGTCGGCCGCGTCATCGTTGCCTATCCAATCCAAACCTTTCCCCGCTCCGACCTCACCGAGGGCAAAGTTGCTCGACTGTTGCTCGCAGATAAAACAGGCTCATTAAGACTAGTCTTATGGGACGACAAAATCCACATGGTGGAATCAGGAAAGCTTCAGCAGGGGCAAATCGTCAAAGTCCTACACGGCTACGTGCGAGACGCCATAGACGGCAGACTCGAACTACATCTGGGCAGAAAGGGAGGCATCGAGACTTCACCACCTAACGCAGTTGAAAGCGACTACCCACAAATCAACGACTTCATCGACAAAATACGTCAACTAACGCCAAACAAAAAGAGAGCAAGCGTGCAAGGCTTCATTAGCGAGGTTTTTCCACCAACAGAATTTCAGAGACCGAATGGAAATCCTGGAAAGGTCAGACGGTTACGCATTAAAGACGACACGGGTGAAACAACGCTTGTTGTCTGGAACCAAAGAGTTGACGAGTTAGGAGAGATACAGGGGGGCGACTGCCTGCGCGTAATGGATGCCAGAACAAAAGCACAACCTGATGGCAGAATAGAATTGCATATTGAAAACTCTACGCAAGTCGAAAAACTAGCTGATCAAACGCTGCCACAATCCCCTTCAACAATAGACGTAATCAGCAAAGTAGCCGATCTGAAAGAGGAAGGTGGCCCATTCAACATCGAAGCAGCAGTCGCGTCAGCGCCCGATGTTAGGGAGGTTACAACCGCACAGAACGAGCAGGTTTTGGTATCATCTTTTGATTTGGCAGACGATACAGGAACCATTAGGATTTCACTTTGGCGAAAACACGCCGAACTAGGAAAAGAATTGTCAGTCGGCACCCGAATCCGAGTGAAAAACATCTATGTCAAAAAAGGCTTCTCCAACCTGCTGGAACTCACATCGCGCGCATCAACCACAATTGAAATTATCTCCAAGCCCGAAGTTGTAAAAGCATAAAACAAATTTGAATAAGCCATAGAAAAATGCCAAAAAACATATAAGCAAAACCGCCCCAACAGTCTGGCTTGGGCTTTGCAAAACCCAATTTTCGCCCAGAACGAAAAGCTTTCCAGCATTCTCCTTTCCAATGAACACCTAGAAAAACTGAAGACAACAGAGCACAGATGCAAACTGTTCTCAACACCAGAAATGCAAGCATTAGCCCGCATAGAAGCCGCCTTACTACGAGGAGCAAGAAAATACTTCGACTCAAACAACTTCACCGAAATCATAGTGCCACACTTAACGAGAGCCACAGGCGCATGCGAAAACGTGGCCACAATGTTCACAGTTGACCACTTCGGACAAAACTGCTACTTGGCACAAACAGGGCAACTCTACTTGGAAGTTCTGACACCGTTTCTGAAGAAAGTGTGGTGTGTCGGTCCTAGTTACCGAGCTGAACCATCAGTTGACGAACGACACTTGACAGAGTTTACACTGGTTGAACTGGAGTTCGAGGGCAACCTGGCACAGTTGATGCAGCACATTGAAAACGTCCTCGACTCCATGATACAAGAAGTGCTGAAAACCCGCCAAGAAGACATGGAACTGCTCGGAATCGACAAGCAAAGAATCAACGCGTTGCCTCCATTCAAGAAAATAACCTACACAGAGGCAGTGCAAAAGCTAAGCAGCTACGGAGTCAAGTGGGGAGACGACCTCAAAAGCATACACGAAAAAACACTCGTAGAAATGCACGGCAACCAGCCTTTATTCATAACGCACTATCCAAAAGCAATCAAATTCTTCAACATGAAAACCAACGAACACAGTTCAAACGTGGTCAACAGCACAGACCTCATACTGCCATTCAGCGGAGAAGCCGTAGGCGCAGCTGAGAGAGAATACAAGTACGAACCATTGCTAAAGAGACTTGAAGAATCCACCATGCTTAAGCAGCTAGTTGAAAATGGCGGAGGCATCCACGACTTCGACTGGTACCTCGAATTCTACAAGCTAAACGGAGGCACACCGCACGCAGGCTGCGGCATAGGACTCAACAGAGTTACACAATACGTGCTTGGAAGCAACGACATACGAGCAAGCACAGTGTTCCCAATGAACAAAGAAACAATAATGTAAAACAAAACAACCATCCAATTTTTTCCCACTCTTGTGCAAGGTGAAGCCTACGCTGTTTATCGGAATTCTTATCTTGAGAAACCCTTCATATATGCGCTCTCCAAAAGAGCATCAATGGTGACAGCCGTTGGACAAGAATCAGATTTCCCTACCCGTCGATGAGCTCCCAAAAGAATGGTATAGTATACTTCCTGATTTGCCTGAGCCGTTGCCGCCTCCAAAGGAACCCGAAACTGGACCATCCAGAATGGAATTCTTAGACAAAACCATGATACACGAATGCCTGAAACAAGAAATGTCAGACCAGCGTTGGATTCCAATACCAGATGAAGTGCGCGAACTCTACATCCAAGTTGGACGCCCGCGACCATTGTACCGTGCCAGAAAGCTTGAGCAATTTCTCAAGTTGAAGAAGACAAGAATCTACTACAAACGCGAAGACCTGTCGCCCACGGGCTCACACAAAACAAACACAGCCCTAGCCCAAGCGTACTTTGCAGCCAAAGAGGGAAAGCACACGCTGGCAACTGAGACAGGTGCTGGACAGTGGGGCACCGCGTTGACTCACGCCGCGCGGTTAATGGGTTTAAACTGTGTCGTCTTCTGGGTTCGCTCGGTTTACAATTGGAAGCTTGACAGACGCACTTTCATGCATCTTTTAGGCGCCACAGTGTACTCTTCACCCAGCAAGGAGACCGAGACTGGCAGAAAACTGTTGAAGGAAAACGCCAATCACCACGGCTCACTTGGAATCGCCGTTTCCGAAGGCTTAGAGTACACCGAGAAACACGAGGGAACCGTTTACAGCTTAGGCTCCGTGCTAAACCACGTTCTAATGCACCAATCAATAATCGGGCTAGAAACCATCAAACAGTTCAAACTCGTCGACGACGAACCCGACCTGATAGTGGGCTGCCTCGGTGGAGGCTCCAACTTCGGCGGCATCGCATTACCCTTCGCCGGAGAAGTCTTGAAGAAAAAACGAGAATGCCAATTCTTAGCTTCTCAGTCCCAAGCGGCACCTAATCTCGTTAAGGGCAAGTATGAATACGATTTTGGTGACGTAGCCGAGCACACTCCACTCTTGAAAATGTACACTTTGGGGCACAAAACCGACTTGCAACCAATAAAGGCGGATGGTTTGCGCTACCACGCAGCCGCGCCTGTCATGAGCGCACTCAGGCACCATGGAATGGTTAACGCTGTTTCCTATCCAGCTGATGAGAAGGTAATATTCGAAGCCGCGAGAACCTTCCTCCAATGCGAAGGATGGCTAATCGCGCCTGAATCAAGCTACGCAGTGCGAGCCACAATCGACGAGGCACTAAAGAACGAGAAAATAGGCGAAGAAAAAGTCATATGCATGAACATAAGCGGACACGGATTCCTAGACATACCAGCCTACAGAGAAAAACTCGGAATATAGACACTAGAGTTCATCATGGTCCTCGAGCGATATACGCAATTTGCTATTTCTCTGTCTGTTTCAAGCTCAAGCGTAACCTCAGTACGCTTAATCATCTTCAAAACCTTAGCGTCTGGACCCTCAGCTGAACTAACATTAACCACGTCGCGTACATCATCAACGGAAACGCTTGCCACTGTTGGCTCTGGCCCCAAGCGAAAACGAGAAAGAAGCAGATTTAACCTATTTTGGCGAAAAGAAACATATCCTAAAGACTGTGTTTTTTCAGTCTTTTTTAGTATAGAAGTCTTGGAAAAGAAACCCAAAGACCTTCTTCCATGTTTTTTAGGTGAGAAGTCAGGCATTCACTTCACCTTAATTCTCTCAGCCTACGAAATGCCTCTCTTTTGCTTATCTTCGTATGCCTTCTTTGATTTTTTCAATAGATAATGGGTTAAAGGAGGAGTCAACATGTTGAAACCCGCAGGGAACAGAACATAGAAACCATAGGGATAGAAGACATGAAGCAAAGACAGTGTCACTAGACTCAGACAAACTAATTCCCAAACCAAAGCCATCCATAATCTCATTTCTTATCGCCTCCTTGGTTTGTTATAGCGCGCGCGACTCAGTCATTTGATTACCCAAGCGTATGTCCACTATGGGTGAGGTTAAGAAATTTATGAAATTCAAATATTTATAGAACATTCTTAAAATGATGTAAACATAAACTGTAAAAAAATGAATCAGTGATTGAGTTCTAAACGGAACAAGTTTTCTCTTCGGCAAATCACGATAGCCAGTGGAAATTAGCGCGCGCGGGTGATCTGATCGCGATTGGATGTTGCTGAGTTATCTAGGCTCTTTGGTAGAGTTAGCGCGCGCCAGAACTTGTGGCGTTCTAATTCCTTTTCATGCATTAATTTGGATACTTGCTCATATGCTCAGTCATTTCGCTCCCAGAGGTTAGCAACATGATGCCAAGCATAACCACTCAAAGTAGTTACGATAGTTGAAAAGCATATCAAAATGTTCCATTCCGCTAAACCAAAATAGAAATCGATGAGACTTAATAGCGCAAATATGAAGATGAGCACATAGAAAACCTGTTTCGCACGCGGAGAAACGTTCTATACAAAAGAAACAATAGAAAAATGGAATAGAGGTTGTTTATGATTGGTATTCGTATTCAATGGCAATGCGTGCACAGCTATCTTTCAAGACTCAATTTTTTTGCCACAATGTGGACACACTGCGAAAGTTTCATCTATTTGCCTTCCGCATCCAAGACATGTTCGCGTCCTCTTTCTCTCTATGGTTTTCGGCCTACTAAAGTAGTAGATGATCGCTGCTGGCCAACAAAAGAGCAATAGGATAATCACTATCGCTAAGCTATATTCTCTCTTTTCTACTTCAACGTCAGACAAGTTGAATCACGGTGGTTTGTTATTTGATACTGGAGATTTAAGATTTCTTATTACCTACCTACCATTTTGATTTTTCTTGAACCAAACAACTTGGTTTTCCAAGCAATTATGTAGACTGAGAATAGATAAGCTCCAACTACAGCAAGAGCTTGAAGAAATAGGAAAAACCTGCTTTCAATTAGCATCAAGAGAAATAATCCCTGACTAACTCCAAAGAGGGAACCTGTGCATATTCGAATCCAGTTTCTACTTTCTCTCAGATTACAACTCTGCGTTATCCAATCAACTGCAGAAGGTATTGGAAGAATGGAAAATAAGGGAAGATATAACCATGTAGGAAAATCAAAGCCTAGAAACCATGCAATAAGGACGATTGAAATACTTGAATATATCCCTGTACACCTAGCACATAAGTAAACATTTCTACCCCAGAACTTTACATGGATTGTTCTGTCCAAGTTTTCAGGCGTATTGTGTGATAATAGCAGGAATAAAAGTAAATGCCAGTCTTTTTTATTCATAGTATATCCAGTTCGTGTAAACTATCGTCTGAAGTTGATTTCCAATAAATGTTTTTGGTGAACCATGAGCGTGTTTTCGGTTCCGCGCACACATCTCATTGCATTTTGGAAACAGTGAAGAATCATTTTTTATGATACAGAGTTTCTCTCCTTTTGAGGTGACTTTGTAGAAAGCCTCTGCTGACTCGTTCCATGTAACCATTTGGAAGTAGATAGTGATAGAATTGTTTTCTGACTGTGATGAATGTTGCGAAGCGTAAGCATGTTGCCACCGCTTTCTTCTCAATATCCGTATAGTGCACATGACTCTTCTTGACGAGTTCAAGAATGATTCTGCGGAGAACATCACTTTCATTGTCCTTCATGAAGGCAGCGGTGGAGCCGTATCTAGGACGCTTACGTTTTGGTCCCCGACTGAGAAGTTTAAGCCGACAGCCGAGCTGCCAGTGAGATTAGTCGAAAGTTTACTTTTCTTTCTCTACTTCTTTCATCGTGTCTATTATAATGTCTAATGCTGAGTCAACTAGGTCCTTGGTCACTACCAACGGTGGCGCTACTCTAATAGTTGATTTGCCACAGGTTATGACGACGACGCCGCGTTTCCAGCTACGCATCATTATTTCCTCCGCTTTCTTTGGTGCGGGTGCTTTGGTCTTCTTGTTTTCAACTATTTCTGCGCCTATCATCAAGCCTTTGCCGCGCACATCGCCTAAGATTTCACTTGTCTCCTTTACCTCATTTAGTCGTTTCATGATGTAGTTGCCTTGTTTAGTCGCGTTCTCTAAGAGGCGTTCGTTCTTGATTACGTCTAAAACAGCGAGTGAAGCAGCGCAGGCCACTGGGTTTCCGCCAAACGTGCTGGCGTGTGTCCCGCCTTCCCAATCCATAACTTTGCTCCTAGCTACAATTGCGCTTAATGGCAAACCTGAAGCCAGAGACTTGGCCATGCAGACTATGTCGGGTTCTATTTTCCAGTTCTCAATGGCGCACCACTTGCCCGTTCTGCCCATGCCTGCTTGAACCTCGTCGTCTATCATGAGCATGCCGTATTTGTCAGCAAGCTTCTTTAATCGCTGGAAATATTCTGATGGGGGCACAACATAGCCGCCCTCGCCTTGAATGGGTTCAAAAACGAACGCCGCGGTATCTTCGGGAGGAACATACTTCTGCAGCACATACTCGTCTATGAAATCGACGCACCAGTAGTCACAGTCAGGATAAGTCATCTTGAAAGGACATCTGTAGCAGTTAGGATAGGGCACGTGTACCACGCCTGGAACCAACGGAAAGAAATGCCTGCGCTGAACAGGTTTGCTGGCGGTAAGGGAAAGAGCCCCCATTGTTCTGCCGTGAAAAGCACCGATAAACCCGACAAATAGCTGCCTGCGAGTGTGCCACCGCGCAGCCTTAACTGCGCCTTCAATTGATTCGGCACCGCTGTTGCCGAAGAAAACCTTTTTCTCCCAACTGCCTGGTGTAATTCCACTTAATTTTTCGCCCAAGTCAACAACTTCTGGGTACAGAAAGTCGGTGATGGAATAGTGCAGGTACCGGTCGCATTGTTTCTTTATTGCTTCAACAACATTGGGGTGATTGTGCCCAACGTTTAAGCAGACTAACCCAGAGTTGAAATCTATGTACTCGTTACCGTCCACATCACGCAGAATGCAGCCCTTTCCACCTTCGATAACGAGAGGATAAAACCGAACAAACGACTGCGAAATAACTTGTTCGTCTCGTTTCACAAGTTCGCGGGCTTTTGGTCCTGGAGGGCGCACAACTATTTTGGGATAGTCACCCATGTCTGTTCACCTTAACCTGGAAAGAAATTATCCTTAAGAAAAAGACTACCTTATAGGTGTTATTATAATCAAACCCAAAAATTCCCAAGTCATGGACAGAGACAGAACCACTTGGCTACTTTGTTTTTGTCACCGTAATCTCTATCGTGGAAACGTTGGACCTGCGACCTTCCGCACTTGTCATCTCTTCGGTGCCGAGTTTTATGTCTAAAAGACCCAAGTCCTTGACGAACGAACGCCGCAACACTTCAACAGTGTCCACAGCTCGACTGATAGCGCTACCTCGGGCTTTTATACACACCTGCTTTCCACCAACATTTAAGCACGTTAAACAGGCGATAACATAGTTCATTACGGGCTTTTTACCGATGAATACAACATTTTCCTCGGCTCTTCTAGTAGGTGCTTGGGGTTTTTCCATTTTCTCGGGTGCTCTAGACTTCTCTTCTGCCAATGTTTTTTCTCCTTTGGATGCAGCGTCTATACATTTAGCTGTAACTTCTTATATTTTTCCCAAGAGTCATCAATCCAACGCTTCAGTTCATCAACATCTTGCGAACCCATCTGATTGAAGCGTCCCTGATGCTTCAAGTATTCCTCTAAAGGTTTGCGCTTGGCCTTATCTAAGAGTCCCGTGCTCGGTGGATTCAACTTGAACTTTCCGCGCTCTACTTCATACAGCGGCCAAATGCCAGTCTCCACCGCCAAGCGCCCCATCTCTATCGATTTTTCGGTTGAGTAGCGCCAACCAGGCGGGCAAGGAGTCAACACTTGAATGTATTTAGTGCCCACAATTTCCTTGGCCTTCCTCAACTTAGCCACAAAGTCAAGCGGAAATGAAACACAAGCAGTGGCAACATAGGGGATTCCATGCGCCGCCATAATCATGGGCACATCTTTCTTATGCTCTTTCTTTCCAGTCGGAGTCGTTGTGGTCACAGAACCGAACGGAGACGAGCCGCTTCTTTGGAAACCAGTGTTGCCATAAGCCTCATTGTCATAACAAACGTAAATGAAATTGGTTCCCCTCTCCGCCGCACCTGAAAGCGCCTGCAACCCAATATCAACTGTACCGCCATCTCCAGCCCAGGCCAGCACAGTGATGTCTTTCAAACCCCTAGCTTCATACGCCGCGACCACTCCAGAAGCAGCCGCAGCCGCAGCTTCGAAAGCTATGTTAAGACACGGATTAGCAAAAGCCGTGAAAGGAAACGCACTATGAAAAACAGACGTGCAACAGGCAGGAACCACAAAAACCGTTTTGGGTCCAAGTGCCTTCTGAGCCAGCCTCAGCGCGACAACAGCGCCGCATCCCGAACAGGCAACGTGTCCCGGATAGAAGCGTTCCTCGGTTGTTAATTCCCTCAATGTGCTCAACTTGCTCACTCCCTTAAACCTACCCAATCGACCTCTTTCTCAACCTTTCCAGCCTGAAGATACTTGAACGATTTGTTAACCATCATTTCAATATCGGAAATCTTGACGTCGCGACCACCCAACCCCGCGATGAACCCAGCTGTCAACGGCGAATCTTCTTTTGAATAAAGTGAAGCCTTAACCTCAGTGTGAAGTGGTCCTTCCATCCCGTAGGAAACCTGACGATCAATTACAGTCAGCATCTGCGCGTTTTCCGCTATGTTCATTATTTCTTCTTTTGGAAAGGGCCTGAAAACCCGAACGCGGGCTGCACCTACCTTTCGACCTTGTTTTCGCAGGTTGTCAACAGCTAGTTTTGCTTCGCTTCCGATTGTTCCCATTGAAAGAATTATGAGGTCAGCGTCTTCGCACTTGTATTTCTCGATGTGTCCTCCGTGTTGGATGCCGAAGTGTTTTCCGTATTCTTTGTCGATTTCTGGAATGAGTTTTCGAGCGTTTTCCATTGCCTCATACATGAAGTACCGGAATTCCATATACCATTCGGGATAGACTATGCTGCCGTGTGTAACTGGGTTGTCAATGTCGAGCAGCCAAGGCGGATTGTAGGGCGGCAGAAAATCGTCTATGTCCTTTTGATCGGGAATTTGGACAGGCATCGATGTGTGAGAGAGAATGAATCCTTCAAAGCAGACCATGGCAGGCATAAAAACACGTTTGTCTTCGCACAGTTTGTATGCTTGAATAATCGTGTCAAAGATTTCCTGATTGTCGGCACAATAGAACTGAATCCAACCTGTGTCACGTTGTGACAGAGAATCACTAAAGTCGGCCCAAATGTTCCACGGTGGCCCCATAGCACGGTTCACCACAGCCATAACTATTGGAAGGCGAGCAGCGGAAGCCCAGTGAAGCATTTCGTGCATCAAAGCCAATCCATGAGATGAGGTTGCAGTGAAAGTTCGCACTCCGCCTACCGCAGCGCCTATGCATGCGGCCATTGCGCTGTGTTCAGATTCAACTCTGACGTATTTGGCGTCCAGTTTCCCTGATTCAACATCTTCAGCTATCTGTTCAACCACGGTGGTCTGCGGAGTAATCGGATACGCAGCTACAACCTTAACCTTTGCAGCCTTACATGCGAGTCCTGCTATGCGATTTCCTGTTTCCACAATAGTTTGAGTCATTATTCGGTTCCCTCCCTCTCCATCTTGATGATTTTCATTGGGCATTCGTGGGCGCAGATGCCGCATCCTTTACAGTAGTCGTAGTCGATTTTGGGCAGATTCTCAGGGTTGAGTTCGATGCAGGCTTCGGGGCAGTATATCCAGCAGATTCGGCATTTGGTGCATTTTTCAATATCTATTGTTGGCCTGAATGTTCTCCAAGACCCAGTTTTACCAGTGCTCGCTTTGCGTGGACGAGACAACGGAGTGAGAGGCAGATCTCTCATTTTTTGTGGGGCTTTTGCCATTAGGGGCACCCGATGAGAAGTAGAGTAAATACCGAGTCCAAGGTTAAAGTATTTCGCATACTACCGAAAATGAGGCTTCACCAGTTCTTGACCAGTCTTTCATAGGCTAACGCTGCAGCCTTAGCGTTTTTTTCTCCCGCTGCTCCTCCCCACTCTTGCCGTATGACTTCTATGACGCTTTCCAGCTTCACTTCTTCTGTTGCCCTTGAAAACGCGCCTAGCATCGTAGTGTTCAAGATGGGAAGCCCAGCGACGAGAAGCTGTAGTTCTAGGGCTATTCCAGTGGCGTCAACGGTTGCCAAACGCCCTTGTTTAATGTTTATTTCTTCGGGTTTTTTCCTTGTGTTTATGATCATTATGCCGTCTTTCTTCAGTCCTTCAGCGACATCAACCAAGTCTAATAGCGTGGAGTCTAAGACTATCACGTAGTCTGGATTGTAAACCTGACTCCTTATCAAAATGGGTTCATCAGCTAGTCGGGCAAACGCTTTTACAGGTGCGCCTCGCCGTTCTGCGCCGAAAAATGGTATGGCTTGAACCCATTTACCCTCTTTAAACGCGGCGCGAGCTAGCAGTTCTGCAGCTGTTACGCCGCCTTGTCCTCCGCGACCATGGATGCGGATTTCTTTTAGCACTGCGGTTTTGCTCCGTGGCTTAGAATTAGAGAACAAGTGTTCTCCATAATTAGCTTTACCTTTACAGACAACTTTAGCATGTTTAACTGATAGAGAGTCCACGAAGTGAACACTTTTTAGATGGCGACTATTTCGTCGATTTTGCCGATGATGAAGTCCCAGTGTTCTACAGAGATTCCACCCATTGCTCCGGGGGTTGTTCCGCCCATCATTTTGTTTGTTCCTGTGGCTATGTGTATGCCCTTCATTTTTTCATCTATGAGCGGATTGCCTGTTGTCTTTTCAAAGTCTAACACTGGGTTCATGCCTATGCCCAGCTCGGCTATGGTGTTTTGGGCTTCGTACACGGCTTTTTTAGCTTCAGTTTCGGGTTTTGCTAAGCCAGTGTAGTAGTAGAGCGCTTCTTTGCCTTTTGTCGCTGTGGCTTCTGCAACTTGTCCATTTTTGAACACTATGTGGACGCCTTCCATTATGCCTCGTTCTGTTACCTGCGGTATTTTCGTGTAGAATTCGCCGTTGACGCTGTCTTCGATTGGCGCCATGAATAGTTCGCCTGCTGGTATGTTGGTGATTCTTTCGAAGAATTCGCCGAATATGGCGTTTTGTCCGACTTTTCCAACGTCTTTGAAGATGGGTCGATTCTTCAATTTCATTCTTAGGTCAACTGGATAGTTTCCTTTTCTAATAATTCTGAGCGTCTTGCCCCCGTAAGCCTGTCCCAACGCTTTCACGTATCCCGACTTGTCTATTTCCCTCTCAAGCTCACCCTTCGTAACTCCCATGGCCCTGTAAAGCACACGTTCCCATTCAGATAGCGACAACCCTAGCCTTTTTGCCTCGTGTGCAACTGGAAACCCTATAATGTCGTGAGATTTTATTTCTCCTTTCTCACGTTTTTCGTGCAACTTGGACAGCCCTTTGCTAGCTAATTCGTTGAAGACTTTTACAGCCTCCATCTCGTCTTTGTTAGGTTCACTGCGTGGAGTGGCGTATGGAACCACCCAGTGTTGAGCAAAATCAACTAGCGCCTTGAGTTGGGTTACGATTTTCTGGAGTGATTTTTGGTTGGGCAAGGCTGTCATTAGCTTGTTTAGCGTGGAAGGGTCTCCAAGCAGGCCGTATATGATTCGTGTTTCATATCCAAGTTTTTCGAATACATAGGCCATTTCAGCAGCTAGTGGAAGAGCGTCAGGTCGAGAATTCAGCACAACTTTCTCGCCTTTCTCGTAAGTGCCGTTGTTGGCTATCGCCGTTTTCACTGTGGCTTCTATCCGTGAATCGATATGTTCGGGTTCTATGCTGAAGAGGGTTGGTTCCCCTTTCTGCCATTTCGGGAGCAACTCATTCTTGATGAAACTGTGCAGTTCACTCCTTGAACAAACAGGAAGATTATGAATTGACATGGATACTTTTCTTTGCCGATGTTGATTTTAAGACTTGCTTTAGTGCGCGGATTAGAGGGTTTTTTCTAGCATATTGATGAACTCTGTTGCTTGTGCTATGCCTTTCTCCCAAAACGTCTCTTTGGTGATGTCAAAGCCTAGTTCAGCGGCAAGCTCACGGGGAGACTTGCTGGAACCAGCAGCCAAGAGTCTCTTCAGTTTAGGAACAAAGCTCTGACCCTGTTCCTTGTAAAGACGGTACAGAGCGAACACGAACAGCTGAGCATACACGTATGGGTAATTGTAGAAGCGATTGTTTGGCAAGTAATAGTGTACCTTCATCGTCCATTCCCACTTCATCACGCCCAGCCAGTCAATCGAATCGCCGTAGATCATGTCCCTCGCTGCCACCCACAGTTTAGCAACGGTTTCACCATCTAAGAAATCACCCCGCTTGATGGCGTCATACATGCTTTGCTCAAAGAAAACTCGCGCAGACACTTGGAATGCTGCCATTCCAAACTCATCCAAAACGTTAGCCAGAATTGCCTGCTTCTCCTCTTTCGTCTTGGCCATGGACAGTAAACGTTCGGTTAAGAGAAGCTCACCGAAGACACTTCCAGTTTCTGCAATGCAACTACCAATCTCGTAATTACTTGGCTTCTGCGCCCTAGAACCAAGATAAGCATGAACAGCGTGCCCCAGCTCGTGTATCTGAGTGTAGACGTCTCCCATCTTCCCGTTGAAGCTCTGCAAGACGTAAGCACTCTTTCCCGCCAACCATGAAGAACAGAAAGCCCCAGAAGACTTGCCTTTACGCACCTCACCGTCGATATGCCGCTTTTCAAACATCTCGTCAACCCAGCCACCTATCTCCTTATCAAACCTCACATAAGCATCCACTGCTTCATTTCGAGCCTCTTTCCACCCATAACTCATTTTAGGCGCTTCAGGCAGAGGAGCCACCACATCATAATTAGCTAACTTGCCTAAACCCATCAGCTTAGCCTTTAGCCTGAGATACCTCTGATATAAGCCGACATTTTTCTTAATGACGCTCATCAGGCTGTCAATGGTCTGTTGGTCAACATCGTTGGCGATCAAGCTCTGGGTCATTGGGACAGGGTACTTTCTCAATTCACACATCTGCACATGGTCTTCGCACACGGCTCGGATAGCGCTTGCCCACACAATCTCATCCTTTCCAAGATCCCCATAGACCACTTGATTAGCTCGTTTCCGCAAATCACGATTAGGACTCTGATATAGACCGATTATCTCGCCGTATGGAAGCGTCTTTTTTTGGCCTTCAATTTCCATGTCGAAGGTTCTTGTTGAGAGCCAATCATTTTGAAGCATCTCCCACGCATTAATCCCGTTCTTGTCTTTTGCAATTATCAAACGCTCTTCAGTCTCTGAGAGCATATGGGGTACTCGCTTCAAGACTCTTTCAAGGTAGTGCTTGTATTCGGCGAGAACGGGAGCTTGGACCAACGACGGCTTTTCTGCAAGGAGTTTACCTAACTCGATATCTACGAAGGCTAAGGTTTGGTCAGCTCTCATTAGTGCCCTACGGGCAGCATCATTAAGTTGTTTAGCGACATCATCGGTCGAATCCGCTGAATACATGAGGCGGCAGTACATCGTCACTCCTTCAAACTCGAGGATGTAGACGTCTTTCACTTCCAAAAGCTCTAGGAGACCTCTTGCATCCAAGCTCCCGATTTTGCCGTGATACTTGTCTCGAACTTTTTCTGCTTCAGCAACCATTGACTCCAGTTTCTTTTGAATTGAAGCGGGATTTGTACTATCAACCAGTTGCGAGAGATCCCAAACCATTTCATCCTTAGTCATAGTTCATCAGTCCAGCCAGTCCTCAATTTTCAAAGCGTGTTATTAAAGCATGTGCTACACTGCTTGCTGGCACAATCGTCTTGGGTTATTTCGATGTGTTTGATTCAATGCTGACTCGTTGCATGCACTCAGCGTAAGACATTTCTTTGCTGATCATGCGGGAAAGCCTTATACCATGGTGTGTGGTTTTTTTGAGTTTCTCGCAGAGATGTTAAGGGATATGTTGATTGAGATTCGATGGCATGGAAGAGGCGGTCAGGGCATCGTCAGTGTGAGCAGGTTGCTCGCTGAAGCCGCTTTGTTAGACAAGAAATTCGTCCAGTCTTTTCCTGAGTTTGGACCCGAGAGGTCGGGTGCTCCAGTTCGTGGTTTCACGAGAATTTCAGACGAGCCGATTAGCATTCACAGTCAAATTTACAATCCTAACGTGGTTGTCGTTGTTGACCCGACATTGCTGGGCACCAATGTGGCTTCTGGCTTAGCTGAGAATGGAATGATAATTGCCAACAGTGAACGTACCCCTGAGGAATTGAAGAAAACTTTTGCAGTTCAGAATGCGCGGGTCTATTCTGTGAACGCTCGTAGAATCGCGTTGGACGTTTTGGGACGCCCCATCTACAATACGGCTATGTTGGGAGCGCTGCTCAAGGTCAGGCCAATCACATCCTTTGAGTCGATAACGCAAGTTGTGAAGACGCGTTTTCCAGGGACACTGGGTGAAAAGAACGTGGAGGCTATGAAACGAGCTTACGAGGAGGTTGCTGGAAATTGACATCGAGCACTGAAGCAAAACCGGGATGGAAATTCCTTCCCATGGGAGCAGTTGTCATTGAGCCAGGCTCTTCTGTCAAATACAAAACTGGTGATTGGAGAGCATTCAAGCCTGTGGTTGACAAGACAAAGTGTGTAAACTGTTTGCTGTGTTGGATATACTGCCCCGACAGCGCTATCATCAGACGGGAAAAATGGGTTGAAGTCAACTATGAACACTGTAAGGGATGTGGCATCTGCGCACACGAGTGTCCAACAAAGGCGATTGAAATGGTGGAGGAACAAAAATGACAATTGTAGGCTTAACAGGCGACGAAGCCATCGCACACGCGGTCAAGCAGAGCAAAGTTGACATTGTCGCTGCATATCCGATTACACCACAGACAATTATTGTTGAGCGCTTCAGCAAGTACGTGGCCGACGGAGAGGTCCACACGGGATACGTATGTGTAGAGTCGGAACACTCAGCTCTCTCTGCTTCCATAGGAGCAAGTCTGACTGGAGCCAGAGTCTTCACCGCCTCTGCAAGCCAAGGGCTAGCACTAATGCACGAGATGTTGTACATTGCCTCTGGTCTCCGATGCCCAATAGTTATGGGTGTGGCAAACAGAGCCTTGTCAGCCCCTATTAACATTCATGGCGATCATTCGGATATGATGGGCTCCCGCGACTCAGGATGGGTGCAAATCTACGTTGAAAATGCGCAGGAAGCCTACGATTGGACAGTAATGGCGTTCAAGATTGCCGAGGACAAAGATGTTCAGCTTCCTGTGTCGGTTAATCTTGATGGTTTCGTGATTTCTCATTGTATGGAAGGCGTGGACTTGCTCGAGGACGGCACAGTCGAGAAATTTTTGCAGACGAGGAAGCCTCTCTTTACAGTTGACCCAGAGAAGCCTATCACCATTGGAGCCCTTTGCTTCACAGACTATTATTTCGAGTTTAAGCGACAACAAGTAGAAGCTATGTGCAGTGTCCCCGCAGTGTTGGGCAATGTCTGTAAAGATTACAAGGGAGTATCGAGCAGAAACTACAGTTGCCTTGAAGCTTTTGGTATGGAAGACGCTCAAGCCGCGATAATTTGTCTTGGAAGCACGGCTGGAACAGCCCGCGAAGTGGCACGCAAGCTTAGAGCGCAAGGAAAGAAAGTTGGTGTTGTGAAGCTTTGGCTTTACAGACCGTTTCCAGTGGAAGAGGTAAGCTCTGCGTTAAAGAATGTGAAGTCAGTTGCAGTGTTAGATCGAGCGATTAGCTTCGGTGCTCCCTTCGGTGCATTGTGTTCCGACGTGGTTTCAGCGTTGCACACAGTTAATGAGAGCCCGAAAATCTTCAATGTCATATATGGGCTGGGTGGAAGAGACATTCAGCCTTCCGACATCGAACTTGTATTCAATGAAGCGTTGGAAACCGCCAAGACAGGGGTTATTAAAGAAAAAACGATGTTCTTAGGAGTGCGAGAATAATGGTCACATTGAAAGAATTATCAACGGAAGAGCTGTTTGCTTCTGGGCATCGACTTTGCGCTGGCTGCGGAGAGGGCACGATTAACCGAATGACGATGAAGGCGCTTAGAGGACCAACAATTATTGTGGCTGCGACTGGATGCTCCGAGGTTGCGTCTACCATTTATCCGTTCACGTCTTGGCGTTTGCCCTGGGTTCATGTCGCGTTTGAAAACGCAGCTGCAGTTGCTTCAGGCATTGTCGAAGCCTACAAGGCGATGGAGAGAAGAGGCGCGAGCAAAGGGCATGTTGATGTTATAGCTATGGCAGGAGATGGCGGCACCTACGACATTGGCCTGCAAGCGCTTTCTGGCGCTCTTGAGAGGGGACACGACTTCTTGTACATCTGCTACGATAATGAGGCTTACATGAACACGGGCATTCAGCGGTCGGGAGCCACGCCTCACGGAGCCGATACAACCACGAGCCCAGCGGGAAGCGTTATTCCAGGCAAGCCCGAGTGGAAAAAAGACTTGATCGGCATCTGTGTGGCTCACGGCATCGAATACGCGGCGACGGCTTCGCCAGCCTACTGGAACGACTACATAACGAAGGTGCGCAAGGGAATCGAGGTCAACGGTCCCGCCGTAATCGATGTTTTGTCTCCTTGCCCGCTAGGATGGCGACACGAATCAGCCAGAAGCATGGAAATGGTCAGATTAGCGGTTGAAACCCGATACTTCCCAGTCTACGAGTTTGAACGAGGAAAATACAAGCTAAACTTCAACATTTCCAAGCCCAAGCCAGTGGAAGAATTTCTCAAACTGCAGGGAAGATTCAGCCACCTGTTCAGACCCACGTACAGAAAAGACGTAATCGACGAGATCCAACAGAACGTGGACGCCAACTGGAACAGAATCCAAAAACTCTGCCAACAAAGCTAGGCCATCAACCTCTACAAAGCCACAATCACGGATACATCGCAGACGTTAGTGCCCGTTGGTCCAGTAAAGATAAGGTCTTCAAGTCTGCTGAAGAACGTATAGGAGTCATTTTCAGCAAGAGACTTTCTCGGATTTAGCTTCAGTTTGTCAGCGCGAACCAAGGTTTTTCCATCGGCTATAGCCCCAGCCGCATCCGTTGGTCCATCCACACCATCGGTGCTAATTGAGGCAACAACCACTCCGTCCATGTTACCGATTTTCAATGCAGCGCCCAGCGCGATTTCTTGGTTTCTTCCGCCTTTCCCCCTCCCAACAACTGTGACTGTAGTTTCGCCTCCGGCAATTATACCTGCAGGCTTGGGAATGGGATTTCCAGATGCAACTACTTCTTTAGCGATGGAAGCAAACACTGTGCCCACGTCTCTGGCTTGACCTTCAAGGCGTGATGAGAGAAGCAAAGCATTGAGCCCGGCATTCTTAACACTGTTGTAAGCTGCGAGGCTTGCAGTCAGAGTATTGCCTATTACTATGTTGTGGACCTTCTCGAACGCTTTGTCTCCAGCCTTCGGAGTCTCGGGAATCAGCCCTTTCTTGCCATTTAGCAAGGCTTTCTTCACCGAGCTTGGCGCCTCACTCCAAAGTCCATATCGCTTCAAGACTTCGATGGCGTCTTGAAAAGTGGTTGGATCAGGAACAGTTGGACCAGACGCTATCGAGTCTAACGGGTCGCCTACAACATCAGAGAGAATCAGATTCACAACCGTAGCGGGGTAGGCTTTCTTCGCCAGCCAACCGCCCTTAAAGCCCGAGATGTGCTTGCGCACAGTGTTGATTTCGTTGATTGTGGCTCCTGACTTCAGCAAAGCGTCGGTCACTTTTCTCTTGCCTTCCAAGGATATGCCGCTTAACGGTTGAGGCATCAGGCTGGAGCCGCCGCCTGATATGAGGCAAATTATAAGGTCGTTTTCTTTGGCGTGGCTAACCAAATTCAACATGTGGGCTACGCCTTTAACGCCTGAAAGGTCAGGCATTGGATGATTGGCGTGTTGAAGTTTCACTCGTCGCGTATGATATGGGGGAGAGGCGTAGGGCACGTTTACTGCGCCTTCCTTTATGCGATCGTCGAGAATCTCCTCCAAAGCTTCAGCCATGCTGCCGGAGGCTTTGCCGCCGCCTACAACAAGGACACGCTTGAACTCGTCCAAATTGAAAGAGAGACTCTCAACTTTCAGCGTGTTGCCTTTTACTTTGACTTTTGATTTGATTATGCTTTTTGGGTCTGCTGCCTCCAAAGCTGCGTTGAGGGCGTTTATGGCGATTTCCCTTGCTTTCCGATTAAGGTTTAACTTCGCGTTTCTCAATAATTCGTTAGTGTTCGTTATGCCAATCATATACTTCTCTCACGCAATGACCAGTGGTTAAAGCCTTTATCTCTTGTAGCAAACGTAATAAGTTTGCCCGTCAATACTACCAAAACCCTCACAACCAAAGAGATGACCTGAAACATGCCGAAACCCAAAGTTTACGTCACACGTGAAATGCCTGAACGCGGACTACGCGTAATCAAAGAAAAGTTCGACGCTGAGATCTGGCGGGATTATGCCCCTCCACCAAAAAAGACCATAATAGAAAAGGCAGCAAAGGTAGACGCATTGGCAACGCTCCTGTCGGACAAGATAGACGCTGAGGTCTTCGACGCCGCACCCAAGCTTAAGATTGTTGCCCAAATGGCGGTGGGATTCGACAACATCGACGTAGCCGAAGCAACCAAGCGAGGAATCTACGTTACCAACACACCGGGTGTGCTCACCGAAACAACCGCTGACTTTGCTTGGACACTTTTGATGGCGGTAGCCCGCCGAGTTGTTGAAGCCGACAATTATGTCCGCGGTGGAAAATGGAAAGTAGGCTGGCACCCCATGATGCTGCAGGGCAGAGACATATACGGTGCCACATTAGGCATCGTTGGATTAGGCAGGATAGGCTGCGCCATAGCCAAACGCGCCAAGGGCTTCGACATGAAAGTCCTGTACTACGATGTAGTAAGGAGACCCGACTTCGAGAAGGAATACGACATAGAATACACGGAACTTGACAAACTGTTTCCACAAGCCGACTTCGTAACCATTAACGCACCCTTGACCAAAGAAACACATCACTTGGTCGACGAAAAGAAGCTCAAAAGCATGAAGAAAACAGCCTACATAATAAACAACGCACGCGGTCCAATAGTTGACGAAAAAGCCCTGTACAAGGCGTTGAAGGAAGGCTGGATAGCTGGAGCCGCATTGGACGTGTTTGAGCAGGAACCCACGCCGATGGACAATCCTCTGCTGAAACTGGACAACGTAGTCGTCGCACCGCACATATCAAGTGCCAGTTACGAGACAAGAGCAAAAATGGCTGAAATGGTCGCCGAAAACCTCATTGCCTTCTTTGAAGGAAGAACTCCACCGAACCTTGTAAACCCTGAAGTTGTTGAGGCAAAGCAAAAGAGTTAGAGTGATGCGCTGACAGACGGCTTCTTTTCATGAACGCTATTGAACCCACAGTCCGAGGCGACAATCGTTGGCCATTATCGAAATGGGCTGCAACGACTAGCGTGACATCAGGGGCTAGAAGCTGGGGCATTCTATGAATGACAAATTCTCAGCTTTTGCGTTTAGAACTCGTGGGCTTTACATGTTCATCGCGATTGCGATTTCAATGGTCATAAAGTTCAACCTGAACGGAGCCACGACCATGCCCCTCTTCTTAACAAGCTTGTTTGTTATGGCTCTAGTCCAAGCGTTTAGAATGTATGCTGCGAGTTTTCTCTGGGGCAGGCAAGCTGTCGGTAGAGTTGAAGCGGACTTTCTCTGCACATCTGGCCCTTATCGACATGTCAGAAACCCCCTTTATTTCGGAAATTTTTTCATAGGTTTAGGCCTCTGCATCGCCATCAATGAATGGTATGCCTACTTTTTATTCATCGTCAGCTATGCTTTCGTGTATTCTATTGTGATACCTTACGAGGAGAAATTCTTGGAGGAGAAGTTTGGAGATGCCTATGTAGACTACAAAGATCACACTGGAAGACTGGTTCCAAAACTGAAAGGTTATGAAAGCGGCGAGAAAGTGATTCCAAACTATAGAGCTGGCGTCTTGGGTGAAATCCACGTTCCCATTCTACTTGCAGTAATTTCTCTAGGCATATACATACTATTCGTAAGGTAGCATGGCAGGAAACTGCAAACGTTAAATACGCTGTCTTTCTCTTACACTCGTTCTCTAGGTGGTCAGTTTGAAGCAAGTATTCGCTTCTAGGATGGACAAATTGGGCACGGAAACAGCTTTTGAAGTATTAGCTAAAGCGAAGGCGCTTGAGAAAGAAGGCAGAGACATAGTTCACTTGGAAATCGGTGAACCCGATTTTGACACGCCCAGCAACATCAAAGAAGCAGCGGTCAAAGCAATGAAAGCAGGCTACACACATTATGTCCCAGCCGCGGGCATTCCAGAACTGAGAAACGCAATCGCCGAATACCTTTCAATGAGCAGAGACATCAAAGTTGACCCAGACGAGGTTGTCGTCACACCCGGAGCCAAACCGATCATCTTCTTCAGCATACTTGCCCTTGTGGAGCCCGGAGACGAAGTTATGTATCCCAACCCTGGCTTTCCCATTTACGAGTCTATGATCAACTTTGTGGGGGCCAAACCTGTCCCCATGCCGCTCAAAGAAGAAAACGACTTCAGAATAGACAACGACGACACGGCCAAGAAGATAACGAAAAAAACAAAGATGATTATTCTCAACTCACCCGAAAACCCAACTGGCGGAGTTCTGAGCAAAGACAATTTGGAAGCCATAGCTGACCGAGTCAAGGGCAGAGACGACGTTTTCGTCCTCTCAGACGAAGTCTACAGCCAAATGCCCTACGAGGGCAAACATCTGAGTATAGCTTCACTCCCAAACATGAAAGACAAAACCATACTGTTGGACGGCTTCTCCAAAACCTACGCCATGACAGGCTGGCGACTCGGATACGCAGCCATGCGAAAGGATTTAGCTCAGAAAGTCACGCAGTTGATGATTAACTCCAACTCGTGCACATGCGCCTTCACCCAGATGGCGGGAGTAGAAGCCCTGCGAGGGCCACAAACTGAATCTAAGAAGATGGTTGAGGAGTTTAGGCGTCGACGCGAGGTCATTGTGTCAGGCTTGAACAGCATCAAGGGAATAACATGCAAGAAGCCGCAGGGAGCTTTCTACGTGTTTCCAAACGTGAAAAGCTTTGCAATGGAATCCAAGAAACTGTCAGACATCATCTTGCAGAAGGCTGGAGTAGCTGTGCTGTCCGGAACGGCCTTTGGGGCCTATGGAGAAGGCTACCTACGCTTGTCGTTTGCCAACTCGGTGGAAAACATACAGAAAGCCATCAAAAGAATCTCTGATTTAGCAAAGACGCTTTGACTGTAAACTAGATAAGCAGAAGCAAAGCAGCCAAAACGACACCTGCAATGGGAAAAACGGAAATCGCCAATTTTTTTGCTCTCTTTACCGATTTATCCAACAATATAGACAGAGCTTCTATCTGCTTTTCGCCGATAACCTTGACTCCTGAAACCATTTCTGTTCCCCAAGCAACCTCAACTGGCTCCAGATCTGCAAGAGCAACCTTCGCAACTTGCTTGACATAGTTTATCAGCCTTTCTTGGTCAATGGCTTCTCCCACTGGATGATATCCCCGAGCATTGAGAACAACAGCGTTGACTTCGTGTGTGTCTGTTGTGAAGATTTCTCCTTCGTCGACGCCGACTTCTGCAAGCGCCTTGAGAATCTTCTCGCGCAGTCCCGTGATCATGTTGTTTCCGTCGATTGTTATGTATGCCGTTGTTTGATGACCGACTTTCACGACGAGCGCGGCTACGCCTCCTGGCCCCATGCCTTCCTCCAAACTGAATTCGGTAGGGACAACCCTTGCCGCTCCAACTTCGAGATTAGCAGTGCGAAGTTTAGAAGCTTCCTCCAAGCTGATCAGAGCAGCTTCCTTCAGTGGTTTGATTGCCTCATCAATTCTGAATGGCCCTGCAATACTATTGTGAGCGTCAACCGCGATGGCGGCTGAAAAACCATTTTTCCTTGCAGCTTCGACGATTAAAGCGTTCAGCTCTGGGGGCAAGTCTTCCATAGTTTCGGGCGCCAAGGTCAAAGACACAAGAGCGCAACCGTTGAACACTTGACAGGCAGCGCTTGCCCCGTTTCGTTTAATTCGCAGAAATTGTGTGGCATCCTTCCCGAAGTCCGAAACGTCGCTTAATCTAAGAACACGTTCGAGCACTAACAGATTCTGGGATTGGGCAGCAAGATCAAGATCGTGCCCAGATAAGCCATGCGGAACCATAACTACGCAACCGTTTTGTTTGTTCTCTACTGCACTTTGAATCGCGTATGGAAGAGCACTGCTACCAATTCTTTTGAAGGGACCAGGATGAACCGCGGGAACAATCATGCTGGCTCTTAAAATTCTCTTGGAGTTCCGAAACGAGAGTACAGCCAACTGTACGTTGCGTTCTTGACTGAACCTCTCAAAAAGGCGCTCAAACGGGGCATTCTGGTTCTCAGTCCAAGTTGCCATGAAAGCCTTCAGAACAGAAAAAGAGCCGACGCCGAGAATGTCAACACCCACGCTGTCTATGGAAAACACGTACACGAACACGGCTGTCACGGTGACAGTCACTGAAAGCAGAAAAAAAGCCAACGATGACATACCCAAGTTCAACGCGTTAACCGTAGATGCGGTGCAAACTACAGAAACGGTGTAAAGGATTGGTTGCAGAAACGCGAAAGCAGCGATCTTTCCAGTGCTTGAAAACGACACGCCTGAGAGCACAAGGAGCCGAAGCGCTGAAGCTACACAGAAACCAAGGATGAAAAATCTGAACCAAACGTCTGTGTAAAGAAGGTTGCTAATAACCACTCCTGCGAGAATAAAGCCTACCCATATTAGGAGAGAGTATAGAGACAGCGCGGAGCACCGCCTCAGGTTGAAAACTGGATCCGTCTTCATGCTGCTGAACTGTATCAAAGCGTCGGAAGCTATGGTTAAGACAAAGAGGGTTATGCCCAAAACTAAGCCTAGCGGTGACCAGAATAATGGTGAAACCTTGAATGTGGTTGAAATTAGAACCCCGCATAGCAGACATGTTATAAGAAGCTCGATGAGCAGTGTTCTGCGCGACGGCAGCTTGAAAAGTGAAGAATAGCGTTTGACCGTCTTGTCTATGTATTCGTCCATTGAGTTCTTAGTCAATGCTCATGCTCCTTTTTTGGGCTTAGTCATAACGGTGAAGGTGGTTCAAAAAGGTTGCTAGACGCTCGCTTAAATTGATTCATGGGCATGATTGCGCTGATTTATGGTAGGTTTCCACAGTTAGAGAAGGATTTTTGCGGAGAAGAAGGCTAAGACAATGAGCCTTTGATTATGATGGCATACTGTTTGGATGGTTCGCGCCCTTGTGCTGTTCCAGTTGTGTAGGGCTACCATTGGTGAGATAGAGTTTTA